>Ga0315543_1000001_pt1 | contig 415928 bp, 387 predicted proteins | sample SalMarSW160210MG_2_FD_203098 | JGI IMG/M metagenome (GOLD analysis project Ga0315543, IMG submission 203098) | Salt marsh sediment microbial communities from the Plum Island Ecosystem LTER, Massachusetts, United States - Salt Marsh Sediment SW1601-210 ...
CACCACCGCCGGAGAACTCCTGCGCGACCTGATCCTCAACCCCAACCGCGACTACCAACCCACCAGTGCACCCAAGGGGCCGACCTGTAAACACAGAAACGGACCGAACCCGTAGGTTCGGTCCGTTGCCTATGACTTGAGACACGACAGGGTGCCCCCGACAGGATTCGAACCTGCGGCCTACGGATTAGAAGTCCGGCGCTCTATCCAGCTGAGCTACGGGGGCGACTTCCCACGCCTCCAAGGGTAATGGTCCGCGGTCGGGGAACATCCCGCGTGGTAGACGTAAAACCGACCGATAAGACGGCACGCTAGTGGCATGAGTATCCGTCCCGTGCGGTCGTGGGGTCATCCTGATACTTTCATGGACGCCCTGCGCGATACCCGTGCGGCCGTAGCATCGGTCGAACTCCCCTTCGACTCCGAGGCGACCGAGCAGGCGCGTGTCCTTGTCCGGAACATCCTGGAACAACTCGACCAACACCTCATCCCCCGCATCCTGGAGAACTCGGCACCGGCGATCGTCGTCGTAGGAGGCTCCACGGGGGCGGGCAAGTCGGCCATCGTCAACGCCCTCGTGGGGGAGGAACTGACCCCGGTCGGCGTCCTCCGTCCGACGACGAAGGAGCCTCACCTCTTTCACAACCCCGCGGATACTGACCTGCTCAGCACGGTGACAAGACGCGCGATCCTTCACCCGCACGACTCCATCCCCCGAGGCCTCACCCTGGTCGATTCCCCCGACCTGGACTCCCTCGTTGGGGAAAACAGGGAGATGGCACAGGAATTGCTCGACGCCGCCGACCTCTGGGTATTTGTAACCACGGCGGCACGATACGGCGACAGCGTGCCCTGGGAGGCCCTACGATCTGGAACCGGGCGGGGGGCGTCGATCGCCATCGTCCTCAACAGGGTGACCGCGGACGTCGCCGCTCATGTTCGGCGAGACCTCGTCGAACGACTCCGGCGCGAGGGCCTAGAGTCACTCCCCTTCTTCGTCATCCCCGAGCAGGCGCAGGGATTGACGGAGTTGCCTGCGGAGGTGGTCGATGGTTTGCGACGCTGGCTTTTCTCGGTGGCGGCCACGAGTTCCCACACGATCATCGAGCGGACGCTAGGGGGCGCTTTCGAGGCCCTCAAGGAGTGGCTCGAACGACTCGCTGAACTCATGGATGAACGCGCCGTAAGCATCAAGGCGGCCCGTGGCGCCATCAGGAAGGCCGCCGCCCACTCGGAGCAGGAGGGGGGAGAATTCTGGTTCACCGAAATCGCCCTAGGGCCAGTGTCGACCTTGTGGACGAAAGCCGCGACTGCGGGTGGACCCCTGTTCCGCATTCGATCGTCCTCATGGGCAAAACGGAAAGCCGCGCGCGAGCAGCGAGACGCCACTCTCATCGCTATCCGGGCGGAACTCCTGGCCTCGGTCGAGAGCACCCTCGGTTTCGCCGTCTCGCAGGCGTCGGAGAGGATGGTGGCCGCTCTAGGCTCCGCCGACGATGGGCCGGGGTCCTGGCTGATCGCCCAGCGTGACGTAGAGGAGGCTGTCGCGGCCCGCTCCCGCCTTACCCGCGAAGTCGCACACGGATGGATGTCTCAGTGCAAGTCGCTCGCCCTCGCCCTGCCAGGAGCTGCGCACGCGGTGGACATCATCGGAGAGGACGGGCTCTCGACGACGTTTGCCTCGGCCGTGCTCGGCGTCCCTCAGGCAAGGCAGGTTCTCGCCCTGCTGATCGGATCCGGAATGCAGGATTCCTTCGATCAGGCGAGGGCGTTCCTCACGAACACCCGTCGTCACGCGATCAACCGCGAGGCCCTCGCCATGATCAGCCCAAGTGACCTTCCGACCCTCGCGCCCGATGAGTCCGCAGGAATTCGGCTTCGGCGTGCCGAACTCCGGAGCCTCTTGTGAGCGTGTCCTTCACCCACCTCGAGCCTCCCAGCGAGACCACCTATCTTCTCGAGCGAGTGGCGCGCCTACGATCATCCCTCGAGTGGGCGGGTGACGCCATCTCCCCGCGCCTCAGGGAGAGGGTCGCGGAAGCGATCAAGAGGATCGATGAGAGGCTCCGGCTTGGTGTGGATTCGACCATCGTGGCCCTCGCCGGGGGGACGGGGTCGGGCAAGTCGTCTCTCTTCAACGCCATCACGAGGATGGATTTCGCCATCGTCGGGGTCTCGCGGCCAACCACGGCTCATGTCAGCGCGGCGACCTGGGGCGGAAGGCCGGACGCCCTCCTCGATTGGCTGGGGGTGGATCCCGAAAAACGCCTCCTCTGCGAGACCGCCCTCGATGCCGACGAGGAGGCCTCCTTCAGGGGCCTCATCCTCCTCGATCTACCTGATCACGACTCCGTCGATGGGGCCCACAAAGAGATCGTCGACCGCGTCATCCCAATGGCCGACCTCGTCGCCTGGGTGGTCGATCCGCAGAAGTACGCAGACAACGCCCTGCACTCCCAGTACCTCGCGGGTATCGCAGCCGTGCGGGCCCCTTCGACCCTCATCCTCAATCAGGTCGACCGACTGACGCGCGCCGACACTGACGCCGTGATGTTCGACATTCGTCGGCTTCTCGCTGAGAAGGGGATCGACAACGCGCCGGTACTCCTGACATCGGTCAAGACCGGAGCCGGAATCGACAGCCTACGCAGCGTGCTTTCGAGCGTCGTCAAGAAACGATCCGTCGCGGCGGAGGCGGTGCGTTCCGACCTCGTCGCCACCGGGCGAGACCTCGCCTCTGCCCTCGCCAAGGGAGCGGAGCCCGCGATCCCCTCCGTCGACACGCTGATCGAGGACCTGGCTCGGGCCGCCGGTGTCGACGCCTTCGCGGAAGCGGCCAATGACGTGGCGACGGGGAAGGGCTCGGTCGCGACGCGGGGTCGGCTCACGGCCGCCGCCGTCGAAACGATACGAGAGCGATGGCTTGCCGCCGCGACCGATGGGCTTCCGCGTCCATGGAAAAAAGTCCTCAGCGCAGCCATCCCCAAGTCCAGGGCACTCGCCGAAACGATCGCGGCAGCCCTCGACGCAATCGAGTGGCCAGAGGCGGTGCCGCCCAAGTCTCGTTTCAGGAAGCCGAAGGGTCAGGACACCGAGGAGAGGTTCCTCGCGCTTGGACGAGTCGCCGTCCGGACGGCCGTCGAGCCAGATGTCGTGGAACCGACATCGATGATGCACCAGGCATATCGGGCGCTGGATGAGTTGACCAACCTAGCCGTACAAGACCCATCCGAGGCAGCTCCCAGTGAACCAGAGAGCTAGCCGCGAAGGCCCATAGAGATGTCATGATTATGTACTCGACTCTTGTATGCAATAGCGTGCCGGGTAGCCCAGAGGAGGATCTCATGTCCAACGTTCCCAAGATGGTAGCCAAGGGAAACGTCAATGACCTCATCGATGCCCTTTATGACGAGAGTGAGCATGTGCGCTTCATGGCGACCGTGGGACTCGGCCTCCTTGGCAAACCGGCCGCCATCGCTCCCCTCACCGCAGCCCTTACCGACAAGAGCGAGTTCGTACGTAGGGGAGCGGCCGAAGCGCTTGGCAGGCTCGGTAGGCCCGTCTCCGCCGAATCCCTCACCATGTACCCGAGAGACGAGGCGGACTCGGGTACCCCCTAGCGCCCCCCTCCTCACCTCCTATGTCGGTAGCACCGCGCCTTCGCCGAGTTCACCAACGTCACGACGGGCAAGCCCGCCGGCAACGAGCAGCCGCGTGCCGATGTCCCCAGGGTGTGTGACCATGCCAAAGGAGGGCGCGATGAATGACCTGATCATGACCATCAACGGCTGGGTGGCGACCGAGCCCAGCCAGCACGTCGGGCCGACGGGGGCGAGGCTCACGAGCTTCCGCATGGCCTCGACCTCGCGGTACTACGATCGCGAGAATACTGGTAACACACGTTAATCGAATACACGCAATTCCCCCCACGCTTCCGTGATCATCCCAGGTTGCCGTTTGCCACCATCTGCCCTATGGAGCCCGGACGCTCCTCGGTGCGGTTATACGCGACGCGACCGCATGGCCAACTCATCCCCTTTCCAAGGTAGGTAATCGTCGAGACCTGAATCCAAAGCGGAGAATACCCACCAGCGTCTTCTCCTCACTATGCTGTCATATTGAGAGATTTCTCTCCGCCGTGTCGCCACACCGTCGGAGTGAGCCTCGTCGCCTAGGGGAGGTACGACATGCCCAACGTCTACAAGATGAAAACCGGAGGCGACGTCAAGGGCCTCGTTCTGGCCCTCACAGACGAGAACCGTGACGCGCGTCGGGAAGCCGCTGAAGCGCTCGGTAGCCTCGGCGACCCCGCCGCCGTCAAACCTCTTATCGTCACGGCCCTCACGGATACGGACTCGCGCGTGCGCCGACAGGCGGCCACCGCGCTTGGTAGCCTCGGCGACCCCGCCGCCGTCCAACCCCTCATCACAACCCTCTCTGACCCGGAACCGGAAGTTCGCATGGAGGCGGAGAGATCCCTCATCAAATTCGGCTCCGCCGCCGTCAAACCCCTCATTACATGCCTCACAGGCGAGAACGAGTTTGTGCGCATGCAGGCAGCCCGAGCGCTCGGAGTAATCGGAGACCCCGCCGCTATCGAACGTCTCATCACGACCCTCTCTGATTCGAAACCTGTGGCACGCAAGGCGGCAGTTGGAGCGCTTGAGAACCTCGGTGACCCCTCCGCCGTCAAGCCCCTCATCAAAGCCCTCACAGACAGGGATGAGGATGTTCGGCAAATAGTGGCCGTCGCACTCGGTAACCTCGGCGACCCCTCCGCCGTCAAGCCCCTCATTAAGGCCCTCACAGACGAGAACAAGATCGTGCGCAAGCGGACAGCGGAAGCGCTCGGTGGCCTCGGCGACGCTGCCGCCATCAAACCGCTCATCAAAGTCCTTTCTGATGAGATCCTTCAGGTACAGATCACGGCAGCCGAAGCGCTCGGCAAACTTGGTCCCGCTGTCTTCAACCCCCTCATCGCAACCCTCACAAACAAAGATCCCCAGCTACGCGCGGGGGCAGCCCATGCGCTCGGCAAACTCGGTGACCCTGCCGCCGTCCATCCCCTCATAACCGCCCTCACAGACCAGAACCGGGTCGTGCAAACATCAGCAGCCAGAGCGCTCGGCAACCTCGGTGACCCTGTCGCCGTCCAACCCCTCATTGCATCCCTCACGGACGAGGACTTTTTCCTACGCAGTGCGGCTGCCTGCGCGCTTGGCAAACTCAGTGACCCTGCCGCCGTCCAACCCCTCACTGCAGCCCTCACAGACGAGCATCCGCACGTGCGCAATGCAGCGGCCGAAGCGCTCGGTGACCTCGGTGACCCCTCCTCCGTCCAACCCCTCATCACCGCCCTCACGGACTTATCCATGCGCAAAGCGGCGGCCGTAGCGCTCGGCAAACTCGGTGACCCCGCCGCCGTCAAGCCCCTCACCGCAGCCCTTACAGACGCAGAATCGGACGTGCGCAATGCGGCGGCTGTAGCGCTCCGCATTCTCGGTCCCCTCACTCCCTAGCAGTATTGGGCTGGACTCGGCGATCACGATACTGACGATCGGCGAGTGGGAGGCAATTCCCTGCCATGCGAGCTTGCGATGTCGGACCGGGGTGTTTCCTAGCAGATGTCCCCAGGTCGTCGCCGCGCGATAGCGCCCGACGAGACCGGCGCTCGTCGCGCCTTGTCTTGCCCCACCTAGCACCCTGGTCGCAGGCCGCAGGGTGCGGCCGTGCCAAAGGAGTGTGCAATGAATGACCTGATCATGACCATCAATGGCTGGGTGGCGACCGAGCCGAGCCAGCACGTTGGACCGACGGGGGCGAGGCTCACGAGCTTTCGCATGGCCTCGACCTCGCGGTTCTATGACCGCGAGAAGGCAGAGTGGGCCGACGGTCGCACAGAATGGTTCACCATCAAGGTGTTCCGCTCCGCGGCCATTACTGTGGCGAACTCGATCAAGAAAGGCCAACCCGTGACCGTCCACGGGCGGTTCCGTACCGCCGAGTGGGAGGGCGAGGGCGGCTCTCGAGTGGACCTCGTCATCGATGCGACGAGCGTCGGCCACGACCTCACCCGCGGTTATGGCGTGCTGCAACAAGTATCAGATGTCACGCCGCACCTCGCAAGCACCCCATCGAGGTGAGTGCTCTCACTCGGGCCGACCCGCCACCCCGCACTCCGATGCGTTAACCAAATTCCATTGGCGCTGCGACACCGAACCACCAGGTCACAAACCCGATGAAACTCCCCGCCACCGCAAGCGCAACACGCTCGCCGACACCGAAACCATCAAGAAGTCCTACCCACCACAGCACCGGCGTCACTGCCATCGCTGCGAGAAGCCCGAGGCCTCCGATGGCATACCTCATTCTTCGAGATAGACGGGCGTAGGCACCGTGCCCATGATGGTAGTTATACGCGCTGCCAGCCGAAGCACCGGAGACACGGGTGCCGTCGGAGTGCTGCCACTCGTAGCCCGGCGCGGACCGAGATCCCGCCCAATCTTGCTGACGGCGTCCCGGAGTATTGGCTCGCCGACCGTAGGTCGGTTGAGCGCTCGTTCGGAGCGAGCCAGCCCAGCGATGGGAAAAGGCGCGAGACTGCGTGCGGCGCAGCGGCATGGTGGGCGTGTTTGTGGGGCTTCGCGGGAAGTCGCGGGAAGTCGCGGGACTTCGCACGGCCACGGTTCGATAGCCTCGAGGCATGGCCAAGGCACTCTCTCTTCAGGCGATTCATACCAACGCTTCGAGCTTCGCGCGGGATTGGCGCGACGCCGAGGGGTATGAGCGCGGCGAAGCGCAGACTTTTGTGCGTGACTTGCTGGCCGTCTTCGGCGTCACATCGAGTCGAGCCGCGGTATACGAAATGCGCGCTCGGCGTTCGTCAACGGCGCAGCAGGGTTTCATTGATGCGCTCGTGCCGGGTCTGGCAGTGATCGAGATGAAGTCTGCGGGAAGGGACTTGGACGCCGCCGAGCGTCAGGCTCTCGACTATCTCGACTCGCTTTCAGATGCCGAGATGCCCAGGTACGTGCTTACGTCGAACTTCAAGCGTTTTCGTCTGCTCGATCTAATTGAGCCGGACACCGGCACGTTCGAATTCTCGCTCGAAGAGCTTCCTGCGCAGTCGGACCGGTTGGCGTTCTTCGCGGGTTACGGGCTGCGCAAGTTCGGGTCGGCTTCCCAGGAGAAGGCGTCCATCAAGGCTGCCCAGCTCATGGGAAGTCTGTGGGAGCAATTGGAGGAGTCTGGATACACGGATCATGAGGCTTCGGTCTTCATGGTGCGAACCCTCTTTGCGCTATACGCCGACGACTCCGCCGTGTGGGAGCGGGACCTGTTCCTTGAGTTTCTCGAGACCCGCACAAGCGATGACGGTGCAGACCTCGGCGCTCAACTGGCGGTCTTGTACCAGGCTATGTCAACGCCGATCGACGAGCGCTTCGCAAACCTTGACGACCTCGCAAAGCGTTTCCCGTACGTCAACGGAGACCTCTTCACCGAGCAGTTGAGCATTGCTGCGTTCAGCAAGTCGATGCGAGACACGCTGCTGGACTGTTGCGCGTTCAACTGGTCCGAGATTTCGCCTGCCATTTTCGGTTCTCTGTTTCAGGCCGTCAAGGATGCGGCTGCCCGACATGACCTCGGTGAGCATTACACGACCGAGACCAACATCCTCAAGGTCATCCGACCAATGTTCCTTGACGACCTGCGCCAACGCTATGAGGAGTCCTTCAGCGACACTGCACGGCTCCGCGCACTCCGTCGTGACATGGGCAAGATGCGATTCCTCGATCCCGCCGCAGGTTGTGGCAACTTCCTCGTGATCTCCTACCGGGAGATGCGGAGGCTTGATCTTGAGATTCTCGTGCGCCTCCAGGAGTTGGGTTCACGGGGTTCAGAAATCACCCTCATGTTCGACGCTGACGATCTTCCGGTTCGGCTTGAGCACTTCCACGGCATCGAGATAGAAGAGTGGCCCGCGCAAATCGCGCGAACGGCGTTGCACCTCGCGGAACACCAAGCCAACCAAGCGATGGAACTCGCGCTCGGCCAAGGTCCCGAAACGTTGCCGCTTAACAAGTTCGACACGATGTATGTCGGCAACGCAATCACGACTGATTGGTGGTCCGTGGTCGAGCCTTCGAAGCATTTATACGTGTTGGGCAATCCGCCGTTCCTCGGCCACGCGATGCGGACGCCTGAGCAGGCGGCGGAACTGCGATACGTGTGGAACAGGAACGACGTCGGACGCCTCGACTACGTAACGGCGTGGTATGCCAAGGCGATTCAATTGTTCGCGCGGCCGGATTTCGCTGGGGAGTTCGCCTTTGTCTCGACCAACTCAATCACGCAAGGTGAGCCGGTTCCGGCGCTGTTCGGGCCAATCTTCGCGGCCGGTTGGCGCGTCAAGTTCGCGCACCGAACCTTCGGGTGGAGTTCTGAGGCGCCCGGGGCCGCCGCCGTGCATTGCGTGATTGTGGGGTTTGACCAGCACCCGCGTCGGCCTGCCGCGCTGTATGACTACGACCAGCCGAAGGGCGAGCCGCGACGCGTCGAGGTGCTCAACCGCATCAATGGGTACTTGGCGGACGGAGAGATCGTCTTCGTCGAACAGCGCCGCCAGACCTTGTCTCCAAGTCTCCCTCCGTTGGCGTTCGGCAATGTGCCGCGAGACGGGGGCAACTTGATCGTTGAGGCCGACGAAAGGGCGCTCTTCGAGTCGGATCAGGTGGCGGAGAAGTACTTGCGAGAGTTCGTCGGTGCTCGCGAACTGATCGACGGTACGAAGCGCTCGTGCCTTTGGCTTGTCGCTCTTGATCCCTCAGACATCGCTCACTCTCCTCTTCTCCGCGATCGCATCGATGCGACCCGTGCTTGGCGTCTCTCGAGGAGTGCACAGCAAGTCCTCGACGCTGCCGCCACGCCGCACTTGTTCTGGCACCGGCCACACAGGGACGTTCCGCACCTTGTGGTTCCCAGGGTCTCCAGTGAACTTCGGCAATTCATCCCGTGCGGTCTCGTTCCGGGCGAGACGATCGTTAGTGACGGCGCATTCACATGCGAGGATCCCGAGGGATTTGCCTTCGGCGTTGTCTCATCTTCCGCATTCATCACCTGGCAACGAGCGGTGGGCGGTCGCTTGAAGTCTGACCTCCGTGTGTCGAATACGCTCACGTGGAACACTTTCCCGCTGCCAGGTTCGAATGCCGAACAGCGCGAAGCGATCATCGCCGGTGGCATCGGCGTACTTGACGCCCGTGCGCGCCACCCTGATCGATCACTGGCCGATCATTACAATCCTCGCGCGATGGACCCGAGGCTACTGGCCGCCCACAAGGCCCTTGACCGCTCCGTTGACGGAGTCTTTGGGTTGAGCGGCAAGGTCGATGAAGACGCGAGACTCCGCGCCATGTTCGCGTCCTACGTGGGTTTGATCGGCGGCAATCAGTTGCAGTTGCATGGTCGTCTGCGTCGCTGACACGCGGCGCCGTGGGCACAACGGGCGAAGCCGCGCGTGGCGCGGAGCGCCGCGCACTTCACTTGAAGCAGCAACACAACTCGTATACAACACGGGGCAATCAGCGGATAGTGCGGCGCAACCAATGTCGGCAACCCCACTTGCTGGTAACACGTCGTGTTGCAGAACGTCGAGTTGTCGGAGGATTTCTGGTTGAGGACCATGCGCTGGATAGTCTGGGTGAATGACTGAGGATCGGTGGCGCCCTCCAACTGCTGCTGAACTCGCCTTGATCGAACAGTGGGTAGGGGAGTGGAACACCCAGTTGGGGGATGGTGCGATCGTCAACAGCGACTTGGCGGTTCGCTCAAGTTGCCAATGTGGGGTCTGTCCAAGCTTCTCTGCAAGACCCCTATCGGTCGATCCCGCCCATTCGAACACGCGTCCTCTTGCGGTTGAGGCTGACGCTCGTCGAATAGAAGGGGAGGCCCCTGTGGGAGGTCTAGTTGTATTCAAACTTGACCATGACGAGGTGGACTTCGAGATCTATCTGTATGACAAGGTGCCCACAACACTGGAAGATCTGGTATTCGACTTCTGGAGCAGTCCTAGTCGAGGCCGACCCGAGAAACCCGACTAGTTAAACGCCGACAATGCGCACATCGATAAGGCCTCATGAAGAGATCATTCGACTTGAGTGAAGCAACGGCACGATGCGGACAGATGTATGCAACCCGGGCGGCACATACCCATGAGTCGCCCTTCTGCTTCATCAACTCGTCGCCTAGTTCAAGAGACTGTTGCCCAGTGAGCCCTGTCCACGGTGATCTCCCCCGCATACGGCCTACATCGGCAAAAGGGGCAAATGGGTCGAGAGGAAATGAGATCAAGGACTGCGAGGTTCGAAGAAGCCACGATAGTGTCAATACGTGGGGAGTAATGCCGCAGCAAGCCAGGTTCTCATTGTCGTAGATGGGGCCAATAATGGATCTGCATTTGATGTATGGGCAAACCTCGTATTGCCAGGATTTCTTGGAACGGTGACTCTGGTCGTCGCAATTGCGTCGTGGCGGGTAGCACGTGCATCCCACAGACTGGCGGAATCAATAGTCGCAGACAGAAGCGCGAAGGAAAAAGAGAATCTTCGACTTTCACTCACTGAGAAGGTGCATACCTGGAGCGCAACGAGGTGGAATGCTGCAAGGCCAAAAGTCGAAGAATCGGCAAGACGAAGCGCCGAACTCAGTAGTCTTTCGGTCGCCCTATGCGAATCTGGGATACCTGGAAGCCAAGAATTGCAGGATTTCCTGTGGACCTTGGACAAGGTCAAGGTTCCTAGTTCAGCGGACCCCATTCAGTACGATTTTGTGTTGGCCGCTGTGGGAGGGAGATTCGCCCGGCTCACAGAGTTGGCAGTTCTCATGTGGCATAGGGATCCAGAGAACCTGGAAGCGTTCACGAAAAAGTTGGAAGAGACTATTGAGAAGTTGGTTGAGGATTCAATAACGTATGCGGCATCTCAGGCGGAGGGCTTCAGGAAGCTCATCAAAGACGAGGAAGGAGAGAAGAGTCGACAGGATCCAAAAGAGTAGGCAATCGTGAGGGCTTCTTGATCTGACAACTGAATCTGGCAAAACTCGGCACGATGAAGTATCGATTAGGCGTGGTCTCAGATCCGTTTCACGCGACCCCACTTCGATCTGGCGCCCTCAGCCCCGCATCTACTCGCCAATACACCCCCTTACGTTGCCCGCTACGCTCGCCCCATGACACCGTTCGAAGTGCAAGGCTTGATCGAATCCCTTGACGTGAAGATACGCGACGAGTTGCCGTTGCTCGAAGCTGCTGCGGAAAACGTTCGAGTTCTGCAGGGCGCTGAGACTGAGCCCCTTCGGTGGTATGCCGACGCGATGTTCCTCGTGCTCCAAGTTGATTTCGACATGATGGTCAACCTGCGGACTCTCATCGCCTACCCCGCCATGCGCGTCGCGACTGAGCGAGAGCTCGCGCTGCACCTTTGCGAGGCCGAATCGGCGGTTGGTCCGGTACTGAACGGCCTCGCGCGGACGTTGCGCGCCGGGGGCACGAAGTCCGCAAGGAACTTCGATCGTTCGGGCGTGGATGCCGCCATGGCGACCTTCAGGGACGCGCTCAAGTCGATGCGCGCCGACACAGAGTTCATGAAGACGATGACAACCGTTAGGAATACGACGGCGGCGCATCTTTGGGGAAAGGAAGGCGGGCGACTCAACGGTTCGTCGCAGTGGGTGCTTTCGCGGAAGGGCAAGGCGTCGTCAGTCGACGATGTCTTCAAGAGCACTTTCGTCACCTATGGCCTCAGCACGCTTGAGGCACTTCATGCGCTCTCCGCAGGCCTGCAATCCTCGTTCTCAGCGGCCGCATAGTCCCGGGCGAGAAATGCAGTGGGAGTCAGCACGTACGCCGCCAACCCGACTAGTTGCCAATGCACCCCCTCGGTTCGTTCGGAGCGAGCCACCACCAATCGCTAGGGTTGAGCATGGGCAATTCTGAGAGCAGGAGCAGCGACCCGCCAAGAGACAATAGGGCTCTCACCGCGGCTGAGTTTGTAATGGCGACAACACCCTTCGCTGGCGGCGGAGCCGTTTTGGTGAATCGGATACGGCTGGCTCGCTTGCAGAGATTTTTGGAGGACAAGCTCGAACTGATCGAGGCCACTATGGCAAAACTACAAGCGAGGCTCGGGGAGGACGAGTTAGCGAAGCGTCTCGATACAGATGAGTACATAGCCGCGGCAGCTCGCACGTGGGACGCAATGTGTAAGGAACCCAATCCCGATCGTCTCGATCAGTTGCGTAACGCGCTAGTGAATGGATACATACTCGAGCGTTCAGTTCGCGATAGGCGCCGGTTCTTGGACCTTGTTGAACGGCTTGATCCGGACGACATTTCCGGGCTTGCTTCATTGGTCAAAGTTGAGAAGAATCACGAGGATGTGATCCGCGGCGCTGATCGTATTGTCGCCGATGCAGTGGGTATCGAGCAGGGCGATCACCGCTCTTTCGTTGTTCTGCGTCATCTTGTTGCGGAAGGGCTGCTCAGCGAGCACCATGAGGAACGTGTCGAAGCGCTAAATGTGAGTGTCCCGAAGGTCACGACTAATCTGCCTCGGCCGCAAGGAGTTCAACGCATCTATCAGTACACCATTCCTCAGATCGCTCGCGACTTCCTTGCACAATTGTCTGATCCGGAGTTTGACTAGGCGCACTTGACTTGAACTAGCAATATAACTCGGGAGTCTCCTGCGAGACCTTGAATCCCCATCCGGGTGACCATCTTCTTGGCGCTAAGGCGTGTCGTCGCGCATGGGTGCCCCTTGAGGGTGGAGAGGGGGCATCGTAGCCTGGCTCGGGCGGGGGCCACTCGGCCCCCCGGCAGGGCCTGGAGTGGTGCTCTGGAGGCTCGACGGTCAAGGGGTGGGCCCCGTGGGTTACGTCGCGCCGGACGGTGCCGGAGTTGCGTCGGCGGAGAGCCGACGGCCTCCCGCCGACGCAAGCTGGCAGGGCCAGCGGGTGCCCGATCGGACACTCAGGGAGGGGATAGATTAGCGCCAAGTCGGCAAACCGACCTAGGTCGCTCCCCTACGGCGTGAAGGTCTCATTCGACGCGCTTGCGTTCGCGGGGGCCTAGCACTTCTCACCTGGAGAGTCTGGTCAGGGTTTCGGATGGCAGCAGACGTAAACCGTGGATAGAACCGCGAGACTCGTCCCAGCCCGGAAGCGATAGAAGGTCTCCTTGTTCATCCGGAAGTTCGGCGTGAACGCCCGACTATGGACGTGACATTCTGTGAAGCTTCCAGTTCTTGCCGAAGCTCGATGTTTTCAATCGTGAGGCGTCGAATCTGCTCTGCATAGGTAGCAAGTTGGTGCTCCATATCCTTGCGGGTGCGAGTGGCCAACGTGATCGTATTCCGCAAGTCCCCAATCACTGCGTCTCGTGGCCGACCCTTCAACTGTGCACCGTTCGATGCGCGCTCTGCGTTGAGTTCCACGATGAGTTCCGGGAACTTCGCGTAGAGGGTGGGGCGTTTTAATCCGAGTCTCTTGGCTAACGCCGATGCGGTAGGCGTTAGTCCTGCCTTGCGCGACTCTTCTGTGAGTTCCTGTAGCGCGGTTCGCGCAGTCTCTATTGACAGGTCACGAGTGGTCACTGTGATCCTCCTTTTCTCCTTCGAGAAGGCCAACTATGTGTTGCCGGCGCAGGCTGAGTTGCTCGGTCCAGTATGGGGTGACGGCGCCATCTGCAAGGTGTTTGTCGATTTCGGCGATGAGGGTCGCCCACTGCTCCCGATTGTCCTTCGTCAGGGCGACGTTGTTACACGACATCGGGTCGCAAGTGCCAAAGTCGGGAGATGAACTGTCTCGCCGTATGCATTGCGCTCTGTTCGGATCGAAAACGCAAGTGACGAACGTGCCGGGGTATACGTGGGGGTCGTCGGTGTTGAGTAGGCGCAGCAACTGGCGGGGGCTCTCCGCGACAACTCCTGCGTATCTCGCGTGCTCCTTGAAGGACTGGAGGCGAACTGCAGCTTCTCCGGCCGCTGGCCCGGAGAGACCTTTGAGTTCGTGCTGCTCCGCAGCACCAAGTAGGTACTCCCCGCGTTCGAGGGCTTCTTCGCCCTCGATTTCGGGACGGAAGCCGGAATCCGACGTTCCTGCGTAGCCTTCGAACATTTGGATACTCAGGTGACGGAACTGGATTGCCCCGGTGATCGAGCCGCCGGGTCGTCTGGCAATGAACCATGCGAGCGTCCGTCTGAATTGCCTGGTCGTGAGTCGCCATTCCCCAGTTGAGCCAATGGGAAATCCCTCGTCGGGACAGCGTTCAGCGCAGTACTCGCGGATCCAGTCGGCAAAACGGTTCAGTGCCACATTTGTGTATGAGGTGGCATCGACCTTTGTGACGTGCCCGGTGGTAAGTCCAATCTTGGACGTTGCGAAGAGGAATTCCTGATCGGGTGGCAGGATTCGTTCAAGAATCTCAATCGCCTTGACTGCTGGCATCCCAATCACCCAACTTGCCGGAACTCCAGCAGGAGAAGATTCGCCCTTAAACGCGAGACTGGTGATCCTCCTGCGGGTCACTTCTCCGGTGGAGTCGGTCAACGATGATAAAGACGATCTGCGCAGATGCTTGATCTCGCTATCGCGCATCCCGCTGTAGAAAGCCACCAACACGTAGCAGGCCGCCTTGAGCAATTCGACTAAATGGGGTGTTTCCCAGAAGGGGATCTTGGGTAACCAAGCTTCTCCGTCGATACATCCTTGAGGTTTGAGCCAAAGGTATGTGTCGTCGTCGATGCCGAGTTCGTCAACCGCTTGCTGGATCTGGGTGGTAGCAATCATGTTCACCACCGTCAGGGAGCATCCCGCCTCGCGTGCCAAGTGTTTTCGATTGAGATATCCCAGCCACTTGTCCCCGAAGGTCTTCCCTATAGCTGGCAATGGTCGGGCATCGTCCTTGTACCTGGCAAGGAGTCTTTGCAGGCATTCGACCCCTTCAGATGTGTTTCTTTGGCCAGTCAACCACCCCGGTGAACGATACCTTTGCTCCAGGAACTCATCACGAGCATTGAGCACATCTTGGGAGAAGTCCTCCACCCAGCGACTGGCCCACGTCACCAAAGGAATCAGAATCTGCTCCGGGATGCGGGCCGTCTTGTTCTCTCCTGTCGACCTTCGAGAGGGGGCGGCCCATCCCTCGATCCGTTGGGGGTCGAATCTCAGTCGATCGGTTTGCAGATCTGCACGATAGAGGTAGAAGAGACGTACCCCCGCAAGGCGTGCATGTCGGTATCCATCGCTTCCTCTCCGTTCGCTGGCGATCGCCATCTGGTACTTGTTGATGTCAGCGAGTTCGAGTTCATCGAGTCGCCCATAGGAGTTCTGATCTAGCCACCGGAGGAAGGACTTGACGTTGGCGAAGCGTGAGCAAACGCTCTTGGCGGTCAGTTGCCTTTCGCCATGGGGGGGGGTCGAGCGCAAGGAGTGCGAAGAAGAGTTCCTTCGCGACACCTTGATACGCATCTGGAAGGCTCGCGAAGTTGAGCGCCGCATTCTTCAGGTGCTCCTGGACAAGTAGGGGTGCAAGGTTCCACACGTCATCTGAGTACTGAGATCTACTCCGGGTGTATGCATCGGCCCTGATGGGTCGGGTCCCGAAGATCGACGATGACACCACCTTGTCTGCTTGCCAAGGCAGTCCGCGGACCCTTTGACTCAGAGGTCCCATGTGTCCTCAAGAAGCCGCAGCGGAACCCGACCGGTCGCGACGCTACTCGCTGCGTCAACTTCCGCTGGGGTGAAGCGCGGCAGGATGTCCTCGTTGATTGCGATCCAGGCTTGCCCAAATGCCGAGAACCAGTGTCCCAAGGGGAGTTGTTCTGAACGTTCGCGGAGTTCCCCCCGAAGTTGAATCAAGGCCGGTAGGTTGGCTTCGCTTACAACCGCGTTGGGACAGGAGAAGCAGGCAAGAGCGGACTCCCAACACCACTCGTCGTTGTGTGGCTCGCTGTCAGTTTCCATGCAACCAAGGAACGCTCCCTCGGTGTATTTGGAGCCATTGGCGTCCATCAGCCTCCCACCATGACTTGCGAGTCTTCTCTCCCTTTGCGTTCGTATCGCCTTCTCCATGTCACTGTAGGTTTCGGTCATGCGGTCCTCAGCCCACTGTCGAACCGTGGCGTCGCCCGAGAGGTAGTTCTGGTAGAGGACTTGTTGTGAGTTTGACTTGGCGGCTGTCGGGAGGTGCCCCCCCGCGGCGAAGGTCTGCTTCCTGAGAACGGTTGTCCGCAGCCGATTGAATGAGAGTTCGAGCGGTAGCCCATCTTCGAGGAAATCGTGTGAACGAGCCCATCTCGAAAGACTGAGATTCACATACGAGAGGTCGCGTTCCCAGGGGAATCCGTGGCCAGGGGATCCTTTTCGGATGTCCGTCCAAACGCTCCAGAGTGCAAGAGTACCCGAGTGTCTCCGACTCGCACTCGTCATGTCATGCACGAGCAGATAGACGCCAGCCGTGGTGTGGAGTTGTTGATCGGGTGTACCGATCTCCCAAACGTCTGTCCCGTGCCAGTTGTCTGGACCCCGGCGCCTCTTCGTAGTCTCTATCCGGAGGATTCTGTCCCCATCTATCGCGTGAGCCGCTGGAAGCTCCTTTGCTGTCTCGGAGTTGATACCCGAGCTCCCTACAAGGAGTATGAGGAGTGGCGTGAGATCGCGGTTCGTGAGGAACAAGCGTTGTGCGATTCCGATTCGTTCGTGACCCTTATCCGGTCCGATTTCTGGAGGAACATGGACGACTCCTGTGCGCTCCGCGCGGTCAAGGCTTGCGCCGATCACGCTATCTCGTAGGTCCGTCGATCGTCCTTCCCGGAAACGGGCAAGAGTCGCCCGCCCCTCGACGAGTCGGTCGCGGATTGCCGCGACATCAGATCTCGCAGCTTTCATGATTTCGTTGAGGACGCCGTCGCTGTAGCCGCCGACACCCAACCCTCTTGGACGTGGCCACCTTCGATTGAGGACGCCCCAAGCCTCCTCTGATAGGCGATCCCTCCCTTCGAGACAAGACAGACCCGCTCTGAGAATCTTGATGCTCCTGCCAACACTCGATTCGGAACTTGCAGAGAGTCGGCTATCGCAGTACCCCCGCACATGGCTGCCATCGATGTCCGCCAGGGTTCGTGGTGGGTGATCACATGTCGCGAGGTAGAGGACGAAGCGACGAATTGCACGCCACAGACCGTCAGCGCTTGCCTTGGTCCGGATTGAACCGTCATACCCCGTCCTTCGAGCGAAAGCCATCGCCAGCGGTCGCCCCATCTCCGGAAGCGGCCAGTCCTGCATCCGATAGACACGCGAGCGACCATCTAGTCCCTCGAAATGGACTTCGACGACTCCGCTTGAATCGACCGTGACACGCTCCTCGGCCTCATACCGGCCGTGCGGACTCGGGGACCGTCGTCCACGCCCCGTTGTGTTCATAGGTGGTTCGCTCAACTGAACCTCTCAAGCGACTCGGAGCCATCCTCAGGTTCGGGAATCGACCAACTGTCTCCGATCAGGAGCAGTTTGGTCTCATTCTCAAGTTCGTCAAGAGTGTGGAGGTATATGTGAGTTGTCACCACGGATTGATGCCCGAGCCTTGATTTCACAAAATCGAGGGGATCGCCGTAGACCATTCGATAGTGGCTTCGGTAGGCCTCGCCGTGCTCCGCGAGAATCTGGAGATGCTGGCGCTGAAGCTGCTCGAGGGTTAGCACCGCATACGAGTGGCGCAGCATGTGTGGGTGAACCCTCGTCTGTACTCCTTGCCGTTCACATCTCGCATTCGCACGCGTTAGGACGCTCTGCCAACTCTTGCTGGCCATGGGTTGCCCGCCAATTCCAAGCCATAGTGACCCGGGCTCGAGGCCTCGCTCCCCCGCGATCAGCAGTCTCGCGCGCTCCTTGGGAAGCAGTTTGGACACCTCGACTTTCGTGCCTTTCAGATTCACGGCAACGGGACGGCTGAGATCCTCCATGACCCAGGAATCAGGCCCAACCACATAGCCACCTGCAGAGCGTGCCAACTCGATTGCTTCTCGTCTCTCTCCGCGAAGATAGGCATCAATAGATAACAGGACGCTACTTGGGTAGTAGATGTCTCTCCCTGCGAAGTTCTTCGCGATTATCGCTGGCAGTTGCTTGCGGACGAACGCCCTCTCCGGGTCGCGCTCCGGAATGTCCAACGTGAGAAGACTGGATTGTTCGGTCAGGCGCAGTCCGGTCCGGAACATCAAGTCAACGAAGGCCGCATCTCGCCCCGACTGAGAGCGCCTCGATGCCTCGTCTCGCAACCCCGAGGGTAGATACCCTCGGATCCCCACGTCGCGCCACTCTCGGAACATCGGTCCCGAAACCCACTGTGCTCTCTGACGATGTTGGTCCGGTCTGCGCTCCCCTCCCGCTGAACGAGCCCAATTGCGTCGACCCCGCATCCTTGCTCCGGAACCTACTTCCCCCACGTCCATCGGTGCCTCCGGGATATGACCGACTCCTTGGGCCCAGGTGTAGAACTTGGCGACGGTGGCCGCCTCCCTGTTCCAGGTCGCAGGCGATATTCTCGGTCCCTGGGGGTCCTCGTTTCGCCATTGGTAGTACGCACGTCGATCATCACGTGTAGCGTCACGCCAACTCCGTGGGGTCATCGACTCCTTGCCGTTGGGAACTTGACGCGCACTCGAGATGAACGTGAAGAAGTTCACCAAGTCACGCGCGTAAGCCTCCCGTGTGTGTGGTGAGCAGTTCGTCATCTGCATTGTCTGGAAGAACGAATTCAGGGCGACATCGTATGAACCATCCGGTCCGATCAGGAACGGAGTCCCCTCAGGCACTCCACGCTCACCCAGCCAGTCGCCACCATCCCCAGGGTTTCCGGGGGCAGATCTTGCCGCGCTCTCGCGCGACGTGAACCAGACTCTCCAGCGACAGTCGCGGTCTTCGACGTCCACGAGTCCATCATCCCTGACATGTCAGAGAATACGTAAGGGGCGCCGGGGCTGGGGGCCACTAGACGGCCACACACCCTGGGGACATCGGCACATGACCACTCGTCACCGGGGGCCTCATCCATCATGATCCCGGTGACCTCGTTGAAGATGAGGTACTTCCGGTTCCTTGGGCGTCCGAATCCCGTCCCCCCAGTTTTCACCGAAACGAGTGGGAAGGTGGAATCCTGGCTCCGAATGTCCAGAACTCAAAGGGCGCCAAAGAAGGCATTGAGCCCGATGGTCCAAGGAGAACTAACTGAGGGTGCCACCGGCGGTGTCACCGAGTTTGTCCAGCGCTTCAGTTGCCGCCTTGCGCACGTCCTTGCTTTTGTCTGTGAGTGCTGTGGTAAGGGGGTCGACAGCGGCAGGGTCGCCTAGCATGCCGAGTGCTCCGGCTGCCCCCCCACGCACGGAATAGTGTTCGTCTGTGAGGGCATCGATGAGGGGTTGGACGGCGGCAGGATCACCGAGATCGCCGAGCGCTTCGGCTGCCCCCCAGCGCACGCCCGAGTCTTCGTCTTTATTTGTGAGGGCGGTGATGAGGGGTTTGAAGGCGGCAGGATCACCAAGATTGCCAAGCGCTCCGGCTGCCCCCCTACGCACGCCCGAGTCTTCGTCTGCGAGGGCCGTGATGAGGGGTTGGACGGCGGCAGGATCACCAAGTTCGCCTAGTGCACCGGCTGCCCCCCTGCGCACGTACTTGTCTTCGTCTGTGAGGGCGGTGACGAGAGGTTTGAAGGCGTCGGGGTCACCAAGTTCACCGAGCGCTTCGGCTGCCCCCAAGCGCACGAAGCTTGCTTTGTCTGCGAGGGCGGTGACGAGAGGTTTGAAGGCGGCAGGATCACCAAGTTCACCGAGCCCAACGGCTGCCCCCCTACGCACGCCCGAGTCTTCGTCTTTATTTGTGAGGGCGGTGATGAGGGGTTTGAAGGCGGCAGGATCACCAAGTTTACCGAGCGCACCGGCTGCCCCCCTACGCACGCCCGAGTCTTCGTCTTTATTTGTGAGGGCGGTGATGAGGGGTTTGAAGGCGGCAGGATCACCAAGTTCACCGAGCGCGTCCGCTGCACACCAGCGCGCTGTCTCGTCTTCGTCTTTGAGGGCGGCAATAAGGGGTTGGACGGCGGCAGGATCACCAAGTTTACCGAGCGCACGGGCTGCCTCCCTGCGCACGGTCTCGTCTTCGTCTTTGAGGGCGGTGAGGAAGGGTTGGACGGCGGCAGGATCACCAAGTCTACTGAGCGCACGGGCTGCCCAAAAGCGCACGAGCCGGTCTTCGTCTGCGAGGGCCGTGATGAGGGGTTTGACGGCGGCAGGATCACCAATTTGGCCGAGCGCTTCGGCGGCCCCCCTGCGCACGTCCTTGTTTGCGTCCTTGAGGGCTTTGGTGAAAGGTTGGACGGCGGCAGGATCACCAATTTGGCCGAGCATATAGGCTGCCCAAATGCGCACGCCCGAGTCTTCGTCTTTGTCTGTGAGGGCATCGATGAGGGGTTTGACGGCGGCAGGGTCACTAAGTTTGCCGAGCGCTGCCTCTGCCTCCAAGCGCACGTACTTGTTTGCGTCTTTGAGAGCGGTGAGGACGGGTTTGACGGCGGCAGGATCACCAAGTTTACCTAGCGCACGGGCTGCCTCCCTGCGCACGGTCTCGTCTTTGTCTTTGAGGGCGGTGACGAGGGGTTGGACGGCGGCAGGATCACCAAGTTTACTGAGCGCACGGGCTGCCGCACAGCGCACGTCCTCGTTTGCGTCCTTGAGGGCTTTGGTGAGGGGTTTGACGGCGGCAGGATCACCAAGATTGCCAAGCGCTCCGGCTGCCGCCGAGCGCATGTACGCGTTTTTGTCTGCGAGGGCCGTGATGAGGGGTTGGACGGCGGCAGGATCACCAAGTTCGCTGAGCGCTTCGGCTGCCGCACAGCGCACGTCCCCCCCTTTGCCCGTGAGGGCTTTGATGAGGCCCTTGACGTCGCCTTTCGCTGCCATCTTCGGAACACTGGACATGTGGCTTCTCCCATTGATCGTGGTTTTCAGCCTACTAGCGCTACTTCGTCACTGAAGGAAAGACTCTCAACGTTGGAGCCTAGTACGGAGAAGGCTCTCATGGAATTCGCGGTCTTCGACATCCAAGAGTCCACCCTCCCTGACATGTCTGTGAGTACATAAGAGGGGAACCGCCGAGTTCACCAGGGCTTACGGCGATGCCACCCTCGCTGCGGAGGACGCCGACGCCGCCGAGGTGGATTCCGATTCGTCGAATGAGCCAATCGAGAATGAGCCAGATGAAATCGCCGAGGCCGATGAGGCGGCCTAGAACGAGGAGAAGGCCGAGCTCGCCCTGACCGCGTAGGCTGGTCGCGGACCGTCAGCGTGCCCCTCCCTCGCGGCGGGGGCGCCGACGGACGCGACGACTACCCAATTCGGAGATATTCAGTGGCTGAGTTCATTTACCAGATGCATAAGGCGCGCAAGGCGCACGGCGACAAGGTCATCCTTGACGACGTCACGCTGGCCTTCCTTCCGGGCGCCAAGATCGGCGTCGTCGGCCCGAACGGGGCCGGAAAATCGACGGTTCTAAAGATCATGGCCGGTCTCGAGACCGCCTCGAACGGCGAGGCGCGCCTCAGCCCCGGATACTCAGTCGGCATCCTCATGCAGGAGCCCGAACTCAACGAAGCGAAGGACGTGCTCGGGAACGTCGAGGAAGGCGTCGGCCCCATCAAGGCCAAGCTCGACCGCTTCAACGAGATCAGCGCCCTCATGGGCGAGCCGGACGCGGACTTCGACACACTCCTCAAGGAAATGGGAACCCTCCAGGAGGAACTCGACCACGCCGATGCCTGGGATCTCGACTCCCAACTCGAACAGGCGATGGACGCCCTCCGCTGCCCTCCCGGCGACGCCTCCGTCGCCACCCTCTCCGGTGGCGAGCGCCGCAGGGTCGCCCTCTGCAGGCTGCTCCTTGAGAAACCCGACCTCCTCCTCCTCGACGAGCCGACGAACCACCTCGACGCCGAATCCATCCAGTGGCTCGAGCAGCACCTCGCGAAGTACTCGGGCGCCGTCCTCGCCGTCACCCACGACCGGTACTTCCTCGACAACGTAGCCGAATGGATCCTCGAGCTTGACCGCGGGCGTGCATACCCGTACGAGGGCAACTACTCGACGTACCTGGAAAAAAAGAGCGCACGCCTCGAGGTCCAGGGAAAGAGGGACCAGAAGCTCGCGAAGAGGCTCGAGGAGGAACTCGCCTGGGTCCGACAGAACGCCAAGGGCCGCCAGACCAAGTCCCGATCGCGCCTGGAGCGATACGAAGAGATGGCCACCGAGGCGGAAAAAACCCGGAAGATGGACTTCGAGGAAATCCAAATCCCGCCAGGCCCCCGCCTCGGCAACATCGTGCTCGAGGCCAAGGCGATCAAGAAGGGATTCGGCGACCGAACCCTCATCGAGGGGCTCTCCTTCTCGCTCCCCCGCAACGGCATCGTCGGCGTGATCGGTCCGAACGGCGTCGGCAAAACAACGCTGTTCAAGGCAATCCTCGGACTCGAGCCCCTGGACGCGGGTGAACTCAAGATCGGAGATACCGTCTCCATCGGATACGTCGATCAAGAGCGAGCCGGAATCGATCCTAAGAAGACGCTGTGGGAAGTCGTCTCGGATGGTCTCGACTTCATCCAGGTCGGGCGCGTCGAGATGCCCTCCAGGGCGTATGTCGGCGCCTTCGGCTTCAAGGGCCCGGACCAACAGAAGCCGGCCGGAGTGCTGTCTGGCGGGGAGCGAAACCGCCTCAACCTCGCGCTCACCCTCAAGCAGGGCGGGAACCTGCTCCTCCTCGACGAGCCCACGAACGACCTCGACGTCGAAACGCTCGGCTCGCTTGAGAACGCCCTCCTGGAATTCCCCGGTTGCGCCGTGGTCGTCTCCCACGATCGCTGGTTCCTTGACAGGGTCGCGACACACATCCTGGCCTATGAGGGCACCGCCGAGGATCCCGCACGGTGGTTCTGGTTCGAGGGAAACTTCCAGTCCTACGAGGAGAATAAAATCGAGCGCCTCGGCCCTGAGGCCGCCCGTCCGCACCGCGTGACCTACCGCAAGCTCACCCGGGGTTGACGGTTCTAAAAGGGCCTAGGACGAGACGGCCTAGGACGACCCCTCGATCTGGTCGGCGAGTCCCCCACGGTCATCCGAGACCCTGAACACGCCCTCCTGGGCGATGCTCGCCACGAGTCGCCCATCCTCCGTGAAGACCCAGGCTCCCGTGAGGCCACGCCCTCCCTGCGCCGTCGGGGTGTCCTGGACAAACAGAAGCCATTCGTCGGCCCGCGCGGGACGATGCCACCACATGGCATGATCGAGGCTCGCGACCGTGATGCCTGGGGTCGCCCATGACACCTCATGACGCCGAAGGAGGGGTTCGAGCATCACCTGGTCGCATCCGAAAACGATGAGCGCCCGATGGGTCAGTTCGGGCACGTCGATCGGGCGACGAATCCTCATCCAGGCTGTCTGAAAGGCCCGAGGTCTGGGATCGACCCGGTCGAAAAGTGTGCCCTCGACATGACGCACATCGAAGGGGGCGTCCTTGAGCCAGAAGTCGGCCCACGGCTGACCCGAATACCCGCTCAGCACATCTACCCCGGACCGTACAGAATCCGGCGGCGGAACCTCGGGCATGGCGATGGAGTGGTCAAACCCTTCCTCAACCTCTTGAAAAGACGCAATCATGCTGAGAAGCGGCCGTCCATCCTGGAAGGCATGGGTGCGACGGGCGGAGAACGAGCGCCCGTCCCTCAGGAGCTCGACCTCGAAGCGAATCGGGCGTCGGGCATCTCCCGCCCGAAGGAAGTAGGCGTGCAGGGAGTGGGCGTGCCGCTCTACGGGGATGGTCCGTCCGGCTGCGATCAAGCCCTGGGCAAGCACCTGACCCCCGAAGACGCGGTCACTCGGGACCTTGAGGGATATGCCCTCGAACACGGTGGGTCCGATCTGGGTCAGAGAGAGGGTCCCGAGCCCAGAAGCGACGGCGGCCTCCGCCAACGGATCGTCCGATTGCGTCATCCTCTCCCCTTCCTGTTGACCCCTCCGAGGCTACCTCCTAGCGACACCCGATTCCGCTAGTGTGGCGATATGGCATCCGACTCCGAGTGGCAGGATCCCTTCCTGGCCAAGCCGGATCAGCCGACGCGAACCGGAAAACCCATCGACGCCCCGCCTCCGATGGGTCCGAGGTTCGATGGCCCACCGCTTGCCTCGTCCGTCACGCCTCAATATCCTCCAGTCGATTCCACCGGCTATTCCCTCAACGCACCTCCTGGACTCTCCTATGGATCGTTCTCTCGAACGTGGCGGGTCACCTTTCGCAGGTGGGGCCGGGCGTGGCTCGCTTTCGCTGCCCTCGGAATGCTGGCTGGCGCCATCCTCGCCTCGATGTATCCGAGTCCCACATTTGTTGGCGACGGCGGGTCTACCCCCTATTACATAGGATCGTTCATTGGGGCTGTTGCCGCGTATCTGCTGCTTTTTGGATGGTGGCTCGACCACGTTCTGGCGTCCTCGGGGCCGGTGATATCGCTGATTGTCCAGGGCCTTGTCGCTGGGGGCGTAGGGCTGATGGGAGGCTCCGGGTCTGAGGGAGCCAACGACCCTTTGATGACCATCCCCCTGTTCTACTTCGCCCTCGTGGGGGTCGCATCCGTGGCGCTGGCCCATGCCATCGGGAACAAAGTCGAGGGCTCATTCAAGCCCGAGGAAGAGCCGCCCTACTCCTCGGATTCCATGTAGACCCGGTTCTCCGAGATTGCCAGCCGGATCTTCCGCGCCTTGAACACCCGCTGAATCTCGGCTCGGATGGCCCGCTCGACGTCCCACTGATCACCGGGATGCACCTGCACAATGACCCTGAGCATGATCGCGTCCCTGGCGATGCTCTCGGCCCCCGGGACGATCGGCGGAGCGAGCACTCTCGGGGCGATCTCCTCCCGGGCGATCGCCGCGGTCGCCGCCTCAAGGAGGGCCTCCTTTGCTCGCCCGACATCAACGCTGGAATCGATCCGTACGTCAACCATCGCCCTCGACCAGAGGAGAGATTTGTTGCCTACGCGCCGGATCTCGCCATTGGGTACGAACCACACCGTCCCATCGAGGCTCCTCAACCGGGTGACACGAAGCCCGACCCCCTCGACCGTCCCGATGGCCTCACCCAGGTCGATGTTGTCCCCGACCCCGTATTGATCCTCATAGAGGATGAACATGCCGCTCAACAAGTCCTTCACGACCGATTGCGCGCCGAATCCGAGCGCCACGCCGACTATTCCCGCGACCGCGATGATACCGCCGAGATTGACATCGGCGGCATCCAGGACTCCAAAAAGCGCGATCGCGAACACGAGTATGCCGAGGACTGAGCGGAGCGCGTTTCCGATCGTCTTCGCACGCCGACGGCGACGCTCTGCCTCGAGAACGTTGAGGAGCATGCCCGTGGCGGACTTGGCCTGCACCCGGCGCGGGAAGCGATGTAGGCGACGCTCGCTCTTGGGAAGCCCCTCGCGAATGCCCTTGATCGCTCCTCTGATCGCCAGGCGCCCAAGGATCCAGATGATGAATGCGGTCCCCAGGATAATCACGAGACGCGTGAGCGTTTCCTGGTGAAGTTCGAACCACGAGGCGACCTTGTCCCACCAATCGGAAAGGGTAACGCCTAGGCCGCGTTGGATCATAGGGCCAGCCTAACCTAGGGGCCCGTCCAGGCTCTGGCAGGATGGAGAGGTGAGCCAAGCCGAGGACAACCAGGCTCCCAGCGAGGCGCCGGGCGCAAAGGTGAACGCACCGTCCGCGGCGCTTATGAGACTCGCTGAGGCATACGGGATCTCCATCAGCTACATGGGATGGGATCGCGAGGAGCACCGATGCTCGTCAAAGGCTATCCGCAGCGCCCTTGCGGCCATGGGCGTCGCTTCGGACGACGACAGGACGTGCCAGCGCGAGAGTGATCGACTCGCGGCCAGTCGCGCCCTACGGGTCGTTCCCCCGGTCGTGGTAATGCTGGCAGGCTCCACGATCGAGGTACCGGTCCACGCCCCGCGGGACACAGCCATCGCTGCGACGGTCGTGCTCGAGTCGGGGGAAACCCTCACCCCCGAGGCCATCTCGGCGGCCATCGAATCGCCAGACGGTGCGGATGGGATGCTCCAGACAACGGTCCTTACCCTGCCGAACGACCTTCCCCTCGGCTATCACAGCCTCGAGGTGCGGGTGGGGACCAGCCCGATCTCGGCGACCTGCTCTGTCATCGTCACACCGGAACACCTCGACCTCCCTAAATCCATCCAGAAACGGCGCCCGTGGGGACTCATGGCCCACCTTCCCTCCCTCCGCTCCTCAGCCTCCTGGGGCATCGGCGACTTTGCCGACCTTCGCGACCTCGCGATCCTAGGCGCCTACAGAGCCGGAGCGGACTTCGTCCTCACCACCCCCCTACATGCCGCCGAACCCGTGCCGCCCCTGACCCCGTCGCCCTATCTGCCGACATCGAGACGGTTCGTTAACCCCCTGTATATCCGAATCGAGGACATCCCAGAGACCGCCTACCTCGACTCCGCCGACAGGGCGCTCATCGCGTGGTTGGGAGAGGCCCCCCGCGAATCGTCTCTCAATCGCCTCAACCTCGATCGCGACGCCCAGTGGGCGGCCAAGAAGGCCGCACTCAAGGAGGTATTCAAAGCCCCGCTGACAGTCGCACGCCAGGCTGCGTTCGATGCCTTTATCACCGAGCAGGGGCAGGAACTAATGAAGTTCGCGACCTGGTGTGCCATCGCGGAGACCCGGGCCGATTCGGAGGGAGAGGAGCCATGGCCGGAGTCTCTCTCCTCACCGACGGCGTCGGGCGTCGCGGAGTTTCGGGCCACTCATCATACACTCGTTCGGTTCTACGAGTGGCTCCAATGGGTGGCGGATGAGCAGAGAGCGGATGCCCATGAGGGGGCCCTCAAGGCCGGGATGCGGATCGGTGTCATAACCGACCTCGCCATCGGTGTACACCCGCGAGGAGCCGATACATGGGCTCTGAGGGGCGTCCTGGCGCGTGGGGTCGAGATTGGGGCACCCCCAGACATGTATAACCAAGTGGGTCAGAAATGGCTGCAACCTCCGTGGAAGCCCTTAGCACTTCAGGAGGCCGGCTACGTACCCTTTCGAGACACGGTGCGGACGGCTCTCCGGCACGCCGGGGCGGTGCGCATCGATCACGTCGCCGGCCTATTTCGGTTGTGGTGGATTCCCGATGGATGCCCGCCCAATGATGGCGTCTACGTGCGGTATGACTTTGAAGCCCTCGTCGGCATCCTCGTGCTCGAGGCGACGATGGCCGGGGCGATCGTCATCGGAGAGGATCTAGGGACGGTCGAGCCCTGGGTCGTTGAGTACCTAGCTTCCCGCGGAATCCTGGGGACATCGGTCATGCGGTTCGAGAAGAGCGAAGACGGCGCCTTGCGATCACCAGAAGACTACCGGGCAGGGGTCCTCGCGACCGTGACCATGCACGACATCCCCCCGACGGCGGCATATCTCGCCGGTGAGCACGTCAACCTCAGGGAGCGGCTCGACCAGTTGGCGGGACCGGTCGGGGAGGTACGGGCGGCGGCTGAAAGGGAACGGGCAGACATGATCAGGATTCTCGTTGAGCACGGACTCCTCGATTCCGATGCCGCCGACGATCCCAACGAGATCCTCGTCGGCCTATACCGGGCGCTCCTCGCGTCTCCGTGTGCCCTAATTGGGGTTGCAGTGCCAGATCTCGTCGGTGACGTCCGGACCCAGAACCAACCGGGCACGGACACCGAGTATCCCAACTGGAAGGTACCGCTGTGCGATGGACGCGGCGTTCCGGTCACGCTCGACGGCCTCTTCGACCACCCACGTGCGCAGGCGCTCCTTGCTGTGATGCTCGCGGGTCCGCAACCCCCTACCGGCCGCGACGGCGCTGGCGCAACGAGTACGAACGCAGTGCACGAAGGAAATCCACCCGCCTGAAATCGGGCCAATACGCCTCGCAGAAGTAGAACTCGCTATGGGCGCTCTGCCACATCAGGAATCCGCTCAGTCGCTGCTCCCCCGAGGTTCTGATCACCAGGTCTGGATCGGGTTGTCCTTGGGTATAGAGATGCTGGGTAATGTCCTCCACCGAAAAATCAGCCGCCACCTCCGGAAGGGTCTGCCCCTCCTCCGCAGCCTCGAGGAGGAAGACCCGGACGGCTTCGGCGATCTCGTCCCTTCCCCCATACCCGACGGCGACGTTGACATGGAGACCACCCCGCGATTCCCGTGGCTCCAAGGCGACCTTGAGCCTATCGGCAATATCCTTGGATAGGAGGCGAAGATCTCCCATGAGTTGGAGGCACCACCGTCCATCGGCGGCGAGTCCCTCGATCGCCTCGGCGATGATCTCAAGAAGGGCCCTGAGCTCGGCTGGCTCGCGCTCGAGGTTATCGGTCGAGAGCATCCACAGGGTGACGACCTCGACTCCGACTTCGTCCGACCAGACCAACATCTCGGTTATCCGGTCCGCACCCCTGCGATGCCCCACCGAGGCGTCCGCTCCGGAATGCCGTGCCCAACGACGATTCCCATCGAGGATGACCCCGATATGCCTGGGCAGACGACCGCATGACCGGAGCGAACGAAGTAGCCGTCGTTCGTATAGGCCGTAGAGCGGTTGGAGCATTCGCATGGGCATTCCTCCCGGCCACAACCGTATCCCGAGGGCATAACCTACGGTATCGTAGGTTCATGACGATGACCGAAATCCATCCCGCCGATGCGGCCTCCGCTCCCGGCCAGGAGAAACCCCTCCTGCGTGGCTGGTTTCACCTGTGGACGACCCCGGTTGCCCTGCTAGCCGGCATCGTGCTCACCGCGATCGGACCCACCCTTGCGGGGCGCCTCACCGCGGCGGTCTTCACCGTCACGGCCGTGCTGCTCTTCGGAATGTCCGCGGTCTACCACAGGGGCAACTGGGATACCGGGGTCCGCGGAGTGCTCCGCCGGATCGATCACGCCAACATCTTCCTAATCATCGCTGGCACCTATACGCCGCTCACGGTCATGCTCCTACCCCAAAGGTCCGCGACTATCGCACTTGTGATTGTGTGGTCAGGTGCGATCGGGGGACTGCTCCTCAGCGTCCTCTGGCTCAATGCCCCCAGGTGGCTATACGTGCCCCTGTACCTGGCACTGGGATGGGTCGCGGTCGCCTTCATGCGACCGTTCTACGATGCTGGCGGGCCCGCGGTCTTGTGGCTCGTCGCCGCTGGTGGTTTCGCCTACACGGTGGGGGCCATCATCTACGGAACCAAGTGGCCCAATCCCAGCCCTCGGTACTTCGGCTTCCATGAGATCTTTCACTCGCTGACGATTGTTGGCTACGTTTGCCACTACATCGCGGCTGCCATCGCCATCCTCAGCGCCTGAGCCCGACTTCCCCAAGGAGGTCCCCCTTGATATCCTGTTTGACTTGCCCTAAGGAGCGATTGTGACTGACACCCGTGCCTGGCTCACCCAGGAGGCTTTCGACCGCCTCGCGGAAGAATATGCCTTCCTGATGGGAGAGGGCCGTGCCTCGATCGCCCGGGAGATCGACGAGTGCCGCAGCGAAGGGGACCTTAGCGAGAATGGTGGATATCACGCCGCCCGCGAGGAGCAGGCAAAACAGGAGGGGCGCATCGCCCAGCTCCGCCACATCCTCGACCAGGCCATCGTCGGGGAAGCCCCGAGCGGTGATGGCTCGATCGAGCCTGGAATGGTCGTGACGGCCGAGGTGGATGGTCGTGAGATGCGGTTTCTCGTGGGTTCGCGCGAGGTGGCGGAAGGCTCGGACACCGACGTGTTCTCCCCCAACTCCCCGCTCGGTGCGGCGCTCCTGGGAAAGCGACCGGGCGACGAGGCAACCTACTCCAAGCCAAATGGGCAGGAAATCGCGGTCAAGATCGTGAAGGTCGAGCCCTTCTTGTCCTAGGTTCATATTTCCGCGGGGTAGAGCGAGAATCGAGAATGCCCCGCATCTCCCTCAGATCGATCTCCGTCGTCGGCCCGAGTCCCGTCCGCCTGAGCGCATCGAAGAAGGTCTTAATCAACGCGGCGACTGGCACGGCAAAGAAAGCCCCGGGTATCCCGGCGATGAGGGTGCCCGACCCGATGGTGAGCAGGATCGCCACCGGATGCATCGCGGTCGCCTTTCCGAATAGCCACGGATACAGCACATTCCCCTCGACGAACTGAACGATCATGACGATGCCGACCATGATCAGCGCCTTCACCCAGCTTCCTTCGACAAGCATGACGAGGACGGCGACCGATCCCGAAATCGTGGCTCCGATAAGGGGAAGGAACGACGTGAGGAACACGAGGATCGCAATAGGAAGCGCCAGGCTGCTACCAAGAATCCACGCGCCCAACCCGATCCCCGTCGCGTCGACGAAGGCGACGAACACCGAGGTCTTTGTGTAGGCCGCGAGCATCCGCCACGCGGCGATGGCGGCGTAGTCGACCCTCGCCCGTGAACGCTCGGGGACGATGGTGACCACCTGGAGCCACAAGCCTCGTCCCTCCTTGAGGAAGAAGAAGAGGCAGAAGAGCGCGATGACGGCACCGGCCGTGAGGGCTCCCACCTGGGTCGTGAGGGATAGGGTCTTGGAGATCAGGCCCGATTTGCTAGCCCCCAGAGTCTCCCCGGCGCGGTCGCGGAAGTCCTGGATCTGCTCGGGGCTCATGTTGAGGGGGCCGTCGGCCAGCCAACCGGCTACGGTATCGAGGCCCCTACTGGCTTTTTCTCGAAGATCGCCAAGGCTCGCGACCACCGAGGTGCTCGCTACGGCGGCGAGGCCGAGAACCGTAACCACGATCCCAAGGACAACCGAGATAGCCGCGAGGGCCCTCGGTATCCGAAAGTACTCCAGTAGCGTTACCACGCGCTCGAGGGGTGCGGCGATCAGCAAGGCGATCGCCACGGGAATGACTATGGGGGCGAGGGTCGCGAGAACGCTGAGTATGGCCAGAGCAACGACACCGATGACGATCAGTCGCCAGGACCAGGCCGCCGCGATCCGAAGGGGGGATGGAACCAGGTGAAGGATGTGAGGCGCCTCGGCCTCGTCTTCGGTCAACGACTCGTCTGCCATGGATCGAGCGTATCGCCCGAAGCATCATCCCTCACCCCCGTGTAGTAGAAAACATGGAACAGAAAACGCCGACGCCGCGTTGCCCAAGGAGACAACCGGAAGGAACACCATGGCCACGACCGCTCCCCACCTGCGCCACGCCGTCCTCGACACCACTCTCAAGGGCCCCTGGCCAGAGGGCCACGAGGTCCTCTACCTGGCGATGGGTTGCTTCTGGGGGGCAGAACGCCTCTTCTGGCGGACGGAGGGCGTCTATTCGACGGCCGTTGGATACATGGGGGGACAGGCCCAGAACCCCTCCTACGAGGAGGTATCGACTTCCCGCACCGGTCACGCGGAGACCGTCCAGGTGGTCTTCGATCCAACCAAGGTCACGGCGGAATCCCTTTTCGCGATCTTCTGGGAAAACCACGACCCGACCACCCTCGATCGTCAGGGTGGCGACATCGGCACCCAGTACCGAAGCGCCATCTTCACGACGACGGAAGCGCAGCATACCGAAGCGTTGGCGTCTCGGGACCGCTACCAGCGGGCGCTATCGGAACGAGGCTTTGGGACGATCACGACCGAGATCAAGCATGCCGACGAGGCGGGCGACGGCGTCTTCTACTACGCCGAGGAGTACCACCAGGGCTACCTCCACAAGAATCCCGGCGGCTACTGCAACCACGGATTCTGTCAGGTCGCGTACTAGCAGGTCGCGTACTAGGGCGCGCTATCCGTCGCTACCTGCCCCGCATGATGGCTAGGATCCTCAGGAACTCAAGGTAGAGCCATACGAGAGTCACGATGAGGCCGAAGGCGGCCGCCCACTCGTACTTCGCGGGAACCCCCTTCTCGACTCCGCGCTTGATCCCATCGAAGTCCATGATGAGGCTCATGGACGCCAGGATGATCGCGACGGCTCCGACGATGACCCCGAGCGGAATGCCGGCGATCGTGACCTCCGAGCGCATGCCCCACCCGCCGATGTCCGTGAAGAGCATCATGCCGATATTGACGAGGCAGAAGATGCCGTATGAAACGAGCCCAATCATGAGCACTCGAGTGAAACCCTCGGTCACCCGGACGCGACCGGAACGGTACAGCCACAGGCAGACGCTGGCCGTGATGCCGGTCGCGAGGAGCGCCTGGAGGGCGATGCCCTGCATACCCTCCTGATCCTCGATGAGAGCGCTTATTCCACCGAGGAACACACCCTCCGCGACGGCGTAGGCGGCGATGAGGCCGGGATTGATCGACTTCCTGAAGATAATGATGAGGGCCAGTACGAAACCGACGATCAATCCCACCAAGAAGATCTCCGGAGCGATGAGCCACGTCACGGCGGCCGCGGCGAAGAGGGCGATGAGGAGGCCTGAGGTCTTCGCAACCGTGCCCTCGTAACTCATCCGTCCGGTATCGAATCCTGTGGCCGAAGGGGCGTTGTACGTCGCCTCAAGGGTTTCGGCACTTGGGGTCGTGGTCCCACGCTTTTGCGCGGCGAATACGGAGTTCTTCGTAAAATATGGATTGGCCATCCCAGGCTCCTTCGTCAGTAGAAACAACTCAGACAGCGTACCTTGCAAGAATCGATCCTTGGTGCCCCCGGCGGGAATCGAACCTGCACTTGACCGATTTTAAGTCGGCTGCCTCTACCGGTTGGGCTACGGGGGCCCTCGACGATTCTTCCAGGTTTCCCCGCCTAGCGGGAGGAACCGCCAGCCTCGGCGAGCGTCCAGGCGATCCCATCGAGGATGTCATGTTCGCTCGTGACCACCGTTTCCAGCGGAGTGCCCAGCCTCTCCGTCTCCCGGTGGACCCGAAGGATTACCTCACGCCACACAAGCGCACCCCCTCCTATGACGTCGATCCTTCCCAAGTGCATGAAACCGAGTGACGCCCGAGATGCCTGGGTACGGCCGAGCAGGTCCGTGGCGGCGGCACACACGTCGCCCGTGGAGATGATCGAACCGTCGATGATCTCCGGCCGATAAGACTCGAGCCCCAAGGCATGCGCCGCCACCGTCGTCACCGATCCCGCGAGGCCGACAAGGGTGCGGGTGCTCCCAAGCGGGACGTCCGCCGCGGCCAGATCCAGGGCGGCGTGGATGTCCTCCATCGCCGCGGCGACCTGCTCCTTGGTTGGGGGATCCGACTTCAGGTGCCGCTCCGTCATCCGTACGCATCCGATGTCAACGGAGCGCATCGACTCCGGGGCGTCCGATCCCATGACCAACTCGGTCGAGCCCCCTCCGATGTCGACTACGAGGAAGGGGGAGGGATGGCCGGTGGCCAATGCCGCAGTCGCGCCTCTGAAGGCCAGGCGTGCCTCCTCCTCACCGGAGACGACCTCGGGGAGGATGTCCAGGCGCTCCTCAATCCCGTCGACGAAGGCCTGTCGATTCGACGCATCCCTCGTCGCGGAGGTAGCGATGAACCTGGACGCCTCCACGCCGAGGCGTCGGCACGTCACCGCGTACTTGTCGGTCGTGTTGAATGCATTCTCGAGCGCCTCGTCCGAGAGGCTTCCAGTCCGGTCGACTCCCCGGCCGAGCCTCACGATGGTCATCTCCCTGACGACGTCGGTCAGGGTTCCCGCGTCGAGGTCGACATCGGCGATGAGGAGGCGGAGCGAATGCGTCCCACAGTCGAAGGCGGCGACCCGAGGCATGCGCCCAGCGTAATGGCGGGACGAGTGATAGCAAGACTATGGTTGTGGAGCCGCGCAGGTGCATCGGTCGATGCGCCATTCGGCGCGAATGGCCTCGAGGGTCTCGTCACCGAAGGGATTGACCCCGGGTCCCGCCGCAAGCGCATGCGCCACGAGCACGTGAAGACACTTGACCCTGTCCGGCATGCCCCCCGCGCTTATCCCCTCGATCTCGGCGACCTCACCGATGGCTCGCCTCGCCAGAAGGTAGGCCTCGTGGGCGGCCCGGTACCGCGCCGCGAGTGCCTCGTCGGTCCCGAGGCGCCCCTCCATGTCCCGCATGACCCCGGCGGCCTCGAGCCGTGACACGGCCGCAACCGCCCCCGGGTGGGTGAGGTAATAGAGGGTGGGGAATGGGGTTCCGTCCTCGAGGCGAGGGGTCGTCGTGACGACGACGGGGTTGCCGCACACGCACCGCGCGGTAACGGCGACCACGCCCCGCGGCTCCCGTCCCAGTTGGGTGGTTAGGACGGCGCGGTCGGCGTCCCTCACGCCCCCCCAGGATTCTCGATCGAATCCCACACGACGGAATACCACGGCACCCCGTCCCGGATGGCTGGGACGTCCGGCTGGGTCTCAGGCGGAACATCACCCGTCACCGTCTCCGGATCGACGACTCGGTAGGGAGTCTCCCCCGGCACCACATACGACAACCGTTCCCGAGCTTGAGCTATGACGTAGGCGGGATCGTCCCATCGGGCGAGCTCCGCCTCAAGATCGGCCACCTCGGTCCGGGCGAACTCCGCCTCCGCGCGAAGTTCGGAGAGCCTGTCCCGCTGACGGGTGTAGGCCCGGAGAGAGGGAAGGACGACGGCGAGCGCCATGACCAGGACCAGGATGAGGACGACGACGCGCCAGGAGGCCGTCGCACGACCGGTCGATCCTCCCCTCATCCGGGTGAGGGGCTGCGCCCTGCCCAGGGGCGAAGGAGAGGAAGACGGGGGCTTGGGCGGTGGGGGCTCACTGGATCTAGGAGACACGGGAACAGCCGTCGAGCGGGTCACGCGCCGGGGAGAAGTCCGACGCGGTGCGCTGGGACGAATCGGGGCGTTCACGCCCTCCATTGTCCCGACGCACCGCGTCGAAAACCGCTACCGAGGTAGCGAGTCGGCTATTTAGGCCCGAGTACTTAGGCCCCGAGCTTCGGGAACGCGGACCGGCCAGCGTAGACGGCGGCGGATTCGAGTTCCTCCTCGATGCGCATGAGTTGGTTGTACTTCGCGATCCGCTCGCCGCGGGCTGGGGCGCCGGTCTTGAGTTGCCCCATGCCGTAAGCGACACTGAGGTCGGCGATCGAGGTGTCCTCGGTCTCGCCCGAGCGATGGGAGACCATCGCCGTGAAACCGGCACGCGCCGCCATGGTCACGGCGTCGTTGGTCTCGGACACGGTGCCGATCTGGTTGAGCTTCACCAGTAGCGAGTTCGCCGACTTCTCGGCGATGCCCCGGGCGAGGCGGACGGGGTTGGTGACGAAGATGTCGTCCCCAACGATCTGGATGTTTCCACCCATCTGAGCGGTCATCGCCGCCCAGTTCTCCCAGTCCTGCTCATCCAGCGGGTCCTCGATGGAGATGAGGGGGTAGTCCTTCACGGCCTTCTTGTAGTACGTGATCATCTCTGCCGCGGTCTTGGTACCACCCTCGAACTGGTACGCGCCGTCCTTGTAGAACGCGGAGGCGGCCACATCGATTGCGAGCGAAACGTCGGCGCCCGGCTTGTATCCGGCCTTCTCGATCGCCGAGACGATCAGGTCGAGTGCCTCGCGGTTGCTGCCCAGGTTCGGGGCAAAGCCACCCTCGTCACCCAGACCCGTTGCGAGGCCCTTGGCCTTCAGGACGGACTTGAGGTTGTGGTACACCTCGGCGTTCCAGCGGATGGCCTCGCGAATGGTCGGGGCGCCGATGGGGGCGATCATGAACTCCTGGATGTCGACATTGGAGTCGGCATGGGTTCCGCCGTTGAGGATGTTCATCATCGGAACGGGGAGGATGTGGGCGTTGGAGCCGCCGAGGTACTTGTACAGCGGCAGGTCGGCGCTGTCGGCGGCGGCCTTCGCCACCGCAAGCGAGACGCCGAGGATGGCGTTCGCGCCGAACTTCTCCTTGTTGTCCGTGCCGTCCAACTCGATCATCGTCTGGTCGACGAGCCTCTGGTCCGCGGCGTCAAGCCCGACGACCGCCGGGGCGAGCGAATCGATGACGGCGTCGACCGCCTTCAGGACACCCTTGCCCAGGTAGCGGGCCTTGTCGCCGTCACGCAATTCGACGGCTTCGAAGATTCCGGTCGATGCGCCCGAGGGGATACCGGCGCGTGCGAACGTGCCGTCCTCGAGGGCGACCTCGACCTCAACTGTGGGGTTGCCGCGCGAATCTAAGATCTCACGCGCGCCGACGGCCTCGATGGCGGCCATGTTTCTCCTTGCATTGTTGGGATGATCCGACGTAAGTCTAGTCTTCACAGCCCATGTCACGACGGCCAGAAGTCCTAGTCCGGCGAAGCCTCGGCCTCACGGAATGCCTCCTCATACGCGCGTATGGCCGCACGCAGCTCGCCCTCGGCGTCGCGACCGTCCGCCTCTGCGCGAGCGACAACCTCCATGAGGCTCTTTCCCACCCCGACCCCTGCGGGATCGTGGACCTCTATCCCCGACCTCCTGGCTCGAGCGAGAACCTTCTGGGCCCGGGCAAGTGCCGGGAGATCGCCGGGGATGCCATCGAGCACCGAGGCGGTATCTCGCGACTCGACCTTGAGCCTCTCCCATTGCTCGTGGACCTCCCGCGCGTCCCGGGCGGTCGCGTCGCCAAACACGTGAGGGTGGCGGGCGATGAGCTTGTCGGCGATGAGGCCGGCGACCTCGTCAAGGTCGAAGGGGTCTGAGGGGTGTTCCTCCGCGACGCGGGCGTGAAAGACCACCTGGAGGAGCACGTCACCGAGTTCCTCCCGTAGACCCCGGCGATCGCCCCCCTCTATCGCATCGACGAGCTCGTAGACCTCCTCGATCCCGTGCTTGGCCAAGGACTCGTGGGTCTGCTCGGCGTCCCACGGGCATCCACCCGGAGAACGGAGCCGATCCATCACCTCGACGAGGCGGTGGAGCCCATCAGCCACCAGAGATCCAATCCGGGCCGTCCATGGCAGAGAATCCATTTACTTCCTTGAAGACGATGAATTCCGCTGGTCCAAGTCCGGTCTGGTTCTCCTCTGTGTACTGGATGATCGCGCTGATGGATTCCGCAAAACTCGTCAGCGTGAACTCGCCGTACTTCGGGCTTGCGACGGTGTGGGCCTCCACATCCCTGGCGAGCTTGAAGAGCGCCTCGAGCCCCTCTCCGCTGGGCTCCTCCATGAGGAGGAAGATCGACATGACCACTCGAACGATCTCCTTGGCACCTGGAGATGGCTCGGCCCAGGGACCCTCCACAAACGACACCCACAGATTCGCGGCCGACCTAACCTCGTCGTCGGTCATGCCAAGCTCATGCTGCTCGGCGGTTGCGACGACCTCGGGCCCAATTAGGAGAAGGGTCAGGTCCTCCCCAGCATCCACCCACGTGTGGAGGTCATCAAATCCCGTGCGGATCGCAGTGACGTCATCCTCGGTGATGACGCGGTCACGATATTCGGCCGCGACTCCCGGTTCCCCTTTTCCCGGGACCGCGCAACCGCCCATCACGAGAAGTGCGGTAGCCATCAAGGTGACGGAGCGTAGCGACGAAACGGTCATGGCGTCATCCTAGTCACCGCCAATGGTGGCGATAACGGTTCGCACCCAGTCGAGGACCGAAGGCCCGTGAAGCCTCTCCCCTCCCGCCCTGCTCGTCGTCGGTGCCGGCACCAGGACCTGTCGGACGGCCGGTTTGACGATCGCCCCCGGGAAGACCCGTCGAAGCCGAAGGGCGGCGCTGTCGGCGAGGATGACGGGGAAGAACCGTACGTATCTACCCTGCGCGAAGGCCTCCTGAAACCCGTGGGCGCCCATCTCCAGGCGGAGTGTGGTGATGGAGAAGAGGTTCCGAACGACCTCGGGCAACTCGCCATAGCGGTCGATGAGTTCCGCCTCGACGGCCACGACGCCGTCCGCATCCTCTATCGCAGCGATCTTGCGGTAGGCCTCGAGTCGAAGCCTTTCGTGCTCGATATAGGTCGGCGGAATATGGGCATCGATCGGCAGATCGATTGTTACCGGAGGAACCTCCTCGGGCCCTCCTCCCCTGAACGACGCCACCGCCTCCCCCACCATCCGCATGTACAGGTCGAACCCGACCCCCTCGATGTGCCCGGATTGCTCGGCTCCGAGGAGATTCCCAGCGCCACGGATCTCCAGGTCCCGCATCGCGACGGCCGTCCCCGACCCCAGGTCGGTGTGGGCGGCGATGGTCTGTAGGCGATCGTGGGCCGTCTCCGTCATGGTCTGCTCTGGCGGGAACAGGAAGTAGGCATATGCCCGCTCCCTTCCCCGGCCGACCCTGCCCCTGAGTTGATGCAGCTGGCTGAGCCCGAACTTGTCAGCCCTTTCGACGATGAGGGTGTTGGCGTTCGGGATGTCGAGTCCCGACTCCACGATCGTGGTGCACACCAGGACGTCGTATCGCCGTTCGTAGTAGTCGACGATGACCTTCTCTAGCTGGTTCTCCGCCATCTGCCCATGCGCGATGCCGATCCTGGCCTCGGGTACCAAGTCAGCGAGCCGAGAGGCCGCCCGGTTGATGGTCGCGACGGCGTTGTGGATGAAGAAGACCTGACCGTCGCGGAGGAGCTCTCGCCTGATGGCCGCGACAATCTGGGCGTCCTCGTTCGGGCCCACATAGGTGAGAATGGGGAGCCGTTCCTCCGGCGGAGTCGCGAGCGTGGAGAGTTCTCGGATGCCTGTGACGGCCATCTCGAGGGTCCTCGGGATAGGGGTAGCCGACATCGCCAAGACGTCGACATTCGTCCGCATCGCCTTGAGGGTCTCCTTGTGCTCCACCCCGAACCGCTGCTCCTCGTCGATGACGACGAGTCCAAGACGCTTGAACCTCACCTGCCCCGTCAGCAGCCGGTGGGTCCCGATGACGATGTCGACCGTGCCATCGGCAATCCCCTCGATGACCTCCCGTGCCTCCTTGTCCGTCTGGAAGCGCGAGAGCGCCTCGATCCGGACGGGGAACTGGGCTAGCCTGCCGGCGAAGGTATCGGCGTGCTGCCGAACCAGGAGGGTCGTCGGCACGAGAACGGCGACCTGCATGCCGTCCTGGACAGCCTTGAAAGCCGCCCTGACCGCAATCTCCGTCTTGCCAAATCCGACGTCCCCGCACACGAGGCGGTCCATCGGCACGGGCCGTTCCATGTCGGCCTTGACCTCGTCGATCGTCGCAAGCTGATCGGGGGTCTCCACGTACGGGAAGGACTCCTCGAGCTCGCGTTGCCAGGGGGTGTCCTCTCCGAAGGCGTGGCCCTCACTGGCCATCCGGGCGCTATAGAGCCGGATGAGCTCGGCGGCGATCTCACGGACGGCCTTACGGGCCCGCCCCTTCGTCCGCTCCCAGTCCGCGCCCCCCATCCTGCTAAGGGCCGGGGTCTCCCCTCCGACGTACTTGGTCACTCGGTCGAGGTGATCGGTCGGAACCGAAAGGCGATCCCCAGGCAGGCCCCGCCGCGAAGGGGCGTACTCGATGACGAGGTACTCCCTCTCGACGCCCCGGACGGTCCGACGAGCCATTTCGACGAACCGACCGATCCCGTGCTGTTCGTGGACAATGTGGTCCCCGGGTCGAAGTGAGAGGGGATCAACGGTCGTGCGCCGACGGGCAGGGGTCCGCCCGGCCTGTGAGATGGGAGCCGCCCGTCCCGTCAGGTCCGATTCGCTGAGAATGAGTAGGTGAGAGGAGGGCAGCGTCCAGCCTGCCCCGGAGACGTATGGGACGACCGAGACGACCGACTCGACGGGCAGGTAGGTCTCTTGGACCCTCGCCGGAATTTCCTCCTCGGCGCATCGCTCCACGAGCCGCTCCGCGCTGCCCTGGCCGGCCGCGACCACCACCACGCGCCACCCCTCGACAAGCCTGGACTTCAGGTCCTTGAGCGCCCGGGTCGGCTGACCCCGATGCTCGTCCACACCACCGATCCCCGTGTCCGTCGCTCCGGTCGACCCGAAGGGACCGATGCCACCCCAGGGGAGCCCACGGGTAGTACCCAACACCCTAAGATCGTCGAGCCTCCGGAAGGCCCCTACCGAAAGGTCAATGGGGGAGGCCGCCCCGGACGTCGCCGAGACCCACGCGGCCGCAAGGAACTCCGCCGCGGTCCGGGAGAGATCCTCCTCCCTCCTAGCAAGCCTCTCCGGCTCAACCTCGACGACCCTGGTCCCAACGGGGATCTCCTCTACGAGGGAGGTCAGGCCGTCCGCAAGCACGGGAAGGAGGCTCTCCATACCCTCGACGGCGACTCCTGAGGCGACCAGTCCCAACAGGTCGGCGGCGGCTGGAATCGATGAGACGAGGGCGGCCGCTTTCGACCTCACGTCCTCCGTCATGAGGAGTTCCCGGCAGGCGGGGGCCCACAACAACTCGGTGTCGCCCAGCGACCGCTGATCGGCCACGCTGAACGATCTGATCGATTCCACCTCGTCACCCAGGAACTCGATCCGCACGGGATGCGGATCAACGGGGACGAAGACATCCACAATGCCTCCCCTGACGGCAAAATCGCCGCGGCTTTCCACCATGTCGACGCGAGAGTATCCGGAGTCCACAAGCGAGGCCGCGAGCGCCGTGAGGTCGAGCCGGTCACCAGGTCGGGCCGTGATGGGGACGAGCCCGGCGAGCCCGGTGACGAAGGGCTGGATGATCGCCCTGATCGGGGCGACAACGACCAACAGTGGGGGCAGCCCCGATTCTTCCGCGGCGGCGGAGGGATGGACGAGTCGGCGAAGGGTAGAGATACGGCGGCAAACGGTGTCAACCCGGGGGGAGAGCCGTTCGTGGGGAAGCGTTTCCCAGGAGGGAAAGAGTCCGATTCGCCTGGGATCGATGTATGCCCCGAGAGCCTCCGCGAAGGCCTCCGATTCCCGTCCCGTAGCCGTGATGACCAGGGTGACCGGGGTGCCTGCGTCCGTGGCGCACGCCTGGGCGACTAGGGCGGGTGCCGAGGCCGTCTCGGCCACCACCCGCCCGGAGGCAGGGTCGAGGCCGTCGAGCACGGGGTCTACACGGAGGAGGTCAAGGATCGCTCGAAGGGGAGGCTCGGCGGGCATGGCCCCGCTATCCCGTGGTGTGAAAGCGCTGCTGGGCCGCCTCCATGCCGTCCGTGACCACGGCCTCGATGGCATCGGCCGCGTGGTCGATGAGCCAGGGAAGGTCCTTGCGCTCCCTCGCACTGAAGGCACGTAGCACGTATTCGGCGGCGTCCATGCGGCCTGGGGGCCGACCCACTCCTATCCTCACCCTGATGTACTCAGGTGTATCGAGCGCCTTGCTGATGTCCCTCAGGCCGTTATGACCCCCCTCACCACCGCCTCGCTTGAGACGCACCGTGCCGAAGGGGAGGTCGATGTCGTCGTGAATGACGATGACATCTTCGGCGGGGATCCGGTGATAGCGGGCGAGGGCCGCGACCGGGCCTCCACTCAGGTTCATGTATGACAGGGGGACAGCGATGACAACGGCGAGCCCCGGATCCGCTCCCCCTCCAGGGAGCCGGAAACTCGCGACAAGGGCGTTCGACTTGTGCCTCGAAAGCGTCTCCCCATGCCGGGAAGCGATCTCGGCGACAACCGTCTGGCCGACGTTGTGGCGCGCGCCCGCATACTCCGGTCCCGGGTTCCCGAGACCGACGACAAGGGCGGCCATGATATCCCTCCCCCTCCCTATTCTTCGGAAGCTTCGGATGCCACCGACTCCTCGTCATCAGTCGTTTCTGCCGACTCCTCCTCTTCCTCCTCGGCCACAGCCACGGGCTCCTCGGCGCGTGTCTGGTGCGTGATCCCCACGATGAGGGTCTCCGCATCCAGAAGCAGTTCCACACCCTCCGGCAGCGCAATCTCGCCCGCATGTATCTTGTCGCCATCGACCAGACCCTCGATGAATACCTCGATGACCTCGGGCAGGTGAGTGGCCTCGGCCGACACGCGGAGGGTGGTGTGCTCCAACATGTGTAGGGTGCCTGGGAACGATTCTCCTTTGAGGCGAATGGGAACCTCCACCGCCAACTTCTCGCCCTTCTTCACGATGAGGAGATCGATGTGCTCGATGACCTGGCGCACCGGATCCCGCTGGATGTCCTTGGCGATCGCCAACTGGTTGAGCTTCCCGACGACGATGGTGAGGAGGGCGTTCGAGTGTTTGAGCGCCATGGATGTGGCATGGCCCGGTAGAAGCACGTGCAGCGGATCCGCGCCATGGCCATAGAGCACCGCAGGGATCTTCCCGGCGGCACGCGCGCGCCTCGAGGCCCCCTTGCCGAACTCGGTCCTCTGCTCGGCCTCGAGCGTCAATTGATCGGACATGGGACTCTCCTCATCTGCGGTTGCGTCGTGGCCTCGACCAGGCAGGGCCGCCCAACGCGACCGCGTCGATCACGGGGGGTGGAACCCTCCCTCGCCGAGGAATGACACGCAGTGTACCCGCCCGGACACCATGCATGCGAGTCGCTATGATAATGACGGGGACGGAGGTGCCCTCATGCCAGTTCGCGGGATGCGCCACAGCGTCGTGGGAATCATCGCAACAACAGCCCTACTTCTGGCCGGATGCTCTTCGGGCGATCCCTCTTCAACCGGATCCCAGGGACCCTCGACGTCGGCAAGTCCGACTGTGGGACCAAGCGACTCGCCGAGCGGGGATGCCCCCTTCGATCGCCGCGATCCCGGTATGACGGACCTTGAGGCGCAAGGTCGCCTCGTGGCCCCCCTCACGGGCGAGACCTGGCATGTCACCCCCCAGAAGATCGCGACCCCTGCCTGGGCGGTCGGCGACCCCGACCTCGATTCGGATTATGGATCCTGGTACGAACTGGGCATACGTGGGAGCATCACCATCATCGGGTTCAGTTCGGTAGCCGTTGAAGAACTGTTCGAACGGGCTGGCGACGGATCCTGGGAGTGGATCTCCTTCCCCTCGGGTCGCGATGAGGTTACCCCGACGGCCGATTCCTTCGGCTACGCCGAAGCCCCCGTGAACACGACCATCTACTATGACTCGCTCACCCTGCCGGCGGCCTTCACCCTCCCCAGCGGCGAACCCCTCATCGTCCCCGATTACGACTGGGGGAGCATTGAGATGCCGGGACGCGAGGACTACTCCTTGAAGGACCAGGACATCGTAGATCGTCTCGGTGGCTACAAGGTGGCCCGAATCGCGGAGCCCTCGAGATGGATCTGGTCGGATCCCTACCCGATTTCCAAACCGGAGGGCCTCACCTACGAGGAGTTCTTCTACGTGTTGGTCACCCCATACGGCATGATCATCCCGCTCGAGTACGCCCCCTTGGGTGAGATCACCGACATCTCCTGGAGCATCTCTACGAACATCGCCACGGACGGCTACACCTCGCTTGCGGACCTCAACGACATCGGATGCGGGCCTCGCGATAGCGATCACAACACCACCGTGTTCGGAACCGAAAACTCCGATTGGGTCTCGGCCGGAACCGCCCCAAGCGGAAAGTCTGTCTATATCCCCAGCACGAACAACCCACTGACCCGGCCGATGTATGACGTGTACAGCGCCTTCAAGCAGGATTTTGGAGAAACACCGGTGTCGCTCAATCAGTTCCTGAATGGCCCGGCGTTGATCGGATACAAAACGCCGGGTACGGGTGATTGGGTCGTCTACCTCAACTCGCCATACTCCGGCCGGGCGTGGTGCTAGAAGTTTCCGCTGAACAGGCTCGTAACGGAGCCGTCGTCGAAGACCTCTTTGATGGCACGCGCGATCAGGGGCGCAATCGGTAGAACCGTCAAGCCATCCCATCGCTTGTCTTCGGAGATGGGAAGAGTGTCGGTCACGACTACCTCCGAAATCGACGACTCCCGCAACTTCTCCACCGCTGGACCCGAGAGCAGACCATGGGTCACCGCGACGAGGCACGCCTCGGCCCCGTTCTCCATGAGTGCCTCGGCGGCCAGAACGATTGTTCCTCCCGTATCGATCATGTCGTCGATGATGACGCAGGTACGCCCGGCAACATCACCGACGAGTTCGTGAACCTGTGCCTCGTTCGGGACGCTGGGATCGCGTCGCTTGTGGATGATGGCGAGCGGGGCCCCTAGGTGATCCGACCATTGGTCTGCTAGCCGCACACGTCCGGCGTCGGGCGACACGACCGTGAGGTTATCGGGCGCGACTCGCGTACGGATGTAGGCGGCAAGGAGCGGCATGGCCCACAGGTGGTCAACGGGGCCGTCGAAGAAGCCTTGGATCTGTGCCGTGTGAAGATCGACGGCCATGATCCGTTCTGCGCCCGCGGTTCTGAAGAGGTCCGCCATCAGACGCGCCGAGATCGGCTCACGACCTCGGTGCTTCTTGTCCTGACGGGAGTAGCCGTAGCAGGGTGTCACCACCGTGATGCGGGCCGCCGAGGCACGTTTGAGTGCGTCGACCATGATGAGGTGCTCCATGATCGAGCGGTTGATCGGGTCTGCGTGGGACTGAATGACGAAGGCGTCCGTTCCCCTGACACTCTCCCCGAACCGTACATACAACTCTCCGTTCGCGAAGGAAAAGGCGTCCATCGGCACCACCTCGGTGCCGAGTTCCTCCGCGATTGCCTGGGCGAGTTCGGGATGGGCTCGCCCCGAGGCAAGGATCATCCGGTGCTCTCTCCTCGTCGACGTCACGGGGTCCTCCCTTTCTTCTTCGTGTCGTGCTTCTCGGCCTTGGCCGCGGCCTCCGCTGAAGGGGTCCCGGGTCGATTCTTCACCACCCATCCCTCCCTGTTCTCCTGAGGCGCCACGTTGAAAGCCAGCGCCCCTGCGGGGACATCGCCTCGGATCGTCGATCCCGCACCCGTGTAAGCTCCATCACCGATCGCGACCGGTGCGACCAGGGTGTTGTCCGATCCGATGCGCACGTGATCGCCGACGGTCGTGTGGTGCTTGGTTACACCGTCATAGTTCACCACGATGGTCCCCGCACCGATGTTCGTGTGCACACCCACGGTCGCGTCCCCGACGTAGGAGAGGTGCGGCACCTTGGACCCCACCCCGATCGTTGCGTTCTTCGTCTCTACGAAGGCGCCGATCTTGCCATCCGCCCCGAGCCGCGTCCCTGGCCTGAGGTAGGAGAACGGCCCGACCTTCGCCCTGGCGTCGATGACCGCCCCTGACCCATGCGATCGGATGACACACGCGCCCTCCCCGACCACGACATCCTTGAGCGTCGTATCCGGGCCGATGCTCGCACCCGTCTCGACGGAGGTCGCCCCTAGGAGTTGGGTACCGGGGAGGAGCGTGATGTCGGCGGCGAGCTCAACCTCGACGTCGACCCAGGTGGTGGCGGGATCCACAACGGTCACCCCTTCGGCCATCCAGCCTGCAAGGATACGGGCGTTGAGCGCTGCCCCAGCCCGGGCCAACTGCTCACGGTCGTTGACCCCCTCCACCGATTGGGGCTCATCACAGATGATCGCCCTGACGCGGCCGCCGGCGGTCCGTATCCCGACGATGACGTCCGTTAGGTACACCTCTCCTTGGGAGTTGTTCCGATCGAGTCCGGCGAGAGAATCCCTCAGGGCGCCCGCGTCGAACGCATAGAGACCGGCATTGATCTCGGAGATTGCGTGCTCCTCCTCTGTGGCATCGCCCTGCTCGACGATGCGGAGGACCTCCCCCGTCGCGGGTTCTCGGACGATCCGGCCATACCCCTCCGGCTCGGGGACGATCGTCGTCAGGAGTGTCGCGGCGTTGCCGCTGGCGACATGGGCGGAGACGAGTTGGGCGAGGGTCCCACCATCGACCAGGGGCACATCGCCGGACGTCACCAGCACCGTCCCCGTTATCGGTTCTCCCGCGGCTTCATCGAGCGCGGTGAGGCCACATTCGACCGCACGTCCCGTGCCCGGAACCTCATCCTGTTCGGCCACGACGACTCCAGGCGCGATCTGACCAAGATGAGCCACAACCGCATCCCTCTCATGGCGCACAACGACCGCCACTTGTTGGGGACGAAGACCGGCGACGGCGGAGATGGCGTGGCCGAGGAGGCTCCGCCCTCCTATCGCGTGGAGGACCTTGGGTGTGGCCGACTTCATCCGCGTCCCCGCCCCCGCGGCGAGGATGATCGCCGCGGACGGTCGCTCGTCGGTCAAGGTCCCCTCCGCTCGGGTCTTGTGCGGGATTCGCCCCGCGGGTTCAGTCTATCGGCCTCACCCGGAACCGCGGTGGGGCTCCGCCCTCAGGATTCGAACCTGAACCGCAAGGCTCCAAAGGCCTGCATGCTGCCATTACACCAGGGCGGAACGGGGCCGAGGGGCCCAAGGGGACAGTCTGCCAGGATTCACGGCACACTATAAGCGTGTCCAAAGAAGCCAAGCGGCCCTCGAGGTCGCGCATGACCGCCCACGATCGCCGCGAGCAGTTGCTCGTCGTCGGTCGCACCCTCTTCGCAGAGAAGGGATTTGAGGGCACTTCTGTCGAGGAGATCGCCGGGAGAGCCAATGTCTCGAAACCCGTAGTCTACGAGCACTTCGGCGGCAAGGAGGGTGTCTACGCCGTCATCGTCGACCGAGAGGTTCAGGCCCTGCTTGGCGCCCTCACCGGTGCCCTATCGATGAGGGGACACCCCAAACAACTCGTCCAGAGAGCCGCCCTCGCCCTCCTCGGCTACATCGAGGAATCCCCCGACGGGTTCCGTATTCTGGTGCGCGACTCGCCAGTCGCGCAGGCGACCGGGACATTCTCCAGCCTCATCGGAGATGTCGCCACACAGGTCGAGGGACTCCTCGCCGCCCAGTTCGCCAAGCGGAACCTCGATCCTTCGGTCGCGCCGATCTACTCTCAGATGCTTGTCGGAATGGTCGCCTTGACAGGCCAGCACTGGTCCGAGGTCCGCGGCCCTTCCAAGCGGGTCGTCGCCGCACACCTTGTCAACCTTGCCTGGAACGGGCTATCGACCCTAGAGCGACAACCAGAACTGACGCGCGACGAGAATCCTGTCACTCCTCATCGTCCGAAGCCATGATGGTCGCCCCCGATGTGGGGCCCGTAGCCACCAGGATGGCTTCCGCCGTACCGGAGGCCGTGAGTCCCGCTGCGATCGCAAGGGCGTGCTGACGGGAGCGGGCGAGGGCGGCCACGGTTGGGCCCGAACCCGAGACGACGGCCCCCAGCGCCCCCGAGTCCCTCGCCGCTTCGAGTACCAGATTTACTTGAGGGTTGAGGGCAAGCGCGGCATCCTCAAGATCGTTCGACAGCCGGGCCGCGACCCCCACCGCGTCGCCGATGCGCAAGGCCGCCATGAGTTCCTCGTCGATGTGCTGCTCCCGTGCGAGGCGGTCCCCTGAGGCGATAGAACGATCGAACTCGGCGAAGACAGCCGCGGTCGACAACCCCTCGGCCTGCGTGGCCAGGACCCAGTTCAGTTCGCCCTTCGTCATCGCCGGCGTGAGGACGTCTCCCCTTCCGAGGCCAACCGCAGTGTGGCCGTGAATGCAGAACGGCACATCGGCCCCGAGCAGAGAGGCGAGTTCGGTGAGATCGGACCTGGTCGCTCCGACTCCCCAAGCCTCCGCGCAGGCGACCAGGGCCGCCGCGGCATCCGCGCTACCGCCGGCCATCCCCCCGGCTACAGGCACCCTCTTCACGATCCTGAGATCGACCCCGCCCGTGACGCCAAAGCGCTCGGCTACCGCGCGGGCTGCACGCACGGCCAGGTTCGTCTCGTCGAGCGGGACCCCCTCTAACCGAATCGTCGGATGAGCATCTACGACGATGGTGATCTCTCCGTCCTCCCTCGGGGACGCAATCACCGTCTCCCACAACGATATCGCCTGGAAAACCGTCGCCAGGGGATGGAAGCCATCCGCGGCCTTCGGCCCAACAGCCAGTTGGAGATTGAGTTTGGCCGGCGCCCGGACGCCCACCATGCGCGCCGCGGTCCCTCCATTCATGTCCCCACCGTGCCAGATGCTTCCCCGCTACGGAAGGGTGCCACCTGCTCGGCAAGGCGCGCGAAGTCGGCTATCCCGAGCCTTTCCCCTCGGGTCAGGGGATCGATGCCTGCCGTCAGGAGGGCGCGCCCGGCCGCATCGGCTGTCCCCACGAGGCGCGCGAGGGCGCTTCTGAGTCCCTTGCGCCGTTGGGAGAAGGCGGCATCGATCAGGCGGAAGACGTCTTCTCGACGCGCTGTAGTAGTGGTGGGAGCCTCGCGGCGTTCGAGCAGGACGAGGGCGCTATCCACGCGGGGAACGGGCCAGAAGGCCGATCGGCCGACGGTGCCTACCTGCCGAGCCGCTGCGTACCAGGCGACCTTCGCGGACGGAATGCCGTAGACCCGCGAACCGGGCGGGGCCACGATCCTTTGGGCCACCTCCGCCTGAACCATGACGAGGACGCGCCCAAGACTCGGAAACGCCTCGAGGGCGTGGAGGATGACCGGGACCGCGACGTTGTACGGAAGGTTGGCGACGAGCGCCGTCGGGTCCACCATCGACTCGTCCTCCCACGCCCCACGCACCGCTTCCGGCGCCGTCTTCATGGCGTCCCCGTTGATCACAACGAGGTTGCTCGCCTCCTCGGGGGCTCGAGTACTAACGGTCTCGGCAAGAGCCCCCGCGAGAGCCGGATCTATCTCGACCGCAGTGACCCTCGCTCCCGTTTCAAGCAGCGCCAAGGTCAGGGACCCCAGACCCGATCCCACTTCGAGGACGTGCTCCCCCGGCGAAAGGCTTGCGCTCTTCACGATGCGTCGAACCGTCCCCGCATCGACCACGAAGTTCTGTCCCCACCGCTTGGACGGCCGAATCCCCAACCGCTCGGTTAGAAACCGGACATCCGTCGGGCCCAGGAGTCGCGCCATGATCGAGGCCTAGTACCAGTGGGGTGAGTGGTTGCTCCAGACCCCCCACGCGTAGCACGGGGTTCCATAACGGCCCTCGATGTATGTGAGGCCCCATTCGATCTGCGTGGCGGGGTTCGTCTCCCAGTCGCTCCCGGCGGTCGCCATCTTGTACCCGGGCAATGCCTGAGGAATCCCGTAAGCACCGGAAGACGGGTTGGCCGCCAGGTGCCTCCAGTTCGATTCCCTCTCCCAGAGGTTGTCCAAGCACTGCCATTGGATACCCGTCCAACCATGGTTGTCGGCTATCTCCTGACCAATCGCGCGATTGGATCCGGCCACGATGGCGGGGCGTCCCGGAACATCGAGAGTTCCCACGGTCACCACATTGTCGACGGGAGCCACTATTACGATGTTGGTCAGTTCAACGCGCGCGATCTCCACTCCATCCGAGTACGAAACGGAGTAAGTCACAAGAGCCGCACCGGGCTCCCCCCTACTGACGATCCTGGTCAACCCTTCGGGTAAGAAGGCATCCGTCCGCCGGAACGACTCCGGGGCCAGGCCCTGCTCGACCGTCTCGATAACCACCTCAAACTCCAATCCCGGTGCCACGATGGGCGGAATCACATCGAGGCGGTCCGCGGTAATACTGGAGTCGGTCGAGGGGTCGGTTGGGGGCTCACCGGTGGAGGCGAAGGCCGCAACCGCGACGCCCGCAGAGAGCGAGAGCGCTGTGATCGGACCGGCCAAGGCGAGCCGCACTGGGCGCATCCACGTGATCCTGCGCCTCGTCTCGCTGGACGTCCGCGCGAGGTCACCCTGGGGAGACTCGGCGGTGAAGGCCACGGTGTCGCTCCTTGCCTCGATCGGTACCCGGGCGCGCAGTCACACCCGTTCTCCCTGCCTATCGGCATAACGATCGAACATCTGAAGACGTCACCACGGTCCGTAGAGGTCGTCGGTCGTCGCCGACACGACCGCGCATGCCTCGGCAATCGGGACATCCTGGACGCGGGCGATCTCCCGCATGGTCAAGGGGATGAGGTAGGAAGCATTGGGCTTCCCCCGGTGAGGATGCGGGGCAAGGAAAGGAGCATCCGTCTCGACGAGTATCCGGGAGAGTGGGGTGACGGCAAGGGCGGCACGTAGTACGTCGGCGTTGCGGAAGGTCAGGTTTCCCGCGAACGAGAGATACCAACCTCGATCGACACACAGGCGAGCCATGGCCGCATCACCGGAGAAGCAGTGGAAGACCGTGCGTTCCGGGGCGCCGTCCATGTCGAGGACCTCGATCACCTCCACGTGAGAGTCGCGATCGTGTATCTGCATGACCAAACCGAGCTCCTTCGCGAGCGCGATGTGATCCCTGAAGGCCCGCACCTGCGCGCCTTGTCCCTCCGGTCCCGTTCGGAAACGGTCAAGGCCCGTCTCCCCGATGACCCGGATGCGTGGGCGAGAAGCCAGCGATACGATCTCCGCGAAGGCATCGTCGTAGCCGACCCCGGACTCGTGAGAACCGTCGGCATGGCTGGTCGCGTCGTTGGGATGAAGGGCGACCCCTCCCAGCAACGTGGGATGTTCGAGGACGGCTTCGACGGTCCAGCGGGCCGATTCGAGGTCGCATCCGATCGTGATGATGCGATCCACTCCAACGGCGGCCGCGTCCGCGATCCGACGCTCGACCGAACGAGGCACATCCCCAGCGGGGAAATCGATGTGGGAATGGTTGTCCCCGACGGGGACGGGAAGCGGCTCGGGAGCCTCAGGCCATTCCCCCGGGCGGGCCATGCTCCTATCCCTCGGACATCCGGGCGAGTTCAGCCTCCACGATGTCATCGTCGAGCTTGGTGAACACCGGGCTCGCGGCCGGGACCTCGGTGCCCGCTTTGAGGACGTGTCGCCCCCAGATCCCAGCAACCGCCGAGTAGTCCCCAGTGATGATGGGATAGCGACGATCTGGCAGGTCGAGATCGTCCACCTCTTGGATCACGGGCATCGGCGAGAACACCCCCGACCCCCCCAAGGCCTCATGAACCTTCTGCGCCGAATGCGGCAGGAAAGGGGCGAGGAGGGTATTGGCGTCCGAGACGAGTTGAGCCGCGACCCCGAGAACCGTGGTCATGCGATCGGGGTCGGTCGCCTTGATCTTCCACGGGGCCGTCTCGGCAAGGTACTTGTTGGCATCCGACACCACCCGCATGGCCTCGGAAACCGCTTGCCGCTGGCGGTGCTGACGGATGAGTCCGCCGACCGTCTCAAAGGCCTCCCGCGACCCCTCGAGTGCCGCAAGATCAACAGGTTGCATCTCCCCGAGCGCGGGAAGGGAACCAAGGTTCCTATGGATGAGCGAAACCGTCCTATTAACGAGGTTCCCCCACGTCGCGACGAGCTCATCGTTCGTTCGCCGCTTGAACTCCGCCCACGTGAAGTCGGAATCCGAGGTCTCTGGCCCCGCCACGGATATGAAGTACCTGAGGGCATCCGGTTGATACCGACTCAGCATGTCCCGGACGTAGATGACGTGGCCGCGGGATGACGAGAACTTCGACGACTCCATCGTCAGGAACTCGCTCGAGACGACCTCCGTGGGCAACTGAAGGTCGCCGAACGAACTCATCTCCCCGCCCTTGGAACCCTGTCCGTTTGCTGCGAGCAACTCACCCGGCCATATCTGGGAGTGGAAGGTGATGTTGTCCTTGCCCATGAAGTAGTACGAGAGGGCCTCGGGATCGTTCCACCATTGGCGCCATGCCTCGGGATCGCCTGATCGACGCGCCCACTCGATCGAGGCGGACAGGTATCCGATGACCGCGTCGAACCATACGTAGAGGCGCTTGTTCGGGTTCTCCTCCCATCCGGGTAGCGGTACGGGTATCCCCCAGTCAATATCCCTGGTCATCGCCCGCGGACGCACATCGTCAAGAAGGTTCATCGAAAAGTTGAGGACGTTCGGACGCCAGCCCTGCCGCGATTCCAGCCAGATCGCGAGTTGAGCAGAAAGGGCCGGAAGGTCAAGGAAGAAGTGCTCGGTGTCGATGAACTTGGGCGTTTCACCGTTGATCCGACTGCGGGGGTTCTCAAGGTCGACGGCGTCCAACTGATTGCCACAGTTGTCGCACTGATCTCCGCGGGCACCGTCTGACCCGCATATCGGGCACGTTCCCTCAATGTAGCGATCGGGAAGAGTGCGCCCCGTCGATGGGCTGATGGCTCCCCGCGTCGTCTTTTCGACCATGTAGCCGTTCTTGTGAAGCGCCTTGAAGAGTGTCTGGGCGACGCGGTAGTGATTGCCGGTCGTCGTCCGGGTGAAGAGATCATAGGTGAGCCCGAGGGCAGTCAGGTCCTCGACGATGACCCGGTTGTATCGATCGGCGAGTACCTGGGGATCCACCCCCTCGTGTTCCGCTTGGACGAGGATCGGCGTGCCGTGCTCGTCCGTTCCGGACACCATCAGGACGTCATGCCCTGCCCTCCGCGCATACCTGCTGAACACGTCTGAGGGCACCCCGAATCCGGCCACGTGGCCGATGTGTCGGGGACCGTTGGCATACGGCCAGGCAACGGCGGAAAGGATGCGGGACATGGCATTATCCTACTGACGCGGCTAGGAGGGAGGCGCCTCCCGTCGGGCGAGCACCTCACCGTAGAGATCCCTGGATCTGACACCTGCGGCACCGGCGATGTCCGCGATCGCGTCCTTGAGCCTTTCCCCGGCATGCGCCCTTGCCTCGGCCTCCGCGGCGAGGGTCGCGAGGTTGGGCGCATCGCCCCGTGCTCCGGCGACCACGATCGCTACCTCCCCGAGCACGTTCCTTGTGGCCGCCCATTCCTTGAGGCCACCCAGGGTTCCCCGACGGACCTCCTCATGGGTCTTGGTCAGCTCCCGCGCGACGACCGCCCTTCGGCCGATCCCGAACGTCTCCGCCATCGCGGACAGGGTCCCAGAGAGCCGCCGGGGCGACTCGAAGAACACCATGGTTCTCCGCTCGGATTGAAGATCCCCGAGGGCCCTGGCCCTCTCCCCAGCCGCGCGGGGTGGGAATCCCTCGAAACTGAACCGATCGCTCGGCAGGCCGGACACGGCGAGGGCGGCGAGAACGGCGCTCGGCCCGGGAAGAACCGTCACGTCGATACCGGCCGCGATAGCCTCCTCCACGATCCTGTACCCGGGATCGGAAACCGTCGGCATGCCCGCGTCGGTGACGACCAGAACCATCTCGCCCTCCGCGGCCCTGGCGACAAGACCCTGGGCTCGGTCCCGTTCGTTGTGATCGTTGACCGCGACCACCCTCCCGGTGATCGTGACCCCGAGGCGCCGGGCGAGGTCCCGTAGGCGTCGGGTGTCCTCCGCGGCGATGGTATCGGCAACCCCCAGGGCCTCCCGCAACCGGGGCGAGGCGTCACCAATGTCACCGATGGGCGTCGCGGCGAGGACGATGCGACCGGTCATGCGTCCAGCGTGTCACATCCCAGACACCGACAGCCTCCCACCATTCCTATGTGTAGGACGGCGCTGGAGGCAATCCGAAGAACTCCTCGAGGATCGCGATGCCGCTCTCGTGCATCTCGGTAGCAAGCTCGATTCCGACATAGCGAAGGTGCCAGGGTTCCCAGATGAAGCCGGTGACCTCATCGGAATCCTCGGGGTAGCGCAGGATGAATCCATACTCCCACGCATGCTCGGCCACCCAGAGCCCGGCGGCTTCTTCTCCGAAGCAGTACTGGAGCCTGCACTCATCCGTGTCGTAGATGTCGAGGGCCCAGCCCGTCTGGTGCTCGGAATACCCCCCACGCGCGGAGGAGCGATCCGCCCACCACTGCCCCTTCTCCTCGACCCATCGCCGATAGATCACCCGCTGATCGCCGTAGCTCCTTTCGGCCGTCGCCACCTTGAAGGAGGCCCCATCCGCCTTCGCGGTGGCGTACAGCGCTCGGAGGGCATCCGCGGCCTCCGTCCTCATGTGCTGCCATGACCCGCCCGGGACGGGCGAAAGGTCATCGACGTCGGTCGGGGCGTAGTCGATCGGATCGAGGGGCCGGGTCTTGTTGACGATGATCCAGATCGATGTCGGATCGTCGATCGAGTGTGCCTCCATATCGAACGACGGAGATGGTGAGGGCGATGGACTCGCTGACGGAGAGGGAGGTGGGGTCGGGGAGGGGCTCGGCGATGGGGAGGGGGACGGGCTCACCGATGGGTTGACGGATGAAGGCGAATCGGGCCAGAGTTGCGCGGCGGTCGCATACCCAGCCCCGCCTGCGGCAACGAGTGCTACCACCATCCACGTCGCGCGAGCCGTGATGCGCATACACCAACGGTACGGGAGCGAGCCCATTCGTGCCGGTCGGCGTAACGTCGCTAGGCTAGCCCTCGTGCTCCTGGAAAGGCTGTGGCGGCTTCGACTAGCCCTCATGCTCACGTCGGTGGGGGCACTCGCGGGCGCCCTCCGATTCATCGGCCTGTCCGAACCCCGCGTCCTCGTCTTCGATGAATTGCACTACACCAGGGCGGCCTATTCCCTCCTCCAGTTGGGCTACGAAGGCCATTGGGGTGGCGAGAACGAGGACTTCGAAAACGGGAACTTCTCTGAGCTCGCAACTCGGGCCGACAAGGTGGTCCATCCCCCGCTCGGAAAGTGGATGATTGCCGCCGGGATCAAGGCCTTCGGGCCCAACCCCTACGGTTGGCGCTTCTCCGCCGCCGTCATCGGGACCGTCACGGTTGTCCTGGTGGCCTTGATTGCACGCCATCTTTTCAAGTCCGTCCTGTGGGGAGGCGTCGCCGGCCTCTTCCTCGCGATCGATGGCGAGCACATCGTCCTGTCACGATCGGCCCTCCTCGACATCTTCCTGACCTTCTTCGCCGTCGTCGCCTTCGGGCTCCTGCTCCTCGATCGAAGACGAAACCGCCGAGTCCTCCTCGAAAAGGCCGCCCGGGCCCGAGAGCGGCTCGGGCTCGACAAAGACCAGCCCCTTCCCGGGTTCGGGCCCCGCTCGGGAATCCGGTGGTGGCGGATCGCCGCAATCGTCTCCCTGGGTCTCGCGACGGGCGTCAAGTGGTCGGGGCTCTACTTCGCCGTCGCCTTCCTCGCCCTCTCCATCGTTTGGGACATCGTGGATCGCAGAGCGGTCGGTGTCGGCCGGTTGAAGCCGCTCTCCTTCATTCGTATGACAGTGCCCCTGACCCTTCTGACCCTGTTCCTCCTTCCCGCAACCTACGTCGCCTCCTATTCCTCCTGGTTCATCGCTGACTTGAGCTACATGCGGCACTGGGCCGCGGCTCATGAGGACGAGGGCATCCAGTGGCTTCCAGAGACGCCGCGTTCCTTCGTCGCCTATCACGAGGTGATGCTCGATTTCCACACCCATCTGACCTACTCCAGCGGTGTCACGCACCCCTACGGCACGAGACCGTGGGGATTCCTCCTCCAGGCAAGGCCCACGGCCTTCTACTGGGAAGAACTCCCCCCCGGGGAGGGTGATCCCCCGAGCACGGATAAGCAAGTCTCCGAGATCATCGCCCTCGGGAACCCTCTCCTTTGGTGGAGCGGAGTCGTCGCCTTTTTCTACGCGCTTAAACGCCTCTTGTTCCGCCGGGAGGGGCTCGCCGGAGCCGTGATCATCGGCACCCTTGGCGGCTGGGTGCCCTGGCTCTTCTTCCCCGACCGAGTGATGTTCACGTTCTACTCCGTGGCGTTCTCCCCCTGGGTGATGCTGACCGTCGTCTGGGCGCTCCGGCGCATCGCCCAGCCGGACCGATTATTGGGGGGATGGTCCCGTCGCGGGAGCCTTGCGGTCGGAGGCTTCATCGCCCTGGCCCTCCTCGTCGCCGCGTACTTCCTGCCCCTCTGGAATGGGCAATGGATTCCAGACTGGTACTGGAACGCTCACATCCTGGATATCAATGCCTCTGGGTGGAATTGGATCTAGCGGCGCGACCCCATGGGAGGCCGCTCCGATTCCACCAGGCCCCCATTCGGACCTATTGGATAATCCCAATCATTGCGCCGTCCAGCTCAACGGCGTAGCGTTCCGCCAGAGGCGTTGAAAAGCGTACTCGGAAGGGGGAGGTCCAGAGTGGAAACCACCATCAACCAAGCAGACCTCGAGATGGTCGAGGCTACGTTGCGTCTTGCGCGATCCGCCCGAGGAGGCGTCGGGACGAAATCGGAACCGCACCTGCCCGCCACCAAGGCCCCCGCCACCAAGGGCGGAGGGAAGCGGGCCACGAAGCCCGCAAAGGAAGGTTCGAGCCGTACCGCCATCGGAGACGCGATCATCGAAGTGCAAATCCGGCACCTTGACGCGCAGATCGGAGCCGCCGAAAAACTCCTCAAGCAGTGGAGGACGATCCAGTTGGCCCTTGGCACCCTCGCGGTGCTCCTCGTGGCCTTCCTCGTCGGCAAGTTCCTCATCGCAGAACCGCAACTCCAAGATCTCGTCGCCGGTTCAGGGGTGGTGTTCAGCGGCGGGGCGGCCGCGTGGATCCACAGCCGTGTCACGGAAGTGAAGTCCGACCTCAACTCCAAGAACGACGCCTTGAATCAGCTCCGCAAGGAACTCGACTCGTAGCCGACTGGGCGTGCCGACAGAGAATGCTGGTGGACCTGAGGTGCCCGCTCATGAACACTGGAATCCAGTTTTGATGAGCCGAGTCGCTGACGATCGCCTCGAGCGAGTCCGAAAACTCAACGATCAGCGAGCCGCCGACATCGGATCTTCGGAGAGAGCCCCTGTGTTGTTCCCTACAGTTGACGCAATCCGGTTGCAGGCTCAATCGCCCTCGCCCGCCAAGCGGGATACAGCGAGAACAGCCCTCCCAGGAGGCTTGAACCGCCAAGCAAACCGCTCTCCACAGCGGAGACTATGGCACGCCCACCCGGATCAAGCCCAGAGAGACATCCGACCCAGGAACCCACCGAGCAGACACTAAACTCCGCAGGAACCTCGACGGTCAGTCGGTGGAACTGACCTCGTCGCCAAGTCCACGAGCACAGTCAAGTCTCTCGGCCAACAAAGACCGTTCCGATGGAAAACGGATGCCGTCCGGTGGCGACTCAATAGCGACCGGAGCACCAGCCGCCCTGACCCACCCTTCGTCGATGTTGAAGGCGCGGGGCCAAACATCGGGCGCGGGCCCTTGCCCCGCTGTGATGATGGCGGCTGGCTCAACGGAGACGTGAAAAGGTACCGCGTCTGGAGCGGACTTGTGATGAACCATCGACCAGGGTCTAACCTCATCCGTGCAGTATTCGACCGTCCGAATTAACGGACCCCATCTCAGCGTCAACGTGTGCGGGACAGCTCGTTCAGGGGTACAGCGCAACCAGACACCTCCGACATACTCTTGTGGATGCGCCAGCACCCACTCGACTGCCGGTTCACGAGCGAATAGTTCGGCAATACGCGAAGCAATCTTCGCCACACCGAAGTCCCACGACAAGTACAACTTATCTTCGAGTATCGGGAATGCCTCGAACCACCGTGACTGCTCTACGTCGAGAACCGGAATAATGATCATTCGTTCCAGCCGCACTTCGCGCGACAAGGCCGCATTCAGCTCCTTTCGCGCCCAGCGGCGTGAGAAGAAATCGTCCGTCACGATAGGTACGACGTAGCGCGCGAGCTTCAGCCCATCGTTTATCGCATCAATAATGCTTTCGCCCGGACGAATGACACCCTCATCAAGCCAAGCGCTCACACCCCTCAAGTCGAGCGCATCGACAAGTGGCCTAGCGTGCGTCTCCTTGCTAGTGCTGGCGTGACAGATGAAGACATCTCTAGCCGTCATGTGTCAAGGGTATGCACGAACTATCTCTGTGAAAACCAAGCGAAACACCCGCCAACAACTCCGCCGTCCGGGAAAGCGGGATTGGCTCCCAGGCCCCATTCCGATGCCTGTTCCGGCGACTGCCGGGTTTTCACTTTACCCAGCCCCACCCAGCGGTGATTCTTCAAGCCCAATAATATATGCTCATGTCCGAAGCGAAGCCGGACGCGATGTCGATCGGCGCGCCAATCCTCGATGGGCTGTCCATGCGATCAACTGGTTCTCCGGACGGCCACACCGAGGAGGCTCTGATCGATATCGGCGTCTGGAAGCATCTCGTGACGACTGCGTATGATCCTGGGCATTGGAGCCAACTCGCGGGCGACGACAATCACCGTCGAATAGTTGAGAGGATCGGCCGACCGCTTCGCGTCAAACTGTTGTATGACTCATACCTGTGGAAGTGGCTTCTGGCTGGTGGCGGAGTGGCCATGGCGCACCGTGTTGTCGAACTCCTGCCCGGATGGTCCCACACCATCGCAGTCGCACTCGAGAGCCTGGACTTCAAGGGCACACTGGCTCAGGTCGACCTGAAGAGACCCGAGTCGAGCCGGACTCCGTTTCCGTTCCTCCGAGTCTGGTGCCGTCAGGATCTGTTGTCGATTCAATGCGGGTTCGATGACGCGTCACTTATCCTCGGCAACCATATTGCCGACGACCTTCTGATCTGCCTTGCACTGACCACGGAGGCGCGACGTCAGGAGTACTACTCCTCGCCCGTGTACTCGCGCGCCACCTGGCAAGCCCTCGCCATCGACCCTCGCCTCGATGACTTCATCGAGCAAACGGTATCAGTCTTCGAGAGCATTTCACGCGGTCTCCGTCACGGTCAAGTGATGGTTCTGCGCGAGTACCCGTCAACGACGGCAACCCAACAGGGAGATGCTGTCCGGTGGGCTCTGGAGCGGAGGGTCCAGGAAGCGGTGTTTCGGAGACTCGGCGAAGTCGAGGACCTGTTTATGCAAGTGCCGAACCTCAGTGGCGCACCCGTGCCCCCAGGAAGTCGATTTCCCGGAAGCTTTGCTCTGGTCGGGAGGGCAACCAACACCTGACCCTGACTCCGGCGGGGCCCCACTATTAGCTTCGAAGAGGTTCGAAACTAGTTGGTCAAGGTCCCAAGCGCCGGGCAGTATCACAAGACCCTGCTGATCCATCCACCTGTGGCGAGGTTGCTGGACGCGAACGTCGACATCGTCAGCAGCCTTGGAAGTGCATTTGTGGTGGAGCTGAGGGGACTCGAACCCCTAACCCCCTCGATGCGACCGAGGTGCGCTACCAATTGCGCTACAGCCCCAAAAACGGGTATCAGGTTACCATCCCACTACCCGGGGTCGCCTATGCGCTCTTGCGTCGACGCCTCTGCAGGATGTCGTCGAGCGTCTGGGTGGAAGCCTCGGCCTCGCGCTGGTCGGCCACCCCCTCTGCCGCCCTGATCCCTGCCGCCAGATCCTCCTCCGAGATCGGTCGGGGAGTCTGAACCTTGGCCATGGGCTTGAGGGTGTAGGTCGGGATCGGAAGCATCCCCGGTGACCATCCCCGATCCTCCTCCTCGGGAAGGCCGACGGACGGAAGGTCGGGTGCCACCCCCGGAGCGACGGCCTCCCGGGTCACGACCTTGATGGCCTGGGTTTCCTCGTTCGACGTCTTGGCCTCGTGCCCGGCGGCCCTCTCGATCGCGACCCTCTGCAGAGCGGCCGTGGCCGTGGCCGCGATCGCCACCTCCTTCGCCACCGGCACGAGCCGGTTATCTGCCTTCACCTGTGCTCGCACAGCTCGGCGTCCCGCGATGGTGATGCCCCCGAGCGCGGTGGATGCCGCGATCGCCGACCACAGCGGCCAGGCCGTGGCGACGACAAACCCCCAGGTCACGGAGGCGGCGAAGACCGAGAGCACCCCTACGGCGGCACGACGACGAGCCTGCGCGGCTCGCCGAGCGAGGGCCCTACTGCGATCCCGTTGCATGGTAACCATCTGACGGCGGGCGACGACAGCGGCTCGATCGAGTGGAGCGGCGGGACGAGACATGACGGTTCCCCCAAGTGCCTTGATGGATGCCCGGGCCTCGCGTGGGGCGAGCCCTCGGGTGCTCTTCTTCTTCTTTGGGCGGACAGGCTCCAACTCGACGCGAGCGGCCGAGGAGCGAATCACCTCAAGGTCGGCGCGGTACCAGCCCTCCGTACGGACGACCGCATACTGTCCGGCTTCTCGGATTCGATCTGGAAGGGCATAGAGCAAAATAAGGCCCAGTGCCGCAATGGCTAGAAGCCCGACCGGTGGCATACACCGACGGTACGGCCAGCTCCGCGCTCTCCCCCGGAGCGCCATCGGCGTGTCAAGCGAGTCTTCGCTATATTGCCCCTCCCCCGAGGGATTCCCAGCACTCCCCCAACCGCTTCTCGTCCACCGTCAGAGCGAACACTCGGTGATCTCGCCATCCACCGTCGACGTATAGGTATCGCTTCCGTATGCCCTCGTCTCGAAATCCGAGCTTGTTGGCCACCCTGATGCTCGACTGGTTTTCCGTGCGGGTCGCGACCTCGACACGATGAAGTCCAAGGTCGAATCCCTGCTGGGTGAGGAGCGCCGCGGCTCGCGGAACGATTCCTCTGCCGGTGTGCTTCTCATCGATCCAGTACCCCAGGGATCCCGTCCTCGCCGAGCCCCACTCGATTCCTGTGATACACACCCGGCCCACGAATTCCCCATGGACGACGATCACCATGTTGAGGGATCGTCCATGCTTCCACTGTCTCCGGTCTTTGCGAACCAGCGCCTTGAAGCGTATGGGCTTCGCCATCCGTCCCGGCGGTACCGTCGCCTCCCATGGACGCAGCCACGCCCGATTCCGCTGCCGAAGATCGAGCCACGCCCTCTCGTCCCCCGGAGCCAGCGCACGAATGACCACGTCGCCATAGGCGAGGGCTCTCGGACGGCGATAGGACATGGCACCCGTTTCTAGTCGTCCCACAGAAGGCAGGTCAGGGCATCCCCGACCTCCACCTTGGTCGTCTCTTCCGGGACGATCGCTATCCCATTGGCGCGAGCCATGTCGACCAGGGACGGTTGCCAAGGATGCCCGACAACCTGCGCCTTCGCGTCGCGGGTCCTCGCATTCTCGATCATCACAGGTACGCACTGGAGCACACCGCTCGGGGATTCCCAGGACTGAGTAGCCCTTGCCTTGAATCTCGGCCGCTCCTTCTCCGCATACGCCGACATCGTCCTGAGAACCGGACGCACATACATTTCAAAGGCGATGATGGCCGCAGCGGGATGCCCCGGGAGCGCAATCACCGGAGTGGAAACCCCTAGTGCACCCGAGGAGATCTCCCCATGACCATGGAGACGTCCGGGCATCATCGCGACGGAGAGCACCTCGAATGGTCCCAGTTCAGCGAGGACCTCGGGAAGAGTGTCGTCCTTTGCCCCGCTCAAGCCACCGGTCGTGAGAAGCAAGTCCGCCCGCACCAACTGATCCTCGATCGTCGTTCGTAACGTGATGCGGTCATCAATGACGGCTCCGACTCGATAGGCCCGCGCTCCCGCTTCCTCTACCATCACCGCAAGCGTGTGGGAGTTGGACTCCGGAACCCCGGCGTCCCTAAGGCGAGAGCCGGGTTCCCCGAGCTCATTCCCGACCGAGAGGACAACGACGCGAGGGGTCGGGTGCACGCTCAATCGTCGGCGACCCACAGCGGCTGCTATCCCCAACTGGCGGGCCCCTAACCTCGTTCCCGCGGAGACAAGGACCTGCCCGGCCTTGGCATCCATACCCCGCTGACGCACGTTGGCTCCTTGGCGCGAAGCGGTGAGGATCGAGACCTTGGCGACGCCCCCGTCCGTTGCCCCCATGGGCACCACGGCGTCCGCGCCTTTTGGCATAGGCGCCCCAGAGACGATGCGCGCGGCGGTCCCCGGCACGTGTCGACTTGGGCCGCGTATCTCCCAGGTGACGTCGTGCGATACGGAGAGGATCACGGGCGTGGCCATGGCCGCCTTCGCCACGTCGGCAGCGACCACCGCGTACCCATCGCATGTCGCTATCGCGACCGGAGGGATGGGGCCCTCGGTGATCAGGTCCTCCGCCAGAATGGATCCGGCCGAGTCTGCAACAAGAACCTCGATGGCGGCGATGCGTTCGATTCCCTTGAGCAACGTCGCGCGATACTGCGCGAGGGTTACCTTAGACACCTACCGCTCCTCCCTGTCCGATACGAAGGCCTTCAGCCAGGCGCAGAACTCCGGCCCTATCTCCGGGCGATCCGATGCAATCGAGACCATGGTCTTGAGGTACTCCAGTTTGTCACCTGTGTCGTACCGACGACCACGGAATACGAGGCCAAGCACCCCTCCCCCCTCATCAACCGAAAGGTGCGCAAGTCTGTCGATGGCATCGGTCAACTGAATCTCCCCCCCCTGCCCGGGGGTCGTTGCGCGGATGGCCTCGAATACAGCGGGGGTGAAAAGGTATCTGCCGATGACGACGAAGTTGCTGAGTTCTTCCCCGGGCTCAGGCTTCTCGCTCAGTCGAAAAAGGCTATGGACCTCGGCGTCGACGGGGATTCGAGGCTCGCCCACCGCCCCGGGGATATCGGTGAGCGGAAGGGGAACGGGATCGACCGAGCCGTAGAGCCGAGCCTTCTCCCCTGGTACCTCGAGGAGGAGGATGATCGACATTCCCGTCAACTCATGGAGGGCGATCATCGCCGGAAGCGCGGAATCCCGCTCATCGCACAAATCGTCCCCAAGCATGACGATAAATGGCTCAAGTCCGACGAAGTCAGCTGCGACACCGACAGCGTGCCCAAGGCCGTTCGGTTCGTGCTGTGTCAGGCAGGCAAGCGGCCCCAGGCCGGACACCCGCCGTACCTCATCGAGCAGACCTGTTTCACCCCTCTCCTCGAGGTATGCCTCCAAGTCAGCATCGCGTAGGAAGTGAGTCGCGACAGCATCCTTGCCCTCCGCCGTGACGAGCGCGATGTCGTGAAGACCCGCCGCGATGGCCTCCTCGACCACGTACTGAATCGACGGCCGATCGACAACGGGAATCAGTTCCTTGGGAATGGCCTTGGTCGCCGGGAGGAACCGAGTCCCCCTGCCCGCGGCCGCGACGACCACCTTTCGCACCTGTGCCATTCCACGAGACTAGCCTTCGGTTCGCGTGTAGCGAACCTCCTGGCTTCTCGGGCTCATTCCAGGGAGAATGGGTCCATGGCCTCCTCTTCAGCGTCTCCAGCCTGGGTGGACGCGGAAGCCCTTGAGGACGCCAAGATCGCCCTCCGCGCCGCAACAACCACCGCTCGCTCAGTCAGGAAACTCAAGAAGCGTGCCGACGCGGCGGAAGCGATCGCCGCCCATCTCCTCGCGCTTCCCGAGTTGGAAAACACGCGGTGCGTGTCGATCTATGCCTCGAGGCCGACAGAACCCGGCACCCTGCCCATCATCGAAACCCTTGCTGCCCGAGGGGTTCGTATCCTGATTCCCGTCCTCGGCGAAGGGCTTGAGAGGTGCTGGGGGTTGTTCCAAGGGATGGAGGACCTGGTTCAGCACGCCCCAGAGCGACCACCGGAGCCCTCGGGTGATCCACTCCCCCCGGAAGCGATCGCCGAAGCCGATGTTGTGATTGCACCCGCCCTCGCGGTAGATGGCGCGGGGACGCGCCTTGGTCAGGGGGGCGGCTGGTACGACCGGGTGCTCAAGGGGGTCCGACCCGATGCCTTGATCGTTGCTGTCACCTTCTCCGATGAGGTCCGCCTTGGCGGGGAACCCCTTCCACGGGCGACCCACGACGTCCCCGTGCACGCGGTGGCCACTCCCGATGGCGTGACGCGGTTCTCCCACTGACGAGCCGACATGCCCACCTACACCTATGCCTGCCGCGACTGTCACCACCGTCTTGAAGTAGTGCAATCGATGAAGGATGCCGCCCTCACCGATTGCCCCCGATGCGAGGGACCACTGAGAAAGGTATTCGAGGCCGTTGGGGTAGCGTTCCGCGGACCGGGGTTCTACCGCACCGACTCCCGCGCGGACCCCCCTCCCAAGCCGGGTTCCCCTTCCAAGCCGAGTTCTGACTCCCCTCCGGCCTCCGACGCTGGCTCAAAGGCCCCCTCTGGCGCACCAACCCCTGCCAAGGAGCCAGCGTAGGCCCGCCTACCAGTGCGGGGGGCGATCGCGTTGTATCTCTTCATCCCGGCTCGGACCCCCGACCTCCCCCCACCCCACATCGGTGTCGTCTACCGACCTAGACGGCAATACGTCACCGGGGCCAGGCTCAGGCTCCGGGTCGGGCTCAGGTTCCGGGCCAGGCTCAGGTTCAGGTTCTGGTTCGTGAGCCCCAGGGGGAGCGCCCAACACCCCTCGGATCTGGTTTGCCGCCGCCTCGGGATCCATGAAGACATCAAGGGTGAAGAGCGGCACCACAACCCAGCCAAGAGCCTCTAACCGGGTCCGTTGCCATCGCACCTGGTCTCGGAGGCTCGTCCCCGGCCTCGGGGGGACCTCGTCGGTGATGATCGCAACCGTTGGCCTATCCTCGACCGTTCCCACGACGAGAGGGATGATGTCACCACCGGTGCCGTAGCGCTGACGAACCACAAGCCCCCCATCCCGAAGGCGTCTGGCCAAGTCACCTAGTAGCCAGTCCCCCTCCTCGCTCCCGGGCGTAGGAGGGCCTACACCAGCGAGCGCGACAAGATCGGCGAGGGCCTCTACCCCGTGTCCGGTTTGTCCCTGCTTAGCAGCCCATCCGAGGTAGTCGGGGGAAAGGGCGGTCACGACGACGACATCTCGCCTTGACGCCACGAGAGCCTGTCGAAGAGTTCTCACCCCGAGAGATGTCGACAGAATTCCGAGGCTCTCCGGATACTCCCCCCGGGTGTCCGAACCATATCCGAGGGAGAGGACGACTAGGTCGGCCTCCGCCCCGGCGGCCCGGCCAAGTGTCAACACCGGGACGTCTCTATCCGCACCTCCATCCCAGTCTTCGAGGGCCTCCCGTATCCGCCCCGCATGAGTATCATTCGCGGCGATGATGAGCCGATCCTGTCCGCGTTTTGCCGCGACCTCAACGCAGGTTGCCGTGACCTCGGCCTGCGATGTCTCCACCCCTATCGATCCGGGAAGAGCGGTCGATACAGCGTCAACAGACACTACCTCGAGAGAGCCTTCGATACCGGCTGCAGGAAGCGACTCCAGTTCGTCTCCGTATCCGTACTCCGACAGCACCGCCGTCACGCGCGCGTCCCGGGGCTGAGGATGAGCATGAAGGACGAGGTCTGGCAGGACCTCCTTGAGGCCGGGGATGGCTCCGCAGGTCGCCGCATGAGCATCCCCCATCGCGACCACCTGGGAGGAGCGCGCGATAGCGGGAACCAGCTCGGCAAACGATGTCGACTCGATTCCAAGAAGAACGATCGTATCGACTACCCGCGCGGGGGGGATGATCTCGGAGGCTTGTTCCGCCGTACAAAGGACGACGGGGCGAAGCGCCCCGACGAGTTCTGGAAAACGAGCCCACTGATCACGGAACGGACCGTCCCCACCCTCGACGAGGGTCGCGAACAGGTCGCGAGCGTCGTCCTGCCTCTGGGCGACCGCTAGTCGCCGGCGCTCACCTATCGCCCTCATGAGAGGCTGGACCCTCAACTCGGCGAACTCGCGGTCGCAGGTCAGGAACTGCTCGGCCGCACGCCCGATCACCCCGTACTCGGTCAGCCGGGGAGCCTCGGCCAGAATGGCCTCGAATGCGGAGGCCCACCACGCGAATTCGATCTCGACGGCGGCTGCGGCGGGTGGTACGGATCTTGAGGCCATCTCGTCGTAGAGCGTCTCGAAGCCAAGACCGACAAGGTGCTCCTTCGTATCCCTCACCTCGGCCTCTTCAAGGGGAAGCCGTCGGGTCTCGGTCAAAGACTCAAGGGTCGCCTGGAGGACCTTCCACGGCTGATCCGCCAGGTGAACGCGACCCGTGACGGCCTCGACGACGGGAGCCAATCGAGACCAGAGAGGCCCTGCCTCCGCTATGCGGCGACCGTACGAGTCGAGCTCGTCCGGCACGCTTGGCCAGCCCCCGCCTCCACAATGGCCGCGCCATCGGATGGCGCGGTGGTGGGCTTCGACGAGCGCCTCGTGAAGCCCCTCCGTCGGTCGTCCTGGACGAAGAAGTGCCTCGGCCCGACGCCTCGATGCCTTGATCTCCCGCTTGGGCAAAGTGGCGGTGAGGCTCGACCCTTCCGGAGCGGTCGCGGCAATCAGGTCGTTGAGGGCCCCCTGGAAGACAGCCGGAGAGAAGGTCTCCAGGGTCGTTCGAATCTCATCGAATACCCGCACTTGATCGACCCACTCCGTGAGCGTCGCGGCCTCGTCGACTCCCACCTCTTCGGAGGCCTCGGCGGCGGCTTCCCTAAGCCGGGGAAGGTGCCGGAGCAGAAAGGTCGCGAGCACCTCATCCATCTCCGCACCGCGTTCCTCATCCAGGATCGTTCCCTGCCACCATCGCCTGGGCGGTTCTGTCTCGGGGGGGGCGATATCGTCTTCTTCTTTGGCGGAGGCTTTCGGCTCCGGTGAGGGGGCGGGGTCGGGACTACCTCCCCCAACCGTCTCCTCGGCAAAGAGAGCCCCCTGGATCTCTGCGGCCACCCTGGCCTCGTACTCCAACGCGGCAGCCGCCGCGACCACCTCGATCCCCCTTTCCAGGATGTATACAGCGGCCGTTTCCGAGATTCGGATGGGTGTCGATGGAGGCTCGGCCACCGAGGTCAGTCGAGCGATCTCCTCGACGGCACGGTACGCGCTGACACCCCAGGGGGTCCGCTTGCGGTGAAGTTCCTCGACCCGCTCGCGAAAGACCGTACGCGCTGAAACCAGACGCTCACCCACCTCCCTCAGCGCCACCTCATCCAAGGGCGGCGCAGAGGACGTCATCGATTCCAGAAGCCTTGATCGGGCCACCGAGTTCCATCGGTCGGTTGCACCGCTAACGTACACATCACCGGCACCTGCCGCGTCTAGCGCGTTGGCCACGGCCTCGATGGCCCGGCCTGTTCCACCGACGACGGCGACCACCCTGCCCGAAGCCGCACCATCGGCCGCGATCGCGACGACGGTCCCAATCGCGTCCGCCCCCGGAGGCATCTGGATGAAGACGCTCCTCCCCGTAGCTACCACATCGAGAGCCGCGAACTGGACATCGTCCAAGTCTCCGAGGCCCCTCTCGGCGAAAGGATCCCTATCCCCATGCGGCGGTGCAGGAAGAGGATCGATCAACTCGTCCCGAATCGTTCGATCCCCCGCAACCGCCGCGAGCACCGCGTTCGAAGCGATGAGGTGCTCGGATTCGTCCAAGTCATCGAGGAGTCGCTGCTCGGGATCATCGAAGGATCCCAGCAGAAGCACCTCCTCAACCGAAACATCCTCCCCGAAGACGTCGGTCAGTCCACGAATCTCGTCCCACAGGGGGCGCGGATCGAACTGCGGCCCAGCGAGGGTGGCTCGAACCGTCTCCTCAAATGACCTCTCTGGAAGCCTCGCTCGTAGTTCGGCCGCCACAACCGGGTTGAGGGCGACGGCTTGGTGAAGCGTCACCTGGGTGTCGGATCCGCGTGAGGGTTCAAAGGTCACGGGACGCACGAGCAGGGGCATCTCTCGACGCAGGGGTCCATCCGACCACTCGATTGTCCCGACGGCTAGCCCCCCGGTTGCGACGCCGGCCGCCATGCGGGCGGCCGCCACGTGCTCCTGAGCGACGCGTGCGATGGCGAGCGCGGCGGCGCTGCCCTCGGGATCCCGAAACAGGCTCGACACCAACGTAGGCCTGCCTGCAAACAGCTGGGCGAGGCCTCCCGGATGCGCGTCGGCGAGGTTGAGCACAGCCCCCTCCGACCGCGCAAGGTCCCGGAGCGACGACGGAGTCCCCTCCCTCTCCAAATCCCTACGCCAGTCACGCAGGGCATCAGTGACGAGGGAACGCCCGATGTAGTCCACCACTCCACCACGGTAACGAGGCTGGAGCGGACGCACGTCGTGCCACGCCGCCGGGACGCACGCGACCGAAGCACCGCGGTGCCGAAGGACGGGACATCGCTAGCGAGACAGTGCGCGCCGCACTAGGGAGCAGGCGACGCGCACCGTTGGAAAAATTGTTCTCTGAGAAAGAGGGAAGGTCAAACAGCCGCGCGGATCACGACGTGATAGGGGAAGACGCCGGAAAATCGCCTGAGAGTGCGCCTGACGCGAATCGAACGCGCGACACCCGCCTTAGGAGGGCGGTGCTCTATCCTCTGAGCTACAGGCGCCTGACCCGAGAAGCCTACCCGGCCCACAAGACTCCGGCGCCCTACCAGCGGGAGTGGACGTGCTCGCGAATCGTGTTGTGATACACCTCGGCTAGCGCGGCAAGGATCTTCTCGCTGATCGGAGGAAGGTCGGCGACGGCCGCGTTCGTGCGGGCCTGATCGGGGTGCGATGCGCCGGGAATCACGGTCGTCACCCCCTGGTCAAGCACCCACCTGAGGGCGAGTTGGGCGGTCGACCAACCAGGTGGGGTCAGCGACGCGATTTCCTTCGCAGCGGTGACCCCGACATCGTAGGGAACCCCGGAAAAGGTCTCCCCAACATCGAAGGCCTCCCCGTGGCGGTTGTAGTTGCGGTGGTCGTTCGATGGGAAATCCGTGTTCGTGGTGTAGCGACCACTCAAGAGACCACTCGCCAGCGGAACCCGCGCGATAATCGCGACACCCGCATCCTGGGCCTCGACTAGGACCCTCTCGAGTGGCTTACGGCGGAAAAGGTTGAGGATAATCTGAACACTCGCGATCCTCGGTTCCCTGATCGCCGACAAGGCCTCCTCGCAGGTCTCCACCGAGACTCCGACCTTCTCGACCCGGCCCTCCTCGATGAGGGTGGCCAGGTCATCGTAGGTTCGAGGCGTCGAAAGGACCTCGCTCGGGGGGCAGTGGAGTTGGACGAGGTCGAGTTTGTCGATCCCGAGATTTTCACGAGAGCGATCGGTCCAGGCTCGGAAACTGTCAAGGGTGTACGCCTCAGGTATATGGGGTGTGGCCCGCCTCCCCATTTTTGTCGCGACGAAGAACCTCTCCCGATCGGACCTTGACCTCAGGAATGCGCCGATCGACCTCTCGGATCGGCCATCGCCATAGACATCTGCCGTATCGAAGAAGGTCACCCCGGCGTCGGCCGCGGCCGTAAGGATCTCTTGCGACCGGTCCTCCCTGACGTCCCCCCAGTCGCCCCCCAACTGCCAGCATCCCAAACCGATCACGGAGATCGGTCGACTGAATCGCGTCGTGCGGGCCGTCAGCATGATTCGACGGTACGCCGATTTCTTCTCACTTGCAGAGCGAGTCTTTCCCCTACTAGGAGACCCTGACAAAGATGTACGAGGTCTGCCATATCCCCCGGAACTGGATGGTTTTACCCTCCCTGGGGGCATCGATCTGCAGGTTTCCACCCGCGTAGATCCCGACATGCCCACTCGACACGATGAGGTCTCCCGGCAAGGCGTCCTGCGGTGAGACGCGCGTCCCGATGTTCCAGTAGGACGATGAGGAGTGGGGAAGGTATATCCCAAACTGGGCATAGACGTAACTGACGAACCCCGTGCAATCGAATCCCGCAGGGGTGGTTCCTCCGTATACGTATGGGGTGCCGACATACCTGGCAGCCACTTCAAGCACCGCATTCCCAGCCACCGAAGGTGGGATCGCACTATTCGTGACAGTCCTTCTGGCCACGGGCTTCGGCTGCTCCACCTCCTGAACCGTGATCACGGGAACGCTGAAATCGAACTCCACCTGACTGGAAGCCACGATCCGGGAACGGTCGGGGGCGGGGTCAGCCCCGGTGGGCGCCCCCCCTACGGCAGCGACATCAACTGCGGCAGCAGCATCCTGCGCTGAAAGAGCCACTCCCGCGCTAACCCCGCCGGTAGAGACCAGGACGGCTCCGCCCACCATGGCATGCAAGATGATGAGGCGCAGAGAAGCGCGCCAAGTGTATGTATTCACGGTCATCCTTACTGCGCCTCAGCGCTGGTCTCTACAGTTCTCTCCCCTCAACGAGCGGGAGCGCTATACCGTTGCCGAGACGAATCGATGCGGTTGCGCGCCTAAACGGGCTCCAGGAAGACGTGTCGAGCCACGACACCGCCAAGAATCACCACACCGGATCCCGCATCGAGGGCCACCCCGTCAGCGTGCGTGGCGATGGTGACACTCGCTCCCGGGACCAGGGAGGCGGCGATCATCTGCCCAAGGACGCCCGGAGAGGCCTGTGCAGGTTCTCCGATCCGAGCCAGGCGACCGGCTTTGATCTTGGTCGCTGAGGCCTTCTCGACCGAGATCTCCTTGATCGAAGGCCTTAAGGACGAGGCATCTGTGCCGAGTTCCTCCAAACCGGGAACCCGATTCCCAAATGGCGACCTTTCGGGGGCCTTCAAGATGTCGAGGAGTCGCTCTTCGACCAGGTCGCTCATGACGTGCTCCCACCTGCAGGCCTCATCGTGAATGTGCGAGAGGCTCAGGCCAATGACATCGGTGAGAAGCCGTTCCGTGAGCCGATGCTTCCGTATCACACGGGTGGCGAGCGCTCGTCCCGTTGCTGTGAATTCCAGGTGGTGATCCCCATCGGTCACGACGATAAGGCCATCGCGTTCCATCCGGGCGATCGTCTGGGAAACGGTCGGCCCCGAATGCCCCAACTGCTCGGAGATGCGAGCCCGCATGGGGACGACTCCGTCCTCGATCATCTCGTAGACGGTACGAAGGTACATCTCGGTCGTGTCAATGAGATCGCTCATGCTGAGTGCCTCCCTAGGCCCTGGTATCGCCACCCTGCGGCACGCCAAGCAACCACATCAAGACAGTTCCTGGCGTCAATCACCCAACGCTCCGCAACCAGACTCCCGAGGACCACAGGGTCGGCTTCGCGGAACGCCTTCCACTCCGTCGCAACGATGATGACCTGCGCGCCGGTCACCGCCTCCTCGATCGACTCCGAAAAAACAAGAGTAGGCCACAACCTGGCGGCGTTCTCCATTGCCTCAGGATCGAAGACCCGGACGTCGGCACCCTCGAGGTGGAGCCTTCCGGCCACATCGAGGGCAGGCGAGTCACGGATGTCATCCGAATCGGGCTTGAATGCCACTCCGAGGACCGCGACCCTCGCTCCGTCGAGTCGTCCCCCAACGGCTTGGCGCGCCAGGTCGACAACCCGGGACCTCCTCCGGGTATTGATGTTCTCCACCTCCCTAAGGAAGGCGAGGGACTCAGAGACCCCCAACTCTCCTGCGCGGGCCCGGAAGGCCCGAATGTCCTTGGGAAGGCAGCCTCCTCCGAAGCCGAGTCCCGCACCCAAGAATTGCCTCCCGATGCGTGCATCGTGACCGATCGCATCCGCGAGGTCCCCGACATCCGCCCCGACGACCTCGCACAACTCGGCCATCGCGTTGATGAAGGAGATCTTCGTAGCAAGAAAGGCATTGGCCGCGACCTTGGCCAATTCGGCCGTCGCGAGGTCCGTGACGATGAAGGGGGTCCCGGCTTCAATGATTGTCGAATAGACACGACGCGCGGCCGCCTCGACGGTGCCCGGTCGGGCGGAGTCCACACCAAGGACGATCCGATCGGGATGAAGGGTGTCCTCTACAGCCAAGCCCTCGCGGAGGAACTCTGGATTCCACCCCAGCTCAACCGCATCGCCAGCCGGGGCGAGGTCCTTGAACCGCTTCTCCATCGCGGCGGCCGTCCCGACGGGAACGGTCGACTTCCCCAGGATGACCGCGGGCCGGTCAAGCAGGGGGGCGAGGGTATCGACGACGGCATGGATCTGAGAGAGGTCGGCTGCGTTCCGGCCGCGTTTCTGGGGTGTCCCCACCCCAATGAAATGGATGTCCGCAAAAGAGGCGGCCTCCGCTGGATCGGTGGTGAATCGCAGGCGACCGGAATCGACGTGCTTTGTAAGCATCTCCGTGAGGCCTGGCTCATAGAACGGAGTCTTCCCCCCCTTGAGAATGGCGATCTTGGCCTCGTCGATGTCGACACCTATGACCTCATGGCCGATTTCTGCCATGCCGACGGCATGGGTGGCCCCCAGGTATCCCGTTCCGAACACCGAGACGCATTCCATGCCGTCAACCCTATCCTTCGAGCGTCGCGCCTCTGAGGATCGAGGTCAGCGCACCGAAGCCACTGCCGTCTTCCCAACCGACTCGACAATCGCGGGTCCATCGGAGTGGGGAATGAACGCGGCGTCGCCCTTGGCAAGGGTCATCTCACCGGTGCTGGACCGGACGGCGGCCTCACCCTCGAGGGACAGGACCATGCGAGGCCCGGCCACGAACTCGACGCTTCCTCCCTCGACAACCGCGAGGCGGTATTCCTCGGCTACCGGCGTGTAGACAGACTTCTTGCCCTCGCGCGATACCTCCGGTCGATCGGGGGTGGAGGGCATGGTCTTAGACACCGCGAGCAGGCCTTCAACATCGATGTGCTTGCTCGTGAGGCCCGCGCGAATCACATTGTCGGAGCTCGCCATGATCTCGAGCCCCACGCCGCTGAGGTGGCCGTGGATGATGCCATCCGAGGTGAAACATGCCTCACCGGGAGCGAGGCGTACGACGTTCATGGCGAGGGCGATGAGCACCCCACGGTCTCCTGGAAAATGAACCGCCGCGTTTGCCGCGACCGTGAGGCTGGGGCTCGCTCCTTCCCATTCCCCCACGCGGGCAAGGTCCGCGACGAGGCCGGGGACTCCTTCATTCGCCATCACTCCCTTGAGGAACGGGACGAACCCTTCCGGGACGCCACCGGAACAACACAGCGTCGCCAGCTCGTCCGCGACGGGACCTCCGATGCGGCCAAGGTCCTCCGCCACACGCTCGGCCTCCCTGAAGCCAGATAGGAGGACCAAGGGTGTGAGGGCGACAATCATCTCGGGCTTGTGACTGTCATCGCGGTAAACGCGATCCGGAGCGTTCCGCGGTATCCCTGCCTCTTCCTCCCTGGCGAAACCCACCCGCGCGGCCTCGGCGCTCGGGTGAACCTGGATCGATAGCGGCTTGGCGATCGCGAGGATCTTGAGGAGGAAGGGGAGCTGGCCGTCGTAGGCGGCGACGACATCCTCACCGAGCATGCCGACGGGGTCGGCTGCGATCACCTCGTCAAGGGGCACCCTCTCACCGTCGACCTCGACGACGGCCGGTCCACCGGGATGGGCTCCCCACCAGGCCTCCGCGTACGGGCCTCCATCGGGCTCGATCCCTAGGAGGCCTGGAAGGTCGGTTGATGAGCCCCAGGCGTAGCGCTTGAGGGCCGGTCGCGCAAGATACATGGACCCATCATCCCAGCCCTTAGGAGGGCATTAGACTCATGCCATGCCGAACGACCTGGCGATCCCCGCAACCCTCCTTCCCCGCGACGGGCGCTTCGGTTCTGGTCCATCCAAGATACGAGACGAGCAGCTCGACGCCATTCGCGCCGCTCAGCCGGGCATCCTCGGAACCTCCCATCGTCAGGCGCCGGTCAGAAACCTTGTGGGCGATGTCCGCACGATGCTGTCCGACTTCTTCCGCCTCCCCAATGGCTACGAGGTCATCCTCGGCAACGGGGGTTCCACCCTCTTCTTCGATGCGGCGGCCTTCGCCCTCGTTCGTGCCAAGGCCCAGCACTGTGTGTTCGGGGAGTTCGGTGCCAAGTTCGCCAAGGCAACAAACGGCGCGCCCCACCTAGACACCACGAGCGTGATCGAGGCCGAGGCGGGCTCTATTGCCCTTCCTGTGGCCAAGGAGGGCATCGACACCTACGCCTGGCCTCACAACGAGACCTCTACGGGAGCGATGGCTCCCGTGACGCGGCCCGCGGGCATCGGCGACGCCCTGGTGCTCGTCGACGGGACGTCGGCGGCCGGTGGAACGGTGGTCGACGTCTCCCAAACCGACGCCTACTTCTTCGCCCCGCAGAAGAACTTCGCGTCCGACGGTGGGCTGTGGTTCGCCGTGGTGTCTCCCGCGGCGATCACCCGGATCGAGGAGATCGCGGAGTCGGGACGCCACATTCCTGCCACTTTCTCCCTGAAGGACGCGATCGACAACTCCCGCCTCAACCAGACCCTGAACACACCAGCCATCACGACACTGCTCCTCATGAGGGCTCAGTTGGAGTGGCTCCTGGCGCAAGGGGGGATGGACTTCGCTGTCGCCCGCACCGCCGACTCATCGGGACGCCTATATTCGTGGGCGGAGGCTGCCGAATTCGCAGAGATGTTCATCACTCAGCCCTCCCATCGATCTAGTGTCGTGGGTACCGTCGATCTTGTGGGTGTCGATTCCGGCACCCTACGCAAGGTCCTGAAGGAAAATGGCATTGTCGATATCGATCCGTATCGGAAGCTCGGTCGGAACCAGATCCGGGTGGGGATGTTCCCGGCGGTCGATCCCGACGATGTCTCGGCCCTGACGGCATGCATCGATTGGGTGGTGGAGCGCCTTGGCAAGCAAGAAGGTCCAGGAGAAGCCTCACCTGCGTAGAGCGCGGGCTGGTTGGTTGGCGCTCACCGCTGCATTCACCGGGTTTGCGGTCGTCGCCTCTGTGCTGGGCGTGGTCGTTGCCGGACCCCTCACGGTCGAGGCACACACCGGGAGCATCCTGCCCCCCGTCGCCCCCGTCGACGACCCGGCGCCCGCCCCCGCGGTCACGGCCTCCCCGGCGGACTCCTCGGCACCAGCGGTCGCCGAGATGTTCGACGCCCCCGATGTCACTGTCGTTCCGCCGCCTCCACCCAAGGCATCGTCATCCGGGGGTCACGGGTCGACCCCCGCGATGCTGGCATTCGTGAACTCTCAGCGTGCCGCCAACGGCCTTGCACCGCTGAAGTGGTCGTCATCGCTCGCCAGTAAGGCTCAGGCGTGGTCGAACTCCATGGCCGCGACCGACGACGCCGTACCCTGCAACGCGGGTGCCGCGCTCGCCCACAATCCAAATCCTCCATCAGGAGGAGAGAACGTCGCGCAGAACTATATGGGGACGGGTGGCTGCGCCGTGTACGGCCTCCTCTCCTGGACGGCGTCTCTCAACGTAGCGGATTCGAGATGGATGGCGTCTCCGGGTCACCGAGCCAACATCCTCAACCCCTCCTGGACGAGGATGGGCGGCGGCGGCAAGCAGAGCGCAGAGGGCGTCTGGTACTGGACCCAGGACTTCCAGTAGGGACTAGGTCTCGAGGCCAAGCCCGCGTTCATGCGCCCGCCCGGGCGGGATCCATCGCTGAAGCATGACCGTCGAGCCCAGGCTGACCGCCCCCACTCCGGCGATCCCCACTGGAAGGGCCACAAGCGCGCCAAGAGAGACAAGCACGGGTCCCGTCAACAACCCGATATCGGCCAGGACCATCCACAACCCCAGGAAGACCGACCTCGAGTGAGACGGGGCGATGTCCGCGCCCAAGGTCATGACCAGACCCGAGCCCCAGCCATTGCCGACGCCCAAGATAATGGCCGCGACGGTCAGTCCCACGGCCCCGGTCGACAAGGGCAGGAGGAGGAACCCGAGAGCCAACGCCACGTTCGAGGGCACGGCGGACCATCGACGCCCCCACCGATCGCTCACCGACCCGGCTGGGTAGAAGAGCAGCATGTCGACGGCCGCAGAGACCGCGAAGATCGCGGTGGCCTTCGAGTCGGGGAGCCCCAGGTGATCGGCCCACAAGGGGATCGCCACCAACCGGACGTTCCGCACGGCGGTTGTCAGCGCGATGGCCACACCGAGGGTCGAGAAGATGTGTCGGTTCTCACGGACGACCGTGAGCGTGGATGCGTGCTCGCTTCTGGTGTGATGCCGCCCCTCGTGCCACCCACCAGACACCACCAAGTCTGCCGCGGCCGCTGCGATGACAACCGCCGCGAGAACATACGCCGAACGCAATCCATAGAGGTGAATGACCATCGCCCCGACGGCAGGTCCGATGAAGTTCGAGATGCGCCACATCCCCGCCAGGGTCGTCAATGCCCGGGCCTTTCTTGATCCGTGGACGAGGTCAATAGCCTGGGCCTGACGGGCGATATGAAATATGGAATGACCGACGCCGAACACCATGATCGCCATGATGAACGGAAGGAGCACCCCGCTCCCCGCACAGCCGCAGGCCGCACCGGCCATGCCCACTAGTCCGATCACGGCGGTTCGGCTGGCTCCCCGCCTAGCCATGAGAGCCCCACCAACCACGCTCCCCACGAGTTTCCCGGCGGCAAAGACTCCCACAACCGCCGACGAGATCATCACGGATGCCCCCATGCGAAGAGCCGACAAGGCGATGATCGGGTACATGGCGCCGACGCCGACCTCGGCGAGGAGGGTAGGGATGTAAACAGGTCGAAGGAGCGGGCGGTACCACCGGAGAGGGGACACGGAAGGCCCCCGAACAGCGCTACTCAGCGGGAGTCGCCTCCTCGGCTTCCTCCGGCAGTTCAACAGCATCGGGTTCGACAACAACAGGTTCGACAGCCACAGGTTCGACAGCCACAGGTTCGACGTCCTCAAGGTCCTCGGCGGTGAGGTCGACCATCATGGCGGCCACGGTATCGACCACGGGGGCGTTCGCGGGCCAGAGACCACCATGTAGCTCCACGTCCGTCTCGGAATGGGCGCCACAACCGTGATCTACGCTGACCACCTTGCCGTCGGACGGGGACCACTCGTTCGCGCACACACCAAAGACCATTCGCCAAGAACCGGGGAGGGCGGCGAAGAACCCGCAGTTCGCACAGGCTGCCGTCGCCGCGATGGCCTCAGGAGCCTGTGGCCCGTGCGAACCGGCATACCAACGCTCGGCCGCGTTATCTCGTCCATCCGCGCCCAGCACCCTCGCGCGGCCCAATCCGAGCTCCCACAGGGCGACCGCATCGGCATCCTCATCGTCGGTGACCTCGTACCCCGGAACCAGCCGGGCATCCTCCGGGACCAACGGAAGGACCATGCCGGGTTCGAGGTCGCCCGGTTGTATCCGATCCGACCACGGCACCCAGGCCGGAGCGAGAAGGGCATCATCCGCTGGAACGAGGTTCGCCTCGCAGATCCTGGCCGTGTCATCCTCTGGGCACCGGGAGACGGTCACGGCCCATACCCACCCCCGATACCCGGGGACGCGAGCACCGAAGAGATGGGTAACGAGCAGGTCTCCGGCTTCACCCGAAGCCAGGTGGTCGCCAACCTCGTCATCGTCGGAGGCAACCTCGAGTGCGGCCTCACGGGCAATGTCGATGGCGGAATCTAGGATTGTGTCGGTCACTACGACTCCAGTTGCTCGGCGGCGCCTCTAAGGACAGACGCGATCTGCTTCGCCTTCTCGGGGTCGGGATAGCGGCCACGACGAAGACCGGTCGACACGCCATCGAGCATCTTGATGAGGTCCTCGATGATGACGGTCATGTCGTCCGTCGGCTTCCTATGGGCGGCCGCCAGGCTCGGAACCGGCTCAACGACGGTCAGGGTCAAGACGGAAGGGCCACGCCGTCCATCGACGACGGAGAACTCAACCTTCGTCCCTGGCCGGAGCGCGGCGACTCCGTCGGGGAGCGCGGCGGCACGAACGTGAACGTCGCTGCCGTCGTCCCCGCTGATGAATCCAAACCCCTTCTCGGGGTCATAGAACCTGACTTTGCCGGTTGGCACGTCACCCTCACTGACCATCGGGGCGGCCGCACGCCGCGGGCGCCATTGGAGACCAGTCTAGCCGTCGGCCCGACTCGATACACCTGACCGGTGTCCCACGGGTGTTCGCCCGGCGTTCTCGTCCACCGCTGATGCCAAGGTGCCGCACCGGCTCCGAGGGCCGTCTAGCTTCGGTTTACCAACCTTGAGTGATCTGAATCTGGAGGAGACATGACCCAGTACCACGTGAACGCCGCGGATATCGCGCAGGCCGGTTCCCGAGCGACTGCATCCGCCGCCGCCATCCGAGCGGAGGTTGCCGCGATGCTGGCCAACCTTACGGGGCTCGAGGCCACCTGGCAGGGAGGCGCCTCACACGCCTTTGCGGCCCTCCTGTCCGAGTGGCGAGCCGCGCAGGCGCAACTCGAGCACGCCCTCGATGCGATCTCCACCGGACTTGCCCGGGCGGCGACCGAATACGACTTCGCAGAATCCTCGGCGATGCGCCTGTTCTCTCGCTGACGCTGGATAGGTCGTGACAAAACGAGGGGCCCAGGGTTTCCCCCGGACCCCTCGTCAGTTTGGAGGGGGCTTAGAAACCCATGCCCCCCATGTCTCCGCCACCACCGGCAGGCATCTTCGGTTCGGGCTCTGGCTTGTCTGCCACTACGGCCTCGGTTGTGAGGAACAGCGCGGCAATCGATGCTGCGTTCTGAAGCGCCGAACGAGTCACCTTGACCGGATCGTTGATGCCAGCGGCCATCAGGTCCTCATACAAACCGGTCTCAGCGTTGAGCCCATGACCGTGAGGGAGGGACCGAACCTTCTCAACCACCACTCCGCCCTCAAGGCCGGCGTTGACCGCGATCTGGCGGAGCGGAGCGGACAGGGCCGACTCCACGATCCTGGCGCCGGTCGCCTCGTCACCCTCGAGTTTGAGGTTCTTGAAGGCCTTCTCGCCCGCCTGGATAAGAGAGACGCCACCACCGGCGACGATCCCCTCCTCGACGGCCGCCTTCGCATTGCGTACCGCGTCCTCGATCCGGTGCTTGCGCTCCTTGAGCTCCACCTCGGTGGCTGCACCCGCCTTGATGACGGCAACACCGCCGACGAGCTTGGCCAGACGCTCTTGGAGCTTCTCCTTGTCGTAGTCGGAGTCGGAGTTCTCTATCTCCTGCCGAATCTGCTTGACCCGACCCTCGATCTGCTCCGTGGCTCCGCCTCCCTCGATGATGGTCGTGTCGTCCTTGGTGACGAGCACCTTGCGGGCGGTTCCCAGGAGGTCGAGCGTAGCGTTCTCAAGGGAAAGGCCGACGGCCTCGGAGATGACCTGGGCCCCCGTGAGGATGGCCATGTCCTGAAGCATCGCCTTGCGTCGGTCACCGAAGCCCGGTGCCTTCATGGCGACGGCCTTGAAGGTGCCACGGATCTTGTTGACGACGAGGGTCGCAAGAGCCTCGCCCTCAAGGTCCTCCGCGATGACGACGAGGGGCTTGCCTGCCTGCATGACCTTCTCCAGCAGCGGGAGCAGGTCCTTGATCGAGGAGATCTTCGTTTCGCACAACAGGATGTAGACATCCTCCAGCACGGCCTCCTGGCGCTCCGGGTCGGTCACGAAGTAAGCCGAGAGGAAGCCCTTGTCGAAACGCATGCCCTCGGTCAACTCGAGTTCAAGTCCAAGACCACTCGACTCCTCGACGGTTATGACGCCTTCCTTGCCGACCTTGTCCATCGCCTCTGCGATGAGGTCGCCAATGACGGGGTCACCAGCGGAGATGCCCGCGGTCGCGGCGATCTCCTCCTTGGTTTCGACCTCCTTGGCGTCCGCGAGGAGCGCCTTGGTGACGGCCTCGGTGGCCTTCTCGATCCCGCGCTTGAGCGCGATCGGGTTGGCACCGGCGGCCACGTTCCTCAAACCTTCGCGAACGAGGGCCTGGGCAAGAACCGTCGCCGTCGTTGTGCCGTCACCGGCAACGTCGTCGGTCTTCTTGGCGACCTCCTTGACGAGTTCGGCGCCGATCTTCTCGAACGGCTCTTCGAGCTCGATCTCCTTTGCGATCGACACGCCATCATTCGTGATAGTGGGGGCTCCCCACTTCTTCTCCAACACCACGTTGCGACCCTTGGGTCCGAGGGTAACCCTGACCACATTGGCGAGGGCATTCATCCCCCGTTCCATGCCACGGCGGGCCTCTTCATCGAAGGCAATTGTCTTTGCCATAGGGATGCGCTCCTCCACGATCGTCGGTGGGCTCCGCAACCGATACGATCACCGTCGTATCCGCGCGCTAGCCATACGTTCCTTAGCACTCTCGGCCTGAGAGTGCTAACACGATTCTGGCACTCTCCCCCCGAGAGTGCAAACCCCATTCGCCTCGGTTCTGCCTAGGGCGAAGCCGATGGCGTCGGCGAGGGAGGCTCCCCGAGCGTCAGTCCCTCAACGAGAATGATCGCGATTTCGGCTCCCTCCGTTGGCCCGACCCCCACGGTCAAGATTCCGAGCAGATCCGCGAGGTACCGGGCCGAATCCTCAAATTCCGGTGTCGAGTACCGGACGACGTTGCCCGGTGGGCTTGCCCCCTCCCAGTCCCCGGAGGAGACGCCGGTGAAGCCGCTTTGACCCAGCACATAGCTCTGCACCTCATCGGCTAGACCCGTCTCACCGCTGTTGTTGTACACGACGATGCCTGCATCGAGCACGAGGTCATACGTTCCTGTCTGGCTCGGAGACGGACTCGGGGATGGGGTGACAGACGGGCTAGGGGACGGGGTTACAACCGGTGGCTTGTCATCCACCAACGGTGCGCGTATCCAGTTCAACCACGACACGTCGGGCGCGATACGGATGAGTTGGGCACCCCCCCAAGCCAGGCCAATACAGGTCAAGAGGACCGCGCCGAAGACCGCGAAACGAGTCCAGGTTCGAGGCACCCGTCGATGCACGCCAGCGGGGCTTCCCTCGGGAAGGCGATCGAATTCGTCTGGCGGATATCGGTTCCGTGCCACTGGATGACCCTACCTTGTCGATGCCGGCCCGAGGTGGCGGGTCTCACGCTCGTGCTGACGTATGTCGCGCATCCGACGGAGCCGCTTGACGAGCATCGGGTCGTGGGCGAGGGCTGCCTCGCTCTCCAGGAGGGCGTTGAGAATCTGAAAATACTCGGTCACCCCAAGCCCGAATCTGGTGCGGATTGCGCCCTCCTTGGCCCCTCCATGCCGCCACCATTCACGCTCAAAGAAGAGGATCCTCTCCTCGCGTTCGGTGAGCCTCGGTGCGACCCCGCTAGCCTCCAGCGCCTGCTCCGACATCTCGCCTCCCCGCCTGATCCACCCGGGTCATCGCCTCCACTGTACCCCTCGAATCACACCGTTGTCATTCGCTCGCCGCGGGGCTCCCGATACTCTAACGGCATGTCCGACGCGTGGCGATCCCAGGTTGCCCCCGATTGGGTCGATGCCCTCGAACCCGTCGCGCCCCTCCTCACCCGTATTGGCACCTTCCTTCGAGACGAGATCTCCTCTGGACGGGGATACCTGCCAGCTGGCGAGAACATCCTGAGATCCTTCCGGACCCCCCTGAGCGATGTAAGGGTTCTCGTCGTGGGTCAGGACCCCTACCCCACCCCGGGAGACCCTGTGGGGCTGTGCTTCTCGGTCGCTCCCGGGCGCCCCATGCCCCGTTCACTCGTCAACATCGCTAGGGAGCTTCGGGACGACACCGGGGAGACCTTGGTGGACGGCGACCTCTCCCCGTGGGCCTCCCAGGGGGTCATGCTCCTCAACAGGGTGCTGACCGTCAGGCCGGGGGCGTCGAGCTCGCATCGGGGGCGAGGATGGGAGGAATTCACCGAACACGCGATCCGTGTCCTTGCGGCCCGCGGGGGGCCGCTCGTCGCCATCCTGTGGGGCCGGGACGCGCAATCACTCAAGCCGATCCTCGGGGACGTTCCGGCCATCGAAAGCGCCCATCCGAGCCCCCTCAGCGCCTCGGCTGGCTTCTTCGGCTCCCGACCGTTCTCCCGCGCCAATGCCATCCTCGCCGAGCAAGGCTCGGCACCGATCCGCTGGGCAACCTAGGGAAGCCGAAGGCAAGAATTCCTTGAGCTACGGGCAGATGGTCTGACCTCCCCACCACGTGGGCATACCATTTTGGCCGATGTAGATCGTGGCGCCCCAGAACGCCGTGTCGTCCTCGACCACGAGCGTGTTCATCGGGCTCGAGCACCCGCTGTACATGAGCTGCACCTGGTTGCTGTATTGACCTGCCCACACGGGAACCCAAGGGAACCCCGCAGCCGTGAAGTCGATCGTCGCGCGCCAGTGCGCGCCATCCGTGGTCACGTTGAACGTGAAGTTCATCATCTGTCCACCGGGAGGAATCGAGTTGGGGTACATGCCCGAGACGGAGATATTCGTCACCGTGCATGTGTGGTTTTTCCACGGGTTGCGCCCGTTGTTCAGGGCAATACAACTGATGGTGGGAGTCACTGTCGGAGGCGTCCAGGTGGCGCTAATCCCCCAGATGTCGATAATAAGGGCGACGCTCTGGGCGGCGGAGGCGTTGAAGTAGGCGGTGGTCGTGATCGTCGCCGTTCCCGTCGCTCCGGTGGCGCCTGTCCCCTCTGCCAACTGGGTCTCCCCGGTTCCAACGACGGAAAGGAGAACGTCGAGGTTGTAGCAGGTTGCCGGAATGTCCGAGACCTGTACCTGGTTGTAGGTTCCCCCAATAGACGTCCCCGTAGCCGTCGTGGAGAGCGTCGCGGTCGTGCAAGGCCCTTTAGTTTGTGTCAGGGGATCGTCGCTTCGGACGGAGAGTTGGGCGGCCGAGGCAACCGTGACCACCGTCACCGCGACCGTCATGCTCGCCGCGAGGGCCCAGGTACGCCAACGCCGCCGGTGCTGGCGGCTCGCTCCTCGGGACGATGGCTGTTTCACCGATCCCCCCGGTTATCCGATCCCCGTTTCTTCACAGGGAGCGCCGCGAATGCTCTTGATACCTTCGCCCAAGCGGCGAATCCGCAAAGGCCCGCGGCAACCAACAAGGCGGAGGTCACGGAATTCTCCGACCGACCCCCATCGCGGTAACGCTATTGACTTCCTGAGAATCGTTCGCACGAGAGGCGACGGCAGGGCGAACCTGGTCGTCCTCTTCGTCCTCAAGCTCCTTTTCGGGCCAGAGGATGAGGACGATCGCCGCGAGCAACACGAAGCCCCACAGGAAGGGTTGGATGAGGAATTCGGTGATATAGCCAGCGCCACCGAAGCTAATCTCAACCGGGCCGAGAATCTCGCCGTCGGTGGGTGACCACTGGTCGATCCACGAGTTGTTGTCTCCCTGGACCTGCCACCCGTTCACCCCGTCACCGCCCACAACCCGGTGAACCACGTGCGCCCCACCGAAGTCGGCCGGGGTGTAGACGACGACGTCGCCGACCTCCACCGGACCCTTCCGGGCCACCACAAGGTCACCATCTTCGAAGGTGGGTTCCATGGAATTTCCGGAAACGATGACGAGGGTGGTCGACCCTCCAAGGGAGGACGGCCAGAGGAACCACGCGTCAATCGCTATGACGACCCAGAGAATCACGTTGCCAAGGACCGACAGGTACCAGCGCCCGGTGAACCGGGCCCCGATACCTGTCGAGTGGCGAATCATGAATTCCTCAGTCTTGGTTAGTCCTACTAGCCGATCGCGACAGCAATGCCCTCAATCAAAGCGACGGACACTGGGCCCGAGAAGGGCACCACGACGGTATCGACTCCTACGCCGGGGTGAGCGATGGACCCACTATCCAGATTGGCACCTGCGGCGCCGGTCGCGGTCGCGAACACCATTCCTTCGCAGGAACCATCAATCAGGTCACCAATGGTGACCGAGGAGACGGTGTAACCCGTACCTACCGTATAGGTGGGGGAGTAGGTGACAGTGACACCGTCAGCGTCGCATGCCCCGACCGTGTCGACGCCTGCAACCACATCCGTGCTGTTCACTGTCAACTGCGCCGCCGAGGCCATGCTGAGACCAGCAACACCAACGATGGCGAGTGCAAGGGCAAGAGATTTGCGCGAAGAGCGCCGATTGATAGTAGCCACTTTTAAAACTCCTTTTCATTATTAATGCGAGACCGGACCTGGGTGGAATTACTTCTTTGTGGTCCGTCCCGCTTGATATCGGCATGAATCCGACACCTCATGAGAGGGGTCACACCCCGGAGTATGACGCAGGTCACACTCCCTCAGCCGAACCCTCTTTGTGGACCCAAACAGGATACGTGCCCATTTCGGGTTCTACAAGGGACCATTGGAGCTGGCAGCGGGACTCGAACCCGCAACCGCCCGATTACAAGTCGGGTGCGCTACCAGTTGCGCCATGCCAGCATCACCGCCTAAACACGTCACCGCCCACGCACGTCAACACATTCGCACATCACTGTATTCGCACGTCAGCACCTGCCGTGTGAAACCACCGATCCTCGGCACTCATTGGCCGGAGGTCCAGCGGTTCCGATCCTAGACCGAGGGCGTGGGTTCAGGATCGATGGGCGTCGCCAAGTAGTCGGCGAGCGCGGCCGCGCCATGCTCCTTGACATACGCTACAGCCGCAGTGATAGATCCCGTCGTGGGTTGTCCCTCGTAGTCCACCCATTGTGTGAACTGGACCCCACCGATGAGAAACATCGGAGTCTCCGTCACGCCGTCTTTGGATGCCTGCTCCGTCGCGGAAGCCACCCACCGTGTGAACTCCCCATCGGCAATCTTGACGATGGCCTCCTCCGAGACGTCGACCTTCCGCGCGATATCGGCAATCTCGTCATTCGTCAGGCCCGGCCCCCCCTCTGGTGGCTGGTTGGCAAACACCTCCTCGATGAAGACCCAGAAGTGCTCGGGGTCGTATTCTGCGATGGTTGCCATGGCGCTCGCGGCACGGGTCGAGTAATGGGTGTCGGCGGAATACTCATCAAAATAGGAAAGGGGATGATAGTGAAGGGCTATCTCACCATCATCTGAAAGTGCGCCGACTTCCTCCGACGTGTACAGGGTGAAGACCCCACAGTATGGGCATATTGGGTCCTCGTAGACGTCGACCCGCACGGCGTCAGCCGCCACCGAACCCCGACCAACCCCGCCGGGTCCAACGATAATTCCGCCGGATCCGTCGGCCGCGGTGGGCACCTTCATTTCCCCACTGTCGTAGACGCCATACGGCCCGGAATCGTCCTTCTCAGCCTTGACGATGAAGGAGACGATCACCGCGAAGACGGCAACAATGACCAGGGCCCCGACGGCCGCGACGATGGTGTTCCTCCTGGACGCGGCCCGCTGCTTGGCCCGAAGCGCTGCCGCTGTCTTGCGTGCGACGGCCGCCTTGTCAGCGGCGGATCCCTTGGACGCCATGGAGCTCCCTTCCACTCGGAGGTTGTAGCCCTCGCATTACTCTAACCGTTCACTCGGAGGAAGCCCTCAATCGAAAGGGCTCCCTACCGGGTGCGCCATATTTACGATTCGGGGAATCGAGGACCTGGTAATCAGGACTCTATTCCGAGGGCAAGGGGGAGGGTTCGACGGGGGTCGCCAGGTCTTCCGCAAACGCCTCGGCCCCGTTCTCCTTGATATAGGTCACGGCCGCGGTGATGTTTCCTGGAGTGGACCAGTAGTTGAAGCGAACGCCGCCGACCAAGACGGTCGGGGTACCGAATCTTCCTTCCTCGGAGCTATACACAATGGCTGCTCGCTCAGTAGAGTCCGCAATCCATAAGGTGAACTCCCCGTCCGAGAACCTGGCGATGGCTGCCTCGGATACCCCGGCTCCACGGGCAAGGTCAACGATCTCGTCGTTCTTCAGACCCTTGGTGCCCTCATCCGGCGGATCGGCGTAACTCGCTTTGACCATGGCCCAGAAGTGGCTGGGGTCATATTCGGCAACCGTGAACCAGGCGTTGGTCATGCGGGTGGAGTAGTGAGTACCGACGGAGTATTCGTCAAGAATAGACACGGGATGAAAGTAGAGCGCAACCTCTCCCTGGTCCACCAAGACTCCGACCTCTCCGCTCGCGGTCTCATCGAAGATGACGCACCATGGGCACAACGGATCCTCTATGAGGTCGATGCGGATGGCATCCGCCGGAGCGACCCCCCCCGCAACCCCATTGGGGCCGACGAGTATCCCGTCGGTCTCGTCGATGATGCTCGGTGCCTTGAGCACGCCATTGTTGTAGACCGTGTAGGGGTCCGATTCATCCTCGGTGTGGATGATGAACATCACGACAACCACGAAAACGACAACGAGGGCTAGCGCTCCAATTGAAGCCAGGATCGTATTCCTCCTGGCATTCGCCGCCTGCTTAGCCCTGAGATCGGCCGCCGTCTTGCGAGCCGCCACCGCCTTCTGATGAGCAGATTCCTTGCCGACCACGGTGTTCCTTTCCTTCCGGGATGCCCCCCGGTATCTTACTGGGTTGGACGGAGCCATCCGTCGACCGAGAAGGGACTCTTGGGAAAGAACACGAGCCACACCCCAAGCGAGGTAAAGAACGCCTGATCCCTCAGGTGGCCGAAGTAGTCCGCCTTGGGGACCGGCCCACCCCCACCGAAGCACCCACAACTAATCTCAAGCCCTCGCGCCTGGACCCACAAGGTCCCAAAGATGAAAGCCGCAAAGAGGAGTAGGTAGAAGACGGCCACCCATCGGGTGAGAAGGCCAAGCACGAGGAAAAATCCGAGGGCGACCTCGACAAACGGAAGGGCGTAGCCAGCCGGGGTCACCAGAACCTGGGGAAGAATGTCATAGGACCTCACCGCGTATACAGACATGTCCAGGTCAGCCAGTTTGAGCACGCCAGCCACGATCATGATCAATCCCGCCGCGACCCGCATCACCAGAGACACCCAGGGCTGAATCAGCCCAAACCGATCCTTCGTCATCATCACCATTCCCGAAGAATAACCCGCAATCCCCTATGCCACCTGCACCGACTCGGGTATGGGAGGCAGCGGCCAGAACCATGGCTCGGTCCTCCACACCAGGGCGAAGATGGCCACGCCAATTCCGAAGAGGGCAATCGTCACCCAGACCCTGGCCGCCGTCGATGTCGGCGCCACGATCGCCACCGCCCTCCTCACCCCATCGCGGGTTCCATAGGACCAGGGGCCTCTCCAGACGAATACGGCTACCACGATGGCTCCGATGACAAGCGCCCCGGTGTGCCCCCACGCCTGATGAGCCTCGTCGGCCGTAAACCCGGCCTTGCCAGAGCTGACGGCCTGCCACCCGAGGACGGCGAGCCCGCCCCCAGCCACCGCACCGATTGCGGCCGATGGCAGAACCTCCGCGATCGCACGAAGGAAATGCCACGGAATCCCCACGGTCGCGAGCGCCGTATCGCCCCTTCTTGCCCCGCGCTTGGCCCGCATGGAGGCGATCGCCGCCACCCTCCGGTGTTCGACCCTCCCCAGGGACACAATCAGGATGAGGGCCATGAAGACCACTAGGGGGGCCAGCGCTGCGAACACCACGAGGGCAAGCGCCCATATGGCGATCACTCCCGTCCGCTTGATCATGATCGGGGGGAGCCGCAGGCCCTCCTTCCCTTCAGCCTTTCTCGATGCCTTCGGCTCATCCCCTAGATCGAAGATGCGGGTGACGGGTAGGTGGGTGCTGATGGGTGCTCCGGGACGCGAGGCTCCGCGCGATCCCGAGGGAAGACGCACGGTCTTGCCCCTCAGTGCCGCGACGACCTCCTCTGGCTTGATGCGACGCTTGACATCCAGGGAAAGCGCCGCGGCGACGGCTTCGGCTCCCGGTATATCCGGCAACACCACCTCACCCGCGAAGGTCTTCCCCAGGGCCCCCCTTCCCAGCCCGAAGGGTGCCTGACCCGTCATCGCAAACGCGATCGTCGCTGCCCAGGACCACAAATCCGCCTGCATCCCAGGATCCGCCCCATCGATGACCTCGGGCGCCACGTATCCGGCGGTACCGCTGACGAGCCCCTCCCGCGTCAGGCGAGGGTCATCCGTGCGGTGGGACAGGCCGAAGTCGATGAGCGCTGGCCCCTTCGACCCCATCATGATATTGGCCGGGGTGACGTCCCTGTGGACCACGCCAACCGCATGGGCCGTGGCGAGCGCCGATGCGAGCGTCTCGGCCAAGTCCGCGAGCTTCTTCCCCTTAAGGGGCCCGTGGGCCTTGACGTGGCTGGCGAGGCTCACCCCGTCGATGAAGTCGAAGACCACGTAGGTTTCCGGGCCGTCCGTGTCCGCATCGAGCACGCGTGGGACACCGGGGTGACTGATGGATCGGAGGGCGCTGACCTCGCGGCCGAGGCGCGTGCGAGCGGCGGGGTTCGTACTCGAGTCGACGAGTTTCAAGGCCGCCGGCAGCTCCGCTGGACCAATCACCTTGTAGACGTCACCCGAACCTCCTCGGCCGAGGACGTCCGTCACGACATATGGCCCGATCCGCGACCCCGGGCGACGAAGGCGCATTCCCATGGCGTAACCGTATCGCGCCAGCGGTTGGATGGCGCACCTGCCTGTGGCAGGATGAGACTATCCACACTCATGGCGGGCGTGTCAGTGCAGACACAGCATCGACACTCTTCTCCACGGACCGTCCGGCACGGACCTGCCGGTGAGGAGATCAGCGATGGCATCCATTACCTACGATCACGCGACCCGCCAATACCCGGACACCGATCACCCCGCGATTGACCAACTCGACATCAAGATCAAAGACGGCGAGTTCCTTGTCCTGGTCGGACCGTCGGGCTGCGGGAAATCCACCGCGCTGCGCATGCTTGCCGGCCTCGAGGACATCGACAAGGGCACGATCTGGGTGGGCGACCGCGAGGTGACCCGAGTCCCGGTCAAGGAACGCGATATAGCGATTGTGTCCCAGTCCTATGCGGTCAACCCCAATGCGTCCGTCGCGGACAACATCGGCTCCGACCTCAAAGCAGCGGCGGTCCCCAAGCCCGAGATTCGTGATCGGGTCGAGGTTGCTGGGAAGATCCTTGACCTGAGCGAGGTGCTCGACCAGCGCGCTCGAACGCTCTCCGACGGCCAGAACCAGCGCGTGGCCCTGGGTCGAGCGATCGTGCGTCAACCCCAGGTGTTCCTTTTCGACGACCCCTTGTCCTTCCTCGACGCCAATCTCCGCGCCCACACCCGTGCCCAGATTTCTGCGCTCCAGCGGCGCCTCGGCACAACCACCGTCTACGTCACAGCCGACCAAACCGAGACCCTCACCATGGGTGACCGGATCGCCGTGCTCAAGGATGGGGTGTTGCAGCAAATCGGCACACCCCGAGAGATCTTCAATTTCCCTCGGAACGTCTTTGTCGCCAGCTTCGTCGGCTCCCCCGCGATGAATATCGGCATCTTCCAGGTCTTCGATGGTGCGGCCCAGGTCGGACGCGCCCAAGTCCCCTTGACCAGGGAAGCCCTTGCCACCCTGAAGGCGGAGGACATGAATACGGTAATCCTCGGCTTCCGTCCCGAGGCGCTCGATCGGGCCTCTCCCAATGCTGAAGGCGCACTCCCCATCCTGGTCGAGGCGGTGGAGGAGTTCGGCACCGACGCCCACATCTTCGGTTCCATCTCGAACGAATTTGGCGCCTTGGAGTCGTTCCACTTCGCCGCGGGCGAGTCCCAGATCACCGTCCGCATCGACCCCCACGATGTTCCAAGAATAGGCGACACCCTATGGGTGACGATCCGCCCTGAGGAGCAACACACCTTCTCCCCGGCGTCGAGCCTACGCCTGACGGGTAGGAAGAAGTCCGCATAGGCCGCCTTCGCAGAAGGTGGCTTTCAGCCCTTCCGCGTCCTCGCCACTTCGTACAGGGCGAGCGAGGCGGCGACCGAGGCGTTAAGCGACTCGGTGGAGGCCGAGATCGGGATGGACAGCACCTGGTCGCACTCCTCCCGAGCAAGCCTGGATAGCCCTTTGCCTTCGGACCCCACCACGATGACGAGCGGCTCCTCTAGGAGGGGACACTCAGCGATCGGAATGTCCCCACGAGCGTCCAACCCGACGACGAAGCAGCCCGCCTCCTCGAGTTCGTGGATCGTTCGGGGCAGGTTCGTCACCCTGGCCACCCGGATGCGAGCCGCTGCCCCCGCCGAGGCCTTCCATGCGGCGACCGTCACGGCCGCCGCACGACGCTCCGGAATGATGGCTCCGGTCGCCCCAAACGCAGTCGCCGAGCGGAGGATCGCGCCAAGATTGCGGGGGTCCTGAATCCCGTCGAGGGCGAGGAGAAGGGGCGTCGCATCCGAGTCGAGGAGGTCGTGAGGGTCGACGTACTCGAAGGGAGCGACAATCAGGGCGAGGCCCTGGTGAGTGGCCCCGTCCGTCAGGGTGTCGAGTTCTGACCTTGAGACCTCCCGAACATCGACACCCGCCGCGACGGCGAGGCTGATGACCTCGCGGATCCGATCGTCGGCATCGATGCGAGAAAACACCCGTAGGCCCTCGGTCTTGACTCCGGCGCGCAGTGCTTCGAGGACGGGGTTACGACCGGCGATCACCTCGGAATGGTCGCGTGTTCGACGACGGGGTCCCGGCCGCCGCTTGTCCGCGGTCTTGGTCCGTGCTCTTTCCTGGGCGGGATGCCCCGTGCGCGCCTCGGCCTTCGGAGTCGGCCCCCTTCCCTCCAGGGCCCGACGACCGTGTCCTCCGGTGCCGACGACCGCGCCCTTCTTCGATCCGGCCTGACGGATAGCCCCGCGACGCCGCGAGTTGCCCGTCACCGCCCTAACCCCCCTCGGAGAGAGACCACCGCGCGCCAGCGGCGGAGTCCTCAATGAGGATGCCAGCGGCGGCGAGCCGATCTCGAATCGCATCGGCGGCGGCCCAGTCCTCAGCCTCGCGTGCCGCCTCCCTGGCCTCGAGTTCAGAGCGGACCAGGGCGTCGAGGGCGACCCGCGCCCCCGCATCATGCCCACCGACGTTCCATGGCTCACCTAATGGATCGAGACCCAGGACCGAAAGCATGGCACAAACGGAGACAAGGGTTGCATGGATGTCATGATCGTCGCCATCGGCGAGCGCGGTGTTCCCGTCACTCACCGCTCGATGGATGACCGCTAGGGCCCGGGGAACCGCGAGGTCATCGTTCATTGCATCCTTGAAGGTCTTGGGGAGGGGCGTCTCCGCGATCTCCGAAGACGACACGCGGCCCACGATTTCGGTCGCCCGTTTGACGAATCCTTCTAGCCGCGCCCACGTCGCCTCCGCGTCGCTCATGGTGGTGTCTGTGTATTCGAGCATCGAGCGGTAGTGGACCGAGACCAGGGCGAGCCTCAGAGCCGCTGCGTCATGACCCTTAAGGACCTCGGACACCAGGAGCGAGTTTCCCAGGGACTTTGACATCTTGGAGCCGGATTGTGTGAGCCATGCCGAGTGCATCCAGAGTCGCGCGAATGCGTGCCCGGCCGCCCTCGACTGCGCCTGCTCGTTCTCGTGGTGGGGAAACCTCAGGTCTAGCCCACCCCCATGGATATCGAACTCGTCCCCGAGATACCGCCCCGCCATGGCCGAGCACTCGATGTGCCATCCCGGACGCCCGGGTCCCCACGGCGATTCCCAAGAAGCGAGTGCGGGGTCACTCTCCTTGGTGGCCTTCCACAACGCGAAATCCCTGGGGTCCTTCTTATCGTCAGAGGTGTCCTCGGACGGCTCGAGGTCTCCGAGCCCCTGGTTGGTCAGCGCCCCGTAGTCCGAGAAGGATCGAACATCAAAGTAGACGGAGCCAGAACGCTCATAAGCGTGGCCCCTCGCGACGAGCACCTCGATGAGGGCGCTCATGTCAGCGATGTGAGCCGTGGCTCGCGGCTCAAAAGCGGGGGGAAGACAGCCGAGGGCGTCATAGGCCGCGGCGAACTCCCGTTCGAAGCGTGCCGCCCAAGCCCACCATTCCACCCCGGCCTCGGCGGACTTCGCGAGGATCTTGTCGTCGACGTCGGTGATGTTGCGGATCATCGTTACCTTGAGTCCCTGGCGTTCGAGCCAACGGTGAAGGACGTCGAAGGCCACGACCGCGCGCATGTGACCAACGTGAGGAGCCCCCTGGACCGTCGGCCCGCACACATAGATCCCGACCTCGCCGGGACGCACCGGGTTGAGGTCACCCACCTCTCGGGTGGCGGTGTTGTAGAGGCGCAACGTCACGCGTTCAGGCTACCGGCGTGATCAGCGCGGTGGCGACAGCCGCCACGCCTTCTCCGCGACCGGTCAGACCCAGCCCATCGGTGGTGGTCGCGGCCATGGAGACCGGTGCACCGACCGCCGCGGCCAACGCGGCCTCTGCCTCGGCTCGCCTGAGGGCGAGCCTGGGATGATTCCCGATGACCTGAATCGCGACGTTTCCGATCTCAAATCCCGCGGCGGACACCAGCCGGGCGACCTCCGACAGCAACGCCGCTCCAGAGGCTCCCGCCCACTCCGGGCGGTCTACTCCGAACACCGAACCGAGGTCGCCGAGGGACGCCGCTGAGAGCAGGGCATCGCAGGCCGCGTGGGCGGCGACATCGCCATCCGAGTGACCAGAGAGCGCACGCTCCTCAGGCCACGCTAGCCCAGCCAAGTGGAGCCCCAACGCGTCCTCAAACGCATGAACGTCCACTCCGATCCCCACCCTCGGCGCGCTCACGCGAACCTCGCGACGTGTTCCGCCATGGCTAGGTCTTCCTCGACCGTCACCTTGAAGCCCCATGGGTGGCCTTCCGTCGCTACCACCCGATACCCGTAGCGCCGCACAAGACCGGCGTCGTCCGTCGCATCGTCCACACCCTCCTCATCCGCTCGCGCATGGGCATCGATGAGAGCCTTGGCACGGAAGGCCTGCGGGGTCTGTGCCGCATGAACCATGTCACGATCCACAGTCGCTCCCAACGTGCCATCCTCCTCAGGCGAGGCCACCAGGGTATCGACAAGGGGAACGATGGGAACGGCTCCATCAGCTCCCGCCTGAATCGCGCCGATCGCGGCGAGCATGGGCTCGACTGGCATGAAGGCCCTCGCGGCGTCGTGGACCAGGATGATCGACGGTAGAGGCCCTGGGCCTTCCACCAATGCCCTGATTCCAGCCGCCACGGACTCGCGGCGACTCAAGCCACCCTCGACGACCTTGACGTCCAGCCGAGGCCGATCGGCCCTCACCTTGGATATGGCACTCTCGAACTCCGCCTCATGCCCCGGGGGCGCGGTTACGACAACCGTATCGGCGACGTCCGCGATGCGATCAAGTGCCCACTCGACCAGGGGTCGCCCGGCGATGACGACTAGAGCCTTGGGAAGATCGGCCCCGAGTCGTGTGCCAAGACCGGCGGCGGTGACGACCGCCGCGATCGTCACGACGTGAGAACCTCGTCGAGGTGGCCTTCCGCCTCGGACTCCGTGCTCTTCTCGGCCAGCGCGAGTTCGGACACTAGGATCTGGCGCGCCTTCGAAAGCATGCGCTTCTCTCCGGCGCTCAGTCCCTTGTCAGTGTCGCGTCGGCTGAGGTCGCGCACGACCTCTGCCACGCGGATCACATCCCCGGAGGCCAGCTTCTCGACGTTGGCCTTGTACCGACGCGACCAGTTGGTCGGCTCTTCGACATAGGGCTCTCGGAGCACGGCAAACACCTTCTGGAGCCCGGCTCTATCCACAACATTGCGGACACCCACGAGGTCGATGTTCTCGGCGGGCACCTCTATCGTCAAGTCGCCCTGGGCGACCTTGAGCCTGAGGTAGGTCTTCTCCTCGCCCCCGACTGTACGAGTCTTGATGTCTTGAATCTCGGCCGCACCGTGATGCGGGTAAATAACCGTCTCGCCGACAGCAAAGTTCATAGATGTAGCCATCCCCTCTGCGCAGACAACAATTCTACCATCGCCTGCCGACCCAGAGGGATGGGACTTTTCCGACCCCGAGGGCCTAGCCGAATCGCCCTGAAATGTAGTCCTCGGTCGACCTCTCCTCAGGTGCTGAGAAAATGACCGATGTCGCATTCATCTCGATCAATTTGCCCGGCATGCTAGCTCCAGCAATGTTGAAGAAGGCCGTCCGGTCGGAGACGCGAGCCGCCTGTTGCATGTTGTGGGTGACGATGACGATCGTATAGTTCTCCTTGAGTTCCGCCATGAGGTCCTCTATCGCGAGGGTCGAAATTGGATCGAGGGCGGAGCACGGTTCATCCATGAGGAGCACATCCGGCTTGATGGCGATGGCTCGCGCAATGCACAGACGCTGCTGCTGGCCTCCACTGAGCGACGAACCGGGTCGCTGCAGGCGATCCTTAACCTCGTCCCACAAGTTCGCGGCCCGAAGCGTTGTCTCAACGACTTCCTCGGCCTTGCCCTTGTGAAGGCGCCGGTTGTTGAGGCGCACGCCTGCAAGCACATTGTCCGCGATGGACATGGTAGGAAACGGGTTGGGTCGCTGGAACACCATGCCAACGTGGCGCCTGACAGCGACGGGGTCGACGTCCGAGCCATAGAGATCGACACCATCCATGAGGACCTCACCCTCGATCCTCGCCCCGGGAATCACCTCGTGCATGCGATTGATGGCGCGGATGAAGGTGGACTTCCCACAACCGGATGGCCCGATGAGGGCGGTCACAGAATTGGGCTCGATCGCGAGCGACACTCCCTCCACGGCGAGGAATGCGCCGTAATAACAGTTGAGATCATTTACGTCGATTCGCTTGGCCACGACTTCTCCGTTTTCCTAGCGTCCGGTCTTGGGGGACAGGTATCTGGCGATGAGGCGCGCGATGAGGTTGAGCGCCATGACAATGAGGATGAGCACGAGGGCCGCTGCCCACGCCCGGTACACCGCGATGTCGGCCACGCACGGCACAGCGGGATTATTGCAGGGCTGGGTGTTCTTCCTGTACTCGGACACGATATAGACGGGCAACGTCATCGTCCGCCCATCGAGCGGATTCCAGTTCATCGAGTCGGCGACTCCGACGGCGATCAGGAGCGGTGCCGTCTCCCCGATGACGCGAGCCACGGCGAGCATGACGCCCGTCGTAATGCCCGCGAAGGCCGTGCGCAAGACGACCTTCAGCACGGTCAACCACTTGGGTACCCCGAGCGCGTAAGCGGCCTCGCGCAACTCATTCGGAACGATGCGAAGCATCTCCTCGCTCGACCGCACCACGACGGGGATCATCAGAACCGAGAGCGCGACCGCCCCGACCAGGGCCGTCTTGGTTCCCGGTCCGGCAACGACCGCGAATAGTGCGTAGGCGAACAGGCCAGCGACGATCGATGGAATCCCCGTCATCACGTCGACGAAGAAGGTCACGGCCCGCTTGAGCCACCCACGACCGTACTCCACGATGTAGATCGCGGTGAACAGCCCGACGGGCACGGAGATGAGAGCGGCGACGAGTGTGATCATCAGCGTGCCAGAGGCCGCATGGGCGATACCGCCCTCCGGCATCCCACCGTAGACACCCCTCATGGTCTGGGTGAAAAATTCGAAGTTGAATCGGTGATCCCCGTTCGAGTCCACCATGAAGCGGTTCACGCCCCGCGCGGCCACCGTGATGATGAGCCATAGGAGGGGCACCAGGGCCAGAACGAAGGCCACGTAGACCGCCGCCCGCATGACCTGGTCGACCAGGCGCCTTCGCACCGAGATGGACTCGAGGGTGACTCCAGGCGCCTCCGCGATGCTCGTGGCCATCAGTTGGCCCCCGAAAACTCGGCGCGGCGCGAGACCACCCAGCGAGCGAGCGAATTGACCAGGAGGGTGATAACGAAGAGGGCCAGTCCCATCGTTATTAGAGCCGAAACGCCTAGGCTATCGGCCTCCGGGAACTTCAAGGCGATGTTCGCCGCGATCGTGTTGTGCGAGGACGGTTCGAGGATGCTCGCGGCGATCTTGGGAATCTGCCAAGGCGAAAGGATGAGGTAGATCGCCATCGTCTCCCCCAGCGCCCGCCCCAGGCCGAGCATCGTCGCCCCGATCATCCCGGACTTTCCGAACGGGATGACGGCCATGCGAATCATCTCCCACCGGGTAGCCCCAAGGGCGAGCGCGGCCTCCTCGTGGAGCACAGGAGTCTGGAGAAACACCTCGCGGGCAATAGCGGTAATGATGGGAAGGATCATGATGGCGAGCACGATGCCCGCCGCAAGGGCCACCCGCCCCGTGCCGACGCTCATCACCTGGGTGACCACCTCGTGGCCGTCGACCATGGTCGTCGATTCAGATACCAACCGACCCCTGAAGAGCGGTATCCACCGGAAGTTCCTCTCGATCCATTCGAGGGCTGGAAGTATCGCGGGGACGAACACCAGCACTCCCCAAAGCCCGTATATCACGGAAGGTATGGCCGCGAGCAGGTCGATGACGTAGCCCAGGCCAGAGGCGATGCGGCGAGGGGCGTAGTGGGAGACGAAGAGCGCGATGCCGTACGAGATGGGGGCTGCGATGAGCAGGGCCACGGCCGAGATGATCAGCGTGCCAAAGATGAGGGCGGCCAGAACGGCGGGCAGGTCTCGACCCGGTTCGGCCTTGAGCCAGTCAACCGAGATCGCCAGGTCGTCCTGGCTGGAGGTCATCGCGGGCAGCGCCTCATTGATGAGGAAGACGGCTACGGCCGCGAGGGCGACAAGGATGAGGATGGCCGCACCCCGGGATAGTCCGGAGAAGACGGAACTAGCCAGGTTGCGACCTCGGGCGGTGAGCGAGTCCAACGTGGATTCCGCACCCGCAGAAGCCTTGGTCACCCGGACCCTCCGTTGAGACTAGTGAGACGAGATGGACGGCGGCGGACCCATCCTTGCGGAGAGGTCCACCACCGGTCCAGTCGGGATCAACTCAGTCGGTCGCAATCGCATCGAGGATGCCTTCGATCTCGATGCTGAGGTCGGCTGGGATCGAAGAGGAGCCTGCCGCGTACTCGGCAATCGTCTGGCCCTCTATCGACGCGACGTACTTGAGGTACGACGTCACGAGCGCACGCTCGCTGGCGTTGTCGTACTGCTGGCACATGATGATGTACGAGACGAGGACCAGCGGGTAGGCGCCGTAGGCCGAGGTCGTGCGGTCGAGCTTGTACGCGAGGTCGTTGACCCCGTTGACACCCTCGGCAAGCGGAGCGGCGGCAACGGCCGCCGCGGCACCCGCGGGAGAAAACTCCACCCATTCGCTGCCGACCTTGATCTTCACGGTGCCGAAAGTGCCGGCCCTCGACGCATCGACGTAGCCGATGGTGCCCTGCGTGCCGGTGACGAGATCGATCACGCCGGACGTTCCGGCGCCGCCCTCACCCACGTTGTTCGGCCAGCTGCCGCCGTGCGGGTAGGCCCACTCGGTCGACGCCTTCTCCAGGTAGTCGGTGAAGTTGCTCGTGGTCCCGGACTCATCGGAACGGTGAACGACCGTGATCGCGAGGTCCGGAAGGGCCTCGCCGGGGTTGTCGGCTGCGATGGCCGCGTCGTTCCACTTGGTGATCTTGCCGTCATAGATCCCGGCGATCACGTCGGGGGACATGTTGAGGTTCAGGATCCCATCAATGTTGAAGACGATGGCGATCGGCGAGATGTACACCGGTAGGTGGATGGCCCCGTCGGTCCCGTCGCAGCGGGTCACGGCAGAGGCATACTCGTCCGCACTCATGAGAGAGTCGGAGCCGGCGTACGAGACGGCACCGTCGAGGAACTGGGTGCGGCCACCGCCCGAGCCGACCGGGTCGTAATTGAGGGTGGTCGCCGGGTTCGCGTTCTGGAACTCGGCTCGCCAGGCCTCCGACGCCTTCTCCTGCGACGAGGCGCCAGCACCATTGAGCTCGCCCGACAGTGCGGACGAGTCCGTGCCGGGGTCAGCGCTTGAGCATGCCGCGAGCGCCAGGGTCAACACAGCCACGGAGGCGACCGCATTGAAACGGGTTGCGATCTTCACGTGGAATCCAATCTCTGTTCGTTGTCCTGGCAGTCCGCCGGACACCGCCAACGCTACGGAGCGAAGGTAACGACCGGACCGGGCCACGGTGAATGTTGAATGAACGTTTCGTAAACGGGGAGACGTCTCGCGCGCTAGCCCTCGACAAGATCGAGCGTGTAGCCGACACCCCGGACGGTCTTGATGAGCGCGGGCTCGGAGGTATTTTCCTCAATGCGGCCTCTGAGCCGCTTGATATGAACGTCGAGGGTCTTCGTATCCCCGTAGTAGTCGATGCCCCACACCCGGTTGATGATTGTCTTCCGGGGAAGCACCCGTCCCGCGTTCGCGGCGAGCAGATAGAGCAGCGAGAATTCCTTTGGGGGAAGAGGGATCGTCTTGCCGTCCCTGGTGAGGGTGAGGCGTTCCGGATCCAAACCCAGCCCAGAGACAACGAGCCGCCCGGGCTCGGCATCGAGGTCCGCCGGGAAACCCGACGTGCGCCGCAGGACCGAGCGGATGCGAGCGACGAGTTCGCGACCGGAGTAGGGCTTGGTGATGTAGTCGTCTGCGCCCAATTCGAGCCCGATGATCTTGTCTACCTCTTCGTCTTTGGCTGTCACCATGATGATTGGCACGTTGGAATGCTCGCGGATTTTCCGGAACACAACCGTTCCGCTCAGCCCGGGCAGCATGAGGTCGAGGAGGACGATATCCGCCCCAACCCGCGCGAAAGCCTGCACACCGTCGGGTCCCGTCGCAGCGACGGCCACACGGAACCCCTCCCGGGAAAGCAGCACCTTGAGGGAATCTCGATACGATTCCTCGTCCTCGATGACGAGGACACGTGGAGGGCGGGCGTCCGCCATCAATGACCTCCCTTTCTATATCGCGGCAAACGCAGGGCAAAGGTCGATCCGATCCCCGGCCGCGACCACACCGTCACCTCGCCATCGTGTTGGGCGACGATGTGCTTGACAATACTCAGCCCCAACCCGGTACCACCCGTTGCGCGGGAGCGGGCCGGGTCGGTCCGATAGAACCTCTCGAAGATCCGCGCCTGTTCCGCCTCGGCGATCCCAATCCCCCGATCGACCACGACGATGGAGGCCACGTCGCCGTCGGCGTCAACGGAGGCCGTCACCAGCCCGCCCTCGTTCGAGTAGGCGACGGCGTTGTCGATGAGGTTTCGGACGGCCATGACGAGAAGGTCGTGGTCGCCGATGACTTTCGCATTGGCAGGGAACGCTGTGACGAGGGTGATCTTCCTAGCCTCTGCGGAGGTCCTAACAGCCTCGACGGCCTCGGTTACGACCTTTTTTAGGCCGACCACCTTGCGGACGATCACACTCTCCGCCCCCTGGATCCTCGAGATCTCGATGATCTCCTGGATGAGCTTGGACAGGCGGCGCGACTCCTTTTCGATCTTCGAGGCGAACTCTCTCACCATTTCGGGATCGTTGGCGGAGGCCTCGATTGTCTCCGCGAGGAGGACAAGCGCTCCGATCGGCGTCTTGAGCTCATGGGAGACGTTGATGGCGAACTCCCTCCTCGTCTGCTCCGCCGCGCGCTGTTCGGTTCGATCGTTTGCCACGACGAGGGCGAGGGAGTCGTCGAGCGGCGCCACCCTCACGTATACGGTGGCACACGCCCCGAGGACCCCACGCTTAACGGAAACGTCGCCCTCACGCGGCTCGCCCCGCTCCCATGCTTGTTCGGCGAGATCGGCGACCTCCGAGTGGAGGGCCCCGTCTGGACGGGCGAGCCCGAGGCCGATAGCTATCGCGTTGCTCGCGGCCGCCCTTCGTCCACGATTGACGACCAAAACGCCGCTTTCAAGCGCCTCCATTACTTGGCGGGTGCGGCGGGGTACGAGAGTCTTTGACGACGTTTTCTGCCGCGTTCGGCGGTGGTCGGCGACCATGGCTACGGCCACCACCACGGCCCCAACAATGAACGCGAACGTCACCTCAAGGGGCATATGCCTACACTATCCGCCCCCCGGAGCGTTCACCCAATATTCACGATCCCCCTGCCCTGTCCGCCTGCCGGAGTCGGCGTCGAGGTGCCAAACTAGGATCGAAGCAACGACATCGGACGGCGAGGAGCGCCATGCGCACGATCTTCACGGCAGAGATGTCCCAACTTGCCGACGACCTGGTAGAGATGGCCGAACACGTCAGGTCGGCGATCCACCGTGCCACGAAGGCACTGGCGAAGAAGGACCTCAACCTCGCCCAGGCCGTCATCGCGGACGACGCGATACTCGATGACATGGAACACCGGGTCGATGAACGGTGCGTCCTCCTCATCGCGAGGCAACAGCCCGTCGGCATGGACCTTCGCACGCTCGTGACCTCGCTGCGAATCTCGGCAGGGTTGGAGCGCATGGGCGACCTTGCCCAACACGTCGCCGAAGCGGTGCGGCGCTCCTACCCGGACTCCCCTGTTCCCACTTCTCACCTTGATGTCATCAAGCAGATGTCAGAGGCCGCGAATCACACCTCCAACCTCATCGTCGACCTTATGAAGGACCGGGACCTCAACGTCGCGGCGCAGATCGTCAGTGACGACGACACCCTCGACGCCCTCCATGACAAGGCCTATTCCCTCCTGCTCGGCAGTAAATACAAGGGCGGAACACAGGAGACCCTCGACATCGCCCTCCTCGTCCGCTTCCTCGAACGCTTCGGCGACCACGCCGTGAGCGTGTCCCGCCGTGTCGTCTACCTCGTGACTGGCGATCTCGACGGCGGGCGCTCGGCTATCTAGCTCTGTTTCTTCCCCTGCGCGGCTACCGCCGCCGCACCCGCGGCCGCGGCCTCGGGGTCGAGGTACTCGCCACCCTTGACGATGGGCTTGAGGTTTTCGTCAAGTTCGTACTTGAGAGGGATCCCCGTGGGTATGTTGAGGCCAACGATCGTCTCCTCATCGATGTCATCGAGATACTTGACAAGCGAGCGCAGCGAGTTTCCGTGCGCCGCGATCAGGACGACCTTGCCAGCCTTGAGGTCCGGCACTATATCGCTGGTCCAGTACGGAAGGGCCCGCGCGAGGACATCCTTGAGGCACTCGTGTTTGGGGACGGGCTCTCCGACGTAGCGGGGGTCGCCTGCGGAGGAGAACGGACTGTCGTCGGCGATGGGTGGCGGCGGCACGTCATAGGAGCGTCGCCAAAGCATGAACTGCTCCTCGCCGAACTGCTCGAGCGTCTCCTTTTTGTTCTTTCCCTGGAGGCCGCCGTAGTGACGCTCGTTGAGGCGCCAGTTGCGCTTGACAGGAATCCAGTGGCGGTCGGCGGCATCAAGGGCGAGGTTAGCGGTCGTGATTGCGCGTCGGAGGACGGAGGTGTGAAGGATATCCGGTAGCAAGCCCTTTTCCTTGAGGAGTTCTCCGCTACGGATCGCCTCGGCAGTGCCCTTCTCGCTGAGCGGGACATCCACCCATCCACAGAAGAGGTTCTTGGCGTTCCATTCGCTCTCGCCGTGGCGGAGCAGCACGAGTGTATAGGTCATGCCCTCATCCTAGGCAAGGAAGATTGGCCTTCGGGTGTCGAAGGTCCCAACCGATCCACACCCCTCAGGCCGCGCAGATACAGGCGGGGCTTGGGATCGGCACATCGACGTGGGGCAATCGGCTCGGCACGCTGGGGTCCTCAGTGGGACCGAGCGCCAACACGTCGGCCAGGTCGAAGATGGATGCCCGGTGAGACTTCTCGTTCCCGACCACCAGGCGTTCCCCGATGATCGCGAAGTGCCGGGGATGCTCTCCCCCGGTATCGAATCCGCTACGGTACACAGGAAGTCCCCCCGAGTCGAGGTCGAAGATCGAGATGACATCGCAGCCCCTAATAGAGGCGAGCACAATATCGTTCACGACAACTATGTGGGCATCTGAGATCGAGTCGCCGCTGCGGAGGGGTACGAGCGTCGAAGGAAGCGCTCCCACGAGGCTAGCGGTGCGGGAATCGACATCCCACCTCAGGGTAGTGACGGTGTGGTCGAGCTCGCAGGTGACATAGATGAGGTCGCCTCGAACCGCGAAATGCCGTGGACCCGAACCCGGTGGCAGGTGTACCGCGACCCCATCGGGTCGGAGCGATCCATCCGGCAGGATGGCATACCGTCGACACTCATCGGTACCGAGGTCGGTCACAAGGAGCGTGTCAGTGCTCGGCGCGTACCCGGCAAAGTGAGCGTGAGGTCCGACTTGCCTCAGGGGCACCGGGCCCCCGCCCGAGTTGGGGAGTACCTGGATCGGGACATCGACGGCGAGTCTCCCGTCAGCCGACAGGGGAATGACCGCCACCTCGCCACTCGTATAGTGCGAAACGTAGAGGGTCAGGGTGTCGCGTGAAAGGAGAACGTGGCAGGCATCGGTTCCCCCGGTCGTGACGCTCCCAAGTGGTGTCGGTCGGTCAGGTTCACTGATATCGACGGAGACCACCGTCGACCGCTCCTCCTCGGTAACGACATACAGGAGGGGGAGGTCGGGATGGGCGACGATGAAGGTAGGAGCGGGTAACTCAAGCGCGAGGACTGCCTCCGTGCCCCCCGGGGTCATGCTCCATAGGCCCTCACCAAGGCCCGTCGGCGTACCGAGGCCTGCCTCGGGATACGTTCCCCACCACCACCGTGCCGACATGTTGCACCCTCAGTCTGGTTGGCCTGGGCGACGCAAGGAGCGGACCCGGTCTAGACCGAGCGTGCAGCATACGCCTGACGCACTTCGGCCGGGATGCGGCCGCGCTCGTTGACGGCCAACCCGTTGGACTTGGCCCACGCCCGGATCATGGCAACCTCCGGAGATCTCCCCGGACGCGACCCCCGGGTCGACCGGGTACCGACACGCCGTGCTTGCGTCACCCACGGCTCGAGTGAGGCACGCAATTCCTCCGCTCGCGCGGTGGCGAGATCTATCTCGTATGACACACCGTCGAGCGCGAAGCTCACGGTCTCATCCGCATGGCCCCCATCAACGTCGTCGATGAGAATAACCTGGACCCTTTGCGCCATCGCATTACCTCTTTCGCTTGCTCCCCAGAATGGCATGACCTCGATGGGCCGTCAAAACCCGGCTCGTCGTCTCGCCTTTCTCCCTTACGCCCCATCGGCAGGTTTGACGAGAGGAAAGAGGATCGTCTCGCGAATCCCCAATCCCGTCAGAGCCATAAGGAGCCGGTCGATTCCGATTCCCATTCCGCCAGCCGGTGGCATCCCATGCTCCATCGCGGCAAGGAAATCCTCGTCGACACTCATCGCCTCGTCGTCGCCCTGGGCCACGAGATTCGCCTGTTGCTCGAGACGCTCACGCTGAATGATGGGGTCGACGAGCTCGGAGTATCCCGTCGCAAGTTCAGAACCCCGGACATAGAGGTCCCACTTTTCGACGACGCCGGCGATCATCCGGTGATCCCTGGTGAGGGGTGAAGTGTCAACGGGGAAGTCCCGGACGAAGGTGGGCGCAACGAGGTGCTCCCCGACGTGGTGCTCCCACAGGGCCTCGACGAGCATGCCATGGGAGGCTCGCTTTGGATCGAAGAGGACCCCTGCGGAGCGACACCGCTCCTTGAGCCATGTCACCTCGGTCTCGGGGAGAACCTCCTCGGAGAGCGCCTCGGACAGGGAGGGGTATAGGCCAATCTCAGCCCAGGTCCCGCCAAATTCGTAATTAGTGCCGTCGGCCAGTTCAACCGTCGTGTCCCCGAACACGTCACGCGCCGCGGTCTGAACGAGGTTGCGGGTGAGGGTGCCGATCGAGGAGTAGTCGCCATAGGCCTCGTAGGCCTCAAGCATGGAGAACTCGGGCGAGTGGGAAGAGTCTGCCCCCTCGTTGCGGAAGTTCCGGTTGATCTCGAAAACCTTCTCGATGCCTCCGACCACCGCGCGCTTGAGGAACAGTTCCGGGGCGATCCGCAGGTACAGGTCGATATCAAAGGCGTTCATGTGGGTGATGAAGGGGCGGGCCGTCGCCCCACCCGGCTGGGTCTGGAGCATGGGGGTCTCGATCTCAAGGAATCCTTGTGTGTGCAGGGACTCCCTTAGGGATCGGACCACACCGGCCCTGTGCTTCACCATTTCCCGTGCGAGGGGACGGGCAATCAAGTCGACGTGCCGCTGCCTGACGCGGGACTCCTCCGACAAGTCTTTGTGAAGCACCGGAAGCGGTCGCAGGGCCTTGGCTGCCAGACGCCAGTCGTCCACGAGCACGGAAACCTCTCCGCGCTTGGAGGAGATGACCCGACCGTGGGCAAACAGGTGATCGCCCAGGTCGATGTCCACCTTGAATGCGGCAAGAGACTCCGGCCCGACACCATCCTCGCTCGCCATGAGTTGAAGACGCTCCCCCTCTCCATTCTGGATGGTCGCAAAAACCAAACGGCCCGTATTCCTCACGAATACGACGCGTCCCGCCACTCCCACAACATCTTCGGTCTCGACCCCGGCCTCCAGGTGGGAATGTGCGGCCTTGACCGCGGAGATCTCGTCTGTTCGGGGGACGGCGACGGGGTACACCTCACCCCCGGAGGCAAGGATGCGGTCTCGCTTCTCCCGTCGCACGCGCATCTGCTCGGGAAGGTCGGGTTCGTCGCTCACGTCCCTAAGGGTACCGGCGGATAGCTCGGTCGCCGCCGCGCCTCAAGGGCTTTCAGTGAAGGTCAAGCGCGAGGTCGAGGCTGTCCGAGGAGTGAGTGAGGGAGCCGACGGAGATGTAGTCGACGCCGATTGCGGCGATGGAGGCGACCCGCTCAAGGGTCATGCCTCCCGTTGCCTCAAGAAGAATCGTCCCGTCCTCGACCTCCCGGGATCGCACATACTCGATGATCTCGAGCATCCCCGAGTCCGGCATGTTGTCGAGCAGCAGGAAGAGCGCCCCCGCCTCGATCGCCTCGATGGCCTGGGAGAGTCGCTCGACCTCGACCTGGATCGCGACATCGGGGAATCCTCCCCGCACCGACTTGATCGCATTCCCGACCCCTCCGGCAGCAATCACATGGTTGTCCTTGATCATCGCGACATCGAATAGACCCATACGCTTATTGACGCCACCCCCGCAACGGACCGCGTATTTCTCAAACTCTCGGAAGGTCGGGATGGTCTTGCGGGTATCCAACACCTTTGTGCCCGTGCCCTCGAGCGCATCCGCCCATCTCCTGGTGTGTGTGGCGATGCCCGAGGCTCGACACATGAAGTTGAGGATCGTACGCTCCGCGGTCAGGATGACGCGCCCATTGCCCGCAATCTCTGCGATGACGTCGCCTGGACCGACGCGGTCTCCGTCCTCAAGAAGCGCACCGACCCAAGGGATGTCGAGCCCAAAACGATGGGCCACCTGGGAGAGAACCTCGGAGATCACGGGGATTCCGGCGACCACCCCCGCCTCCCGGGCCACCATCTCGCCGGTCACGGACGCTTCTGGATCGATGAGCGCCTGCGTCGTCACGTCCTTCCCGGGGTTTCCCCCAAGGTCCTCGTCGAGCGCACGCGATACCGTATCGGTCAGCCACGTGGCGTCGAGAGACTCATTCTGGTCCTGGGTTTCCGGCATCGTCACGCGACCATTGTTCCCCTTCGTAGAGAATCCGCAACTCGGACACCATTTTCCTCGTATGCGTACCGGGGTATTCCGAGTAAATTTGGGATCGGTGTCCAACGGCAAGGAGCCTGGAGATGAAAGAAGTCCACCTTTCCAAAGACGACCTCACACCAATGGTTAACCGTCTCAAGCGCGCCCGGGGCCAACTCGATGGGGTTCTACGGATGATCGATGAGGATCGTGACTGTGGAGACGTTCTCGCCCAGATGGCTGCGGTGTCGAAAGCAATCAATCGGGCAGGATTCACCCTGATCGCCGCCGGACTTCAGCGCTGCCAGGTTGAGGGCGAATCCGGCCGTCAGGCGCGGGATCGCCTAGAGAAGATGTTCCTGTCGCTCGCCTAGGACCCCTCCCGCTCAAGGGGAACGGATGCCACCTGAAGCCGGTGATCGACATCAAAGTGAACGGCAAGCCTCACCTTCCATTCCTCATCATTGCGAGTGGGGAAGTCGCGGCGGAAATGACCCCCTCGACTCTCTTTCCTAACCTGAGAGGCCGAGATGATGCCCGCCGTCGTCTGTGCAACACTGGTCGTCTCCCACTCCGCCGTCTGAGGGGCTACCTCAACACTGGAATCAGTGAACCGCCCCGGACGCCGGATCTCTCTCAGTTCCTGCCAGGCCGCGTCGAGGCCCTCGCCGTCTCGCACCGGCCCGACCCCCTTGTGGGCCAGTTTCTGGATGCGCTGGCGATCGGTCGCTGGTAGAAGGCCTTGCGTGCCGGGTCGACTAACCGGATCGTGGTTGACGAGTTCCCCCGACGAGACCCTTGCCGCGATATCGTCGGCGGCTCGATGCGAGTATACGAGCCCTTCGAGTAACGAGTTTGATGCCAGGCGATTCGCGCCGTGAACGCCGGTGCAGGCGGCTTCTCCGGCCGCGTAGAGGCCCGTCAGATCGGACTGCCCCTTGAGATCCGTCAGCACGCCCCCGGAATGGAAATGCTGAGCGGGAGCCACTGGGATCAGGTCGGTCGCGAGGTCAAGCCCATGCTCGGCAAGCGCCTCCTGGATGGTCGGGAACCGATGCCTGATGAAATCCGGGTCTAGGTGACGAGCGTCGAGGAAGACGTTATCCTCCCCAGTCTCTGCCATCTGCTCGACAATCGCGTGGGAGACCACGTCCCGCGGCGCTAACTCCGCCATCGGGTGAAGGTCTGGCATGAAACGCCTGCCATCGGAGTTGATGAGGAAGGCCCCTTCGCCCCTGACGGCCTCGGAGATGAGGGGGAGTTGCCCCCTCGCCCCGGCCCCAAGCCAGAGGACCGTCGGGTGGAACTGAACGAATTCCAGGTCGGCAACCGTGGCCCCGGCCCGGAGGGCCATCGCGATCCCGTCTCCCGTCGCGCTCGCAGGATTCGTAGAGGATCTGTAGACCTGGCCGATTCCACCCGTCGCAAGTATCACGGCCTTCGCCGTTGAAGCCCCGATACCGTCCCTTGTCCCCTCCCCCATGACGTGGAGGGTCACCCCACAGACGGGACCCGGCCGGCCATCGGCATCGGGCTTCGCGGTGAGAAGGTCGACCACAAGGGCGTGCTCGATGACCTCGATCCCAGGGTCATTGCGCACGGCCTCAAGCTGGGCGATCAGGGCTCTGGAGACCTCCGCCCCCGTGGCGTCACCACCGGCATGCACTATGCGGTCCGCGTGATGGCCACCTTCCCTGGTCAAGGAGACGCCTCCATCGGTCTTGAGGTCGAACCGCGCCCCCCTCTTCATGAGTTCCCGTACCCGGTCCGGCCCCTCCCGCACCAGTACGTCGACGGCTGGGACGCTGCAGAGCCCACCCCCGGCCTCGAGTGTGTCGTCAAGGTGCGCCTCTGGGGTGTCCGTCGCATCGAGGGCTGCGGCGATGCCCCCCTGCGCCCAGATCGTCGACCCGGACGACAGGATCCCCTTCGTGACGATAAGAACGTGGTTGACCTTGGTTCGCAACTCCAGGGCCGCCGTCAAGCCAGCGACACCCGAACCCACCACCACGACATCCGCTTCCGCCACCCACCCGGGCTCCGGGGCGACAAGTCGTCGTGCGAAACTCATCCCTTGTACCCCGGCCAGCCGGACTTGTGGAAATCCGAAATCTGTCGACCGGAGCGTTCGAGATCGCTATCGACGGGGACCTCCCCCGGCTCGCTTCCCACCTTCACGATGTGGTTCTTGTCATCCACGAATACCACGACTGGCGTATACCTGCTGGCCTCGTCATCGTTCAGGTAGCCGTAGGAAAGGACGATAACGATGTCTCCGGGGTGGATGAGGTGCGCCGCCGCGCCATTGATGCATATCTGTCCCGTCCCGTGCGTTCCCGGGATTGCGTAGGTCGTAAGGCGATTTCCGTTGGTGACATCGAGGACATCAACCCGCTGACCGGGGAACAGGTTCGCGGCCTCCATGAGCGCTGCATCGATGGTGATCGATCCGACGTAATGGAGGTCGGCCTGCGTGACCGTCGCCCGATGAATCTTGGAGATCATCATTGGCCGCATAAGGGATTTGAACGTCACTTTGAGTCTCCCTGAATAGACGCAGGCATGTTGTCGATGAGGCGCGTTCTACCCACGCGAGCCGCAACTGCAATCACGACGTCTCCACGGTAGTCGCTCGGCGCGGCTTCCGCCGACACAGGATCGATCACGGCAAAGTAGTCGAGGCTGAGGCCCGGTACCCCCGAAAGGACGGCATGCCCAGCCGCGAGTACCCCTTCGACCGATTCGCCCTCCGTCGCCATCCGGACGCCCTCCATGAGTGCGCCGCTCAGGGCGCGGGCGGTCTCCCGTTCGCTTGCGCTGAGGAATCGATTACGGCTGGAGAGCGCTAGGCCGTCGGCCTCCCTCACTGTGGGTACCCCGACGATCTCTACGGGGAGGGCCAGGTCGCGCACCATCGCCCGTATGGCGATCAGTTGCTGCGCATCCTTCTCTCCGAAAAGGGCGACATCGGCGAGGGTGTGATTAAGCAACTTGAGGACGACCGTCAGGACCCCGTCGAAGTGGCCTGGACGATGGAGACCTTCGAAGATCTCTCCGATCCGCCCCGCCGATACCGTGACAATCGGATCTCCATTTGGGTACATGTCCTCGACCTCTGGGGCGTACACGACTTCGACGGCTTCCGTGGCAAGGAGCGCGCAGTCGGCTTCGAGCGTGCGTGGATAGCGGTCGAGGTCGGCTGCATCGGTGAACTGGAGCGGGTTGACGAAAATCGTGACGATGACGCTATCCCCGTATGTACGAGCCTGTCGTACCAGGGCGAGGTGGCCGTCGTGAAGGGCACCCATGGTCATCACGACGACGCGGTGGCCTTCGGGCAAGGCCGAGGTGAGCTCCGAGACGGTTCGCGCTACCCGCATCAGGCACCTCCCAACGCTTCCATGATTCCAGCGTATTCCGTGGCAGATATTCGACCGGATTCACGGGCGAGGAGCGCAGTCGCCTTGGAGAGCGCACGATACGTCTCGAGGGTATGGGGAAAGGGCTCGAGCGCGGCCATGTGTGCGGCAACCGTGCCAGAATCACCGCGAACAACGGGTCCCGTCAGGGATTCGAATCCCCTGCCCGCCCCGCCGACCCCCCCGCCGAGCGCCCCTTCGATCGATGCGAGAACGAGTGGGGTGAGGAGCCTTCCCGGATCCTCGATGCCGGACCGGGAGAGCGCCTCCGCGGCCTGCATCACCGCGGTCACCACGTGATTCGCCCCATGCACGATCGCCGCGTGGTACAGAGGTCGAGCCTCCTCGGCCACGATGACCCCCTCACCCCCGAACTCGACGACCAACGCTTGGGCAATGGGAATGAGCGCCGGCGGCGCGGTGATCGCGAAGACCGCTTCGCGCATGCGAACCAGATCGAGAGAGGTCCCCGTGAAGGTCATCGCCGGATGGATGGCGAGGCAGGCGACCCCCGCTTCCGCGGCCGGTTGAAGAACCCCGACCCCAAACCCCCCGGAGGCGTGAACCGCGATCTGCCCCGGCCTCCAAGCCCCGACGGAAGCCAGTCCGGAGGCGAGTCCGGCGATCTCGTCATCGGGAACGGTGAGTAGGACAAGGTCGGCCAGCCGGACGACGGCTTCGGGATCGAGGCGCGGCACCCCGGAAAGGAGCGCCTCGATTCGGCTGGAACTCTGGTCCGAGACGCCCGACGCCCCCACGACTCGATGACCAGCCCCTGCCAGGGCCGCACCCCACACGGCTCCGACGCGCCCCGCTCCAACGACGCCGACATCGAGACGGCCCGGCTTCAACGAGAGACCGCCTCCATCCACTGCTCGGAGGTCTGACGCTTTCGGCCTTCGCGCGCACGGTCGGCCTGGTCGGTGATGAGCGCAATGGCGTCAGAGATGTCGAGGTGTCCGGCGACGGGTGTGACTGCTCCCTTGGTCGAGTGAATCTCGATCGTCGCGAGACGAAGCCATCGCTGGAGAGGTCCCTGGCGGATCGCAAGGGACTGGGTACGTTCGTGTGGGACGACGAAGAACTCGTGCACGAAGAGACCCCTTCTAACGAGGAGTGCCCGCTCCGTCGCCCGAACCCCTCTATTCCTCCACTGGAACGGGTCGAAGATCCACGACCTCCCCGGGCTCGCCGTGAAGCCATTCTCAGATCCGATCCCAACCATCGCGGAGGAGATGGTCCCCGCCGGATCGGGGTCCCCAAGGTCGGGCAGGACGAGCCAGAGGGCGTCGAGCGCCTGTTGGCGTGGCCCCACAGGGAGCAGGGTCGAGACCGCCTCCTGCTGATCCTGGTAGCCCGCGACGTTGAGCGTCACCTTCCACCAGTCGAAACGCCTCCAGAGGAGCGATTGCTTGATGGCTAGAGCCTGAACCCGGCCTGGCGGAACGGTTTGACGTCGCGTGTCGAGTAATCCATGAGAGAGCCGGATCCCATCGGCCGCGATCCCCGCCGTGAAACTCGCGTTCGCGTTCAGTCGAGCCCACAGGATGAGGCCCGCACTGATGACGGCCACGACGGCACTTGCCCCACTTCCCGCATCGGAGGCGGACGAGTCCACATCGGAAAGCCAGGTCATCGACATTCCGACGAGCGAAGCGAAGACAATCACTGCCACGAAGGTCCATGACACCATGATCGAGCCGATCAAGCGTCCCAAGGGGACGGCGAATATCGGCCGTTCGGGTGCGGCGGCAACCAGGCCCCGCTTCTCGGATCGGGGCTCTACCGCGACAGCCTGGGGAATCCCTCCGCCGGCAACGGCCCCCGGGTGCCCGGCAGCAAGGGCGAGGACCTCATTACGGAGGTTCTCCGCATCGTCCACGGGGAGGAACTTGATGCTGATCGTCGACGATCTTCCGCCTGCGACCTCGATCTTGGTCTCGGCGAAGCCAAAGACCCTCGCAAGGAGCGGCTGGACCACGTCAACGGCCTGAAGTCGATTGAGCCTCGCCTGGCGTTGCTGCTTGAAGAGGATTCCCTTGCGCTGGTAGACAGCGTCGTCTCCAATGCGATACTCATTCACCCTCCAGGCGAGGAACGCGACACCAACCAGGATCAGCCCCCCGACGATGCAGCCAACGACGACGAGCAGAGCGGGCCCTCCCCCGAACCCCCCCGAGCCCTGACCCAGGCCAGCGAGAACGGCGACCGCCGCGACCCCCAGCACCTGGACGGCGTTGATGAAGGGGGTGACGACATGCGCTCGGGTCCAATCCCGCGGTGCACCGGATGCTGTTGTGCTCACAGCCCGGCCAGCTTCGCCTCACCACGGGTCGTCAGCCGGTCCCTGAGGCGTGCCGCCTCTTCGGTCGGCACCCCGGAAATATGGGCATCGCTCCCCGGGGACGCGGTGTGCAGCTGAACCCTCGCGATCCCGAGTCCTCGGGCGAGTGGACCCGCCTCGACGTCGATGAACTGCATACGACCGTACGGCACGACCGTGACCCGTCGGAAGATGCGGCCACGCCTCACCATAAGGTCGTCGTCGCGCTCGGCCCACGCATGCGCGGACACCTGCCGAACGATGATCCAGGAGACCCAGGCACCCAACAGCAGAAGCGCGGCCGGGATGGCCCACAACACGGCCGAATCCTTGCTCAAGGAGACGATGGCGGCAGGAACGAAGGCACAAGCCAGGAACAGCCACCACAATAAAAGGCGGGCCGTGGCCAACCGAGGCGAGACGAATGTCCAGGCGACACCGGGAGGAGAGAACCAAGTCATGTCGCAAGTCTGCCACTAAGCAAGGCCATGGTCATGCCGCGCTATGCGGCCTCCGGTGACGCCCCCGAATAGTCCTCATCGTCGCCCGACGTTGCGCACCACCGCTCAGCGATCCAGCCGGCCGAAAGGAGCAACCCCGACGCCACCGTGGCGAGGATGGCCGTCACAATGAGGGACCTCCTCGGGGGGTGCCCCCAGTCCGCCGCGAGGGCCGCGATGTATCCTCCATACACTCCAACGAGCGCCGCCCCAGTAAGTGCAGCGGCTTGAGAGAACATTGCCGTTCTTGCCGCCCGCAACGGATCGAGTCCGGGACGCCTCCCCGCACGGAACTGCCTCACCGCCCAACCGAGCCACAACGCCACACCGGACACCACGACCAGCGCGACAGAAACAGTCCAGGGAATAGGAACCGGGGACCTGGTCCCCACGACGAGGGTATTGACCGCCCAACTGAGGAAGCCGAGTCCAAGGATGACCGCACCTACTCGCCGCCACGTCAAGCGGGCCACGGTCTAGGCCTCTGGTCTGGGCATCCCGGCTTGAGCCGCCCTGGCCGCTAGGACGGCCGAGGGATCCCAAGGATTCTGTACGGCGGTCAAGGTCGCCGCATCGGGTGCCGCAGCCGCAAGATCTGCCACCCTTCCCCCGGCCGATCCATCCGATGCCGGGAGGACAGCATCTGGCTCGATGGCCGCCCATGGGGTCAGCACGAAGGCCCTCTGATTCGCGCCGACGTGAGGAAGGACCAGGTCGAGCGCCGATGCGACCAGATCCCCATACACGATGAGGTCGATGTCCAGGGTGCGGGGACCATCCTTGACCGATCGTTCTCGCCCGTGAATCATCTCGATCCCCTGGCAGATGTGGAGAAGGCTACGGGCAGATAGGGTCGTCTCGATCTTCACGACGGCGTTGAGGAAGTCGGGTTGGGGTGGCCCGCCGACCGGCTTGGTCGCCACCAGCGGTGAAACAACAGCGATCTTGACCCCATCGACCCTGCTTAGATCCTCGATGGCACGCGCGAGCGTGTACTCGACATCGCCGATGTTGCCGCCGATGGCGAGGACCGCATGCATGAGGGCCGTGGGCCGCTCATCGAGGATGTCCTTGGGGGGCGGAACGGCCTCCGGGGACCGGGGATCGTCCGCGAGGCCCGCCGACGAGCCGATCCGCTTGTCCGACCAGATGTCCCCGCCCTTTAGCTCCCGGCGGATCTGGACATAGACGTCACTGAAGGGGACCCCGAGGTCGACTCCCGACTTATGGACGACGACATCGACGGCGAGCGCCGCGCCCAACTCCAGGATGCCGCGGGCTATCCCCTCGGCGACGGTCTCGATGAGGTCGACGGGATCTCTAGTCAGCCGGGTAACAACCTCTTTCGCCACCATCCCATAATCGATGGTCTTGGCTATCTCATCCGAGCGGGCGGCCATACGGGTATCGAGGTGGACGACGACATCAACCAGGAACTTCCGTGGGGTTTCCTTCTCCTGTTGAGACACCCCGTGTCTGGCCATCGCTTCAATGCCCTCGATGACGACGATGTCGAGTTGGATTCCATGCCATAGGTACGGCGAGACGTTTACTCCCATGCCCCCATCCTTCCCCCTACCAGGCGGCCTGCCAAGCATCCGCGACGTGAACTGCGTCTCTCGCCGCTTGAACGTCATGGACCCTGACGGCCCATACCCCGCTCGATGCGGCAAGGGCCGTCACCGCCGTCGTCGCATGCTCGCGGGACAGGGGTCCCTCGTCGTGCGCCATGACGGTTCCCAGGAAACGCTTGCGCGATGCCCCGATCAGGACGCGATGTCCGAGGTCTTTGAGGCCGCCCAGGTGCGCGAGTAGCGGCCAGTTGCTCTCGGCGACCTTGGCAAATCCGAGCCCTGGATCCAGGATGATGCGATCAGTGTCGACGCCCGCCTCAACCAAGGCCTCGACGCGGGCCTCGAGCTCGTCCCGCACCTCCGTGACCACGTCCTCGTACCTATCGAAGGCATCCATCTTGCTGGATTGGGCCCGCCAGTGCATGGCGACATAGTCCACCCCGGCCTCCGCGACGAGAGAAGCCATGGCTGTATCTGCGAGGCCTCCCGACACATCGTTGATCATCACCGCGCCGACATCAAGGGCGGCGGCGGCCGTCGAGGCTCGCATGGTATCGACGCTTACGACGACTCCAGCTTCGGCGAGGGCCTTGACAACAGGACGAATTCGCCCCATCTCTACTCCCGGTTCGATGCGTTCGGCACCCGGGCGGGTCGACTCTCCCCCAACGTCGACGATATCCGCCCCGTCATCGCGAAGTTCCAGCCCCTTCGCGATGGCCAGATCGATGTCCTCCCATCGCCCCCCATCCGAAAACGAGTCGGGAGTGACATTCAGTATTCCCATCACCAGGCACAGCGGCGTGCCCATGTTCCCTCCTATTTTCCGACGATCAAGCTCATCGCCTCTGCCCGGGTTGCGGTGTCTCGCATGATCCCCCTGACCGCAGAGGTCACCGTTCGAGCTGAGGGCTTACGAACCCCCCGCATGGACATGCACAGGTGTTCACATTCGAGAACGACGATCACGCCACGCGCGCCGACCGTGTCCACCAGGGCATCGGCTATCTCGGTGGCGAGCCTCTCTTGGATCTGAGGCCTCCGCGCGAATACGTCGACGAGCCGTGCGACCTTGGACAGGCCCGTAATCCGTCCGTTCTCTCCTGGGATATAGGCTACATGGGCCACCCCGTGGAAAGGCAGCAGGTGATGCTCGCACACGGAATAGACCTCGATGTTTCGCACGAGAATCATCTCGTGGTGTCCCAACTCAAAAACCGTGGAGATCACCTCCTTCGGGTCCTGAGAAAACCCCGCGAACAACTCCTCGTACGACCGCGCTACCCGGTTGGGGGTCTCTTTGAGGCCATCCCTGTCCGGATCCTCGCCGATGGCGAGCAAAATCTCCCTGACGGCCTTCTCAATCCTCGGCTTGTCGATTCCTGTCATCACTTCCCCTTCGTCTCGACGAATCCGGACGACCAGGCCTTCCGTTTCGGCACCTTCTTCACGCTCTTGAAGATCACATCGAGCCGGTCCTGGAGGATCGATTCCGTCTCCAGGAGTTCATCGGCGAGCGTGTCGAGGACCTTCCGATTCAGGACAAGTGCGGCGCTGGCCTCCCGCATCGCCCCATCCATGAGGACCTTGACCTCGGCATCGATCTTTGCCGCCATCTGTTCGGAGAAATCGCGGCCGTGCCCCAGGTCGCGACCGAGGAAAACCTCACCCGTTTCGACCGTCAATTGGACAGAGCCAATCGTCGCGCTCATACCGAATTGGGTCACCATCTCGCGTGCGGTCTTCGTCGCTTCGGCGATGTCGTTCGAGGCCCCCGTCGAGGGATCACCGAAAACAAACTCCTCGGCGATCCGGCCCCCCATTGAGAGTGCAAGGTTGTCGAGCAACTGATTGCGGCTCTTGGAATACCGATCCTCCTGCGGCGTGACCATGGTGTAACCGAGCGCCCGACCCCTGGGCAGGATCGTGACCTTGTTGACGGGATCGGTGTGGTGGAGGGAAGCCGCGACCACCGCATGTCCGGCCTCGTGGTACGCAGTGACCCTCTTGTCGTGATCGTTCATCACGCGAGAACGATTTTGGGGCCCGGCGATGACCCGATCGATCGCTTCGTCGATTGCCGAGATATCCACAACCTTCTTGTCCCGGCGGGCGGTGAGCAACGCGGCCTCGTTCAGAACATTCGCGAGGTCGGCCCCTGTGAATCCCGGGGTTCGCCTGGCAACCGCCTCAAACTCCACCTCCGGAGCGATGGGCTTGCCCATAGCGTGAACCTCAAGGATCTTCTGTCTACCCTTGAGATTGGGGGCATCCACCGGTACCTGACGATCGAATCGCCCCGGCCTGAGGAGGGCAGGGTCCAGAATGTCCGGTCGGTTCGTCGCGGCGATCAGGATGACGTTGACGTTGACGTCAAAACCATCCATCTCGACGAGCATCTGGTTGAGCGTCTGCTCCCGCTCGTCGTGTCCGCCCCCGAGACCCGCCCCCCTGTGCCGTCCGACCGCGTCGATCTCATCGACGAAGATGATCGCCGGCGCGTTCTTCTTCGCCTGGTCGAACAGGTCGCGGACCCGGCTTGCCCCCACCCCGACGAACATCTCCACAAAGTCCGATCCGGAGATGGAGAAGAACGGAACCCCCGCCTCGCCGGCGACAGCACGTGCCAGAAGGGTCTTACCGGTGCCGGGGGCCCCATACAGCAGGACACCCTTAGGGATCTTGGCCCCAACCGCCTGGAATTTCGCCGGCTTCTCGAGGAACTCCTCAATCTCCCTCAGTTCCTCGACGGCCTCGTCTACACCGGCGACGTCCTCGAATTTGACCGTCGGGGTGTCGGGCGTCACGAGGGTCGCCTTCGATCGACCGAAACTCATGATGCGTCCACCGCCGCCCTGCATGTTCGACATCAGGAGCCAGAAGAGGCCGACGAGCAGAAGGATCGGGAGGAAGGTGAAGATGATCGTTCCCCAGATGTTGCCCTGAGGCACCTCCGCGTTATATCCAAGCGGGGGGTCGGCGGCCTCGATCGCCGCGACGATCGCCTCCCCCTGAGGGGCGAGGTAGAAGAACTGAACGCGCGTACCGTAATCCTCTATTTCCTCGGAGAACGTGATCTCCACACGTTGGTCGCCGTCGACCACCTTGACCTGCTCGACCTTGCTGGAGGCGAGCAACTCGAAACCCTTGGAGGTGTCGATCCGGGTGGCCTGTGGTGCGGTGAGGCCGGACATTGCCCACATGAAGATGGCTCCGATGAACAACCACGGAATGAGACGGCGGAAGAGGCTACGACGGTTCATGGTGAGACGACTCTACGCCGCGCGTCCGGGCTTCTCACTCCGCGCTATCGGCATACACGTGGGGGGCAAGAACGGCAACATAGGGAAGCCCCCGGTACCGTTCGTCGTAATCAAGCCCGAAACCGACGACGAAGGCATTCGGAATATCGATGCCCACGTACTTCACGGGGACGTCGATGACGGCCGCGTTCGGCTTGCGAAGAAGGGTCGCCACCTCGACGGATAGTGCCCCGCGCGACCTCAGGTTGCCGAGCAGCCACGAGAGGGTACGACCCGAATCAACGATGTCCTCGACGACAAGCACATGCCTCTCGTGGAGATCGGCATCGAGGTCCTTGAGGATCCTCACCACCCCGGAGCTCCTGGTCCCCGCCCCATACGATGACACCGCTATCCAGTCCATGCCCACCTCCGGAGGCAGGCGGCGAGCGAGGTCGGCCATGACCATGACCGCTCCCTTGAGCACCCCGACCAAGAGGAGGGATGCGGGATCCGGATAGTCCGCACGGATCTCGTTTGCCAGACGATCGAGGGCTAGGGAGATATCTGCCTCGGTCGCGATGATGTCGTCTAGGTCCGAGGCCTGGTCTTCCGTCGTCACGTCTCTTGTCTCCTCATGTCCTCTGGATTGACGACGACTAGCCTCCCATACTCCCGGTGAGCCTCGAACCCTCCCGGCAGGGATACCGATCCCTGCCCGCGGTAGTGCGTCACCAATTGGTCGATCGCCCGCACATGCGTCGACGTCAGGGGTCCTGCGCCTAGTCTCTCCACGAGCATCTTGAGTATCCTTCCCCGGATGGCCTCAGGGAGCGTCGCGAGCATGTCGATCGGCCAGGCGTCTATGGAGGCTGAGGAGTGAAGCGCTGTTCGTGCCTGGCGGTCGAGTTCGTCCGCGTCGGCTTGGAGAAGGGCCGCAGAGCGTGCGAGACCGGGGATCGCGCCGGGTCCAAGGACCTCGATGAGGGTGGGCATGGCCTTACCCCTCAAGGCTGATCGCTTCGACCCCCCATCTGGTTCGTTCGTCGGGTCAAACCATGGGCTGAGTTCCATCGCCTCACAGACCGCGACAGTATCACTCCTTCTGAGCCCCAGGAATGGCCTGAGGATGCTGCCCCTTCGCGGCGACATTCCGGAGAGGGCCCGCGCCCCCGAGCCCCTCGCAAGGGCTAAGAGGACCGTCTCGGCCTGATCATCCATCGTGTGACCCAGGAGGACGTGCGGATTGAGTCCTCCCTCCGCGATGACCCTTCTTTCGATCGCCTCATATCGGGCGGTGCGGGCCGCGGCCTCAAGCCCGCCGTCCCGGCCTACGGCCACCTTCTCCACATAGACGGTCGACATGCCGGCCAGGCGACACTGATCGATCGCCTTGAGCACTACTCGGCCGCTGTTCTTCTGTAGCCCATGGTCGACGACGATCGCCCCCGCGACGAAGCCTCTCTTCCTGGCAACGAAGGCCGTCGCTGCGGTCAGTGCCAGCGAGTCCGGCCCTCCGGAACAGGCGACCCACAGCCGAGTGCCGGCCTCGAGCCCTTCGAGCGCCTCGCGAACGGCCGACCGTGCCGCCGCCACCGCTGGGTGAGGACCGGTCATGCGCGACTTCCCGTCATGACTCCATTATCCGCACCCGCAGGCGGCCACGGCCGACAGAAACTCATCGATTGCCGCCTTTGGCTTCGTCTGGCCCCAGGGCAGGCCGTCCGCGAGAATCGAATAGGCCAACCACCTTCCGTCGGCGGTCACCACCGTCCCGCTCAGGGCGGTCACCCCGGACAGGCTCCCCGTCTTTCCCCGGACGACCCCTGCCCCCTCGGTCGACCTGAACCGGTCGTACAGGGTTCCCCTAAGGGCCGCAATCGGATACTGCTCCAGGAGGGACGCATGGTCCGGGTCACGTGCAAGAAGGACGATGAGGTCCGCCACCACACGGGGCGATAGCCGATTCTGCCTCGCAAGGCCCGAACCGTCGGCCAAGACGACGCCGTCCATGTCTAGACCCTTCGCCGTGAGAAGCCTGCGGATTTCCGCCAGGCCTGCCTCGGTCGACCCCTCCAGTCCACCCTCGAGGGCCAGGATCTTAACCAGATCCTCCGCAATGGTGTTCACCGAATACCAGATCATGTACGCCACCAGATCCGATATCGGTGCCGATTCCACCGACGCCAATTCGACTTCTCCTTTTCTCGCCACCCCCTTGGTCACCGAGTTGACGACGATGCCTCTCTCCTTGAGCTGGTCCGACAACACCTCCCCGACCTGCATGCTCGGATCGAGGTATCGCTCGGGATCGTCCTCGGTCCCGGGAACCAGCCCGATGTTGATCGCGAGTCCTGAGACCGGGCCGGCCCATCCCTCGGTCACGTTGTCCCACGTCCAGCTTTCGGGAATGGAGGCCCCACCAAAGGCGTGATCATCTACAACAAGGTCCACCGTGGTGACCCCGGTGGATTCGAGGGAGGCGACGACCCTGTCGGCAAGATCAGCCACTCCCGCATACCCATTGGGGCTTTCCTCCGTCCCGCTGTGGCCGTATCCCGCGACGAGGAGCATGTCCCCGCCCGCGACGAGCGTGAGCCGGGCCGGTCCCCCATCGGCTTCGCCGGACCAGGTCATGGAGGTGACGAGTCGCCGGTCGGGCGGGACGGCATACTCAATGGCCGCGGCGGTCAACATCTTGATGTTCGACGCCGGGACCTGGGGAATTCCTGCCCGGACGTCGGCCAGGACCTGACCCGATGCGATGTCGACGACGATCAGGCCGAGGTTGGTGCCGTTCCCAACCCTAGAGTCGGCATTAAGGGAGTCCGCCAGGCGTTGGATGCCAGCCGGTGAGGGCATCGGAGCCGTCGAATCGATGCTCGCGATGGGATGGTCAAGAATGAGCGGTAGGGAGGTCTCGGGCTCCGGAAACGGCAACGGCGAGGCCTTTGGGGGATCGTCAGTGATCCAGCCGGGTACGATGTCGTTGACGTCAGCTAGGGCATATCCCCCAAACAATGCGAGGATTACAACGCCAACCAATTCCGCCCTAGATCGCTTTTTCACCACACTCGCCTCCTCTATGCGTCACAATAGTGACCACACAGACTCGACGAAGGACTGGAATGGAATTCGACGTCATCATTGAAATCCCCAAGGGGAGTCGCAACAAGTACGAGTTCGATCACGAGACCGGTCGAATCCGGCTCGATCGAATGCTCTTCACATCGACCCGTTACCCGGACGACTACGGCTTCATCGAAGGGACGCTCGGGCTCGACGGTGATCCCCTCGACGCCCTGGTGCTCCTGGAGGAGCCCACCTTTCCCGGCTGCTTCATCCGATGTCGGGCGCTCGGCATGTTCCGCATGCGCGACGAAGCAGGCGGGGACGACAAGGTCCTCTGCGTCCCCATCGCCGATCAGCGGGCCGCGTGGCGCCGAGAACTCAGCGACATCAGCGACTACCACCGCCTGGAGGTGCAACGCTTCTTCGAGGTGTACAAGGACCTCGAACCCGGCAAATCCATCGAGGGCGCACACTGGGTCGAGCGCGAGGAGGCGGAGGAGGAGATCCGCGCCTCATACGAGCGCGCCAAAGACACTCCCCGAAAGGCACACCGATCCTAGAGGTCTCCTACGGCCGACCCGCATAGGGCATGAGGTTGTAGGTCGCCCAGTTGCGATAGTCCCTGGTCTTGACCGAATACCCCGGGCGTGGGGCCTCGACGATCATGTTGTTGCCGATGTACATGGAAGCGTGATAGACCCTGCTCGCGCTCCGGTTCGTTCCCCAGAAGATGAGATCGCCATTCCGGAGCTGCGCGTAGGTGACCTTGGCCAGGTAGTTGTATTGAGCCTTGGACGACCGTGGGATGTTCACCCCAGCGTTCCTCCAGGCAACCATGGTCAGGCCCGAGCAGTCCCAGGCGTTTGGCCCCGCCGCTCCGTACACATACGGTTCACCGAGTTGAGCCAGGGCAAAGGCCTTGGCTGTCTCGCCCTGCGCGGCACTCCCGCGGACAACTCCCCCCGTCGGAGGGACACTACCTCCCGTGTATGTCCCACCGGAAGATGAGCCGCCGGAAGATGAGCCGCCGGACCACGCCGCCCTCGCGCGCGCCAATCCGGCCTGTCGTTGACTCTCGAGCGAAGATGACACCCGGCGCAATTGGGCAAGGCGGGCCACGGCCTCCTCCCGTATCGCCGTCGTTTCCGCGAAGGCAATCTTGGCGGCCTTGTCCGCCGCGATGGCGGCGGCGTATGCCTCCCGAGAGGCGATTTCAGCCTCGACCGCGGTGTTCGCTGCCTCCTCGGAGAACCGACGCATGGTGCTCGCCACCAGTTCGGCCGCACGCACTTGCTCGATCGCGAGTGCGGCATCGCGCGATGCGCGGTCGATGGCCTCCGATCGAACGATGACATCCTCGAAACCATCCGCCGTCATGATCGCCTGGAACGAACCGGAGGAACCTCCCTCTCGGTAGGACAACATGGCGATGATGGCAAGGTCTGTTCGTGCGTCTTCTAGCGAACGCTCGGCCTCGTCGGCCCTGTTGTTTGCCGCGAACAACTGTCGTTGCGCCTCGATGTTCTCCCACTGAGCCTGGGTGTACTCCTCCTGGGTGGTGTAGACCGCGATCTCCGCCTCCTCCATCGCTTTCTCCAGGGTCACGATGGCGGCGTCCAGATCGGCGACGGTCGAGGCCTGATTACGTACCGCGGCTTTGGCCGCGTTCACCTGGGAGGCCCCGGGATAACTATCGGCGTCGGCTGCAGGAGAGACGAGCACGGTGAGCAGGCTCGCGAGTGCCAATGCTGTCGCAGCCCAAGTGAGGCGTGTTCGTACTCCCACACCCAACGAAGCGACGTTAACCCGATCCACTCTGCCCTCACTGGTCATTTCTCATCCGCCTTCGTCATCGGACGGGTGTCCCCGCCGTGCCGAGCACTACTCCCCAGCAAGCAGCGTGTTCCCTTCGATGGTACGTCCCCCACCCGGTAAGGCGAAAGGGTCACGAATGTGACCTGGCTCTCATTTGTGGCCTATGTGGGTCCTCGCCCATGCCCTCACCGGGGACTCCCCCGTGATTGGCCCAGCCGAGGAGGGGCATCACACCGGCGGGTGGTGGACCTCGATGGTCGGACCCGGTGGGCCGATCGATTCCGACAGGTACTTCGTCGTCTGCGCAAACGTCGTCGGAGGCTGCCAAGGATCGACGGGCCCGTCTTCCCTTCACGAGGATGGTCACCCCCTGGGGCTCGCGGTTTCCCTTCCTCGCCCTGCGAAACATGGTCCGGGCAGAGACCGCCCTTTCCGAGCGCCTCGGTATCGAATCTTGGCGGCTCATCACCGGGCCATCGCTCCGGTAGGGACAGCCGCCGCAACGACGGCCCGCACGTTGGCATGGGTATCGCCCGCATGATCGCCCACGCGACCTACCTCTCGGAAGGAGAGCTCGGCTCCCGCTTCGGCCGCTTATTTCAGGACGAGGAGGACCCTATTGGACGGGGAGGACGGTTCGCCACCCAGTCCTACCTTGAGCACCACGCGCGCAAACTCGCCCGACGTTTTGACGCCAACACCTACGTGACGCTGGCCAAGGCTATCCTGTCCCACGATGTCAGCCGTGACCGCGGGGGAATCGAGAAGGCCCTCGCTAGGGTTACGATCCCGGCCCTGGTTGTAGCCGTCGACTCCGACGTCGGGCATGACGGCTTCCTGGTGGAATCCGGGCAGCTAAACGCCCACATGGAGAAGCTTCTCGGATCGCTCGACTAGCGGCAGCGCGAGCGCCTCGCCGGTCGGCTACTTGGCTGGATTGCTGGTGGGCTCTACCTCGGCTTTGTTCCGATCCTCGATCCGGGCGGCCAGAAGCTGAGCCAGATGAAGACCCGAGACGTCAGCCAGGTCGTCCGCCTGGGTGCGACAGGAGTACCCGTCCGCAAGGTAGATCGAGCCCTTCGGCGCGTCCTTGAGTGCCGGCAGGAGCGAGTTGTTCGCGACGGCGACCGACGTCTCGTAGTGATCTTCAGTGGTGCCCCACATCCCGGCCATGCCGCAGCAGCCGGAGGCCTCCGTGACGGTCGCGCCGGCCTTGTCGAGCAGTTCGCGGTCGGCTTCGAATCCGATGACCGAGTAGTGATGACAGTGGGGCTGGACCACCGCGTTGACATCGTCCAGCTTTGGGGGCTTCCAGTCGGGGAGGGGGGCGACGGGGGCACGGCCCGTGAGGATTTCGGCGAGAGTGAAGGTGCCACTGGCGACGGCCCGTGCGCGGGGATCGTCCGGAAGGAGTTCCACCAGATCGCTGCGAAGGGTTGCCGTGCAGGACGGTTCGACCCCGACGATCGGAATCCCATTGACGGCGAAGGGGCCTAGGACGGTCAGAAGGTGGCTCAGCCTCTTCCGTGCCCCATCGAGCTGGCCGGTCGAGATCCAGGTGATGCCGCAGCACGCCTGACCCTCGGCGACGATGACTTCGAAACCCGCGTCTTCGAGAACCGTGAGGATCGCATGGGGAATCTCGGGGGCCATTCCGTCACTGAACGAGTCCGCCCACAGGAGGACCCGGCGCGGGTCAGGGGTGCTGTCGCTGGTGCGTCGGGTACGAGCGGCCGCGCTCCGGCGGAAAGGCTTCGTGGCGAAGCGGGGCATGTGGCGCCTGGTGTCGAGGCCAGCGAGTCTGACGATGATGCGTTCAATCCGCCTGGGTTTCATGAACTGGTTGACCACCCATGGGGCGAGGCCGACGACCTTGAGCCACCGGGGGAGCCATCCGAGCGAGTAGTGCATGATCGGCCGGATGCGACCCTTGTACTTGCGGTGGAGGACCTCCGCGCGGTAGGCGGCCATGTCCACGGCCGACGGGCAGTCCGCCGAGCATGCCTTGCAGCTCAGGCAGAGGTCGAGGGACTCGAGCACCTCGGGTGCTGTAAGACCCCCGATGAGCGAGCCATTGATGGCGTCCTGGAGCACCCGGGCCCGCCCCCGGGTGGCGTCCTTCTCATCCTTCGTCGCCGCGTAGCTCGGGCACATGAAACCGTCCCCCTGGGAGATCGAGTCCGCGCGACACTTGCCCACCCCCGTGCATCGGTGCACGGCCTCGGACAGATCGCCGTGGTCGTGAAGGAAGGCGAATCCCGTGCCCCGCTCGACGACAGGGGCGTACGGTCGGCGAAGGTCGGCGTCCAGAGGCAGGGGATCGACGATCAGGCCGGGATTGAGAAGGTTCGCGGGGTCGAAGAAGTGTTTGATCTCGGCGAAGGCCTGGATCGCAGTCGGCGAGTACTGCCGGGGTAGGAGTTCACTCCGGGCGCGTCCATCGCCGTGCTCGCCGGTGATCGTCCCCTCGTGCTTGACGGCAATGTCCGCGGCGGCCTCCACGAAGTCCCGGAAGGCCTTGACGTCATTCCTAAGCGGGAAGTCCAGGCGCATGTGCACGCACCCCTCGCCGAAGTGCCCGTACCTCTGCCCCGAGATGCCGTGGCGATCGAAGAGGGCGTCGAGGTCCCTGAGGTAGTTGCCGAGGTTACGGGGAGGGATGGCGGCGTCCTCCCAACCCGGCCAGGCCTCGACGTTCTCCTCTGTCCGGCCGGCGAGGCCAGCCCCATCGGCGCGGATGGTCCAGAGCCGGGCGGCCTCCCTGGCGTCCGGGACGATCCGATACGCCAGCGCCCCCGAGTCCTTGGCGATACCCTTCATGGCCTCTGCGGCCTCCTCGGGCGTGTCGCCCCCGGTCTCGACAAAAAGGAAACTGGCAGCCCCGGGAAGCTCGGGGATGGACACGGAGCCTTTGGCGGCCCGGATCCTGTCGATGAGCGTGGCGTCGAAACCCTCGATCGCCTGGGGCTTGTACGCGAGCATGGAGACGACGGCGTCCGCCGCTGAGGGCATGTCCTCATAGCCGAAGGCCCCCATCAGGACGCACTTGAGGGGCTTGACCAGGCGGACCTCCGCCTCGACGATGGTCGCCAAGGTCCCTTCACTCCCGGAAAGGAAACGGCCGATATGGCAGCCGTTCTCGGGCAAGAGGTGTTCGAGGGAGTATCCGGCCACCTGACGCGTGGTCTTGCCAAACTCCCTCCGGATGAGGGCGAGGTGGGCCTTGACCCATTCCTCAAGCCCGGGGACGACTGAGAGGTCGTCCGCCGCGACAAAGCGATTCCCCTTCCCATCGACTACATCGAGGGAGAGCACGTTGTCCGCCGACTTCCCGTAGACGAGGGCGCGCGGCCCGCAGGCGTTGTTCGCGATCGTCCCCCCGATGGTTGCTCGGGTGACCGTTGACGGATCGGGTCCGAACCGGAGGCCGTACTTCCCGGCCTCGCGCTGCAACTGGGCGAGGACGGCACCGGGCTGGAGGCGCGCCGATCGCCGCTCGGGATCGACCGACAAGACCTTGTCCATGTACCGCGAGGTGTCAAGCACGATACCCGGACCGATGGCGTTACCCGCGATGGACGTCCCACCACCTCGCATTGCCACCGGCGCCCCCAGTTCCCTGGCGACGCGAAGGGCGGAGACAAGGTCGTCCGCGTCCCGGGGGAAAGCCACGACCTCGGGGACCACACGGTAGTTCGAGGCGTCCGTCGAGTACTCGGCCCGACGCCTCGTGGAGGCGTCGACCTCACCATCGATGGCTTCCTTGAGGGACGCGACCCAATCCGCGACGGTTGCCTGGGGGACGGTCATTCGCACATTCTCGCAGACCCTGGGGAGTCTCTATCCATGACAGAAGGCCTGGGTCAGTGGAGCCGCCGAGGAAATTCCCATGCGGCACCAACCACGACCCGCGCTGCGACGCACCTGCCGCGGATCAAGGGACGCTCGTATGGAGGACACAGCGTATACGCTACCGCCGCGCGCGCTACTCCCCCGGGTAGGTCAGTCCGATCTGTCGACGGATCTCGTCGAGACTGGCCATCACCTCAAGCGTCATCTCGGGCGTCATACCCGGGCTCTGCTTCTCGCCCGCGGTAATGCGCCGGGCGACCTCCGCCGCCTCGTACGCGTAGCCATTCGTGACGCCGAGGTAAGGGACCTCGCGGCTGCCGCTGGCGGTGAAGACCCGGAAGGAGGCCTCGCGGTAGAACGGCCCCGCGATCTCGATGCGGCCCTCGGTTCCCGAGACCGACGCGACGGTCGGGGTCTGTGACCACAGCGTCGTCTGAAGCGACGCCTGCGTCCTATCCCCGTAGCCGAAGATGATGCTGACCTGGCCGTCGACATCGGTCTGTGTCATCTGACCGGCGGCGGCGATGAAGCTCGGCACGCCGAGAATGTCGTGGGCGAAGGCAACCGGGTACACGCCGAGGTCGAGCAACGCGCCGCCCGCGAGGGTGGGCTCCCACCACCGGCTCCCCGGAACGAACGGAAAGACCTGGCCGTGATCAGCCTGCAGGGCGATGATCTCCCCGATCTCGCCGTCTGCGATCACCTTCTTGAGCGCGACCATGTGCGGTAAGTAGCGCGTCCACATGGCCTCCATGACGAAGACGTTCGCGGCGCGCGCGGCGTCGATCAACGTGCGGGCCTCGGCCACGTTGCGGCAGATGGGCTTCTCGACCAGGACGTTCTTGCCTGCGGCAATCGCCTCAAGCGCGTTGGCGAGGTGGTAGCTGTGGGGGCTCGCGACGTGGATCACGTCGATATCGGGGTCCGCGACGAGCTCCTCAACGGAACTGTACGCCTTGGCGACGGAGTTGCTCTGGGCGAAGGCCTCCGCCTTCTCAAGCGAACGCGACGACACGGCGTGAACGGTCGATTCGGTGAAGTCGTTGACCCCGTTGGCGAACTGATCGGCCATCCAGCCGACGCCGATTATGCCCCAACGAATCGAGGGTGCTGTGGTGGGATGGGGGGCTTCTACGGGCGAGGGTATGGTCATTACATCACCCTAACTCGTTCGGGCGCGGAAGACCTCCGGGAAGGCTTGGAGGGGAAACTCGCCGACGACCTTGTCTACCCGAGGCCAAGCTCATCCGTCGACCCACGGCTCCAGACGGGACCAGATCGAGTGGAACGATCGCACGGACGTCAACGTGTCCAGACTCGACGGCGGGTCTTCTCCCTGGGCAACCGCTTCGAGTGCCAGCGGCAGATCCACGTCGAACGCCACCTCGCCCACGAACTCGAGGCCCAGGTCTCGACACGCTGCCCGGATCCGCTCCGCTCCTGTTTCCGACAGGTCGGCCTTGTTCAACACGACCTTGACCGGGACCTGCAACTGATGCGCGAGCCCGACCAGTCGCCGCAGGTCGTGCTCACCCGAGAGGGTCGGCTCCGTGACGGCCAGCACCCCGTTGGCGCCGGTGATCGATGCGATGGCTGGGCAGCCGACACCCGGCGGACCATCGATGACGATGAGCTCGGTGCCAAGCTTGTTCGCGATCCCCTCGGCACGTTCCCGGACACTGGTCACGAGTTTGCCCGAGAGATCCTCACCCGGCCGTAGGCAGCCGAACACGATCGGCCCGGTCGGGCCTTCCCCGACCAGGATCTCGCCCGCCTGGTGCGGGACGAAGCTGATCGCGTCCACCTGGCATGCCAACGCGCACGCCCCGCAGCTCTCACACATCCAGGGATCGATGACGGCGAAGCCCTCATCCGACAGGGACAACGCGTCGAAGCGGCATCCGCCGAGACAATCCCCGCAGCCCTCGCAGATACCCTCATCGACGATGGCCCTCGGATTCCCCGCGAACGGCGATCGAGTTAGCACGTCCACCCGCAGAGCGACGGGAAGGTTGGAGGCCTCGACGTCGCAATCGGCGATTACCAACCGACGACTACGTGCAGCGAGGCGAACCAGTACGGCCGACAGGGTCGTCTTCCCAGTCCCGCCCTTTCCCGAGGCCACGACGAGCGTTCTCATGCCGGGACCTCCGAACCGATTAAGACCAGCTGCTCGCGTAAGGACTCCCACAGGTCCGAGAACCACTGGTGGCCGAGGCTATGCCCGTCGACCAGAAGCCCCCCGTCCGCATAACACGCAGCGACATCCCTGTCGAAGGGGAACTGAGCAATGATCGAGATTCCCTCCGACCGGCAGTACCCGGCGACATCGACGGCCCCGGTCCCGACCCGGTTGAGGACAACGGCCATGGGCAGTTCCAATTCCCTTGCGAGCTCGACCATCAACGTCAAATCGTGCAGGCCGAACGAGGTCGGCTCTGTGACGAGCAACAAGAAATCGACACCATGAAGTGTCGCGACGGCCGAACATGCCACCCCGGGCGGCGCATCGAGGATCACCACGTCGGCGCCCTCGGCGTCCGCCCGTACTCGGGTTGCCCCGATGACAGTCGGCGCCCTCATCTGGCCAACGTCGAGTTGCCCCATCACGAGCCCCAGGCCGTCCTGAACCGCCCCGGCCCCGGTCTGGCCGACCCGGACCTGGCGTTCTTGAAGCATCCTAGACGGACATGCGTCGACGCACGCCCCGCAACTGTGGCACAGGTCGGGGAACACGACCGGCCCGCCCCCGAGCATGCGGATCGCCCCGAATCGGCAGGTGTCGCGGCACACGGTGCATCCCTCCGGACAGGTGCCGGCGAGCACCTCGGGGATCGGGACCTCGACAACCCTCAGATCGGGGTGGACGTCGAAGAAGAGGTGATCATTGGGTGCCTCCACGTCGCAGTCCGCCAGCGTCACGCGCACCCCGGTGCGAGCGACGAGCACGGCCAAGTTGGTGGCCACGAGAGTCTTGCCCGTCCCGCCCTTGCCCGAAGCGACCGCGATCGTGATCGGCTTCATCCGCAACGCTTCATCCATGCCGCCTCATCCAAGATCGAGACGGGTCAGCTCGCCTCGGCTGAACGCGGTGACCGCCTCACGGACGGTCATACCCGCGGCCGCGTACACAGGGATGGCTGCGCGCCGGAAGGCGTCGGCCGCCTTCGGTCCCACTTTGGTCACGATCGCCGCCTGCGCCCCGTGCTCGGCAAGTAGCTCGACCGCCCCGATGCCTGCCCCCTCTGCTCCGCTCCGGTTCTCGTCGTTAGAGATGACGACGGCGGTCATGGTCTCCGGGTTGACCAACTGAAAGCACCCCGCGCGTCCGAAACGCTCGTGAACCGGGTCCGACAAAGCCGGCCCCTCGGCACACACGGCGATGGACGTGACAGAAACAGGCTCCCCGCCGATGGACTTGCTCGCCGTCGTACGTGCAGTCCCTTGGCTCGCGTTCTCTCGACGGCATGAGCCGTCGCCTCGACCGCGACCGCCCTTTCTACGACAATCGGCGGTCCCTCGATGCCGACAGTGACGGTCCCCCTCAGCGGTGCATTGTTCGTCCCTCGGTCCAGTCCCATCAAAATGAGTCATCGTGGTGCTCCTCACGAATCGTTGTGCTTTCTGAGTCCGCCAACACACGCGGCGGATCATCTGGTCAATCCAATCGGTCGATCGCCCGCAGGATTCCGTCGAGTGCCGTTCGCCGGGCGGCGAGCCTCTCAGCCCAGGCGCCCAATACCTCGCGCCCGTCATCGGTAATCCGGTAGGTGCGCCGTTGCGGTCCATGCTCGCCTTCCATCCAGGTCGAGGCCACGAACCCGTCGTCCTCCATCCGACGAAGTGCGCGATACAAACCCCCGGGATCGACGACTAAGAAGCCGCAGGTCAATTCCTCGACCGCAGCGCGCAGGTCATAGCCATGAGACGTCGCAGTCGTAAGGGCGGCAAGGACCGCCGGTTCGAGCAGACTGCCTCTCCCGGCGCCTCCGCCTCCTCCGCGACCTCCCACGCGGCCTCCGCCACCTCGACCACGCCCGTATGGCATGCATCCCTCCGCATCTAGATGTTTAAGACATCATGCCCCATTCCGAGGTTTGACGGCAAGGACCTTCGGCCCTGCTGCCGACCCACAGCGAGAGGATCATCGATCTAGTGCGGACCTACCTCGATTGCTACGCGTGTTTCCTCCGACAAGCCCTGAGCGCTGCCCGCATGGTCACCGACGACGAGGCTGCCCAGCAGGCCGTCATGACCGAAACGCTGGCGCTTCTCCAGTCCTTGCCGTCCGGCACCACCCCGCCCGAGATCGCCTTCGCGGTGCATCGCCTCGTACGAGAGCGGTTGGGCGACAGCGACCCGTACGCGACTGCCAAAGCAGAAAGCACGCGCGCGGCCCTAGCGTTGTATCCACAGCTGACGGCCCTCGTCGCCGAGAGCGAGGACCCGCTGGACGCGGCGATGCGTATCAGCATCGCCGGCAACATCATCGATTTCGGCGTCAGCGACGATGTGCCTGACCTGTGGTCAACGGTCGAGCGAATCATGGCGGCCCCGCTCGCGATCGACGACCGTGCCCAACTCCGCTCTGCGCTCGCCGTCGCGGACCATGTGCTGTACCTGGCCGACAACGCGGGCGAGACCGTGTTCGACCGAGTGCTCATCGAAAAACTAGAGCCGCCTGTGCTCTACGCGGTCAAAGGCGGCTCTGTGCTCAACGACGCGACCCGCCAGGACGCACTCGCCGCGGGCCTCGAAAAGTGCGCAAGCATCATCGAGAACGGCTCCCGTGCGCCCGGTACCATCCTCGACATCTGCTCAGCGGAGTTCCGCGACACCTTCGACAGCGCTCCGCTAATCATCGCCAAGGGGCAGGCCAACTATGAGACGCTGAGCGAAGCCGGACCACGGGTGTTCTGCCTATTGCAGGCCAAGTGCCCGGTCATCGCGGATGACATGCCCGCACCCGTCGGCAGCGCCGTCGTCAGGCAAAGCGTGGAGCGACCTAGCCAGTGACCGGATAAGGTCACCCGACGAGGTCCCAGACGATGACCGCCGCGAGCACCAACAGCAGCGCGCCGATGCCGTGCTTGAGGTGATCGGCCGAGATTCGGGACTGCATGATGCGCGAGCCCGCAAACGAACCAATGACCGCGAGTGCCGCCATAGTGCCGACGAACCACGGGTCGAGCCCGCCGAGGGCAACATGGCCGAAGAACCCGGAGAGCGAAGAAAAGACGACCGCCAGAGCCGTCGTCCCCACGGCAACCTTGGGCGCTAGTCCCATCCAGGTCAAGCCCGGCAGGATCACGTTCCCGCCGCCGACGCCGAGCAGCCCGCCGAGGAAACCGGCCGTCCCACCGACCCCCGCCCCGACGGCGGCCTCGGCCGGCGCTGACCGCTCCACCGACGCGGCCCGCGGCCGGTACAGGAACATCATTGCGCCGGCGAACATAAGGAATCCAGCGAAGAGGGCCAAGAGCACCCTGTGATCGACATGCGTGCTCATCACAGCGCCGACGGGCGCGAGCACGACAGCGGTGACGAGTACAGGGATCCCCGTACGCCAGCGGACGAGCCCCGCACGCGCATAGGAGATCGCCGCGGCGCCGAGGCTGACCGCATTCAGTAGGAGCGCCGTCGACGTCGCTTCGCCAAGGGGCATCCCGAGGTAGTAGAAGAGGGGCACGAAGATGAAGGCGGCACCCAGGCCGGCCATCGCCATGATCCCCGAGCCAACCAGGACCACCGCCCCACCCAGCAGGTACAGGATCACCGCTTCGCCTTCGCGGCTAGGCTCGGCGAGACGACGAGCAAGGCGCGAGTCAGGTTGCCGATGCCCTGAAGATGCTGCCGATCGCCGCATCGAGGGCGACGTCGAACTCGGTCTCGCTCTGCTGGGCGGACAGGCCACCGGTGAGTGCCCGGGAGAAGCTCGCGACCACGCCGCGATTCCTGGCTAGACGCGCATTCGCCTCCTCGAGGGAGTAGCCGCCGGACAACGCGACAACACGCAGCACCTGCGGGTGCTGCACGAGATCGCTGTAGAGGTCGTCCTCGTCGGGCAGCGTCAGTTTGAGCATCACCCGCTGGTCACCCGCAAGCTTGTCGAGCTGCGCCGTGATCGCGGCCGTCACCCACGCCTCTGCCTCGCCCTTCTGCGGGCTGTGGATGTCCACCTCCGGCTCGATGATCGGCACCAGCCCCGCGTCGAGGATTCGCCGTCCGATCTCAAACTGCTGGTCCACGACGGCGTCGATGCCAGCCCTGTCGGCCAGCAGAACGACCGAACGCATCTTGGTACCGAACACGCCGTGGCTCGTCGCTCGGGCGAGAAGGTCATCCAGTCCGGGCATCGGCTTCATCAGCCGCACGCCGTCGGACTCCTCAGCCAACCCTTTGTCCACCTTCACGAACGGAACGACGTTCTTGTCCTCCCACAGGTACTCGGCGGCACCCTTGCCAGCGACCTGACGATCCATGGTCATCTCGAACAGAATCGCGCCGAGGATCCTCTCACCTGTGAAAGCCGGGCTGGTCATGATCCTGCTTCGCATCTCGTGGATGAGATCAAACATCTGCGCCTCGTTCTCGTACGAGGTCTCATCGAGCCCATACGCCATCAGCGCCTTGGGCGTGCTGCCGCCGCTCTGGTCCAGAGCCGCAATGAAGCCGGCCCCGCTCTCGATCTTTTGAAGTTGTTCGGTGTTCATGACAGTCCTTCCGTCGCGATGGGTCGTGCCCGGCGATGCTGGGCGGAGATGCTCTGCTCACCGAGATTATCCTACGTTCCATTTGACTTCGACGGTCGTCCGTCGCCCCCTCTTCTGCGACCGTCGTCGCCCAACTGGTTCTTTCTCCGCTACAGCGCCGCCCCGATGGCTATATCTCACAGGGCTGGCTTTCGAGTCCATGCGGATTCTGGCGGCGCCGTCCACACCAGAGGGTTGTCATACAGGTCGGTACCGTACGGCTTGAATGTCATGTTCGGGGTGCCATTCACCGTGGCGTACACGAGAAGGAAGCAACCCTGGACGGTCTCTCCGTTGTCAAACTCCGTGCCCAACCAAAGCGGGTTGATGCAGCCGGCAATCTCGCCCCGAGAGTTGGAGAACCTGTGGGCGTTCCAGCCCTCGGGGTCGAAGTCAGAGCCAATGCCGCGACGCTCCATCGAGATGGCCGGGGTGCCAACGGCCTGCGCCTCGTACCTCACCGCGACGACGGATAGGTCATCCTCTGTCGCGCCAGTGAAGATGGTTCCCGAGGGAAGGTCAGAGAACGCCGCCGGAGTCATCGAGGTGACGGAGACCCGCATCAGCAGGTCGCCAGAGGGCGACAGAACGCCGTCCTGATCCAACCCGTTCGGGAACGTCATGACGCGGTAGTCCACGATGGCGTCCTCGCCGATGGCGAGAACGGTTCCGGGAGCCGTGATGTCTCCCGAGGCGAGCGCGTTATCCGCGGTCAAGGTGGTCTCATCGACATCAGGCGAAGCGCTGGGACTGATGGTGGGCTGATTGTCGGAAGTCGGCTCACTGGCGGTATCGCCTCCACAGCCAGACAGCGCTCCAACGCTGGCAACGAGTGCGCCAACGGCAAGGTAGTTGTAGATCTTCAAGAGGCTCTCCTCATCTCGGCATGAGCGATTCCCGCGAAAAGGTGTCCCACAAGAGTAGCCGTCAGCGAGCCGTTCATCCGATCATGACTGAACCGACGACGTTGACGTAGCGAAGGACATGGAGTCCTGGTGGAGCCGCCTATCGGAATCGAACCGATGACCTATTCATTACGAGTCAACGACTTAAGGTTTGCCGTCCCGGATGTAGGCGGCCCTACCGGCTGAAACAGCCCTAACCGGTCCGTCCGGACCCATCGGTCCGGCTGTCGTACGGACTTTTTACGGACTTCTTCGCGCCCTGGCCCGGTGTCTCTCTCGACTAAGGAGGACACCTCTACGTAGCCCTGGAAAGGCCGAAACCCCCGCAGTCTCTGGACGGGCCCGGAGGCTTCCAACCGAACATCTAGGGCCCGACTGGGGGCCACTAAGGAACCAAGACCAGTGTACCCGGAGACCTCCCGGGCGTTGGCTAGTGCGCCCATTTTCGCCTCGCATGTCGAGGATGTTGACGAGCCTGCGACCAAGCGTTTCGACGCACGCACCTCGGAACTCGCTCGTCGAGTTGCTCTTCCCATCCAGGGCAGGGACATCGAGTTGGGACTGACGTCCGAGCTCGACGTCGCCTCTCGCTTGTCGCTTCCCGATGACCTGAAACGGATCCTTAGTAGGGACGAATGGAAAGACGCCGTCTCCAGTGCCCTCGATTCGTCCTCTCGACGAAAGGACTTCCGAGACAACGTGCGTGTCGTAGCGCGCTGGTTGGCCAACCTCGAGAACGTCGACACCCACTCCAGCGCACCGGGAATCGACGAGCTCGTTCTCCTCACCAGGCTTCACCGATGCTCCGTCTACCGTTGCCTCAACTGGCTCCAGGGACACGGCTTCCTTCTCCGGCTCTCGACGGGACGCTCGGCCGGGCTTCCCGGGACCAATGGGCTCGCCTACCGCGCCCGCTACCTCCTCACCCTCCCCTCAACCGACAAGGACTGTGACTTCACGCCGGGAGATCGTCACCTGCGACGCCTCGCCCTCCAAACGATCGACCTCGCCACCCAGGTAACTGCGACCCCCTCTTGGTCTTCTTGGTCTTCGCTTGAAAAGAAACCCCCCTACCCCCCGCAAACGCAGGGGTTGTATTCAACAAAAAAGGCATCGACCTCAACCGCGGCACCTCGTCGACATCGTGCTACCCGACGAGTCCGCCTCTACGACATCGCCCACGAACTCAAGACCAACCCAGGATTCATCCGGGAGTTCCCGAACCTCGCAGAGCGAGACATCGCTCGCGTCATCAAGCCCTTTGTCGACGCCGGTTGGACAACGAACGATCTGAACTTGGCGCTCGAATGGCTGCCCGGCCCAAACGGAACACGCCACCCACACTCGGGTACCAAGGGAGTCCATCACCCCAAGGGATGGATCCGCTACCGACTCCACTTTTGGACGACCAATGGGGTACCCGACGAGTCCAATCGGCAGAGGCACCTGAGGGAGCACGAAGAAAGGATGGCCGCCCAACGAAAGGCTGAGGCCGAACGAGAACGGGAACGGGCTGACGATGTACCCACACCATCCGAGATCCTTGAAATCCTCCGGCGCGCTGGGGTCAGAATCCGCCCGACTCAGAAAGGGCGTCTCATGAATGGTGGGGCTGGGCAGCCCTCACCCGCATGTCGAAGTCCTCGGTTGTCATCGCTTCACAACTGCGGACCTTGGTGTTGCCGACCGACTCGACGAGGGCACCGGCGCGCGCGACCGCCGAGGTCAACGATTCGGCATCGACCGTGAGCGTGACCTGACCTGAGCCCCACTCGGTCTTTGACCCAACGAGGCAATGCCCCTCGATACGATCCAGCAAGGCATCCAGAACGTCCTCGTCATACGGCCCCAACTTGAGGCTCAAGTTGTAGCCCACCGCTCGCCTCCCAGACTGCCTTAGCGCCGCTTCGAGTTGGTTCTCTCCTTCACGGCCAGCTCGAAGATCGCCTCCTCCACCCGAGGGGACGTCGAGTCGACATGATCCGCCCAAGAACGAAGGAGATACACATACGTTTCGTAGTCAGAAGTATCCCCGTACCTCGGTGCGAATGCCGAGTGTCTCCCCAACCACTGTGCTACTAGTGCGTCAAGTACCGGCACACAGTCGGCGCCGTAGGGATCGCTCCGGCTCGAAGCGAAGTAGAGCCATTTCGTGAAGAACGCTGGTCCAAGGCCACGGATGTGCCCCTCCCCGATGAGGTACGCGTGAGCTTCTCTCGCTGCATCTACCGGTGAAGCCCGATCCGAACGCACCATCTCGGCCGCGTGCCGAAGCTTCGCGATTGACTCCGGATCCGCCGGCTGCCCCATGGGTGACACCCCGCCCCGCTTCGCCTCCGATCCCGCAACAGACCTCACGCGTCGTCGTCCGCGAGAAGCCCCGCACCCCGTCAGAACGACGGCAGTGCGATACGCCCCGTAACCGGTCCTCCCGTGCCCCCACGTCATGACCGCCACGAACGCACGCGCAACACTCCCGTCTCGAAGCTCGCGCTCGACGACGCTCGCCGCGTCGCGGCGGTCGATCGGGTTCGGAAGCGACTCAAGTAAGTCGGGAACGCCTTCGACGTCACTCAGCCACCTACGCCAGCGGTCGCCAGGCCACTCGAACCCGCATTGCTCGCGCTCTCGGGCCAGTTCCCTTGCGAGTTCTGCCGGTAATGGCGTTGCGGTGACATCGTCCGCAGCCCGGGGAATCACCCCGTGTCGCGCGACACTAGCGTCCATCTACTTGGTGTCTCGTTTGAATGGGGTTCTGAGGTAGTTCCGGGTGGCGACCACGACGAATCCAAGCACGAGACCAACCGAGATGAGAGCCGCCATGTGAGGCAACGGGTTGTGCCCGATAGGCGCATACCTATCGACACCCGCCAAGTCGAGCCTTAAAACGCTCGTTGGTAGGGCCAGCAATCGCAACCATTGAGCTCCGAAGCCGTACGGCCCTGGAATGGTGCCGTCGGTTTGCAGGACGCCGTCCCCTTCATGGACCCACGTGAGGCCAGCGGCCCACACGGTCAGCACCGCGAGGTAGGAGGCGATCGCAGGGAGAGGGCGGTACCCGTAGCCGACCAAGCTATGTAGGAACCGGAAGAAGCGCTCGGTGCGTTGTCCGGGCCGGAGTGCCAGAACGTGGGCGTGTGCGGCGGCCCAGAGGGCGAGCGTGTACGTCGAGCCTGATGTGGCACGCGACGCCACCGACTCCGCGATCACCTTCAGACGCTGAGCCCGACCCTCGCTAGAGTCCGTGCCTGTAGACGCGAGCGCGTGCGCAACCAACGCTGAGCCGTCTGGATCGAAGACGTCGAGATCCCAAAATGGGCGAAGAGCGCCTTGCCTGCACTTCGTGACATCCACGCCCACGAGTTGACCGGAGAAGGCACTCGGTTCCGCGCCGAGTGACGCGCGAGAGATTGGGCGGAGGGTCGGCACGGTATCTACGACGCTCGCCTCAGGGTGAACCACTTCGGTTCCCCGGTATTTACAGACCAGTCTGAGACGACTCCACATTCGCGGGACAACGTATTTCGCTTTCGGATTCCGTTTCGCCACCACCCGGCCTTCGAGCGACGCCAACACGAAGTCGCCCGAGATCGCGCCGATGCGTCCGTCTGGTCCGACTTCGAGTATCGGGGAATCGCCCGATGAACTGCGTTGACATCCGAGCGTGCCCAATTGCGCATCGACCGCCAAACGACCTCCGCGAACTGAAACTCGCCCCGGGAAACCCTCGTCGACGCCGTCGCGCTCTTGGTCCGGAACTCCCGCCAACACCACGCCGTCACCCGGCGCGATGTCGATGACATCACCCTTCGACTCCTTTCCGATGTGCAGATACACGGGACCTTTTGCTTGGTCCGTTCGTTCGATGAAGACAGTTCTCTGCGCGTTCAACCGCCCGAGATCGAACGGCCCCGAATCGAGAACAACGCGAGCCCCGGACTGTAAGGCCATCTCATCAACCAAGCGCGCCGCCTCCACCTGCCACGGATCTAGCTCGGCGTTCGGCCAAGTGCCGTCAAGTGAGACTCGAACCTTCCCTGCGATCGAAAGGGCGGCGATGCGAGCCCCTTCCGCGAACACCAGTGCTGGCGTCTCGCTTGTCTTCGAGACTCGAGCGTGGACATCGAGGCGCTTGACGACCGCGCCAATGCGAGCCGTGACTTCGGAATCGGGGTGCCACGCGAGCGTCGCCTGGCACTCTGCTTGCACGTCTAGCGATCCCTGCGAGACGACACGCGCATCGCCTAGACTCGGGCCACTCAGTTCGAGCGACTGGTCGGCTTGGATCGTGGCGTTTTCGGAAAAACCGGTGACGTGCACGTGTCCGGCATGTACGTCGCACCCGGACAAACAGCGCGCGACGACTCGCGTGGAGTCTGTCAGGCCGCGAACCCGTCCCGCGACGATAGCATCAGCCTCCAACGCGGTCGTGACCCGCAACTCCGCGCCATCGTCGACCGACACAGCCCCGCCTATGCGCGCTTCATCAACTTCGAGGCCACGGTCACGCGCGTTGACACCCAAGCGCGTCACGGGGGTCGAACTCCCGACTGAGAGATCCCCTTGCACCGCCAGACTTCGTCCGACGAAGGCAGCGACGTCACGCCCATCGCCGAACACGTGAACCTCCCCTTTCGTATCGATGATGGCGTCGCGGACCGCGACTACGTGTGGCGGTTCCCCACTCTCAAGCGCTGGGTTCGTGGAGGCGTTCGGCTCTTTCGGGGTTTCAACGACCACTCGAGCGTCATCTGCAGACGCTCCCAGGAGGAAGACGGCCGTCTCCGAAGTCGACTTCAGAAGCACATCGCCCGTGGTGCTCCCGACTCTGAGGAACTGACCAACGGTAACCTCGAGACCTGAACCTTCCCCATCGAGCGATGTCGCAACCCGTAATTTCTCGGTACGCACCTTCCCCGACGCGCGGATCTGACGCGAGGCCAGATCACCGCAGTCGAGGTCTACGTGCCCCGATACCCCAGCGTCGAAGAGAGCCTCCCGCGGCCCGGCGACGGTGGCCCCCGTCACCGCACCTTTGCAGACAAGAGTGGCCAGCCGCGCCTTCACCACCAGGTTTCGTGTGTCGCTCTTAATGACCAACTCCGCGGTCGGTTGCTCAGAAGGCGCCGCACCTCCCTTTACGTGGCGCACCGTCGCCGTGCCCCCGATCACGACACTGCCGGTCACGGTTTCTGGGATCTCCACGGTCAACGCACAGCGATCCCCCGCATTCGCGCCGCTGATCTCGTACGATCCCGCGCGGAGGACTAGTGTGACCGCGCGTCGCTCGGACGCCACGTACACCTCGCGGACGCCGGGCGAAGGTCGTATCTGCGCCCTTGTGATCGCTCGGCCCAGTACGACGCCTCCACCTCCCAACCGTTCCACGATCCACGCGCACCTGGCTCCCGCGCGAGTGCATGTGACCTTCGTACATTCACGAGTTCCCGCATTCGCAACCCTCACAACCCAGTCGGGAGGGACGTGACCGAGGTCGAGCGCGCCCGAGGCCCGCAATGCGTCGACAAGAACTATCTTCTTTCCGGGCTCGGGCATTGTCGCCGCTCGTTTTAAGGCCGCCGGAAGCCAGTCGAGATTCACCTCCTCTATCGCGGTCATCTCTTCCCCTTCAGACCTTCCCTATTCCCAGATTCCCAGCCCTCAATACGCGGAAGCCCACTAACAATCCGCACAGTCTCGACACTCACCGTCACAACCCGCCCGAGCAGGTCGAGGATGTACCGCGGGTCCCCGACTTCGCGGGACCAGTCGTTCGGGTCGTTCACAATCCCTGAGGCCTTGTCGGTCTTGACCCGGTAGCGATCAAGGATCCAATCGATGGCCGAGCGCGAGCCGAGCATGTAATCGTGCGCCTCGGCGGGGATGCCCGTCACTGTGATGCGCGGGTTGTAGATCACCGTCGAGCGATCCTTCTCGCGGGCTGTGCCGCCGTAGCGCATCTTCTCCACCCGGTACCAGTCGTACAGCGAGTCGCCGACGACGCCGAGCCCCGGTTCGCCCGTGATCTGAAGCGGGTAGGGGGTGACGGTCTCGTAGCCGATGTGGAGGGCGGCGAGGTCGCGGCCGGCGGTGACGAAGGCGTGGAAGTCGTCGACGGACGCGACCATCGGGATGCGCGGAAGCATGCGCTTTAGGTCGGCGGCGTAGGCGGTGCGGTAGTCCGGCGAGTGCAGCAGGCCGTACACGTAGTAGAAGATGTCGTCCTTCGATACCTCGGCGCCGTAATTGACGCGGTAGTCCGCGAGTGCCTCGTCGGCGATCGCGTCGTGCTGCGTGTAAGTCACTTCGTCGTTGGATGCCGTAAAGAGATCTTCGCCAGGCTCCACCCGCTCGTAGTAGTAGCGCGGGAAGCACTGGGCCTTTTCAATCGCATCGAGGTTCGGCACTGCGTCAGTCGCGAGCACCGAGAATGTACTTGCCGCGCCGGCACCCGTTGGCGCGATCACGATGTTTCCGTGATCCGGCGTTGGAAAGAGTGAGGGGACCTGGTAAACCATTTCGTTCAACCGTCGATCAAAGTACATTCGCTGCCGTGCAAATGGACGATAGTTCGCGACCACAATGTGGGAGTCATCGAAGCTCAACTTCTTGGCCCTGCGCAGATCAGACTTCAAGGAGCGAGTCCACTTGATACGCGTTTCATCGCGATCGATGAAGCCCTCAACAAGTTGATCGCTTGCCGCCTTTCCATCGCGTGCCAGCCAATCGACGAACCGCTTGCGTTGCTCTTCGTAGGCGCCAACCAATTGGCCGACCGATCGTCCAACGGCAGCACGCGAGAAGTTGTAGACCCAAGCATCGCGATTCGTCACGACCCCTAGGGAATAGGTCTTGAAGATGGCCCGCTCCGAAGAACCCTTCGCGCCGAGCGGGCTGAACGTCAGGTACTGGGCGTCTCGAGGCTCCAGCCAGTCGCCCTCTGCGTTGGACACAACACTCGACCACACCAGGCCAGAAACGCCAGCGCTCTCGTCGACTCGTCGGAGTTTCTGCTCTCTGCTCAGATAGTCGCCAATGTCCGAGTAAAAGACCTGATGCTCCGCCCCGTTGCCCGGCCGCCGTGCAAGGACCACGATTGCGATCGAGTTCTGGCTCCCTGCGTCGAAAACCTTTCCACCTTCACGGCGCCAGTCGCCCTCGCGTTGATCGCCACGCAAGTCGAAGATCCAGGCGCGGTCGAACTCCCGCTCGATGGCCCTTCGGAGCCCATCGCCTGAGTTCGACTTCACGAACTTGCCGTTCGTGACAAACGCGATAATCCCTGAGTCACCGATTCGATTCGACGCCCACCGCATTGCGCGAGTTTCCGAGTTGTAGAGTTTCTTAAGACCTGCCGCAGACAGTTGCGCATAGGTGTCTCGGATTGACGCATCGAGAGAAGGATAGGGGAGGTTCTTGGCGCCGTCGTTCTCTGACTTCTGAGCTCCTGAGTAAGGAGGGTTGCCGATGATGACACGGATGTCGAGGTCGAGTTGCTCCTGCATGCGGTCGTTGTTGGTGGTGAAGACCTTCGTGTCTAGGACGTCGCCCTCTTCGGTCATCTGAAACGTGTCGGCAAGAATCGCGCCGGGGAACGGAACGTAGTCGCCGTCGTGGATTCCGTGGAACGCGGCCTCGATGTTGATGGCCGCGATGTAGTACGCGAGGAGCAGGATCTCGTTGCAGTGGAGTTCGTGTGTGTATTTGTAGAGCAGGTCTTCCGGCTTGATGATGCCGCTCTGCAGGAGCCGGACTATGAACGTGCCGGTGCCGGTGAAGGGGTCGAGGACGTGGACACCCTTGTCGGACATGGACGCCTCGAACTCCTCGTTGAGGACGTGTTCGACGCTGCGAATGATGAAATCGACGATCTCGACCGGGGTGTAGACGATGCCGAGTTGGTCCGCGACCTTGGGGAAGGCCATCTTGAAGAACTTCTCGTAGAGCTCGTTGACAAAGCGCAGCCGTCCGGCGTCGTCGATGTCACCTCCAAGGCGTAGCCGGACGCTCTCGTAAAAGCCTTCAAGTTGCTTGTTCTCCGTTTCGAGGTTGTGCTCGTCGAGAGTGGCGAGCATTTCTTCCATCACCTGGGCCACGGCGTTGTGGCTCGTGAAGTCATACCCCTCGAACAGGGCCTGGAACACCGGACGAGTGACCAAATGCTGGGCGAGCATGTTGACCGCATCGGCGCGCGTAATGGACGGGTTAAGGCTCGCTTGAAGGCCCTGGAGGAACGACTCGAACGCAGGCCCGACCGTCGAACCTGTGGCGTCTAGCAAGGCGTTGATACGGGTCACATGGGCTTCAGCGATCGCGGCGACGGACCTGCCCCACTGCTCCCAATACATGCGCTGGCCGACCTTCTTCACCAGTCGTGCGAAGATCGCCTCGCTCCACTGCGTCGTGTCGCCCAAATCGAGCAGTCCTTGCTCAAACCGCTCGGAGATGGTGCCCTCTTCGCCGTCAGCGGGAGAGGGCCAGGTGTCAATGAGGATGGCCCCACCCTTGGGGCGCTTGGGGTCGAGCGTGTGGATCGTCGCCTCGAGCCGCTCGTCGTGTGAGCGCAGCGCCCGGAGAACGTCCCATACCACCTTGTATCGGTCGGTCTTGTCGAGCGCCTCGTCCGGCTCCATCCCGCCGGGTACTGCGACGGGGATGATGACGTACCCATAGTTCTTGTCCGGCGAGAGTCTCATCACCCGGCCCACGGACTGGACGACGTCGACGACGGAGTTGCGGGGGTTGAGGAACAAGACGGCATCGAGGGCGGGAACGTCAACCCCTTCGGACAGGCATCGGGCATTCGACAGGATCCGGCACACGCCATCGCCTGCATCCTCGGCTTTCAGCCACGCGAGCTTCTCGTTGCGGATGAGGGCGTTCATCGTGCCGTCAACGTGCTCGGCTTCGCATACGAGATGGATGCCCTTCTCCGTCTCGCGGTTCATCGTGTCGCTGATACCGCGGAAGGCCGCCGCAGTCTGCGCTGAGGACTTGATTGTTGAGGAGAAGGCGACTGCACGACGCATCGGGTCAGTATCGCCGTGGAAATCCTCATCAAGCCTGCGTTTTGTGAGGGCGTTCCAGCATCCGACGAGCTTCGCAACTTCGGGGAGTTCCAACTCCGCGCCACCGCCAAACACCGTCGATTGAAAGAGGCGGGCCACTGCCGCCTCTGAGACTGTAAGCACGAGGACCTTGTAGTCCGTGAGCAGACCCCGGTCGATGGCCTCTCCGAACGCGAGCCGGTGGAACAGCGGTCCATACGTGGCCTCGTTGTCCATCGACGCCAGGACGATCGCGCCGTCGACCGCCTTCTTCTTCGCGTCCTCGCCGTACACGCGTGGGGTGGCGGTCATGTAAAGGCGCTTCGCCCCCCGAATGAACGCCTCGTCATGAACCTTCGTGAAGGCCGATTCGTCCTCCGTGCCGAGTTGCGCGCCCGTAGTGCGGTGTGCCTCATCACAGACGATCAAGTCGAACGCAGGAAGGCCCAACTCCTGAGCCTTCGATACCTCAGCGATCGACTGATAGGTGGAGAAGATGACCGTGATCGCATCCGGCGCCAGTTTCGGATCTGCATGGGCTGCGATCTTCTCCGCCGTCGTCGTCGGGGGGATCACAAGGTCATGAGCCGACACGTCCTCGCCCAGATTCACCTTCCGACTCCCCTTGCCCACCTTGGTGTCGGAGCAGACCGCGAGGAACCGCATCGGCGCCTCGGCCTGCGTCGACCACTCACGCAACGACTGGGAGATGAGGGAGATGGACGGGGCAAGGAAGAGCACGCTCCCGCCGGGCTTGACTGTTTCCTCAGCGAGCTTCAATGCCGCAAACGTCTTCCCTGTCCCGCACGCCATCACCAACTTGCCACGGTCATGCGTCTCGAAACCAGCGATCACGTCGCGTATGGCCTCACGCTGGTGCGCCCATATCTTGTTCGGCTTCGCACGCTTGAGTTCGTCCGGCCATTTTAGTTGTCGTAGAAGCTCCCACTCGACCGGACTGTCCACGAGTTGTTGGAGCCCGATCCTGACCGTCGGGATCTGCTGATCGGCGAGGGCGTCCTCGGCGTTCGCCGACCACCTGTCAGTTGTACTGATGATGAGGCGCGATGTAAACGGGTGCTTGCCTGAGGCGGTGAAGAACGAGTCGATGTCCGACTTCAGTAGGGCGTGGTCCGGATCGTAGAACTTGCACTGAATGGCGCACACCCCGGCGCCTTCGCGCTCGATCGCCACGAGATCAATACCGACGTCCCTACGGCTTGGTGCGTCCGGCCACTCGCTATACGGCATGACTGCAACGAACTGGTCCGCGTACAGCGGATCCGCCATGAGGTAGCGGACCATCAACTCCTCGAACAGGGTGCCCTTGTCGCGGATGTCCGTCGCATGAGCGCGCATGTCCTCTAGCACGTCCTGCAACGTCACCGTGGCCGACATCTGCTCTCCCCTGCGCTGGCGGATTGTCCACCTCTGAGACTAGCGGGATGGGGTACGCGGTGGGGCGTTGGCGTCGGACCCTCATGTAAGACTGGCTACCACTGTCAACGGAGATGGGGGTGTGGAGATGAGCCCGAGTACCCCGCAGCGCGAGGAGTTGGATCTCGCGACACGCAATCACGGACTCCGGCCCGGCGTCGGCTTCCAGGACTCGATCGAACTCGATGGCTGGGAGAAGCAGAGCCTGTGGGGGTGGGACCACCAGACGGACACCTTCTATGCGCAACTGTGGAGGAACGAGAACCGCGGCGACGCCCCCGATGTGTGGCTTAGCGGAGAGAGCCGCCCCTTGCTGTCGCCCGAGTGCGTCGTCCGCGAGATGGTCGCGCGGTTGGATCGGATGCCTTTCGTCATCATGAACGCCCTGGGACTGCGGGACCCCGATCCCGTCCTGCCATCGCGGGAGGCCATCGGCGAATGGTTGCACGACGAACTTGACCGCGCTGGGGTGGATCTCGCCGACGATGACGTGCGCGACGAGTTCATCCGGGACCTCGAGGCTCGGGGGTTGGACGGATGGACGGTGGGAACCCTCTCCAGCCTGCTGTGGCTCGCTGGCCAGCAACGCATCTCCCCTGTGTCGACCATATGGTTTCCCCCTGTCGCCGAGGCCGTGTGCGCTGAGCGGCTGGTCGTCGCCGGGTACATCTACGCAGACAGCCCTGACAACGAATATTTGACGGCCGCCCACCGCGTTCTCCATTGGGATGGGGTGTCGACATGACCGAATGGCAGGAACGGTACCGGCACGTCTACGCGGACCTCGACTCCGTAGCACGGCACCGGGTGCTCGACACCATTCAGAACGGCGTTCTATCGGGCTGGGAAACCACCGAGGACGACGTCCGTCGCGTGGTGCGGCTCGAGCTCGGCGAGATCACGGCTGATGAGGCCATCGCTGAAATCGCTGGACGCGCCGACACGCGCATCCTGGCCCGGGAAGAGCACCAGTTCGACGACGGCCAGGGTCGGACGTATCGCACCGGGTTTGACGGGCCCTCTCGTCGCAGGGGTTCATAAGCCGCCCGGATCGAACTACGCCACAAGTGGGACGGCGCTGACCGTAACCATCTCAGCGAAGAGTTATGGACTTCCTTCACGACGAATTGGGGCGCTAGCGATCTCGGAACTCACCGCGGCATAATTACGGCCAACTGAACTCGCATGGTGGAGAGAAACTACACCACTACCCGGAACGTCACCCCTAGGGTTGAGGTCATGCAGGAAGTTGAGGTCATACAGGACACAAACACGGCGGCGCTGGTTGTTTCTTGGATCAGTCTCAGCATCGCCATTCTTGCGCTCGCGTGGTCACCGTTTCAGCACTGGCTGAGCGGAGGCAGGCTCCGAGTCAGTCTGGATAGTGTCATCTGGGACAGCCTAGGTGGCGTCTTCTCTCGGGATTCGGGAGTGTGGGAGTTACCGGCTGACAACTCGCTGAAATGGCAGCCCACGAGGTACTACTTTGAGGCAGCACGCGTGACGGTCGCCAACCGTGGCAGGCTCCCGGTTTCGATTTCCGTTCCAGTGCTCAGAGTGGGCGGAACTGGAAACAAGCATTACACCATAGGTCTACCTATGCTGCCTGCTGGTATTCACGAGCCGCCAAAGTCCGGCGAGCAGAGCACATACCGCATTGAGCCATACGGTGCGATCAGTTTCATGTTCGACTACTGGCCCTCGGTTCAGGCCATGAGGCCTAGAAGTGTGGGGAACGAGTTGATGTTCCGCGCGCAGGTGCGGACGCTCGGCACGGGGAAAGAGACGCGCTCACCCAGAGGTTCTTCATGGCATATACCCAATGACCGCTTCTCCTCGCGCGCAACCGTTGTCGCGCTACCTCACGACTTGGTCGCCTGGCGTCATCTCGTAATGATCAATGCGCTGTTTGGCGACGAGAATGACAAGGCACCAGTATCAATAGGGTCGCTAGACATGATCATGATGGAGCTCTTTGAGCGATTCGAGGAAACCCCATCGAAGAAGGACTTCTTGAAGGAGTTTCAGGCCGTGGCGAATACCCTCAAGATCAACACCTTGAACAAGTATTGGTCCGTGGGCTGCGCATACTCTATCTACAACGCGATTGAGCGCTACCCCGGGCCACTGGAACCGTGGACCGGAGGGTTGAGCCACAAGCGCACGTCAACCGACACGTCGAGCACTTCAGAGGGCTAGCCCAAGCGCCGTGAGTTTCGAGACCGCGCGATCGGCAGCGACGAGGGTTCAGTGTCCGCTCGCTCAGGGGATGTATTGGCGAGTAGTGGGGTTCCCGGTTCGGGTCCCCGTGGCCAGTCGCAGGGCGGAACACCGTCTGCCGCGAACTCCTCTTAGGTAGCCGGTGCGGGCGGAGCTTCCAGCGCAGCCTTCAGTGAGGCCTTGATCTCCTTCGTTCGCATCTCAAGTCCACGCGCGAACTCTCCCGACTCGAGGGCGGAGCGCAGTGTCTCGGGAGTGCGACTGTCCCGAAATGGTCCCGTCTTGTGCTCCTGCCACCGCCGCCACAAGTCCTCGGTTTGAAACGGAGGATCGTTGCCGGTATCGCGGATGAGAATCGGGAGTTCGATCGCCATTCTCAGTTGGTCCAGTAGGTCCGTGAGCGCATCAAGATCTCGGCCCAGCGCATGAACCTGAACCCCGAGGCGGTCGGACATGTCTTTCGACGCGACCATGAGAAGATGTCCAGTTCCTCTCAGGTTGCGCATGGGGTCGATCCCATCGTCGGACGGAAGCAAACGCTGAGCGAGCACCTCCGCAGTCAGGGGCTCGATCGCGTATCGGGTCATACTGCCGAAGTGATTGAGCAAGTCGTCAATCGACTCGCCCACGACCGGGTCGAGGAGCGCCAGTACCCGGTCGATTGCGCCTAATTCCACGACCCACGACTCGCGTGCACGGACTGCCCCCTGATGATCGGCCAAGGCTCGCGTCGATTGTGCGTAGCCATAGGTGATTCCAACAAGAAGAACTGTCGCAAGGCCCTGAAGTACAGCGGCCGCGACCGTAGCGTTCCGCTCTGCAAGTGATGGCCACGCAACCCAAATCATTGCGCACGCGAGGACCAGCAGACAGCCCAGGGTCCCTAGCCTCTGCAATCGCTCGGAGCGCTTCGATGTGAACCGTGCCACGCCGCGAGCCTATACGAGACCCGACCGAAGCCCTTCTCTAGACGGGATGTATTGGCGAGCAGTGGGGTTAGCGACGGAGATCGCCCCACACTCGGTCGCGAACCTGATGCATTCCAGGACCGTGGCCTACCCCATGCCACCTACAACCCGCACGCGGCGCGCACCGAGGCCCGGAATGCTGGGACGTCCGACGATTGGCCAACATGATTGGCAGATTCGCCAACTCCACGTCAACTAGTTTGCAGTTCACCAGTTCCATTGACTTCCTACACTGACTTCCAACAATGCCCTACTAAATCCCTTTCATCCCTTAACTGCTTGTATCTCTGTCACACCTCTTGCATCTCACGGATTCAGACGTCTCTCGAGCCCTGAAACGCCCGAATCAGCGTGCAGCAGGGGTGTCTGCTGCTGGCAACACGTCGTGTTGCAGAGCGTTGCGCTTCCAGGTGTTGCTACGTCTTGTTCTCGATCATCAATCTGGCCAAAGGATCCTCGAACGAAATCGGCGGGCAGCAAAATCAGGAATCGGGTGCAGCATGCCACCTGAGAGTTTGGCGGTATGGGTTGCCGTCAACCGATTCGAGAGTGACCTCGAACTCGTTGCCGCGGTTGTCGGCGAAGGTTCCTCGCCACGTCGTCGCATTCTTCAGTTCTTCCATGAGGCGTAGGTCTTGTGCGTCCGAAACCAATTCCTTGTAGTGGCTCTCGACCGTCCAGCGTGCGTATTGCTCTAGCTCTCTTGGTCCTTCAATGAATGGAACTTGCCGGGCAGTAGAGCCGCCAAATCTCTGAGAGAACTTGTTCAGGAGCGCCATTGTCGCGGTTGCTACTGTGCCGGCGACAGCTCCCTCAAGCGCGTGATCCGCCACGAACATGAGGATTTCGATACCGGATCCGTCGGCACCCCACGAGGCAAGTCCCTTGTTCTCATCGATGAAATACGGCGAAGACCCGTCTTCATCACCCGATGCAAGGTCAGCAAGTCTGATGAGTTCGGCGAGCACCTCACGGTCGTCGAACGGATCGGTTCCGAAATCTGGATCGTCAAGCACGATGTTGTACAAGATCGAAGGCGGCCCATCTGGACCTGGTCCGTAGGCAACCGTGATTGTCAGTCGGTTCACGGAAGAGAACGCGAGACTATCGACCATAGTCCGTACGTTATCGTGCCAAAACTGAATGCACTCCAAGCTGGTTTGTCTTCCGACAAGCACGATTCGATATAGATCGTTGCCAATGCCAGCGATTTCGCGTGGGCGCTGGTGCAATGTTGGACCCTTCCTCACGCCAGGAACTGATCCGCGCGACCGGTGATGATCTGGGGAACCTCAAGACGAGATCGTAGGGGTTTCCACGTCTCAAGCGAGGGTAGTCAGTCGAGCCTTCGGCGCAATACCAGGCGTCGTGCCTGGTCGGGAATCCATACGAACGTCGCCGCTTCCAGTTCCAGAGTCATGAGGCGCAATCCCCGCATCCCATTCCAGGACTCGCCCCCAAACGGGCTTTCGTGTGGCTCCACCTCGCTCACGACCTCCCTAAGCGTGGGACCCCCAGACCACTCGATCACCGTCAGGTTCGGTCCTTCGGTATACACATCCAGGAAATCCGACCCGGTGAAGATGTCACGAACCGTTCGGTAGAAGAGCCCGACCATCTCGGAGATCCGGCGACCGGATTCATCCTCAAGCACCTTGGCCTCATCAGGGGTGAGTTCCATCCGACCGACCCCTGTTTCTTTCGAGTCGGGACTGAGTTCCCCCAGCCTGACCTTGTCCGAGGCGTGCCGTGCAGCCACATAAGTACCACGCCCTGGCTCCGTCCTAATCAGCCCCTTGAGAGTCAGGTTGTGAACGATCGCCTGCACCGTGCTCTTCGCTATCCCGTATTCCTTAGCAAGCGCCCGTTGTGTGGGGAGCTTCATGCCCACGGGGAGCTGACCCATTCGGATGCTCTCCTCCAGGTGGTTTTGCGCATCGACACCCCTCGAGATCAGCGCGCTGTCAGCATCATCGAGAACACCCATAGGGCCAGAGTAGCGATCCTGTGAGGAGCGCCAGTCTTGTACTCGTGTCATAGGTACAGTTTACACTTGTGTACTGGTAGCACCGGTACGGCCGAAACGGCCAAATGCCGCGCATCCAGAAAGGCGGTCACGATGGGGAAGAGAGAATTCCTGACTCCCAAGGAGGTCTGTGCCTGGCTTGCGTTGCCCTCCAGCACGCTTGCCGATCTCAGAGTCCGCGGAGAGGGGCCGGCATTCACGCGGCTCAGCGCCAGGAACATCCGCTACGCCCGTCGAGACGTGAGGGCCTGGCTCGAGCAGAACCGCTTCGAGGCGGCGGGATCGAGGAGATAGCGAGATGGCGGTCGAGCGGCGCACTACCAAGAGCGGAAAGGTTCGCTGGTACACGAGGTACTACGATCCCACCGGTCGGGAGCACGCGAAGACCTTCGACACCAAACGCGAGGCCGAACGATACCTGGCCGACCAGCGAGCCACGCTGAGCACTCGGAAGTGGGTCGACCCTCGAGTCGGCAGTGTCCGACTAGAGGCCTTGTGGGAGCAGTACGCGCACGACCTGCTGCCCCTCCTGGCCGATACAACCCAGACGGGGTACCGGGCCGCATGGCGCGACATCGCTCCGGTTCTGGGGAACTTCCCTGTGGGTCGGTTGCGCCACCAGCATGTCCAGCAATTCGTCACCGACCTCAGGAAGGGACCGGCGACCGTCCGCAAGGCCCATCGCGTGCTGTCGCTCGTCCTCAAGTATGCGGTGGCGAATCGGTACGTCGCCGACAACGTTGCGGACGGTGCACGACTCCCAGCAGCGCCGCCGGCTCGAGATCGAATCCTCACCAAGGAAGAGTTGCTGAAGCTCGCAGATGCCATCGGAGAACGGGGTCGCGGTCAGGTACTCGTGATGGGCCTTGCCGGACTTCGATGGGGCGAGGTCGCCGGGCTCCGCGCTGGCGCGGTAGACCTTGACGCCAACCGTATCTCCATCGTCGAAACCGTCCCCTCGTCGAGCGGGAAACTCCAGACGAAAGGGCCGAAGTCGAAAGAGTCGATTCGCCGCATCGCCATTCCGAGCCTCTTAGCCGAGGACCTCCGGGAGCGACTTCGCGACAAGAGCTCCTCGGACCTCGCCTTTCCCGCACCAAGGGGTGGCATCGACCGCGTCGGAAACTTCGTGAGACGCACCAAATGGAAGGAAAATCTCGCCAAGGCGGGCATCGCGCACGCGACGCCCCACGACCTTCGCCGGACTTTCGGAAGCCTCGCCCGACTCGGCGGCGCCGACCTGCGTTACGTCCAGAAAGCCATGGGCCATGCCTCCATCACGACGACCTCTCGCATCTATGCCCACCTCTACGACACGGAACCGGACAATGTGGCCCAGGGCATCGACCGGGTCATGCAGGCCCACGAGAACCCGCCTGACCATCCGCCTGTGCAAGCTTGATGGGCATCAACCCGTCCTCCACGTGAGGGTGGGTCTTTCTATTCCCCGCTCCCCGGACTTCCTCAGCGCCGCCTCGAGTCCGCTCTCTCCTTCACGGCCAACTCGAAGATCGCCTCCTCGACCCGAGGGGACGTCACCCCAACGCGATCTCTCGCCCACGCACGAAGAAGACTCACGTAGGTCTCGTAGTCAAAGGCATTCCCGTACCTCGGCGCGAACGACACGTGTCTCCCCAACCACCGAGTCACCAGAGCGTCAAGTACCGGCACACAGTCGACACCGTAGGGGTCGCCCTTGCTCGAGACGAAGTAGAGCCACTTTGTGAAGAACGCCGGTCCAAGTCCAGGAATACGACCCTCGCCGATGAGGTACCTGTAGGCGTCGCTCGCGGTGTCTTCCGGCAAGTTCCCGTCCAAGCGCACCATCTCCGCGGCGTGCCGAAGTCTCGCGATTAACTCAGGATCCGCCGACTGCCCCATGGGCGACGCCCCGTCCCGCTTCGCCTCCGATCTCACACCAGTTCTTGCGCGCCATCGCCCGCGAGAAGCCCCGTACCCCGTCAGAACGACGGCTGTGCGATAAGCCCCGTACCCGGACGTCCCGTGTCCCCATGTCATAACCGCCACGAACGCACGCTCAATATGTCCTTCTTCGAGCTCGCGCTCAACGACACTCGCCACGTCGCGGCGGTCGATCGGGTTGGGGAGCATCTCGAGTAGGTCGGGAACGCCTTTGATGCCGCTCAACCACGTGCGCCAGCGATCGCCGGACCAGTTGAACGGGCACTGCTCGCGCCCCTTTCGGAGTTCTCTTTCGAGTTCCGCCGGCAGCGGTGTCGCGAGCGGGTCGATAGTCAATCCTTGCTGCCCTGCCGATACAGGGAAGTCCAGTAGCGGGCGACCTCTTCGTATGCCCGTAACTCATTTGCGGGACGATGCTCGTTCTCGGCACGCTTCCACACGCGCCGCCACCCAGTCATGTAGGTTGCGATCTCCGTAGGCGTCGCCGCGCCCTCGCGCGGATACAACGGTGGGAACCTACCGACCACCCGGATGCGTCGGCCACTCTCGATCCCGGCCGCAATCCGAGCCTGTGCCCAGAACCGCTCGCTATCGCGGGCATGTTGCTCGTTCGCCACTCTCAGCTCGTCCGCAGTCGCCAGTCGAATAACGGTGTCCAACAGGTCGTATGGGTACCAGTAGTCGACTTCGGCCCGTGTCGCCTCGCGTATAACCACGCCAAACTTCTGCCGCCCGTCGCCACCGGGCAATACGATGCCCATACCGGGCCGGGGCGCGACGTCCAATGTCCAAAGGAATACGCTCGCGGTGCCCGCATAAGGCGGTCGCCAGAGTTCTTGGTAATTGGCGAGCACCGCTCTCGGCGCGGCGTCTGAAACGCCCATGTCGAGAGCCTAGCAACGTTGTCGGCGGCACTCTCTTCTCGCGCTACTCCAGTGGCCGGAGGGCGTCCAGTTCGGCCCGGAGTTCCTTCAAGATGTCAGCCTGTCGCGCCGCGACAACGTGCTGAGTCATATCCCGCCCTGTCCGCCCGTATTCTGCTACGTACGCACGAAACGCGCGTACGCGATTGCCCCCGAGCCCATCGAGCAGGCCGCGGATCTCCAAGACGTATTCGTCGGTCGGGTTATTCATTGCCTTACGTCCAGCAAGTTGCACGAGCCGGACTAGGGCCTGGCGATCCCATGCGGCCCTCGCGATTTCCGCAGCATGGCGCCGGTCTTTTTCCGCGATGTCGCGGGCGTTCTTGCGGTCCTTGGCACCCACGTAAAGCGCCACCACCGCGGCCCCGGCGGCAACAGCCGCCACCGCGATCTGGCTACCCACTGCCCAACGATCCATGCCTACACACTATGGGTCAAGATACCGTGCGCGCCCGCTCCTCAGTCCGCAGAAAGTCCGCAAGAAAACCATTCGGAAGCCTCGCAGCCGTCTTAGAAGCCCGAAAGCGGCGCTCGTACGGACTCCGTACGGACTTTCGGGGTGATTGGCTTGCCGTCCGCCCACGCCCCACACGGTGACGCAACAGCGAGAGAGACACCGGAAAAGGGCTGTACCAGGGGAAACGTCCCGGACGCGCGCCCGGGCCTTCGTGGAGCCGCCTATCGGAATCGAACCGATGACCTATTCATTACGAGTGAATCGCTCTACCGACTGAGCTAAGGCGGCCCGGCCACGCGGGCGTGGCACGGCGTTAGAGTCTAGCGTTTCAGCAAGTCAATCCCGAAGCCGGGACCGTGCCGTCGACGAAGAATGCATCGATAGCGTCAACGATGCAGGAGTTGGACCGGCCGTAGGCTCCGTGTCCCTCTCCCTTGTAGGTGACGAGTGTAGCGGTGGGCATCTGTTCGACGAGGGACTGTGCCCATTCGTAGGGCGTCGCGGGGTCCCCGGTCGTCCCGATGACGACAATCGGTGCGGCATCCTTCGTCGGCGACAGATCGTCGATAACCTCGTTGGCCGTCCACGGCCAACCCTCACATCCGGCTCCGGAGCCGAACCACCACCCGAAGGTAGGCGATACCTCCTCGGCCTTTCGTTGAAAATCCCGGAACTCAGCGATCGGCATGAAGGGCTCAACAGGAGTGTCCAGGCAGGAGATGGCGACATAGGCCTCATTCCCGTTGGACACATAGTGGCCGTTCTCATCGCGATCGAGGTAGGCGACATCAGCTATGTACTGGAAATACCTTCCCGTTCCCCTTTCAAGGGTCTCGCGAAGTGCATCTGACAAGATTGGCCACGCTGTCTCGTTATAGAGAGGAGCAATGATTCCATAGAAAAGATGTGTCCCGTTGAGGTCCTCGCCATCAGCCGGGATCCCCTCGTCCCTGGCTTCGACAAGGAGATCGGCGATCGTTCGTCTGGCGAGGCTGGGATCCCTCGGGAGCGGGCAGTCATTGTCCGTCAGGCAATCAGCAATGTAGGCCATGAGAGCATCCTCAAACCCCTTGGCCTGTCCGAGGGAATGCTCCTCCGGCGAGAGAAACATATCCACCGCGCCGTCGAGAACCAGGTATCCCACGTTCTCCGGGTACAGGGCGGCGTAGGTTGCACCCAACTGGGTCCCATAGGAAACCCCAAAGAGGTTGAGCTTCTCATCCCCGACGACGGCTCTGATGACGTCCATATCCCGTGCGGCACTCACGGTGTCAACGTTCTCGATCAACGGCCCCGTAAGTTCCCTGCACCGCTCAGCGAAATCGGTATTGCGTTGGCGGGCTACGCCCAACTCCGCCTCGGTCGAAATGATGTCATCCGCCAGGAAGTACGCGTCAAGCTCGGCGTCCGTGCCACAAGTCACAGGGGACGACTGGCCGACCCCCCTCGGGTCGAAGCCGACGATATCGTAGTGGTCAAGCAAACGATCCCCCGCCGTGTTGATGAAATCCAGGACGAGATCCAGTCCCGATCCTCCCGGCCCGCCGGGGTTGAAGAGGAGCGATCCCAGCCTCTCTTCGGAGACTCGGGCCTGCGACCGGTTGATGGCAAGGCTGAGGGTCTGCCCCGATGGATCGCTCCAGTCGAGGGGGACCTGGATGGTGGCGCATTCAAGGCTTCCACAGGATGACCACACGACGTCCTGGCTGTAGACGGCGGAGCCGTTCGGATCGCTGGTGGCGGATATCCCCCCACCACCCGGCCAGGGCACCGAATCGTCCGGGGAGACCTGTTCAAGCGAGGGCAGGCACGCCGCGAGCGTGAGGACCCCCGCGAAGACCCCAATGGCGGCACGGCGGCGAGCGATGGTCATGCCCTTACGCTACCCGAGTCAGGCGCTGGCAGGGCGAAGGGCAAGCGCCATCGCTTCGAGCGCGAGGAGGGGTGCGACGTTCCCGGCAAGGCGCTCCCGTGCCACTCCAATTGCGTCCATCCTTTGCAGGGTTTCCTTGAGACTTAAACCATCCGCTAGACCCGCGATGCCTACGCGATGCCGCTCGTTGACGAGGCCGACGGACGCCCCCGTCTGGAGGACCGCCACATCGCGATATAGGGAAAGCAGGTCGAGCAGGGCGCGATCGAGGACGTCCCGCTTGGCGCGTGTTGCACGCCGCTTCTGTTCTTCCTCCAACTGCCTCACCTGAGCACGGAGGGCGGGGACCAGGCGCTCACCGGCCTCCACCCCGAGCGAGACGTACAGTTCGACCAGTTCCGCGGCATCCCTGGCCTCGGTGGCCGCCTTCGCGTCGGCATCGGCCACACCCGCCAGGTCGTTTGCCGCGAGGATCGCGTCGCCGACCCCTCGAATCTCGGTGGCGAGCGAAAGCACCTTCTCGCGCCTCGCCCGCGCCGCGGGATCGGAGGCCAGGCGCCGGGCTACCCCGATGTGGCTCTGCGCTGCCAGGGCACACTCAAGGGCGAGCCCCGGCTCTACCCCGTCGCGTTCCACGAGCAGGCGCGCAACTACCTCCGGGTCGGGGATGCGCAGGGTGACGACTCGGCATCGGGAGCGGATGGTCGTAGCCACGTCGTGAAGGCTGGGAGCACATAGCACCCAGGTGGTCCGGGGCGGCGGCTCCTCGACAGCCTTCAAAAGCACGTTCGAGGTTCGTTCCGTCATACGATCCGCGTCCTCGACGATGATGACCCGCCAGCGACCGTCGCTGGGAGCGGACTGAGCGTGGCTGACGAGTTGGCGAACCTCCTCGACGGAGATCGTGACCTTCTCAGTGGAGACGATTCTGACGTCGGGATGGCCGCCCACGACGGCGGTTCGGCAGGCATGACAGGTACCGCACCCGGAATTGAGGCACTGAAGCGCGGCCCCGAATGCCCGGGCCGCGATGGACCGGCCGGATCCTGGAGGCCCGGTGATGAGCCATGCGTGAGTCATCGCATCATCGGAGAGGGAGGCTGCGATGAGGGGTTCGAGCGCGTCCCCCTGGCCCACGACCTCGTCCCAGACGCTCATCCCTTGGCCTTCTTCTTCACTCGGTCCCTGACCCGAGCTAGTGCCGACACGACGGCTACTCGGACGGCGGCCGCGACCTCCTCGACCGTCCCGCGCACATCGATGATGGCATATCGCTCAGGATTGGCCTTCGCCCGGTCGATGAAGCCCAGCCGTAGTTCCTCGGCGTGAGCATCGGTCTCGCGCTCGAGGCGATCGGGGTCGCCCTCAAGGCGCCGCGCCTCCGCCGGGACGTCGAGGATGATCGTCAGGTCGGGGACAAGCCCGCCGGTCGCCCACTTCGAGAGCCTCTCCACCTCATCCCCGAGCCCCCTGACCAATCCCTGGTAAACCACCGACGAGTCGACGTACCTATCCTGGACGACCGCATCGCCACACTCGAGCGTCGGCCGGACGACCGTCGCGACATGGTGAGCGCGATCCGCGGCGTACAGGAGCGCCTCGGCTCTGGGCTCCACATGTCCGCCATGCTGAAGGATGTCCCGGATGTCACGGCCGAGGTCGGTTCCGCCGGGTTCCTTTGTCTCGGTGACCGTCCAGGATCCGGCCTCCGAAGACCTCAGCCACTCCGCGAGGAGACGCGCCTGGGTGGACTTGCCTACACCGTCACCACCCTCGAAGACTACGAAGAAACCAGGGTGCGCCATAGGGCTACGGTACCTCCGCTGGGTGACGCCTCACCCAGAGGATGAAGACCGCGACGGAAAAGGCCTCGATCACGCCAACGATGGCGACGAGCAAGGGAAGTGATGTCTCGTAGAGGGCCCCGGTCAGAACGCCCCCGGCGAGGGCAGCGAGCCCCATCGCTGCGGCGAAGATCCCGTAAGCGGTGCCCCGGCGCTCGGGGGGAATCAGGTCGGCCACCGCCGCCCGCATGATGGACTCCTGAACGCCGAGCACGACCGCCCACACGAGGATCCCCGTGATGGCTGTCGAGAGGCGCGAGGAAAACGCGAGCGGGGGCACCGCAGCCGCGAGGAATGGCACGATTGCGAGGACCCAGCGGCCCACCCTGTCAAAGAGCACCCCGGCAGCGAGCGCGGCCAGTGCGTCCACCGCCATGGCCGCCGCGTAGATCACGGGCACCATGGCGGTCGAGACGAGGTCTTCCTGAACGAGGTGGAAGGAGAGGACGCCGAATGTCGAGTACCCGACCGTGGTCGTCGTCGCAAATGCGAGGTACCACCAGAAGGGGCGACCCAGGGACGGCTGGCCTCGACGTGCCGCCCGTCGACCGGCGGCTGGCTTGAGGCCCTCGGCGGCCCAGGCAACCGTTGGCTCGTAGACCGCGGGGTCCGGGACGCGCCTCTTGAGCCAGAGGATCAGGACGATCACCGCGATGCCAGGAACGGCGAGCATCCCGAACGTCGGCGCGTATCGACCCGTCACGGCGAAGGCCGCCGCAACCGCTAGGGGGCCAGCGACCGCTCCAAACTGGTCGAGGGCCTCGTGCACAGCGAAGCCACGCCCCCGGCCGATGGCGGATGTCGCATGCGACAATATGACGTCCTTGGCGGGACGGCGGAGGGCCTTGCCTGCGCGCTCCGCGATGATTAGTCCGGCGACGATCCAGACGATCGATGTGAGACCCATGAGCGGCACCGCGATTACGGTCATGGCATACCCACCGAGCATCAACTTCCAGTAGGCGCGCGTCTTATCCGCCAGAGGCCCCGAGACAAGGCGCCCGGACAGGCTTATCGCCTCCCCCGCACCGGTGATCGCCCCGACCATGGTGGCGGTAACCCCGAGGGACGCGAGGTACGGCCCGGTGATGGAGCGAGCGCCCTCGTAGGCGATGTCGGCGAGCATGCTTGCTACACCCAACCAGAGGACGAACTTCCATGGCCTCCACAGGGCCTTGCTCGTCGTCCTATTCGTCACGCGATCAATCCCCCGATGAGATATCCGAGGCTTACCCCCGCCAGGACCAGGGCGAGCGATCCCAGCACGTTCCCAGCCGCCAGTGCCAACGACCGGGACTCCAGTAGTCTATGCGTCTCATAGCCGAAGGTTGAATACGTCGTGAACGCCCCACAGAAGCCTGTGCCGACGAGTGCCGCCGTCCCCCCCGTGGCCCCGGCTCCGACCAAGACGCCCAGGACTAGCGAGCCCACGACATTCACCAGGAGTGTCCCCCATGGGAAGACCGAGGCGCGCCGGATCTGGATGTATCGATCGGTGAAGTACCGGGCTGGAGCCCCAACCGCGGCTCCCAAGGCCACCAAGGCTGCGGTCACGCGGAGTCTGCCTGCCCTCCCACGTACCGGATGACCTCCACCCCGTCGAGGATGACGAGGCCCTTTGTCACGAGTTCATCCAGTCGGGGCAGGAAAGCCCGCACCTTCTTCTCCGCATCAACGATCAGGATGACGACGGGAAGGTCCTCTGAGAGGGAGAGGATGCGGGTGGTGTGGATGTGCCGAGACGCGCCATAGCCCTCGATGCCGCGGAGTACGGTGGCACCGACAAGACCGGCCGCGTGGGCGCGATGGACGATCTCCGTGTACACGGGGTGGTGGTGCCATTGGGCGCTCTCGCCCACGACGATGGTGAGGCGGAGGGCTGGTCCTTTGATGGTGGTCATGACTCACTCCTTCTGGCGGCGAGCGAGGCGCGCGCGGTGAGCGCGGCCGATGCAAGGGTGGCGCCCGTGATCGCCGCCGCGATCGCGGCCACAGGGGTGCCGAGGTAGTACACAAGGGCGAGGGCGGGACGCTCACCCAGGAGGGCATGGGTCTCGACGGCGAATGCCGAGAAGGTCGTGAATCCACCGAGCAGCCCGACCCCGAGAAGGGGGCGAACATACCTCCGCCCGGTCAGGACCTGCTCGATCAGTACCATCAGGACGCCAATGGAGAGGCAGCCGATGACATTGATGGCAAATGTCGAAAGGGGGAAGGTGCCGGATGCGATCGGCCACCGCTCCTCCGCCCACCAGCGTGCGAGCGCCCCGGCGGCACCTCCACACGCTATTGCTGCCCCCACCCGCAGCGGGTTTCCTCTCAATAACCACCGAGGGGAACCCATGGCCCTACGCTACCGCCGGACAACCCCTTGCTCGCCTGGGTACACGAGCCCTATCTTCCGACGCCCCTGGATGCACCCCCGATCCGGTCAATATGGGACGATCGCTACTTCTTTGGGGATGAAGCCTTCTTGGCCGAGGCCTTCTTCACGGGTGCCCTCTTGGCTGGGGCGCGCCGCGCACCGGGCTTCTTCGTCGGGCCCTTGGCGCGCTTGTCCGCGAGGAGTTCCACCGCTCGCTCCGGGGTCAGGTCCTCGATGGCCTCGCCCCGGGGGAGGGTGACATTGGTGGTCCCGTCCGTGATGTAGGCCCCGAACCGGCCCTCCTTGACGACGACGGGCTTTCCGGACTCTGGGTCAACCCCGAGTTCACGGAGGGGAGGGGTGGTCGGACGGCCTCGCCCACGCTTGGGTTCGGCATAGATGGCGAGGGCCTCGTCGAGGGTGACGGTCAGCAACTGCTCCTCTGATTCGAGTGACCGGGAGTCAGTGCCTTTCTTGAGGTACGGGCCGAAACGACCGTTCTGCGCCGTGATCTCCGCGCCGTCGGCGGGGTCCGTTCCCACCACCCTGGGGAGTGAGAGAAGAACGATCGCCTCATCGAATGTCACCGTCTCTACATCCATGGTTTTGAACAGCGACGCCGTCTTTGGTTTACCGGTCGTGCCCTCGGGCAGGACCTCGGTGACGTAGGGCCCGAAGCGTCCGGCCTTTGCGACGATGGTGTGGCCGGTCGAAGGGTTGAGGCCAAGGGGCCTTTCATCCGCGCCCTGGGTCCTCAAAAACTCCAAGGCCTTCTCAACCGTAAGTTCGTCCGGGGCGAGGTCCCTCGGGATGGACGCCCGCTCCGTCTCGCCATCGACCACCCGCTCCACGTATGGGCCGAACTTGCCGACCCTGACGGCGATCCCCTCGCCGATATCGAACGTGTTGACGGCCCTGGCATCGATAGTGCCGAGCTCGCTGACCAGGTGCTTCAAGCCTTCCTGGCGTCCGTGCTCCTCGGAACCGGTGCCCAGATAGAACCGCCCGAGCCAATCGCGACGATCAATCTCGCCCGAAGCGATTCGGTCGAGGCCCCGTTCCATTTCGGCCGTAAATTCATAGTCGATCAGCCAGTCGAAGTGCTTCTCCAGGAGCCCGACAATGGAAAATGCGATCCAGTTCGGCACTAGCGCCTGCTTGACCACACGAACGTAGTCGCGGGCGATGATGAGGTCTACGGTCGCGGCATAGGTGGATGGGCGACCGAACTTGCGATCCTCAAGCTCCTTGATCATCGATCCCTGGGTGAATCGCGGCGGCGGGGTGGTGTGGTGGCCCACGGGCTCCAGGTCGTCGGTCTTGACCGGTTGACCCGCCTCGAGTCGAGGCAGCCGGGTGTCGTTCCCTCCAGACCCGACCCGCTCCTCGTCCTCCTCGTACCGAGACCGTTCGCGCGACTCCTCATATACGGAGAGGAAACCAGGGAAGGTGACGATGGTGCCAGACGCCGTGAATTCGACCGCGTGGTGTGCGGCGCTCTCGGCGCCAATCCGCACGGTGGACGTGGTGCCCTTCGCGTCCTTCATCTGGCTGGCGAGGGTACGTCTCCAGATGAGGTCGTACATCTTGAGCTCGTCCCCCCGGAGTTCTCCTCCGAGGGAATCGGGCGTGCGGAAGCGGTCCCCGGCGGGGCGGATCGCCTCATGCGCCTCCTGGGCATTGACATCGCTAGACGCATACACGCGGGGGGATTCGGATACGGATTCCGCGCCGAACATCTCGGCGGCCTGGGCCCGCGCCGCCCGCACGGCCTCACCGGACAGGATCGGGGAGTCGGTGCGCATGTAGGTGATGTACCCACGCTCATACAGCCCCTGAGCCACCCGCATCGCCTCCCGCGCCCCCAGGCGGAGCTTGCGGCCCGCCTCCTGGATCAGCGAAGAGGTTATGAACGGCGAGGAGGGACGACGGGTGTAGGGCTTGGACTCGACCGCAAGGACGCTGAAGTCGGCGGAGACCAGGCCCGACGTGAGGGCCCCGGCAACCGCGGCTGTAACGTGCGTGACCGCCGAACCCTTGAGTTCTCCGGCGTCATTGAAGTCCCGGCCAGTTGCCACCCGCTTGCCATCGATCGAAGCGAGGTGCGCCTCGAACTGCCTCCCGGAATCCGGGCCGCTGACGGCCTCGAACACCGCGCGGATATCCCAGTATTCGGTCGGGATGAACGCCATGCGCTCCCGCTCGCGGTCGACGACCAGGCGGAGGGCGATCGATTGGACGCGTCCGGCGCTCAGGCCCTGCGCGACCTTGCGCCACAGGACTGGAGAGACCTCATATCCGTAGAGCCGGTCGAGGACGCGCCGGGCCTCCTGGGCCTCGACAAGCTCCATATCAACCTCGCGCGGATGTTCAAGCGCGCGACGAATTCCTTCGGGGGTGATCTCATGAAAGGCCAGCCGCTTGACCGGCACCTTGGGTTTGAGCACCTCTAAGAGGTGCCACGCGATGGCCTCGCCCTCGCGGTCCTCATCTGTTGCGAGCAGGACCTCGGAAGCCTCCTTGAGGTGAGCCCTGATCTCGGCGACCACCTTCTTCTTTTCCGGCGGCACCACGTAGTACGGCTCAAATCCGTTCTCGACATCGACGGCGAACTTGCCAAGGCTGCCCCCGCGTTTGTCTGCAGGCATCTCGGACGGTTGAGGCAGGTCTCGGATGTGCCCGATGGAGGATACGACGTCGTAACCGTCGCCGAGGAGCCCGCCGATGGTGCGGGACTTCGTCGGTGACTCGACGATGACGAGGGTGCGACCCGTAGTCATGGAACCTGCTCTCCCTTGGCTTGTGCGCCCTAGTATGGGCGCGCTGCGCAAAATATCCCGCATCACTGTATGCCGCGCAAGTCGGGCCTGTGGACGAAAACGCTCCCCTGAAGCCCCCGATGCCCCCTAAAACTCGGTGGACTCGCGCCGAGTGAGAGCCTCCCGGATCCCCGGTTCTGCCTCCGACGGGGGGAGAGTGACCCGACGCTCAAGCCCGGGAAGGGCGTCGATGGGGACAATGTCGACCAGGCGTAATTTTCCCAGCCGCTCGGCGTATTCGGGGCGGACCCCCTCGGAGCGGGCCTCCTGAAGAACCGGGGGTCGGGCTCCGCGACGCTCCAGCTCCGTCACGATCTCCTCGATGTCGGCCAGGGTCAACACGGTCGGGTCAACGGTGATCCGTACCTCGTAGTCGACCCCAGAGGCCACCAGGAGATCAAGAGACGCCCACGCCCGTTCGCCGCCCGCCCTCGCGCCCGTGACCGCCTGGTACCGGGTGAGGGGGGCCTTGATGTCGAGCCCGACCCAGGCGACGTCGGGAAGTAGTTCCTTGAGCCGGGCGGGATAGGCCCCGTTAGTGTGAAGGACGGCTCCGAATCCCAGTTCCTTCACCTCGGCGACGGCATCGAGAAGTTCGGGCTGACGCGTGGGTTCTCCGCCGGAGAAGACGACCCCATCCAGGAGCCCAACCCTTTGCTCAAGGGTGGCGCGCACCTGCTCCCAGGGGATCAGCCCCGGGGCCCTCATGTCTATGAGGTCGGGGTTCTGGCAGTAACCACAATCCCAGGGGCACCCCTGAAGGAATAGGACGGAGGACAGCCTCCCGGGCCAGTCAATTGCGGAAAAAGGGAGGAACCCCGCGATCGCGAGATCGCTAGCACTCATCGCAAGGCTGTGGCGTCTTCACGGAAATGGACCCGCTCGGCGTGCTCGCCCTTCTTCCCTATGTTGAACGACGTGACGGGGCGGTGGTATCCCATGACGCGGGTCCACACCTCGCAGGCCTGGGGCTCCCGTTCTGGAAATTCGAGCGCACAGAGGGGGCAGGCGACTTGCTCGCCGTCGAGGTATCCGTGGAACGGACAGATTGAGAAGGTGGGCGTCACGGTGATGTACGGCAATCGGGCGCTTTCGAGCGTGCGCTTGACGAGTTGCTTGCACGCCTCCACGCTCGACACCCTCTCCCTCATGTAAAGGTGGAGTACGGTGCCTCCCGTGTACTTTCCCTGCAGGATTTCTTGACGACGGATCGCCTCGAATGGGTCGTCCGTGAATCCCCCCGGCAACTGCGAGGAATTGGTGTAGTAGGGCTGCTCTGGGGTGCCTGCCTGGATGATTTCGGGGAACTCCTTGCGGTCCACCTTTGCGAAACGGTAGGTGGTTCCCTCGGCCGGCGTCGCCTCGAGGTTGTAGAGGTGCCCGGTCTCCTCCTGGAACTGGATCATCAGTTCCCTGACGTGGTCGAGCATCTCGATAGCCATCGCTTCACCCTCTGGAGTGGTGATGTCGTGTTCGTCGTGCGTGAAGTTCCTAATCATTTCGTTGATGCCGTTGACGCCGATGGTGGAGAAGTGATTGCGGAGCGTTCCGAGGTAACGCTTGGTGTACGGGAAGAGGCCGTCGTCGATCGCCTCCTGGATCACCTCTCGCTTCCTTTCGAGCGTGCCGCGCGCCAGGTTGATCAAGCTGTCGAGCTCGCGGTACATCCCTTCGTGGTCGCCCGCGAACCTGTAACCCAACCGTGCGGTGTTGATGGTGACCACGCCGACTGATCCTGTCTGCTCGGCAGAGCCGAAGAGCCCGTTACCCCTCTTGAGGAGTTCACGGAGGTCCAACTGAAGCCTGCAGCACATCGACCGAACCATGTGCGGCTCGAGGTCGGAGTTAATGAAGTTCTGGAAGTACGGGAGGCCGTACTTCGCCGTCATCTCGAAGAGCAACTGAGTGTTCGAGCTGTCCCAATCGAAGTCCTTGGTGATGTTGTACGTGGGGATGGGGAAGGTGAATACCCTGCCCGCCGCGTCGCCCGTCGTCATGACGTCGATGTAGGCGCGGTTGATCATGTCCATTTCGGCCTGAAGCTCACCATAGGTGAAGGGCATCTCCTTGCCGGCGATGAACGGGCTTTGGTCCTTGAGGTCCGCGGGGCAGGTCCAGTCGAAGGTCAGGTTGGTGAAGGGCGTCTGGGTGCCCCAGCGGGAGGGAACGTTGAGGTTGTAGATGAGTTCCTGGATGCCCTGGCGTACCTGCTTGTAGGTGAGGTTCTCGTAGCGGATGAACGGCGCCATATAGGTGTCGAAGGACGAGAACGCCTGGGCGCCCGCCCACTCGTTCTGCAGGGTGCCCAGAAAGTTGACGATCTGGCCGACGGCGCTCGAGAAGTGCTTAGCCGGGCTCGCCTCAACCTTGCCGGGGACACCGTTGAAGCCCTCGGAGAGGAGGGTCCGGAGGGACCACCCAGCGCAGTACCCAGAGAACATGTCGAGGTCGTGGATGTGAAAATCACCCTTGCGGTGAGCCTCCCCCGCGTCGGGCTCATAGATGTGGCTGAGCCAGTAGTTCGCAATGACCTTACCGGCGGTGTTGAGAATCAGCCCACCGAGCGAATACCCCTGGTTGGCGTTGGCGTTAACTCGCCAGTCGCTCCTATCTAGGTACTCCTCGACGGATGTCTCGACGTCGATGACGGGCTTGACGTGTTCGACGGCGGCAATAGTCATTAGTGGGCCCCTTTACTCAGTTGGATCGGCTTCCATCGACCACTATATGTAGTATCCCTTCGGAAATCAATGCCTATATGTTGTGTTCTTTCTCGGCGTGTCGCCGAAGACTCGGGACCTTGGTCCCGGGTCTGAGCCCCTCGCCGACGTCCCCGATGCAGCCGGAGGACAGCCAAGACCATTCCGTCGGTGTGGCGTCAGCCTACGGGCGGGGTACGACACTCCGTCGATCCCTCGCGGGCACACCCGCAGATGAGGACAATGAATTCTGGAGGCCGGGGCCCCCAACGATTCCCTCCCGGCCGTCGTCAGGTATGCAGGAGGCAAACCCGTAGGACGAAGACGGAGGATTGATGGCCGACTGGCACGACACGATGGAAGGCCTCGTTCGCGACCGCGAACGGGCGCTTCTGGGATATGCCTACCTCGTCTGTGGGAATTCGACACAGGCGCAGGACCTGGTCCAGGACGCCCTCGTGAGGACATTCTCGAGGCCGCGTCCGGGGCTCACCGTGCTCAAGGCTGAGGCCTATGTGCGTCGGGCCATCACCTCCACCTACATCGACCAGTACCGCCGCCACCAACGGTGGTCTCGGGTTCAGCACCTCTTCCGCCCGGGTGACCGGTCGGACGATGTAGCCGCCGGCATCGACATGAGCGCCGACGTCACTCAGGCGATTTCCGCACTCCCCCCCAGGGAGAGGGCCTGCGTCATGCTTCGTTTCTTCGATGACCTCACGGTGCCGCAGATCGGTCACCAGTTGGGGCTCGCGGACGGGAGCGTGAAGCGCTACATCTCCGATGGAATCGAGCGCCTTGAGCGAAGCCTCGGCCCCCTGGAGGACGTCCAGGAAACGGCTCCCGTGGTCGGGTATCGATACACCCCCGGCCACATGCGAAAGGAACAATGACATGACCAGGCTATCCGACCTCCTGAGGGGCGCGGCCGACCGCGCTCCCGTTGGTGAGGCGTCGGTTTCGATCGAGCGAGCCCGCAGGCGGGTGCGCATCCAGCGGGGGGCGAGAGGCGTCGCCAACGGCCTCGCCGGCGCTGGCGCTGCCGCCCTGGTCTTCCTCGGGGTTGTCAACCCGACCCTCGCCACTTCACGCGAGATGGATGACTTGGCCCTCGCCCCCTATCCGGCCCAAGACGACGGAGGCAAACACCTAGGCGGGGGAGACGAGACCGCAACGAACGCCTTCTACTCCGGCTACTGGGGAAGCTGCGGCGCCAGCCTCGATGAAGGTCCCGGTGACTACTCGGAATCCCTCACGCTCGTCATCGATTCCGATGGCTGGCTCGACCTTGAGGGTGGCGCGACCGTTGACATCCCTACCAACCTCACGGTGACGGGTGACCTTGAGGTCCGGACAACCGGGCCGGAAGCCGTCCTTCTGTATGACGGCCTGGTCGTGGCCCGCCTCGACCAGGACCAGGTCATAGGCATCCCCGAGACGGACGAGACGGAACAGGCCCCCGACACGGAACAGATCCTCGACCTCGCCTCCGGTGACGTCATCGACTCGACCCTGGCCTTCCCGCTCGTGAACTGCTTCGATGGGGCTCCCTTGCCCGCGGCCAAGTACGAACTCGTGGCAAGTCAGGGGTTTTCAACCGTGACCGAGGAGCCTGTGCCCGAACCTACGGTTGTGCCCACACCCGGACCGACGACGGTACCCGAGCCGGAGCCGGGCACCGCTCGTACCTCCACCGACGCCCCGATCGAGGTGGCGAGCGACATCGTGGAACCCGACCCCAGCGTCATGCCGGTCGAGCCACCGCCCTGGGACTACCGCGAAACTTCCACGGCCGTGACCCTCACCGTCGCGGGCGACCCGGTCGACGACCCATTCGGCGCCTACATCTGGACGGCTCCGGACAAGCCTACGGACATCCTCACCCCGGCGAAGGCTCGCGAGTTGTATCAAGCGGGACTCGTCACCGGAACGTGGGACATGACCCCCGGCACGTCGCGGTGGATCGTCCCGAACTACGAGACCGACCCCTCTTATGCTTCGACGAGGAGCGCGGCCTCGGGTTGGTGCGGATGCGGCTGTAACGGCTCTAACTCCATGACCTTTCCAACGCAGTCCGCAGCCCTCGACCTCCTGGACGTCTCCGCGACCTTCCCGTCCCGAGCCAACATCTCCTATGGCTGGATCGTAGACGGGAACCCGGAGATCCACTTCACCGTCACGAACACCTCGGAGTACTCGCTCCCCGGTTTCTACGGCGAGCCGAGCCGCCAGCTCTACCTGGTCAGGGACGGGCGCGTGGCGGCAGAGGCCTACCCGCAAAACATGTACCCCTACGCCGGTGACATCGCCTACGACACCCCTTCGATGGAGGGAGCGGGCGACGCCAGCGAGTATTGGGGCACGCTGTCTCCGGGCGCCGCTCTCAAGGGGGACTACCTTTGGCGGGACCTTAATGGCTGCTGGACCGACTCTGGGCCCCGGCCCGTGACGGCGGGTACCTACACCCTAGTGGCCGCCCAGACCATTTACATCGAAAGCCCCAATGGCTCGGACCCCATCCTTTACAGGGAATTTGATGTGGATCTGACGGACGACGACGGCGTGATGACCATCGACCCGGGCATCAACCCGGGTGTCGAGCCGACTATCGACCCCTACTACACCTACGACTCGGTCGAGCTCCAGGTGTGGACCTCTCTGGGGAATGTGACCATTACCACAAACTGAGGCATTCCCGACACGGCCCCTTTCTCTCCACACTGGAGGGGAGGGGCCGTAGTCGTGGCTCCTTGGGGTACGCCGTCGTGTGGCATCTGTCACATTGGGAACTTCACCCCAAGGTTTGGGTCGGCCCACTCGTATGGAAAAGTAGTGGAAGCGGACGCCTGTGGCGTCCCGACAAGCGGAGGTGGCAATGCCCAGTTGGGCCGAAACCCTTGAAGAGTTGGTGAGGAAGCGTGGCGGTGCCCTCGCAGCGTATGGGTACCTTCTCACCGGCAATGCACGGGATGCGGAAGACCTGTTACACGACGCCGTCGTGAGGACGTTCTCCCGCGGAAAGGCCAACGTGAGCATGGGCGAGGCGGAAGCCTATGTCCGGAGGGCCATGTTCTCGGCCCACGTGGACGCCACCCGCAAGGATCAGTCCTGGCGGCGGGTCTTCCATCTTCTCAAGGGGGAGGAAACAGAGACCCACGTCCAAGCCGTGGAGTTTCGCACGGATCTTCAGGAGGCCCTGCGCCACCTGACCCCGCGCGAACGTGCTTGTACCATCCTCCGCTTCTACGACGATCTCACGGCCGTAGCCATCGGTCGGGAGCTCGGAATATCCGAAGGCACCGTCCGGCGGTATCTGTCCGATGCGGCGGTGAAGTTACGCGGACAACTTGGGGCACTCGAGGACAACCCATCGCAGGGTGTCTCCTATGGCACCGTGCAAGAAACCGCGACGACACGGACAAAGGCGAAGCAATCGTAGGTATCGCAGATGAATCAGCAGGGGAGATGTGACGTACGTCACATCTGAAGTACAACCCCAAGGTTTCGATCGACCCAAACGTATTGATAAGTGAAGAGGAAGTACGAAGTACAGGGTGTCTCCTATGGCACCGTGCAAGGAACCGCGACGACACGAGCAAGGACGTGGCAACCGTGAATATCAACGAGCAGATGAATCAGCTGGGGCAGATTGGGAGCGTGGGCTATAAACCCACGGACGAGGTCGTCGACCAACTTGTTGGTCGAGCCAAGCGTGCCCGCGCTATCCGTCAAGGCTCGGCCGCGTTGGTCGGATCCATCGGAGCCATCGGATTGGGCCTCATCGGAGCGCAGGTTATCGTCAACATCTCCCACCAGGAGGACGCGGGTATTGCGGACCGCAACTTCAACTTCCAGAACATGTCCTTTGATGACCTCAACGGCAAGGGATACACCGGCCAGGGCACGTCCCAGGATGAACTCGCCAAGGCGTGGCAGGACCTCAAGGCGGCGGCTGCCGTCACGGTCGTGGCACCCGCACCGGCCGCACCGGCCGCGGAGCCTGGTACGACCACGACGAAACCCCCGACGCAACCCGCGCCGCCTCCCCCCGCGATTCCCGCAGGGTCCTTCCTCTTCAAGGGTCGCGTGTTCAAGTGCGAGATGTGGCACGACGCCGCGACCGGTTCAGATTTCTGGGGCGCCTGGAGCGGCACCGGATGGGATTATGAAAACAAGATGATCGTGTGCGATCCCAATAAATCCGAAGATCTTGGCTACAAATACATGGGAAATGGGGCGGGAAATACGTCCACCCGAACCTGCACCGGAAGCTCCGACACCAATTGGGGTGCGCCACACCAGATCTCCTGCCGAACGACCAGCGCGCTCTGGAGCCTCCTACCTACTGACTGGAACAGCGCCAGTGGCGGGAACACCAAGTGGACCCTGAACAACGATGCTGGAAAGATCCTGACCAACTCGAACTACAAGTGGTTCACGCCCGGAGGGTGTGCAGCGATACCCCTCTCGGCCTCCATTCAGTTGAGGATACTTCCCCAGTGCCACGAGGCCGGTTGCGACGGGTGGTACTACCACAAGGACAGCCACCCGGTTTGGGATGGTGACACCTACTCCTGGGAGAGTGGAGCGTGGGTGAAGGACACCCCCCCACCTCCGCCGCCGCCGGAGCCGGAACCTGAGCCGGAGCCTTAGGTCTAGAATATGTAGGACTCCCGGGTGTGGCGCGGATCCCTCAGCCCACGCCACACCCGGGCCCTTCATCGAGGAAGGGAAACGAGCGGGTCACGGAAACGTGACCCGCTCGTTTTGTTCTACAGTTTTGTCCTACAGCGCCTATCTGGTTCCCGCGCTCGCCGATCACTGGGGGGTGCCGCCACGTGGCGTCGACATCGTTGCTGGGCACGCGGCTCGGATCAAGACGGTGACGATTACGAAACAGTAACGGTTCGGCGCGATTCGTGACCGAAGGGTGTGCCGCGAGTAGCGTCTGGATCGTGCAAACAGATCTCACCCCCGTCGGCCTCCGTCGGCCCGTCGTCGTTCTCGGGCTTGCCGCCCTCGTCTTCAGCGCGTCCGCGTGCTCCGCAACGCCGGAGACCGGCCCGTCGGCGAGTTCCTCGCCATCGGTCGCCGCCCCGGTCGATACCCTTCCTCTCAACAACGTGACGATTCCGTCCGAAGCCTTGGGAGCGAACCTCATCGGCGACCCCGCGCAGCACGACGCGATTGTCTATTTGCCACCCCAGTACTTCACGAGCGATGACTCGCTTCCCGTCCTCTACTTCCTTCCTGGGTATGGGGGCTCGACGATGTCGGAAGTTTCCCTTCCCGAGGATCTTGACACGGCCTTCGAGACCCTCGACCCGATGATCATCGTCATCGTCAACGGCCTCAACTCCTTCACCGGGAGTTTCTACACGGACTCGACGACTACCGGTGGGTGGTCAACCTTCCTCGCGGACGACGTGGTGCCGTATGTCGATTCGCACTTCCGCACGATCCCTTCGCGCGACGCACGCGGCATCGCCGGCCACTCGATGGGTGGCTTCGGGGCGCTCGACAACGCTATGAGGCACTCCGACGTGTTCGGGTCGGTCTTCGCGATGGCACCGGCGCTCTTCGACGAGAACGGCCTTCAGGAGTTGCATCTGTTCACGTCGGAGAATCGCGTGCGTGCCTTGATTGCCCTGGTCGATGAGGCCAGTGCGTTGGGTCCGGACGTGGGTCTCGACCACCTTATCGCGTCTCAGTTGACGTTCGACGTCGGCTATGGGATGGCGTTCGCGCCGACCGATGAGTTCCCTTACTTCGAGTACCCATTCACGCTCGCCGAGGATGGCACGCTTGTGCGGGACGACGCCGTCTTGGCGCGATGGGAGGCAGGCTACGGTGGGGTCGCGTCAGAGGTGGCGGCCTTCGCCCCCGAACTCAAGTCACTCAACGGGATTGGCATCGATTGCGGATCCAATGACGAGAACCGATGGATCCCTCCGGGTTGCGCATACATGGACGCCCAACTGACTGCCGCTGGCATCGAGCACCAATACACGACCCACACGGGGACTCACAACGGCTTCAACCGTGAGCGCATCCTCGAGCACATGCTGCCGTTCTTCTCTGGGATCTTTACGGAAGCGACCGACTAGCGCGCGAGCGGAGGCGCGCGACCTCCTCCGAAAGGAGTCCGACCCGCTATTCCAGGGTCAAGATCCGGTCCCCGCCCGAGCCGACCGGCTGATCGACCCACCCACCGATCGCACGCCGACCGTCACGGTCACCGCGCCCCTCGGGTCTGTGGAGCACCGCTCAAGCGCCACTCCCCACTCGTCTGCCACGGCAGCCGCCAAGGCGCAAGGATCTCCCGAACTCCCATCCAAGCGGCCTATATCCCAGCACCCTGCGTGCACGCACCCTTTGAACGCACGGAGGTCCCGTGCCTCGGCCGCGGCCGCCAGCGCGCATGCATCGGCTGCTCCCTGAACCCGGGAGGCCGCGGCCGAGGCGGCGCCCACCACACCAACCGCCGTGGCGAGCGTCGCGGCCACGACCACGAGGGCAACCATGACCAGCGAGGCCGAGCCTCGATCCCCGTACCTACGCCTAATCCTGGGCACGGGTCACGGCCGAGGCTCGTACGACCAGACCCCACGGGCCGGCGTCTTCGACCGTCACCCGTATCCACTCCCCATCGCGAACGATGTCGACCGAGGCTCCATCTCCCCCGATCGTCAGGGCAGCCTCACGGGCCATCCCGTTCGAATCCGTGATCGCCACCCGCGCCGAGGCGCTCGCCGCATCCTGCGCCCTCACCATGGCTACGCCATACTGAGTTGCCACACCGATAAACCCGAGGAGCAAGGCCATAGCGGGCAACACCATCGCGAACTCCACCGTTGCCGACCCGCGAGCCGCCGATCCCTGTGATGCCAAATCGTGCTCGGTGAATAGCCTCCGCACCCTGCTGTTTAAACGCACCCTACTGTCCCAGGGCCGACCCGATGAGTCCCATGAGCCACCCCCTCACCTCGGGTGACTTGAGCAGGGCCACCAGCACCCCGGCGAACCCCGCCGCGGCCAATGTGACCAGCGCATACTCCGTCGTTGCCGATCCGATGTCCTTCGTCCATCCCACAACCCTGTTCATCCGGCTCTCCTTTCCGATGACTCCCTTGATCGTCACCACTCGTGTCCGATGCCCGTCGCCAAGGCGACGACGAGCGGAATGACGCCGACGACAACGAACGATGGCAATAAGCAGAGGGCAAGGGGCAGGGTGGCGCCCACCCCCAGGCGTGCCGCCTCTCGCTCGGCCTCTTCTTGACCGCGCTCGACGATCGCCTCACGGGAGGCGCGCAGCGTCGATGCCGGCGACGCTCCCCGGAACCAGGAGGACCGGAGGGCCCTTTCGAGCGGGGCGAGGCGAGGGGACGCTTCACCCCACGCAGCCGACCACCCCTCGCCATCGGCGAGCCTGTCCGCAATCCTTGATAGGGCGTCGCCCTCCGGCGCGGTTGCCCACCCCACCTCCGCGACCGCGGACCTTACGTCCAGGCCGGAACTCACCGCGGCCTCGGTAAGGGCAAGCAACAGCGCGGCGGGGGCCGCGTCACGCCCGGCGTCCTCGGCGCGAAGAAGCAGACGCCCAAGCCACGCTCGCCCACCCGCCCACATCGCACCCCCGACCGCCAGCAGGATCCACCCCAGCGGGGTCGCTATAAGAATCCGCGCTGCACCGGGGTCGAGGGCTACGGCGAATAGCCATCCCACGGCTGGCAGCCACAAGAGCACCCGCGCGCTCGCCCGTGGACCCGCGAGGGCCACCTCCCGCGCCGACTCCGCCCTTCGGCGACCCCGTTCCGCCTCCCCAATCCGTTCGAGCACGTCCGCGAGGGGTGCGCCGGACCGGTGGGCGAGCCTCCCTGCGGAGCGCAGCGCCTCCGCCTCCATCGGGTCCAGACCTGCTACCTCGGGTGCGCCATCGGCTTCAACCCCCACCCCAAACGCCTCCCACCAGGCCGCCTCCGGGGTGGCCCCCGAACGAAGCAGCCCGATGGCCTCCATGGTCCTCATCCCGCTCACGCCGCGATCCCCAACTTCCGCGTCGCGGGGTCATCCCACCCGAGCACCGCTCTGAGCTCGTCCCACGCGGGTCCGTCCGAGACCTCCCCATCCGATCCGGCGACCATCGCCGTCTCGACCCTAAGATCCTCCCTTCGGCGCCATCCTTCGCGCGCCCGCAACACCGCCACCTCGGTCACTCGTCGCCCCGAAGCCGTCTTCTCCAGGTGAACCACCGCATCGAAGGCCGCCGCCGCATAGAGGTCCGTCGCCCTTCGATCCATCCCCGCGAGCGCCCCAAGGGCGGCAAACCGAGCGGGCACGTCGGCGGGGGTGTTCGCATGAAGGGTGGCCATCCCTCCGCGATGCCCGGTGTTGAGCGCGGTCAGCACGTCCCGCACCTCCACCCCCCGACACTCCCCCAGGACGATTCGGTCGGGCCTCATCCGGAGGGCTTCACGGACCAATCGCGAGAGGGACACCTCTCCGGCCCCGTCCACGTTCATGCGGCGCTCGACCAGCCGGACCACGTGAGGATGGTTGGGGTTCACCTCCCCGGCCTCCTCGATGACGACGATCCTCTCCCGGGGATCGACGAGCGAAAGGAGCGAGGCAAGGAGGGTGGTCTTCCCGCTACCGGTCGCGCCCGTGAGCAGGACGCTCGCACGTACCGATACGAGTCCCTCCAACACCTTTGCGACGCGGGGGGCCAGGGTGCCACCCAACACGAGGTCGTCGAGCGTGAGGGCGCGGCTCCGAACCGTTCTGAGGGAGATGACCGCGCAACCGTCGACCACAGGGGGGAGGGCCGCGTGGAGACGGGTGCCATCGGGAAGGCGCGCATCCACCAACGGAGAAGCGTCATCGAGCCGCCGACCACCCAGGGAGGCGAGTCGGACGGCTAGCTCCCTCACCTCTCCCGGTGTCGCGAACCTCACCCCCGCACGCTCGAGCCCAGTACCCCTATCGATCCACACCTCTTCGGGACCGTTGACCAACACGTCCGTCACACCAGGGACCTCGATCGCCGCCTGAAGCGGCCCGGCGTGCCATGGGCGGGGTAGGTGGTTCACGAACTCAGCCTTCTCGTCCCCGGTATCCCCGGCAAAAAGCGTTCCGACAACGCCAAGGCCTGCTCATTCGTTGAGAACCTGGGGACATCGGCCAGGCTTCCGACTCCATGGTCAGAGGCTCGTAGAATCCAGTAGGAGGGAGGGTCCATGAGCCTTCAACGACAATCGGCGGCCTTCTTCGACCTCGACAAGACAATCATCGCTACGTCGTCCACGATTGCCTTCTCACACGAGCTTCATGTCGAAGGCCTCCTATCCCGGGTCGACACCCTCCGCACCGTCTACGCCCAGTTCCTCTTCATGGTCGGTGGGGCAGACGCCCGGCAGACCTCGCGTATGCGTGATTCCATCGCGGAGACCATCACTGGATGGGAGGCCGACAAGGTCCGGAGAATCGTCGAGGAGACCGTTAAGGAGCATATCGATCCAGTTGTCTTTGAGGAGGCCATTCGCCTCATCAGGCGCCATCAGGCGAATGGGCGCGACGTCATTATCGTCAGTGCCTCTGGCGCGGAGATCGTTGAACCCATTGCCCGCCTGCTCGGAGCCGTCTCATTCATCGCCTCGGAAATGGAGGTGGTCGACGGCAAATACACGGGAAAGATCGACTTCTATGCCTACGGACCGCAGAAAGCCGAGGCCATTCGTGGCCTCGCCAAGAAGAATGGGTATGACCTCGAGCGCTCGTATGCCTATTCGGACTCAATCACCGACATGCCGATGCTGGATGCCGTGGGATTCGGATACGCCGTCAACCCCAACCACCACATGCGGCGGATCGCAGCCGAGCACGGTTGGGGAGTCCTCTCCTTCAGGAAGCCCACCGCCTTACGTCAGGTGAATCACCGCCGGGGCACCCTTGCCTTTGGTGTCATCGTCGGACTCGTCGGCCTCGTCTGGATCGGGACATCTCGACGGCGGGCAAAACTGTAGGGCCATAAGACGCCCGTGCCTGATCGCCACCGTCGCCCTTGGAGTCGCCATCCTTGCTGGGGCTTCTGTGGCCCCGGAAAGTCCACACTGGCCAAGACCCGAAGTGCTCCGCTATCCCTTGAGGTCCCTCCTCCGGAACACCCACACGCTCGCGGCGACGAACACCGCCGAGGCCGCGGCGAGGATCCCGAGGTTCATCCAGTCGAAGCCATTGTCCAGCGGCAGGTTCTCCGAGTAGTAGTAGAAGGGAGACGTTTTAACCCAGTTCGCGAGGTCGGGGTTGATGGGCAGGATGACGGCGACGGTATAGGCCGCGGTCACGATGAAGGTCCCGGTCGCGACGGCCACGCGTGAGATTCCCGTCAGCGCGCTGACGAACAAGGCTACAGCCCCAATACACAGGCCGAAGGCGGCCAGGTGGACGCACATCGCCGTGAGGTTGGTATAGCTAAGGTCAAGCCCCGCCATCAGGTCGCCCGCGAGAACCCCGAGGAACGTCAGGAAGGCGATCCCGAAGACCACGAGGGTCATCCCCCACGCCTTGGCCAACACCACCCTCGTCCGCGAGACGGGGTTGGCGAGCAGGAGGCCCATGGTTCGGTCGCGTTCCTCCCCCGCGAGACCGCGGGCGGCTAGGGCGATCGCGACGACCGCGATCGCGATGGGCGCCATGATCGAAAAGATCTCACCGTAGTAGTAGCCCGAGGGCACGCCGTAGTCCGCCCCTCCCACCATCGCCATGAGCTCCGGGGGGAACGCGTCCAGGAGCTCGCCCATTTTGTCTCCGACGCCCTTGAACGTCGGACCCAGGATCGCGGCCATGTAGAAGAGGCCGCCGCCAGTGACGTAGAACATGGTCCGGGCATCGCTCGTCGACTTCGTCGCGATTCCGGCCGTCAGGGCCCGGCCCGATATCTTCTCGGCATACTTGGCGATCTTGGGGTTGCGGACCGCGCGATCGAGCAGGGTAAGGCGCTCCTCCCCGACCTTGAGGTCACGCCGCTCGAACGAGACGACGGCCAGGAACAGGAACACCAGCCCCAAGACCGCGAGCAGCGCCACATGGCCCCATGCGACGCCATGAATGAACGGCTCGGCCCCATTGAGGTAGTACCAAGGGAAGGCCTTCGCCCAGGACCCGCCCCAGCTCGTCAAGGGAAGCAGTCCCGCGGCGAAGAAGGACACGAGCATGACGGCGGTTCCGGTGGCCACCGCCGTGGTCGTGTTCGCTGTGTGGGCGCCAACCAGGAACGTGAGCCCCGCGAGGAAGAGCGCGAGGGCCGCCAGGTGGATTGTCGTCGAGCCTAGATGCATGCCGGTGGTGTCCGCGTTCGTGATCCAGAGGGCCAGCCAGTACCCGCCCCACACCATCAGACATCCGAAGGCGATCATGGCCACGAGCGCGGAAGCCTTCTCGACGACCATGCGCCTCCGGCTCCTAGGGTTGGCGAGCAACAGGCCGGCGGTCCCCCATCGCTCCTCGCCTGCCACGGCGTCGGCGGCCATGGCGATGAGCAGACCGATGAGCACGAAGGGCACGACGGAGCCCACCATCTCACTGAGGATCATCCCCGATGCTCCCAGGCTCGTATCGAATCCCATGACCTTGAGGAAGGCCTCGGGCATAAGCTCAAAAGCCGCAATGGCCTCGTCGCCGATGTCCTTGTACACGGCGACGCCCATCCAGATGACCAGAGTGATGGAGGCCGCGCCGATGACGATCCCCCGCCAACGGTCACGGATCGCCTTGAGGAAGATCGATCCGAGCATCAGCGCGTCTTCCCTTCTCCCTGGGCCCCGTTCAAGTCGCCGCGGTAGAAGTTGAGGAAGATCTCGTCGAGGTCGACGGAGGAGCTTGCGAGGGAGAGGACCTCGTGGGAGGTGGCGGCCTTGAGCAGCGGAGTCATCGCCCCCTCGTACGTCACGTTCGCATGAGTCCCGTCGACGGTGACCTCCCGGACGCCCTCGATCTTCTTGAGAACCGACGCCTTGACGGGCTTGGCGAACTGCATCGTCACCCTGCGAAGGGCCTTATCCCTCAGGTCCCCCATCCGTTCGACCGCGATGAGGTCACCCTCCCGGATGAAGCCGATGCGGTCCGCAACCCGTTCCACCTCGCTCAGGGTGTGGCTTGAGAGGAACACGGTCGCCCCCTTCTTCGTGACCTCGCGGAGGAGTGCCTGGAACTCCTGCTGCATCAGGGGGTCGAGGCCGGTGCTGGGCTCGTCGAGGAGGTACACCTCGGGCCTCGACATGAATGCCTGAAGGAGGCCCACCTTCTGCTTGTTCCCGCTGGAGAGGGCGCCGACCTTCCGGGAGAGGTCCGCCTCGAACCGCATGGCGAGCTCGTCCACCCAGGCCCAGTCGACCCCTCCTCGCAGGTTCGCGAAGTAGGTCAGCACCTCCTTGCCCGTTAGGGTGGGATAGATGGCCAACTCCCCCGGCAGGTAGCCGACGCGACGCCGGAGATCGACGGAGTGCTCATGGGTGTCGAGCCCGAGAATGGTCGCCGACCCCTCTGTCGGGCGGATGAGGTCAAGGACTGAGCGGATCGTCGTGGTCTTCCCCGCGCCATTGGGGCCCAGGAACCCGAAGATCTCCCCTTGAGGGATATCGACGGACAGGTCCCTGACGGCACAGAAGTTGCCGTAGTTCTTGGTGAGGTGGGAGATCTGAATGACGGGATTCTCGGTCATCGCGACCCTTTCTTGCTCCTCCCCTCACCCTAGACCCGGGGGATATTGCGGCCGCATCGTTCTCGGGAATGATTCGAGGCGACCCAGTGTCTTTGGTCACGCCTGCCTTGACGTGTCACCATTGGGTTCATGCCCAGGGAAGAAGACACAGACGACGGGGATGACCCGTTTTACGCAGGCGAGGAAACCTACGCCATTCCGGTCGTCTCCGATGCCGTAATAGACGCCCCGAAGGGCGAGGTCCTCCCCCCCGATCGCTACCTCGATCGCGAGATCAGCTGGCTCGCCTTCAACGAGCGGGTGCTCGAACTGACCGAGGATCCGGCCATTCCCCTCCTCGAACGCGCCTTCTTCCTTGCGATCTTCGCCTCTAACCTCGATGAGTTCTTCATGGTCCGTATCGCGGGGTTGCGTCGGCGGATAGCGGCGGGATTTGCACTTCCCTCGGAGACGGGGATGAGTCCGACCCGATTGGTCGAACTCCTCATGGAACGCTCCCACGCCCTCATGGATCGCCACGCCGAGGTCTTCACCGATCAGGTCCTTCCCAAACTAGCCAACGCGGACATCCACCTGGTGCGGTGGGCTGACCTCGATGACAGCGACCACGAGCGGCTGAGGCTCATGTTCCGTCGGGAGATCTTCCCCGTGCTTACCCCACTCGCCGTCGATCCCGGCCACCCCTTCCCCTATATCTCGGGCCTCTCGCTCAATCTCGCGATCACCCTGCGCGACCCCGACTCCGGCAAGCAACGTTTCGCCCGTGTCAAGGTGCCCGAGACACTTCCCCGTTTTCTCGTGGCGCAGACGAAGGCAAAGAAATCGACGAAGCCCAAGGCCGCCGCGCAGATTGCCCTCGATACGGGCCCTAATAACTTCGTTCCGCTCGAAGACGTCATCGCCGCACAGTTGGAGTACCTGTTCCCCGGCATGGAGATCGTCGAACACCACACGTTCCGGGTCACCCGCAACGAGGACCTCGAGATCGAGGAGGACGACGCCGAGAACCTCCTCATGGCGATGGAGCAGGAGCTGCTTCGGCGACCCTTCGGCCCCGCGGTCCGACTGGAGGTTGCCGAAGACCTTCCCCCCACCATCCGCGACCTGCTTGTGAGGGAACTCCAGATAGCCGAAGCCGATGTCTTCCACCTGCCCGCCCCCCTCGACCTCACGGCCCTTCATCTCATCTCCGAGCTCGACCGACCCAGCCTGAAGTACCCGGCATTCCGACCGACGACCCCGCTCCAACTCGCCCCCATCGAGACCTCCGATTCGGCGAATGTCTTCGCGGCCATGAGGAGGAGTGACATCCTTCTCCACCACCCCTACGACTCCTTCTCCACCTCCGTCCAGGCGTTCATCTCCCAAGCGGCGCACGATCCCAAGGTCCTGGCCATCAAGCAGACCCTCTACCGGACCTCGGGGGATTCGCCTATCGTCGATTCGCTCATCGAGGCGGCCCGGAATGGAAAGCAGGTGCTCGCCATCGTCGAGATCAAGGCGCGGTTCGACGAAAAACGGAACATCTCGTGGGCCCGGAAGCTCGAGACGGCGGGGGTCCACGTGGTCTACGGCCTGGTCGGCCTCAAGACGCACTGCAAACTCTCGCTTGTCGTGAGGCAGGAGGATGACGGGCTCCGCCGGTACTGCCACATTGGCACGGGAAACTACCACTCCCGGACGGCCCGCACATATGAGGACTATGGCCTCCTGACCTGCGACAGCGATGTCGGTTCCGACCTCACCAAACTCTTCAACCAGTTGTCGGGATACGCGCCGAAGGCGAAATTCCGCCGCCTGCTCGTCGCCCCCACGGGTATCCGAACCGGGATCATCGAGCGGATCGACGGACAGGCCGCTAGGGCGAGGCAGGGCAAGGAGGCGTGGGTCAAGATCAAGGTCAACGCCATCGTCGACGAGAGAACGATCGACGCCCTCTACCGCGCCTCGCTGGCCGGCGTTCACGTCGACCTGAACGTGCGCGGCCAATGCTCGCTCATGCCCGGGGTGGAGGGCCTGAGTGAAAACATTCGTGTGCGGAGCATCCTCGGGAGATTCCTTGAACACTCCCGTATCTACGCGTTCGCCGGGGACGACGGACCGGACGTGTGGATCGGATCCGCCGACCTGATGCACCGCAACCTCGATCGGAGGGTTGAGACCCTGATTCGAATCGTCGACGACATACAGAGAGCCACTCTCGTCGAGAACATCGACCTCGCCATGGACGAGCGCTGCAACGGCTGGACCCTCGAGTCCGACGGAAAGTGGACCCGCGCGGGTGGTGAGGGGGCCAAGACAAGGTTGCGCGACCTCCATGTGACCTATATCCGGCGCCAGGGCAAGCTCCGAATGAGATCCGCGTGAAGGGCATACGCCGACGGACAGTCGTTGCGGCAGGAGGCCTGGTCTGGCGCGTGCGCGAGGGCGCACTGCAGGTGCTCGCCGTCCATCGGCCGAGATACGACGACTGGTCCTGGCCCAAGGGGAAGATCCTGCGAGGTGAGACCCTTCCCGAATGTGCCATCCGCGAGATCTACGAGGAAACGGGCAAGCAGGTGATGCTCGGACAGGTGCTCCCCTCGGTGAGATACACCCTCAAGAATGGGCAGACGAAGAAGGTAACCTACTGGGCCGCAGAGACGACCAGCACCACACACCCCTCACTGCTCGCCAGGCCTCACTACCGACTCGCCCCCAAGCGGGAGATCGACAACACCCGATGGCTCGACGCGGATCAGGCCAAGAACAAGATCACTATGAAGTCCGACCTCAAGGTGCTCGATGCCCTCACCCAGGCGTACCGCTCCGGGCGGCTTCAGACCCGCGCCTTTGTCCTGGCACGTCATGCCCGGGCTCGCAACCGGAGCGGGTGGCACCATGACGACCTGGCCCGACCGCTCACGACGGGTGGGGCGCGGAGAGCCAACCAACTAGTTCGCCTCTTCTCGGCCTTCGGGGTCCGATACATCCACTCCTCGCCGGCATCCAGGTGCATTATGACCGTTCAGCCGTATGCGGCGACCATTGGAAAGAAGATCTCCACCCACGACTCGCTCACCGAGGCCGCGCATGAGGAAAATCCGAAGAAGGCCGCGGACAGGTTCACAGCGCTTCTAGCGGTGGAGGGAAATACCGTCGTGTGCACCCACCGGCCGACCATGCCCACCCTCTTGACGATGCTCGAGGCGGCGACCCGCAAGTGGACCAGGGGGAAACTACCGCGCAAGAATCCCTACCTACCCGCCGGGGGTGTACTCATCGCCCACGTGGTGGATACGGAATCCGGGCCGAGAATCGCCAGCCTCGAACGCCACCTGCTCGCGTAAAGAATGAACATCGGGCCGGGAGCGCCAGTCGGCGCTGAGGCCGCTCGAAGCGGCTGAACCTGGAGCCCGGGGCTACCGCGGCCCGACGTCTCCCTCAGAGTAAACCCAGCCAGGCTTCCTGCCTAGTCAAAGCCTAAATTAGGGGGCTTTGGGCGCTGACAGAGCCTTGGGGTATTAGTCCAGGCGACCCTCGCGCCAGAGGCGGGCGGAACGTTCCAGCTCCTCGCCCGTGTGCAGCAATTGGGACGCCCGCAGCGCGGCCTGGTGAACGTTCGCCTTGGAGTACCCGTCGTCTCCCTCTACCTTGAACTCCGCTCCCGCCGCAACCACGCGACAGAATGAGCCAGCTCGCTCAAGCGCAACGGCAAGGTCTCCCGCGAAGACCCCGGACAGCACCTCGTCCGCGAGTGCGCGCACCTCGTCGGGGCTCGGCGAATCTCCTACCCCTGCGATCGCGTGCCGCATATGGGCGGCCGCGACGCCGAAGTGGTACGCCCGTGCAACCCCGGCGGCGTCGAACTTCACCCACTCACGGATCATGTACAGCCGCCACAGGGCACCGGGAAGGGTCAGGGCCTCCGCCTTCGACCACAGCATGGCCACCGTGTCGATGCCTTCCTCGTCGACGAGGGCAACGAGCCGCGCCACCAGCTCTGGATGCCGCAACTCCCGAGCCTGGTTGACGATCGCCGCAGCCGTCTCGTGGGCGATGAGGGCGCGATCGGCGGGGTCGATGTCTCCCTCGATCAGGTCGGCGGCCTCCATGTCCAGCATGGCGGGTCGGCGGAAACGGGCCTCGGCCATGGCGGCTACCGTCCTTCCCCCGACGCGGTGCCCGGGTCGTCTACCTTATCGAACGTCAGGCACACCGAGTTGATGCAATACCGGTCTCCCGTGGGCGTGCCATGTCCATCGGGGAAGACATGTCCAAGGTGAGAGTCGCATACGGCACAGCGCACCTCGGTGCGATCCATGCCATTGGAACGGTCCTCGATGAGGATGACGGCATCCGGGTCGACCGAATCGTAGAAACTCGGCCAACCACAGCCAGAATCGAACTTGGTGCCCGACCGGAAGAGGCTGGCTCCGCACCCACGGCACTTGTATAGACCATCGGCCTTGTTGTCGAGGAGGTCTCCCGTCCACGCCGGCTCGGTGCCGTGCCCACGGAGGACTTGGTACTCCTCCTCGCTAAGCTCGGCACGCCATTCCGCCTCGCTCTTGTCAAGGGTGGCCATCGATCCTCCTCTGTCTTCTTCCAGAGTACGCTCGGGGATTTCGGCGTCTACTGGGATGTGAGATTGACGCCAAATACGACACCGATGGGACCCCGGTTGTTCCCCACGGCGCGGGAAGGCAATCCCCACGGCGAAGGGTGCCGGGATATCGTTTGATCGGAAAGGGAACCGTATGCACACCACCCCACTCGCGCCTCTTGCAGTGGCTTGCCTCCTCGTCCTGGCCGCCTGTGACGGTGGAGGAGGCACCCCCTCCTCGTCCGTCACCGCCACCGTCTCGGCGTCGCCGAGCGCCACCCCCATCGTCGCTCCCTCGCCCACCCCGACCTTCGTCGCGCACCCCGCCCCCGTCGACCTGCGCATCACGACGCATGGCCTCCTGCCCCTTACCATCGGCATAGACGCGGCGACAAACCCCGGTGCGGCGATGATCACCTGGGACCCCACCTACTGCTACAGCCTGGAGATAGGTATCACGACCGACACGGGCCGCTGGGCCGCCACCTACCCGAGTGGATTGTTCAGCCTCAACGGGCACTACGCCCCCACCATCACCCGGATCGATGTCTGGGATCCGGTGCTGCAGACTCCCGAAGGTATCCATGTCGGCTCGACGCTCGCCCAACTCCAGGCCGCCTACCCGAGTCTCGTCACCGGCACCGCGGCCTTCAGCACGACACCGTACTGGATCTCGGACGCGGCCGGAACCGTGGTGTTCGAGGTTGGGAACGGGACCGTCGCGGGAGACCCCGGCCCGGACCAGGTCTGGTTCATCCGGGTGCTCGCGGTCGGCGTCGATCCCGACTACGCGATCGCGAGCTCCGGCAATGTCGCGGACGCCTGCTTCTAGGCACGCGTTGTGGGAATACCGCAGGTTCGATACCCCTTTGCGGTTGTCCTTGTAGTAGCCTCCGCCTGCCTCGTCGCCGCCTGTTCCCCTGCGCCTGGGCGTTCGCCCTCAGCGTCTCCCGATCCACCAGCTTCGCCAACCCCAGTCCCCTCAGCCTCCCTTTCTGCTTCTCCGTCCACCACCCTGGCATACAACCCCCTACCGCCGCCCGGGACCCCTTGGCAGATCCGGCTCGACGGAGGCGTGCCCGACGATGTCGTGCCGAATGAAGGTGGCGCCCGCATCGTCGAGGTCGATTGGCAAGCGCCGGAGGACCTGGTGAGGTGGCTCGACGAGGGTGGCGTCTACACGGTCTGCTACTTGAGCGCGGGCACGATTGAGGACTTCCGGCTCGACGCGGGTAGCTTCCCGGACGAGGTCGCGGGGCAAGCCCTTCCCGATTGGCCCGACGAGCGGTACCTGGATCTGAGGCGACTCGACCTGCTGGGGCCGCTGTGGGAGGCGCGGCTCGACTCCTGCGCAGCGGCGGGTTTCGATGCTGTAGACCCCGACAACATCGATTCTTACGAGAACGAATCGGGCTTCCCGCTGACGGAGGATGACGCGGTCGCGGCGATACTCTGGTTGGCTGACGCGGCCCACGAGCGAGGCATGGCGATCGGGCAGAAGAATGCGCCGGGGTTGACGACTCGGCTCGTCGACGCGCTTGATTTCGCGGTGACCGAGGAGTGCCTGACCCAAGGTTGGTGCGAGGAGGTGGCCGCGTATGTGGACGTCGGCAAGCCGGTGCTCGCAATCGAGTATGTCGAGGACGGCGCAACCCTCGACCGGTGGTGCGGGGAGGCGGACGCGCTCGGCTTAAGCCTCCTCGTGACGAAGCTAGACCTGCCGGGCGACGGTGTGCGCTGCCCCGGTGCATAGACCTGGGCTGGGACCTCTAGTTCAGCCGAAAACGTCGCTCGCTCGCCTGTTGCGGCGTCGGCCCGCGACCGCCAAACTTCACGTGTGACTTCCACCAAGAGAGTTTCTGCTGCGCTCGTCAGCGCTGCCTTGCTGCTATCCGCCTGCACAGCCACCAGCGGCGAGCCCCAAGGCGACTTCTCGTACAACCACTTCCGCGGCGTCGTCACCGGAAGCGATTTGGAGGCCCTACACCTCGCCTTCGGCGAAACTCTAACCGGTGGTGGCTCCTGCGGTAGCCATTCCTGGATGATCGAGGGGGGAGAAGGAGGCACCTACTTCGTTGTGGCCCATACTCAGCACCTGTACACAAACGGCAGCATCGACACGTCCTCGGGTGAGATCGATGGCTTCTCCTTGCAGGCGGTTCTCACCGAGGAAATGCAGGTCGCGATAGCGTACGAAGATCCCGACTTCATCCTCGACCAGGCCTACTGGGCCGGTACACCCACGAACGAAGCGGGCATCCGCCTGGGAAGCACCGAACAGGATGTGCGCGCCGCCTACCCGAACGCGACCGACGTCACCACCGAGCACGGTGACAATTTGTACAACGACGAGGTGTACCTGTTGGTCACGGACGGCCACGGCGGGTTCCAGGAGTTCCACATCGAAGGCGACATGGTTTTCCAGATTGACGTAGGACTTTTATCAGCGAGGGACGCAGAACCGGAGTCCTGCTAGCTCGCCTCGCCTCCCAGTGCGGGGCTAGTCCTCTTCCAGTTTGCCCTCCCCGGCCTCGAAACACTCCCGAACTGCAAAGACCGCAATGACGAAACCAGAGGCGGGGTCAGCGAAACTCGACATCGGCTCGTTGTCGAGCGTGATCTGGTTTCCCAACCACGTACCGTTGTCGTTGATCTCGTAGAGCGGGCTCTGTCTCATGCAACCGGCAAGGATAAGCGCTGTGTCCCCCGCCAAGATGACGATGCGTGCTTTACCCATGGGAGCCTCCTTCGGTGGGGGCGTTCCCGCGGTACCGTCTCGGGCGGCGTTGCGAGCGATCTCGTGAAGCACGATCGATCCCGCCGCCTAGAATTGGGGGGCGGGCCTCTAGCTCAGTTGGCAGAGCAACGGACTTTTAATCCGTGGGTCGTGGGTTCGAGCCCCACGGGGCCCACCGTGGTTGCCAGGGAAAACGTACCTGGCACCAAACCGAGAGTGCCGATAACCCCTCCAGAACCCCTCCGACCGCCTCCGCGCGCGTCGCGTTCGAGCGGAACGCGCTGCGGTACCAGGTCGTCGCGAGCTCGGCGCACCGGTTCGGCACGCGGCAAGAATGCGCGATCCCGGCGCGCCCGGCCGTGATGGGGTGCGTGTGGCAGTGGGCGCACACGTGTGCCGAGCCCCCGATACGCACGTGAAGCGTGAGATTACTGGTGGTGGCCAGTTGTCATGGCTGGTGGCGGGCTCGGGGCTTGCGCTGGCTACTTTCGGGCCGCTGGGGCTTTTACCGACGCGGCCCCACGGCGAGCGGTGCGGGACTTCCCGGGAGCGATGTGGGACTTCCGGGCACGGGCCTTGACGACCACGGGGAGGGCGATCAGGGCTAGCAGTGCGATCCAGGGCAACAGCACCCCGACAACGACCAGCGTGCCCGAGAGGAAGGCCACGAGAGTGTTCCAGCCGGACACCAGACCTTCCCAGAACGTCTCGGGCCCGTCGTCGTCGACGATCACGACCGGCTCGGTGGTCAGCGACAGGTTGATCGTGGACATCGAAACCTGATCAGTGAGTCCACGCTGTCGCGCCTCAAGGCTCTCGAGTTCCGCTTGTCGGCGGTCCAACTCGTTTTCGAGCGTGATGATGTCGGAGATGTCCTTGGCCTCCGACAGCAGGGCCTCGATGCGCGCGGTGGAGGCGCGTAGCGTCGAGATCTTTGCCTCCAGGTCAGTCACCTCAGTCGTGACGTCGTAAGAGTCGGTGCTGAACTGGTCCACCGTGCCCAACTCACGCAGGTCGTCGACCACCGCGTCGAGGTTGTCCGAGGGGATCCTCAGCGTGAGCGAGGCCGAGCCGCCGTAGTGCTCATCGGGCGCCGTCTCGCTACGCGCGTCGATACGTCCGCCCGCGTTCTGAACGATGCCCACGACCTGGTCGGCGGCCGCGATCGGGTCCTCGACCGTCATGTACATGGCGCCCGTGATGATCACGGAGCGGTCGGAGGTCGACGACCGGGCGACATCGGCGGCCTCCGCATCGGCGTAGGCTGCGTCCCCCTCGGCGTAAGCTGCGTCGAGCCCGGGCCCGGGCTCTGCGTACCCGGCGTCGGAGTCGGACGCAGACGCGGAGCAACCAGCCAGCACCGCGGCGGCGGCGACGAGTGAGGCGATGAGGCCGCGGCGGCGGGCGCGCGGCAGTGCCCTGTGGATACGTGTGCTCATGATGCTCATAGTAGTGAGACGCTTGGCGGAGCACCATCGTTGGGTGCACTTTCCCGAAGTCGGGTGCGCGCGCCCCGACTGCTGACGGCGCGGACGGACTCGAGTGGACATCGAGGCCAGCACGACAGGCGGGAGGACCTGCCCCCTGCGTAGGCTGGTGCCATGACGATTCCCACCTGGACCCTGAACGATGGCGTCAGCATTCCCGCCATTGGATTCGGCACCTACTCCCTTCGCGGTGACGCTGGCTCCGATGCCATGCGTTCCGCCCTCGATTGCGGATACCGCCTCATCGACTGCGCGGTGAACTCCCGAAACGAGACGGAAGTCGGACGCTCCGTGCGCGAATTCCTCAAGGCATCGGAGACGCCCCGCGACGAAGTCTTCGTCCAGGCCAAGATCCCCGGTCATCTTCACGACAACGATAAAGCGATCCAGGCCTGCCAGGACTCGCTCGAACTGCTTGGCCTCGACCGCATCGACGTGATCCTCCTCCATTCACCGAACTACATGACCGGGAAGTACCGCGAGGCGTGGCGCGCCCTGGTGGAACTTCAGCGGAGTGGAGCGGCGCGTAGCATCGGCGTGAGTAACTTCACTACCCAGAGCCTTGCGGAAATCGTCCACGACACCGGCGTTACACCCGCCGTCCATCAGATGGAACTGCATCCATGGCTCGCGCAAGAGAGCCTGCGCGCCGAACACAAGCGACTCGGCAACGTGACCCAGTCGTGGAGCCCGCGCGGAAGCGGGGCCCCGCAGAATGACAATAGACCCGTAGCCGACACGGCCACGGCCCATGGCGTCACGGCCGACCAGGTGGTCCTGCGCTGGCAAATTCAGCTGGGCAACATTCCGCTCCCGGTGCCTGTTACTCCGTCGGAGCGATGTGAGCACCTCGACATCTTCGGCTTCGAACTCTCCGAGTCGGAGATGACGGCGATCTCCTCGCTCTCTTACCCGGACGCGCGCGCACCCTTCGCCTCATAAATCTGCTGGTCGTGGGTTCGAGCTCCACGGGGCCCCTGTGCCTACGAGCAATAATTCCTAGTTCGCCTTGATACTTCCCGTGGATTTGCCTTCAAGGTTGTGCGAGGACACGACCATGTCGGGGCCGTCGCCGTCGGAAGTAAACGTTAACAGCATTGAATTCACCTTCGTGGAGTCGTAAACCTCGCCCGTGTAGTTCTCCCACTCTTCGAATAATATCGCGTCGGAGAGCATGATATCCTCCAGCCGCACAAAGAGGTACACCTCGAAATCGTGCGGTTCCGAACATGCCACGACATCAACCGATGTCGCCTCGGCGTCGTGATTGAAGCAATCGCCGATCTTAAGGTCGCCGATTTTGGTCGGACCGCCTCCTCCCCCGGACGAACATGCCGAAAGAGCCAACCCAAACCCCAAACACAAAGCCACCACCCGATATATTCTCATCCCCGCCACTCCTCCATTCCTCCACGGAATCCTTGTGATGCGATAATACCAAGTAGCCCATTCATCGAGGGATGGTTATCAGGTCAGAAAAAGGTCGGATACTCACCGTCTGGGTCTAGCCTCGAAGCATGCCAACCTTCACCACTACGGCGGTCTTCGTTGAGGACCTCGCCCGCTCAGCCGCCTTCTACCGTGACGTGCTCCTCCAGCAGGAGGTGCGATCCGATCAGAACCATGTTCTCTTCGAGAACGGGCTTGAACTCCACCGAGGTGACGTCCTGCTGGGCTATGCCTACGGCACCGATCGGGGGCCCGACGGCCAGTGGGGGAAGGACAACTTCGCCCTCACCTTCCGCACCGACGACATCGACGGCGACTTCGAACGCGTATCGGCCGTCACGACGCCGCTTCACCCCGTCCGCATGGAGCCGTGGGGAGAGCACTTCTTCCGTTTCAAGGATCCCGACGGCCATATCGTCGAGATCGGCGACCGGGCCTCGTAGGACCCAGAATTCCCTCCGAAACCCGCAACCACGCGATTCGATTGAAGTTGATTCTGCAACAATTCCGGTTTTCGAGCCCGCCGGTCGCGCGGAAGGGATGGAGTAGCCCCGGCGTCTACGCTGTCACATCCACCTCGAGGGCGGCGACGGCGACGGCGATCATGAGGTCCCGCGTGCGTTGATCCATCGAACTCTCCCCGTTCGACTCGTGGACCCACGCGTCGAACATCCCCTGGATGGAGTTGAGGGCACCGGCGACGCAGATGACAGCCGCCTCTCGTTCAATCCGACCCTCGCGAACGAGGCCCTCGACCAGTTGTGCGGCGATCCGCTCGACAAGCGTCGAGACCGACACCGTCTCGAGGATGTCGGCCGCGGCACGCGGGTCGATGGCGACAGATGCCACGACCGGGCCAGCGGCGTCGAACGTGACGATGAGAGAGGCAAGGTAGTCGCGGCGTCCCTGCGCGGTCGAGCAGTCGATGTCTCCGACCAGGATGCCCTCGACGGCCGAGAAGATGGGTTCGACGAGCGCGTGCAGGATTTCAGCCTTCGATTCGAAGTGGTAGTACAGGGCGGCCTTGGTCACCCCTAGTTCGTCGGCGATCTCCTGCATGCTCGTCACGGAATAGCCGCGCTCGCGGAAGTGACGTGAGGCGACCTCAAGTATCCGGGCACGCGTATCCGTGCGGCGACCGTCGATCTCGGTCGATTTGGCGTCCATCACGCCTCCATCCCATCACCGAGTTGTGAGAATGGCCATGACGCCTTGTGTTTGACTTACCGGTCGGTAAGGTAGTTCCTATGAAGCGTATCGCACAGTTCTCCGTGGCCCGCCCCCTCCTCATTCTCGGTGCCTGGCTTCTGGCCGTCATCGGGGTTGCGATCGGCTCCGCCGCCGCCGGCGACGCATACTCCGACAACCTCTCGCTGCCGGGTGCCGACTCGCAGGCCGCCTCCGACCTTCTGGCTGAGCGCTTTCCCGAGATCGGCAGCGCCTCGACGGACCAGATCGTGTGGAAGGTCGACGACGGAAGCTGGAATGACTCGGAAGTACGATCGGCGATCGAGGGGGCCGCCGCGACGATCACCTCACTCGACAGTGTCCTGGCGATTACGCTCCCGTTCGATGGGGTCGCACCCGGCCAAGTGAGCCCTTCCGGCACCGTGGCCTACGGCACCATCCGCTACACGCAAGAGAGCTTCACGGTCGATACCGCACAACTCAATGAGATCGTGAAGGCCGTGGAGTCGGTCGATGTCGACGGCCTGTCGATCGCCGTCGGGGGTCGCGGCATCGGACAGCTCAACCGCCCGGAGATCAGTCCGTCCGACGGACTCGGGGTCCTGGTGGCGGGCCTGATCCTCTTCCTCGCATTCCGCTCGCTCGTGGCGATGGCCCTACCGGTCCTCTCGGCCCTGACGGCCCTGGGTGTGAGCCTCGGGACGATGTCCCTGCTGGCACACACGGCCGACATCTCCTCCTACGCCCCCGTGATCGGCGCGCTCCTTGGCATCGGGGTCGGGATCGACTACGGGCTCCTGATCCTCAACCGCCATCGCTCCGGCCTCCACAAGGGTCGGACCGTCGACGAATCGATTATCGCGTCTATCACGACCGCAGGGCGGGCCGTCATCTTCGCCGGTATCGCGGTGGTCGCGGGAGTCGCCGGCATGCTCTTCGCGGGCCTGACCATCCTCACAGGCCTCGCCATAGGCGCGGCCGTAGCCGTGTTCTTCACCGTGCTCGCCGCGATCACCCTCCTGCCAGCGATGATGCACCTGGCGGGGACACGGATCTTGAGGGCCAAGAACCGCGCGGCTTTGGCCCGAGGCGAGGCACCCGCCGAGCACCCCGCTGGACGGTTCGGTCTCTGGGCTATCTTCGTCTCGCGCCACCCCGTGTGGGTGGCATCCACCGCGCTCATCATTCTCGCCATCCTCGCCGCACCCATCGCGAGCCTCCGCCTCGGCGCATCCGACCAGGGCAACGACCCGGAGGGCAGCACCACCCGCGAGGCCTACGACATGCTGACCGATGGCTTCGGTCCCGGCTTCAATGGCCCGCTCGTGATCGCGCTCGACCTCGGCGACAATCCGCTCGACCTCGCCGCGCTCGCCTCGGCCGATCCGTCGGCCCCCGTCGTACCCCCACAACTGGCCACCTTCCTCGGCGCCCTGTCGATGGACGACGGAGTCGCCGCGATCGTCGGGCCGTACCCGAATACCACGGGCGACGCTGCGGTCATCCAACTCATCCCCACGACGAGTCCGCAGGATGCCGGGACCGCCGAACTCGTCCACCGCATCCGCGACGACTACGCGCCGCTCGCGGCCGAACAGTCCATCGGCATGCACGTCGGTGGGGTCGTGGCCGTCTTCGACGACTTTGCCGAAGCCGTCCACGACGCGCTTCCCGCCTTCCTCGCCGTGGTCATCGCCCTCGGCGCGCTCCTGACGATCGTCGCCTTCCGAAGCCTGGCCATCCCTGCGGTGGGGGTGGTGATGAACCTCCTCAGCGTCGCCGCGGGTTTCGGCATCATCGTCGCGGTCTTCCAGTGGGGGTGGGGGGCGGATCTCCTCGGCACGGGCTCCGGCGGGCCGATCGAGGCCTTCTTCCCGCTCGTCGTGTTCGCCCTCGTGTTCGGGCTGTCGATGGACTACCAGGTCTTCCTCGTCAGCCGCATCGCTGAGGAGTGGCACATCCGCCGCGACAACACCAAGGCGGTGCGCGTCGGCCACGGCGAGGTGGGCCGTGTGATCGTGGCCGCCGCCGCGATCATGGTCGTGGTGTTCGCCGGTTTCACCCTCGCGGACTCCCACACCATCAAGCTCTTCGGGCTGGGGCTCGCGGGCGCCGTCCTCGTGGATGCTTTCATCGTCCGGATGGCGCTCGTCCCGGCGCTCATGCGCCTTCTCGGGACGGTCAACTGGTACCTTCCGCGGGCGCTCGATCGCGCCCTTCCCCACGTGGCGATCGACGAGGCGTCCAACGGGACGTCGCGGTGGCAGAATACGGTGCGGCTAGGCGACCTCGACAGACACCATCGTCCACGACGACGGTGGGAGCGCGAGGGTGATCGCACCGGGCGTGACGCCGACCCCGTCCAGGGCACGGGGCACGACACGCTCGGGCTCGTCGGCGGTGTTGACGGCGTAGACGTCCTCGTCATGGATCGCAACGGCGGTCGCCGCGGTCGCGCTGCCCACGCCTGAGAGGTCGATGTCGAGATCCTGCGGAGCGTTGACGTCACGATTGACCGCGAAGACCGTGAGGCGCCCCAGTTCGTCCCAGGTCGCCGCCACGTTTACGGTCGGAACCTCTCCATGTCGGTCCGTCGTGTGGGTCGGACCCGTGGTTTCGGTGCACAGGGAGACGCCGTGTGCTTCGCGGGCCGTCAGGGCGAAGGGGTGGAACGTCGTCTGCCTCCACGCCCGACCCCCTGGCTCGGTCATGATCGGCCCGATGGCATTGACGATCTGGGCGAGGCATGCCGCCCGTACGCGATCGGCGTGCCTGAGGAGGGTGACGAGAAGGTCGCCGACGACGACGGCGTCGGCCACCGAGAACACGTCCTCCAGCAATCGCGGCGCCGTCGGCCACCCCGACGGCCCCTGGTCGGGCGATTTCGAGAAATACCAGACGTTCCACTCATCGAACGAGATGTCGATGCGCTTGTCCGAGCCTCGCTCGGCCGCGACCTCGTCCGCGGCCTCGGCGACCCCGTCGATGAAGGCGTCCATGTCGGCGCCGGATGCAAGAAAGGAGGCGAGGTCGCCGTCGTGTTCCTCGTAGTAGGCGTGCGCGGAGATGAAGTCGACGTCATCGAAGGCGAGGGAGAGCACCGTGCGTTCCCACGCGCCGAACGTCGGCATCGACCGACCTGAGCTCCCGCAGGCAACGAGTTCGAGGCTGGGGTCGACGCGCCGCATCGCGCGGGCGGTGTCGCGCGCGATCCGCCCGTATCGCTCGGCCGTCATGTGGCCGACCTGCCAGGGCCCGTCCATTTCGTTCCCCAGGCACCACATCCGGATCCCGTGCGGTTCCTGCGCCCCGTTCGTTCGGCGGCGATCGCTCAGCGCCGTTCCCCCGGGGTGGTTGCAGTACTCAAGCAGGTCGACCGCCGACTCGATACCACGCGTCCCCAGGTTGACGGCCAACATCGGCTCGATACCGGCGGCCCGACACCAGCGAATGAACTCGTCCGTCCCGAACGCATTGGACTCCAGCGAGTGCCAGGCGAGGTCGAGGCGCGCTGGGCGAGCGGACACGGGTCCGACGCCGTCCTCCCACCGGTACGACGAGACGAAGTTGCCGCCGGGGTACCGGATGACCGAAACACCGAGCTCGCGGACGAGATCCAGGACGTCACGCCGGAAGCCGTCGGCGTCCGCGAGCGGATGCCCCGGCTCGTAGATGCCGGTATACACGGCGCGTCCGACATGCTCGACGAACGATCCGAAGAGCCGGCGATCGATAGCACCGACACGCTCCGAAGCGTCAAGAACCACCCGCGTGCCACCCATTCCCGTCCTTTCGTCGATGAAGGTATCGGGTCAAGCGTACGACCGCTGGACGCCTACAAGCGGTGCACGAGCGAACGATCGCTACTGCTGCGCGGCTTCGGCGTCCGCAAGATGCTCCCCGCTGCCGAGTTCGACCACGTGCCCGTCCGGGTCGAGGCACCGGAAGAGGCGTTCCCCGTGGGGGACCTCGCGGATGGGGTGCAGGATCGGCGCCTCGGCGCTGATGCGCTCGAATCGCGCGTCGAGGTCATCCGCGACGAAGTGGTCGTACTGCTGAACGGGCTCGATGCCCACGAGGTCGCGGTAGAAGGAGACCGTCTTGGCGATGTCGCGCGAGAACGGGATGGAGTTGTAGAACCGGGTCATGCCACGAATCTATTGGGAGGCTCCGACGCGAGGCGGGCCGTACTTGTCTGTACCCTGACGGCATGCCGGTGACGCCGCTCCACATGGGCCCAGGAATCCTCCTCAAGGCCCTCCTCCGCGGGTCCTTCTCGCTCATGGTCTTCGGGTACGCCAACGTCCTCATCGATCTCCAGCCCCTGATCGCGCTCACCTCCGGTCGGGGCGAGGTCCACGGCTGGACGCACACCTGGCTGGCGGCGACCCTCATCGGCGGCTTCGCGGCGGTCACCGGGAAGTGGCTCGCCGAGTTCGCCCTGCGTATCGTCGCCTCGCCCAACCGGCCGGCCCTTCGGGTGAGGTGGTGGGTGGCGGCGCTCTCGGCCTACCTGGGCACGTTGAGCCACACGGCGCTGGATTCGCTCATGCACGCGGACATGCACCCCTTCGAGCCCTGGTCCGACGCCCAACCCTGGCTCGGAGCCGTGTCCGCCAGCGACATCAACCTTTGGTGCGTGATCGCGGGTGCCGTGGGCACGGTCCTCTACCTCGCCAGCCTCTGGTGGAGTCGACGGCGCCCTCTTGCACATACCTAGCACTTCTATGTACCGTAGCCCTATGTATATCCCGAAGGACCTCGTAGCGGCGTCGGCCGCACCCCTGGTCTTGGGGCTCCTCACCGAAGGAGAGAGCTACGGATACGCCATCATCAGGCGAGTCCGCGAATTGAGCGACGGCGAGATCGAATGGACCGACGGTCTCCTCTACCCGCTCCTCCACCGGCTCGAGGACCTCGGCCACGTCAAGGGCACCTGGGGTGCCGCGGACAACGGTCGCAAGCGCAAGTACTACCGCATCACCCGAGAGGGCCGGGCGTCGCTCGCCGAACACCGACGCCAGTGGGAGGCGGTCATCGAAACCTTGCGCGGGACGTTGGGAGACGTGCGGAAGATGGCCGACGGGCGATGGGTTGGCAGTCCGGCTGGAAACCCGGTGTAACGGAAGGGTTGGCGAGATGACACCCAAGAAGAGGCACGGCGGGGTTGACGAGTCGGCGGCCATGGAAGACCAGATAGCCCAGTGGCGCACTTTCATCCTCAAGCGCCGCGCCGTGGACGCCCCGGACGCCGAGGAGCTGGAGGATCACCTACGCAGTCAGGCAGCCGACCTCATCGCGGCCGGACTCTTGCCGGAAGAGGCGTTCCTCGTGGCCGTCAAGCGCATCGGCAGCCAGGACGAGCTCTCACGCGAGTTCGCCCGTGTCCACTCCGGGCGCCTGTGGAAGCAACTGGTCCTCACGGGCGACGAACCCGGCGGTTCGAGCAAGGCCAAACGCCGCGAACTCTGGGTGGTCGCCGCGCTCGCGATCGGTGCCGCGCTCGCCGTCAAGGCACCTATCCTCTTCGGTCTTACCCTCGCGGACGCCTCGGGCTTCTACCTTCGCAACGTGAGCCTCCTCGTCCTCCCCATGCTCACCGCCTATTTCGTATGGAGGCGCGGCATCGGCGGGAGGCCTCTTGGAACGAAGACCGTCGCCGTCCTGATCGGCACTTTCGCGACGGGCGCCGTCGTCGTCAACGCCTATCAGTTTGAGGCCGGTGGCGCGACGGAGTTCCTCACCGCGCTCCACCTTCCGATCGTCCTGTGGCTCGTGATGGGCGTCGCGTACGTGGGGGGCGAGTGGCGCTCGGGGGAGAAACGCATGGACTTCATCCGGTTCACGGGTGAGTGGTTCATCTACATGAGTCTCATCGCCCTCGGCGGGGGCGTGCTCACCGCGCTCACCGTCGGGACCTTCAACCTGCTCGACATCGACGCGGCGGGCTTCTCTGAGGACTGGATCCTCACCTGCGGGGCGGCTGGCGCCGCGGTCGTCGCAGCCTGGCTCGTCGAAGCCAAACGGGGCGTCATCGAGAACATGGCGCCCGTCCTCGCCCGCGTCTTCACTCCTCTCTTCACCCTGCTCCTCCTCGCTCTCCTCGGGACCACTCTCTGGAGGCTCACGGACGTCTCGCTCGATCGCGACGCCCTCATCGTCGTCGACGCCCTGCTTGTCTTAGTCCTCGGACTCGTCGTGTACGCGGTATCAGCGCGAACCGGCTCGGAGCGGGTTCTCATCATCGACCGCGTACAGTTCACGCTCGTCATCACTGCGTGGGGCCTCGACGGACTCGTCCTCGCCGCGATGCTTGCCCGGATCGCCGAGTGGGGCTTCACACCGAACAGGGCGGCGGCACTCGGGCTCAACATCATCATCCTCGCGAACCTCTCCTGGACATCGTGGGTCGGCCACGTCATGCTGCACAACAACTGCCCCTTCGCGAGGCTCGAGCGGTTTCAGACTAGCTACGTTCCGGTGTATCTGGTGTGGGCCGCCGGGGTCGTCGTGGTGTTCCCTCTGATTTTCGGTTTCGCCTGAGGTCGACGCCCTCAACACTGTGTCGAAAATCACGGCAATCTCCCTAACGCGGGTCCTTTTTCTTTACTACCTTCGAACCATGGCATCCCCAACCGTCGCCATCGTCACGGACAGCGCCTCCGCCATCCCACGCGCTCAAGGAAGGTCTCAGCATCGAGTCGTCCGGGCTACAGATCGAGGATTCACCGGGGGCAAGCCTCACCGCCCATGCCGGACCGGGAACCTATGCCGTCGCGATTGCCGACATGCCCGAGGAGTTCATACTGTGGGCCTAGCAGCTACCGTATGAATTAGTCGCGTAGGAGCAGGCAGACATCGACGGTACCGCTCGGCCCATCGGGTCCGAAGGTCGGCTCGGTCACGTAAACCTCGTATCGGCATGCCCAATGGCAGCCGTCAGGTCGACGCTCGATGTCGTACTCCACGCCTTGCTCGGTGCCCCACTCCATCATCGCGCGGGTCTTCTTCTCCAGTCTGGAATACGGGCCCTCGAGCCGACCGATCACGTAGAGCCCGGCCGGAAGGACGTCGACCACGAAGGGCTCTTCAACCTGCACATCGGTGTACAGGATCCACCCCACCTCAAGATCCAGGTTCTCCCAGGCCTTGCTTCGCCGGTACCGGATAACCTCGTATCCGCGATCGCCGATCCCGTTCCCGGCAAGCTGGCTGTCAACCTCCCGAAACGCTGCCGGAATCCGCGTCGTCCGCTCGGACCTCGTGATCGTCAGGGGGAGAGCGCAATAGGTAAACGCCTCGCGACGCCCGATCCGGTATTCGGACATGTCCCCACGGTACCAATTCCAGTCAAGCTAGCGCCCGCGGGAACTCCTGAGGCGGAAATGCGAGCCCGCCCGAGGCGGCTGGTTCCCAACCCTTTTGTCTTTCCAGTCCCGCGTCCCCTTGGGAGTCGGCGGCGGTACCGGTGGACGCGCTGGTGCTGGCCGCTTCGGGATCACCTCGGTCGCCTTGGCGGTTGAGGCCTTCACGGTGGGTTTCTTCGTGGCGGGCTTCTTTGCGCCACCTGCCTTGGCTGCTGATGCCTTTGCGGTCGCCGCCTTTGTGGTCGCCGCCTTCGCTTTCCCGGCCTTCTGCACGCCCTTGGCTGGGTTGGAACTAGTCGGGCTAGAACTAGTCGGGCTCATTTTCGACTCCTTCTCTCCCACTGGTGACACCTCAGCCTAACCAACCCTCGCCATGCCCGATAGCCGTCTCCGATGCAGCCCCGATTGTTGCATCACGTTTCGTCATACGAAGCGCATACATGATCAAGGACGGAAACGGCATGGGTCGGCAGAATCGGACGTGCTGGCCCGGCCCGGGCCTCAAGACACCGAGCTCAAGACGCTCAAGACCCCGAGGAGGAATCGGATGGATCTACCGTTGAAAAAAATCGGGACCGTGTCCCTAGGAGAGGACACCAGAGTGATTCTGGAGAACGAGTACGCTCCGGGGCTCGAAGGCCTGGAGGGTTTCAGCCACCTCCTGGTCATTTGGTACGCGCACGAGACCCCTCCTTGGGATCCCAAGAACCTCACGATTCCCAAGCCATACCGCCAGGCGCCCCTTAACCTCGGAATCTTCGCGACCCGGTCCGAGAACCGACCCAATCCCATTCTCATGAGCGTCGTCCAGATCACCGGAATCGATGTTGAGGCCGGGACGGTTGGGGTGGCATGGATCGACGCGGAGAACGGATCCCCCGTCCTGGATATCAAGCCCTACCAACCTGCCGTCGATCGAGTCCGTGACGTAGAACTCCCATCCTGGTGCCGTCACTGGCCCTCAGCAGTAGAGGAGAGCGGAGACTTCCCGTGGCATGAGGAGTTCATGTTCTGAGGTCGATGGGTATGTAGATCTCGGTGGAACCGTCCTCGGTGTATCGCTGGTACTCCCAGGAGGCGACGATTCGGACATCATGCACACCTATGTAGTCACGATAGATGAACTCGTAGGTGCCCCGGATCGTCGCGATGTCCCCTGGGTGGACGAACCGGAGGCAGGCGGCAGCCGGGATCGTGCGCGTGTAGAACAGGGGCTCCTGCTCCACCGGCTCGTCAACCCGCAGCGCACAAAGGACGGCGAGCCCGGTGAGCGCATCGGTCTCCGACCAGGACGACACCTGATAGAACACCTCTGGATTGGCCCGGCCGCGAATCCTGTCCTGGACGCGCCCAAAGGCCTCCCACTGGGAATGCAAACTCGGGACACTCTCCTCGACGAAGAAGGCCAGGCCAGCCACATGGAACTCCTCCGCGTGGATGACCTCTGGCTCTGCGACGACCGGACGCTCAGGCGGTAGGGGTCTCGCGGGGAAGATCCTCGACGTACCATCGGGGGGCGGATGACCCAACTCCCTCAGGCGGCTAGGTGGCATGCCAAATCGTCTCCTGAAAGCCCGGGAAAACGTCTCGTAGTTCCGGAATCCGGCACGTTCGGCGATGGCTCGCAGGGGCATCGTGGTCCCGGCAACCGCTCGCGCAGCCTCGGATAGTGTCCGACCAAGCATGTATTCCTTCGGTGGAGTGCCGACGATCGCGGAAAAGAGCCGCGTGAAGTGGTGGACCGAGTACCCGGTTCGACGGGCGAGTTCCGCGACCGTCTGGATCGGTGCATCGCCTGACTCCGCGACAAGGGAGTCCTCGAATAGCTCGATCGCACGAGAGATGTGGTCATACCCGGTCATGATTCGAGGAAGCGTACTACATCGATCTCCGGCTACTCCGAGAAGACCACGTAAACCCGCCTTCGGCTAGTCAAGCCCCTCGAGGAACGCGGTCACGTAAGCGTTGACCTGCTCAGACTCGACGAGGAAACCGTCGTGACCTACGTCCGAGTGGACCGCCTTGACACCGCTCGAACCCTTCAGGTTCGCATCCAGGAGTACCGCATTCGAGACGGGGTAGAGGCGATCGGAGTCGACAGCCAGGACAAGCGCCGGGATGCTGATCCGCGCCAGAGCCTTCTCGACTCCCCCTCGTCCCCGTCCGACGTCGTGCGAGAGGATCGCCTCCGTCAGGCAGATGTAGGTGTTGGCGTCGAAGCGCCGCGCGAGCTTGTCGGCATGGTGCTCCAGGTAGGAGGCCACGGCAAAGCGGCCGCCTCCCCCGATGGGGTCCTCCCCATTCTGGAAGGTCCGTCCAAACCGCGTCCCCAACTCGCCCTCGGACCGATACGTCGCATGGGCAATCATCCGGGCGATTCCGAGCCCCACGTGGGGACCTTCGCCGTCCGCGGCATCGTAGTAGTCACCGCCCCGGAACCGAACGTCCGCTCGGATGGCCGCGAGCTGAGGCGTGGCCCAGGCGATCTGGTCGGCGGTTGAAGCCGCTGCGGCGCCTTCGATCACGATGGCCCTAACCCGCTCCGGCGCCATGACCGCCCACTCGAGGGCCCGCATCCCCCCCAGGGACGGCCCAAGCACGAGTCTCCACGACGCCACGCCTATGTGGTCAGTGAGCGCGATCTCTGCCCTCACCATGTCTCGGAGCGTCAGGTAGGGGAATCGAGACCCCCACGGACGTCCGTCGGCCGGATGCGCCGACGAGGGACCCGTCGTGCCCTGACAACCACCCACGACGTTGGCACACACGACGAAGTAGCGGTCGGTATCAACTGGCCTTCCTTGACCGACCATGGAGGTCCACCACCCCCCCGTATGGTGACCCTCCCCGGCCGGTCCCGTTGCATGCGAGTCTCCCGTGAGGGCGTGGGCCACGTAGATGGCGTTGCCACCGTCCGCGTCCAACTCCCCCCATGTCTCGTAGGCGATCCGTACACCGGGTAGGACACCACCAGAATCATCACCGGACGATCCGACCTCGATCGGTAGATCCCCGAGGTCGAAAAACTGACGCCGACCGGAGTCGTCACCCTCCCGCCACGCGCTGGAGGCCGGGATGGGCGGCTTACCCGTCGGTACCGTATCGTCCGGGAGGTCGCTCTCGATCTCGTCGTCGTCCATGTCCAGGCCGTTCTACTTGATTGCGGCGAACCCCTTGGCGAGGTCCTCCAGGATGTCGTCGATGTGCTCGATCCCAACGGCGAGCCTAACCGACCCCGGTGTCACACCGGTGGCGACCTGCTCCTCTGTGGTCAACTGGCCGTGAGTTGTCGTAGCCGGGTGGATGACGAGTGAGCGCACGTCTCCGATATTGGCGACCAGAGAGTGGAGCTCAAGAGCATCAATGAACATGCGGGCGGCCTTCTCGCCACCGGCAATCTCAAACGCCAGGACGGCTCCGGCGCCCTTGGGTGCGTACTTGGTCGCGTGTGCGTGCCACTTCGAGGACTTGAGGCTCGCATAGGCGACAGACGTCACCTCAGCGCGACCCTCCAGCCACTCCGCGACCGCCTTGGCGTTCTCGACGTGACGCTCCATCCGAAGCGACAGTGTCTCAAGTCCCTGGGCGATGAGGAACGCATTGAATGGCGAGATCGCAGGGCCCAAGTCCCGGAGTAGCTGGACTCGTGCCTTGGCAATGAATGCGACGTTCGCGCCAGCCGCGCCGCCGACCCCCAGGTCCTTCGCGTACGTCAGACCGTGGTAACTCGGATCGGGCGTGTTATAACCCGGGTAGCGATCCGGGTACTTCGCATAGTCGAACGTCCCGCCGTCGACGATCACGCCGCCGATTGCCGTGCCATGCCCGCCCAAGTACTTCGTCGCGGAGTGGATCACATAGTCGGCGCCCCACTTGAGCGGTTGGACAAGATACGGCGTCGCGACCGTGTTATCCACGATTAGCGGCACGCCGGCCTTTCGAGCCACCGACGCCACGCCCTCGATGTCGAGCACATCCTGCTTGGGGTTCGAGATCGACTCGGCGAAGAGCGCCTTTGTGTTCGGCCTGATCGCCGCCTTCCAAGAGTCGAGGTCGTCAGGATCCTCGACGAAGGTGGTCTCGATTCCGTACTTGGGCAGCGTGTAGTGGAACAGGTTATACGTACCGCCATAGAGCGATGGAGACGACACGATGTGGTCGCCCGCCTCGGCGGTATTGAGGATCGCAACGGTCTCGGCCGCCTGGCCGGACGCCACAAGCAGAGCCCCGACGCCACCCTCGAGGGCCGCAATCCGCGCCTCAACGGCGTCCTGTGTGGGGTTGCCGATGCGGGTATAGATGGGGCCGTCCTCGGAGAGCGCGAAGCGGTTGGCCGCCTGCGTCGTATCCTCGAAGACGAACGAGGTGCTCTGGTAGATGGGCAGCGCTCGGGCACCGGTCGCGGCGTCCGGGACCTGCCCCGCGTGGATCTGGAGCGTCTCAAATCGACGGTTCGTGGTCATTGTGGTCTCGCTTCTGGTAGATGGAATTAGAGTAGTCGGAGTCATACTCGGTCCCGGTCATACGCAGCGAGGCCAGCGCGCTGACCCGCGATGCCCATGACAGGGCTTGCGGTTGGCACGTGGGAAGTGGCCCGTGAGGGGGCTGGCTGGCTGAGGCCAACGGGGCGCCCGTTCGGGCGCACGCCAAACGTGCGCTAGTCAGCGGCACATTCGACGGTACGTCATGTGGCGAGGTTAGGACATCCTTCACCGTAATGCAAGTGTCGCCCCATCCGGGATTGGCCCTCGTCCCCCGAAGACCCCATGGGTATGCTGAATGCACTTGGCCGACAACCTGTCGGCCCCTCAATGGGGAGATAGTCATGACCACATCCGTCGGGCGGGTCACCGAGATCACCGCCAGTAGCGACAATTCCTTTGACGACGCCGTCAAGGCCGGAATCGCGCGTGCCAACAAGACCCTTCGGGGAGTAACGGGCGCATGGATCAAGGAGCAGAAAGTGGATCTCAAGGACGGGGTTGTCACCAACTACCGGGTCAACCTCCTCGTCACCTTCCTCGTCGACGATTAACCGCCCGGTCCCGCTGGGGAACCGCCGCTAGGTAACTTCGCGAAGCGCCCCGGTGTGGACGTCGAACACGAAGCCCCGGACCTTGTCTCGCCTGGGGATGAACGGGCTGGTCCGGACGCGCTCCATGGACTGGCTGAGATCCACGTCAAGGTCGACGAAGGACTCGGGAGACCACGCCGGCTTCTGTCCCGTGTCCCTGAGCAGTTCCTCCCTCAACCCGTCATCCGTGTAGGTGAGGGCGCCGCAGTCGGTGTGATGGATGAGGATGACCTCCTCCGTCCCGAGTTTGCGCTGGGAGACGACGAGGGACCGGATTACGTCGTCCGTGACCACCCCACCGGCGTTGCGGATGATGTGGGCGTCGCCGATGTCGAGGCCGAGCATGGCGAAGACATCGAGGCGAGAATCCATGCAGGCGACGACGGCGAGCTTCAGTCGGGGCGGAAGGGGGCGGTCGGGGATATAGGACGCGGCATACTCGCGGTTGCGTTCGGCAAGTTCATCGGTTACGCCCATGGCTGGCTCCCTTCGTATGGCGCTTCCGCCCAGCCTAGGCGAAGGACGCGGAATTCCCCTTAACCGCCCTATGCCGAGCCGGAAGACTGACTCCGTCGAGGCGGAAACCGACTGGCGTAAGGATTGGCTAGTAGCACCAAGGAAGGAACGGGACATGCCCAGATGCCTCGAGTGCAAGTACGCGGGTAATTAGTATTCCGGCAGTCAATATCGTCGTTACTCGGGCCGTCTTCATGCCTGAGCCCATAGGATTGCGTTGTCATCAAGCGATCGGCCGCGCGGATTCGCGCGTTGTGCCGGTTACGTTCCGAAGGAGGATCACCGTGTCGAACTCCAAACCACCGGACGTTGCGGACCTTGCCGCCAAGAGAGACGTCGCCGGATTGATTGCGGCGCTTGCGCGTGATAACGCCCCGGATACCCGCGTCGCGGCCGCACGCGCTTTGGGCGCGCTCGGCGACGCAAAGGCAGTTGGTCCTCTCAAGCGCGCTCTCGTCCTGGGTGTGAAAAGGGAGTTGGGTGAAGGTGACCAGGACCTCGATGACAGGGTCATACGCGGCACGGCGGTCGAGGCCTTAGACGCGCTGTCCTGGGTCCCTGACGATGAGGAGGCTGGCGCGACCTACTGGGCCGTGAAGGGTGACTGGGACAAGGTCGCCGAGAGGGGAATTTCGGCCGTACCCGCACTGGTCTTCGCACAGTCCAGTCCGTCAGATGAGGTGCGTCTCGCGGCGGAAGCGACACTTAGACGGGTCCTCGACGCAAACCCTATGGACGGTCATGGGTAGCAGCAGTCGTTCGGCGGGCCGGGTCAGTGCGCAGGAGTTGTGGGACACCGGCGTCGTCCTAGCCAAGCCGAACAGCGGCCGAGTCTTCTGCGTGTTCGACTCGTCGAAATGGTCCTCTACGTGAAGGCGCCAGTCGACGACGTCGTGAGTCCGGAGGGAATCGAGCGCATGCTTGGTCAGCACCTCGATCGCTTGCATGAGGCTACCCAGGGTGCGCCAGGTGCCGAAGGCCTCAAGTCCCTCACCCTCCAGCTCCTGACGGAGCCGATGGTGGGATGGGCCACCTCGGCCATTGCATCCAGGCTTCCCGCCACTGACGGCTGCGAGAGCGACGCAAAAGCCTTTCCCGAGTGGTACGTCGCCATCACCGTGTGCCCTGACATCGACCCCGATGCTGCTCGCCTGGGTATGCCGGGAGGCTACCTGGCGCTCATGAACCAGGTGACGGCCCCCGCTTGGGCCTTGGGTGACCTCAACGTCGCCCACTGGATTTACTGCTGCGACGGAAAGGTCGCCGGGGCGCACCTCACGATGATCCCGAATCCCAACAAGCCCAGGATCTCTCCTCCGCTCATCGCTCAGGACTTCCTCAACGCCACCGAACGACAGCAACTCAACGTCTCGAGCGCGGGATAACCCCCGGGCGGAGAAGGGATCTCGTGGAAACCGAGAGATGCGTGAAGTGCGATCGGGAGCTCGTGTTCGCGTCCGATCGAGAAATGCTGATGTGGGTCATGTCCAATAACCCTCGAGGCGACGCGGTCGCCCACATCTGCCCAGGGTGCGAGGACTTCTACTGCATGTCCTGCATGGTCGAGTCCGGGAAGTCCTGCCCGACATGTGGGGCGACCGTCTCGAACGCGGGAAACCCGTAGCGAAGGATCGGGTCAGGCGGGGGACGCGGGTTGGCGGATGATCGTGCGGTACTTCGCTGGCTCTACCCGCCGCGGATCGCTGAAGTAGATCTCGTGGTGCTTGCCTGACCTCACCATTCCCCGCTCATCGATGAAAGCATGCAACTCCGCGATCGTCGGCCCCTCATCGGAGTAGGGGCCGAGGTAGAGGGTCTGTGCACACGTGCCTTCCACAAGATCGAGCACTCGGACCCGCGCGAGTTGCTCCGTCGCCACCTTTGAGGCGACCTTCTCTTTGGCTGCGTCCACCATCGCGGGTGTGAGCCATTCGGGGATCATCATCAGCACCGTGGAGTGCCATGCATCCTTAGCAAGGCTTTGTGCAAAGGAGTCCATGTCATCCGCCCAAAACAGAGCCTCCATGGGCATGACTGAGTAGTCGTGATCTAACTCGAGTTTGCTTGTGAATTTGAGGGAGTAGGTGAGGGGATAGAGGGCACCGATCGCCTCGCGGAAACTGTCCGACGTGTTCGGATCACCCTCGGCGTCGACGGCGAGGTATCGGATGCTCGGGATATCAATGAGATCAATCCTGCCGACCTTCCCCGAATACGACGGCAAGGTCTTCTTGAAATCGGTCTTCATGATGTCGATGGTAGGCGCGAACCCTGACATGCAACGGCCCCCCTTTGGTGACATCCGCTACCCTTCCGGCATAGGCCAATGGGCATCGAACGGAGAATCATGAAAGACCCCATCCTCATCACCGGGTGCTCGACCGGCATCGGCCGGGCCGTCGCCCTCGCCCTGCTCGAGCGCGGCCACACCGTCTACGCCACCGCACGCCGGATCGAGACCCTCACCGAACTCGAGGGAAAGGGGGCCAAGGTCCTCGCTCTCGATGTCACCAACGAGAAATCCATGATGGCCGCTGTCCGGAAGGTCGAGGCCGAGTATGGCGTGGTTGGCACCCTGATCAACAACGCCGGATTCGCCAAGTACGGCGCGCTCGAGAACGTACCCCTCGACGAGGCCCGCCACCAGTTCGAGACCAACGTCTTTGGCCTGGCGCGGCTCACCCAGCTCGTGCTGCCAGCGATGCGGGCCGCGGGGCGTGGGCGGATCATCAATGTCTCGTCGATGGGCGGCCGCCTCACCTTCCCCCTCGGCGCCTGGTATCACGCCTCCAAACACTCGGTCGAGGCCCTCTCGGACACCCTTCGGCAGGAGGTGCGAAACTTCGGCATCGACGTTGTCCTCATGGAGCCCGGCGCCGTCCGGTCCTCATTCGATGCGACCCTCGACGCCGAATACACCAGCGATCCCAACGGCCCCTATGCCGCGCTCGAGGCCGCCGGACGGCGGTACTTCGGGGAAGCCTACGGGTCCCGATGGGCGGTGACCTCGGAAAGGGCCGCTCGTTCTTTTGTGCGAGCGGTTGAGGCCCGCCGCCCGAAGCACCGATACCTGTCTACGAGCACGGGAAGACTCAGTGTCCACCTGAGAAGGCTCGGCGGAAGCCAAATGTGGGATTGGATCGTCCGTCGGCAATTCGCGGGGGCGGCAAGGCGGGTCACCCGTGCGGCGAATACAACCCAGGCCTCCCACAAGGCTCCTGGCGCCTAGTCCCAGCCCAACTCATGGAGGCGCTCGTCGTCGATCCCAAAGTGATGGGCGATCTCGTGGATGACCGTAACCGCCACCTCCTCCCGCACATCCTCCGCCGTCTCGCAGGTCTCGAGCGTCGGATTCATATAGATGAAGATGCGGTCGGGGAGATCCGCGTAACCCCAGTCCGACCCACGATCGGTAAGGGCCGTCCCCTCGTACAACCCTAAGAGATCTGGTTCGCCGGCCGGGGGGTCTTCCTCGACCAGCACCACGACGTTGTCGATGAGTTCGGCGAGGTCGTCCGGAATCATATTGAGGGCTTCCTCAACGGCGCGTTCGAACTCTGCGCGCGGCATCGTGATCATGAGGCCATTCTGCCCCCTAGGGGAACCCGCGACCCCTGTACGGAGTTGGCGCAACCACTCGCCGACCCGTATCATTACGAGGTCCCGGGTGCCCTGACGTGGGGCGTCTCGGATGAGCCCCCATCGTCTAGAGGCCTAGGACGCCGCCCTTTCACGGCGGTAGCACGGGTTCGAATCCCGTTGGGGGTACAAGCCCGTGGCCACCGGAGATGACCGGAGTCCCGGGAACGGTTACAGTAGTCCTTGCTTCACTCGGTCTTGCACCATCAAGGCCCCGTAGCGCAGTTGGTTAGCGCGCCGCCCTGTCACGGCGGAGGTCGCGGGTTCAAGTCCCGTCGGGGTCGCGGAGGGCGCACCGGTTACACCGGGGCGACCGCCGGGCCAGATAGCTCAGTTGGTAGAGCGTTCGACTGAAAATCGAAAGGTCCCCGGTTCGAGACCGGGTCTGGCCACTCCTCACCGCCTCCCCTCACCTTCTGATTTCATCAAACCGCTTAAAAAACCGTGCCTGTTCTATTTGCACAGTGCAGGCTAAGGCGGGAGACTAGTACGAAGTTCACTTGGAGGCGTCATGCTGCGGTCGCTACTTGGCAAGATCCTGCTCGGCGGCGCGGTCGCGCAGGCCACCTCGAACCTCCGTCAGGAGGTCGCAGCCGTAAGGACCGAGTTCACGAACAAAATCAAGTCGCTCATCTTCGGGGCAATCATCCTGGCCTTCGCGGTCGGGATTGCCCTCTTTGCCATCGGGTTCCTCGCCCTTGCCGCACTCACCGCCTTGTCCAACGTCTGGACGATGTGGCTTTCCGCGCTGGTCATTGCCGGTGCCCTGCTCATCATCGCGTGGATCTTTCTCGCTATCGGCCTCAGGAAGGTCCACAAGAACTCGGACCTCAGGCCGAACCGTTTTATGAACGCCTACCGGCGTTTCACCCTCTAGGACCGCTTCCTCTGCTGGGTTTCACCCCGCTAGGGGATGACGGCTCCCTCGAATTCGAGCAACCGCCGCTTCATCTCGCTCCCCCCCTGCCCATAGTGGCCAATTCCAGTCGCGGAGACGACGCGATGACACGGCACGAAGAGTCCCAAGGCATTAGATGCGCAGGCGTGCCCGACGGCGCGAACCGCCCTGGGGTTCCCCACAAGCTCGGCAAGTTCCCCATACGTCACCACCTCGCCCGAGGGGATTTCCCGCATCGCTAGCCACACCCTCTGCATGAAAGAACCCCCGACCTGGGCCACCGGGATCCTACTCAACTCGATGCCATCCCCCGCGAGCCAGGCGTGGATCGCGCCGCCGACGTCGGGGACGTCACTCTCCTCGCAGCCTCGCTCTGAGAGGTCTGAAGCAAGCACCTTGGCGATACGCAGGATCGACCCCAGCCCAGAGGCCCGGACCACACCGTCTTCCGGGGTGACGAAGGCCGAAAAGGGTCCGAAGGGGGTCGGAATCTCGACCACGTGCAAGGGGACATCTGGGCACGCGATAGACGCCATGAAACAACCCTACGACCAGGAGTCCACGCCCGTCCGGGCGGGACCTCATCCGGTGACTAGACCACTCGCTCCTCGCTGGCGGCGGTCAGCAGCATCCTGACTTCCGCCTCACGGAAGCGTCGGTGACCCCCGAGGGTCCGGATCGAGGAAAGCTTGCCGACCTTGGCCCAGCGGGTAACCGTCTTCGGATCCACACGGAAAATCGCGGCGACCTCGCTTGGAGTTAGGAGCTTCTCTGTGTCCTCTAGCTCTTGCTTCATCATGTTCCAATCCCTCTACAATCGTCGAAACGCTCAAAGCGCCTACACGAATGGGACGTGCGAGACGCACGGCTATGACGCGGTTTTGGCTAAGATTTCCCATTTCCTGACCAATCGGTGGATTCGCTCACTGCTGCGTCGGGCGGTAGAGTACTGGTTGGATCGTGTCTTGGGGTCGCGATTGGCGGCTCCCGAATCCGGGAGAGGACGACGAGATGGGGCGCGGCCGTCAACGAGCAAAGGACGCGAAGATCGCGCGGCAGCTCAAGTACGCCAACAATGGCTCGGATCTTCGGGCGCTCGAGCGCGAACTTGTCTCGGGGCACCCGGATCCATCCCCGGCGTCCGACGAAGGCGGCCCAGAATTGACGAACGGCGCTACAGACGAGGGGGATGAAGGTGTCGAGAACGCTGAGGAGCGCTAGACCGCGACCCTAGGCGACGGTTCTATGTAACTCGATACTTCTCGGTCAGGAAGACCGCCCCCGCGTCAACGCCCTTGGCCCCACGAATGACGTTCGGAGAGCCCGGTCTTCCGTCATCGGCCTCGACCACTCCCACCAGCCACGCTTCCACACCCTCGGTGGCGCATGTGCCTACCAACGCATCCGCCTCGTCTGGGTCGACCACCGCAACCATTCCCACCCCAAGATTGAGGGCCGATTCGAGGTCCGCCCATGAAACTCCCCCGGCGACTCGGATCACGTCAAAGATCGGCGGGATCGTCCAGGCGTCACGGGTCACGGTCGCGGCGAGCCCAGACGGGACGACGCGCGCGAGGTTCGCGGCAAGGCCTCCACCGGTCACATGCGCGAATGCCCGAAGGCCGGGAAGGCTCCCGGCAAGCCCAAGGCACAGCCGTGAATAGATCCGGGTTGGTTCCAGCAATTCGGCACCGAGGCTTCGACCGATCTCGGGGATCTGCCGATCGAACGCCCAGCCCATCTTGGCAATGACCGCCCTAACGAGCGAGTATCCGTTGGAGTGGAGGCCGGATGATGCAAGGGCGACGATCGTGTCACCCACGCGCACCCTCTGAGGCCCGAGAAGGGCGTCCGCCTCGACCACCCCGACCGCTGCCCCGGCCAGATCATACTCATCATCCTCCATAAGGCCGGGGTGCTCGGCCGTCTCGCCCCCGACGAGAGCGACACCCGCCTCCTCACATCCTTCCGCGACCCCCCGGACGATCTCCGCGATCCGTTCGGGAACGACCTTCCCGCATGCGATGTAGTCGGTCATCAGGAGGGGCCGGGCCCCACAGACGACGATGTCATCGACGACCATGGCGACCAGGTCCCGCCCGATGGTGTCATGGGTTTCGAGGGCGCGGGCGATGGCGATCTTGGTTCCCACCCCATCCGTCGATGACGCGAGGAGGGGCCGTCGGTAACCCTTGAGGGCGGAGGCGTCAAAGAGCCCGGCGAAGGCACCGACACCCGCCACCACCTCGGGACCGTGGGTCCGGGTAACCGCGGCCTTCATCATTTCCACGGCCCTGTCTCCCGCGCTCGTATCGACCCCGGCGGAGGAATACGTCAGTTTCTCGTTCATGCCTCCACCCCATCGGCGGTCAGAAGGTGCCGCGCCGAGGCGGGCGGCTCGATAGGGTACTGGCCACTGAAGCAAGCCATGCAGAGCAATCCCTTGGCCTGCTCCGTTGCCCCGATCATCCCCTCAAATGAGACGTGGCCTAGGGAGTCCGCCCCGATCATCTGCCGCACCTCCTCCGTGGTCTTTCCCACGGCCGCGAGCTCTTCCCGCGTCGCGAAGTCGATTCCATAGAAGCATGGCCACATGACGGGAGGCGAGGAGATGCGGACGTGGACCTCGGCGGCCCCGGCCTCGCGTAGCATCGCAACGATAGCCTGCTGGGTGTTTCCTCGAACAATCGAGTCATCGACGACGACGAGGCGCTTGCCTGCGATGACCTCCCGAAGAGGGTTGAGCTTGAGCCTGATACCCAGTTGGCGCAGGACCTGTGACGGCTGAATGAAGGTGCGACCGATATAAGCGTTCTTCACGAACCCCTGGGAAAAGGGAATGCCTGACTCTTGGGCGTACCCAACCGCGGCCGGTGTACCAGACTCAGGAACGGGAATCACCAGGTCGGCCTCGACCGGGTGCTCGCGTGCCAGGGTCTGGCCCATCGTGGTCCGTGCCACGTGAATGCTTCTTCCCGCGATGACGGTGTCCGGCCTCGCCAAGTACACGTATTCGAAGATGCAACCCCTGGGCTTTGCCTCGGCGAACCGAACTGATCGAACCCCATCGCCATTGATGACGAGCAACTCCCCCGGTTCCACCTCCCTCACCCAACGCGCCCCGACGATGTCGAGTGCCGCGGTCTCCGACGCCACCACCCAACCTCGTCCCTCAAGTTCACCCAGCACGAGCGGATGGACCCCATGGGGATCGCGAGCGGCATAGAGGCACTCCTCGTCCATGAAGACGAGGCAGTAGGCCCCCTTGAGGCGCGGAAAGAGGTCGACGGCGGTGTCGGCGAGGGAGGGGAATCCGTCGCTCGCAAGTAAGGCACTGATTACCGCCGTGTCCGTGCAGGCGCCGTTCTTGAGGTCGAGCCGCTTGGCGTGGCCCTCCCTCTCCACGAGCATCTCCACCAATTCAGTCGTGTTGGTGAGGTTTCCGTTATGGCCCAGGGCGAGCGTTCCATCTGCCGTCGGACCGAGGGTCGGCTGGGCGTTGGCCCAGACGCTATGCCCGGAGGTGGAGTAGCGCGTGTGCCCAACGGCGATGTGCCCGGACAGCGAGGCGAGGGCCCCCTCGTCGAACACCTGGGAGACCAAACCCATGTCCTTGAAAACGAGGATCTGTTTGCCATTCGATGTCGCGATTCCCGCGCTCTCCTGGCCTCGATGCTGCAGCGCGTAAAGGCCAAAGTACGTCAGCCGGGCGACCTCGTCCCCGGGGGCATAGACGCCGAAGACCCCGCATTCCTCCCGTGGTCCCGACATCTCTGGAAGGATGTCGTGGCTAGGAACCCCGGGCCGACGCATCAGTTCCCCTTGTCCTCGGTTGTGGCGATCCGCCGGGGGGTGGGGCTCGATGATCCGGATTTCATCTTGGCCTCGACCTTGGCGGCCCACTCACGCTTGTCCGGATTCTTGGCTCTGGTGCGCGGAATCACCCTGGCGGCGGTAATCAGTCCACCGATCAGGGCGAATCCAAGGGAGACGAGAAGCATGACGGCGACTCTGAACCAGGCACCCCTCCCGGGAAGGCCCAGGCCGGCCCCGATTCCGAGGGCAGCCCCGATCCCCGCACCCTTGGCGATGGTCCAGGCAGCATGAGGATGCTCTGTGAAGAATGCGGGCAAGAGATTCGCGTTCGACGACACCGGCGACGGGGGTCGCTTAGCGGCGTCTTTCACGGCCTCAGTCTAGGCGCTCATGGGTTTGTGAACTCTTCGAAGGGAAGCCATGTCTCGAGACTGGCCCCGGATCCCGAGGCTTGGAGCCTGCCGGTCGCCACGCCGTCGTCCCATGTGAGCCCGCCCGTGACAAGACCGAGCCAGGTCTCAGGGTCGGTCTCTATGACCCGGGGCGGCGTCCCCCTGGTGTGGCGGGATCCCTCGCCACACTGGATGACCGCGTAGGGAGGGACTCGCATCTCGATGCTCCCGCCCGGCGCCCGGTTCACCAGTTCCTCGAGGGTGAACCGGACCGCGAGGGCAACGGTCTCAGCGTCACGTAGGCCGCTCATCCAGGAATGGACGGCCCGCCGCCCCTCCTCGAGTGCTATCCGGCGACGTGTGGACATAGGACAAGGGTGCCACCCCGTGCGACGTGGCTCCTAGAGGCGGTCACCCGAAGCGTTCGGCCAGCGGAGCGTCCCACACGACCCGGGCCTCGTCGACCGGCAGGGTGAACTCCCCCTGAACCTCGATCGCCCCGGAGCCGACACTCTCGCCGATCCTCACCGCGGGCACCCAACGCTCCGCGCACAACTCGACGAACCGAGCCTCTCCCATCGGAGGTACCGCGGCGATCGCCCGACCCTGGGACTCGCTCAGCCAGGCCTCTGCCACCGTTATCCCATCCCTCTCGCACACCTCGTCGAGGGTAACCCTCACCCCCCTCCCGTACCGCAAGGCCCCAATGGAGAGCGCGGCCGCGAGCCCGCCCTCTCCAACCTCTCGGGCCCCGTCGATCAAGCCTTCCCTCGATGCCGTCACGAAGACTCCCGCCATGGCGGCCTCCGCCTCAAGATCTACAGCCGGGGGCAGCCCGCCGAGGTGCCCGGCAAGCTCCGCGAATCGGGAGCCGTCCAGTTCCGCCCGGGTAATCCCCAGCAGGTAGAGGATGAGGCCTTCATCGCGCCACCCGGAAGGCGTGACAAGGCCGACGTCATCGACCACCCCAAGCACGCCGACCAGGGGGGTGGGGTTAATGGACGAGTCCACCCGGCCGGCCTCCCCAGTGCCGTTGTAGAGGCTGACGTTGCCACCTGTGACAGGGATGCCGAGGTCCTGGCAGGCGTCAGCAATGCCTCGCACTCCCTCCGCGAACTGCCACATCGAGTCCGGATCCTCCGGGCTCCCAAAGTTGAGGCAATCCGTCACCGCGAGCGGCTCGGCTCCCGCGATCGCCACCGCCCTGTAAGCGGCAGCCACGGCTTGGCGCGCGCCTTCGTACGGATCGAGCTTGGCGTATCGATCGTTCGCCCGGGTCGCGATAGCCACACCCCGTCCGGTCTTCTCGTCTACCCTTACCACTCCGACCGTGTCGGGCCGGGCCATCGCAGTGTTGCCCTGGACGTATCGGTCGTACTGGGCAGTGACCCATTCCCGGTTAGAAAGGTTGGGGGAACCGAGCAGGGCGAGGGTGGCAGCGCGGAGGGCATCACCATCAGCCGGGAGGGCGGGGGACGAGGCGGAGTCGGCCTGGAGCGTGTCCATCCAGGCGGGCCGGGCATACGGGCGGTCGTACACGGGACAGTCATGGGCAACGGTGCGGGGCGGGACGTCGACGACAATCACGCCCTTGTACTCGATGACAAGGCGGCCGGTGTCGGTCACCTCACCGAGGACGGCGATCTCCACGTCCCACATGTCTGTGATGGCTCGGAACGCCTCGAGCTTGTCCGGACGGACGACCGCCATCATCCGCTCCTGGGACTCGGACATGAGTATCTCCTCCGCGCGGAGAGTGGGGTCGCGCAAGGGAACCAGGTCGAGGGTGATGTGCATGCCGCCATCCCCGGCCGATGCCAGCTCGCTCGTCGCGCAACTGAGTCCCGCCCCACCGAGGTCCTGGATGCCCTCGACCACCCCGGCCTTGAACAACTCCAGGGTGCACTCGATGAGCACCTTCTCCGCGAAGGGGTCTCCCACCTGCACGGATGGTCTCTTGACGGGGCCCCCTTCATCGAAGGTCTCAGAGGCGAGGACCGAGACCCCACCAATTCCGTCGCCACCCGTCCGCGCCCCGTAGAGGACGACCTTGTTGCCGACGCCGGAGGCGCTGGCGAGGTGGAGGTCCTCGTGCCGCATCGCGCCCACACAGAGGGCGTTCACGAGCGGGTTCCCCTGGAAGGAGGCATCGAAGAGCGCCCCGCCGCCGACGTTCGGGAGCCCCAGGCAGTTGCCGTAACCACCGACTCCGGCGACGACGCCATGGACGACGCGAGCAGTGTCGGGGTTGTCGATAGCCCCGAACCGGAGCTCGTCCATGATGGCCACCGGGCGAGCCCCCATGGAGAGGATGTCCCGGACGATTCCTCCCACACCCGTTGCGGCGCCCTGGTAGGGCTCCACGTAACTCGGGTGATTGTGGGACTCGACCTTGAAGGTGACGGCCCAGCCGTCGCCGATGTCCACCACGCCCGCGTTCTCCCCGATCCCCACTATGAGGTGCTTCTTCATGGCGTCGGTCATCTTCTCCCCGAACTGCCTGAGGTGGGGTTTCGACGACTTGTAGGAGCAGTGTTCCGACCACATGACGGAGTACATGGCGAGTTCGGAGGTGGTCGGGCGGCGCCCGAGAATCTCTCGGATCTTCGCGTACTCGTGCTCCTTGAGCCCGAGTTCAGCGTATGGCTGCTCTTGGTCGGGGGTGGAAGCCGCGTTCTCGACGGTGTCGATGGCGGCGGCGTTCGGTGCGGTCGGCGAGGACGTCATAGGCTCCCTTTGCGTGGTGCTCGCGGGTATGCCCTTAGGGTACCGGGCGCTAGCATCTCAACTCTCGGAACCGGGCCCTCAGGGTGTGAGCGACGCGCACGTCCCCTGCTGGAGCCCCTCCTGCGCGGAATAGGTATAGACCTCGGTTGGAGCCGCCTCGGAGGACACCTCGACGCACCAATCTCTCGAGCCGTGCGCGTACTGGTCCGTAAGGGCGATACCCGGTGTCTGCTCCCCGATGTAGACACCATTCAGGTAGTACTCGCCATCCGTCACCGTGATCACGGGTTGAGTGACCCCATCCCAGTCCACGAAATAGGTTGCCATCTCCTTGCCGAGGGTCGAGACATCCGACTTCGCGGCTGTCCCCGCCGCGGCACGACTTCCAAGGATGTCGCGCCCGCATGTGTCAAGAACGTATTTCCCGGCAACGATATTCGCCGCATCGCCTTCACTCATGAGCGTGTTGAGTTCGTCATCCCAGATGTCGGCGAAGAGCGCGGATACGTAGGCCTCGACACTCTCGGCCTCAAGCGCGAGGTTCCCGTAGTGCTCTCCCATCGCCGTAGTTGCCTGTGCGAGAGTCTTGAATGCTGCCACGGCATCGGAATCGGTCGCCAGCTCCGCTGCGCGATCAATGTAGGCGGACATTGTCACGGTGGCGTCGATCATGTCCTGTCCACTCTCATTGATGGCGTCGAGCAATGCGGGATCGTCCCACGTGGTGTCGTCCATCAGTAGTTCGCCGTCAATAGCCGACTCGCTCAAATCATCGGATACCGCAACCATGTCGTCCATCAACACACAGATGTCGTCGCTGAGCGCGGCTTGAGAGGGCGAGGGTGAGGGTGTCGATGAGGGACTAGGGTTCGCCTCCGGAAGGCCTCCGTGCAAGGCCACCGCCCCTCCCACTGCGAGACCCGCCACGCCCAGTGCCAGAAGGAACACGACCGGACCATTGCGCATACTCATGGTCCAATGGTGACAGACCAAAGACACCTAATGCGCGGCGAGCGATTTATTTCCGTGGGTCGAGTGCCCAGGTACCGGGCTCTAGCCTCTGGACTCTCGGACCTAGCCCTCAGGGTGTGAGCGAGGCGCACTTCCCCTGCGTCACATCTGCTAAAGCGGGGGATTGGATGAAGGATTCCTTCAGGCCATATTCCGAGGTCACCTCGATACACCAGTCCTCCCAGCCGTTGATCCACTGATCGGTGAGAGAAACACCCGGACTGCGCGCGCCGACGGGGGTGTCGTTGAGGAGGTATTCGTCCTCGGAAACCGTCAAGACCGGCGGCGGGGCGTCAAGCCCCGAGTCGGAATAGTAGGCCATGATCCCCACGCCCAGGGTTAAGATATCCAGTTTCGCATCCAGGCTCGCTTGGGTGCTGACATCGAGGATGTCGCGTTCGCAGGTGTCAAAAACATACTGCCCCGCGATCAGGTCCGCCTCGTCCCCCTCGGTCGACAGCGTGTCACCGTCGGTGATGAAGGTGCTCTGCGTTATCTCGGCTAAAAATGCCTCTACGCTCTCGGCCTCTACCGCAGCTTGCATGTAAGGCTGGTTCAGTTGCTCGTGTGCTCGTACGAGAGTCTCAAACGCGTCTGCTGCTTCTGGATCGGTTGCCAACTCTGCAGCGTGAGCCAGGTATTCGGTGACAGTCCTATCTGTGTCGAGCTTGTCCTGTCCCTCGGTATGAAGGGCCTCAAGCACTGCCGGATCGTCCTCCTCGGCGACTTCCTCCAGGATGTCGTTGAAGACCCATCGCTCAGTCAGATCGTCAACCATAGGCGCCATCTCGTCCATCAACTCGCAGACGTCATCGCTGAGCGCGTCTTGAGAGGGCGAGGGGGAGGGTGTCGGTGAGGGACTAGGACTTGCCTCCGGAAGGCCCCCATGCGCGGCTACCGCCGCCCCCGCGGCAAGGCCCGCCACCCCTAGGGCGACGAGGAACGCGGCCAGGCCATCGCTCATGCTCATAGCCCAATAGTGGCAGACCTTAGGTACTCCCTGCACACCGGCCGTCAATTTTCCGCACGTTGATGCGATCTCTGCCGCCCGGGTAAACGCGTCTCGAAGACCGTAAAGTAATATCCATGGAAGCCCAACCGAAGCGCCCCGTCCCCCTGTTCTGGTTTGCCATCGCCATCCTCGTGGTCCAAAGCGTCATCGTGTATGCGAGCCGTGCGGCCGACAACGCCGAGGGGACGAACGCAAATGCCCCGGCCTGGGGCGCGCCCCTTCTCATCGGCATCGTCGTCCTCGTCCTTGGCGTCTGCGTGCTCCTCATCGGGAAGTGGCGGCTCTACCTAGCTGCCACGCTCCTCTTCTTCGGCGCCCTGGGTGCCTTCCTCGGCCCCATCGGGTGGCTCTTCAGCGCCGTCCTAGTCGTTACCGGCGTCGTCCTCTCGCTCGCCTCATCAAGCCCCGTACGCAAGGTGGAAATCCGGAGGGTCTCCTGGGCGCCCGACTCAGACGGCAACGCCCCCATGGGACCTGTCGTCGTTTTAGTCGGGCTGGCGATTCTCATCCTCAGCATCGAGACGCTGGCCGCGTTCCTCTCGACCGATGGCCTACGGTTCGGCACCACGCCGGCCGCAACGGATAGCGAGTTCAACTCCAAACTCGTCTACGTGTGCGCGGGAATGTTGGTCATCATCGCGGGGATCTACGCCGCCGGATTCCGGGCATGGCTTTCGGGGGTCTGCCTCCTCATCGCCGCGGTGGGTGCGGCCCTCGGCTACTTCCTCCTTGTGCCGACGGCGGCCTTCGCACTTGCCGCGATCGCCGTTTCCTTCGTCGAGCCAAAAAAGATCGACCACAAGACCGGGCAAGAGATCGTCTACGTCGGGTAACGAGCGCGGGACGGTAGCCTCACCACGCCACAACAACCCAACGATCCGTCTGGGTCATGCGTTTGACAAAGCAAGAGGAGGTTGACATGCCCCTACACAAGACCGCCCAGCGAGCCGTCCAGGCCTCCCTGGTAGGAGTCCTCGCGCTCGCCGGGTGCTCATCCGCCGACACCGTCGACCCGGTCAATCCGCTCGGCTACCACGACCCCATCGTCGTTCGGCCCATGCCGGACTCCCCAGACGTGTCGAACCTGACCGTCGGGCTCAACAACGCCGGATACGACCTCTTCCAATATGTCGCCTCCCAGGGAGACGAGGATGTCGTCCTCTCGCCCCTGTCGATCGGGCTGGCCTTCGGCATGCTCGACCTGGGCGCGACTGGCACCGTCGCGGAGGCCCTCGAAGACCTCTTCGCTTACCCCATCGATGGCGATGCCCGCTGGTCGGCATTCAACGCGCTCGACCAGGGGGTCGTCAGCGAGCCGGAGCCCGTTGCGCCGCCCAAAGCCGACGAGTGGCCCGAGCCCGTACTACCGACGGTACGCATCGCCAACCGTATGTTCCGCGATATAGATTTCACGGCGACCGACGAGTACGCGGAAGGCCTCGCGCGGTGGTTTGGGGCCGGGGTCGAGCCCCTTCTGCTCCGGGAGGACTCGGAGGGGGCTCGCCGGTACATCAACGAGTGGGTGTCGGAAAAGACCAACGACCTCATCCCCGACCTCATCCCCGCGGGCAGCATCACTCCCGACACGGTGATGGTCCTGGTCAACGCCCTCTACCTCAAGGCTCAATGGGAAGAGCCGTTCGACGAATGGGCGACCGATGACGGTGACTTCACCCTCCTCGACGGCTCGACAACGACCGTGCCCCTCATGCACCAGTACGACTTCTACGCCGCCGCAGTTTTCGGCGATGGCTACACGGCGATCGAGCTCCCCTACACCGGGGACCTCAGCATGCTGGTCGTCCTCCCCGACGAGGGACAGTACGGCGAGATCGAGTCCAGCCTCGGGAGCGAGTTCGTTGCCGAGGTCGATGTGTCCCTCACGGGCATGGCCACAGACCTGTACTTCCCCCGCTTCACGAGCGAGGCCAACTTCAACCTCCGAGAGGCCATCGAGAACGGCCTTGGGGTGAGCGGGCTCTTCTATGTTGCCGACCTCGGCGGGATTGGGCCCGGCATCTGGGTCGACGACGCCGTCCATGCCGCGAAGATCATCGTGGATGAGGAGGGGACGGAGGCCGCGGCGGCCACCGCGATCATGATGGCCGGGGCGGCCCCGATTGAACCCAAGCAACTCGTCGAGATTCGGGTCGACCGTCCCTTCCTCTACCTGATCCGGGACGGCAGCACGGGCGGGGTGCTCTTCGTGGGGCGCGTGCTCGACCCGAGCGAGTAGCGCGGTCTTCCGACCCCCGCCCCTACAGTGGGTGCCATGGAGGCTCTCGCATGGGTGGTAGCGGTGGTGGCGCTCGCCCTCGCTTTCGTCTCCGCCCTGCGGGCGAGGACGGCCATCCGACGTGAACGCCAGGCTCGCGATCGCGGGGAGACCGAAGCCGGTGCCGACCGCGCTCTCGCAGCGAGCAATGAACGCGGCCGCATCGCACGGGAAATGCATGATGTGGTCGCCCACACCCTCTCCGTGATCGTAGCCCAGGCGGATGGTGGTCGCTTCGTTGCCAAGAAGGACCCCGCGGCCGCCGTTCACGCGCTGGAGACCATAGCCAGCGTCAGCCGTGACGCCCTCACCGAGATGCGGGGGCTTCTCGGTGTCCTCCGGGAGTCGGATGGCAAAGCCGAACTCGGTCCGCAGCCCTCCCTGGGCGACATTCCCGCCCTCGTCTCCTCGGTTCGAGATGGGGGCCTCGAGGTCTCCTACGTGACGACCGGCACTCCCCGTCCCCTACCCATCGGTGCCGGGCTCGCGGTCTACCGCATCGTCCAGGAGGCCCTGACGAACGTTCTCAAGCATGCGGGCCCCAAGGTGACCGCCTATGTCCATCTCCGCTGGAAACCCGACGCCCTTGAGGCCACGATTAGCGATGACGGCAGGGGGGCGGCCGCGCGGGCCACATCGGGAGCCGGGGAGGGCGGAGCCGGACTCGTGGGCATGAGGGAGCGTGCGATGGTCCTTGGCGGGACCCTCTCAGCCGGGCCGAAAAGGGGTGGCGGATATGTGGTGAGGGTACGGCTACCACTTGCACCGAGGGAAAGGGGAGACGAACAATGACCATTCGAGTCGCGCTGGTGGATGACCAGCAACTGGTGAGGGCGGGCTTCAGGATGCTCCTCGACTCGCAGGATGACATGGCGGTGGTCGCGGAGGCTGGCACGGGAGAGGAGGCGATCGTCGTGCTCGGCTCGACCACCGCGGACGTCGTCCTCATGGATATCCGGATGCCCGGGATGGATGGGCTTGCGGCAACGGCCTCCCTCGCCGGGGCTACCAAGGCTCGCATCGTCATCCTCACGACCTTCGACCTCGACGAGTATGTGGTGGCGGCCATCAAGGCCGGGGCAAGCGGGTTCCTCCTCAAGGACACTCCCCCGGAGGAGCTGCTCAACGCCATTCGCCGCGTCCATGCAGGCGACGCCATCATCGCTCCCTCCGCGACCCGACGGCTCATGGACCGCCTCGCGGTTTCCCTGCCGGAGCCGACCGATGGGGCCGGGTTGGAAGGTCTGACCGACCGCGAGCGCGAGGTGTTGGTCCTCGTGGCGCGTGGGCTCACCAACCAGGAGATCTGCTCCGAACTCTCCTTGGCGGAACCCACGGTCAAGTCACACATCGGGCGCATCCTCTCCAAGCTCGGCGCCCGCGATCGCGTCCAGGCCGTCGTCCTCGCCTACGAGACAGGGCTCGTCCGGCCCCAGGGGTAGCCCTCCCATTGCACATCACGGTCCGCGGAACCAGGGGACGCCGCCCAACGATTCGCGGCGCCCGGGCGTTGAGATACTGAGGAAGGATTGTCGAGCATTGGAGGGACCGATGAAGGTCAGGAACTTGATTGCGGTGTCGGCAATCGCACCGCTCGCCCTCGCTGGTTGCGCGTCCACGCACACCGACGACCCCGACCCCACCAATCACGACCCCGCGATCGTGCGGCCCGGCCCCGACTCACCCGATTCGGTATCCCTCGCCTCCGACCTCAACGATGTGGGCTACGACCTGTTCCACGTTCTCGCCGCTCGCGACGATCAAGACGTGGTCCTCTCCCCCCTGTCGATCGGCCTTGCCTTCGGCATGCTCGACCTGGGCGCCACGGACGGGGTCGCGGCAGCCCTCGACGATCTGTTCGCCTACCCGGTTGAGGGGGACGCGAGGTGGTCGGCGTTCAACACGCTCGAGCAGGCCCTCGTGAGCGAGTCGGGAGACGAGGTCGTCACCACATCCGCAGACGAGTGGGCGCCGCCGCCAGCGCCGATACTGCGCATCGCCAACCGCGAGTTCTACGACGTCGACTTCTCCACGGCCTCGGGCTACGACGACGCCCTCCAGCGGTGGTTCGGCGCGGGTATCGAGTCTCTGCCACTTCGCACGGACTCTGAGGGCTCCCGGATTCATATCAACGGGTGGGTCTCCGACAAGACTCAGGGATTGATCCCCGACCTTCTCCCGCAGGGTTCCATCAGCCCCGAGACGGTCATGGTCCTGGTGAATGCCCTCTACCTCAAGGCCCAGTGGGGCGACCCCTTCACCGCCGACTTCACCACAGACGGCCCGTTCACCTTGGTCGATGGCACCACCGCCACCGTGCCCTTCATGCATAACGGCGCCCTGGAGACGACCGCCTCCCTCGGCGACGGGTACGCGGCCATCGATCTGCCCTACGCGTCGAGCAACCTGTCCATGCTCGTCGTGATGCCAGACGTCGGTCGCTACGACGAGATCGAGGGACAGTTGGACGGTTCCTTTGTCGCCGGTGTCGATGCCTCGCTCAAATCGGCCTCCGTGAATCTCTCCTTCCCTCGATTCGAGAGCGAGACAGCCTTCGACCTGGGTGACGCGATCGAAAACGGGCTTGACGTTCATGGGATCTTCGGGGTTCCGGAGTTGGGGGGCATCGGCGACGGGGTGGTTGTGAGCAAGGCGATCCACGCCGCGAAGATCACGGTCGACGAAGACGGGACGGAGGCCGCCGCGGCCACGGCGATCATCTTGGATCGGGCGATCATGGAAACACAGGTCATTGAACTCACGGTTGACCGCCCCTTCCTCTATGTCATTCGCGACAATGCCACTGGTGCCGTGCTCTTCGTCGGGCGGGTGCTCGACCCGAGGGCCTGACGCCGCTGTGCTACCTCGGCGTGATACCCGGGGATGAGATCGGAACGATCCCGTGGGCTGATGCGATCGTTGGCACCCCACCCGTAGCGTCGAGTTATGGTGAAGAAGAAGGCAGCGGAATCCGCGGTGCTCGCGATCAAGGCCAGGGGCCTGACAAAAATCTACGGTGATGGGGAGGCTGCAGTCACAGCTCTCGACCACGTCGATCTCAACGTGCCTCAGGGAATACTCACCGCGGTCATGGGGCCGTCGGGGTCCGGAAAGACGACCCTCGTCCACCTGCTGGCAGGCCTCGACCGGGCCGACGCGGGCGAGGTGTGGATCCGCGACCAGAAGCTCACGGGACTTTCCGACCGCGAGACCGCGCACCTCCGCGGCCGCGTCATCGGCTTCGTCTTCCAGGGCTTCAACCTGCTTCAGACCATGAGCGCCCGGAATAACATCCTCCTGCCGCTGAGGCTTAACGGGATTCCGCACGACGACGCCTGGTTCGACAATCTCATCTCGATGCTCGGCATCGGGCGGGAACTATCGCGACGGCCATTCGAGATGTCCGGGGGGCAGCAACAACGCATAGCCATTGCCCGGGCCCTTATCACCAAGCCCCACGTCGTCTTCGCGGACGAGCCCACCGGGAACCTCGACACCCACTCCTCCGCCGAGGTGCTCTCGCACCTCAGGCAGGCCTGCCGCGAACTCGGACAGAGCGTCGTCATGGTCACCCACAGCCCCATCGCGGCGTCCTACGCAAGTAACGTCATTCTTTTCGCCGACGGCAAGGTCGCGGGTCACATCGCGCATCCGACTCCCGACTCCGTCTTAGCCGGCCTCGACGCCTTGGCAGGGGTGGAACGATGATCCTCCGGCTCGCCCGCGCCCAACTCCGATCCGAATGGAAATCGTCCCTGCTTGGAGTCGGGGTGCTGACCTTCGCCCTCGCCCTCGCGACCTTTTCCATGCTCGTCGCCGCCACGGCTATTACCCATCAGAACGATTACTTCCCGACCCATGACAACGATCCAGAATTCACCAGCCTCATCGACACCGTTCTGGGGGATCCGATCTCCGACCCGGACGTCAGAGAGAACCTCAATCCCGTCCTATCCCTCGACCAACTCGATCAGCTTGTCAAAGAGGCGTCGAAACTGACGCCGGTCGAAGCCGTTAGCTTCACAATGGGAATCGTCTCAGGGACGGACGACCGGCATGGGATCATCGTCACCATTCCCCTGACTGATCAAACAACCGATCGATACTTGGCGAAGGGGAATCCCCCAGGAAGTGGCCAGGTCGCCTTGAACCGGGACCTCGCGGAACACTTCAACCTTGACATTGGAGACACCCTCACCCTAGAAAGCATCGACGATCGTGTGCCGAGGGCCTCGATCACGCTGGAGATCTCCGGGATCCTGTACAGCTACAACGTCAGTCCGTACTACTCCTTCGGGCCTGATTCCATAGCCTCGGGGGAAGACCTGGAAACGTTGCAGCGAAGCCTCCCGTCCTCGCAGATCCATGACCCCGACGCAGGAACCACCTCCCTCGTGTTTCCGACGCAGATCCTCTGGAGCGGCAACAATCCGATCCTCGACCCCTATGGACAAGGGGATATCTTCCTTCCCTCCTCGGAGTTCTCTTTGGGCGATGCCTTCGGAATGCTCCACGGTCCCGCCGGCTGGACCTTCCTGATCTCATGTATCGCGGTCGTCTGCCTCGTCATCGCCGCCCTATCCATGGCACGGGCTCAGGCCGAGACCCGCACCCAGTGGAGTTCAACGTCAAAAGTGCTCGGCGCCTCCGACCGTACGATCGCGATGGCGTCGCTGGTAGAGACGGCGATCGTGTCGATCGGCGGGGTCGGGATCGGGCTCGGATCTGGCCTCGGCCTTGCGAACCTCCACCTCCTGTGGCTTCGTTCCTCCAATCCCGAGGGCCTTCTCCCTGCATCGATCAACGCCCCGGCTGACGTCTTCGCGATCGGTGCCGCCGTCGGCCTGGGCCTCGCGGTCGTCCTCGCGATCATCCCGGCCTTTTGGGCGTCCCGGGTGGCCCCCGCCGCCGCCCTCAAGCCCGTCACCCCCGTGAGCGAGGCGACCCTGTCCCGCTCTGTCAACCCCTGGTGGCCTGCGGCCCTCGTCTCCGTCGCCATCCTCATCGCGGGCGTCACCATAATGATCGGAGGCTCCTCTGCCTGGGTCGAAGGCGCGTCGATGGTCAGTACGATCATCCTGACCGTCGCCGGGATAGCACTCGTCATCCAAACCGCCAGGGGCCTGGTTTCACTCACGGGCCGGGTCCTGGCCCGTTCGCGACGCGCTTGGGTACTGGCCGCCGGGGATGGGATTCTCACCCATCGACGGGCCTTCACCTTCGCCGCGCTTGGAACGCTCGTCACTGGAGGGATCTCCTCATGGTGGATCACGGCGAACGCGGAGTTGGCCACCGATTGGGACGAGTCCTACCGAGGCTGGGGGGAGATTCCGCTCATGGGGCTCCAGGACTGGTGGGGTTCCTTCGTTTCCACGCCGGGTGCCCCGACCTTCGCCGCCGTCGCCTTCGGGGTCGTCGCCCTGGTCGCCGTCGTTGTTGCGGCGACCTACCACACGCCAACGACGAAGGACGACACGATTCGGGGGACTCTGGGGCTGTCCCGGCGTGACGAACGCCTGGCCGTCGGCACCCGCCAAGCCTCCGTGATGACCGCGGGGGCCCTGGCGGGGGCTCTGGGCGGCTGCGCCGTCGCGATTGTCTACCACCTGTTCCTCGCCGTACTATCCCCGTCCCACCTGGTGTACTCGCTCGAATGGAATCTCACCCTCATCGGCCACGGCCTCGTCGGGGCGGCCACTGTCGCGGGGATCGGGGCGGCATTCGCGCTCCTCGGAGGGGCGCTCGTTTCGGTGGTCTCCAGCCCCCAGGTCCCTCAGAAGGGCTAACGTCTCCGCGAAGGGCGGAGGGCGGCAAACCCTCGCAGCCGGAGGGAGTTGGCGACGACGAAGAGGAATGAGCCACCCATGGAGCCCGATGCGATCATCGGGTCGAGGCCGCCGAGGACGGCGAGAGGAATGGCCCCGACATTATGGGCGGTGGCCCGCACTGATGCTATCGCGGTGCCATCACGAGTTCTGACGATCACCGCCAACGGCCCTAGGGACTATCTCGCCGCGGCACCCGCGACACCCTGGTCTTCTCGATCGTCCACACGGGCAGGGGCTCGGGCTCGGGGCCATCCCCGACTCCGTCTCCCCCTTCCGTTGCCTCCTTCGTCGGGGTTCGCAACGCCTCGGCAATGGCGAAGAAGGGATACGCGACGGCGGCTACGAGCCCCACGATGGTGGAAACCAGCAACACCAGGTCGGCCTTGCTCGTCACGCCGGTGAGATCCACCCCATCGCGGCCCCAGGCATCGATGCTCAACCACACCCACCAGAAGACGCCGACCGGCACCATCGCGAGCAGGGCAGTTGCGACGAAACGCGCGGTGCGAAATGGTCCGGGCGGACGGTCCAGATTCGGATCCGGCAGGGGCCGACGGTCCAATCCACTCAATCGGAGCGCGGCATACGCCCAGGTGGACACGGAAGGAACCAGCACCAGTCCCACGAAGGGAAAGACGTAGGGAGTCGCGCCGGCCGCGAACAGCATCAGCGTGATCACCCCGGTCACACCGGCCATCCACCCGTGGGCTGTTCGCATTCGCTCCAGGGGCCGACGGATCGGGGTCGCTGCCACCGTGACTCCGGGGTGAAGGTCAGCCTCCTTAACCAGGGTAAAAATCGCCTGCTCCCAGCGAACACGCACGATCGCCACCCAGGCGAAGGCAACCGCGATCAGCGCGACCACGATGGCCAGAGGGAGATGAAGGCTGGTCGGCAACCCCACCCTCTCTCCAGAGAAGGAGCCGGCAACCAACACCGCAAGCAGCACCCCCAGCCCACCGGCCAGGCCGTTCCGCGCGTAGCGTAGAGCCCTCGGGGGCTCAACTAGAGACTCAGCGGTGCCCGAGGTGAACCAGCAATACCCCCCGACAACCCCAAGACTCACCGCGGTGGTGATAGGCGCGATCAGCACCATCCCGGAACCGGACCCCAGAATCCCGACGATCTCGGCGCACAGAACCGCAACCACAACCCCGGCCGTGGACACCAGGCCAAGCCGAAGTAGTGGCTGCTGCGTCGCCCAACCCGTCGATGAGCCCATGGCCCCCTCCTTCACCCCCAATCGTTCCACAGGGATGGGCCACGCGCCTGATTAGTGACGAACCTGACGCGACCCGGTGTCGAGCTTCCTCAATCACAACTAGGTCGAAGGCTCGTAGCTGCCGACAAGGCCGCATGACCCCATCCACGCGTCTGATCATCTGCCATTCCACGTTCCAATTGACGAACGAAATGACTTCTGCCAGGCTGTTCGTGCCGCTTGTCGAGGGGGTAACCGATGATTTCGAATCAGGTCGCACTTGCCAAACTGTCCTTTGGCGTTCTAGTCTGCGCCGTTTCCCTAGCGGCGGTAGGGGCGAGCGTGGCCTCTTCGTCTATACACCTTCCTGCAGCACCGGGTGATCTCGACTGGCGATCCTCGGCGATGCTCGACGAAGTGGAAGCTCCCGGTTGCTACGCAAACGAAGTCGACACCACCCCACTGCCGGGGCAGTTGTACCCCGATGACTCCATCAGGGTTGACCTGCCCTTCGAGATCAACCACTACGGCTACGTCACATCCTCCGGTTGGATCACCCTCGATGGGTCCTATTACCTCGATACCCCAGATGCTCAGGTCTACGACGGTGACAACGGCCATCCTTCAAGTGGGATGAATCTCAACGATATCCTTCGCTGGGACAATGTCTTCGCCCCCATGCTCGCCAACAACTCGCTGTATTATTCCTCGTCGATCCCCGACGATGCAGGTAACGACAGACTGACATACGGCGAGATTACCTACGAAGGTCATCAAGCATTCTGCGTCACGTGGCAGGACATCGGCTACGGAAACACTTACCTCCGCCCGGGTGCCCTGGACGAGTACGGCTCGGGGCCGATTCCCTGGTTCGAGTACCAGGATCCCACCAACTACATTTACTGGACGGCATACGACAAGACAGACAGTTTCCAACTGGTCCTGGTGGAGCGAGAGGACGTCGGAAACGGTGCCTACGACATCGAGTTCAACTACGGATCGATTCAGATCGATTATTACGACCAGTTCCGCGGAAATCCCGATGGCATCCCTTCCCAGGCATACGACGAAGAAAACGACTGGTCCGCTGGGTGGTCGGCCAACAACATCGAATCCTGGTGCGGCGACTCGGTCTGTTACCTAACGCGAGAGCAGCTCACGGAATACCGGGAGGCCATGGCTTCTTCCCCGGAGTTTGCCGCGACGATCTTGCCTCCCGTGCATTGGAGCTTCTGGGACAACCCTGCCCGCAGCCAATGGCTCGATGGCCACGAGGACGAGAATGGGCATGCAACAGGACTTGCCAGGACATCGACCAAAAACGGGGATGGCTGGGGAATCGGGCTTCCAGGTCGACACCTATGGGAGGTGAGGCCCGACGATCCAGATGTCGACCTCAGTGATCGCTACGCGATTCCCGGGAAGGTCATCAACGACCCAGACCCCGACGACGACACAAGACCGGTTGACCTATCCAGTTACGTGGCCCTCGGCGACTCGTTTTCTTCTGGAGAAGGAACTGGCTTCTACTTCGACGGAACGAACTACTACGCAAACCTCTGCCACCGCTCAATCACTGCCTACCCCGCCCTTCTAAACCGAAGGGCTGGCTTTCCGGTTGCCAATTTCGAGTTCTGGGCCTGTACAAACACCTGGGCAAACGACATGGGAAGGTCTACCGTAAGCACCACAAGAGCCCCCTGGAACGATCCCCTGAAGGACAAGTGGAATGAAGATTCCACTAGCCGCGAAAGTGGCCAGGGAATCAATCAGTTTGATCGACTCACGACCGATACCCGAATTGTCACACTGACTATCGGCGGCAATGACACGCGGTGGATTGAATTCATTGGGCACTGTATCGGTATCAACCTCATGGATGGAACCTCGAGATTTTTCAACTACGAGCCGTGCGAGTACTACCAGAAACAGCCTCTCGAGGCTCAAATCGACAGCCTGTGGAACGAAGACCTGTGGGTTAAGCAGATTGAAGAGATCAAGGAGCGGGCTCCAGATGCGACAGTGCTTCTGATCGGGTATCCACTTCTCTTCAGTGACTGGGGCGGTGGGAATGACACCATCCCATGGAACTCCGGATGCTATTGGCTCAGCAAGGCCGATCAGATGTTCTACAACAAAATGGCTACACGCCTCAACAACCACATCCGAGAGCAGGCGGTTGAGAGCGGCGCCCTCTATATCGACGTATCGAATGCAATGAACTCTGACGAGGTGTGCACCGAGGGTAACTCCGCAGAGTGGGCCATCAATGGGGCTTCGGCCCAACTGCTCGATGCGGGGGCCGAGTTCAAGGCCATCAACATCATCGATCTGCTCACCAACCACAACCTGATGACGATGATGAATCCCCTCGCGGAAGAGAACGAGTCGCACGGAATCAACTGGCAGGCTGCCTTCGCCGGTTCCTTCCACCCCAACGATCTCGGCCACGAAAAGCTCTCTAGCGCCATCATCGATCAGTACCGTGAGCCAGCTTGGGGACAACGGGGACCGCTGAGTTTCGACGGGTCGGTTCTCACCTTTACTCATTCCTTCCCCACAACCCTCAAGGTCCATCTGAACTGGAACCTCACTAGAATCGGTAACTTGCTTGATTCGACCACGCCCCTATTCATGTCAGCGAAGAAAGCCCCGAGCGCGGCGCCGCAGGGAGTTCTGGCCGTGATCACCAGCCCGAGCGGTGTCGTCTACACGCGATACAACCTTGACGGTTCATTTGGGTACGAGGGAACCGAATCAAGCGAAGATTTCAAATTCGAAAATGCGGAGGTCGGCGAATGGCTCGTTGAACTCTACTTATCCGATCCCGCTCTTGAGGGAAATGAATACCTGCTTCAGTACTATGCGGAGCCTCCAGTGAATGCCGCACCTGTCCCCCAACTCAGCCTCACGCGCACCGGAAACAGCATTGACGTAAGCGGAGAGGGCAGCACGGACTCGGATGGCTCGATCATCCAGTACTTCTGGGACTTCGGCGACGGCGGCGACGGGTTTGGCACAACAGCCCACCACGAGTACACGACGGAAGGAACCTTCCTCGTAAGTCTTGTGGCCATAGACAACCTCGGTGAAATGGGTTTCGCGTACTCCGATCACCTGACGGTCGACTTTCCGGATACCCCTGCGGTCGGGCACCTTTCAAACGGTTGGTTTGCTCCATTCGATTACCAACCATCGATCTTTCCCACACTCCCTTCGACCGAGCCCAGCACTGAGCAGTATCCAAGAAGCGTCGACGATGACGTCTCACCTCCGACTGCCGCAGATTCGGCAACTCCAGATGAGCCCTCCTCCTCATCTCCACTTCTGCTCTGGCTTGCCGGTGCCACATTGTTCCTTTCTGCTCTTGCGGCTTTCGTAAGACTCGTCACTCGACGCACTCATTAGGAGGACTTTCTACTGCTAGTAGGAGGGAAGACTTCGGAATACTGCTTGTCTCCCCCGGGCCGCAGGCGGGTCATCGCCGGGGGGAGAAGCCTCGAAGCCGGAGGGAGTTGCCGACGACGAAGAGGGATGACGAGCCCATCGCGCCCGACGCGATCATCGGGTTGAGGATGCCGAGGGCGGCGAGGGGGATCGCCGCGACGTTGTAGGCGAAGGCCCAGACGAGGTTGCCCCGGATCGTGGCGAAGGTACGGCGTGAGAGACGGATAGCATCGACCGCCGCCCTGAGGTCGCCCGAGACGATCGTCAGGTCCGAGGCCTCACGGGCGACGTCCGTGCCCGTGCCGATGGCGATGCCTAGGTCGGCCTGGGCGAGAGCGGGGGCGTCGTTGATGCCGTCCCCCACCATCGCCACCCGTCTGCCAGCGGCTTGAAGCGCCTTTATAACCTCGGCCTTATCCCCCGGAAGCACCTCGGCCCAGACGTCGTCGATTCCGATCTCAGCCGCGACCGCCCGCGCGGACCGCTCGTTGTCGCCTGTCAAGAGGATGACCTCTAGGCCCAACTGCCGCAACGCCGCGACCGCTTCGGCCGAGCCCTCCTTGACGGTGTCCCGGACCTCGATCACCGCCTCCGCCACCACTGGGACCCGAACCGGAATGAGCGCCCCCGCATCGGCGCCGGGCGCCCGTCCCGCGAACACCACCGTCGCGCCCTTGGACTCCGCCTCCTCGGCGATTCCCGTGAGCGCTGCCGGAACCTCGTCAAACATCCGCCTCGACCCGACCCTCACCTCGGCGGGCACCGCGCCCTTCTTCCCCTCGACCGTCGCCGTCACGCCTTGCCCGGCGACGTTGTGGAAATCTTTGATCCCGCGGCGGGTGGAGGCCAAAGCGGCGATCGCCTGGCCGACGGGGTGTTCCGATCGCTTCTCGGCGGAGGCCGCGGCGGCGATGATCTCCTTACGCTCGGCGGAAACGAACCCCGGGGTATGCACCTCGGCGACCGACATCCGGCCCTCGGTGACCGTGCCCGTCTTGTCGAGGACGATCACGTCGATTCGGCTCGTGCTCTCGAGGACCTGGCCGCCCCGGATGAGGGTTCCCAGCTGGGCCCCGCGACCGGTGCCGACCATGATGGCAAGCGGCGTGGCGAGCCCGAGGGCGCAGGGGCAGGAGATGATCAGGACGGACACAGCCGCGGTGAAGGCGCGGTTGACGTCTTCCGTGGTGAGCCACCACGCCGCAAGGGTGGCGAGCGCGATGAGGATGACCGTGGGCACGAAGGTGCTGGCGACCCGGTCCGCGAGCCGTTGGATGTTCGCCTTGCGGGACTGCGCCTCGTCGACCATGCGGGCGATCTGCGCGAGCATCGTCGCGGACCCCACGCGCGTCGCCTCGATGGTGAGAGCGCCGTCGGTCGCGATGGTGCCACCGATGACCTCCGAGCCCATGCCCGCCTGGACGGGGACGGACTCACCGGTCACCAACGAGGCGTCCACCGCGGCCCTGCCGTCGACCACGACCCCGTCCGTCGCGATGGTCTCTCCCGGTCGGGTCATGAACCTCATGCCCACTTCGAGCTCGTCGAGCGGAATCTCCTGCCCATCCTCGAGTCGGGCGACGTTCGTCTGGATCTTGCCGAGGGCCCGGATCGCGTCCCCCGCCCGCGCCGTCGACCGCACCTCGAGCCACTTTCCCAGGAGGATCAGCATGACGATGACCGCGCCGGTCTCGAAGTAGACGTGGCCCGACGTGAGCACCTCGACGCCCGCGGCGCCGCCTACCAGGACCGTGGCGGACCACAACCACGAGGCCCCCGTTCCGATCGTGACGAGGGTGTCCATATTGACTGCTCCATGGCGGGCGTTCTTGACGGTCGAGCGGTGGAACGGCCAGGCGGACCAGAAAACGACCGGGGTCGCGAGCACGGCCGCGAGCCATTCCCACCCCTCAAACTGCCACGCGGAGACCATCGACACGAGCAGCAACGGAACGCTGAGGATTGCCGCGACGAGGAAGCGCCGCCGATAGTCGGCAACACGCGCAGCATCGGCGGCCATGTGAGCGTTGTGCTCGTCCGCCCGCCCCATGGCGGTGGCATGCGGGGCGTTTTCGCCGGATGGCTGTGAGCCGAGAACCTCGTACCCCAGGCCGGTGATCGTCGCCCGGATGGCCTCCTCGAGCGTCGCTTGGTCTACCGTCCCATCGGGCAGGACCGTGGCGCGCTTGGTCGCAAGGTTGACCGTGGCCTCCGAGACGCCCTCGAGCTTCGTCAGGCCGCGCGTGATGTTGGCGACGCAGCCCTGGCACGTCATGCCTCCCACGGGGAGATCGATGGTGGGTGACTCGGGCGCATGGGCATGGGTAGTCGTCATACCGCCACCGTATTCCTTACAGTCGACTGGAAGGTCAAGGGAGGGTCAGTGGCGGGCGGCGATCACCTGGCACCGATGGGGATCCGAGCACTCTCCCGGGTCCATCGCGTCGGCCCTCTCCGCGAGCGCCGCCATCTCCTTGCGAGCGGCCTTGAGCGCCTCGATCTGCTCGTCGATCTCGGCAAGGTGTCGATGGAGAAGGTCCCTGGTGTGGGCGCAGGTCGACTGGCCCGCGTCCTTCATGTCGAGGATGCTGCCGACCTCCGCCAGCGTCAGCCCGGCCACCTGGGAGTCTCGGATGAAGCGCAACCGCTCCACGGCGTCGTCGCCATAGTCGCGGTAGTTGGACGACGTCCTCCCAGGTGCTCGGAGAAGTCCTATGCCCTCGTAATACCGGATGGTCTTGGTACTCACTCCCGCTCGCGCCGCGAGCTCGCCAATCTTCATGCCTCCAGCCTAAACTCCTACCTTCCAGTTGACTAGAAAGTCTCGCGAAGGGCTACCATCGGCGCATGGACCACCCACCGCGCAAGCTCGGCCTCCTTGGGGGCATGACCTGGGAGTCGTCGCTCGTCTACGAGAGGCTCCTCAACGAGGGCACCCAGGAACGCCTGGGTGGCTCCCGCTCTGCGGACCTCCTCGTCCGTTCCTACGACTTTCAGGCGATTGCCGATGCGATGACGGCCGGGGACTGGGAGGGTCTCGGCGACCGATTCGCGGCCGACGCCGTCCTGCTCGAGGCCGCGGGTGCCGAGGCGATCCTCCTCTGCGCGAATACCATGCACAAGGTCGCCAGCAGAGTGGCGGAGGCGGTCTCGGTCCCGTTCCTTCACATTATCGAAGTCACGGCGGACGCCATCCTCGCCTCCGGCCTCACAACCGTCGCCCTCCTGGGAACGAGTTACACAATGAGGGACGCCTTCTATCGGGACCACATGACGACCCGGGGTGTCACTGCTCTCGTCCCCGAGGAGCCGGACATCGCAACGATCAACGAGGTCATCTTCGGGGAGTTGGCGAAAGGGGTGTTCCTCGACGAGTCGCGTGACGCCTTCCGACGCATCGTCGACGAGCTTGAGGCCAAGGGGGCCGAGGGCGTCATCGCCGGCTGCACGGAGATCCCCCTGCTGCTGCATGCGGAAGATGTCGACGTTCCGTACTTCGACAGCCTCTCCCTCCACGTCGAGGCCGCCCTCGACTTCTCGCTCGATCCTGGCACCCGCTAGCATCCAGCCCTAGCGCAAGAAGCCCACGCGAGCGCGCCGCCATGCTCACCTCCCTCGGCCTTGCGGGCGAGGATTGGGACTGGCGCGACGAACGTGTCTGCCGGTTTCCGAAGGGGCTCGACGCCTCGCGGAGCAGGACATCCGCCTGTTCGGTCTTTGGGTCCAGGCGTTCCATCCCAGCCCGGCCCAATACAAGCCCTGCCCGCGTCAGACCGGCCGGGTCCGTAGCCTCCCCATTGCGCCCTTCAGCCCAGGGCTTTCCGACCGTATCTGGTACGGGGCCGGGAATATCGAAAGCGCCCGCCTCGTCGAGGAGAAGGAGATGAACCTCATGTCCTGCACCCTTGTGCTTGAGGCAACCGTGGAGTCACTCGGTGACATCCAGGCGCGCCAGATCGCCACGTTTCGCGAATCCTACGCTTCCGGACACAAGGGGGCGCCTCGTGTCTCCGTCAGCCGGAGCATCCTCCCCATCACCACCTACCTAGATCGAAAGCACTTCGCGGGGGGTAGTATCGGAGAAAGCGTCGGCGGCAATCAGATCGGCATCATCGACGAAGTCAAGGCCACCTTCGGCAGAACCTACATCGGGGAGCCGGAACAGATCGTCACCTCGCTTGAGCGGGACGAGGGGGTCGCTGCTCTGTCAACCTCCGCCAGCGTCAGCCCGGCCACCTGGGAGTCTCGGATGAAGCGCAACCGCTCCACGGCGTCGTCCCCATAGTCCCGGTAGTTGGACGATGTCCTCTCCGGTGACCGGAGGAGACCTATCCCCTCGTAGTAGCGGATGGCTGTAGTGCCCACTCCCGCGCGTTTCGCAAGCTCGCCAATCCTCATGGCCTCAGGATAGGCGAGCCCCAACCTATCCGGGGTCGGAGACCGACAGGGTCTCCAGGATGGTCGCAAGTGCCACAGAGTCGCGCTGAGCGGCCAACACTATGGCGAGGTAGAGGGTGTGGTATGACCCGTCCGTCGGGTTGCCCCAAAAGATGAGCACCTGCGAGGCCGTTCCATCGCAGTTGATGTAACTAGCCGATTCGCCCACATACTCACGGCCGTTGCTGGGCGTGACGATGGTTTCCGAAGTGACCCCGTCGAACTCGCACGACTGCAGAACATGCCCGTCGTTCCCAGCTCGTCCAAAGACATCTTGATAATGCTCATTTGGAAGCCATAGCACCTGGACTCCCGGCACGCTGTAGTCGAAAAACATCTCCTCTAGGTTGGTGCTGGCGAGGAGGCCTGGGTATTCACCGACGCCCGTATAGTCCGCTGATTCAGTACTCAGATCCGACCACTCGATGGGAACGTCCATGTAGATGAGTCCCGTGTCGTCGATGATCGACACGTACTGCTCGTACGGGGTGTCATCCGTCCATTCGGGATCGACATCGCCGCCACCCATGTCTCCGGAGTCAAACGTCGATGTGACGACGAGCGTGCCCCCGGCTCCCAGGTTCCCTTCAAGGAGTTCCCCCGTCGACGGGCGCACGACGGTGGCGGCAATCGGGCTCGTTCCGCTCGTACGGAGGACACCACAGTAGGTAGCCAGGGTGCCATCGGTGGCGATCTCCATGCCGTTGAGTTCCAAGATGAGATCACCCGGCAGGACACCGGAGGCGTCCGCCACCGAACCCTTCGAGACGGCGCTTACCCAGAGGCCGTAATATATTCCTTCTTCCTCGTACGGAAATCCCCATATGCCTACGGACTCAAAGTCTCCGTCCTTCATCTCCTCCGCGGCCGCCTCGGCAAGCGGGGCCCCGATGGCAAAGAATTGGTTCTGCCCAGTTCCGGTGACGGTCGCGGAATACACCACGCCGACGACCGCACCCCGCTCGTCGACCACCGGTCCGCCGGAGTTTCCCTGCTGAATGTTGGCGTCGATCTCAATGGTGTAGTCGATCGACGCCCACGACTTCTCGCCGTCGGCCCGGGCCTTCGAGACGATCCCGCTCGTTAGCGTGAACTCGGTGTCGCTGAGTGGGTAGCCCGCAGCGTAGATCGGAAGCCCTACCGTAGGTTCCCCCTCATACCAATCGAGGTACGGGACCGTCTCGTCGGCTCTCAGGCGCACCTGAACGAGGGCAAGGTCGTTGCACTGGGAGGCCCCGACAACCGACACGGGGTACGTGCGGTCCGTGTCGCCTCCGATGTAGGCCTCGACGGTCACCGCCCCCGCAACCACGTGATAGTTCGTCATGGCGAGACCGGTCTCATCTATGAAGAAGCCCGAGCCAGTCCCCCCACTCGCCGTGGTGCCCGTCGGGAGTGCCTGGACTCCCGATGCTGAAATGTAGATCGTCGCGTCCTGGACCTCGTCGATGCTGCCGACACCTCCCGAACCACCGGACCCGCAGCCCGTCACGGGGATCACAAGTGCCGTTAGAAGCGCCAAGACTCCCATTTTGCGGATCCGGTTCACGTCGGTCTCCTCACAGGTGGTTTGATTGAATCACCCTAGCCAAGACCCCAAGGTACGGCAACCCCGGTAAACAGAACCCTCTTGAGGCTCAACGGTGACTGCAAACAACGACCCTAAAAATACCTTCGGCTGATCTCTTCGACCCAGGCTGGCTCGCGAATGACCTCGCCCGGTAGGGAAAATATCGCTAGATATGGCTTGACATCCAAGACGGGCGAACCGTCGATCGCATCCAGCCCGCGCACGCCAAGGTCGCGCCCCTCGACACCAAGCAACTCACACCGCGAGACGCCGATGTGGTTGGGCCTGTCCTTGTTCCGCTGGGCGAAAATCCCCACCTCGGGCAAGTGAGCCAAACCGCGGGGACGCCGGGCCCCCATCGTCGTCTTGGCCGGATCCGCCTTGTGGAAGGAATACACCACCTCGATGTGGGAGAACCCGTCGAGGCCTTGAAGGGCGTCGAGTGGAAACCGGTCATCGATCCGGATGGTGGACTCGACATTGCCCCAACCGTCGTCGGCGGGATCCGACCGGGGCCCGATCACGTGCCCGACGGGGTCCATCGGCGGCACCTCAGGCTCGGACACCGTAGCCCCAGACACCATCGCCTAGGCCTTCGCCATGAGGGTTTCAAGGACGGATCGAAAGAACCCCAGCCCATCCGTCCCGGTCCGTCCGCCCTCCGCGGAATCCGGACCGAATCCCGGCTCGACGGCGTGTTCAGGGTGCGGCATCAGCCCGACGACGTTCCCGGCAGCATTCGTGACGCCGGCGATATCCCGGGCGGAACCATTGGGATTGACGTCGGTATACCGAAAGACCACACGCCCTTCCGCCTCGACCTCGTCGAGTGTCCGGGCGTCGGCCATGTACTGACCATCCTGGTTCTTGACGGGGATCGTGATCCGTTGCCCAGGGGTGAAAGCGCGAGTCCAGGCGGTCGTGGCGTTCTCCACGGTGAGGCCCTGGTCGCGGCACACAAAGTGTAGGTGGGCGTTGCGGATCATCGCACCCGGGAGAAGATGCGACTCACAGAGAACCTGGAACCCATTGCAGATGCCGAGCACGGGCATGCCTGCTTTCGCCGCCTCGATCACCTTTGCCATGACCGGCGCAAAGCGGGAGATTGCTCCTGCCCTGAGGTAGTCGCCGTAACTGAAGCCCCCGGGCAGGACGACGGCGTCGACACCCTTGAGGTCGGCGTCTCCATGCCACAACGGGACTTCGTTGGCCCCCGCAATCCGGACGGCACGGGCGGCGTCCTGGTCGTCAAGCGAACCGGGAAACGTCACCACCCCGATGTGGGCCGTCACGACCCCTGGCCCTCGCAACACCGACCCCGTCCGCGATGACCCCCGCCCCCGCCACGGCATTCGACCTTCTCGACAGCAACGACGTCTTCGATCACAGGGTTGCTCAGGAGGGTTTCCGCTGCCTCACGTACGCGGGCGAGCACCTCGTCGGTGACCTCCCCTTCAACGGTCAGTTCGAATCGTTTCCCCTGCCGAACATCGGTGATGTCGGTGAAGCCCAGTCTGGGAAGTGCCGCACCTACAGCCTTTCCCTGGGGGTCAAGGAGATCCGGCTTGGGCATAACGTTGACGACGATGGTTGCCATGGGACAAGTCTAGCGATAGAGGGGGCAGGCCTCGGCGAGGTCCGCAGCCTCAGCAGACGTACCCGTACTCCTGATCCTCACGGATGAGCCATGCGACGATACCGCTCTCGGACTCGAACCTCGCCATGCCGTCAGAGTAGACGATGACCGTCCCGATGTCGTCCCCCGGGCCCGGTGGCAAAACGCCGAAGACGAGGACCCCCATAGCGGCGGCTCCATCTTCGGACAGGCTGTTCAGAACCGGATCGATGGTGATCGGGTATTTGGTCTCGTCGACTGGCGGTGCATCCATAGGCAGGGGGTAGAACTCCTCGCCGCCAATCTCGATCGGGTAGGTTGCGCAGGGTGGATACCAATTCACGTCTTCGTATATGGCGACGATCGTTGGCCCGTCAGGTGTCCCATTCGGGCTACTGGCACCAGGTGTCCCATTTGGGCTGCTGGCTGCTTCGGACGACGCACAGGCCGAAAGGCCAAGCGTCGCGACGATCCCCAGTGCAATACAGATTTGCCGAGTCTTCATACCCTAATAACGCTCAACGAACTCGGACGGTTGGGGTCCAAGCAGCGTTTCGATCGTGCCATTCGGCACGCAGATCCATCCCTCTGTCGACGCACGGGCGCGCTCGCCATCGTCGATGGGCTCCCTCCAGAGCCCCAACGCCACCGCCCTGGCCGTCATCGCCGCAACCAAGGCATCCGTGGCGTCATCGGAATCGACGCAGAGGGCTCGATACTCCCCAAGGTCGAGGGAGAGGCGTCGACCGACCTGCTCGAGAATCCGAGCCCTACTCGCGCTCTGGGTCTTATACGACGGCTCGTGCAGACCCCACGCCATGAGGCTGGCGGGTGCATACACCTCGAACACCCTCCCCCCCTCTCCCCTAATCACGGAAACCCCAGCTTCTGCGAGTCGGGTTTGAATCCCAGCACACCTTAGGACGGTGGAGCCCAGCATGTTCGAAATCGATGGCATGAGCTTGAGGCCGAGCCACTCGCGAACACGTCTCTCGGTGGTTCGATACATGATTTCGTCGCGCCCGCTCACCGTCGCCGCCCGTCGTGGCTCCTCCACGCGGCCCACCCTATTCTGGGATACGAATTCGAAGAAGGGGTCGGGCCACCCGAAGGGACTCCCGATTCCCACGAAATCCGCACGCTTCGCCTCGTCAAGGATCATCTCGTCGTCAGCGCCCAAGATCACCCGTAAAGCTCGTGATCGCTCCGTCCCCCACTCGATGACGGCTATCGCGGTGTCATTTGACTTGGAGGCCAGGTCTACTCCGACGGTGATCATGCCTCGACGCTACGTCGCACTGACCGTGAAAGCGAACACGCGCGCCGACTACCCCCTTACGAGACGGTCGTAAGCCTCGAGGTATCTCGCCCGCGTCTTCTCCACAACCTCGGGTGGCAACCCCGGTGGGGCCGTGCCCGACTTTCGATCCCAACCCGACTCTGGCGAATCGAGCCAGTCCCGCACGTACTGCTTATCGAAACTCGGTTGAGCGTGGCCAGGCTCCCATAGGTCAGCCGGCCAGAACCGGGACGAATCCGGAGTTAGCACCTCGTCACCCAAGACAATCTCTCCGGAGGCTCCTCTACCGAACTCGAACTTGGTGTCCGCGAGGAGGATACCCCGGTGGGCGGCGATGGAATGAGCGCGGTAATAGACCGCCAGGGTGAGGTCGCGTAGGGCCTCGGCATCCTCACGGCCGACCGCGGAAACAACCGTGTCAAAGTTCATGGCCAGGTCGTGCTCTCCCTGGGGCGCCTTGGTGGTGGGGGTGAAGATCGGAGTCTCAAGCTCAGAGCCGTCCTCAAGGCCTGGCGGCAACTCGATCCCACACACGGTGCCCGACTCGCGGTACTCCGCCAGTCCGGAACCGGCGAGATACCCCCGGGCGACACACTCGACCTGGAACATCTCAAGGCGCTGGACCACCATCGCACGACCCTCGACCTCGGCTGGAATCTCGGCCTCGACCGTATGGTTCGGAACGATCTCTCGTACCTGGTCGAACCACCATAGGCTGAGGGCGGTCAGGACTTCGCCCTTGCCGGGGATCTCCGTGGGGAGGACCCAGTCGAACGCGCTGATGCGGTCGGACGCCACCACCAGGAGGACGTCGCCTCGAGGATGCTGGGAAGCCGGTTCATAGAGGTCGCGGACCTTCCCCGAATAGAGGTGCCGCCAGCCCGGAATCTCCCTGATCATTCGACCTCCATGTTCGCCGCCGCTAGGGCGATGTCACTCCGATGATGTGATCCCTCAAGGCCAATGTGCGCGACACCCGTATAGGCCCGCTCGCGTGCCTCCCCGAGATTGCGTCCCGTCCCGACGACGGACAGTACCCGGCCGCCCGCCGAAACAAGCCGACCTTCCCGCACCGCTGTTCCTGCGTGAAGCACATGCACCCCGGTTTCACTCTCGGCGGCATCGATCCCGGTGATCTCGTCCCCCGATCGCACGTCTCCAGGGTAACCGTGAGCTGCCACCACAACCGTGACGGCCGCATCCGCGCGCCATTGCAGAGGAGGAAGGCTCCCCAATCGACCCTCGGCCACCGCAAGAAGAACCTCGGCGAGCGGGGTCTCGAGCCGGGCGAGTACCGACTGCACCTCCGGATCGCCAAAGCGTGCGTTGAACTCGATCACCCGGACTCCACGAGAGGTGAGGGCTAGTCCGCAATAGAGTACCCCTATATAGGGCATTCCCCGCCGTGCCATCTCCCGGATTGTCGGCTGTGCAATGGTCCGGACGACCTCGTCGGACAGGGTATCCGGGGCCCAGGGGAGAGGGCAATACGCACCCATCCCCCCGGTGTTGAGGCCCTTGTCGCCGTCATAGGCGCGCTTGAAGTCCTGAGCCGGTTCGAGGGCGACGACCGTCTCCCCGTCGCTGAGGCAGAAGACCGACACCTCGGGGCCGTCGAGGAATTCCTCGACCACGACGCTGCCGCCAGCGGTGATGATCGCGTCCCCGTGGGCGAGGGCGGCCTTGCGATCGGAGGTGACGATCACCCCCTTGCCAGCCGCAAGGCCGTCGTCCTTGACGACGTGGGGGGTGCCGAAGGCATCGAGTGCGGCCGCGAGCTCAGAACCGTTGTCGCACGTGATGGAGGTGCCGGTCGGGACCCCGGCGGCTTGCATGACCTCCTTGGCGAACGCCTTCGACCCCTCGAGCATGGCCGCATACCTTCCGGGCCCAAAACAGGCGATGCCAGCCTCACGCACGGCGTCTGCGACCCCGGCGACCAGGGGTGCCTCGGGGCCGACGACCACCAGATCCATCGCGAGGCTCTCCGCGAGCGCCGCCACAGCGGCGGGGTCCATCGGGTCGACGGGGTGGAGCGTCGCCACCTGGGCGATGCCTGGATTGCCGGGGGCCGCGTGAAGGTCGGAGACGGCCGGGTCGAGGCTGAGGGCACGGGCGAGGGCGTGTTCGCGGGCACCACTCCCGATGATGAGAACCTTCACGCCGCTACTCTACCGGCGACCATTCCTCAGGCTTTGGGACCCAAGGTACCTTTACAGCGATACACGAGGCACCGGCTCAAGAATGCCGCGCCGAAACCTAATCGATCATCCCGACAACCTATCGGTGACCATCCGGAAGCAGGTCGTGGCGGACGATGAGGGCCTCGCGACCCGGCCCCACGCCGATCGCGGAGATGCGGCAACCCGAAGCCTTCTCCAGGGCCAGCACATATCGCTGCGCGGTCTTCGGAAGGTCCTCGAACTTCCTCGCGCCCGTGATGTCTTCGGTCCAGCCATCGAACTCCTCGTATACCGGAACGGCGACGCCAAAGGCATGCTGGTCGACGGGAAGGTCCTGAATGCGGACTCCCTCAACGTCGTAGGCGACACACACGGGGATCTTCTCAAGTCCCTTCAGGACATCGAGCTTGGTGAGCACGAGATCCGTCAGTCCGTTGATCCGGGAAGAATAGCGGGCGACGACCGCGTCGTACCACCCGCACCTACGGGGCCGCCCCGTCGTCGTCCCATACTCTCCACCGACGGTCCTGAGGCGTTCGCCCTCCCCATCGAGGAGTTCCGTCGGCATCGGACCCTCGCCGACTCGGGTGATGTAGGCCTTGGCCACGCCTACGACCCTGTCGATCTTGGTTGGCCCGATCCCCGAGCCCGTGCACGCCCCACCCGCCGTCGCGCTCGACGAGGTTACGAAAGGATACGTTCCGTGGTCGATATCGAGCATGGTCGCCTGGCCACCCTCGAAGACCACCGTTTCTCCCCGATCGAGCGCCTCGTTGAGGACGAGGGCGGTGTCCGTCACCATCGGGCTTAGCCGCTCCGCGTGGGCGAGAAGTTCATCGACGGTCTCATCGATCGTGATGGCTCGCCGGTTATACACCTTCACCAAGAGGTGGTTCTTCTGATCGATTGCGCCCTCGATCTTCTCCCGGAGCAATGCCTCATCGAAAAGGTCGCCCACGCGTACCCCGACTCGGCTGATCTTGTCGGCATACGCGGGCCCGATTCCACGCCCCGTTGTGCCGATCTTGCGCTTGCCCAGAAAACGCTCGGAGACGTTGTCGATGGTGCGGTGATAGGGGGTAATGATGTGCGCCGCCGACGACACCAACAAAGGTGATGTGTCGACTCCCCTGGCCTCCAGGGCGTCGATTTCCGAGAAGAGCACACCTAGGTCGATAACCACACCGTTCCCGATGACTGGGACGCACCCGGGAGTAAGAATGCCGGATGGCAGGAGATGAAGTGCGTATTTCTCCCCATCAATGACGACCGTGTGGCCAGCGTTGTTGCCGCCGTTGAACTTGACGACATAGTCAACACGGGAACCGAGGACATCGGTGGCCTTTCCCTTTCCTTCGTCGCCCCATTGGGCTCCGATAAACACCACTGCAGGCATTGCCACCTCCTAAAACGTGGGAAGCCCCCGTAGCCAATACCGACCGCGGAGACCCTCGCGATTCGGCCTACTTCATCTTCTTGCCGGCGCAGCCCAGTTGCTCACAAGCCTCGATGAGGCGAGCGGCCATTCCGGATTCCGCAGCTCTCCCCCACGCACGGGGGTCGTATTCCTTCTTGTTGCCTACTTCTCCGTCGATCCGGAGCAGACCGTCATAGTGCTTGAACATGTGATCAACAACAGGCCTGGAGAAGGCATATTGGGCGTCCGTATCGATGTTCATCTTGATAACTCCATGGCTGACCGCAAGAGCGATCTCCTCGGCCGTGGAGCCGGATCCGCCGTGGAAGACCAGGTCGAAGGGGCTCTTCTTGCCCACTGCCTTGCCAACCCCGTCCTGAATTTCACCGAGAAGTTCGGGACGGAGCTTGACAGCGCCTGGCTTGTAGACTCCGTGGACGTTCCCGAAGGTGAGCGCCGTGATATACCGGCCCTTCTCGCCCAGCCCGAGGGCCTTGACGGTTGCTAGGCCATCCTCGACGGTCGTGTAAAGCTTCTCGTTGATCTCTGCGGTATGGCCGTCCTCCTCGCCACCGACGACCCCGATCTCGATCTCGAGAATCGTGTGTGCCTTCTGTGAGAGGGCGAGCAGCTCCTCGGCGATCACCAAGTTCTCCGCAAGAGGAACGGATGAACCATCCCACATATGGGACTGGAAGATGGGCTCCTGGCCCTTCTTCACCCGTTCGGCCGACAGCATCATGATGGGGCGGATCCAGGAGTCGATGTTCTGCTTGGCGCAGTGGTCGGTGTGGAGCGCAACGGTGACGGGATAGTCGTCCGCGACCTCTCGCGCAAAGGCGGCAAGGCCAAGGGAGCCTGCGACGCGGTTCTTCACCGTCGAACCCGACGCGTACTCAGCCCCGCCGACGGAAACCTCGATGATGCCGTCGGACTCCGCTTCGGCGTAGGCCTGAAGGGCGGCGATGATCGTCTGGGACGACGTAACGTTTACGGCCGGGTAGGCGAACTTGCCCTTCTTCGCCCGGTCGAGCATCTCGTTGTACACCTCTAAGGTGGCAATAGCCATGCGAATCTCCTGCCTTGGTGCTGATTGGTCCGTCCACCATTGTGTCAGATGTCGACCCTCCCGGTGGCGGGACCTTGCACCTATCGGATGTGACCAGCGTCGAGATCCGCATGACGACAAATCCACGCGTGCATGGCGATGGCGGCGGCCGCCCCAGCATTGATGGACCGAGTGCTCCCATACTGCGCGATCGCGAGGATGTCCCGTGAGATACCGACCGCCTCGGGGGTCAGCCCACTCCCTTCCTGTCCAAATAGAAGGATGCACCGCTCGGGTAGATCGTAGGTCTCAAGTGGTACGGAGCCGGGCACGTTGTCGATCCCGATGACAGGGAGGCCCTCGGCCGCGGCCCAGTCTCCACACTCGGCGATGGTGGCGTGATGCCGGATGTGCTGGTAGCGATCGGTGACCATCGCCCCCCGACGATTCCAACGTTTGTTCCCGACAATGTGGACCTCTTGTGCGAGAAAGGCATTCGCCGTGCGGACCACCGAACCGATATTCATGTCGTGCCGCCAGTTCTCGATCGCGATGTGAAAGGGATGACGGTTCGCGTCGAGGTCGGCTCGGATAGCGTCGATGGTCCAGTACCGGTAGCGATCATTGACGTTACGGCGGTCGCCCTCACGTAGAAGCACCGGGTCCCAGCGGGAGCCTTCCGGCGGCTCCCCCTCCCAGGGACCCACACCAACTTCCACCACGGGATACCCCTCGTCCTCGCTTTCCTCCGGTCGCTCGTTCAATCCTCGAGCCCGTCGTTAACGGCCGCAACGACCCCCTCAATCAGGCAGGCATACAACTCTGATGAGATCTTGCGATGGGGCTGGACCAGCCGCTTGTCTCTCGGGATCGTGTCCATCCACGATCCAACCGCGCCAAAGATCCATGCCTGGCGGACGGCGGCAACGAGCCGATGTGCGGCATCGGTGTAGCCCTCCTTGGGCAGGATGTCCATCTCCGTACTTGGCCGTTCCGTGGAATCCAGGGAGGCGAGGGCCTGGCGAAGATGGGTGCTCCAGGGTGTGAGTTGTCGCTCGATTCGAGCCAACTCCCGTGCCGCGACCAGTACCTTGCGGAGGTTTATCGACGCCTGCTCGACCGACACCTCGGGCGGAATCGCGGTGTCCCGAACCCGGCGAAGTCTCACCTCCCACAGGCCTGTGGTCGCCTTCCCCGCGCGAGCCGGGCACCTCTCCGAAAGCCAGGCGGTGCTCTTCTTGCGGGTATCCACGACCGTGAATCCGAGGGGACAAAACGTTGCCATCTGCGCGAGTTCTTCCAGGTTCTCGCCTCGAATCGCCCCTCCCATGACCCCGAGCCTTAGATCCCGCGCTTTGAATCTCGGCATCCAGTCGAGCCACTTCCGGACGGCTCCCGGGCGGTACTTCTCGCGTCCGGGGATGACCAATCCCACCGGCATATCCATCTGGATTTCGCGGGCGTGACGGAACGCTCCAAGCCTCGTGAATTCGGGTTTACGAGACCGCCCCGCGCGCCAGGCGCGGGTATGGGCCACGATGGTCGCCGCCGTGGCGAGTTGCCCGTCCACGCTGTGATGCTAGCGCTTTCTTGACCTCTATATCCCGCCGCCGCCGTCGGAGACCATAGGCTTACCGGGTGACATCCGCTCTCCTGCCCCAACTCGGGCCCTCATGGATGGATCCTGAACACCTCATCGAATCGTTCGGCACCTGGGCCCTCCTCGGCGTCGCGATCGTGGTGATCATCGAGACCGGGCTCCTCTTCCCCTTCCTTCCTGGGGACTCCCTTCTTTTCACCGCGGGCCTATTCGCAGGTCGCGGTGACATCGCCATGCCGGTTTGGGCGGTCGCCCTCATCCTCGGCCTTGCGGCCCTCATCGGTCCGCAATCGGGCTACTGGATCGGACGCCTCGCCGGACCCAAGATCTTCCGGCGCCCGGATTCCCGTTTCTTCAAGCAGGCCTACGTAGACAGGACTCACGCGTTCTTCGACAAGTACGGGGGACGCGCAATCGTCCTCGGCCAGTTCGTGCCCTTCGTTCGCACCTACATCCCCGTTGCCGCGGGCGTAGGCAAGATGCCGTACCGACGTTTCGCAGGATTCAACGTCATCGGAGCCCTCGTGTGGGGCGTCGGTGTGACGCTGCTCGGTGCCTGGCTTGGGCGGTTCTCGATCGTGCGCGAACACATCGAGATAGCCCTTGTGCTCGTGGTAATGGTCTCCCTAGTACCGATCGCGATCGAGACCGTCAAGCACCGCCGAAACCCAAGGTAGACGCAACCCGCTCACCGTAGATCGAAAACCGAATTATTTCTTCTTCTTGTCGTCCTTCTGGTCGAACGACACCGTTGGCGCCTGACGTGCCGCCTCATCCTCGGTCTCGAAGTACTCCTCGCGGTGGAAGCTGAACATCCCGGCGATGATGTTGGTCGGGAACGTCTCGACCTTGGTGTTCATGGTCCGGACGTTCGCGTTGTAGAAGCGGCGCCCCGCGGCGATGCGGTCCTCCGTGTTCGTCAACTCGGTCTGGAGCTGCTGGAACAGGGCATCGGCCTTCAACTGCGGGTAGTTCTCGACGACGGCAAAGAGTTTGCCGAGGGCTTGGGTCAGCATGTTCTCCTGAACAGCCTTGTCCGCTGGTCCCATGTTGGGGGCCGCTGCAGACGCCCGGGCCTTCGTGACCGCCTCGAAAGTCTCGCGCTCGTGCTTGGCATAACCCTTCACCGTCTCGACGAGGTTGGGGATCATGTCATGTCGACGCTGAAGCTCGGTGTCGATCTGCCTCCATGCCTCTTGCACGAGGTTCCGAAGCTTTACCAGGCCGTTGTATTGGCCGATCGCCCACAACAGGACAATTACAGCCACGCCGAGGACGATATAGAGGACGATCATGGGAACTCCTTCCGGTTGTTTCTACCGCCGATGCTATCGGGTGTAAGCCGTTTACGCATCGGGGGCCCTACCAGTTTCCAGTTCGGCGACCGGTCCAGTACTCCTCGGGGATGGCCTCCACCACCTCTATGAGTACATCGAGGCGATGAGACAACCGGCGGACGCCGGCGACCCCCGCCTCCCAGGTCAAAACCGCTCCGTGATCGACCGCAATGGGTAATCCCAAGACCGAGCGCCTCCCGAAGGAATGCACCAAGCCGGGATTGAGCACCCGCCGGATGAAGGCCTCGTCCTTTCCGACGATGCGCCAGGTCGAGTCGAAACCCTCATGAGCGATGCGGTGGTCCTGCCCTCCAACCGCCTTTTTCACCGTGGCCACTAGGTCCTCAGGTAACAACTGGAAGGACGGAACATCCGTCCCCAACTCCACCATGGTCACGCGATATACCTGTGGCGCTGGCCGATTGACGATGAACGTGAACGTCGCGCAGTCGTGAAATCGATGTGGACCGCGAAGGACGTTGACAGCGTGCCCACCGAAACCGCTTGTGAAGGGGAAGACCTCGAATCGATCATCGAGCCCGGGATCCCTGGGGTGAAGGGTCCATCCCCGATACGCGGCAAACATGGCGAGCCGAAGATGGTCGCGGTGGAGCCCCCAACGAAGGACGAGCCACATCACGGCCGTTAAGGCGATCACCCCGGCGACCGCAAGCGTCCTCACGGTCAGGGGCACCCCCGGAAAGAGCGCAACGACTCCGATTGCCAGACAGGTCGCCAGCACCGCTAGCGCGACATTCAGCCCGCTTACTCGGTACCTCCATCCACGAGCCATCGGATGCCTATCGCCCGGGCCGAAGGTATTGGATCGTCACCACGCCCGATCCTCGTCTTCCCCGGGCTTGAACTTCTGTCTCTTGTCCCCCTTCACAACGCTCTTCTCATCATCTTCGGCGCCAATTCCTGTGTACCGGCCGCTCGTGAGCGCATAGGGGGTCTTGGCCCAATCCGGGGCGTTCTCTTCGCGCTTGCGTGCGGCCTCTTCGAGCTTTTTTTGCTCGTACTCGAATTCCCTGAGGACGAACTTGGGAATGAGTTTGGCGATGGACGTGAGCACCCCGAGACGGCGGGCGAGGTCGGCAGGCCCCTGCCGCTCCCACTGCCAGCACAACACCGCAGGACCTTCGATCCGAATGGCCAGCCCTTCGGCGTCGGGCCTTAGGAGGCGCTCCATCATGCGGGGGTGGACGATGTCGTGGGCATACTTGAGGTTGCGTGCCATGACGCGCCACTTGCGGTTGAAGTCTGCCGATTCGAAATCGATGTCCTGGCCGCCGATGGACTTCGCGAACTTTGCGATCACGTCATCGGGCAGGATATCGATCGTCGCGAGGGGGTACTTGAGTTCCACAAGAGTGATCTGCCAACGTTCGATGTATTTCTTGTTGTCGCTCACCCCAACTTCGTATTCGCGGGTGAAGCTTGAACAACGCCGACCATTGAAGGAGCCAGTGACGCACGCAATGTCTCGCTGATTCGTTCCTTCGTTGAGAGGGAAGGACCGGTACACCCGGTAAAACTGCCTCGTCTGGGGCGCGAAGTCCCACTTGTTTATCCTGGCGAACTTCGCCATTGCGTTGAGATGCCGTTCCTCGGCGAGGGCATCCCAGATCCAGTACCCGCCGGCAAGTAAAAACAGCCCACCGAGGATTGCGAACGGCCACCAGCCAAAGATGGCGAGCCAGTTCATCTGAAGCCCGGTGAACGCGATGGCACCACCGCCACCGGCCACGCCAGCGAAGATACGTCTCGGTGGGTAACGGTAGTTCATGCTGACTCTCCCTTCGGCCTAGGCCAACCCGAGCTCGCTGAGACCAAACAGGTTGAGGTACGGCAAGCCCGCGGCCTCGACCGCCTCGCGGGCACCCGTATCGCGGTCGACGATCACCGCGACCGCTACCACGGTCGCACCCGCCTCCCGGAGTGCCTCCACGGCGGAAAGCACCGATCCCCCGGTTGTGGATGTGTCCTCGACCGCAACGACACGAAGCCCTGCGACATCCGGCCCCTCGATTCGCCTCTGGAGCCCATGCTCCTTCGACTCCTTCCGGACGACAAAGGCGTCGAGCGCAAGGCCCCGAGACGCGGCGGCGTGAAGCAGAGCAGTCGCCACCGGGTCCGCTCCCAGCGTGAGCCCACCCACAGCGTCAACCTCACCCGGACCAACGCCCGACTCCTCGAGGAGGTCAAGCAGAAGGTGACCTATGAGGGGCGCCGCCTCATGGTGGAGGGTCACCCGACGCAGGTCGACGTAGTAGTCAGCCTCGCGCCCCGAGGCAAGGGTCACTCGCCCACGGACGACCGCGAGTTCTGCGATGAGGATTGAGAGCCGCTCACGTGGAGACACCATTGCCATGCGGCCAGACTACTGGCGCGAGGGCCTATTCGGCTCTCGTTCGCACGCGTCGCGAGTGAGATACCCCCCGAAGGGCACGCCTCGGCAGGATTCGTGCGGCTCCCGCAACCCCCCGGTATCTAAGGCTCGGGGTGACGACCATCTTGCCGCGACGGGTTGCACGGAGCGCCGCGCGAACCACCGGCTCCGGATCAAGCCACACGAAGCCCGGCAGGCTGGAAAAGTCCATCCCCGCGCGTTCCTGGAACTCCGTCCGCACCAGCCCGGGCCGCAAGATCGTTGCCGTCACACCCGTGCCCTCAAGTTCACCAGCCAAGCCCCGAGTGAACGATTCGACCCACGCCTTGTGCGCGTTGTAGGTGCCCGCCGTCATCAGCGCCGCGATGGATGAGACATTGAGGATCGATCCGTGGCCACGCTCGACCATCGCTCTAGCGGCTGCGTGGGAGAGGGTCATCGGTGCCCGCACCATGACCTCGAGGCTCGCGTCCTGCACCTCGATATCCGACCTGAGAAATCGGCGGCCGATCCCCAGCCCCGCGTTGTTGACAAGTAGGTCCACGGGTCGGGTTGGGTCGGCCAGCCGCTTCGCCACCCTAGCCACGTCCTTGCGAATGGTCAGGTCAGCAGGAAGGACCTCCGCCTCGACCCCCCGGGCGCGCGCCATAGTGGCCACCTCCTCAAGTCTCGCCTCATCCCGTGCCACGAGGATGAGGTCCCATCCAGACTCCGACAACTGCCGACAGAATTCCGCGCCGAGGCCCGCGCTTGCTCCCGTCACCAGTGAGGTCGTCACCCGGCCAGGCTACTGACCCCGAGTACCTTTGGAGAATGCGCCTCGCCACATGGAACGTCAACTCGATACGCACCAGGGTCGATCGTGTGGTCGATTTCCTCGAACGCACACACACAGACGTATTGGCGATGCAGGAGATTAAGTGTCGGCCGGAGCAGTTTCCCCTCGACGCCTTCGAATCGGCGGGGTACCGGGTCGCCTCGCATGGCCTCGACCAATGGAATGGTGTCGCCATCGCCTCCCGAGTGGGCCTATCCGAGGTCGAGACCACGTTCCCCGGTCAACCAGCGTTCGGCAAAGCCGGTGCCGACGCCGTGGTTGAGGCGCGCGCGATTGGAGCGACGTGCGAGGGGATCAAGCTGTGGAGCGTATACGTCCCCCACGGCAGGTCGCTCGACGACCCCCATTTCGCGTACAAACTCTCGTTCCTCGATGCTCTGTGCCTCTCTGCGGCCACCTGGGCGTCCAGTGGAGATTCGGTCGCCATCGTCGGTGACTGGAACGTCATCCCCCTCGACACCGATGTCTGGGATGCCTCCGGACCCGAACTCTCCACACATGTCGCACCGAAGGTGCGCGCGGCCTTCTCCGCATTCGAGGACGCCGGATATGACGAGCTCTCCCGCCGGTTCCTTCCCGAACCCGGTCGCTACACCTACTGGGACTATCAGCAACTCCGCTTCCCGAAGAATGAAGGCATGCGCATCGACTTCGTGCTCGCCTCGGGCACCCTAACGCCTCGCGCGGTTGGGGCGATCATCGATCGGGGGGAGCGCAAGGGGGCTGGGCCCTCCGATCACGTCCCTGTCATCGTGGACTTCCTGGACGACCCCGGTAGCGTTGAGGCATGAGTACGCCACCCTCCACCCCCGTCGAGCGTCACAGCCTTTACCCCGAGCCTCACCGGGTCGGCGATTGGTCGGAGCCAAGCCCACCTCACAGATCGCTTCTCATCCCGATCCTTGGAGCGCTCGGGGTGGTTCTGGTGCTCGTCGGCATCATCGCACTTGGCCTCTCGCTTGGGCGGGAAAACGGAACCGATACTCCGGTCGTCACCAACCCGAACGGTATCGAAATCAACGCGATCCAGGCCGACCCCGGAATCTGCCTTGCTGTACTCCCCGAAGACGGTGTGGTTGCCCGGGTGACCGCTGTGCCCTGCGGTACCCCTCACAGGGCTGAAGTGGTGTCCTCCTACAGGCTTGCGGGTGACTCATGGCCTGGTGACGAGTCGGTGGAGACACAGGTCCTTGGCCACTGCGGATCGTTCATTCAACCCGGCTTCGACGCCGACTCAATGTTCAAGCCCAGCGACTGGGAGGACGGCCTGAGGTGGGTCGCATGGCTACCGACGGAGAAGTCGTGGGGCATCGATGAACGCTCCGGAGTATGCGTCGTCTACCGCAATAGCGACATCGTTGGGTCGTTCGTGGAGGGAACCGCAGCCTTCATTAACTAGCCCTGCGCTGACAACTAGTCCTGTGCGAAGGCGTTCTTCTGGCTCCCCGTCAGTTGCTTGGTCGGATCACGCATAACGATCGAACACACGATGCCGTGATCTCCGTTCTTCCATCCCTCCGAGAGCGGGTACATCGTATACAGGTCCAGATGCTCGACCTCGGGATCGAAGAAATCTATCCCTACATAGTCTTCAAAGACATCGAGACAGACTTCGCCGGCCGCATAGAAGACCGATTCCTCGTCGTACACCATGTCGGGTAGATCGAAGACGTGAAATACCTCCGCATCGTGCGCCTTGGCGCAATCAACAGTGGGGACACGAGAAATCTCGGTGGCCTCGAAAGAGACATTGAAGCAAGCTCCGGGTTCGAGCTCAAGCACGCTTGAGGTGGAACACCCCACCAGGGTCGTCCCTACCACCGCTACCAAACTCACGATCAGTCGAGTCTTCATCGAGTTCTCCGCTCTGGTCTTGGGCGACCCACGATCATCGATGATTCCGCTTATCACCTTTTGGTTGTCACTGAGGATATCGTGTTCGGGTTTCTGGTGCGAACATTGATCCGGGACCTATTCCCCTTCGGCGTACCCTTCGATAGGTTGGGACCTAATACACGGCGGGGAGGAATGATGGGGGATCGGCGGACGATCGCGCTCGTTGAGGATCATGCGCTCATTTCTTTTGGCTTTCGGGACCTCATTGCCACCGCATCCGACCTCACGCTAGCTGGCACGGTTGGCACGGTCGGGGAACTTACCGCTTTCGAGGAACCCATCGACCTCGTCGTACTCGACCTTAGACTGAACGATGGGTCGTCCCCGGCGGATAACGTTGCCGCGATCCTGGAAACGGGGGCCAACGTCCTCATCTATACCGGGGCCGAGGATCGACGCCTCATCCAGCAGGCGGCTCAGTCGGGCGCCCTCGGCCTCATCAGGAAGTCCGCCGATCCCGAGATCCTCCTGGAGGCGATCAGAACCGCCGCAGCCGGCCGAGAGGTTTTCGGTGCCGACTGGGCTGCGGCGATCGACTCGGATATCGACCTCGCCAATGCCAAACTGAGCCCCAGGGAGCAGGAAATCCTTGGGCTGTACGCGTCGGGTGAGACAGCCATTTCTGTCGCACAGCACACGGGCCTCTCTCGGGATACCATCTCCGACTACATCACCCGGATCCGGAAGAAGTACGCCGCGGCCGGTCGACCCGCACACTCTAGGGTGGATCTCTTCCGGCGGGCGATCGAGGACGGTCTCGTGGAGGGGCCGGAGTGAGCGACAAACCCCCGGACCGTCATCGCGCACGCGAGCGGATCCAACGCGTTCTGTACATGGCGACCGGGTTCGGGAGCATGATCTTCGGGGGCCTGTTGGCCGGAAAGATCTCCAGCCAGTTCTCTGAGGTCCAGCCCCTCTTTGCTTGGGCGGCCTTCGCTTTCGGAATCCTCATTCCCGCGTCGTTTACCGTGCTCGCTTGGACGCTACCACTTCGTCTCCTGAACGGTATCGCCGCCTCCACGGCGGGAGTTTTTGTCTTACTCCAGTTGCTGTGGCTTCCCGCAATGACGGTGCCCGAACTCGCCGATCTGTCTGCCCCGTGGATGTGGGGGGTCAACGCCACTCATGCCGTCCTGATAGCGGTCTTCACTCGCCGCAATGTTGCGTTTCTCTTTGCGGCAATTCAGGGCCTCATCGTCGCTTTCGTTGGAAACGCCGCTACCGGAAACGAGTTACGGCTGAGCCTCCTCGATGGCGTTGGAGCCATCGTCTTCTGCGCGATCTTGATTGGTGTCTCCCTCGCATTGGTTCAGGCGGCGGAGCGGCAGGATCTCGTCGCGACGCGCACTCAAGCTCAGGCCTCTATAGAGGCGGTCAAGCGGACCAGGGAACGTGAGCAGTCCCGCATCAACGCGATCGTCCACGACGACATCATCTCCGTCCTTCTCGTGGCGAGCCGGGAGAACCCGAGCCGAAGGCTCGCCGAACAGGCAGAGTCCGCCTTGGCGAGCATCGCTACCCTGTCAGTCGACGCGGATGAGGCTCCGGACTACGAACGCACCGAAGCAATCACTGCCCTGCGTACAGCCGTGACCGATACCGCACCAATGGTCGATTTCTGGCACTCCAACTCAGGCGAGGCCCCCATTCCAAGCCCGGTGATTGAGGCCCTTACTGAAGCGATCGCCGAGGCTGTCCGCAATAGCGTGATCCATGCCGGAGGCGACGATGACTATGTTCATCGGATTGTCACCGTCAACCTGACCGATGGCGGGATTCGCGCTTCCATTCAGGATTCCGGTCGTGGTTTTAATCCTCGCTCCGTGAATGACCGTCGGTTAGGCATCAGGGTCAGCATTTACGAACGCATGCGACAACTCGAGGGCGGAGATGCCGAGGTCGATTCGCGGCCCGGCCGAGGCACAATAGTGACCCTACGTTGGATGAGGCCGCAATGAGTATCCGCGAAACGCAGCCGCAGACGCGCACAACCGATATAAGCGCGTTGATCGGTATCGGCAAACCCGGGGTATGGGCCATTCTCGCCCTCTTCGTCGTCGGGAACATTGCCTTCGCCCTGACGACCCTTGATGCCATTGCCTCCCCCCTCCCTAGCCTCATCGCGCTTGTCGTCGTTTCCATCGCCGCCTTCCTGGTAGCGCTTCCACACCAGGATCCCTTCCCCCTCAAATGGTCGTTGTGGATCGTCGTCGCGACCCTTCTCTCGACAGGGCTCGTTTCATGGCAACTGTCTCCCGAGGGTTCGCTCGGACGTGAGGCATGGCACCATGGCGCCATCACCTGGCTACTCTTCTTTCTGGCCATTCGCGGTCGTTCGGGAATAGCCTGGGTGGGGTTCCTGGGGATGGCGGTCGTCACCGAGGTGTGGGCCTTGGACGTCGGTCGTAACCCCATGGACGCTCCGAACGCCCTCAAAACCCACGCGGGCATCCTTCTTGTAGGGACGCTGATTGCCAGGGCTCTCCGCCGGGCATCCCTGCGCATCAATAGCCTCAACCTCCGCTCCATCGATCTTGCCGCGGCGGCCGCGAGTGTGGATGCCGAGCAGGAGATTCGTCGGGAGCGAGTCGCCGAACTCGCCGAAGTCGCAACACCCCTCCTTGGGAGGATCTCACGATCCGTGGCGATCTCCGATTCCGATCGGCTCGACTACCTACTCGCTGAGGCATCCCTGCGCGATAGTGTCCGTGCCCGGGGCCTCCATCTACCAGAGATCATCAAAGCGACCATGGCTGCCCGCAGACGCGGGGTGGAGGTGACGTTACTTGATGACCGCGGAGGGGGTCTTCCTACTGGAGCGGCGATGAAACGCCTGACGGATCAGGTCACCGAATACCTGCGCAACGTCGACCAGGGCCACCTGACCATCCGATTGGCTCCACCCGGAAGGGAAGCTGCCGCCTCGGTCGTCGTCGAGAGCCAGGGGATCTCTCGCCGTATCGACCTCGATGAAGAGGGCCTACCGGTCGACCCCGCAAACGCTCAAGATGAAGCCGGGTCTGCGCGCCCGAAGGGATTCGAACCCCCAACCTTCTGATCCGTAGTCAGATGCTCTATCCGTTGAGCTACGGGCGCACGGCCAAAGGCCGAGTCAAGAGTATAGCCGCCAACGCGGTTTCCTTACCGATCCGGTTTCGATGAAATCCGCCGGAATCTGTATAGCGCGGGAGCGGAGACGGTGGGATTTGAACCCACGGAGGGGCTCAACACCCCTCACGGTCTTAGCAGGACCGCGCACTAGGCCGGGCTATGCGACGTCTCCCCGAATGCCCACACAGGTTACCGTTAGGTCCGCATGTACGCCAACGTCGGGCTCCAGACACTCGGCACCAGCACCCCCCTCCAATCAGGTACAACCGGCGCGCCGAGGCCGGGCTTCTCATGCGCGGAGAGTGTGGGATTCGAACCCACGAAGGCGCAAGACGCCTTAACGGTTTTCAAGACCGTCACCTTCGGCCGCTCGGTCAACTCTCCTCTCCCACCATTGTCTCAGGTGGGCTTTCACTTCCCCTTTTCGTTGCCTTGACCGATGATGTCCTCTAGCCGCCAGCCGGCATCATCCTCCTTGGGGGGGGCGGGTGCTGGTACGGGTGTTTCTTTCCCCCGCTTCTTGTCCTCCTTCTTCCCCCGTCGTCTACGCGATGATCGATCCTCCTCCTTTGGCTTCTCGGCCGCCTCCGGCGCCTCGTTCACGATCGGTCTTGGGGTCGGGTGCAACTCAGAAGCCTTGACTGGCTCAAGCATTGGTATGTCTCGAGTGGCGATCGGTGGAGCCTCCATCGCGGGGGTCTGCCCAGCGCGTGCGAATGGATGTGCCTCGGGGAGCGGATGTGCCCCCGAGGGATCGTATCGTGCTGGTGCATAGGAGATAGGGTCTTCGAACCGGACCACCATGGATGGCATCTGGGGAGGGACGATATCCCCCCCTTCTGGCACTTCTGACTTCGTGGAACCCTGGATCTCCTTCTTCTCCTCGGCCTGCTGCAGGAACGGTCGACGAACCGCTGCGCCGATGGGGCCGGCCGGGAGCAAATCTGGAGGCGCCGGGATCAAGGCCGTGTCGGCTGAATGAGGCGCACCCCCTTCAGGTTCTTCCGCTGCCACCATCTTCGGCTTGTACACACCCAAGCGGGCAATCATCTCTGCCCTCCTCTTCGAGGCCTCGCTCTCCTCCTGGGGTTGGGGGGCGCTCTCGCGCGGAGGGGGGGGCGGTGGCGGAGGGGGCGGTGGCGGAGGGGGCGGTGGCGGTGTGGGCGGTGGGGGTGAAGGATCCACCGGAGCAACAAGGACGTCATCATCCACGGCTTTCTCAACCACGGCTTTGTCAACCACGGCGGCTTTCTTTACCACGGCCTTGTCTCCCTCGCTCAATCTCTCGATGCGCGCAAGGGCTTCCTCTTCCGCCGCCTTCATCGTGCGAAGGAACTCTTCATGATCAAGCTCGCTCGCGTCTGCCGAACCCTCTTCGGTGTTCGACTCCCTATCCGGTTGATTAACGGACTTGACCTCCTCAAGCGCCTCATCGTGGGTGTCTAGGGGCATCTCCTTTGAGTTGAGGGCATATTCGGAACCCGGCGAACTCGGTGCGTCGAGGCCGATCGGAGACCAAGTCTCGACCGGGCCTTCGAACTCGTGATACCAGCGCTCGTTGAGACCTGGGGTCACCACCTTGAGGCGATATATCTCTGCAACATGTGCCAGCGCCGGGTCGTAAGTGGCGATGGTGTCAACCCTCTCGTCTCCGGCCGCAGCGCCAACGTGCAGTGCCGCGAAAGGCTTGAGGACGGCATTCGCGTGACTTGAGATAGATACGTTGTCGTCACTGAAGCGAATGACGGGTACGTCGGACCGTACCCTTTCGATGATCGCCGATATCTCTTCAAGGGTATCTCGTGGGTACAACGCTGCTGCCTGCCGAAGCTCGGTCAGACCCAACTGCGAGGTCGCCAACTCGCCCTTGTGGGTGGTCACCCACTCCTGCCACACCTCCCCATGCCGCACCCCTGGTAGGAAGCGGCATAGCGCGGAACCGTCGAGATAGATCACGTGTTCAGCGTATCCTGGGCTTCAGTGGCAAGCCACGTAAAAGAGCCGACCCACCCGTTTCGATCGTGCGTCCTACTAGGCCTTGAGCCGCTCCATGGCAAGTTGAACAACAGCGATGAGGGCCTGTTTGGTGGCCGAACGCTCCCTGGCATCCGTATAGATGAGGGGAACCTCCGCGGGCACACCTAGCGCCTCGCGGACATCCTCCAACTGATGCCTCGCAACTCCGTCGAAACAGTTGACCGCGACGATGAAGGGAATGCCCTTCCCCTCGAAATAGTCAACCGCCGGGAAGCACTGATCGAGGCGCTCAGTATCAACGAGGACAACCGCGCCGATCGCGCCCCTCACGAGGTCGTCCCACATGAAGAGGAAACGATCCTGCCCTGGAGTGCCAAAGAGATACAACCACAGCGCCCCTGGGAGAGCGATCCGACCGAAGTCCATCGCGACGGTCGTATGAGTCTTCCTCTCGGTCACTCCACCTGCGTCGTCGATGCCGACCGAATGCTCGGTCATGGCGGCTTCCGTGTTGAGAGGATCGATGTCAGAGATCGAGCCGATGAACGTGGTCTTGCCAACGGCAAATCCACCGGCAATCACGATCTTGACTACCGTAGGGGCGACGTGCGCCTTGTCGTCAGTAGTTGCGGCGCTAGAGGGCTGCGATGCCATCGAGAACACTCTCCAACAGGCTCAGGGTGATACCACTTCTGTCGTCAACATCATTGCTGACCGGCATCGTGGTGTGGATGGATAGGTATTCGCTATCTGCCAAGTCCATAATAATCACTCGAACCACTCCAAGCGGTAACTTGCAGTGAGCCGAGAGTTCGGCAACGGAGACGTAGTCCTCCGAGGCCAGCTTCAGGATCTTCTTCTTCTCGGGGGTAAGCCCCCTCTGGGACTTTCCATTGTCCATCACCGAAACGAGCGCCTCGATAGCGAGGCCATCAGCCTCACCCGAGATTCGGCCTGCGGTCACCGCATATGGACGAACGGTGTACGCATCATCCTCGCCATTGAGGACGGATGGAGCGTAATCATCAGTCATGTGATCCTCCTTATTTCACCGTACGCGTCGCGCCATCGGTTGGAAGGTTCTGACGAAGTTCCGTGATGAGAGCGGGCGTGAGAACGTTCTCGAACCGCGCGACAAGAAGCGTCATCTCATACCCGACAAGCCCTACATCACACGTCGAGTCTGCGGCAACGGCCAGAATCGAACCATTCCCAATAGTCATGAGGAAGAGGAACAACTCGTCCATCTCGATAATCGATTGGCGTACCTCTCCGGCCTTGAGTTGACGGGCGGCCCCTCGTGTCAGGCTTGACATGCCTGAGACGACGGCGGCAAGCGTGTCTCCTCCTGTACGGTCGAGGTTCTTCGACATCGCCATCAGTAGGCCGTCTGCAGAGACGACCAGGGTGTGGCGCGTGCCGGGAACAGTCTGGACGAAGTTGTCCAGCAGCCAACCAAAGTTGGTGGCCTCGGTGCTGAGCGCAGTCACTGGTCCTCCTTGCCTATTTCCATTGAGGGAAATGTTGTTTTATGTTCGTGTCTCATGGTGTCACCTCATCGTGTTCTGTGCCACGGACTTCTGGCTCGAGACCGCCGGTCACGCGCGCTCGGTTCGTAGCGGAATGGAAACTCGAGAAGCTCAAACGAATCGCTTCGGGGTCCCTTGGTATGGATTTGACTTCGATCTCTTCGATCGGGATTGATGCGGCCTGCTCTTCCTCCGACTTGGTCCGAACCTGAAGGCCGACCTTGGTGCGCTGAATCTTCGGGCGTTCTGTGACAAGAGAACTGAACTCTGAGAACACTGCCGATGTCATCTCGGCTTCGGATCCATCCGGCAGGATCGGTGCGGTTGGCATATATGCCTCCGGGCTGTATGAGCCTTGAATCGTTTCCCCGGAAGCTGCCTCGAGGGCACTCGCTCCTGCGCGTTCCCATCCATACGGGTGTGCAAACTGGTCGGCGGAGTACCCCTGCACGGCGGTCCCATAGTTGTCCCCCGCATATTGCGCCGCCCCGTATTGCTCTACCCCTTGCGACTCTGCCCCATAGGCGGGTACCGCGGGTGGGGGCAGATCGGGTACGTCATACACGGGGGGCGGCATGTCGGGGATCGCGGTCTGGTCGACCGCCGGAGTCGGTGTCAAATCGGGTTCGAGACCGGGCACCGACATATCCTCGGCCTTTTCCTCGGTGACGAGGGGAGCGAAAAACTCGCCGGTGACGGGCTGGATGTTCAGGTCCGGGATCTCAACGGTGGCGACCGGAACCTCGACAACTGGCTCAGCCACTCCCGGGGGTTCTATCAGCGCATCGAAACTTGGCACGGTTTCTGGCGGGACTTCCGGTTCCATCTCGGTAGTCGGTACGTCACGCTGGATCGGTTCGACCGAGACATCCGGTATCTCCTCCATCACGGGGGGCCCCTGAACGAAGGAATCCACGCCGGACTCATTAGGGTCCTGTAGGTATTGGCCTTCATCCGTCATCGAAGGAGCCGACAAGTCAGAGATCTCGACGAGTTCTGGGGGGATCTCCGGGGTCTCGACTCCCCAGGTGATCGCCTCTGGTCCAGCCTCGAGGGTGGAGGCCTCATCCGTTGGTATCGCCCACTCGCCTGTCGTCAGTGGCGGCACATCAAGATCCGGAGTGCCGTCAAACACCGGAAGACCCGAATCCTGAGTTGCGCCGTACAGAGACGCGTCTAGATCGGGAGTCGCGACCGTCAACGGGTCGAGGTCGGGGTCCACCGGAGTTGGGATACCTTCCGGTGGTAGGTCCAAGTCATTGGCTCCAACGGAGTGCTCGACGATAGGGAGGCCCCATTCATCATATTCCGGGGTGGGATTGGAGGCCTCCTCCACGGACTCCTCCGGAGGCCACGACCTCTCCACGGGAAGACCCCACTCGTCGTATTTCGCATCGGAAACCTGCGCGTACGCAATCTCATCCGTTGCGCTACCATCCACCCCGATACCGGTCGGTTCCGCCTCAAGTTCGGGGATGGTTCCTTCCGTTCCCAAATCCGTAACTAGTGGGGTCTCAAAACCGGAAGGCGTGGGGACTTGCTCTGCAACCTGGCTCGGTGGTTCGTATGCAACCTCGGGTGATGGCTTCGGTTCCTGCTTCTTCCTCCTACCGAGGAAGCCACGCTTTTCCTTCTTTTCTTTCTTGTCCTTCGTAGGAGACGGGGCTGGGAACAGATCGTCGGACGATGCGATCTCGATATCGGCATCGACCGCGTCGGCGGCGACTGGAGGAGTCGCATCGGCGACAGGAGTCACCTGCTCCGATTCGGCTTGCTCCATCACTGGTACGTCGTCCCATGCCTCCCCTGACTCGTACGCGTCGGTTGGCTCGACCCCAGGAACCTCGATCGATCCAATCGTCACATCGAGGCTGGGTTGAGATTGGACCGCCTCTTCCGGTTGCACCTCCGGCTCGGGCTGGGCCTCTGCCAAATACTGTGCTTCCGGTTCGAACTCCGCCTCCGGCTCGGGTTCGTCCGCCTGTTCGATTGATGCCTCCGGCTCTGGCTCCGTCAGTACGGACTCTGCCTCCGGTACGGGTTCGGGCGTCGGCTCCGGCGTGGCTTTGGCTTCAGACTCGGGCTGTGGTTCGATCTTCTCAAGGGAAGGCACCACAATCGGGTCGGCCGCATCCGATGCAACGGCGTCACGACGCACCACGTGCCCCAAGGACTCTGCGTTGGGTTCGACGGCCGATTCGTCTCCAATATGCCTCGACCGGAACCCCCGAAACAGCGCTGAACGTTGCTCCGCCGTCGATGCCGCGCTCTCTTCGCCCGGAGAAAATCCCTGGCTTTCATCGCCCGTCAACTGAGCCAACTGCCCTGTCGTTGGTCGCTCGGGTAGACCCAATACGCTGGCAGTGTCCCTCGATGCTTCCTTTTTTCCCCCGGAGCGCCGACGGCGAGCCGGCAAGCCCTTCCTTGTCTTTCCCTCGACCAGTTCGTCAAGATCTACCTCGTCGGTCACCGGAGCCAACTCGGCATCCTCTCGAATTAGAGACTTGATCTCTTCGTCTTCGATTTTCTTGGTCTTGTGATAGGAGGTTCCGGCGATCGCGGGACTCATCACATCGTCGGAGTAGACGTCCATCACCTCATCCGTATCATGATGGCCGATCAAGGCAGCCGGAACGTGAAGCTTCTCACTTAGCAGCTCCTCTGGCTCGTGGTCTGTCTCTGGTTCAGCCGCGAGGTCGAACAGGCTGAGCGGCATGGTTACGATCGCCGTGGTCCCCTCGCCTTCCTCGCTGGCGATCTCAACACGTGCGCCCAGCCGTCGCGCAATGCGGCCGACCACGAACAGCCCAAGGCGCTGTGCTCCGAGGATCTCAGATGCCGCGGTCGATCGGATACGGGCATTCGCCTCGTGAAGCTCCTCGACGGTCATGCCGATCCCTAGGTCGGTGATCTCGACGATGACGTTGTCGCCTTTGCTGGCCGTCTTGACGACAACCGGAGATTCTGGATCGGAGAACACGGTGGCGTTTTCTAACAATTCCGCGAAGAGGTGCCCAGCCACGAGCGCGGAGTGGCCAACCATGGCGGGGTCAGCATCGAGCTCCAACTGGATGCGCTCGTACAACTCGATTTCTGACGATGCCGTTCGGATAACGTCCGATAGCGGCATCGGTCGACGCATCCGGCGTCCCGTGTCGATACCGGCAAGAACGAGGAGCGACTCCGAGTTGCGGCGCATGCGGGTCGCCAGGTGGTCGAGGGCGAACAACCGAGTCAGGGTGTCGGGGTCATCCTGAGATCGCTCCATTTCATCGATTGAGGCGAGCTGGCGATTAAGAAGCACCTGGTCACGACGGGCGACGTTAACGAACATCTCCGAAATGGAGCCTCGAAGGGCCGCCTGCTCACCTGCGATGGTCAGGGTCGCGGCATTGACCGCGTTGAACGCCTCCGCGAGGCGTCCCACCTCATCGGAGGACTCCACCGGGATCTGTACCTCGGATATATCGACCGTCTGCCCTGGCAAGGCGACTCGTTCGACGAGCCGCGGAAGTTCTTGGCGGACGGCGGTCGCGGTTGTCGTCAGACGACGAAGAGGCCCGATGATCCTTCGGGCGATGAGGAGCGCGATGAAGATGGAAGCCGCGAGAATGGCAACGGCCCCAACCGCGGTGAGAATCGTCGAAAGCAAGGCGTTGCGCATTGCTGTGTCAGACTCCGCCTTGACGAGGTCCCACACGTCGGACTGAATGGGGAGGTATTGATCTAGCTCCTCCTGGACCCACAGGGGCCATTGGCCAAGTTCCTCGGTCCGAACGGGAACACGGTCACCACGTGCGAGTCGATCTCTAGTGGGGTCAAAGCCGGTCAGGGTCGCGGCATCGTAGGATACGCCAAAGACGGGAGGTTCCTCAATGCTCAGCAGGGCGCCAAAGCTTTGCTGTGCAGTCGTAAGGCTCTGGTCCGTTATCAACTGGAACCCAATAAGGCCATCGGTTTCCACTTTGCCACCGAAGAAGGCCCCCACACGAATGACGTGCATGGATCGGATCTCTTCGAACCGCATTGCCTCGACGAATTGGCTTATGTCCGTGTAGGCGTTGAGGGCTCGGGCAATTTCGCGATCGCTAATCCCCTGGGCAACGGTGTCGGGGATCTCCGCTAGTGGGGTGATGGCCTCGGCGTACAACGAAGAGATACGGTAGGCGGAGTATTGGTTGAGCGCGATAATCCTGTTCCGGCTACCCTCAAGGTCCGCCAATCGTTCTAGTGCTGAAAACATTTCGGAAGCCACGATGGCACGGGCATCGGTGTGGGCTTCGGCATCTTCCTTGTCCTGGTATCCGAGCCCCTCAGTCAGTGCTCGGAGTGCGGCGATTGCTTCGTCGGTCGAATCAAAGGTCCCCTCAAGATCAGGCAGGATGACGACGGGAATGGTGAGGGCATTGGCCGCCTGCTCCGCCTCGAATTCGATGTCATCGACCATGCGGATCAAGGCTGCCCGCACCCCTCCGGCGTCGGGTGCTGTCGCGGCGATCGCTTCGATAGAACCGCTAAGTGCCTTGTACGCTGTATCGAGGTTCGCGACCTCCAGCGGATCCGGCCAGATCGGCGGACCTATGTAATCAGTTTCGAAGTCGAATGACCCTTCCACCTCAAGCTCCGGTTCAACATCCAGAGGAAGATTGCCCACCGAGACGCCCCGAAGGGCGTAGATTCCCGTCGCTCTGCTTGATATTTGGTCAACACCCTCGACGGATGTGATGACCTCGGGTTTGCCGAGCAGGGTATCGACCTGAGCTAGGGTTGCGCGAATCGCATAGCCCTCGTCGCCAGGAGTGTCGGCGGCATCAACGATTGATAGGTAGTCGGCATCGACAGCCGCCTCTGCATTGGTCCTACGGAAATCCCCATCTGAGAAAGCATCATCGTAGTTCGCCCCCTGGTATCGCTCGTCCTGGAGGGCAACACTCAACTCATTCGCGGCCTGAACGATAGCGAGTAATGCGTCTATTTCCTTCGCCGAGGAGTAGTTTCGGTTCGCGGTAGCCGTGAAGACTCCCGCTGCGACGACCAGCACCAGAATCGGCACAGCCACCACCGCGATGATCTTTCCACGGATACCCAACCTACCGAGCATGAATCCTCTCCCTGCCGTCCCGTCGAGTCGTATCGCCCGACGTTTGCTCACGCCACGCGGGGTGCTGGCTCCTCGCTCTCGTGGTTATCGGCGGTTTCGCTAATCACCATAAGAACAAAATGCCTAACTCCCTACACATGAGACGCTATACCGGAAGTGCCATGACGTAACCCTGGGGGTTTTCTTTGTGAAAGTCGCCACATTGTCCATTATGGATGCATCTGGGGCTTTCCGGTTTTCCTCCCCTCTCCTAGATGACCGCGAGGCGTTCGGGATCGATCAGTGACTCCAGCGCGGCCAGAGCCCCTTCTTCTTCCACCGTTCCGGTGATCAGATCGGCCGCCGCCCTCACCGCCTCTGGAGCGTTTCCCATCGCCGTCGACGTCCCCGCCCACTCAAGCATCGAGATGTCGTTGAACCCATCACCGATAGCAACGGTGTGGTCTGGATACACGCCCAACTGACGACGAAGCGCCTCAAGGGCGGATGCCTTGGAGACGCCCGGAGGCGTCAGGTCGAGCCATGCGGATTTGCCGACGGTGTAGGTCACCTCGTCGAGTCCGATCTTGGTGACAAGGCTATCGAAGTGGTCGACCGGCTTTCCCGGGGCGCGAATGACGACACGAGTGGCCTCGACCTCATACAACTCCTCGAACGAGACCACCCACTGGCGACCGGCCAGTTCCCCCGGCGGGAACTCCTGACTTACCCGGTACCCCACTCCGAGATCCTCGACCGCATATCGCGCGTCCGGCATCTCTTGTTGGATCAACTCGAGCGCGGCCTGAGGATTGAAGGTCGCCTTGTCGACAATGTCGTACCCCCCATACGTCCGAGGATTGAGCCGGACCGTCACCGCACCGTTTGAGCAGACAACCCATCCCCGGCGTATGCCCAACTCCTCCGCAACCGGAAGAGTCGCGACGATACTCCGTCCCGTCGCAAGAACGACATGGTTCCTGCACATCCGTACCTTTTCGACCGCCTCCACGATCGCCAGGGAAACCGGGTCCCCCCATTGGGTGATGGTGCCGTCGATGTCAAGGCCCAGAAGCCTCCACAAGTCCGCGCTGAGGGGCGGATACATGTCTTCGGATGCCTTGGCCATACGTCGAGGGTACGTTGCCTACGCCACCCCGGGCGCAAGGCTCGACATCCCCCCGAGGTAGGGGCTAAGCCCCTCGGGTACCCGCACCGAGCCATCTGCCTGCTGGTGATTCTCGAGCAAGGCAACGATCCACCTGGTCGTACCAAGCGTGCCATTGACCGTGGCGACGACCTGGTTCCCGTCGTCGCGACGCTCCCGCATTTCGAGCCGTCGTGCCTGGTAGGTCGTGCAGTTCGAGGTCGAGGTCACCTCCATATAGCGGTCCTGGCTCGGCAGCCAGGCCTCACAATCGTATTTGCGGGCCGCGCTCATCCCAAGATCCCCAGCGGCCGTATCGATCACGCGATAGGGAATCTCCATCCGGGCAAGCATAGATTCCTGAATCTCAAGGAAGCGGGTGTGCTCTGCGGCGGCCTCCTCGGCCCTGCACACGCTGAACATCTCGACCTTGTGGAACTGGTGCACCCGAATGATGCCCCGGGTGTCCTTGCCGTATGACCCCGCCTCACGCCGGTAGCAGGCACTCCATCCCGCATAGCGAGAAGGGCCGTCCTTGAGGTCGAGGATCTCCCCTGCGTGATACCCGGCCAAAGCAACCTCCGACGTACCAACAAGGTAGAGGTCGTCGGCCTCAAGATAGTAGATCTCTTCCGCATGTCGACCCAGGAATCCCGTACCGGCCATGATCTCCGGCTTGACCAGCGTCGGAGGGATGACGGGCACGAACCCTGCCTCGAGCGCCGTATCCATGGCCGCGTTCAGGATTGCCAATTCGAGCCGGGCCCCTATCCCTGTGAGGAAGTAGAACCGCGCACCACTGATCTTGACACCACGCTCCGTGTCAATCGCCTTCAGGCCCTCCCCGATGTCCAAGTGATCTCGAACGGTGAAGCCCTCGGCACTGAAGTCCCGGGGTTTGCCGACCTCCCGAGTGACGACATAATCGTCCTCTCCCCCCGCCGGAACCCCCGCCTCTACGACGTTGGGAATCGCCCATAGGATTTCTTCGACTGCGGCGGTCGCGGCATCGGCCCTTGCCTCGAGATCCCGGACCTCGACCGCCATTTCTTGGGCTCGGGCGAGGGCCTCCTGCTTCTCCGGGCCCTTCGCTTGGGCCACGACTTTGCCCAGGGACTTCTGCTCTGCTCGTCTCGATTCGAATGCCGCACGGGCGGCACGGCTCTCGGCATCGGCCCTATACGCATCATCGACCACCGATGGTTCCTCACCCCGGCGTCTCTGGCTTTCTCGGACAACGTCCGGCTCGGTCCTTAGGAGCCTGAGGTCGATCATGCGACGAGTCTATCCACGCCGCAATAGGCTCGACCCTATGGTGTGGCAAGTCATTTCGGCGGTGGTGCTCGTGGCGGGTCTTTTCGCCCTATGGACGACCGTGAGCATGGTCCGTCGGCTGGGCGCTCGCGATCCCGCCGCGATGTCTCCTTTCTTCCGTCGACTGTTGCGTATTCGGGATCTACCCCACGACCCTGTAGTTGCGTTCGCCAGGGCCAGGCCGAGGCGTGAAAGAGTCGCCTTCATCGTCAATCCCACCAAACCAGGACTGGCGCAATTGAGTGAGGCGACCTACCGGGCGTGTTCATTGCGCCACCTACCTGAACCGCTCTGGTTGTACACCACCGTCGAAGACCCCGGTACCGATGTAGCCAGGGAGGCGATCCTCGCGGGGGCGGAGGTCTTGATCGCCGCTGGAGGAGACGGGACGGTACGCGCAGTCGCGGCCGTCGCAGCCGATGCCGGCCTCCCCATGGGGATCGTCCCCCTGGGCACGGGTAACCTCCTCGCCCGCAATCTCGGGCTACCGCTTAGGGATTCGGCCGCCGCCCTACGGGTCTCTCTCGACGGTGATGACACCCCCATCGACGTCGGATGGCTCATGGTGACCATGGGATCTGGGGAAGTCGTCGAATACCCCTTCCTGGTCATGGCCGGGATCGGCCTCGACGCCGAGATGATTGCTGGGGTCAAGAACTCGTACAAATTGCGTTTCGGGTGGATGGCCTATTTTTTTGCGGCCCTCCGTCACATTGGCGCCACCCGCATCCGGGTGACGGTTCAGATCGACGACCAGGATCCGATCGAAATAAAGATGAGAACCGTCCTAGTCGCAAACTGCGGACTCCTTCCCGGAGGGGTCGTCCTCATCCCCGATGCCCGCATCGACGACGGAGCCCTGGACGTGGCAATCCTCGACGCCCGCGGGGGAATCGCTGGCTGGACCGAACTCGCCGGTCAGGTGTGGCTACAAGGCACGCGGATCAACGCCCCTACCCTTCCCGATGCCTGGCGGGTTGGACGTATCGACCACGCGCGCGGTACCTCCGTTGAGATACACGCCGAGGCGCCTCAGCGAATTCAGATCGACGGTGAACCTCTGGGCAGAGCTGTAGATCTTAAGGCCCGGATCGAACCGGACGCGGTGAACATACGGTCGATCAACCTATCCTCGAAGAAAGGTCAAAAACGAATGTCCCCGGAGGCGAGTCCACCGATCGAGCGACGACGCCCCATTCCGCGCGTCAAGTCGTAGAGGAGACGGAAGGAACTAGTCGAGGGCTGGTCGAAGGGTCTTGACCCAATCCCTGGCCGATGCGAAATCGATATCGGACGTCCCGGGATCAATGGGCGTCGGCTGGCTGCCCGAAACCGCCGGGTAGGAACCCAGAAAGAGCACCGACCGACATGTTCTCTTCAGCCCGATGAGGGCCTCCGTCATCCGCTCTTCGGCGACGTGCGCCAGGGCATCGATCGAGAAGGAGTACTCCCCGGGTCGGTCCCCGATGGGTCGGGATTCGATCCGAGAAAGATTGATACCACGGGCCGCAAACTGCTCCAGCATCTCAAGCAGCGCACCGGCTCGGTCGTCGAGCAACTGAACCGCGATCGTGGTTTTGTCAGCCCCGGTAGGAGCAGGCGTCGCCTCTGGACGTCCCACTCTGACAAAGCGGGTCGCCGCGTTCTCGTTGTCACGAACGCCTTCGCACAAGGCGACGAGGCCAAGGCGGCCAGCCGTCCCGGGGGGAGCTAGAACCGCCTCGAAGCCGACCTGCTCAAGGGAAAGCGACCGGTCGGCGAGCGCCACGGCAGCCGCGGTATTCGACGCCGCCGGCAGGTGCAAGACCTTCGGAAGGCGCCCATTAAGCCAACGACGACACTGCGCGAATCCATGAGAATGGCACGACAGGTGGCGGATGTCCGCCTCGGTTGTCCCCTCCCTCACGAGCAGTTCAAAGGACACGGGAAGAACGGCCTCCCCGAGGATGACGAGGGGCTCCCCCTCTGCTAGGGCATCCAGAGTTGCGGTGACCCCGCCCTCGATGGTGTTCTCGATGGCGACGATGGCATAGTCCACTTCGCCGGATCGGACCGCCCCAAGCGCAGACAACGCATCGATCTGCGGGACGTACTCGGCCTCATCTGGTGACACCATCGCCTTTAGCGCCAGTTCGGTAAACGTCCCCTCCGGCCCCAGGTAGGCGTATCGCGGCTTGTCCACGTCATCCTCCCGTCCATACCGTGGGAACGACGGGTGGGCATCCGCCGATCGACTCCGCTCCAGCGTACCGAGGTCGGACGGTCGCGGGCGACTCCCCATGGGTGCGAGAGTAGAGACATGCACGAACGAGCCGGAACCGTCGCCCAGGCATCTGACCTCATCGATGTGGACGCTCTCCTCGGTGCGTACTACGACATCGTTCCCGATCCCTCCGTTTCCACCCGGAGGGTTGCCTTCGGAACCTCGGGGCATCGAGGCTCGTCTTTCGATGGTTCCTTCAACGAGGCCCACATTGTTGCCATCACCGCGGCGATCATCGAATACCGCAAGTCTCAAGGTGTGGACGGTCCCCTGTTCATCGGCAAGGACACCCACGCCCTCTCTGGACCCGCCTGGGAGACCGCGCTTGAGGTCCTCGCCGCAGCCGAGGTCGAGGTGCGAATCGATGCTAGGCGCCGATACACTCCGACACCGGCGATCTCCCACGCCATTCTCATCGCCAACGGAGCCCTTCAGCCGGGCGGCGTTCGAACCACAGGGAGGGGACCCGCTGACGGGATCGTCATTACCCCATCTCACAACCCCCCTCGCGATGGCGGGTTCAAGTACAACCCCCCTCATGGAGGTCCGGCCGACACCGACGCGACCGCGTGGATCGCCTCTCGCGCCAATAAGATCCTCGAATCTGGATTCTCCGCCATCCGTCGTATCCCCCTCGCCCGTGCCTTGTCGGCTAGTACGACTCGACCCCACGAATACATGGCGGCCTACGTTGCCGACCTCCCGGATGTCGTCGACCTCCAGGCGATCCGCAACGCCGAGATTCGCATTGGAGCCGATCCCCTCGGAGGAGCGGCGGTTGACTACTGGGGGGCGATCGCTGAGGAACACCGGTTGGACCTTACGGTCGTTCATCCCGACGTCGACCCCCGGTGGTCCTTCATGACCCTCGACTGGGATGGCAAGATCCGCACGGACTGCTCCTCTCCGTACGCGATGGCCTCGCTTCGCGGCCTCATGACCGACCGATCCTCCCCATACGACATCGCGACGGGGAACGATGCCGATGCCGATCGGCACGGCATCGTCACCCCCGACGCCGGGCTGATGGCTCCCAATCACTTCCTCGCCGTCGCGATCGCCTACCTGTTCGGAGGGGCGAGGCCCGAGTGGCCAAGCGGGGCGGCTATCGGAAAGACACTCGTCAGTTCTACCCTCATCGATCGGGTGGGGAAGGACCTCAATCGACAAGTCCTTGAGGTCCCCGTCGGCTTCAAGTGGTTCGTGCCCGGACTGCTCACTGGGGAGGTCGGTTTCGGTGGGGAGGAATCCGCAGGAGCCTCGTTCCTGAGGCGGAGTGGCCGTGTGTGGACGACGGACAAAGACGGCTTCATCCCGGCCCTCCTGGCCTCCGAGATCCTCGCCACCACGGGGGCCTCCCCTTCGGCCCTGCATCAAACCCTCATCGGGCGGCTTGGGGAGTCTTGGTACGCCCGGATCGACGCCCCTGCGACTCCGGTGGAGAAGGCTTCCCTGGCCTCCCTTTCCCCCTCGCGGGTGGGGGCCACTTCACTCGCGGGGAATCCCATCACTCAGAAGTTGACCACGGCTCCCGGCAACGGGGCTTCCATTGGTGGCCTCAAGGTCACGACGGACGAGGCGTGGTTCGCTGCCCGACCGTCCGGCACCGAGGCCGTGTACAAGATCTACGCCGAATCCTTCATATCGGCGGCTCACCTGCGTGAGGTCCAGGAAGCGGCCCTTGAGGTAGTCTCCGAGGCGCTCGGGGCATAGGACATCATTTCTAAGTTGGTTCTCCCCGTGGCCAGAGTCGGCGACTTCTGCGACGATGGACCCAGCAAGGAGACGACCGACGGCAAAGCGTTTGGTCGTACACCCTGTGAGGATGCTCCACCAAATGGCCGGGGCCAATCAGAAAGGTAGACATGACCAAGAGGAAACTGGGAATCGTCGCACTTGCAGCGGCGCTTGCGCTGAGCCTGAGCGGGTGCGTCAAGATGGTGCAAAACATCGTGCTTCACGATGACAACACCGCAAGTGGCGAATTCATCATCGCGCTCGATAAGCAGTTTGCCGAGGGAATGACGATCGATGAGATCGTGCAGCAGCTCGGCGGGGATGAGATGACGTCTGACATGACCAATGCCAAGTCCGAGGACTACGACGACGGTGAGTTTATCGGCACAAGGGTCACATTCACAGACGAGCCGATCGAAAACGTCGAGACCGATGGGAGCATCATTCGCGAAGGCGACGTCTTCATCTTCGACGCTCCTGCCACCGAATCCGGCGAGACTTCTACCTTGACCGAAAACGCCGTGATCGTCGCGAGCGTCACGTTCCCTGGAACGGTCACGGAGCACAACGGCTCGCTCAGTGGGACTACGGTTACGTGGGATCTGCTCACCTTCACCGGCGCTCCGCACGCGGTTGGCGGCGCGGTCGGCACTGGCGACGACGGAGGCGTCCCGAACAGCGGTGGGGGAGGCGGCATTCCCACGTGGGTGTTCATTGCGATCGGCGCGGTTGTGGTGATCGGCGTGGTGTTCTTCCTCTCCAAGCGGGGTAAGGGCAAGGCGGAATCTGATCTCACGCCCCCTGATTCGACCACCAAGGTGATCAAGCCCGAGGGTGAGAAGAAATAACACGGGTTGAACTCGATGGGGTCGGATCGCGCGAGCGATCCGGCCCCATCGTTTAATGATCGCCAAACCGTCTGAGGCGGGTGAAAGGATGGTCGAGTGTTCGACCGCTATCGTGACCTCCTGACCAGGCCAGGCGCCGCGGCGTTCGCCTTCTCCGGACTCCTGTCGCGGCTTCCCGGCGCCATGTTCAACATCAGCGTCTTCTTCATGGTGCAGATCCAGTACGACTCGTACGAGATCGCCGGGAGGGTGATCGCTATCGGAACCCTGGCCTGGGCCGCGCAGACCGTCCCCACCGCTCGACTGATCGACCGGCTCGGTCAGCGGGCAGGGATGATTCCGCTGGTGGGACTTCATGTGACCGGCGTGACCATAGCCATCGCCACTGCGATGCTGCGGGGTCCCGAGGCCTGGCTATGGGTCGCGGCCGTGCTCGCCTCGCTCTCCGGTCCCCTCGGGTCGCTTACCCGGGCACGCTGGTCCCACATCCTTACCTCCGATCAGGAGATCCACACGGCCTTTTCCCTCGAAGGGGTTCTCGACGAGATCCTCTATATGGGCGGACCCGCGCTCGCGGCCGTGCTCGCCACCCAGATCTATCCCCCTTTAGGGCTCTTGGTCAGTACCGCTGCCCTTCTCGTGGGCATCTCGATCCTCCTATCACTGACGGCGACGGAACCCCCGCCCCGGAGGGCTGGGGGGGGCGGCCTGGGCTTCAGGGTGCCGAAGATCGTGATCGCGGTGACCATGATCGCCTTTGCCCTTGGGCTGCTTTTCGGGACCATCGACGTCTCCACCGTGAAGTTCGCGGAGGAGCAAGGCGTCAAGTGGGCGGCCGGGATCATTCTGGCGTTTCTATCCTTCGGGTCTTTCCTCGGGGGACTCCTCTATGGCTCCCGAACCTGGAAGGCCTCGCTGGAACGACGGATTGTCGCGGGCTCGCTGTTGGCGGCCATCGGATTCTGGGCCATGGCCCTCATGCCCAACCTGGGCCTGTTTAGCCTCTGCGGCTTCTTCGCGGGGGCGACCATCGCCCCCCTCATCGCGGGTTCGGACAACGCCATCCAACGCTCGGTGAAGAAGGCGGAGCTTGTGGAAGGGCTCGCGTGGCTTCGCATCGGCATCGGCATCGGAGTCGCCATCGGGGCCTGGCTCGCAGGGGCCCTCATCGAGCGTTCGGGCGCCCAAGGCGGCCTGGCCCTTACCGGACTCTCCGCCGTATTTGTTGCCGTAGCCGCCCTCGCCGTTTCCCCGTGGCTCGGACACCGGCTGGGGAAACGAGCCCGGCCCGTGGACATTCACGTCGAATCTCCTCCGGCCCAGCCCGCCGTGTGACCTCGGTCAGGCGCGATGTGCCTGATACGAATTCGCCTGGCTACGACCTACCCCCATATCGTGCACATATACGGCAAGCCCGGTAGATTGGGGACGACCTAGCAAAGGAGCAGGGATGAGAAACCCGTTGAGGATCGCGTGCGGAGTCGCCCTCGCCGCACTCGCGCTAGCTGGGTGTAGGTTAGATGCGGCCTACACCATCAATCCCGATGACACGGTCTCTGGCAGGGTCTATGTCGCTGTCTGGCTGGATCCCGGGAACCCAGGAAGCCACGAATTCCTCGAGGCAACGCTCGATTCGAATGCGCAAACCATCGCCGACGCCTTCACCACTTCCGTCATGAGTGCCTACGTCGACGGTAACTGGTACGGCCACTTCATCGACATCACGGACGAGCCGCTCGCTTCCTTCTCCGGTGCCCCGGAAGCCGCTTGGGATATCCAGATCATCAAGACCGGTAACAAATACCGGGTGAACGGGTACACGACGAACGACGATGACGAACAACCACGGCCTTCTGCACGAAGTAATGGCGGCTACATAACTGTCGACGTTCGCATGCCGGGAGAACTGCAATTCGCGATCTCGGCGACCACGGCCACGGAGTCGCCTGCCAGAGTATCGTGGGACCTCCTGAATGTGGTCCCGATAGGGACGACCCCGTACGCGATCAGCGACAATTCGCCACCCCCTCCACCCGATCCCGATCCTGTGGTCACGATCGTCATCCCACCCGACCTCGATCCGGTCGTGACGCCGGTCGTGACGCCTAGTGCGACCCCGAGCGTCTCGCCCTCCGCGGTGCCGGCCTCGAACGGCGACGGCGATTCCATCCCGGTCTGGGTGTGGGCGGTCGGAGGCGGGCTCGTCGCGGCCCTCGCTGGGACGATCGGATTCGCGGTTGCGAACCGAAAGCCCCCCGTTCCGGTGGCCCCAGCGGCCAAGCCCAAGGCCAAGGCCGAAGAGGAGCCGGCCGAGGAAGAGCCGACCGAGGAAGAGCCGACCGAGGAAGAGCCGACCGAGGAAGAGCCGGAGGAAGAAAAGCCGGCCGAGAAAAAGAAGTCTTCCCCCAAAAAGAAGAAGTAATCCAAGCGACGCGCGACGCCCGGCTCTCCTCTGAGCCGGGCGTCGTTGCTTCCCACAAGCAGACTCCGAGTTTCCTTCCCTCCGAGTGTTGAACCCTAGTCTCCCCACTCGATACCGATATCGGGGGCCGTTGGTTCTCCAAAGAAGCTGTAGCTTCTCTCCATCAGGGGAGAACCGTCCGAGGTCGCGGCAACGATCGTCGGGCCTATCGTTGCGGTCGCGGTGTCGATCCCGATGACGATCCGGTCCCGCGTCACCATCCGATACACCCCTGATTCGATCTCCTCGAAACTCAGAATGTTCGTTCCGGTACTTCCCAGGTGGGTGGCTGCATCGATCACCGTCACCGCGTCGTCGTCCCTGAGAACCCGAACGGATTGCAGGGTTCCGTTTTCCGGATCGGCTGTCAACTCGATCGGGGCGTCCGGGTCGCGAACCGTCTCGCGGCCAAGGAGGTCGGCAAACCAGGGGGTCTCCGCCTTATAGGGCAGAACAACATTCGAGCCATCGACGAGGATGCGGTAGGCGTTCTGGACGCTCTCTTCGTCATTCCAACATGAGTATTCGACGCTGATGAGGTCGATCCATCCTATGAACCAGCAATCAGAATCACCAAGCGGCAGGTCGGGAACGTACCGGTGGCTCTCTCCGCTATCAAGCGAGTACACGACGAGGTTGGGTACCCCGGGGGGAAGCGATCTCTTGCCAGAGAAGAGAGAGTCGGCCTCCGTGAATATCTGGAAGGCCACCGCGGATCCATCCGCGCTCGTCGGGGTAGTAAACCACTCAATGTAGAGATCGTCTTGCCCCGCGAGAATCCGCTCCCATCCTTCGTCGGGGGTCCAGGCGAAAAACCTCGTCTCTAATAGGTCCACGCTCCAGGCCGTCCAGATCTCCTTGCCCGCGGTGTCGCTCGCCAGAAACTGCACATCCTTCGTTCTCTCATTACTCATCTGGAATGAGGTGTCTTCGACCTCACCAGTCTCGAGGTGGAGGAGACCTCCCTCCGTCCCGTGATTCCAGACGATTCGCGCCGTTCGCTCGTCCTCATGCCACTACACGAGGGCGGCCCCATCAGAGACGCGTGCCGGAAGTTCGGACAACTCGAAATACACCCCCTCGGGGCTCACCAAATACACCACGGGGGAGGGAAGCGAGGAGGACCCTTGCCCCGAGGGGTCCGATCGCTCGGCAAACAGCACGACAGCCCACTGGGAGCCGACGCGATTCCACACCCAATCGTCCATCACCAGGGCCTCGGGATACCCCTCACCTCGCCAGGTAGCAGGTGCGGGATACTCCTCCTCGGCTATGCCATCATCAAAGAAACTTGGAACCTCGGGACCGGTCGATTCCGTCGGCGATGTCGACGCGTTGGGTGTCGGCCCAGGTGAAAACCCTCCGGAAAACGCGATGATTCCGACGATAATCGCAATTCCCACCGCCCCTAGACCGGCCCAGAAGATCCATCTAGGCAGAGTCCCTTGTCCCCTTGAACCCCCGTCGCCCGAGTCGGAGCCCTTCCCCTCCCCAAAGGGCCAACTCGTCACTTCTGCCTCGGATCCCGGTTCGCCCCCCTCGGATTCAGAGGTTTCACTGGATGCCTCCGATGGGGCCTCCGGCACGAGGTACTCCTCCACGGGACGCGCGACTCGGCCACTGGGAAAGGTGAAGGTCTCCTTGCTGGGAGGAATCACGGACCGACGATCGGGCACATTGGGTTGGGAATACGGCGATACCGGCGGACCAGATATACCGGCCGCCTCTTCGTCCTCGTCACCCGCGTCTCCCCCGCGCATAACACAACGATACCGAGGTGGGTTAGAAAAGGATGATTCGGTCGTTAACACTGGTCGGTTTGAAGACTAGGACATTGGCCCTTGATGCGGCTTCTGCAGTAGGCATATACTGCATTACATGCATGACGTGCAAGAGGCAACACGGCTCTCGGGACTCCTTTCGGCCGAACAGGTCGAAGCGATGCTCGGGGTCGACAAGTCCACGGTGTATCGCATGGCGGCAGATGGTCGGCTTTCCGCCATCAAGGTTGGGCGCCAGTGGCGGTTCCCGGCCGAACCCCTCCGCGAGCTCCTTAGGGCCGCAGGGGTTCCGTCTCCGGTGCTCGAATCCACCCGGCTTTCCTCACCTGGCAGTCCCCAATCAGAAGTCATCGAATCGATCGTCGATCTCACGGCCAATCTGCTCGGGGTCATGATGGTCGTCACCGACATGGAGGGCACCCCGATCACGGGGGTCGTCAACCCATGCCCATGGTTCACCGAGCATCAGGATGATCCCGAGGTTCTTTCACGGTGCATCGACGACTGGCGCGTCCTCGCCAAAGGCACTGACCTCGAGCCTCGCCTCGCGACGGGAAGCCATGGGTTCGAGTGCGCTCGCGTGTTCATCCGAGAAGAAGACCGTCTCGTCGGGATGGTCCTCGCCGGAGGAATACTCCCTCCCGATTCCGATGCCTCCGGCCTGTATTCCCTCGATGAAGAGGCTCGAGCGCGCCTCCTCGCCACCCTTCCCCGCATCGCGACGACGATTTCCCGAATCATCACTCTTAGGCCTACGTCCCTGAGGAGCACGCCATGAAACGCTTGGTCATTCTTGGGGCTGGCACCGCCGGAACCATTGCAGCGAACAAGCTGAGGAAGCGGCTTCGTCGGGACGAGTGGGACATCACCGTCGTCGAGCAGTCCAGCCTCCACTACTACCAACCCGGATACCTTTTCATGAGTGTCGGGAAACAGAAGCCCCGGCAGATCCGCAGGTCGGTGACCCGACTCCTTCCCAAGGGTGTCACCCTGGTCGGCAGTTCCGTGAGCGACATCCGGCGAGAAGAGAAGGTCGTCGTCCTCACAGACAAGCGCACCCTCCCCTACGACTACCTCATCATCGCCACCGGAGCCACGCCGAGGCCCGACCAGACCCCTGGAATGAATGGAACCCTCTGGCACGAAAGCATCCACTCCTTCTACACCTTCGAGGACGCCGTGGCTCTCGAGAAGAAGTTGGCGTCCTGGGAGGGCGGCCGCCTCGTCATGCATGTTACCGAGATGCCCATCAAGTGCCCGGTGGCCCCGCTTGAGTTCGCCCTTCTCGCCGACTCGTTCTTCAAGAAGCACCGGATGCGGGACAAGGTGTCCATCACCTATGTCACACCCCTGCCTGGGGCGTTCACCAAACCCGTCGCCTCGGCCACCCTTGGCGACATGCTCGGCGCGCGGGGAATCCCCGTCGAGGCTGACTTCATGACTGAGCGGATTGATGAAAAACGCCGCTCGCTCGTCTCCTACGACGAACGCGAGATTCCCTTTGACCTGCTCGTGACCGTGCCGCTCAACATGGGCGCCGACTTCGTCGGCCGCGCCGGACTAGGCGATGAACTCAACTTCGTCGAGGTCAATAGGGAGACCCTCCTCTCCATCAAGGACGATTCGATCTTCGCCATCGGCGATGCCTCAAATGTCCCGACCTCCAAGGCCGGGGCGGTCGCCCACTACCAGATGGATCTCTTCCCCGACAACTTCCTCCGTCACATCGTCGGAAAAGAGATGGAGGAGAGATTCGATGGACACGCGACCTGTTTCGTCGAATCGGGTGGGGGCAAAGCCCTGCTCCTCGACTTCAACTACGAGGTCGAGCCCCTCCCTGGCTCGTTCCCCTTCCCCCTCGTCGGACCCATGCGGCTCCTGAAGGAGTCGCGCCTCAACCACTGGGGCAAACTCGCCTTCCGGTATGCGTACTGGATGCTCCTGCTCCCCGGTCGATACATCCCCATGTCCGCCGACCTGTCCATGTGGGGCAAGAAGCGGCCAAAGATCACCTAATCCGCAAAGATCACCTAATCCGCAGTGAAAGGAAACACCATGCCAACCCAGAACATGCTCGGCCGTGAGATCCACGTCGACGACGAGGGTTTCCTCACCGAATTCGACGAATGGGACGAGGCGATCGGCGCCGAGCTTGCCAAGCAGATTGAGATCGACATGACGGAAAGGCACTGGGAGGTCATCCGCTTTCTGCGCGAGGACTTCAAGTCGCAGGGCTCTACGGCGACCACCCGTCGGGTCGACTCCATCGGCGGCTTCCCCGTCAAGGAACAGTTCACCCTTTTCCCTAAGAAACCTGCCAAGAAGATGGCATACGTTGCCGGGCTTCCCAAGCCCCACGGCTGCGTCTAGACCCGAAAGGACACGACCATGGCCACCGCCAAGCCACTCGTCCCGAAGTTCGATGACGAGACGACGGACCGCAAGCTTGCGATCATCTGTTCCAAAGGCAATCTCGATATGGCTTACCCAGGTCTCATTCTTGGGAACGCCGCCCTCGGTGAGGGTGTCGAGGTCCATATATTCTTCACCTTCTGGGGCTTCGACATGATCCACAAGAAGCGCCAGAAGAAGATGAAGTTCGCGCCGGTCGGCAATTTTGCCATGCATCTGCCCGTCGGAGGCATCCGTATGCCCCAATGGCTCGCATGGCTTCCCGGCATGCAACCCTTCTCGACCTGGTACCTCAAGCGGTCCATCCGGAAGCTCGGTGTACCCACGGTACCCGACTTCCTAGATCAGATCGCCGCCTCGGGCGGTCACCTGTGGGGCTGCAAGATGAGCGCCGACATGGGTGGCCTCACTGAGGACGATCTCCGCGATGATGTCGAGGGTATCCTGACGGCAACCGAGTTCATAGAGATGACCGAGGGTGCCCAGGTCCTCTTCATCTAGTACCCTCGATCGGTGGATGCGCTCCCCTCCCCCCCCTCGGGGCGCATCTGCGGGCCGTCGAGTAGTTCCTACTCCTCGGCCCCTTCGACCCGGCGCGCAAGCGCCGGGTCGAAGCCTTTCGGGAGCCGAAGGCGATTCTCCGCAAGGAGCCGCGTGTCGGCGAGGATAGAGAAGATGTCGCCGTCAGAAACGATCCGGCCACCGTTCATGATCAACGCCCTGTCACACACCTCGAGGGCATATGGAAGATCGTGGGTCACCAGGAGAATCGTTTGGTCCAGATCCCTCAGGGTATCCACAAGTGTCTCCCGGCCCTCCGGATCGAGGCTGGCTGAAGGCTCGTCCAAGACGAGGATCTCTGGCTCCATCGACAGGACGGTTGCCAGGGCGACGCGGCGACGCTCCCCCACGCTCAGGTGGTGCGGGGCCCTGTCCTTAGCTATCCCCATCCCGACGGCATCGAGGGCCCACTCGACTCGCTCATCGAGTTCATCGCCCCCGACTCCGTAGTTCGCCGGACCGAAGGCAACGTCCTGACGAACGGTCGTCATGAACAGCTGGTCATCCGGGTCCTGGAAGACCACCCCGACCCGACGCCGCACCTCCCGCACCGTACTCTTGCCCAGAGCGAGCCCACCCACGACAACCTCACCTCCATCGCCCTTGAGGATGCCATTGAGGTGTAGGACGAGGGTCGTCTTTCCCGCCCCATTCGGGCCTAGAAGGGCCACCCGCTCTCCTCGTCGAATTCTGAGGTTGACGCCAGAGAGGGCCTCCGTACCGTCCGGGTAGGAGTACCGAAGCCCGGTTACCTCAATGGCAAGAGGTTCTGTCATGTCGGTATCCTCCCCGCCAAGAGGGCTCCGGCCGTCACCAGGCATGCCACCGTCGAGAAGGACACCCCCAAGACCCAGTCTCGGCCGGACGAAGAAGACCCCGCTAAAAAGGGGACGCCCCCGCGGTAACCCCGAGCGACCATCGCGTCATACACTCGTTCCCCCCTCTCGTGAGACCTCACGAAGAGAATGCCGGCCGCACTGGCCACGGGACGGGATTGCCCTATCCACCTGGCTCGATACCCTCGGGCCCGCATGGCAATCCTCATTCGCCGAGCCTCGCCCGCGATGATGTCGAGGTATCTGACCATGAAGCCTGCAATGCCGGTCAGGGTGTTGGGAACCCGGAGTCTGCTCAGTCCCGACAGGACCTCGGGAACAGGGGTCGTCGCGCTCATGATTATGGAGGCCCCCAGGCAAAGCCCTCCCTTGGCGAGCACCGCCCATGCGGCCCAGATCCCCGCGATGGAGAGCGAGGCTCCCGCAACCTCCACATGTACGCCCGTACCGACGAAGGGAAGGACAAGGGCAAACGCGAGGAAGGGCATCCCGAGGAGGAGTCTCCGCCCAATGACGCCTGGAGGAAGTCCGGCCACGGCCGCCGCTCCCACCAATATCACCCCGTGAAGGGAGAACGCCCACACCTGCTCAGCCGGTGTCGCGACAACCGCGAGGACAAACAGCCCAAGCGCTACGAGTTTGACGCTCCCGGGCAGCCGGTGGACCGGACTGAGTCCGTGGACGTAGACGGCGTGGGGGTGGACGACGCTCACACGCTAGCCGCTTCCCTGTCACCCCTACGAGACGCTACCCGTAGAATCAGCCCACCTCCGACGAAAGTCATGCCCAGACCGATGAGTCCCGCAAGAATCGTACCTACGTCCTCATCTTCGATCCCGGCCACTCCATAATCGGCGAGCGGTGAAACCTCTGCGAGGGAATCGGTGGCGGAACCCGCGATGCCGTGGTCAATCGTGACCCTCTCGAGTCCATCGGGTTCGGTGGCGGCGCGGGGGGCGATAACAACGACAATCAGAACCGCTGCCGCCAGACCCGTGGCCACGAATGAGCCGATGGCTGCACGGCCAAGGCGAACCCTCTGAACACCGCGGACGCCAGCCTTCTTCGCACCATAGACAAGGTCGGGACGTGTAGCGAGCACAGCCGAGAGCACCAGTCCTGCGATGAGCCCCTCGCCGATGCCAATGAGCGCGTGAATGCCGACCATCGCCCCAAACACGGTCGAGGTCGGTACCTGCCCTCCACCACCCATCGCATACTCCCCAACGAAAGCCGCCGACGCCGCCACGACCGAAACCCACGATGCGACCATCGTTGCCATCACTATCCAAAACCCGGAGCTGGGAAGAACAGCGACTACCGCGCGGAATACGAACCAACCGACCAGGACCGCGACCAGTGCCATGTTCACGACGTTGAGGCCAATCGCCGTCACCCCGCCATCTGCAAACACGAGGGCTTGGACGACGACGACAACGGTCATGACCATGACCCCGACCCTTGGTCCAAGCAGGATGGCGGCAAGGGCACCACCTAGCAGGTGACCGGTCGTGCCTGCCGCCACCGGAAAATTGAGCATCTGAAGCACGAAGACGAAGGCGGCAGCGAGGCCAGCGAGAGGAATCGCGCGTTCACCGAGGGAGTGCCGCGCCGTGCGCAGGCTCGCGCCCAGTCCTCCGACCGCCGTCGTCGCTGCCGCAATCGAGGTCGGAAGGCCGATATACCCATCGGGGATGTGCATCCGTAACCCCTAGGACAGCACGGCAGCGGGAGCCGGAACGGGGAGGCCGTTGATCATCTCGACCTGACGTGTGGTAACGGCCTTGAGCGCCGCGAGACGCCGGGGCGTAAGCCGCTCGCACACCCAGTCCCAGTGGAGGGAACACCAGTCCCCCGGCGCCAGGGATCCGACGAGCCCGAGGCCGTCGGAGCCAACCCGGGCCGTCTCAAGCCTGGGCTCGCCCAGACGCAAAGCCCGGCCGTCCCACTCCAGAGGCTCCGATGTGATCACCGCGGTCTCCCCCTCAACCGACACCACGCGTCCCCACCGGATCCGGCAATTCTGTAGTACATGCATCGGCTCGTCGAGTCGCCCCTCGCGGAGGAGGCCGAGCCATGGGTATACGGCGAAGACATGGAACGAATGGTGAGGAACCGCTCCCGCGGGTACAGCCTCGACAAGCCTGTCCCACGAGCGTCCAGCGCGATCCTTGAACCGCTCCTCTATGGAGACCCCCATGAGCCGAGGCCCCACTCTATCGAGCAGGGAGTTCCCCACCCAGTAGGCCTCGACCACCCTCTCATCGAGCGGATCGCGGATACCCGAGGCGGCGGCAATCAACTCCAGGTACGGCCACGCCCCCTCGAATCCTCGTGCGAGACGGCGCAACTCGATGTCTCCGCCTTCCGACACCATCTCTAGGAGCTCGCGCGCGTGATCGGGGCCGCAGTATCCAAGTTCATTCGGCGGGTACGCGTACCTGCCGAACAGGATGACACCATCGGGCACGATGACCCCTATACGAGGGCCGCTGCGGCCAGAGGCCGCCTCCGGCCCATCTCCCACACCAGCAAGCCTGCGCCTGCGGCGATTGCCCCGTACCACCCTAGGTCTGAGGCAAGGGAAACCCCCCTGAACGCCCCGGCGAAAACCGCCGTAACGAGCGCTCCGGCCACGAGCACGGCCGTGACATCGACGGCTTGAGCCCGAGCAAGGGCGTGATGCCAGGTGGCGACGTACCCGGCGAGTAGAACGCCGGTGAGAAGCACCCACCCCCACTGGATCGCGGTCTGGGGTACGACCTTACCGATGCTCCCGTTAGCCGTGGCCCAGGCGATGAGGACGACGGATCCGCCGACCATACGCGTGAGCGACAACGTCCATGGGCTGACCTCCCTCAGGAGGCGCTTGGAGACGACCACCTCGACCGACCACATCAGGGTTGCGCCGAGCACCATCAGGGCACCCGGATCGCTGAAGACCCCGAGGAATCCGGCGACGCCCCCGTTGAGGCCAACCTGTCCCACCACCAGTAGGCCGATGGCGGCACCGTGAATCCAAGTGAGCCTCTCCCGAAGGAAGATGATGGCAAGGATCGCGACCCAGATGACGAGGCTCTTGTGTAGGAAGGCCGCTTGCGTCGCCGTTGCCCTTGCAAGACCCTCGAAGAAGAGAACGAAGGGGACGCTTCCGCCGATCACGGCGACCGCGGAGAGGACGACCCACTGACGGGCTCCCGACGGTCGGGTCAGGCGGGTTCCACCGCGGACGACAAGCGCAACCATCCCGACGAGGACGAGGGCCGAGACGAGGTTCTTAGCCGTGGTGTAGACGGCGGCGCTTCCGTAGGCCTTGACACCATTGCTGTTGAGGAAGATGGCCAGGCCGCTGACGCCCGCAGTTGCGAGCGCCAGCGTGATGCCCATCCGTCGGGTGCTATTCATGTTGGATTCTCCGATGACGAGAAGGTGGGTTGGGGCCCCGCCCCTGGGACGTGAGCGGGTGCCGGAACCGCCGGCGCGGAATCTGTGGTGGGCGACCAGGAACCCGGCGTAGTGGCACGAAGGGCGAGCGCTTCCGCGGCCTCGTGCGGGTCAAGCCATCCAAGGGCGAAACCCGAATGCACGACAATCCAGTCGCCAACATCGGCCCTGCGGTCGAGGGTCACAAGCGAGACGGTCTGCTCCCGAACCTCTCCTCGCACCCGGGCGCGGTTGTTGGACTCGTGGCCGACCACCTGGCAGATCTCCCCGAGGCACATCAGGAGGCGCTCCTGAGGGAAGCTTCGTCGAGGATCCCCAGAACGGTCGAGACCGCCTCGGGGACCGCCGCCGCCACGGTGGGTGTCAAATTTTCGCCGTGGTCGAACGAGGCCGCCTCGATCCCGACCACTACCACGCGACTCGGCAGGCGACCCAGGGTCCGGGCCAACTCGATGGCCGACGCCAGCCCGAAGGCGTGCGTGCCACCCCGGCCGGTCTCTTCCCATGCTGACGGCGGGAGTGCCGCTGAACTGGCGCCCGCCTCCCGAACCATGACACCTCCGGGGGCGGCCCCTGACATGACGGCATCAACGACGACGACCAGATCCTCCTCCGTCCATAGGTGGATCAGGGCGGTCGGGTCCTCGTGGGCGGCAACCCTGACACCCGGAAGGTTCAACTCCTCAACGGCATGGGCCACCGCCGGACCTACGGCATCGTCCCCCCGATCCGGGCTTCCAAGACCGATGATGAGGGGACCCCGATGGGGTGTTGCTGGTTCTCTCACGATCGCTTGATCCTAAGGTCCAGGAAGTGCGCGGAGCACGAGATGCAAGGGTCGTAGTTCCGGATGGCGTGTTCACACCGGTGAGTCAGAGTGTGATCATCCAAGTCCACCCACTGCTGGGCTGCCTTCAGAAGATCTGCCTCAATGCTCGGCTGATTCTGAGAGGTCGGCGGAACGATCTGTGCATCCTGGATGATCCCGTCCGCGTCCGTCACGTACCGGTGGAAGATGGTTCCTCGAGGTGCCTCGGAGGCCCCCATCCCCTCGCCGGCCTTAGGGGGCACGGGTACGGAAGCGACCGGGCCGTCCTTCCACTCGTCGATGATGCGGACGGCCTCCTCGAAGGCGTAGGCCATCTCGACCGCACGGACGATGATCGACTTGAACTGGTTCCTGCAGGTCTCTCCGAGGCCGGCCGCGAGGGCGGCCTCCTTGCAGCGGTCGGATAGTTGCCCGAAGTTCAGCGTGTACCGGGCGAGCGGCCCGACCATGTACATGCCGCCGTCGAACTCGGCGTGAAGTGCGGTCGAGTGCTCCACGTGGAACTCCTTGACGTGCTCTGGAAATTCATGGACGGGGAACGACGTACCCGTCGTCGATACGACCGTCCCCCTTTCGATCGCGTAGTACTCCGGATGCCGGAGCGCCACGTACTCATACGGCTGCTCCATCTCCGGGAAGTCGAAGGTCGATACCACCTTGACGGCCTCGAATGAGTCCTCGATGCCCTGGACCAGCGAGGGGCGCAGGGCGAGCATCTGGGCCTTGGTCGGCATCCGATAGAACCCGCCGACCTTGACGTTGACGGGGTGGATGGCCCGGCCACCGATGAGCGTCATGAGGTCGTTTCCGGCCTTCTTGAGCCGAAGGGCCATTTCGACGACGGGTCCGTGATCGGCGGCCATCTCGATGACGCTGTCGTACCCGAGGAAGTCGGGCGCGTGGAGCATGAAGATGTGGAGGGCGTGACTCTCGACCCACTCCCCGCAGTAGAGCAGGCGACGCATGGCCTGGATCTCGGGAGTGGTGGCCACACCGCCGATCGACTCGATCGCCTCCGTGGCGGCCGACTGGTACGCGACCGGGCAGATGCCGCAGATGCGGGCGGTGATGTCCGGCGGCTCCGTGTACTTGCGCCCCCTGAGGAAGGCCTCGTAGAACCGTGGCGGCTCGAAGATGTTCAGCTTGACGGACGTGACCACTTTGTCCTTGATCTCGATGTGCATTCCGCCTTCGCCCTCGACGCGGGCGAGCATCCCAACCTGGAGGACCTGGCTGCCATCCTTGAGCTGGTGCGTCATGTCGCGATCCCCTCCTTCGCCTCTTGGCGATCGGACTCTGCACGGAAGGCTTCGGCTCCGGCATTGAACGTCCGATAAACCCGGACGATGTCTTCGCGTGACATCCCGAGGCTGGTGAGGCTATGTTCGAGGGCCACGGTGTTCGGGCTGTCTTGCGGCCCAAAACATCCATAACAACCGCGGGCGAATGACGGGCACAAGGCTCCACAGCCAGCCTGGGTCACGGGACCGAGGCAGGGGCTCCCATTCGCGATGGGGACACAGATGTTGCCCTTGCGCTTGCATTCGACACACACGCTGTAGGTGGGGATGCGGGGCTTCCTCTTGTTGAGGTATGCCGAGAGCACCTCGATCAACTGATACTTGTCGATGGGGCAGCCACGGAGTTCGAAGTCCACGTTGATGTGGTCAGAAATGGCCGTCGATCGGTCCAGGGTGTGAAGGTACTCCGGGTGGGCGTAGACGACCGAGCGATACTCATCGACGTCGGCCCAGTTTCGGAGGGCCTGGATGCCTCCCGCCGTCGCACACGCCCCGATCGTCACGACGACGCCCGACTGCTCGCGGATCTCATGGATGCGCTCGGCGTCCTCCGGGGTGGTGACGGAGCCCTCGACGAGGGAGATCTGGTACGGGCCCTCGACGAAGCCACGGGTGGCCTCCGGGAAGTAGGCGATATGGACGGCCCCAACGATGGAGAGCAACTCGTCCTCGCAGTTAAGGAGGCTCAATTGGCAACCATCACACGAGGCGAACTTCCAGACGGCGAGCTTGGGCAGGGGGGATACGGACATGTCAGAGCTCCCATTTCTGCATCAGGGGGGCGAGCCTCTCGTAAGTGAAGACCGGTCCATCGACGCAGACGAACAACTCGCGGAGCTGACAGTGGCCACACAACCCGATGCCGCACTTCATGCTGCGCTCCATGGACATCCGTATCTGGCTCGCGGGAATTCCCCTCTGGCGAAGCTCCGTCGCGGTCGCCCGCATCATCACCTCCGGGCCGCAGACCAAGGCAAGGGTGCGCGCCGCATCGAAGGCCACCCGCGAAATCAGTTGGGTGACGAAGCCGACCCGGCCCTTCCATCCGGGAGGCCCGCTGTCGACCGTCACCTCGACCGTCAGCCCCATCCGGTCCGCCCACTTCCGGAGTTCGTCGCCGAAGAGGATGTCCTCCGGGGTGCGCGCGCCGTAAAGCAGGATGACGCGGTTATACCGATCCCGTTCCGTAAGGGCCTCGAGGATGGCCGGCCTGAGGGGGGCGAGCCCGATGCCCCCCGTGATGATGAGGATGTCGCCTTCCGCGCCGTCTGTCACATCCCAACTCGTGCCGAAGGGTCCCCGAACACCGAATTCCGTTCCGGGCGGGGCCTCGACGAGAGACCGCGTCACCCCTCCCACGTTCCTGATCGTATGGATCAGCGGACCCTCCTCCATCGGGCTGCCGCTGATGGAGATCGGCACCTCGCCCACGCCGAACGCGTGAAGCATCGTGAACTGGCCGGCCTTGTACTTGAGAGGGATCCCGTCGGTGGGCTCCAACTCCAGGGTGAAGGTGTCTCGGGTGTCCTCCCGTGTCCTGAGCAGCCGAAAGGTCCTCGGCTCCATGGGATCGAGTTCGGTCGGCTTGGGCCTCGTCTTGGTCGGCGCCACCTTAGTCACCACCGGCCCCGTAGAGGTCAAGAAGCCGCATGCGGGCCGCCCGCAGCCGGTCATACATGACGAGGGTCACCCGCTTCATAAGGGCGTACCCGACAACCGGGTCGTTTTCGCACTTGTCACGCAGGCACTTGCCGTCGAAGGCGACCGCGCTCGTCTCCTCGGATGCGGTGGCGTCGAAGAGCCATTTGTATGGGGGAACGAGCCAGGTCCAGCCCAGCACGTCGCCCGCCTCTGCGGTGTCGAACACATTTCCTCCGCCGACAGGATGGTGCACCTGGATCGCCACGCGGCCCTTCCGGATGACGTAGAAGGTGTCGGCGTTGCCTCCCTCCTTGAAGACGATCTCACCGTCGGCGAAGTGCACGTTGCGAGCGCATCCCGCCAGGAATTCGATCAGGTCGGGGTCGAGCCCCTTGAAGAAAGGGTGCTCGGGAAGGTAATCCTTGATCTCCTTGATGGTGCTCATGTCCGTCTCCCTATTTCCTCGCCGCCTGGGGTGCTCCGCGGAGGGCGGCGGCCTCCGCGGTGATGTCTATGCCAGCCGGGCACCAGGTGATGCATCGACCGCAACCCACGCATCCCGTCATGCCGAACTGGTCCTCCCAGGACGCCAACTTGTGGGTGATCCACTGGCGGTACCGTGACCGGATCGACTCACGGATGCTCCCTCCGTGGATGTAGGAGAACTCCTCCGAGAAGCACGAGTCCCACACCCGGTGGCGTTCGGCCTCGTCCCCCTTGAGGTCGCTGACATCATCGACGTTCGTACAGAAGCAGGTAGGGCACACCAGCGTGCAGTTGGTGCAGGCGAGGCAGCGAGAAGCGACGTCGTCCCAGTGGGGGCTTTCCACGCTCGCGTACATGAGGTACTTCAATCCATCGGTGTCGAGCTCCCGCCCCATCTTGAGGACGGCGTCCTTGGCCACCTCCTCCGCGGCGGCGACCTCGTTGGGATCCGCTTCCTTGGCGGCGATCGCATCGAGCGCCTCGGCCCCACGATCCGAACCGATCCCGACGACGAACGTATGGCTGCCCTTGGTCACGATCTCCGTCAGGTTGAGGTCATAGCCTCCGGATGGGCTGGGACCGGTGCCCATGGAGGAGCAGAAACACGTCGCAGCCGGATCTCCACAGGTCGCGGAGACGATGAAGGCCCCGGCGCGGCGGGCGGCATAGTGGGCATCCTTGAAACCCCGGCTCGTCAGCACCTTGTCCTGGATCTCGATAGCCCTGAGGTCGCACCCCCGAACCCCCAGCAGCGCATAGGGCGGGCCCTCCTTGTTTCCCTCATCGCCCTCAACGCTGAAGGCTCCCGTCGCGTCACGTTTTCCGCGCCAGAGGAGTTCGTCGGCCGGAAAGAGGATCGATTTCATGGACTGCGCCCCGGCGGCAAACCCGAAGAAGGCGTCGTCCTTCCGTTGTCGCAGTCGGTAGTGCGCCGCCTCCTGCTCGTCACCTACTCCTCGAGGAAGGTCCTCGACCGAGGCGATGGGGGCCTGGATGATCGCGCCGTCGCGCACGGCCGGGCCAACGACCGTAAATCCTCGCGAACGCAACTCCTCGATGAGTGCCTGCAGGCCATCGACGTCGAGGATCCGGTCGACCTTCTTCATCGATGCCTCCTAGATCCGACGGATCCTCTACTACCCCTTCGCTAGCGGTATCCGCACCTCAAGGCTAAGGCCACCCCCGCGTCGTGTCGATGCCTTCACGGATCCACCGTGAACCTCGGCCACCCTTCTGATGATGGGAAGACCCAGGCCATGACCGTCGCTCTCGGCGGGAGTCTCTCCCCGCTCGAAGCGTTCGAACAAACGCGGAATATCCTTCGATCGAATCTTGAGACCGGGGTTCGACACCACCATCACGGCGTCGTCCCCCTCCACACGCGTGGTACAGGCAATCGATCCCCGGAACGGCAGGTTGTACTTGATGGCATTGTCAAGCGCGTTCGCCACCATTCGCTCAAGGGGCACTGCATCACCGAGCACGGGCGCATCCCTAAGATCAAGTTCAACCGCGATGCCCGCTTGCATGGCGGTATCGGCCATCCCACTTGCCACGCTTGCCACGATGTCTGCGAGGTCGACCCTCTTTCGAATGTGTTGAACATCGTCCGCTCGCGCGAGGGTCAGAAGCGAATCCACGAGGGACTCCGACCGATGCACCTGCTCCCGCACTTCAGCGGCGAGTTCCTTGGCCTGCCCGTGGGCGTCGCCGTCTAGCACGTTGTCGGCCTTGGCGCGCATCACCGCCAAGGGAGTGCGTAGTTCGTGCGAGGCGTCCGAGGCAAATCTCTGTCTCGCCTCGAACGCCGAGTCGAGCCTTTCGAGCATTCCATTGAATGCCGTCTTCAGGCGTCTGAACTCATCATCCGGCCCGGTGATGGACAAGCGCCTGGACAGGTTCGTGACCGATAGGGAGTTCGCCTCATGGATTACCTCGTCGAACGGACGAAGTATCCGCCCCGCGAGCCACCAAGCCATAGGTATAGCGACAACCGCCACGATAAGAAAGACGATGAGCGATTGGCTGAGCAGGTCGTCGAGAAAACCCTGCCGGGCGGCCTGTTCAATGTCGCGAAGGGCGATCGACACAGAGTCGTTGTGCCCCAAGACGGCCATCCCTCCATTAACGGACGGACCGTGCAATGCCGCATTGGACGGGTCGTGCAATTCGCCCGGTCCCTGAAACACCGGAAGCGCGATCCCGGCCTCTTCCATGGCGGTTCGGAAGACATCCTCGCGTGCCTCGGACTCGGCCTGCGGGGTGGTGCGGGAGGCCGCGAACGAATATGAGGTCGCCACGAGCACCGCGGCCAAGGCCGCGAACAGCACGGCGATGAGGACCGTGATCTTGAGCCGAACACTGATGTTCATGACGTCTCCTCTATCGTGAGCCGGTAGCCCACCCTAGTAACCGTCTCGATGAGAGGTGGTTCCCCGAGTTTGCGCCGGAGCGTGACCATCGTGACCCGAACGGCGTTGGTGAAGGGGTCGGCATACTCGTCCCAAACCTTCTCCAGCAGGTGTTCGGCCGACACCACCCGACCCGGGCTCGACGCCAACACCTCAAGCACCCCGAACTCCTTCGGGCTCAACTGGATGACGCGACCGTGTCGAGACACCTGATGAGTCGAGGAGTCTACCGTCAGGCTTCCGACGGAGAGAATCGGAGCCGTCTTGGTTGTCACACGACGGGAGAGGGTCCGGATCCGTGCCACGAGTTCGGCCATCGCGAAGGGCTTAGAAAGATAGTCGTCCGCCCCGAGGCCAAGGCCTTCCACCACATCGGCGATGCCCCGTGCCGCGGTCAGCATAAGAATCCGAGGCCCCTTGTCCTGAGCCACCACCTCCTTGCACACGTCATCCCCGTGCACCACCGGCAGATCCCGATCGAGAACGATCACGTCGTAGTCGTTGCTCCCGGCCTTCAGGAGCGCTTCGGCTCCGTCCCGGGCCACATCCACCGCCATGCGCTCCCGTCGAAGACGGAGGGCGATTTCTCGAGCAAGCGACGCATGGTCCTCCACCACTAGCACCCTCACGACTTCCTCCTTCCGTCTGCCCTCAGTAGACGGCGACAACGTCTCCCTCGGCAAGATCATCGGAGGCGACGGCCGTCGACTGCCCCGACGTCCCGAGCACCGTCACCGCCACCCAGGACAGTTCACCGCTCCTGTCGACGCGGACGGATGTGGTTCCATCATCTCTGACGACGAGGGCCTCGGAGGGAACAAGGAGGGAGTCGGTCGCGATTGGGACGGCAAGAGAAACGGGGACCTCCACCTTGTCGCCCGTCACCGGGATGGCTTCCGACACGATCGCGGTGACCTCGTACGTCTGGGTCTCGGCGTCTATCCCGGCGGAGACGATGGACACGACCGCGGTGGTGGAATCCCCGTTGGGCAGGCGAATCTCGACCGCGTCGCCCACCTTGATGTGGGGAAGTTCCTCCGGTGCGACGGGAAATACCACGGCCCTCGTCACGTCGCTGACCGTGAGCACGGTGTCTCCTGAGGCAAGGAATTCGCCGACCGTTACCGACGCGTCCGTGACCACAATTGGGCCCGGTCGCATGATGATGCTGCGGTAGTCGAAGGTTCCGGTCTCCGTGAGTCCCATCGCCTCTTGGAATCGCTCGACCATCTGGTACGTCCGCCAGGTGAAGTACGTGTCGACCGTGACCGTCCCATAAGGGTCATAGCCCAGTGCCGTCAGCACCCGCTCGACGGCCTCGACGTCGTCTCCCGTGGATCCGTACCCCAATTTCCTCCACAGAACCGCATCTCCCTCAACAAAGACGACCGGTACATCGTTCACCCGATACAAGACGTCACCACTGTCGAGCACCGATCCCGACGCCGCAAGCCACGTGACGATGGTCTCAGCGGTTGTTGTCCCCGCGGCCTCCCCCGGCCGAGCCGTCGATGTCGTGGCCGTATCCGCCTGGTACACAACGGGGAAGGGATTGTCGTACGTGAGGGACCCGGTCCACTTCAGGGTGGTCGATAGGTCGCCCCACGTCACCTGAACCTCGTCGTACGAAGGAGCCTCGCTCGGAGCTTCACCCGAAGCGGAGCACCCCGCCAAACCAATCGAGAACGCGAGAACCGCGACAGCGGTCGCCGCACGCAAATGCCGCCTCATTTTCATCTTCCTAGGACCTCAGGGCTTCCGTCGGTGGGAGTTTCGCTGCGCGCATAGCCGGGTATAGGCCAGCGACGACCCCGATCACTAGAGCGCTCACAAGCCCCCCGACGATCGCCACGAGCGGAAGCACGATCCTCCACCCCTGGCTCAGGGCATAGGCGGCCGTGATCCCCGAGCCCACGAACACCCCGGCGACCCCTCCAATAAGGGACAGGGATAGCGCCTCCAAGAGAAACTGACTCCTGATGTGACCGCGGGTGGCTCCCAGCGCCCTCCTCAGGCCGATCTCCCCGCGGCGCTCCATCACGCCGATGACCATGACGTTGGCGATTCCCACACCTCCGACGAGAAGGGCAACCGCCCCGAGCCCGAGGAAGAGGGTGGTGAAGGCGGAGTCCGCGGCAAGTTGGGCCTCGAGGGCGTCCGACGGCCGGCTCACCTCAACCTCTTCTGGGTTCTCGGGGTCGGCGGTCACGCCTAGGACCTCACGCACCTCATCGATCTGGTCTGGGTCGGTCTGAACGTATACAGTGCTCGGCGCAAGGTCCGCCCCGAGGCAGGTCTCCGCCGCGCCCATGCCAATGAGGGCGGACCGGTCAAGGTCGGCAGCGAGTGGGAATGGGTTGAGGATGCCCATCACCGTGAACCAGACGTCCCCGATGAGGACCTGCTGACCGGCGGCGGCATCCGTGATCCCGAGCCTCTCCGCGGCAATGGAACCCAGGACGACCACGGGAAAGTTCGAGGTGGCGGCATCGAGCCACTCCCCGTCCGCGACTGAAGAATTCAGGGTCGTCAGGAGGCTGAGGTCAACGGCGGCAACCTGAAGCCCTCCCGTGGCGTCCGAGTTGACTTCCGAGTTCCGCAGGACGGAGTCGGACAGGGTGACGACCCCGGTCACCGATTGGATGGGTCCGATGCGGGCAATAGCGGATGAGGCGTCGTCCGGGAGCGTCGCGTCGCCCGCGCCAAATCCGCTCCCTGCCTGAACCGTCAGCAGGTTGGTCCCAAGCGCCGAGATTTCCGCCTCGAGATCCGCCCTGCTCGACTCGCTGAGGCCGAGAACGCTCATCATGGCGGCAATCCCGATCGTCACGCCAAGCGCGGACAGCGCCGTCCTGGCCTTACGCTGGCGCAAAGATGCCGCTGCCGAGCCCAAGAGATCCCACGGCCGCACCTTGCTCGATCCCAACCCGTTCGTGTGCGTCTCGGGGACTTCGGATGCTGTGATCGTCATGACCGTTCCCTCTTCGCCCTGGTGTCCCGCTCGACGTGCCCGTCCCTCAGGTAGACCTGACGGGGCAGGCTCGCGGCGAGATCGTGGTCGTGGGTAATGATGAGGATGGTGGCGCCGTCACCGTGGAGATCACGCAACAGCGAGACGATCGCGTCACCAGTGTGCGAGTCGAGGTTTCCCGTGGGCTCGTCCGCCAGGATGATCGCCGGCCGGTTCACGAGCGCCCGTGCGATCGCCACCCGCTGCTGCTCGCCTCCCGAGAGCTCGGCCGGCCGGTGGGTGAGGCGATGCCCGAGCCCGACGCGCTCTAGCGCCTCGTACGCTCGGAAGCGCCGCTCCAGCGGGGTCGCGCCGGTGTACATCAACCCCGTCGCGACGTTGTCGAGGGCGGACATGCTGTCGATCAGAAAGAACTGTTGGAAGACGAACCCGATCAGGGTGCTTCGCGCGGCAGACAGGCGGCGGTCGGAGAGTACGGATACCTCGTGCCCAGCTATCTTCACCACGCCCTCCGTCGGTCGATCGAGCGTCCCGATCACGTGCAAGAGGGTGGACTTTCCCGATCCGGAGGGCCCGACGACGGCCACCATCTCTCCCGGGTCAACGGAGAGGGATATCCCTCCAAGCGCGACTACGGGTGGATATCCCGGATACACCTTGGTCACACCGCCGAGCTCGAGTGCGGGCAGACGGCTCACCCTGGCACCACCACGAGATGACCCTCGGAGAGGTCCCCGGTCACCTGCACCCACCCTGAGTCGAAGACCCCGGTCGTCACCCCCACATAGTGGGTGGTGCCATCCGCGTCCTTGGCCTCGACCGCGTATCCGCCTTCGAGCAGGGCCACGAGTGCCCTGACCGGGACCATCAGCGCCCCGGTCACCGTCTCGTCGGTGACGCGAACGTTCGCGGGACCCTCGATCAAGGTTGCCGGATCACCCGTCACAGACACAACGATGTCGACGGCGAGTTCGCTCGACGGACTCTGGGAGAGCCGCCGTGCGATCTGGGCGACACTCGACACGACGCCGGGCACGATCGTCCCGTCCGCGAGCACTACCTCGACCGCAAGCCCCTCGGAGAACGCCGACTGGTCGGACGTCGAGACCGCGAGCGTAACCGCCTGCGTCGGGCTGTCGGTCGACGTCACGCCGTGATCCCCCACGACCTCATCCGTGACCCTATCGACAATCGCCCCCGTGAGGATCTCCGTCCCCTCTGCGGCGACGGTTCCGCGCGTCACGGCGGAATCCACTCGGATGGGCCCAGGGAGGAAGACGGCCTCGGCCGCATCAAACGAGGCATCGGGGCTGGACATCCCCAGGTCCGTCTCCCAGGCCTTGAGTGCCACGCCCGTGTAGTACGTGAAGTCGTCGTCGACGGTCATGTGACCACTGGCGGTGTATCCGAGAGCCGCAAGGTTGGTCTCGAGTTGCATGATGTCCGGTCCGTCCACGGACGAGGTCGAGAGGGTGCGCCACTCCGGCAGTTCGCCGTACAGCAGGGCAACGGGCTCGGAATCGATCGCGTATAAAACGTTGCCACGCGCGAGGTCCGTTCCCTCCGTGGCAACGCTCGTCACCACTCCTGCGGTTCTTGCCGACACCGTTGCCGTTTCGTCATAGCCAAGAGAGCCCGCGAAGTCCGTGTACAAGGTGACGTCTCGCCGCTCGGCGGCAACGGTCGTCAGGTCGACCTGGACCCCTTCCCCCTGGTCCGACCGAGAGTTGGCGATCGCGTACCCTGCCGAGGCGAGGCCCGCCCCGGCGACGAGCCCGACGATCCCCGCGATGGCCGCTGTGCGCCGTCCCTTCCTCGCTCGCCCGCCGATAATCTCGGCCAGCCGTTCAAGGGTGACGACGGGCTTGTCGGCATCATCCTTCGAGGCCACCTAGCCCTCACTTCCAGCGGTCATCGGGCCCTGTCCGCCGAACGCGTCGTCCAGTAGCAAGCCGCATGCGTCATTTGCCGCGATCCACGCGGGATCGGTGGGGTCCTGTCCCAGCATCCGAGCGAACATGTCGGCGCGGTTGAAGCCCCCACCCGCTTCGCCTTGCGGCGGGCCGGAGACGGCCGTCCCTCCCCCGCTTGGGGCAACATCAGGAATGGTGCGAACCGTGTCATCCGGCCGCTGCATCGTTAAGTCTCCCACGTCGAGGCCCTGCTCCCGCAAGCACTCTGTGTACGGAAGCATGGCTTCCTGGATGGCCTCCGGGTCGAAGTTTCCTCCCGGCCCTCCGCGGCCGTTGGCCATGACGATTCCTTGCATGAGCGAGTCGCACGAATCCATGGCATCCCTGAAGGAGGTGTCTCCCGGATCGAAACCCCCTTCCTGCGATCGTCCAAAGGCCCCCTCGAAGGATGGGGAGCCATCGGCGTTGACCGTCGGGTCGGGGAAGTCGATGCCGTTGTCGCGCATGCACTGGGCGAAGGCGAGGGCCTGCTCCTCTGCACTCGCGTCGCTCGTTGGGCTGACCCCCGGCTGGACTCCCGGTGTATCGAGACTCAGGACTCCAGGACCATCTGAACCACCCGAGCATGCGCTCAGGCCCAGAACTCCCAGACAAAAGCCCACGATCATCGATCGATGGATCGTCTTCCTCATCGTTCGCTCCGTCTCCTCGGCACCACACGGCACTTCCATTTCTGTGACGATGTCGACGATAGGTTGCACGACGTTCAGGAAACGTAAGGGTTCCCGTGTTTGCGCTCCGAGACAGCAAGCGGCGTGACTCTCTCTCGCGGAATGGTGCTCCCGAACCAAACGCCGTCCGGAATCAGAGCGGCGGCTTGTCGGTCTCGTCGTACGATTGATCCTCGACGATCCCCGGCGATGAGCGGGATGACAAACCCACGCGCGATAGGTGGCCGGGTCGTAGACTCTGAGGCGTGGCGGAGAGCCAATGGGAGGCAACCATCAGGGAAGCAGGGGCCATCATGACCTCGGTCGGTGGTGCTGGCCTGTTTGCCCTTGCGGTGATCGAGGACGACCCGAGCCTGCGGCCTTGGTGGATATCCGCATACTTGTGCCTGGCTGTTGGTGTTCTGCTGCTCGTCGTTTGGCACCGGTTCCGAGCGTCTGATCTAGACGGTTTGGGAACCCTTTCGCGGAATCTTGACGGCCTCAGTATAGAGTTGAGGGGCACTGCCAAATCGCCCGCGTCAACCATCAACCGCGCCCTAATCCGGGAGTACCAGCAAACAGGCAAGCACATGTCTTGGGGCCGAAAGAACCGGAAGTTACGCAAGCGGTTCATTTGTGGAGCGGACACGTCTCCGATCACCAACGGGGAGGGCCTGAGCGAGGTTCTGCGTATGCAGGCTCTTGTGAAAGAGGCCCACGAGAGTGGACTGACATAGCCTCAATCCGAATCGATGCGGGTTGACAAACCCACGCGGATTTGGGACAATAGAGACATGAGTAAGAACCAGGAGTTCAGCATCCCGGCACTCGCACAGCGGGTCACGTCGGAGGCTGACGCCTACCTACTCCTGGAGAAACTACGGTGGGGTGGGGAACCCGATGCTTGCCCCCTTTGTGGCGAGGTTGGGAAGTTCTACTTCCTCAAGCCCGTGAACGGGACCGACCGCAAGACCCGCACCGGCTCGAAGTCGGAACGGCGGGTTTGGAAGTGTGCGTCCTGCCGTAAGCAGTTCTCGGTGTTGACGAACACGATCTTCCACGGCACCAAGATTCCGCTTCGCACTTGGCTGATGGTCATCTTCGAGATGTGCTCGGCCAAGAACGGCATCTCTGCCCGTGAGGTATCCCGCAAGTACGGCATCACCAACGAGAGCGCGTGGCACATGCTCCACCGGATTCGTGAAGCCATGAAGCGTGAGCCCGTAGCGTCCCTGCTACGTGGGACCGTGATCGCTGACGAAACCTGGATCGGTGGCGACCCGAAGAACCGTCACCGCAACAACCCCCAAGAGAAAGCCCGCAAGGCCGTAGGCGGATCGGACAAGATCCCCGTATTGGCTTTGGTCCACCACGAGACTCGCGAGGTTCGTGCTGAGAGCATCATCGACGTGCAGGCCAAGAACCTCCGCAAGACACTCGGCAAGCACCTAGACGCCGAGAACACTCACCTGTGGACCGACTCTGCGAGGTACTACAGCAAAATGGCTCCAGACTTCGCGGCCCACGAGACCGTGAACCACAAGGCAGGTGAATATAAGACCAAGAGCGGGGCAACCACAAACGCCGCCGAGGGATTCTTCTCCCAGTTGAAGCGCTCCCTCGACGGCACCCACCACCACGTCAGCCTGTGGCACCTAGACCGCTACCTGGAACAGTTCGCCTGGCTCGCTACCTACTGCCGCAAGACCGACAGTGAACGGATGCGGACACTGCTAGAGAACGTGGCCGGAAGGAGGCTCGCCTACAAGCCCCTGACTTGAAGGGGACCCCAACCACCGACAAGCACGTAACCTGGAGGCATGGTGGATGAACCGAAGGACGAGCCAAGACCTGACCCTGAGGAGTTTCTACGGGCGATACTTACTTTGAGCCCCGAGGACGCCAAGGGAGCACGGGACGCCGCCGACACGAAATCGGATCGGGACTAACCGAGTGCGCCGAGGAGTCCAGCACTATTGCTGTAGACCCTCTACCCGGCTGGCTTCACTCGCTTGCGGGTCCTCGGTGGTTTCGCTGATGCGACTATGAGTGAATCTCCATACTCGAATACCCCGTCAACGATGTCTGTCTTCAGTGGATAGACCTGTTGAAATTGGCGCACTGTTCCCGACCATCCATCTTTGGCGAAGATTCGTACCACAATGGAATAGGTCTGGTCGTCGCCCCACTCTTCTTCGAGATCGCCGATGAAACGAGTTCGGAATGCATGCCGAGTATCAGGGTCCTTCCGTCTACGCCCCGGAACGACGTTCACAGTCTCTGATCTCAAGGGAAGCGGCTCCATCATGTGCATCGCCCCGCCCTTTGTGCCCGATGGGCCAGGAATCTTCCGTGGCTTGTCAAGGAACGCAGAGATTCTGACATCAACAGCTGCGCGTCGCGACCTATTGAGGATCTTGATCCGATACTCCGCCCCGTCCTCATTCGGTGCGTTGCAGGGCTGGCATGCAATGTGTTCTGAGATCTGGATATCTGGTTTAAGAACCTGAAGAATCCCAAAGAAACCGACTGAAGCAAGAAGGCTGCAAGACACGCCCCCGATGATCGCCCACTCCATCGTATTCTCACCAACCTCTGCTCACGGTGCTGGCAAACCAGACATCTGTGGTCAACGTACCACCAAGAGAAAGAGGACGCTCGGTGAACACCGAGCGTCCTCTTAGATAAGCCGTTGGCTAGTACTATTCCTCTTCTTCGTCGAATCTACGCATCTCATGCCTCCTTGTTAACGCAAATGCATCGTCTAAACCGACAGTAACACTTTCGGCATCGTTCGAACGGGCACTGAGGCGAACCTCTCACCTTCTCTACTAACGATTGATAGTAGACGCATATTCCTATCGATGTCGCGCCGTGTCTTCCTTCAGTGTCTCACCTACCTTTACCATTCCTGGTTTTGTCATCCCGCTCATCGCCCGATCCCCAGCGCGGCCATGAGTTCCGCCCCCGTCGTCACGAGCCCAGCCAGAACCTGCGACTCCTTGGGAAGATCCTTGATCCTCATCTCGTCCACGACCAGGGGTGGCTTTCCGACGGGCATGATCACGGCACCGGTCACCTGGGCGATCGCGATAACTAGGTCCCAGATCTCCGCCCCCGTGGGGCCGACGACGGCCAATCCTCCGTCTTCGCCGTAACCTAGAAAATCCGCTCCACCGTCTGGTGTCTTAATCGAGGCAAAGCCCTCAGACCGATCGATGACATATGGGTCGGCGAGCATCCGGACAGCGTCAGCCCGGATGTGCACCGGCATACCCCGGGCGAACGCCTGAATGAACACATCTCGCGACATGAATCCTCCCTCGCACTGAAGGGTATACCAGCGGTTGAGCGATCACCCGATCCGTTTACTGATCTTGCGGACGCTGCGTGCGGGGACGCTTGGGTTTGGGCATCGGGAGGGCATCAGCCGTCGCCTGTATCAGGGTCCGAAGCCTCTCGGGATCCTCGATAAGGTCGACCCCCACAACCCGATAGAGCCTTGAACCGCGGTATGCCTCCGCCTCATCCATCCCCCGACCCTCCGAGGCCTGTGTGGGTTTAAGAAAGAGAGTCTCGTCGCAAACGAGCGCCACCGGCTTCTCGTCGCACCACAAGCAGAACTCGCCGAACATGGCCCGAGCCTTCACGTCGAGGGGTTCGAGTTGCTCAAGGATGTACTGAACTGTTTCACGACGGGTCGACATGGCGGAAGCATACGTGGAAGGCCGGACACGACCCAGCGTTAGGCCACCGCGATGATGCGCTTCCCGGCGGTATGTCCCGCGTGAAGGGCCTGGAGGGCATCGACAATACGCTCGAGTGGAGTGGTGTCATGGACGACGACCCTCAATCGATGGTCGGCGATGAGGCCAACGAGCGTCTCCAACTCGGCGGCCCTTGGCTCGACGAGCATGCGCTCGACCCGAACGTCGGCCCTGGCCTCGCCCTCCTCCGGCTGGAAACCGACGATGCTCACGAGCGTGGACCCCGGTTTCATCGCCCGGAGGGTCGCCGCCGCCACGGTTCCCCCCTGTGTATCGAGGACAGCGTCAACCAAACCGGAAAATCGCACGGGTGACGTCGCTTGATAGTCAATCGGATGGTCTGCGCCGAGTTCATCGAGCAGGTCAAGGTTCCGTGATGAGGCGGTCGCGTAGACCGTCGCGCCACGCAGTTTCGCCAACTGGATAGCGATATGACCCACACCTCCGGCCCCGGCATGAATCAGGACCGACTGCCCCTCCTCGACTCCCGCGAGGCTCCAAGCCTGCAGAGCGGTTAACCCGGCGAGAGGTAGGCCTGCCGCGATCGGATCCGGTACCTCGGCCGGAACCCGGGCAACGTTGCGCTCACGGACCACCACGAGATCCGCCGCGGTTCCCGGCTCCATGATGTCTGTCATCGCGCATACGCGATCCCCAACCGATACAGAGGTCACCTCAGCTCCGATGGTCTCAACGGTCCCGACCGCATCGAATCCGAGGGTCAGCGGAAGTCGCCTGTCCCCCCGATGCCCGGTGATCGCAACCTTGTAGTCGATGGGGTTGAGTGCGGCAGAGACCACGCGAATAAGGATCTGATCGGACGAGGGGGTCGGCTCTGGAATGCGGTCGACGGTGACATCCGCCAGATTGCCAAACCGATGAACACGGGTAGCGCGCATGTCTCCTCCACCTCAACGGTACTTCCTCTAGGTGTCTGAGATGAGCCCTTCTTCGGGAGCGCCTGAAATCCTCGGCCCTGTTCCCGATCAAGGTGTGGGAGGGCGACTACAGTCAAGGCGTGGGCGGGGATTCCCGTAGACATACTCAGCACATCGACATCAGTGACGAGGTGATTGCCGCCCTCGTTCGGGACCAACATCCAGACCTGGCCTCTCTCGACTTCGGTAGGCGATTCGTTCTAGACGATCACCTCACGATTCGGCTCGGAGACAGTCTGTGCCTCAACTTGCCTACCGTCCCCGGAATCGACGAGGCCATGGCGTCCTCCGCCGAATGGCTCGACCTCGTATCTGCGGAATGGTCATTCCCCGCCGGAATCCCCTTTCGGTCGGGCGAACCCTTGCCGGACTACCCTTTCCATTGGGAGATCGACCACTGGATTCCCGGCAGCAATGCCGCCGTCGTCGAATACAACGATGCGGCTGCCCTTGCCCTGGGGCGGGCGCTCCACCAGGTCCATTCCGCAGCCCCTCCCTCCGCTCCAACCGGTGAGGACTCCGGCACCACGCTCGCGCGCCACCGGAAATCCTGGCACGACCTGTGTTCCGCACTTATGACCCTGACCGGCCCCCGCGGGGAACGCCTTGACCCCGTGGTCTTCTCCGAGAGGTGGGAGAGTGCCGTAGACACAATCGTGGATGTCACTCCTCGATGGACGCACGGCAACCTCGATCCTCGGTACGCCGTTTCCGACGGCGGCCATTTCGCCGGCATCGGTGCGTGGTGGACCTTCGGAGCCGGAGACCCTGCCGCCGATCTTGGTGCCGCCCTCCTTCTCGTCCCCAGCACCGCCGAACGAGACTTCTTTCGTGCCTACGGGACCATTTCCCACGCGACACTTGAACGGACCCACGGGTATCGCCTGCTTCGCGCCTTGCTATACGCGACGTCTGCAAATCCTCTCCTGTGGCGACTCGGATGGGCGCGATTGACCAATCTGGCCAACGAAGGAGCCCCGCACTAGCGCGGGCGCCTGGACCCCCCACGTGAGGCGTGCCATGCTCGGGTCATGGAGATTTTCGAGACAAAGCTGCCCGGTGTCGGCGTGCGTTACGAGTTCACAACCGAGTCTGGGGACCGCGTCGGTGTGGTTGTCCGTCGGAACGGCAAACGGGACATGGCCATCTACGACCGCACGGATCCCGATGCCTGCCGCGGCACCATCGAACTCGGCGAGCGCGATTCCAGTCGACTCGCGGAACTTCTGGGTGGAACCACCATCACGGAGAAGCTTGAGGATCTTCGCCACACCGTCGAAGGCCTTGCGATCGAGTGGATCACGATGCCGGACTCCGGGGGATTGACGAACAAGACCATCGCCGACGGCCGGATCCGGACCCTGACCTCGGCCTCCATCGTCGCGGTCATCCGGGGCGAGCACGCGGTGCCCGGACCGGGTCCCAGTTTCGAGTTCATCGCCGGCGATGTCGTCCTCGTCATGGGAGCTTCCGGCGCGGTCAGCGCCGCGGGCTCGATCCTCACGGGCACATGACGGCGGTGCCCGATGCGGTCGTAGGCGAAGCCGCGGTAGACGTCGGGAACATCCTTATCGGGCTGGGTGTCGTCCTCCTAGTCCTGGCCTTGCTCGGTCGACTCGCGGCGCGCATTGGAATCCCGTCGGTCCCCCTCTATCTCGTCGGTGGCCTTCTGCTCGGAAAGGGGGGCCCATTCCCGGTTCATGTCGGTGACGAGTTCCTGTCCGTGGGGGCGGAAATCGGAGTCATCCTTCTTCTTCTCCTCCTCGGGCTCGAGTACTCACCAGAGGACCTCAAAGATGGGCTCCGTTCAACCTGGCTCGCCGGACTCGTCGATGGCCTTCTCAATGGCCTACCTGGTTTCGCCGCGGGTCTACTCCTCGGTTGGAGCGCCACGGCCTCCTTCCTTCTCGCCGGAGTTACCTACATCTCCTCCTCGGGAATCATCGCTCGGCTCATCAACGATCTCGGGCGTATCGCCAACCGGGAGACCCCCATCGTGCTCAGCCTCCTCGTCATGGAGGACATCGTCATGGCGGTCTTCCTCCCGATTGTCGCCGTCCTCGTGGTCGGGGCCAGCCTCACCCAAGGAGCACTCTCCATCGGGATCGCGCTTGGGGTGGTTGCCCTGGCGTTCACGATCGCTTTCCACCTTGGGGATCGGGTGTCGCGGGCCATCCACTCTCATTCGCGTGAACTCCTCATCCTCACGGTCCTCGGGATCACCTTCCTCGTCGCGGGCGTCGCCGATGCCGTTCAGGTTTCCGCGGCGGTCGGGGCATTCCTGCTGGGGGTCACCCTCTCTGGACAGGTGGCGGACGACGTCCGGATCCTCCTACCCCCCTTCAGAGACGTTTTCGGCGGTTTCTTCTTCGTCTTCTTTGGCATGAGGGTCGATCCCGCAACACTGCTCCCCGTTCTCATTCCCGCCCTTGCCCTCGCAGCCATCGGAATTGCGACAAAAATCGCCACCGGACTCTTCGCCGCAACTCGAGCGGGACTGGGGCGACGGGCACAATGGCGGGTCGCGTATGCCCTCATCCCCCGGGGCGAATTCTCCATCATCATCGCGAGCCTTGGCGTGGCCGCAGGTGTCGATGCCCAACTCGGTTCCCTAGCCGCCGCGTACGTCCTCATCCTCGCCGTCGTGGGGCCGATAGCCATGCGCATTACCGACCGCAAACGAATGAGTATGTCCTAATCGCCAAGTCTTGAATACACTCCTCCCATGAGGGCCTCGGGTCCAGCGAGCGTTAGCTGGCGAGAGGGTCGGCCCCAATCGGGCTCTGACCCTCGTTTTTTCGTTTCTTCATCACCTTCACGGTGGATGTCACGGTTCCTCCTCCCCATCCTCGTCTTCTCTTCCCTAACCGTCATTGCGACCGCGCCAGCCGCCTCTGCTGCTGGCCCCACCATGTCGTTGTCCCTCTCAGGCAGCGCCGAGGTCATCGCGGGTGACGACACGACCTACGACTTCGCAGCCACCAATACAGACGGCACGCTTGACGGCTTCAACCTCGGGCTCATCCTCGACGTGCCTGTGGGGGTCACCTTCGTCAGTTCGAGCTTGGGTACCCCCGTCATGTACGACGCCACCCACCCACCTACCACGCTTCCACTCACTCCTATCCCCGCGGGCATAGTCCGCTGGGTATGGGAGGACGTCTCCGACCTTCCCATGAATGGCACCTTCGGCGGCTCCGTCACCGTTCACCCAACCCAGCCTTTTCCACGTGATTTCTCGGGCGCTGGCGAAACCGCCGACACCGATGTCTTTCCCGTCGGCTCTACCTACTCCATCGATGCCTACTCCGCCCTGAGCAGCGACCCGACGTACCTGCCGGTGTTCAACGGGTCGACTGGCGTCGGTGGGCCGATCGCCGAGGCCGCCACCACGGAAGAGGGCCCCACCCCGGCGACAACGGACATGATCGCCCTCAACATGACCAAGTCGGAGCCCCACCCCGAGTCCGAACTCCCGCGCGGTGTCCACGATCAGACCACGGTCTACACCATCACGATTCGGAACACGACCGAGGGCCCCACGGACAACGTCATCCTCGTGGACCACATCCCCGCCGGCCTGGAGTTCCTCGGCTGCCGCGAGGAGGACAACTCTACGGTGGACCGTGAGCCCGCCGACCCGACAATAAACGAGTACCTCAACGCTCCCCTCATGGAAAACGCCACTCCGCCGCCTGACTGCATCCTCCCCAACACCGTCGACACCATCGAGGCCACCTCTGCGCTCGCCACCCAGTATGGGATCACGGAAGGAGAGGTCTACACGCAAGTGACGTGGAACCTCGGGATCCTCACAGCAGGAGAGACCAAACTCGTTCGCTACGCCGCGGGGATCCCTCTCTACGAGAACACCGTGACATGGGAAGGGGTTGGGGGTGCACCCACCGCCGGATCCCTCGAGCAAGGCTCGAACCTCGACAACAACAACATCATCGACACCCACTCCACCCGACACGGTAGTCCCACCAGCCATGAGGACGGCGACACCTGGACCAACGTTGCGAACGTCATCGGCGACTACCAAGGCATCGTCCGCACGGGAGCCGACCGGGCAACGCCGGACCGCGCCGACTACACCATCTACGCAATGGATCTCGCGATCCTCAAAACCGTCACCAGCGGCGACCCGTTCGTGGTCGGCCAGCTCACCGGGTTCAACCTGCACCTGAGCCAGAGCGAATACATGAACTCCAAGGACATTGTCATCACGGACACTCTCCCCAACGGACTGTGCCCGCTCATGCCCGCAGGCACGACCCTCATCGTGCACGATGGCATCACCATTCCCGCCGAGTGCCTCGTCCCCGGAACCGTCACGGGAGCGCGGATGGTCTCCGTCGACGCGTATGGGGATGGCACGTTCGTCATCGTGTTCCGCCCGAACACCGTTGCCGACCCCAACCCCGACAACTTCATCTTGGGGCCGAACGAGACCTACGACATCACCTTCGACGCGCTCAACCGCGGTGCCTACGAACTCGCCCCCAGCATCTATGGACCAACAACCTCGGGTGATGGGTTCGGCAACACGGTCGAGTTCGACGCGACGGACTATGCGATTCCCGATCTCCTAGACTGGTTCCCCGACGACTGGTTTGTGTGGGACGACTCCGGCGCCGGTATCGGTTCCGACCTTACGACCATCAGCAAGCGAGTCATGCCTCGCGATGAGGTCGACGTCGATCTTGGCCCCGGTGTAAACCCCTGCACGAACGGCACGTTCGTCGTCGGCCCGGAACCCGGATTCCGCCTCGGCGATACCGTGTGCTTCCAGTTGACCGTGAACTTCCCCTCCTCGATCGACGTCCGCAACCCGGTCGTCACGGACTTCCTTCCGCGTGGGTTGACGTACGCGGGGCACGAGATCGACACCGCCCTCCCGAACTCCGTGCCGGCCGGAGATATCCAGGAGGACGCGACCCACGCCGCCGATGGCCGGCTCGAGTGGAAACTCGGCCACCTTGGTGACCTCATCAACCCCGACCTCTACGTCACGCGTGGCCAGGTTCTCGTCGTCGACCTCTGGGCGACCGTGGACGCCCCCTCGAACGGGCCGATCCTCGACAAGCCCGAGAACCTCATGAAGTACCGACAGCAGAACGTCGAGGGCGTCCTGTACTTCCTCAGGGACCAGGCCGAGATCGAGATCCAGCCCGAGCTCGAACTCGTCAAGGGCGTCGAGAGCGTCCTCGACAACTCCTTGATTTCGTCCTCGACGCGCCTAGCTCTCTTCGAAGATGATCCCTTCGGCACGGAGTTCGCCTCGAATCGCGACGGGATCGAGGTGCGCGAGGAAGAGGTAGTCACCTACCGCGTCGACCTCCATACCATGCCGTATGAGGCCCACAACGCCGTCGTGTGGGACGTCCTCCCAGCCGGGATCACGAAGGCTGACGTCTCGGCGATCAGCATCCCCAACCTTCTTGCGACCGGGACCGCCTACGATCCCGGCGACCCCGGCTACCCCGCGGGGATGGACCCGACCCTCAACACAAGGTCCGTCGTCATCTGGACGGGGGTCGACGTCCCCTACGTCGGACTACCCCTCGAGGCCCAACAAACCCTGACGTACGACGTGACGATTCCCATCGGGACCTCCGTCGCGACCAGTCACGACAACACCGCCTCGATCATCAGCTATACAGGCGCCGTCAATACCTCGCTCGACCCCGACTTCCAGACGTACTACCCGACCGACTCGTACGACACATCGCTGAGCGCCCTGTGGAACACCCCCGGCACCTCCACGCGGGACGACTCGAATGTCTACCTACCTTCGGCCTCGGTAGCGAAGTCCCTCACCACCGAATTCGACGTGACAAACAACGGCGTTGACCAAGCGGTCAAGGGCGAGATCGTGCACTTCACCTACTCTGCGACGGTCCCGGCCCATACGACGGTTCAAAACGGCGTTCTCTCCGATGCTCTCCCCAATCCGGGCTACTGGACCATCCACGACACCCTTACGACGGTGACCTACCCCGTCACTGATCCCCCTTTTGACTCGACCGACTTCTCGCTCGATACAGCAACGGGCACGCTAACCTTCCCGACCACGCATATCAACGACACGGACGCCGACCAGGTGTTCTCGGTTGACCTCTACGCCCACGTCAACCCGGTGGGGACGTGGGGTCACAACACCACCACCCCCCGGACCAATACCGCGACATTCACAAGCGTCACACAACCACCTACGACCGCGACGGCCGACCTCTACGTCATCACCCCAAACCCGACGATCGGCAAACAGGCCGTCCCCGACTGGGTGACCGCGGGCGAGACGGTCACCTACACCCTCACCGCGGGCAACAACGATGTGGACAACCGGCCCACGTCCTTCGACACCCAGGTGATCGACTGCGTGCCGGACGGGCTCACCGTCATCACCCCAAGTCCCCTCTCTCCAAGTCAAGGCACCGCGATAATCGACAATGACCTCTCCTGCTCAGGTACCCGGATCGTCTGGGACGTCGGGTCCCTCCTCTCTGGAATCGCCAACTACGAGACGCTGACCTACCAGGCAACCGTTGACCCGGACGCCGCAGGTCTTGCGACCTACACGAACTCGGCCACCATCACCGGCTATAGTCTCGATGACCCACCCCCCCTGACCGATCGTGCGACGTACTCCCCCGATCCCACTACTGAAGTCGTGACCGTCCTCGGTGCGATCATGTCGAAGACCGTGGATGGACCAGACGCCACCATCGGTGAGAAACGCCACTACACGATCACCGTCACCCTCCCCGCAGACGTCAACTTCTACGACGCCGCCCTCATCGACGACTTCCCAGACGGCCTGAGCCTGGATCCAGCCTCCATCGCCATCACGTGCTCGTACAACGCGGGTCTCGACGACTGCATGGACGACACTCACTTCCCCGGAGAATGGCAAGACCTCACCGCAATTGACTCGAGTATCGGGTGGTGGCTTGGTGACGTCGAGGACTTTTCCGAAGAACGCCTCATCACGCTGACATACACGGCAACCGTGCTCGACTACTGGGAGAATGTGAACGACTTCGACCTTGTCAACACGGCGAGCCTTCGCTGGTCGACGATCGACCTCCCCAACGGTCCGCTCCCCGACACCTCGTATTCACCCGACGTGAACACGTCCATCAGTGCGACGGTCAACGTCGTCGAGCCGATCGTAGACATCGCCAAACTCGTCAATGGCCATAACTCCGACGGGGTCGCCCCGGGCGAGATCTTCACCTATACCGTCACCGTCACGAACAACGGTGACTCGACGGCCTACGACGTCACCGTCAATGACATCGTTCCCGACGGCGTGATCGTCGACGCGGGGACCATCTCCGATGACGGCACGATCAGCGGTGCCGCGGCGACCGGCGGCGGGACGATCTCGTGGGATCCCACACCTCCCCAGCCGCTCCTCGATCTCGAGGTTAGCGCCCCCAATAACACCGACGCCTTCACCTATGATGCGATCCTCATGGATTCCTCCTTGCTCCACTCCGCCGATGTCTTCACCAACGTAGCGACCGTGACGGGTTACTATTCCCACCCCACTGACCCCACCGGCACCGTCTACGACGATGCCGAGCGACGCTTCTACAATGTCGCGCCCTTGCCCTGGGCTGACGCCGTCGTGACACCCGACTTCCCCGACCCGGACATCGTCAAGACGCCCGACCCCGGGCCTGCCTATATCGGCGTCCCGCACGCGTTTTCGATCGTCGTGACGAACGAAGGTGACAGCCTCGCGCAAAACCTCGAGGTCGTCGACACCCTTCCCGTAGACTGGGTGTACGACACGGGCTCGACGACCATCGACGGCAACCCGGCGGGTGATCCGGCAATCGCTGGCCAGGATCTCACGTGGTCCTCGCCCACGCTCCCGAACCTCGACCCTGACGGGTCCGTGACGATCGTCTATACGGCCCACCCCGTCGACGGGCCCCTATGGCCCGACCCCGGGGCCATATGGACGATGGCCAACACGGGCGGTTCTTTTTTTCACTGGAACCACGTGGAAGTGACGGTGGAGGATATCTTGGGCGATACAGGAAACGCCGACGGGGAGTACGAAGACGATACTTGGGCGTCGATAACGATCGACCGTGCAGACGTCACCATCGAAAAGACGCACACGGGTGACCCGACGGCGGGCGACACCTTCTCGTGGACCGTCCGGGTGACCAATACCGGCCCCGACGAAGCGGTGGGGGACTTCGTCGTCGTCGATACTCTTCCCGCCGACGCGACCTACGACGGCTTCGAGGGCGATAACTGGAGTGTCGATGTATCCTCACTACCGGGCCAAGTGACCTTCACCCATCCGGGACCGCTGGCGAATGGCTTTGACCTCGATGAACTCACCGTCAACGTCACGCTTCCCGCCAACCTCGCATTTGGCACCCCCTTCGACAACTCTGTGACCGTCTCCAACGAGACCCTCGACTTCATCCCTGGGAACAACACCTTTGTCGATACCGCAACCACCGTCATCGCCGCCGACATCCAACTCGTGAAGACGACTGTCGGAGGCCCCTTTTTCGCTGGCGATACGATCACGTGGGACATCGACGTGACCAACAACGGCCCCTCGGACGCCGTCGCACCATTCACGGTGACCGACACGCTACCGGCGACACTTGATTGGAGCTCGGTCAGCACGAGCGGGACGGGATGGACGTGCAACCCGGTGAACGGCAGCGGCGAACTCGTCTGCACGCCGTCGGCGGCGACCCTCGACGCCTTGGCATCCTTGCCTACCCTGACCGTCGAGGCGACCATCCTGCCCGGCGTCACCGGCAACATCGACAACACCGCCGACGTCTTCCTCTCACCTGTGGACCTTGTTCCGGGGAACAACACGGACACGACATCTGACCCCCTCGGCCTCGCCGACCTGTCGCTCATCAAGACGACCACGTCCCTCGATATCCCCGCCAACGGCACGGGGACCTTCCGTGTCGACATCGCCAACGCTGGACCCTCGGACGCCCTCACCGTCACCGTCGAGGATCACCTGCCGGGCGGCCTGACCTACCTCAACCTCGTCGACATGGCGTCCACCGACACCTGGAGTTGCGTCGTGAACGCCGGGGATCCGGCTCGGATCGATTGCTCCCTGGATTCCAACGGTGGGATCCTCCCCAACGGAGGCGCTACATGGTTCGAGTTCGCGGTTCGGGCCGATGCCACCTGGTCGAACACCGACGTGAACACGGCCACCGTGGACTCGAACACGCCCGACCCCGATCTCACGAACAATGAGGATGACTCCACCACCGCTCCGGTGCTCATCGTCAACAAAGGTGCCGTGCCGACGATCGTCGAGCGCGGATCCACGGTTGAGTACACCATCAACGTTCAGAGCATGTCCTATGGCTCGACGGATGACGTCACCCTGACGGATCCCATCCCCTCCCCGTTGCACGTCGACTCGATCGTGATGTACGCCTCCACCGACCCGACGGTCCCGGGCTGGTCGAGTTGCGGTGTCACCGGCAAGGACATCGATGGCTACGGTGGCACCCTGACGTGCGACCTCGGCGGAACCCTTGCGCGGGGAAGGACCACGCCGAACATCATCGTGACCGCCACGGTTCGACCGTCGACCCCACCCGGGTCCCTGCAGAACGTCGCCACCGTCGAGTGGGTCGATACCACCGGCCTCGTAGCCAGAACGCTCAGCGCAGTCGACGACGCCACCATCGGAGTCACCCTCACGGGTGCCGAACTCGCGGCTACGGGAACCTACGGCCTCCTGTGGAGGATTGCGCTCGCCCTCGCGCTCATGGCCCTCGGCGGTTGGTTCATCATTGCCTCCCGCCGCATGCGCACCTCTGAACCCGAGGTTTAGGGTCCCAGGTTCAGGAACCCAGCGGACTTCGCCGTACGCTTGAGTCCATGAACGATACCCTTCCCGTCGTGCCCTTTGGCGGCACGGACATGTCCATCACCCGCGTGGGCCTCGGCACCTTCGCCATAGGCGGAGGGGAGTGGGCCTTCGGCTGGGGTCCCCAAGACGACGATTCCTCCATCCGTGCCATCGTCCATTCCGTCGAGCGGGGAATCAACTGGGTCGATACCGCCCCGCTCTATGGCCTCGGTCGCTCCGAAATGGTCGTTGCCCAGGCGATGAAGGCCATCCCGTCGGCCGACTGTCCGTACATCTTCACCAAGGCGGGGTTCATTTGGGACGACGACCCGATGGCCATGCCGAAGCGCGTCGGCAATCCGGCCTCCCTTCTGGGCGAGGTCGAACAGTCGCTTCGGCGGCTCGAGGTCGAACGGATCGACCTCCTCCAGATGCACTGGCCCAGCGAGGACGACACCACCGTCGAGGACTACTGGCCGGTGTTCGCCGAACTAGTTGACGCGGGGAAGGTCCGGGCGATCGGCCTGTCCAACCATCTCATTCCCGACCTCGAAACGTGCGAGGCCATCCGGCACGTCAATTCGCTTCAGCCCCCCTTCAGCATGATTCAGAGGGAGGTGGCCGCCGACATCCTTCCGTGGTGCGCCGCGCACGATACGGGGGTCATCGTGTACGCCCCGATGGCCTCCGGTGCCCTCACGGGGGCCTTCACCAAGGAGAAGCTGGCCGCCCTACCTCAAGACGATTGGCGTCGACACGATGCAAGATTCCAGGGCGACGAGCTCGAGCGGAGACTCGCCCTGGTCGAACGGCTCCGCCCGATCGCTGAGGCACACGACACCACCGTCGGGGCAATCGCCGTCGCGTGGACCCTGACCTTTCCTGGGGTCACGGGTGCCATCGTCGGAGCCCGCAGCCCCGAACAAGTCGATGGTTGGGTTCCGGCCGCCGCCCTGACGTTCACGGACGAGGAACTCGGCACCATCCGAGAGGCGCTGGCCGACCTCGCGGTGGGTGAAGGCCCACTCGATCCCATGGTATAAACTGCCACGATGCTGCGTCCTGAGGACGTGGCACGACCGGCTTCCCGCGGTGAGGCACCACCTCCCCCCCTCGTTGCCTCCCGCGGGGCGCCGGTCGAACTGTCTCTGTAACCAGCCTGTGGAACGCTAGTGCCGCTTGGCATCGGCCTAACGGCCACGAACCACCTTCGTCGCGGCGATCATGTTCTTGAGGGATGCCAAGGTCTCGGGGTACGCCCGGGTCTTGAGTCCACAGTCGGGATTGACCCACAGCAACGGACCAGGAATGAAGGCGAGCGCCTCCATGAGGAGGCCAGCGATCTCCTGGGTCGTCGGCACCCTGGGTGAATGAATGTCCCAGACGCCGGGGCCGATGCCCCGCTCGAATCCGTGCTCCTTGATGGCAGGAAGCACCTCCATGCGAGAACGAGCCGCCTCGATGGATGTCACGTCGGCCGCCAGCCCGTCGATCGCATCGATGATCTCACCGAACTCCGAGTAGCACAGGTGGGCGTGAATCTGCGTATCGTCCCGTACCCCAGATGTCGCCAACCGATACGCACCCACCGCCCACTCGAGGTAGGCCTCCTGATCGCGCTTCCTCAATGGAAGGAGCTCACGTAATGCCGGTTCGTCGACCTGAATGACACCGATGCCGGCCGCCTCAAGGTCCGCAATCTCCTGGCGCAGCGCCAGGCCGATCTGTCGTGACGTTTCTGCGAGTGGCTGATCATCCCTGACAAACGACCATGCGAGGATGGTCACCGGTCCCGTCAGCATGCCCTTGACCGGCTTCTCACTCAAAGACTGGGCATAGATAGCCCACCGAACCGTCATCGGCTCGGGTCGCGAGACGTCGCCCCACAGGATGGATGGTCGGGTACAGCGAGAGCCATAAGACTGAACCCAACCGTTCTTCGTCACAGAAAACCCATTGAGCAACTCGGCGAAGTACTGAACCATGTCGTTGCGCTCTGCCTCGCCGTGCACGAGCACATCCAGACCGATTTCTTCCTGAAGCTTGATCACGAAGGCTATCTCGGTCTTCATGGCGACCTCATAGACGGAGTCGTCAATCTCGCCCCGGCCCAAAGCCGCCCGGGCCTTGCGAATCTCCTCGGTCTGCGGAAACGATCCGATCGTGGTCGTCGCCAGTTCGGGCAGATTAAGGCGCTCGGCCTGAGCCTGTCTGCGACTCGCAAAGTCACTTCGGACATAATCGGAATCCGCGACGGCCGAGACCGCCGCGCGCACGGTCGCGTCGTGAGTCCCGGGGTGGGAAGAACGTACGGCAAGCGCGGCTCGGGTCTCGGCAAGAGTATCGGCGATGGCATCCATGCCCTCTGTCCGTCCCCGTGCGAGCGTGACAATCTCGCCGACCTTCTCGTCCGCAAAGGCAAGCCAGGGAAGAATGTCACCGAGGTGCTCTTCTCCCTTCAGGCTGTGAGGCACATGGAAGAGGGAAGTGGAGGGCGATAAGGCGACTGCGCCTCCCAACGCCTCGCACCGCGTCGCCTTCTCCAGGGCCGCCTCAAGGTCGGTGCGCCAGATTGCGTGGCCATCGACTACCCCGGCGACGACGGTCTTCCCCGTGAGGTCCACGTTCGTGGGCATGGTTCCTCGCACCAGGTCAAGGCCGATCGCCTCGATGGAGGATGCTGCGAGAACCGGGAGCGCGTCCTCGAGGGAACCGTAGGGAGCGGCGACGAAGATGGCGGGTCGTTTCTCTGCCTCACCAAGAATCTCATAGGCCTGACGGGTGGCGTCGAGCACCTCCTCTCGCGGAATGTCAAAATCGGCGACAAGGGCTGGCTCGTCGATCTGTACCCACTCCACTCCGGCCTCCTTGAAGGCGGCGAGCAACTTCACATAGACGGGAAGGAGATCGACGAGGCGGGACAGCGGGCGGAAGGCAAGCGGGGCCTCCTCCACCGACTTCGCAAGAAGAAGGAAGGTCACGGGACCAGTGATGACGGGGCGGGTGAGGAATCCCGCCGCTTTCGCCTCTATGAATTCGTCCACCCAGCGGGTCGATGAGAGATGAAAGGCGGTAGCGGGTCCGATCTCCGGGACCAGATAGTGGTAGTTGGAGTCGAACCACTTGGTCATCTCAAGGGGTGCCTTGTCCCCAATACCTCTCGCTATCGTGCTGTATCCCGCCAGATCCATCCCCCCCTCGGCACCTGAGAGGTCGGCGAAACGTTCAGGTAGCGCCCCCACCGTAACCGCCGCGTCCAGGACATGGTCATAGAAGGAAAAGCCCGATGGAATGGAGGAATCATCCCGGCCGAGCCCGAGAGCCGCCAGGTTTTCGAGGGTGCTAAGGCGGAGTGCCCGCGCCTGCCCCTCAAGTTCGTCGACCGTGGTCTTACCCTTCCAGAATGACTCCAGGGCCTTCTTGAGTTCTCTGTTCCGACCGATGCGGGGATACCCGATAATGGTGCCCTTCGGAAAGGGTGCGACCCTGGGGGCGTTCGGATTCTTGGTCATGTGTCCCTCTGGATTCTGGGGTGCAAAACTCTGAGATGCTCGGCACTCTTGCTGACGCGCAGGTGACTCTCCGGATCGACATCGATGAGGCGCCTTGGAGTCTACCGGGTGTTCCAGCACGAGACCAAAGTAGCCATGGCAGACTGGACCCATGACCGAGACCTCAACACGCCGAGTAACGTTTTCCCGAGAATCCCTCGGCTCCTACCTGGCCACCAACCATATGGGGGCGACCCTCCGATTCGGCTCGTCGACGAAAGAGACCTTCTCTCCGGTCGAGCTCTTCCTCACGGCCATCGCCGGTTGCTCGGGGATGGACTTGGACTACATGACCTCCCGGCGGGCCGAGCCCCTGCGATTCGAAGTCACGTCCGAGGCCGAGAACGTGAAGGACGAGTCGGGGAACAGCCTTCGCAACATCCAGGTCTCCTTCAACCTGCTCTTCCCCGAAGGAGAAGACGGCGACAAGGCGCGGGCCCGGATTGCGTCAGCCCTCAGGACTTCCCACGACAGGACGTGCACGGTTACTCGCACGATCGAGGCAGGTACCAAGGTGACGCTTCTCGAGGCCTAGGCCCTCCGGCCAGAGGGCCCTAGGCCGAGCGCGTCGACCAACTCCAGCGCGGCCCGATACCGATTGAATGTGTAGACGTGTATCCCCGGGGCCCCCGCGTCGAGCACGGTCCGGGCCAAGGCGGTCGCGTGCGCAACCCCGACCGAACGAGCCGCGTCGTCGTCGGGTGCCGTAGCGAGATCCTTGAGAAGCAAGGCAGGAACGACGACCCCCGTCATTTGTTCCAGTCGCGATGCCCTGGTCGAGTCGAGGACAGGAATGATTCCGGGGAGAAGGGGCAGGGTGATCCCGGCTGCCTGAGCGTCCACCATGAAATCCAGATATTGATGTGCCTCAAAAAAAACCTGAGTGATAGCAAAGTCGGCTCCGGCCTCCTGCTTGGCCTGAAGCACCTCCAGTCCCTGGACCCGCCACCGTTCGTCGGCGTGAATCGTGGGAAAGGCGGCCACGCCGATGCTGATCTTCTCCGGTCCGAGGCCGTGAGCCCCCGCAACCTCCCGGATGAAGGCAACCAATTGGGAGGCATAGAGCAGCCCATCGGAATGAGGCCTCCAGTCGGATTCTCCCTGGGGAGGGTCACCGCGAAGTGCAAGAAAGCCCCGGACGCCCTCGGCCAGGAACTCCTCGATGATCTGCGTCAATTCGGCTCGCGAGGCCGACACGCAGGTCAGGTGCGCCAGGGGTGGAAAGGCACAGCCCTGGGCGATGCCCCGGACCACCTCCCGGCTCAAGTCCCTGGTCGATCCCGAGGCTCCATAGGTGACGGAAACAAAGTCGGGCTCGGTTGTGGCAAGCCTGGCGATGGTCTCGTCAAGCACCTCTCGACCTTCGAGGGTGCGCGGAGGAAAGAACTCGAAGGACAGCGTCGAGCTAGGCGCGGCGATTCGTTCTCGAATGGTCATCTCGGGAGCCAAGGCTATCCGTCCCTGGGCCTTCTCTCCAACCGATGTCCATAGGATGCCTGCACTCGTCCGGTGTCCCCGATGGGTCACTCAGCCAGCCAGCGTAGTCCCTGTGCGCCAGACTTGAGGCCATGACGACCACCCCCGAGACTCCCGCGTTCCGATGCTTCGGCACGGGAGACCCCCTCACGGAGCTCTACCACGACGAGGAGTGGGGCAAGCCAGTGCGGGACGACATCGGGCTCTTCGAAAGGATCGTGCTCGAGGGCTTCCAGTCCGGGCTGTCCTGGGCCATCGTGCTACGGAAACGTGAAGAGTTCCGCCGGGCGTTCGCCGACTGGGACGCCAGGAGGATCGCCGGCTTCGGTGAAGCGGACGTCGAACGCCTACTCGCGGATCCGGGAATCATCAGGAACCGCAGGAAGATCGGGTCGACCATCACGAATGCCCGGGCGCTCGTGGCCCTCTGGGACTCCGGGGAATCCCTCACGGATCTCGTCTGGGCCCACGCCCCGGACGAGCCTCGGCCGGGCAGGCTCCTCTCCTGGGCCGACGTGCCCACCCAGACCCCGGAATCGCGGGCCCTCGCCAAGGCCCTCAAGGCCAAGGGTTTCGTCTTCGTCGGCCCCGTGACGATGTACGCCCTCATGCAGGCATGCGGCCTCGTCGATTGCCACCTCAAGAATTGCCCTGCGCACCTGTAGATCCCCCTCAAGGATGCGACCACATCACTCTCCGTCGACCGGTAGAAACTTGCCTCACTCGATGGAGATCTCTAGCCCCTTTCGACCGTTCTGGTATCCGGAAAAACAGTAGCCGCAGCGATAGCAGCAGCGAGGCTAATCGGTGATCGCGGCGTATTGCTCGGCGTTGAGCAACTTCTTGTTTGAAGCCGCTGCCTTGATCTTGAGGATCCATCCCTCACCAAACGCGTCCTTGTTGAGGATCTCCGGTGAGTCAAGGACCGCTTGATTCACCTCGGTAACTACCCCTGTCACGGGTGAGTACAGTTCCGACACCGCCTTTGTCGATTCCAATTCGCCACAGACCTCACCTGCCGTTACGGCATCTCCCACTGCGGGTGCCTCGACATACACGATGTCGCCGAGAGCGGCGGTTGCGTACTCGGTGATCCCCACCGTGACGATGCCGCCAGCGGCGACCTCACCGGCCACCCACTCGTGCATATCCGTGTAATGAAGTTCATCGGGAATGTCCGCCATACTTGCCACCCTCCTTCCAGGGCTTTGGCCCTTACCGTCTATTTCTGTCTCTTGTAGAACGGTAGCGCGGTCACGGTCATCTTTTCACGCCTTCCGCGTACGTCTACCTCGACGTTTGCGCCGATGGCCATGTGCCGCGGATGCACATAGGCCATCGCGATCGGGTGTCCCAAGGTCGGCGATGGAGTCCCTGATGCGACCTCACCGGTTACGCCCTCTGGTCCATAGACGGAGTATCCGCCCCGAGCGGACCTCTTGCCTTCTCCAGTGAGTCCGACCAGCATTCTGGCATCATCCGAAGCCGTGGAGGGGGCTTCCTTCCACGTCCGAACCCGCTCCCGAGCAGACTCCAAGGCCGACCGCCCGATGAAATCCCCTCGCGCGGCAAGAGAATCGCCAAAGCGCACCACCCTGCCCAACCCCGCCTCGAAGGGAGTCCTCTCCAAACTCAACTCATGGCCATACAACGGCATGCCTGCCTCAAGTCGCAACGTATCCCGTGCCGCAAGTCCACACGGAACGATTCCCGCGGACGCACCGATATCAAGGGCTAGATTCCACAACCGCTCGGCGACAGCAGCCGGACAGAAGAACTCGAAACCGTCCTCTCCGGTGTAGCCGGTGCGGGCCAACAAGGTGGGCGAACCATCCACCACGACCGTTGCGCTCGAGTAGTACAGAAGGTCCGCAGCAGATCGGCCCCCTTTCGAACTCAAGAGCGTCGTCACGACCTCGAGGGCACGCGGACCCTGCACTGCGACAAGGGCCGTCTCGGAGGATTCGTCGGAGACCTCACACTCGAATTCTCGACATCGATCCATGATCTCGCCGACAACGATCACAGCATTCCCTGCATTGGCGACGATCATGAATCTGTCCGACGCTAGTCGGTAGACAATGAGATCGTCGATGATGCCGCCATCCTCGGCACAGATCATCGTGTATTTCGCCCGTCCCCCCTCGATCCGGCTACTCCAACCCACGAGGGCGGAATCAAGGGCTTCGCACGCTCCTGGACCAACCACCGTGATCTCGCCCATGTGGCTGAGGTCGAAGAGCCCCGCTCCGGTACGTACGGCCTCATGCTCGGCGAGGTCGGAGGAGTATCGAACCGGCATCATCCAGCCCGCGAATTCGATCATGGTGGCGCCGAGCGCAAGATGGCACGACTCCAAGGGCGAATGCTGAGTCACGGGTCGTGTCACCTAGTCGCCTATTCGATCGGAATATACGGTCGGTTCACCCTCGTCCTCGTCCATCACACCGTCGTCCGGGTCGTACTCGCTAGCGTCGTACTCCTCAAGATCCGGGCACACGCAAACCAGGTTGCGGTCACCAGAAGCGCCATCGACACGAGAGACCGGAGGCCAATACTTGTTGGACTTCAAGCGCGACACCGGATAGGCCGCCTGGTCACGGGAGTATTTCCTCGCCCACGAATCAGAGGCAACCACAACGGCCGTATGCGGCGCGTTGCGAAGGGGTGAGTCCTCGACGGTAATCTCTCCCCGCTCGATGGCCGCAATCTCCCCCCTGATGGCGATCATTGCCTCGATAAAACGGTCGAGTTCTCTCAGGCTTTCGCTCTCCGTCGGCTCGACCATTAGAGTGCCAGCCACGGGGAACGACACCGTCGGCGCATGGAAACCGAAATCGATCAACCTCTTCGCGATATCCTCTGCCGTCACCCCCGTCGTGTCCGTCAACGGGCGAACGTCGAAGATGCATTCGTGCGCGACCAGTCCATTCGGTCCTCGGTAGAGCACGGGGTAATGCTCATCTAGCCGGGCTGCAAGGTAGTTGGCCGCAAGAACCGCAATCTCCGTTGCCTGGCGTAGACCCTCGGACCCAAGAAGCGCAATGTATGCCCACGACACAGGAAGGATCCCTGCTGATCCGAAGGGTGCGGCGCTTACGGGTGCACCGGCGCGCGCCAACTCCTCCGGACGCTGGATCGTCTGTCGAAGGCCCGGCAGGAACGGTATGAGGTGCTCGGCCACGGCAACGGGGCCAACCCCTGGACCTCCTCCTCCGTGGGGGATGGCAAATGTCTTGTGCAGGTTGATGTGAGAGACGTCGCCGCCAAAATGGCCCGGCTTAGCAAGGCCAACGAGGGCATTGAGGTTCGCCCCATCGATGTAGACCTGGCCACCGGCCTCGTGAACGAGTGCACAGACTTCCGTGATTTCTTCCTCGTATACGCCATGGGTCGAGGGATAGGTGACCATGATCGCGGCGACCTTGCGTATGTTCTTCTTGAGTTTGGCCTTGAGGTCCGCAAGGTCAATCGCCCCGCTGGGAGCCGTCCCTACGACGACGACCCGCATCCCAGCTCGAATAGCCGAGGCGGCGTTCGTTCCGTGGGCGGATGCGGGAATGAGGCACACATCCCGTTTAGTCTCACCACGCGATCGGTGATACGCCCGAATCGCGAGGAGTCCCGCGTACTCCCCTCGGGAGCCGGCGTTGGGCTGGACCGATACGGCCGCGTATCCCGTGATCGCTGCGAGCCACCTCTCGAGTTGACTAATCATCTCGCGGAAGCCCGCAGTCTGGTCGCTTGGGGCAAACGGGTGAATCGTAGAGAATCCCGGCCACGTGATCGGGGCCATCTCCACCGCCGCGTTGAGCTTCATGGTGCAGGAACCAAGGGGAATCATCGTCCGGTCTAGGGCGAGGTCTCGATCGGCAAGTCGGCGCAGGTATCGCATGAGTTCGGTCTCGGAGTGATACCGGTGGAAGGTCGAATGGGACAGGTATCCCGACTTCCGTCGGATCTCCCTCGGAATGGCCACTCCCGGGCTAGCGGTAATCGGCCGAGGCGGCGTCGCCGTCACCGCGCCAACCAGACGACTAATGACCTCGGGAGTCGTGACCTCGTCGCAGGCCATGGCGACCCTGTCGTCCCCGACCCGCCGGATGTTGATCCCCGCCGCAGACGCCCGGGCGACCACGGACTCCGCTCCTCCCGGAACAACGGCCATCACGGTGTCGAAGAAGGAATCGTGCTCGATAGTCACCCCAACCTCGCGCAGGGCATCCGCGAGGGAGACGGCGCTCGCGTGGACGTGAGCGGCGATATTGCGAAGCCCCTCCGGTCCATGGTGAACGGCGTACATCGCCGCGATGATCGCAAGGAACGCCTGGGAAGTGCAGATGTTCGATGTCGCCTTCTCCCGCCGGATATGTTGCTCCCGTGTCTGAAGGGCGAGCCTGAAGGCCCGGCGCCCCGTGGCGTCAACGGAAACACCGATCAACCTTCCAGGAAGGTTCCGTTCGAAGCCCTCGCGTACGGAGAGGTACGCGGCGTGGGGTCCACCGAACAGGAGCGGTACGCCGAATCTCTGGGTCGAACCCACAGCGATATCCGCACCGATCTCTCCCGGAGGGGTGACGACGCACAAAGCCAACACATCCGCCGCCACCGTCACCAGTCCACCCGCCTCATGCGCCAGGCGTACCTTGGGTTCGATGTCCCGCACGATCCCTGACACTCCGGGCTGCTGAATGACGACCCCGACAAGACCCTCGGGGGGGATCCATTCCTCACCGAGATCCTCGACCCTGACCTCCAGCCCCACCACCTCCGCCTGGGCTGACACGACGGCGATGGTCTGAGGAAGACACTCCTCATCGAGAACGATGATGGTTCGGGCATCTTCCTCAACTGCGCGCCACATCAGGAAGACCGCCTCTGCAACGGCCGTCGCCTCATCCAGCATCGACTCGCACGCTATCGGTAGTGCAGTGAGATCGGCGATCATGGTCTGGAATACCAGCAGGGCCTCGAGCCTTCCCTGAGAGATCTCGGGTTGGTATGGCGTATAGGCGGTGTACCACGCGGGATTCTCAAGGATGTTGCGACGGATCACCTGGGGGGTGATGGTATTCGAGTAACCCTGTCCGATCATTTGAACCTGAGCGTGGTTGCTGGCGGCGAAGCGACTCAGTCGGTCAAGGACCTCGTGTTCCGTTGACGCGGGTAGAAGATCAAGCGGAAGGTCTTCGAGGATGGCGGCAGGAATGGCTGCCTCGATGAGGTTCCCGAGGGAGTCCCGACCGATGGCATCGAGCATTCGTCGCACGTCGGAAACCCGTGGACCGACATGCCTTTCCAGAAACGAAGTCACCGCCCCATTGTGGCGTAAATATGCGCCGTGCGGCATGGCTGCACCACTCTATTCACAATCCGACTAGGTTTCCTTCACGCTATTGGGTGCCTCGGCCGCGCTCTTCTTGACGACGAACTTCACAACATTCCCTTTCCCTTGGATGCATATTTCAATCCTGATGTTGCCCTTGGCGAGTGAGGGTGGAACGTCTTCCTTTGCGGTGGTCACCGCTACCTCGTTACGCTGGTCCCACCCCGTCGCGCCTAAGGAACCCTCGTGAATCTCTTCATTCAGGTGCCATGCTTCAACGAGGAGGAGACCCTTCCCCTCGTCTTGGATTCGATCCCAAAGACGATCCCTGGGATTGATCGCATCGAAATCCTAATCATCGACGACGGCTCTAGTGACCGAACGGTCGAGGTTGCCCGCGAACATGATGTCACCCATGTCCTGCGGCACACGAAAAACATGGGGCTCGCGCGGTCCTTCCACGACGGCATCGAGTACGCCCTCTCCCATGGCGCGGACGTCGTCGTCAACACCGACGGCGACAACCAATACCCTCAGGGCTCTATCGTCGACCTTGTCCAACCCATCCTTCTGGGTGAGGCCGACATCGTCATTGGAGACCGCCAGACCCACACCATCCGGCATTTCTCGTTCTTCAAGAAGGCTATGCAGCGGTTCGGTTCCTGGGTTGTGAATCGAGCCGCTGGCACCGATCTCCCCGATGCCGCCTCGGGATTCCGGGCGTACTCGAAATATGCTCTCTATCGACTCAACATCGTCACAACCTTCTCGTACTGCATGGAGACGATCATCCAGGCGGGAAACAAGAGGATCGCGATAGCGTCTATCCCGATCGAGACCAACCCGAAGACACGCGAGTCCCGGCTCTTTTCAAACGCATTCGAGCACATGTTCAAGTCCGGTCAGGCGATCCTGCGTTCGTACGTCATGTACCGGCCCTGGACCCTCTTTGCATGGATCACAGTTGTCTTTGGCCTCCTCGGCATTACTCCGTTCGTGCGCTTCGTTGTCCTGCGACTGATCGGGGACGAGGGCAACCACCTCCAATCCCTAGTCTTCGGAGGCGCAATGATTGTCGCGACCCTCCTTGCCCTCGCGCTCGGGGTTCTCTCCGATCTCCTGAGGACGAACCGAATCATGAACGAGGATCAGTTGGAACGAGTCAAGGAGCTTCAGCACGGACCCGCCTATCCGGCGGCCACCGTCAAACCCACCAAGAGCGTTCGCCCCCATGGAAGGAAGAACGCGTGATCAAGAGACTAAATCGTCTCGCCAAGCGTCTCCTGGCGATCGGGTTCGTCCGTCGCCTCTACAACGGAACGACGCGGATCATGTTGGCCTTTGGCGGTTCTTCTCGTGTAACCGCGACGATTTACAGCTGGCTCGGATGGTTCACCCACAACCGGGAGCAGTACGCCGTCCTTTCCGGTCGCCGGGCCTACTACAAGAATCTCGGAAAACCTCGACGCACCCACGTTGAGCTCCGCCGGAACATTCACCGGCTCGAGAAGGGCCTATTGATGCGGCCGTCCCGTGAGGTTTTCGCACGGGACTATATCGGCGAGACGATCGACTTCTACGCCCACGCCCTCTCCCGACCCGTCATAGCGGAAAACGTAGATGTCGGCGAGATCCAATGGGCCCACGATGTCCTCGCCCGTTTCTTCTCCGTCACATCGTCGAGCGATCCTGTGATCGCAAAGGCCCGGGCCGCCTATGGGGCTCTCCTCGTGCCATCCTCTTCCGGCACCCTCTTTCCCTATCCGGTGGCCAAACTCAGCAAGACCGATATCACCTACGACCAGATGCTCCACCTCGCCCTCAACCGACGCTCCGTTCGATGGTTCCAGGACAAGCCCGTTCCCCGGGAGTTGATCGACAAGGCGCTCGCCGTCGCTCGGCAGTCTCCCTCCGCCTGCAACCGGTTGCCCTACGAGTTCCTGGTGTTCGATGACCCCGAGATGGTGAAAACTGTCGCTGCGATACCCTTCGGCGCCTCTGGGTACTCGCATCAGATTCCGACCATCATCGTCATCAAGGGAGACCTCGGCGGTTACTTTTCCCCACGCGATCGCCACACTCCTTACATCGACGCCTCACTCGCCGCCATGGGATTCATCTACGCCCTGGAGACTCTGGGACTCAGCTCGTCCCCTATCAACTGGCCCGACTTCGAACCCCTCGAGGCCAAGATGACCAAGACCCTTCACCTCAAACCCTTCGAACGGGTCATCATGCTCTTGGCGGTGGGATACGCGGACCCAAAGGGAGCGGTCGGGAGCTCGAAGAAGAAGGACCTCGACACCCTCCGCAGTTTCAACGCCCTTGAACGCTAAACGCCTCCTTCGGGGTACCGCGGGCGCCGCCGTCATCGCCCTCGTTGGGTTCTTCTTCTGGAAAGCCCTCCGGGACAATTGGGACAAGATCTGCGAGATCGACCTCTCGATCGGCTGGTGGACGGCTGGCACCGTGACGCTCTTCGTCCTTGCCGTCGCCGTGTCCGGGATCCTTTGGGGCCGGATCATGACGAGGCTCGATGGGTGCGCCGTCCCTCCCCTTGAGGCCATTCGAGTCCAGTTCGCCTCTTGGCTCCTCAAGTACATACCGGGGCATGTCGGACTTGTCGTCAACAAGCTGCTGTGGGCAAAGGGACGGGGCACCTCGCGGCTACTTCTGGTCCTGTCCGTCGTCTACGAGAACGCCTTCCTTCTCATCGTCTCCGTCGTCCCGATGGTTCCCCTTCTCCTTGCCTGGCAGGCCCTCGGAGGCGAGGGGCTGAGTCTGTCGTCGACGGTCTGGGTTGGACTCGCCGTCCTCGTTCCCGTGCTTGTCGTCACTCATCGGCGAGTCTTCAGCCTGGCCGTCAACGCCCTCGCCCGACGAACTCTGGGGAGGACCGTCCCGGAGAAGCACTTCCTCTCCTTCGGGGAATCGCTTCTCTTCCAGGCCGGATTCCTCGTTCCCCGGGTGCTCAACGGCGTGGGTATCTGCCTGATCGCGTCAGCCCTATCTGATGCCGGGCCCGGGTCCTGGGTACCCCTTACGGCCGCCTACGCCCTTGCCGGGGCCCTCGGAATCCTTGCCGTCGTCGTTCCCAGTGGGCTTGGCGTTCGTGAGTCCGTGTTCGTCTTCTTCGCGGCCCAGTACATGCCCCTCGAACAGGCCATCGTCGTTTCCCTCGCGGCCCGCATCCTCAGTACCGTTGGCGATGCGGTCATCGCGGTGGTCTATGCCGGGCTTCGACTCGGCACCCGAGCCAAGGAACGGTTGAAATGAAGGTTGCGATTATCGGCTCGTCCCTCTCCGGCAACAAAGGAGCGGCCGCGATGCTGGAAAGTTCCGTCCTTCACCTGACCGAGCGCAACCCCGGGATCGAGATCACCCACCTCAGCATGTATCCGGTCTCCGACGCGTCCCTCAACCCGTACCCCAACGTCCGGGTGCTCAACGCCTCCCCGCTTCGGCTAGTCATCAGGATCAATGGAGGGGCGCTCTGCTGGAAGATCCTTCCGTTCCTCCGTCCACTCATCCGCCGGACAACCCCCGAGGTCGCGGCAATAGCCCAGGCCGACGTCCTATTGGACCAGGGCGGCATCACCTTCGTCGATGGACGGGGTAGGTATCTCATCTACAACATCGCCTCCATCCTGCCGGCCATCTTTGTCAAGACCCCCGTTGTAAAATGTGCTCAAGCGCTCGGCCCCTTCAGAAATCGCACGAACCGCTTCTGGGCCAAGCGCCTCCTTCCCCGCATGGCGGCTATCGTCTCCCGAGGCGCCGCCACCCACGAGCATCTTCAAGGATTGGGTCTGACCAACGTCACGGCCGGGGCGGATCTCGCCTTCACCCTTGAGATACGGAAGGCCGACATCGACGCCGCGAATAAGGCGGTCGACCTCGCGTTCTTGGGCAAGGATGTCGTGGGGATCTCTCCCTCCCAGGTGTTGCGTGGGTCGGTGGATGCCGCCGGGGGAGACTACGTCGCCAACGTCGTGGCCCAGATCGACTTCATCACCGAGATGCTTGGACGTCACGTCCTTCTGATTCCCCACAGTGCCCGCGCCGGGTCAGACAAACTCCACAACAATGACCTGCCGGTGTGTCGGAACATTCACACCCGGGTGGCCTCGCCAAACAAAGTGCTCTTCCCTGATACCGAATTGAGTTCTCAGGTATTGCGATACCTCATCGGCCAGTGCGACCTCTTCGTCGCGTCTCGTTTTCACGCCATGGTGTCGTCGCTATCCATGGGGGTTCCTCCCTTGGTCATCGGGTGGAGCCACAAGTACCGCGAGGTCCTGGACATGTTTGGGTTGGCGGACTGGGCCATCGCAAGCGGTGACGTCGACCTTGAGATGTTCCGCGCAAAAATCACCGAAATCGATAAGAAGAAGGCACGGATCCGGAAGCAGATACAGGCCCACCTTCCTGAGGTCCGGGCCAAAGCGCTCGCCCAATTCGACATCATCGAAAGGGTCGCCGACAGCGCCTAGCCTCCCGTCGGAGTGTCGGTTCGACCCGCCTACCTGCCTAGGCGGGTGTACCGCTCCTCGACCTCTGCCTTCTGCTTCCGCCACCAGGGCTCATTGCCTCGATACCACGAAATCGTTTCGGCGAGCCCCGCAGCGAAATCCTCGAAGCGCGGAGTCCACCCCAACTCCTCACGAAGCCTGGTGGCGTCGATGGCGTATCTGAGGTCATGGCCGGGACGATCGGCCACATGATCGTAGGCGTCACTAGGCTGACCCATCGCCTCGAGGATCATCTCGATCACCGTCTTGTTGTTGAGTTCTCCGTTTGCGCCGATGAGGTAGGTCTCGCCGATCTGGCCCTTCTCGATGATCGTCCATACGGCGGCGTTATGGTCATCCACATGTATCCAGTCGCGGACATTCTGGCCCGCCCCGTACAGCTTCGGTCGAACGCCGTCGAGGACGTTGGTGATCTGTCTGGGAATGAATTTCTCGACGTGCTGAAGGGGTCCGTAGTTATTCGAGCAATTCGATATGGTCGCCTCGACCTGAAACGAGCGCACCCACGCCCGGACCAGGAGATCGGAGCCCGCCTTCGTGGCCGAGTAGGGGCTCGACGGGTTGTACGGGGTAGTCGGGGTGAACTTGGCCGGGTCGTTGAGTTCGAGATCTCCATAGACTTCATCGGTCGAGATGTGGTGAAAGCGAATTCCGTGGCGCCGGACGGCTTCGAGGAGGGTGAACGTCCCGACCACGTTGGTGTGGACAAACGGCCAAGGATTGTCGAGGGAATTGTCGTTGTGAGACTCGGCAGCGAAATGCACGACCACGTCGGCGTTCCGCACAAGCTCGTCCACCACGTCGGGATCGGCGATGTCCCCCTGAATGAGTCTGACCCGTTCGTCGGTGGGAAGCGAGTCGCTGTTTCCCGCGTAGGTGAGGGCATCCAGGACCGTGATTTGCGCCTTTGGCTTGACCTCGAGCGTCAGGCGGACGAAGTTGGAGCCGATGAATCCGGCTCCACCGGTGACCAGAACCTTCACAAGGACCTCCTGAATTCCTGAATGTCGGCGAAGGTCGGGAGCAAGCCGGCTATACCCGCCTCCGCCAGAGTTGGGGCGACCGCGTCCTTGTCCGAGAGCAGGGGGGAAAGGGGCGAACCGTCCCGGGCTTCCTTTGGCCATTCGATCCCGATCGTTGAATCGAGCGGGTGCACCCCGTGTTCCCGTTCGGGGGTGTAGGGGGTCGAGCAGAGGTAGGCGACAGTCGAACCATCCTCGAGGGAGAGGAACACGTGGCCGAGACCCTCGCTCAGATACACGGCCCGACGATCGATGTCGTCAAGCAGGACCGCGTCCCACTTTCCGAACGTCGAGGACCCCACCCGGATGTCGACTGCGACATCGAAGACCGCCCCCTTGACGCAGGTGACGTATTTAGCCTGTCCTGGGGGAACATCGGCGAAATGTATGCCCCGCACGACTCCGACCGCAGAGACAGACAGGTTCGCCTGCGCGAGCGAAAGACGGTGTCCGACCCCATCCTCGAAGGGCCCCTCCTTGAACCACTCCAAGAAGACCCCACGCGGGTCACCAAACTGTCGAGGGGTGATCTCCCAGGCACCATCGATCGCAAGGGCTCGGTACCGCACGCCGCCTCCTCTGGTCCGCTCTAGCCTACCCGCCGCCTTGTACGACTACTCTTGCGATATGCGGATCGAGGATTCTGTCTGGCATGTCACGGGCGGCTACGGCATGCTCGGCACCGATCTCATCTCCGCCCTTGAGGAACGGGGAGCGGTCGTCATCGTCTCCGACCAGGACACCTTGGACATCACCGATCCTTTGGCCGTGCGGGAGGGTCTCGCCGGTGCCCACGTGGTGGTGAATTGCGCGGCCTTCACCGCGGTCGACACGGCCGAGGAGAAGGAGGCGGAGGCTCTAGCCGTCAACGGCAAGGGTGCGGGTGTCCTGGCCAGGGGGTGCGCCGAGACGGGGGCCCGCCTGGTCCACATTTCGACGGACTACGTCTTCCCCGGAGACGCCGCCGAACCCTATGCCGAGGACTCTCCACGCGACCCGCGGAACGCCTACGGCCGGACGAAGGCCGCTGGGGAACTAGCCATCCTCGACTCCGGAGCCGATTCGTTGATCGTTCGAACCTCGTGGCTGTATGGGGCCAATGGAACCTGCTTCCCCAAGACCATCGCACGCGTGGCTCGGGAACGGGGATCGGTCGAGGTCGTCGACGATCAGGTGGGGCAGCCGACTTGGACAGTGGATCTGGCCGACCTTGTCCTTCGCCTGATCGAGGCTGACGCCCCGACGGGCATCTACCATGGGACGTCCACCGGACAGACCTCCTGGTATGGCTTCGCGCGCGAGGTTGCCGCGTCGGCGGGTCTCGGGGATGTCGTCGTCCCGTGCGACTCCTCGGCCTTCCCCCGCCCCGCGCCCCGACCCGCCTATTCTGTCCTCTCCCATGCCTCGCTCGAGAGAATCGGAATGGCCCCCATCGGCCCGTGGCTCGAGAGGTGGCAGGCCGCCGCATCCGCCGTACTCGGTGATGCTTCCTAGGCTTCGACCTGGTCGAGCAGGCGACGAAGGTAGGCTCCGTAGGCGGACTTGGCAAGCCCTTCCGCCCGTACCCTGAGGTCATCGTCACTGAGGAATCCCCGACGCCAAGAGACCTCTTCTGGGGATCCGATGCTCAAGCCCTGCCGATGTTCGACCGTCTGGACGAATTGGGCGGCGTCGATCAAGGAATCGAAGGTCCCCGTATCCAGCCAGGCCGTTCCCCTGGGAAGCACCTCGACCCTGAGCCTGCCCTCCGTGAGGTAGTGACGGTTGACGTCCGTGATCTCGTATTCGCCCCTGGCGGAGGGCTTGAGGTTCCGCGCGATCTCGACGACATCGTTGTCGTAGAAGTACAAGCCGGGGACGGCGAAATTCGAGCGAGGTTTCGTGGGCTTCTCCTCGAGGGAGATCGCCTTGCCGGACCCATCGAACTCGACCACCCCATACGAGGTCGGGTCGGCGACCCTGTAAGCGAACACTACCGCCCCTTCGATGGTGGCGAATCGGTCAAGGGTCTGTCCGAGCCCAGGCCCATAGAAGATGTTGTCCCCGAGGATGAGGGCGGTCGCGTCGGACCCGATGAAGTCCGCTCCGACCGTAAACGCCTGGGCGAGCCCTTTGGGCTCTGGCTGCACCTTGTAAGTGATGGAGATCCCGTATTGCGAGCCGTCCCCGAGTAGCCTCTGGAACGCCTCGGATTCGTGGAGGGTCGTGATCACGAGCACATCCCTGATCCCGGAGAGGATGAGGGTCGAGAGAGGATAGTAGATCATCGGCTTGTCGTACACCGGGACCAACTGCTTGCTGACCCCTAGGGTGACCGGATGAAGCCGCGTGCCGGACCCGCCGGCCAGGATGATGCCCCGCATCCGGCTAGTCTGCCCTAGCCCGACGTGCCGCCGCCACCTCCACGCCTTGCCGCGTTCGAAGACCAATCCTGAGCATGACCCGAAGGGGCGCCCGATACCACCCTGGATATGTGAGGGAGACGTATCGCGCAACCGAGGCGTGGTGGGCGCGAATCATCGGAACCGGGTCCGAGCGCCACGTGTGACCGCCGAGATGTGCAACGGTCGCCTCCGGTATCCAGCGGTTCAAATACCCTGCCTTGCCGAGCCGTTTCCCCAGATCGACGTCCTCCATGAACATGAAGAATCCCTCATCGAATCCTTCGACTGCTTCGAATGCCTCTCGCCTGACGACGAGGCACGAACCGGACAACCAACCTACGTCCTGCGGACCACCCGTTGGATCCATCCCTCGCCGGTACCGTCTGGTCCAGGGATTTCCACGCCAGAACCGACCCAGCACCGCGTGTCCGATCCCCATTCCGAGCGAGGGCAGGGGCCGGGCCGAAGGGTATATCGTTCCGTCCGGTTCGTGGATGAGTGGTCCTACCGCACCGATCGCCTCATTCAAGTCTCCGGCCGCTACCAAGGTTTCGAGCGCACCAATCTCGAACTCGATATCGGCGTTGCAGATCGCTATCCAGGGGGCTGACCCAAAGCTCGATCCGGCATTTGCGGCCGTGCCGTACCCCTGGTTAGAAGGCATTGCGTGGAAGGAGACCCCCCGTTGAGAGGCGACCTTACGGGCGGTGGGTTCCGATGACGCCGAATCGGCGATTATGACCGATGCGACGACCGTACCGGCGAGATCCACCGAATCGAGGAAGACCTCTAGGGTGCCTTGCGGGTTGTAGGTCACCACGACAATGTCAACCTCGTGGGACGATCCAGAAGACTGCGCCATAGTCTCAGCGGCCATAGTCTCAAAGCGTAGGGGAGGAGTCACAGGGCGACTACCCGTGACGTTACAACTATGGTCCTGCCATGGGTTTTCAACTGGACCGTTTGTAGAGATTAGATGGTGCGCGAGGGGGGAGTTGAACCCCCACGCCCTTTCGGGCACACGGACCTGAACCGTGCGCGTCTGCCAATTCCGCCACTCGCGCGCGCCGCACGACTCTAACACGGAAGGCGCGCCCGATACGATTCGTCTATGGGACTCTTCAATCGCTTTGAACGAGGGGTCGAAAGCGCAATGTCTACCGCTTTCGCCAAGACCTTTCGCTCCAGCGTAAAACCCGTTGAATTGGCAGCCGCCCTTCGAAAGGAGGCGGATAGCCGGGCGGCCAATGTCGACCTCAATCGGACCGTCGTTCCCAATGAGTACGACATCCGACTGAGTCCGGCCGACCACGCCTCGGTGGTCGCGTGGGGGGAGGAAGCCTTACGGCACGAGTTCGAGGATGCCCTCCACGATCATGCCACCTTTCAACGGTACGCCTTCGTCGGTGCCGTCCTCGTTCGTTTCTTCCTAGATGAGTCCCTGCCGACCGGACGTTTTGTCGTGGCCTCACGATCCAGCCGTGGTCCAGCGGCCCCAGCCGGTTCGATGAGCCAGAGTTCTCGCCACCCACTTATCGACATCGGAGGACATCGGTACCACCTCACAGGAGAAGTCACAATCATCGGACGGGGGGGTGAGGCCGACATCGTCGTGCCCGACACTGGAATCAGTCGTCAGCACATCAAGCTTGAGGTAACCGAGTTTGGGACCATCCTCACCGATCTCGGATCGACTAATGGAACTTTCGTCGAGGACGAGCGGGTCAAAGAGGTCACCCTCCTCGACGGAAACGCCATCACCCTCGGCCGAACAACGATCATGTACTGGGATGGGCTTCCCGCCGAAGGTGACGCGTGACATGAGCCAACTGTCGCTGACCCTCGCTCGTTTGGGATTCCTGGTCCTGCTGTGGTCCCTCGTCCTGATGGCGGTAGCCGTTCTCCGCGCCGACATCTATGGAACACGGGTGACTAGGCGGGGACGGGGCCTTGTCCCCAGAGGTCGCGACCGTGACAAGACGATGGTTGCCCCGACTAGAAAGAGCACCGGTGTCAAGTCCGCTGGAGGCCATGTCGCCGAAGAGGGGAAGCGCCGCCTGCACCTTGCGGTTACCCAGGGTCCCCTCGAAGGCACCACGATCCCCTTGGGCGAGGCTCCCGTCACGATCGGTCGGGCACCCACCTCCACCATTGTGATCGACGACGACTACTGCTCCGCCCGCCATGCACGGGTCTATCGTGAGGGCAAGGCCTGGTGGATCGAGGATCTTGGATCGACGAACGGCACCTTCATTGATGGCGCCAGGCTGTATGACCCCATCGAGGCCGAACCCGGCCTGAGGATTAGTCTCGGGGCAACCGAAGTGGAGGTGAGGGCGTAACGATGTTCCTGAGTTTCTCCTTCGCCGCACGGTCCGACGTCGGCCTCCTTCGAAGCACCAACCAGGATTCCGCATATGCGGGGCCTCACCTCCTGGCCGTGGCTGACGGAATGGGGGGTGCTGCCGGGGGAGACATCGCCTCCTCCATTGCTGTCGGTACCCTGGCGGGCCTCGACGATGAGGCTATCGGCCAGGACGATGCTCTCGAGGCACTGAAGGATGCAATCGCCCAAGCGCATACAGAGATCGTGGCCCGCGCCCACAATGACCCCGAACTAAGCGGCCTCGGCACAACGGTGACCGCCCTTCTTAGAGCAGGCAACACCATCGCCATGGCTCATATCGGCGACTCCCGAGCATATCTGCTTCGCGACGGCACTCTCGATCAGGTGACAAACGACCACTCCTTTGTCCAGCATCTGGTCGACACCGGTCGGCTCAGTGCTGCCGACGCGGAGAACCACCCCAAACGATCTATGCTCCTCCGAGTGCTCGGAGACATCGACGCGGATGTGCCCGTAGACATCTCGGCTAGGGAGATTCGAAAGGGTGACCGCTGGCTTCTCTGCACCGATGGACTGAGCTCTATCGTCAGTCGCCCCACACTGGCAAAGATCCTTGAGGGTGTCCCCGATGTCGCGGAGTGCGCCAATCAACTTATGGCCCTCGCCCTAACTGGCGGTGCTCCAGACAACGTCACCTGCATCGTCGCTGATGTCGTCGATATCGACAAGTCGGCTCGATCCTCTACTCCTTCGGCGGCCGCCCAGGTGGTCGGATCCGCTTCGTCGGGAGACGACAGGGAGACCCCCTCCGCAGCACGTGAACGCGCCGCAAAGTCCCCGGCTACGAAAGCCGCAGACCTTGCCGGGCCTCCTTCGACGGACGAGAAGGCTCCGTCGCTTCCCGTCCGATGGCTCCACGCCCGGCCGTGGGCGCTCCCTGTGTTCGCCCTCTTCGCTGTGTTCATTGGAAGTGTTTCTGCCTACGCCTGGACCCAAAGTCAGTACTACGTCGGGGAACACAACGGCGAGATCGCCATCTACCGCGGGATTCCTCAGAGCCTTGGCCCCATCAGCCTCTCCGGCCTAGTTACGGACGATACCGGCCTCAGCCTTGACGACCTCGAACCTTTCGAGCAGGAGACTATCCGCGATACCATCCGCAGCCCCTCCCTAGAGGAGGCCTGGGAAGTCATCCGTGACCTCGGGGGCTCCCACTAGTGGCGACCATCGCCGATCTACGAGTCTCAAGCAGTCGCCGAACGGAGGCCGTTCTTCTCGCCCTTGCCGTCCTCCTCGTCGTTTCCGCCTACGTTCTTGTCGGACTTGGGGCAACCGGGGGCCTACCCCCGGATGTCTACCTCTTCGCCGTAGGCACCATCGGCGTTGCCCTTGGGGCGCACCTGGTGCTCCGTCGGTGGGCCTCCGCCGCGGATCCGGTCATACTTCCCGTGACGTTGACCCTTAACGGGCTCGGGTTGGCAATGATCTACCGCCTTGATCTGGCTCGTGAAGGAACATCGACCCCCACCTCCTTTGCTTCGCGTCAGTTGATCTGGACCATCATCGCGATCGCGGTGGCCGTCACCGTCGTGGCCCTGCTCAAGGACCATCGGTTGATTCGGCGATTCACCTACACGGCCATGGTGGTCGGTCTCGGGCTCCTCCTTCTCCCTCTGCTACCGGGGCTCGGAGTGGAACGCCGCGGTGCCCGTCTATGGATCGATATTGCTGGAGTCTCTTTTCAACCGGCGGAGATGGCCAAGATCGCGCTTGCCATCTTTTTCGCTGGCTACCTAGTCGCCAACCGTCACTCGCTTGCCCTCGCTGGGCCGAAGCTTCTTGGCATACGTTTTCCGCGGGCTCGGGATCTTGGACCCTTGCTCCTTGCTTGGGCTGCGTCCCTCGCGGTTCTCATCTACCAACGAGACCTTGGCACGTCCCTGCTCTTCTTTGGTTTATTCCTTGCGATGCTGTACGTCGCTACGGCACGGCTGAGTTGGGTCCTCCTGGGCTGTGGTCTCTTCGTAGCAGGTGCGGTCGTTGCGGGAATGGCGTACTCCCACGTCGCGAGTCGATACGACATTTGGCTCCATGCCCTTGATCCCGAGGTCTACGCGCGAGCTCCCGGGGGATCCGAACAACTCGTCCGTGGGCTTTTCGGGCTTGCGAGCGGTGGCCTCTTTGGGACGGGTCTAGGCGAGGGCATGCCGGCACAGGTCCCCTTCGCGGAGTCCGATTTCATCGTCGCCTCTCTCGGAGAGGAACTCGGGCTGACGGGGCTGATGGCGATCCTCTGCCTCTACGTCATCCTTGTTCAACGGGCGCTTCGCACCGCCATCGGCGTTCGGGACGGTTTTGGAAAGTTACTAGCGGCCGGACTCGGATTCTCCATGGCCCTTCAGGTCTTTGTCGTGGTCGGCGGGGTGACCCGTGTCATCCCATTGACCGGGCTGAGCATACCCTACCTCGCATATGGTGGCTCCTCCCTCCTTTCCAACTGGCTGGTGGCTGCCCTTCTGCTACGGATCTCCGATGGCGCCAGGCGAGCAGAGGCCCTCAAACCATGAACCCCTCCATTCGTCGGCTGTCCGTGCTCACGTTCGCCATGTTCCTCGTCCTCATGCTGGCGGCGACATGGATCCAGTTCGTCGAGGCCGACTCCCTCAACGCCGACTCACGGAATCATCGAACCCTGTACAGGGAGTACGGAACGTTCCGTGGTCCAATCGTCGTTGACGGTGAGGCCATCGTGTTCTCCGTTCCAGTCGACGACAATTTCAACTACCAGCGAACGTATGTGGATGGTTCCCTATATGCCCCTGTCACCGGCTACTACTCCGTCGTATACGGACGTACCGGCATCGAACAGGCGGAGAACTCCCTGCTCAATGGCAGTGCCGATGCCCTCTTCTGGTCTCGGCTGGGGGATCTTCTCTCCGGCAAAGAACAGCAGGGTGCCTCGATCGAACTCACGCTTCGCTCATCCCTTCAACGGGTGGCATCGGACGCCCTCGGCGATCAGAAAGGGGCGGTCGTCGCCCTCGATCCCCGAACCGGCGAGATCCTGGCAATGGTGTCCAGCCCGAGCTACGATCCGACGATTCTCGCAGGGCATAGCACCGCCACCGTTGTCGAAGCGTACGAAGGTCTTGACACCGATCAGAATCGGCCGCTGATCAATCGTGCCATCGCGGGTGACACCTATCCCCCTGGTTCGCTATTCAAGCTGGTAACCGCCTCCGCAGCACTTGAAGCGGGCATGACCCCAGAGAGCGTCGTCTTTGCCCCAACCGAACTCGATCTCCCCCTGACCGAAACCACCATTCACAACTATGGGGGATACGCCTGCGACACAACGGACATGACGACCCTCTCCCTAGCCCTACAAAAGTCCTGCAATACCCCCTTCGCCAACCTTGGAATTACCCTCGGCTGGGGTCCCATCGAACGGAAGGCCCGTGAATTCGGGTGGGGTGACGAACTCTCCCTTCCCCTTCCGGTGACGGCATCAAAGCTTCCCGAGGACCCAGACGAGCCCGAAAGCGCCATGTCTGCCATCGGCCAATTCGACGTACGAGCCACGCCAATGCAGATGGCGATGATCGGGGCGGCCATAGCAAACGATGGGGTGCTGATGCGCCCCTATCTCGTCGCGCGGGCGAAGGACTCGTCACTACGAATCCTCAAGACGGCTCAGCCATCCGTCCTATCGACCCCGTTGAGCGTCGAGGATGCAGGATTCTTGACCGACATGATGGTGGGCGTGGTAGAACTTGGCACCGGAACGTCCGCGCAGATTTCTGGAGTGGCCGTTGCCGGAAAGACGGGTACCGCTGAGTCGGGTGACGGCACACCACCAGAAGCCTGGTTCTTGGGATTCGCTCCAGCCGACGATCCGGTCATCGTCGTGGTGGTCCTTGTCGAGAATGGCGGTGACTTGGGTGATGAGGCCACGGGGGGCAGGCTCGCCGCGCCAATCGCTCGCTCCGTGATCGAGGAGGCTCTCCGCCTCGAGGCGGAGAGGAAAGGGTCGGGACTCGGATGATCGCTATCGGTTCCGTGCTCGATGGGCGCTATCGCCTTCTTTCGCTCCTGGCAATTGGAGGGATGGGTCAGGTATGGCGCGGCCATGATGACGAACTCGATCTTCAGGTGGCCATCAAGGTCCTCAAAGAGGACGCCGGCGATAACGCGGTGTTTCTCAAGCGGTTCGAGATCGAGGCCAGGAACGCGGCTCGCCTTGCCCATCGCAACATCTGTCAGGTCTTCGATTACGGATCCTTCGAGGGCAATGCCTACATGGTGATGGAGCTCGTCGAGGGGGAATCACTCGCAGACATCCTCGACCGGGAGGTCTTCCTGGATGAACGCCGACTCGTGGCCATCCTCATCCATACCTGTCGTGGACTCCAGGTCGCTCATGACGCGGGGATCATCCATCGGGATGTCAAGCCGGGGAACCTGCTGCTCCAGCCGGATGACCTGGTGAAGATCACCGATTTCGGCGTTTCCCGTGCCAGGGATCAGACGACCCTTACACAGACGGGCATGGTCATGGGCACGGCCCAGTACCTTGCCCCCGAACTTGCTCTTGGTAAACCCGCAACCCCACAGTCCGATCTCTACGCCCTGGGGATCATCGCCTTCGAGGCCCTGGTTGGAAAGCGTCCCTTCACGGCCCAAACCCCTGTCGAAATCGCCATCGCTCAGGTGAACGATCCCGTGCCCGCACTTCCAGATGTCATCGCCCCCGGACTGGCGGCATTGGTCCTCGACCTCCTGGACAAGAATCCCAAACATCGACCGGCATCGGCGGGTCGGCTTGCGGCTCATCTTGGAAATCTACGGTTGCCCTCCGCGACGGAACGACGACTCAGAGAGAGGCCCCCTCCCCAGTCGATCGCACCGCATCATCGGGGAGGGGCTCCGGTACGCGCCATGCCCCCGACGATTCCTCCGAAGGATCGTCGGCCAAGACCGGATGGTGAAAGTCACGGCTAGCCACCCATGGGATGCGAGAATGGGGCACGGTAGTGAGACTCAGACGACGGGAATGGGATGACTGAAGGAAGCGCGATGTTTGCCAATCGGTACCAGATTGGCGAACTCATCGGCCGTGGTGGCATGGCCGAGGTTCACATCGGGTACGACACGCGACTCGGTCGGAGCGTTGCGATCAAGATCCTGCGTCCCGATCTCGCCCGCGACCCCTCTTTTCAGACCCGCTTTCGGCGCGAGGCACAGGCTGCCGCGGGTCTCAACCATCCGGCCATCGTGGCCGTCTACGATACGGGCGAAGAGACGGTCGTGTCTCCGACGGGTGAGCGCCATGTCGTTCCCTTCATCGTCATGGAGTACGTCGAGGGCCACACGGTTCGCGACATCCTCAAAGAAGGAGCAGCCGCTCCTATCGACGAGGCCGTCGAGATCCTCGCGGGGGTCCTGACCGGCCTTGAGTACGCGCACGCCGCTGGCCTCGTTCACCGTGACATCAAGCCCGCAAATATCATGTTGACTCCGACGGGCGCGGTCAAGGTTATGGACTTCGGCATCGCTCGAGCCCTCGCCGACGTGGGCCAAACCATGACTCAGGCTCAGTCCGTCATCGGAACGGCCCAATACCTTTCCCCCGAGCAGGCTCGCGGCGAGGAGGTTGACGCTCGATCGGACCTATACTCCGCCGGATGTGTATTGTTCGAGCTGTTATGCGGGAGGCCTCCCTTTGTCGGAGACTCCCCCGTATCGGTCGCCTACCAGCACGTACGCGAGGCCCCTTCACGGCCTTCGGAATTGGCGCCAGACGTGCCACCGGCCCTTGACCAGATCGTCTTGCGCTCCCTCGCGAAGGATCGGGCCCAGCGGTACTCCTCGGCCCATGAATTCCTTGGCGACCTGAACGCCTTCATGTCGAATCGCCCCCTGTCTCCCACAACGGGCCAATTTCCCGTCGGTTCGGCGAGCACCGGAACCGGAGCGACCGCCGTTCTTGCCGCCACCAGCGCAAATCCTGGCGCTGCGAAGGCGACGCCGGGTGCCGGCGGGGCGAGCACCTCGGGCACGGGGATTCCTGGTGCCGTGGACCCCCTAGACGAATACGTCGAAGTCAACGAGCGAGGTCGAAGGATCCGCCACATCCTCCTTCTCGTCGCCACGGTCAGTGCCGCGGTACTCGCGGTGATCGGCCTCTTCACCCTCGCTAGTCCCTCGGGTGGGGACGCCACCGCAACCGTGACAGTGCCGAACGTCGTGGGCAAGGCTCAGAGCGATGCCCTCGACACCCTTGAACAGTTTGGCCTGCAGGGCTCGGTTGAGGGAGAGGTGAACACGGAGGTCGAACCGGGGCTTGTCATCCGTACCTCGCCCACCGAAGGTACCCAGGTCGAAAAGGGTTCGATCGTCACGGTCATCGTTTCTGTCGATGCGAACCAACTGATGGTTCCAGATGTCCGCGGCCTGAGCGTCACCGAAGCCACGACCATTCTCGAAGACTCCGGCCTCTCCGTCGGCGACACGACACTAGTAGATGGCGATACGGCCATCGCGGAGGGTTTCGTTGCCGGCACGGACCCAGGGAAGGGTCTGCCCGTCGACAGCGGAGCCGTGATCGCTCTGAAGGTCTCAAGCGGGAAGATCCTCCTTCAGGACCTCACGGGTCGAACCAAGGAACAGGCTGTCGCCTACCTTGAAGCCCTCCTCCTGTTCCCCCAGATTGAGGAGGTCCAAAACGATGGTGCCCTTCCAGGCACCGTCATCGGACAGGATCCTCCAATCGGTTTGGTCCCCTTTGGATCGGGAGTGATCCTCCGGATCGCGATCCCCGTCGTCATGGTGACGGTCCCGGATGTGGTCGGTGATCCCGAGACGTCGGCCATCGCTCAGATAAGGCAGGCCCTCCTCGACACCAATGTCACACGGGTGTATTCGACAACCGTCACCGAGGGACTGGTCATCTCCCAGAGCCCTGCGGCATCCTCCTCGCAACCCGAGGGAACAATTGTCACGCTCACGGTCTCTCTGGGACCTGAGCCTCCTTCTAGTCCCACGCCGATTTAGTCGCCATGACCCGAATGGTCGTCATCGGTGGGGGCCCAGTTGGCCTCGCGACGGCCACGCTTCTCGCTCGTGGCGGTCTCGAGGTCATCCTGCTCGAGCGGCATAAGGTCGTGGGGGGTCGTACCGCACCGCTTTCTTCGCGAAAACACTCCTTCGATCCTTCGCCCTGGTTCCTTTCGCCGGAAGCATACGAAGACTTCTTCGCCCTGGTCGAACGAAGGATGGACGACTACCTCGATCTCATCGAGCCAGACCTACGTTTTCGGGCCTTCTTCGAAAAAGGACTCGACTCTCCTGCGGAGATTCTCGACCTCAATGCTGATGCTCAGACAAACTGGGGCCTCCTCGAGGAGGTACACGCCGGCGACGGCGAAGCGGCCCGTCGGCTGATCTTGAAGGCAGCCCGAGAGAACCAGTTGATCCGGGAGCGATTGGAATTCTCGCCCTCCAGTGGCGTCCTCTCCCCCCTACGTCCGACCTCCGTTCGTCACCTCACCTGGTTTGCGAGGAGGCTTCTCAGAAGCCTGGGGGGCGTAGTCGCCAGGAAGATCCATCATCCCCATATCCGGAGGTTGCTGGAGTTTCCCTCCCTGAATCTCACCGGATCCCCAATGACGACACCAGCGGCCTACACCCCCCTCTGCTATCACCACCTCGGTGGAGCGGTTCGTCACCCGCGGGGAGGCTTCGGTGCGGTTATCGCTGCGCTCGAACAAATCGCCCAAGAAGAGGGTGTCGACATCCGGACCGAGAACGACGTCGCCCGCATTCTTGTCGATCCGGAATCTCGGCTCGCCGGTGGGGTCGTTCTGCGAACGGGAGAGGTGATTCCCGCCGACCTAATCGTGTCGTGTGTCGACCTCCATCACACGGAAACCTCACTTCTGCCCGAGGAGTTTTCCTTCTATCCGGAATCGTCCTGGGGCCGAATCAAGGCCTCTCCATCAGCGCTCATCGTCACCGTCGGGGTGAAGAAGCGCCTCCCCCAACTCGCTCACCACAACCTCTTCTTTCCCCAAAACTGGAAGCGCCTCCTTTCGCGTCTCGAATCGACTCCGGTCGACGATCCCTTTGCATCGGAATTCCTCTATGTCGGGAGACCCACAGCTACGGATCGCTCGATGGCTCCCAAGGGAAAGGAGTCACTCATCCTCATCACTCCGCTTCCCCCCGACCCCTCGCTCGGGGGCACGGATGAGAGCAGGCACGCCCTTGAAGACCTTGCTATGCAACTCCTCGCCCAGGTGGGGACCCTTGCGGGAATACCCGACCTCACCGAGCGGTCACAGGTTTTCGAGATCGTGACGCCTGCGGACCTTGTTCGTGAACACTCGGCCTGGAGAGGCTCGGTCTTCGGTCTCGCCCCGACCCTTCGAGGGGTGGCTCTTCGCCACCCAAGGGATACCTCGCGCCGGGTTCGGAATCTTCTGTATGCCGGATCATCGATGCTCCCCGGGGTCGGTATTCCCGGAGCCTTCGCATCGGCCGAAGTCGTCGCCAAATCCCTACTTGGGCAGAAAGATCCTGCTCCCCTTCTCGCACCGATCGAGCGCGGCTTCCTTCACGCGACGCGTCGAACGGATGTCCTCGGTGAGTTGCTGAAGGCCCCGACCGCGGAAGAATCCCCCTAGGGGTCCTAATCTCGCACGAGGGGTGAGAGCCCTCTCGATCGCTCCTCGGGATCGCCAAGCCCACACACCTCAAGCCAGTTGGCGAGCAGGCGATGGCCCTGATCGGTCAGGACCGACTCCGGATGGAACTGCACGCCGTGCAGGGGAAGGGTCCTGTGACTCAACGCCATTACTACTCCAGATTGCGTCTTTGCGGTTACTTCAAGGATCTCGGGAACGGTCTCGGGTTCGACCGCCAAGGAATGGTATCGGGTTGCGGTGAAGGGGCTCGGCAGGCCAGCCAAGACCGTCGCTCCGTCGTGGTAGACCTCAGAGGTCTTTCCGTGGAGAAGTTCGGGGGCATGTGACACGGTGGCTCCAAAGACCTCTCCAAATGCCTGATGCCCGAGGCACACGCCAAGCATGGGGGTGGCCGTCTCTGAGCAACGAAGGATGATCTCTTTCGATGTGCCCGCCTCCGATGGCTTCCCGGGCCCTGGCGAGACCAGTACACCGTCATACCCCTCAACGTCCCCAATTGCGGTCGTGATGTCATTCCTGACCACGGTCGTCTCCGCTCCCATCTGTCTTAGGTATCCGACGATGGTGTACACGAAGGAGTCGTAGTTGTCGACAACGAGGATGCGGGTCATCGCACTACACTCCCACGGTCTGCTGCTGAAACGGAAGAATGGGGGCAAGCCAGGGAAACACCCAGAGGAAGAGGACCATGATCGCTCCGGTAACTAGAAGGACCGCAATCGATACCCTGACCCAGAGTTTCCCCGGGAGATGCCGCCACATCCACCCGTACATCAGTTCACGGCTCCTATCGAGATCCCGCCCGCACCCTCGAGTGCCTGCGACCTAGAGGGCACGATCTCCGGTGGATAGCCCGCCGAGGCGGGCGCCCAGTAGTCCAGAATGCCGTAGACAACGTACCTCTGCCGAGCCGACAGTCTCGGATGGCACGTCGTCAGGGTGATGTAGCGCCCGTCAGCCTCTGCGGACTCGTCACCCGGTACCGGCGCTATCGCCGCCGAGAATGAAGGCCAAACGATATGCACTTCCACTACGAGGTAGACATACCACGCTGACTCCGTTCTAACGACGATGGCATCACCGATGACCAGTTCTTCGATCCGATCGAAGGGCTTGCCGAAGGTCGTCCGATGCCCGGCCACGGCGAAATTCCCCCATCCCCCCGGAAGGGCGGTACCAGGGTAGTGGCCAATCCCCAGCCGATCCAAGACACTGCGACGCCCGACTCCCTCGCTGATGGGCCGAACGTAGTTTTCCCCCCATCGAGGTACATATATCGCGGCAAAAGACTCCTCATTACCCGGGATCTCCTCAACCGGGGGGGTGCTTTCGAACTCCATTTGATCGAAAGGGATGATGGGATAGGCCGACAGGCCGTCAAGTGCCGTCGCTAAATCGTCTCCTATCAAGACTGGAATCGCCGGAATCTCCCAACCAAGATTCTCTACGATGTCCCGTTGATGCCGGGTCCCTATGATGTCGGTCCACCACAACTCCCACACGACGAAGAGCCCCACCACGATGCCGAGCGTCAGCAACACCTCCCCCATCGCGCCGATTGCCTTTCCCAAGACGCGGCGCCGGTTTGCCCCGGTGGCCGAACCAGGCGAGGCTGTATCCTCTTCCATGATCTCCATAGGCTAGTCGATACGATCCGACCGACCTGCGCGTTCCGATCCGATCGCTAGGCTATGTTCGATGGAGACTTGAGTCCCATTAAAAAGGAGTGTAACCGTGGCAGTGTCGAAGAAGAGAAAAGCGACCGCGTACAAGCCGCCGCGTCGTGCAGGTAAGGACCAGAAGAACCCCTCGTGGTACGCCCCGACCATGCTGGCGTTCTACCTCGTCGGCATCATTTGGATTCTCGTTGCCTATATCTCAGAGGCTGCCTACCCGCTACCGATTGGAAACGGCAACCTACTCGTGGGGTTTGGATTCTTCACTCTGGGCTTCCTCATGACGACAAGGTGGAAGTAGGAGGTCGACGGGTTATCCCCACAGTTGTCCACAGCCGGGGATAACTACACCGATGTGATTATCGGCGCCGAGCACCGGATCGACGTTGTTTGAGATTCTCAAGTCTCACGATGATGAACGCACTCGCCGCCCCAGTGATCGCACCCCCGAGGTGTCCTTCCCAGGAAAGACCCGGAATGAAGAATCCCAGCACCAACCACAAGCCTCCGAGCACCATCACATCAACCGCCGGATGCTTGAGGACCAGGCTGAGCACCACGAACGCGGCGAGTATCCCGAAGATGGCTCCCGAGGCTCCTGCGTGGAGCGAATGGGGTGCACCAAGCGCAACGATCATCCCTCCCCCCCCGAGCAGGGACAACCCATACACCAGCGCGAACCTCAAACGCCCAAGAAGAGACTCGACCACCATTCCGAACTGGAAGAGGGCAAACATGTTGAGCGCAATATGGGTAAGGGAAAAGTGGGCGAAACCGGATGTGACCAATCTCCATGGCTCGGAGCCCACCTCTCCCGGAATGAGTCCCAACTGATTGACCCACCCCTGTTCCCCCACCGCATAACCCAACACAAAGACGGCCACATTGAGGCCGATGAGGATGAAGGTGACGACCGGTCGTACCCTCCGGCTGGGCAACCCCAGGGCCGACCTAACGGGTCTTTGCGCAGAACGTGCGGCACGCACACAGTCAAGGCAGTGAATACCGACGGCGGCGGAGCGTTGACACTCGGGGCAGGCGGGCCGTCCACACCGTTGACACCGGACGTACGACACCACCCTTGGGTGCCGGGGGCAGGTTGGCTCGGGTTCCATGAGACCTCAGGATTCGTCGATCACTTCGCTTGAGCGGACTAGGAGATCGTCACGCTCGTGATCACGACGTCCTCAACCGGGCGGTCTTGCCGATCCGTCGGGACTTTCGCGATCGTATCCACCACTCTCTTCGATTCATCATCGGCGACCCGCCCAAAGATGGTATGGGCTCCGGTGAGATGTGGGGTCGGCGCAACGGTGATGAAGAACTGCGACCCGTTGGTCCCCGACGGCTGCCCCGTCACCGGATGGGGTCGTTTTCCCGAATTGGCCATGGCAAGCAGGTACGGCTCCGAGAATCGAAGTTCTGAATGAATCTCGTCGTCAAAGGCATACCCCGGCCCCCCCGTGCCTATCCCCTGGGGGCATCCACCCTGGATCATGAATCCGGGGATGATCCGGTGGAAGACCAGGTTGTCATAGAACGGTTCGTGTTTGTTCTCCCTCGTGACCGTATCCCGCCATTCCTTCTCACCCGTTGCGAGACCCGTGAAATTTGCGACCGTCTTGGGAGCGTGATTCTCAAAGAGCTCGATCCGAATCACTCCTGCGGTTGTTTCAATGGTTGCCATCATGGTCGCTATTCTGTCATGGGGTTGGGCTGCGACCCGCTAGATGGCACGATGTAGGGGTGCGGGGATGGCCCGCGGCTGGGAGGTCATGATGTTTGGACGCAAACGGGCTCAACGGCGACGGGCACGGAAACAAACCGAGAAAGTCCTTGCCGATGCTCGCACGGCTGCCGAGGTCGCCCGAAACGCCCTCCGGAATTCCCACAGTGCTGGCGAGGGTCTTACTCCAGGTGACGAAGAGTTGGCCGACGCCGTTCAGGCCGCCATCATGAATTCGATCCTGCCCTTCGCGAAAGCAGTCGGGGAACGCACCATGAAGGACCGCCCGCAACGAGGCGGCTCTGGCGCGATGGCCTTGCTCATCGGCGTAGGAATCGGGGTGGGCGTCGCTGCGTGGGCCAGGCGTGACAACGATGTGGCCCTGGATCTCGCCGAGGACGACGAGTGGGAACTCGCTAGCGCCTCATCGACGCGCGCCTTGAAGGCCGCCATCAACGAGACCCTGGACAGGGCCGATGCGGTGCTCCAACGAGCCGCCCACGAGATGGCACAGACGATCAACTCCGCCGTCGGAACGGTTGCCGATGCGGCGGGTCCCGCCGCCGAACGGGTGACAGACAAACTCAAGGTCGCGCGCAGTCGTGCCACGGAAGAGGTCATCCGCACAATCGATGGAATGGAGGACGTGTGGGGCGACGAACCCGACGACACGTTGAAGCCCGTCGTCAAGCGGGCACCGAAGAAACCCGCCCCGAGAAAGCCTACCGAGGGCAAACCCAAACCCACCGCGGCAACCAAAGGGGCATCCGGCCGCTCTCGCCCCTCGGGGGACCAATAGCGAGCGGCGTCGCTTGCCCATCGAGTGGAGCCTAGGGGACTCGAACCCCTAACCCCCTGCTTGCAAAGCAGGTGCGCTACCACTTGCGCCAAGGCCCCTTACCGTGGCGCGTTCTCGGCGCCTCCCAGGGGCGTCCGGTTCTTGGAATACACCAGCCACTGGTACAGGAGCGCCCCGATGGCGACACCAGCGATCAATACGAGGAACTTCTTCATCGATATCACCCCCTGTGGGCCCGGGAGGACTTGAACCTCCGACCTCTTCGTTATCAGCGAAGCGCTCTAACCGCCTGAGCTACGGGCCCGGTGCGAGTTGCCACGCGGCGTCTGAGAATACCCCACGCCAGCATGGCCACTCAAACCGGACCGTTACTCGTCCGTCAGAGTTATATACACGCCACCGACGAGCTTGACAACCAGGTTATACAGGAACGCTCCGATCGTGGCCAAACCAGTCATCAATATTGAGTTGATCACCGAAAGCAGGATCACCGCAGACATGATCTTGTTCCGGTCGAAAAATTGCAGGAACGTTGTCTCCGACTCTTCACCAAGGATCGTCGTGATCTCTTCGTTTATCGATGAGAAGACGCCCATCTGATTGAGGACGCTCCACACGATAGACGTCGCGATGATGAACATGATTCCCATCGCGATGGAGAGAAGGAAGGCGAGTTTCATGATCGACCACGGGTCAACTATGGTCAGCATCGCCCGAACCCTTCGTGGGCCTCCCTTCCTCTTGAGTTTAGTAGAGGACTCGGATCCGTGATCCGTCTCTGACTTGTTCCGACTTATCAACCGCTTGAATCCTCCGAGGACCCCGCTCTCTTCGGCACTACCCTGTTCAATCGAGCCGGTTGACCCGGACCCTTTCTTGAGGGAGGCACGCACCGGAGTCTCTTGAGACACCCCCCGAGCTCTCGTCGTTGCAGCGCCGGCACCCGAATGCACCGTTCCGCCCTGGGCCGCCGATGCAACCTGACTGGCCTGCGGGTGCGGTGCCGGAGGGGCAACACCGTGCTGCCGAGGCGTTGATGCGTCCTGCTGATTCGCCGCCTGCTGGTTCATCGCCCTCACCTCTTGGTGGTAAGCCGCAGAAGGTTGAGCCCTTGTTGGGTCGATCGGCGCCACATGTCCGCCCTGGGCTTGACCGGGGACCCCGTTCACAGGGTATGCGTATGGCCCCTGGGCTCCAGGGATCACAGGGTTCTCCGCGTTCATCCAGACTCCTTGCTTCTCGCCCGCTTCCGCGCGCGTTCTCCGCCAAGCGTAACCGCTCGGTAGGGAATGGTCACATCGGGTCGGTGTCAACCTCTTCTATCAATTCGCTCTCGATGCCTCTCTCGGCATTTCGGGCGATACCAATGATTCTGTCCCCTTCGTCAGGCTTCGCGAAGATCACTCCCATGGTGTCGCGTCCCATGGGCGGAACCTCCGTTATCGAAGCCCTCATTACCTTGCCACTCTCCATGACAACGAGTACCTCGTCCGATTCGTCCGCGAGAAGCGCTCCCACCAGATCTCCTCGTTGTTCGGCGAGCTTAGCCACCTTGATCCCAAGCCCCCCTCGTCCTTGACTCCTGTACTCATCCATCGTCGTACGCTTGGCGAAACCCCCCTCCGTGACGATGAAGGAGCAGGACCCCTCGCGTACGACGTCCATGGCCAACAACTCGTCGTCGTCGCGAAAACGCATCCCCATCACGCCGGAGGTCGCCCGTCCCATCGGTCTGAGTGCTCCCGCATCCGCGGTGAACCTGATCGATTGGCCCTTTCGGCTAACGAGCATTAGATCGTCCTCGTCAGAAACCAAACGAGCCGACATCACCTCGTCCGTCCCGACCTCTTCCCCGTCTCTTGATCGAAGGTTGATCGCGATGAGCCCACCCTGTCGGTTCGAGTCATACTCCTCAAGCTTGGTCTTCTTCACCTGGCCACGTTTGGTGGCAAGCACCAGAAAGGGCTTGTCTCCGTAGGTCTTGATGTCGAGGACCTGGGCAATAACCTCCCCTGGTTGAAAGGCAAGGAGGTTGGCCACGTGCTGACCCTTGGAATCCCGACTTCCCTCGGGAAGTTCGTAGGCCTTGGCTCGATAGACGCGGCCAAGGTTTGTGAAGAACAGGAGCCAGTGATGAGTCGTCGTCACAAAGAAGTGCTCGACGATGTCGTCGGCCCGCAGGGTTGCTCCACGAACCCCCTTGCCCCCCCGTCGCTGAGAACGATATTGGGAGGACTTGGTTCGCTTGGCATAGCCGCCTCGGGTAATCGTGACGACAATCTCTTCCTCGGCGATGAGGTCTTCAATGCTGGCATCACCGCTGTGTGGCGTGATCACCGTACGTCTCGCATCCCCGTACCGATCAACGATCTCCGATAGCTCAGAAGACACGATCGACCTCTGCCGCTCTTCCGAGGCGAGGATGGCCTCAAACTCCGAGATCTCCGCAACAAGTGAAGCGAAATCGTCCTCGATCTTCTTCCGTTCGAGCGCGGCCAGTCGGCGCAATTGGAGGTTGAGGATCGCGGTCGCCTGCACCTCGTCGATGTCGAGGAGGGCGATTAGGCCTTCGCGGGCCTCCTCGACGGTCGCAGAAGCCCTGATGAGGGCGATCACCTCGTCGATGGCGTCGAGCGCCTTGAGATACCCCCGGAGGATATGAGCCTCGCGTTCGGCCTCCCTCAATCGGAAACGCGTTCGCCGAACGATGACATCGATCTGATGAGTCACCCAGTGGCGCACGAATCCGTCAAGGGTCAGGGTTCGTGGGACCCCATCGACGAGAGCGAGCATGTTCGCTCCAAACGTCTCCTGGAGTTGTGTGTGCTTGTAGAGGTTGTTGAGGACGACCTTTGCCACGGCGTCGCGTTTGAGGACAATGACCAACCGTTGGCCTGTACGGCCAGAAGTCTCATCCCGGATGTCGGCGATGCCGGCGATCCTCCCGTCACGGGTGTGTTCCGCAATCTTGAGGGCGAGGTTATCGGGGTTGACTTGGTAGGGAAGCTGGGAAACGACCAGGCAGGTTCTCCCCTGAATCTCCTCAACCTCAACGACGGCCCGCATCACGATGGAACCTCGGCCGGTGCGATAGGCCTCCCCTATCCCCTCGCTCCCTAGAATCAACGCTCCGGTCGGGAAGTCCGGTCCCTTCACGCGCTCGAGGAGGGCTTCAAGCAACGTCTCTTTCGATGCCTCCGGGTTCTGGAGATACCACTGAACTCCGTCCGCAATCTCTCGGAGGTTGTGGGGTGGGATATTCGTTGCCATTCCTACGGCAATTCCAGCGCTCCCATTGACGAGCAAGTTTGGAAAACGCGCCGGGAGGATCGTTGGTTCTTGGGTTCGCCCATCGTAGTTGTCCTGGAAATCAACCGTGTCCTTGTCGATGTCCCGCACCATCTCCATGGCTAGTGAAGCCATCCGACACTCTGTGTACCGAGGCGCGGCGGCGGGATCGTTGCCGGGCGAGCCAAAGTTCCCTTGGCCGTCGACGAGCGGATAGCGCAGTGACCAGTCTTGGACCAAACGCACGAGGGCGTCATATATCGCGGCATCTCCATGCGGGTGGTACTTTCCCATGACATCACCCACCACGCGCGAACATTTCGAGTGCGCCCGATCCGGGCGGTAGCCCCCATCGACCATGGCATACAGGACCCGTCGATGGACGGGTTTGAGTCCATCACGTACGTCGGGAAGGGCCCGGCCAACGATGACGGACATCGCATAGTCGAGGTAGGACCGCTGCATCTCGACCTGAAGATCGACCGGCTCGATCCTCCCGTGGTTGAAGACCTCAGATGTCAAGGAATCTCACATCCTTTGCGTTGCGCTGGATGAAATTCCGGCGGCTCTCAACATCCTCACCCATGAGGATCGAAAACAACTCGTCAGCAGAGGCCGCGTCGTCGAGCGTGACCTGGAGAAGTGTTCTGGAGTCTGGGTTCATCGTGGTCTGCCAGAGCTCCTGGTGATCCATCTCCCCAAGGCCCTTATAGCGTTGAACGGAGTTCTCCTTGGGAACCCTGCGGCCCGCCTTCTGACCCTCCGTGAGCATGACATCCCGCTCCCGATCCGAGTAGGCATAGCCGGGCTCGGAATTCGACCACTTGATGCGGTAGAGCGGCGGTTGTGCCAGATAGACAAATCCCGCTTCGATCAGAGGACGCATGTATCGGAAGAGGAGGGTGAGGAGAAGCGTTCGGATGTGTTGACCATCCACGTCGGCGTCTGCCATCAGCACGATCTTGTGGTACCGACACTTCGTGAGATCAAAGTCCTCTCCAATGCCCGTGCCGAAGGCGGTGATGAGGGCCTGGACCTCGGCGTTCGACAAGGCGCGATCGAGCCGTGTCTTCTCGACGTTGAGGATCTTTCCTCGAATGGGAAGGATGGCCTGCGTATTCGGATCACGACCCCGTACCGCCGAGCCTCCGGCCGAGTCCCCCTCGACAATGAAGACCTCGGACTCCGCCGGATCTCGGCTCTGGCAATCGCGCAATTTGCCCGGCATGCCGCCCGACTCGAGAAGCCCCTTGCGTCTGGTCGCCTCCCTCGCCTTTCGGGCCGCGATACGGGCGGACGACGCCTGAAGTGCCTTCCTGATGACTTCCTTCGCATCGGTGGGGTGAGAGTCGAGCCAATTGGTTAGCCTCTCCCCCACGACCCTCTGGACGAATACCTTCGCCTCGGTGTTACCGAGCTTCGTTTTGGTCTGACCCTCGAACTGGGGCTCCCTCAGTTTCACGGATATGACGGCCGTCAGGCCCTCGCGTACATCGTCGCCCGTGAGATTTTCGTCCTTCTCCTTGAGGATTCCCTTGTCGCGAGCGTAGCGATTCACGAGCGAGGTCAGGGCCGCCCGAAATCCTTCCTCGTGGGTTCCCCCCTCAGTGGTCGAAATGGTGTTTGCATACGTGAACACGGCCTCGGAGTATCCGTTTGTCCACTGCATTGCCACCTCGACGGAGATCTTCGCCTCGAGGTCTTCTGCCTCAAGAGAGATGATCTCCTGGTGGACGCGATCAACCTTCTTCGTGTCATTGAGGTGCTTGACGTAGTCGATGAGCCCGCCGTCGTATCGGTAGGTCACCAGGCTTGCCTCTGCCTCGTCCTCCTCCGCGACCACATGATCTGCCCGCTCGTCGATGAGGGTGATGGAAAGGCCCTTGTTGAGGAACGCCATCTGCTGGAGGCGGTGACGGAGCGTCTCATAATCGAACACCGTCGTTTCAAAGATTGTTTCGCTTGGCCAGAACGTGATGATAGTTCCGGTATCGCTAGCCTTTTCCCCCTTCGCCAGTTGGGCCACTGGGATTCCTGATAAGAATTCTTGGCGCCAGACACTTCCGTTACGGTGGACCTCGGCCTCAAGCCGCGTTGAGAGGGCGTTGACGACCGAAACCCCCACGCCATGAAGTCCCCCGGAAACGGCGTACCCACTCCCCCCGAATTTGCCGCCAGCGTGCAGGACGGTGAGGACGACCTCGACAGCCGACCGGCCTTCGGACTCGACTATTCCAACAGGAATCCCCCTCCCGTTGTCCACCACCCGAACCCCGCCATCGGCGAGAAGGGTGACGACGATCCTGTCGCAGTGACCCGCGAGCGCCTCGTCGACCGAGTTGTCGACCACCTCATACACGAGGTGATGCAACCCGCGCGCACCCGTGGAGCCGATGTACATACTCGGCCGTTTACGTACGGCCTCAAGCCCCTCGAGCACGGTGATGGATGCGGCCCCGTATTCGGGCACGGGCGCCTTCCCGTCGGTTCCGGCCACTAGAATCGCCCCTCCAAGCGCTTGGCGCGGCCAGATTGGGCACGCGCACTACTACAAGCCATTCTAGTCGGCCCCGGAGCCCGTCTCGCGCTACTCACAGCCACTGCTACATGGCTCGTCCCCCCCAGATTCAGTGCTATCCGTACGTATCTCGCGGCCCCCGGCCTTTGACCGTCCGTTGCCCCCTAATCCACGATCTCGTCGAAGGCCTCTCAATCCTGATGGACGAAACCACCGTGCGTCCGATCTCCTCATTCAGTCGCTGCCGAATGTTCCCAGAGACGACGAGCAGTTGCTCCGCCCATGCCGTCGAGGATGCCCGGAGAATGAGGATTCCCGCGTCGAATGCCACCACATCGCAATGACGTGCGATCTCGTCCCCCACGACCTCCCGCCATCTCCCGGCAACGGAGGCTACCTCAATCTGTTCCTTCCATCCCATGCGATCAATGACGCGGGCAATCTCCCCGCCTACACTCGTTGGTTCTCGTCCCCGTCCATAGGGGGAGGGATCTACACCGCCACCCTGACCCCGGACCGCCCGCTCACGTGCCGCGACCCCCGCTGGTTTGCGAACGGTTCCCCGCCGTCGGGCTCCCGCCCGTGCCCGCTCCATCGCTTCTCTCGCCTGCTGAGCGGCGTCCTTCGCCTTTTCACTCGGCTTATCCACCGGGTGTCACCCGTCCTCCCTCAACCATGAAGACCGCGCCGCCCAGGGCTTGCGGAACATCGGCTCCAACTGCGGCCGTCACGATGACCTGCTGAGCCATGACCGCGCGATGTGCGAGCGCTGCCCTCCGTGTCCCATCCAGCTCGGCAAAAACATCATCAAGGATCAAGACCGGTTCGCCATCTTCACCGGAATCGGGGCCCCCCGACGCGGTGAGCAGCGCATACACGCCGAGACGCAACGCGAGCGCCGCCGACCAGGCTTCCCCGTGACTTGCGAATCCCCGAGCCGGCAACTCGCCTATCGATACAACTAGATCGTCCCGGTGTGGTCCTACCAGGCATACCCCCCGTTCACGTTCACGCGCGCCTTCCCGTGCAATCGCCTCGGCCAAGGCTCCAGCGAGCGCCGCCTCGTCCTCGTGGTTGGAAATCCCGGTGATATCGATCGAAGACCTATATTGGAGGGAACAGGCCGAGTCCTGGGGGGCCACGTCCCCATAGGCTTCGGCAACATGCGGGTGGAGTTTTTCGACGGCGCCTGCCCTGGCCCTAATGATCCGCGCGCCGAGGCGGGCAAGCTTCTCGTTCCATACCTCTAGGGTCGTGCCGTCTGAGCCCTTTCCCCGAAGCGACCTGAGGAGAGCGCCCTTCTGTCGAATGACCCGTTCGCAATCTGCCAAATCCCCCGCTACTTTTGGAATGAGTGCCACGCAAACCTCGTCAAGAAAGTGCCTTCGGCCTGCGGGTTCGCCCTTGACCAAGTCGATGTCTTCCGGCGAGAAGACAACTGTCCGGAGGATTCCGACGATATCCCGTGGCCGCGAGGGGGAAAGGTTGAGTCTTGCGGTATTCGCCCCACCCGAGATGATCGTGATCTCAAGACTCAATTCACGATGTGCTCTTTCGACTGTTCCCCGCACGATTGCTTTGGTGTGTCCCGCCCGTATCAATGGTGCGTCGGTCGCAACCCGGTGGCTCGATTGCGTCCCCAGATACCGGATTGCCTCAATGATGTTGGTCTTGCCGGCACCGTTTCTGCCCAGGAGGATCGTGGTCCCCTTTGGCAGATCAAATTCAAGTTCCCGATACGAGCGGAAGTCGGTAAGGGCAAGCCGACTGAGGCGCATGCCCTAGGCGGATATTCGGATTGGGACCAACAAGTATCGGAACTGCGGCGAAGCGGGTCCGTCCAACTTTTCAACTCCCATGAATTCCACCGGCTTCGTTTCCTGCGTGAAACCCAACCGGACGTAGTCCGTCATCATCGCCGTCAGTCCATCAAGAAGGTAGTGAGGGTTGAACGCCACGGTGATCTCTCCCCCCTCGATCGCGGCTTCAATTGCCTCAGACGCCTGGGCGTCTTCCGTCTGTCCCGCGTCTAGGACGACTTCTCCATCGGCAAACGCCAGCCGAACGGAACTGTTCCGTTCTGCCACCAATGAGACTCGACGTGTTGCGTCAATGAGATCACTTGTCTTGACGAGCGCCGTGATCGGAGATTCTTCAGGGAAGAGCCGCCGAACGGGAGGGTACTCGCCATCCATGAGCAACGACGTCGTCATCAACCCCCCTGCTGCGAATCCCACCAATTTCTTCTCGTCCTCCGTCGATAGGGCAACCTGCACCTCTCCAGAACCAAGGGCTCTAGCCGACTCCACGAGCATCTTTGCTCGGATAAGTGCTACGGCAGACACGTTTGATGAATCAGGTTTCCACGTGAGTTCTCGGAGGGCGAGCCGATACCGATCTGTCGCAAGGAGGGAGATTTTGGATCCCTCGATCTCCAGACGAACACCGGTCAAGATCGGCAACGTCTCGTCTCGTGAAGAGGCGGAACTGACTTGCGTAACCGCCTGAAGAAGATCCGACCCATCAACGATGCCTGATTGAGCTGGAAATTCTGGAAGAACGGGAAACTGGTCTACGGGCATGGTCGCTAGTGTGAATTTACTTGCTCCACAAACCACTATGACTTTCGTTCCTTCGAGACTGAATTCAACAGGTTTGCTCGGCAGGGCATTGGCTATTTCTTTAAGCAGCCTTCCCGAAACCAACGCCGTTCCCTCGGAAACAACCTCTGCAGGAATTTCTCCCTTAGCCGACACTTCATAATCGAAGCTCGACAGTCGTACGGTTCCCGTACGTTCTGCCTCAATCTTGATTCCCGCGAGTACCGGTGTTGGCGGCCGATGAGGAACGGCGCGCGATGTCCACGCTACCGCCTCGTCCAAAACGTCGCGATCGACAGTAAACCTCATGGTCAGCTCCTTCGCTTCACTCACGGACAGACTACGCCAACCGTATCGTTATCGGTCTAGACGACGGAGCGAGACTTGGGGTAGTTGATGACAAGGTTGTTGATGACCTATGAACGCTGATTGATCATGAAGATTAAGGTTAGACAACAGTCGTAGTAGGCAAGACGAAGATGGGGAAAAGACACGAAACCCCAGGTAACTCGAAGGAGGTGAGAAAACAAGGTTGGGGAAGGTGGGAGGAAAGTTGTGGAAAGCCGACGAGAGGGGACACCGAGGGAGGGGGGCTACGAAAATAACACACACGTATTCCCCAGGGAAGGGAAGGTCTTCCACCGAAATTCACAGAGTTATTCACAGGTGTGTAATTCGATTACGGTCCATCAAATACAAACGAGGTACGTACCAAGACCCCGGCGGGCAGGTCTTCGGGTTGCTAGGAACGGGATTGTTGTTTGATGCGTGCGTGGATCTCCGTGACCTGGTTGTACATTTGACGCCGTTGAGTGATCTGGTCCTCTACTTTTTTGACTGCATACATGACGGTTGTGTGATCCTTGCCCCCAAAATGCTCTCCGATCTTAGGCAGGGAGAGGTCTGTAAGTTGACGGCAAAGGTACATCGCAACCTGACGGGCGGTGACATACACCCTTGACCGAGAAGTCCCCGTCAACTCATCTATGGTGATGCCGAAGTATTCAGCTGTCTTTCCGATGATGGTCGCCGCGGTTACTTCGGAATTATCGTCACTGATTAGATCCTTGAGGACCACCTGGGCGAGGCTAAGGTCGACGGGTTGTTTGTTGAGGGCCCCAAAGGCGGTCACCCTGATGAGGGCTCCTTCGAGTTCTCGAATGTTTGTGGTGATATTCGAAGCGATATATCCAAGAACGTCATCGGGTGCCTGGATGGCATTCCCCTGGGCCTTCTTTCGCAGGATGGCGATACGGGTCTCAAGGTCAGGCGCCTGGACATCGGTCATCAAGCCCCACTCGAATCGCGTGCGCATGCGTTCCTCAATGCCGGCAAGGTGGCGGGGGGATACGTCGGAGGTGATGACGACATGTTTGCCGGCGTTGTGAAGGGCGTTGAAGGTGTGGAAGAACTCCTCGAGGGTTTGCTCTTTTCCCTGAAGAAACTGGATGTCGTCGATGAGGAGGATATCCACCTCGCGGTAGTAGCGCTTGAAGGCCGCCTTCCTGTCGTCACGGATGGCGTTGATGAAATCGTTGGTGAACTCTTCAGAGTTGACGTACCGGACCCGAAGCTGCGGCCTGAGTTGCAGGGTGTAGTGGCCGATGGCATGGAGCAGATGGGTCTTGCCTAAGCCAGAAGCGCCGTAGATGAAGAGGGGGTTGTAGGTCTTGCCGGGAGCCTCAGCAACCGCGAGAGCGGCCGCGTGAGCGAACCGGTTGGAGGCTCCGATGACGAAGGTGTCAAAGACGTACCGGGGGTTGAGGTGCGGATCCTCGGATGCGGTGGGTTTCGTGCGCCGCTTACCGGACTTGGCGGGTTCGGGTTCTGAGACGTCCTCGACGACTTCGGGAGGCGTGATGCTGGAGTCGACGGTAACCGCGAAGCGGACGTCTCGGCTGAGGACAGTACGCAAGGCCTTGGTGATCGACTCCCGGAGTTGACTCTCCAGGTGGTTTTTCGTGAATTCCTCAGCGACGGCGAGGAAGACGTTCTCCTCAAGAACCGCAAGGGGTTTGACGAGTCGAAGGAAGGAATGATTCTGGGGGGTCAAGGAGTGGCTCGACCTGAGAAGATCAAGGGTCTTCGACCAGACGATATCAGCTGATTCGTCTGTCTCGGAGATCTCCATCTGTTCACGCCCTCTCTTGTTTTCCACAGGTTTCTCCACACCGGTAGAGTGCTTGTCGCCCATTCGTTATCAATCTAATGGCGTGTCACGGCCTTCCGCCATGGGCCTGTGGGTGGAGCCTAGTACGTTCGGGCGGCTACGCCAACGCCAAGAGAGGGATTTGACGGGCACCGACCGATCACGTACGGTTATCGCGCCGATTCGACCATTCCAACAAGTGGAGTCTTCCGTGACCAAGCGAACGTTCCAACCGAACAACCGACGCCGCGCCAAGGTACATGGATTTAGGCTTCGCATGCGAACCCGCGCCGGACGAGCGATCCTTTCCGCCCGTCGTCGTAGGGGCCGCGAGAGCCTCTCGGCCTAGGTGCTTCCCTCCGCTTCGAGGCTACGAGCGGCACCGGACTGGGCCGCAATGAAGCGGGGTGCAACGGCGAGCCGGACAACAGTCGTGGTGAGAGCAGGCCGCATCGAGGGAGACCGAAGAGTCGCGGGCCTAGCCGTCTCAAGGGCGGTGGGAGGGGCCGTGGTCAGGAACACGATCAAGCGTCGCTTGCGGGCGATCCTTGTGGAGATCCTTCCAGAGCTTCCTCAAGGAACGGGCATTGTTGTCCGAGCCTTGCCTCCCGCTGCGATGGCGTCCTTTGACGCGATAGCGGACGATGTACGGGGGGCGACCTGCTCCGCCCTTCGAAAGGGAACTCGATGAGTATGGTACCTGTGGGGATGTGGCGAATCCGTCGGATTCCCCGCCTAGTGGGCATGGCCCTGGTTTACACCTACCAGAGGACGATCTCGCCCCTCCTCGGGCCCAGATGCCGGTATTATCCGTCGTGTTCGCACTATGGGTACACCGCCATCGAGCGGTACGGCCTCATCAGGGGTTCGGTGCTCGCCGGGTGGCGTATTCTCAGGTGCAACCCGTGGAGCGCCGGAGGCATCGACGATGTCCCGATGATCGGCGATCCGCTATATCGGCGGGCGAAGGAAGCCGGCAAGGGTCGGCGCGAGTGTGCGGTCGCAACGACCGCCGAATGAGATAAGGGGAACACGTGGGTGCACTGTTTGAGTTGCTTTCGAAGGGCGTCGCATTCGTCCTCGTTGGATTCGAGAAGGTCTTTGGATTCTTCGGGATGTCGTCGACCTCAGGGTGGACCTGGGCGCTGTCCATCGTCGGCCTGGTTGTCGCGATCCGGGTCCTCCTCATTCCCCTTTTCGTGCGCCAGATCAAGGCGACTCGTACCCAACAACTCATCGCGCCGGACCTGAAGAAGATCCAACAGAAGTACAAGGGCAAGAAGGACCAGGCCTCGCGGGAGGCGATGAGCCGCGAGACGATGGCCCTCTACTCCAAGCACAAAACGAATCCGTTCGCCTCATGCCTTCCCATCCTCGTGCAGGCCCCGATCTTCTTCGCCCTTTTTCAGGTGCTTCGGAACCACCTCCGTCCGGACAGTGACGGAGTCTTCAATGCGTTTGGTCCCATCACGGCCGACCTGGCCCGGGACGCGTACAACTCCACTATCTACGGGGCACCCATATCTCAGTCCTTCAACTCATCGATGGACTCAGCGGTCAAGGTGGTTGCCGTCGTTCTCATCGTGGCGATGGTGACGACGACCTTCCTGACCCAACGGCAGATCACTCGAAAGAACATGCCTCAGTCGGCCTTGGAGGGGCCCTCGGCATCGGCGACGAAGACCATGATGTACGCGATGCCGTTCATCTTCGTTCTGTCGGGGCCGTTTTTTCCCATCGGGGTGTTGATCTATTGGACGACGAGCAACCTCTGGACCATGGGTCAGCAGTACTACGTGATTCGGCGGAATCCAAACCCGGGATCTGAAGCGGAGAAGGAATTCCTCAAGCGAAAGGCGCTGAAAGCAGCGACGCAGGGGGGCGAGCCGGAATCGGTTCCCGAGGCCATAGTGGAAGAGCGTCCCCGACAACGGCAACAGCCGCAACGCAAGAAGCGCCGACGCAGGTGACTAGGACGGGAGAACGGCCATGAGCGACACAACGGGAAAGACCCGTCTCGATCACGAAGGGGACGAGGCCGCGGATTTCCTCGAGGAGTTTCTCGACATCATCGACATGGATGGCGACATTGACATTTCCGTGGAGGCCGGACGAGCCAAGGTGGCGATCGTGCCTCCAGAAGCGCCGAGCACCGACCTCAAGCGACTCGTCGGTCCCGACGGAGAGGTGCTTGAGGCGCTTCAGGATCTGACGCGTCTGGCGGTTCAGACCGAGACGGGTGAGATGAGTCGTCTGATGCTGGACATCGCGGAGTACCGCGTCGGCCAGAGGATCAGGCTTGAGGAGCTCGGGCGCGAAGCCGTCGCGAAGGTCAAGGCCGACGGCGCCCCGGTCGCCCTGAAGCCGATGAACTCCTTCGAGCGCAAGGTTGTCCATGATGTTGTTCTGGCTGGGGGACTAACGAGCGAGTCCGAGGGCGAGGAACCCGAACGCTACGTTGTCGTTAAGTCGGCCTAACGTTTCACGTGAAACATCACAAAGGAACGACTCGGATATGCGCATCGACGGGGCCTCCGGGATTGACCCCCTGACGGGTGATCCCCGGGTTGCGGCGTTCTTTGGGGAGCGCTTCGAGGCCGTGGAGGCGTTTGATGCACTCCTTCGTGAACACGGAGTCGAACAAGGCCTCATCGGGCCCAACGAGGTCGGTCGGCTCTGGGAACGACATCTGCTGAATTCCGCTGCGGTTGTGCCCTTCCTTCCCGACGGACCCATGGCGGATGTCGGGTCGGGAGCAGGCCTCCCTGGCCTCGTGGTCGCGGCGATGGAACCGGAGCGCGACATCGTTCTAATCGAGCCTATGGAGCGTCGCGTAGCGTGGCTTGAGGAGGCCGTATCGAGGCTGGGTCTGGAGCGGGTTAGGGTGATCCGGGCGAGGGCGGAGGAGGCTCAAGGTCGGGTACAGGTTGTCTCCGTCATCGCGAGGGCAGTGGCTCCGATTTCCAGGCTTGTCCCATGGTGTGCATCGCTGCTTTCTGAAAACGGCGTCATGCTTCTACTCAAGGGTCGGGCGGCACAGGCGGAGGTAGGGGCGGCGGAGAATGTGTTGAAGAGGGAGGGGTTCTATGCGGAGGTGATCGAGGCGATGACGCTCAGCGGCCTTGAGCCCGCGAGGGTCGTGCGTCTCAGTCGCGACCGTCTGGTTGGATCGGGCGGTCGGTTGCGGCTAGAGTCGTAGCCCCGAGGAGGCGTGGGGGAGCACCGGCGAATCCACGGTGATTGCGGGAACAGGTTTCACGTGAAACATTGGCGATATTGGCGAGCAGGGTGAGTCCACAAGCGAGGAGCATGGGTGAGCGAAGAGGCGAAGCTCGGCGCCAACAGTGCGACCAGGAGAGTGATGGATAGAGGCGACGCATTCTCAGGCGTCCACGCCGACGACGACAGCCCCCTGGCACGGGAGATGCTCGAAACCGAGCGTGCCCGCAGAAGCCTTGAGGCGGCGACGTTTCCCTTGCCGGTCGAGACGAGGGTCATCACCGTCGCCAACCAGAAGGGTGGTGTTGGGAAGACCACGACGAGCGTCAACGTCGCAGCGGCCCTTGCCTCCAAGGGGGCGAAGGTCCTGGTTGTCGATTCGGATCCTCAGGGGAACGCCTCCACCGCGTTGGGTGTTATTCACACCAGCGGGACCCCATCCATCTACGAGGTGATACTGGGCGGGCGCCGCCTGGCAGAGGTCATGGCACCGTGCCCTGACCTTTCCTCCCTCTTCTGCGTGCCCGCGACGATCGATCTTGCCGGTGCTGATATCGAGCTCGTAAATGTCATGCGGAGGGAGTTCCGGCTCCAGGATGCGCTTGAGGAGTTTCTGGCGAGCGAGGGCCGCGATTTCCATTACGTGTTCATTGACTGCCCGCCGAGCCTGGGCCTTCTCACGTTGAATGCGATGGTGGTCGCCGGGGAGATCCTCATTCCCATCCAATGTGAGTATTACGCCCTCGAGGGACTGACCCAGTTGATCCGCACGATCGATATGGTCCGCAAGCACCTCAACCCAAGAATTCGCGTCTCGACCATCGTCCTGACGATGTACGACGGGCGGACGAATCTTGCGCGGGACGTGGCCTATGAGGTTCGTACGCATTTCCCCGATGAGACCGTGGAGATCGCCGCTCCCCGGTCGATTCGCGTCTCGGAGGCCCCGTCCTTCGGCCAGACAGTCATCACCCATGACGCCCACTCCACCGGAGCGGTGGCGTACCTGGGAATCGCCAAGGAGATTGCCGAGCGGGGAGGACTGGCCCGATGAGCGCACAGAGAAGGGGCCTTGGACGGGGGCTGGGGGCACTCATTCCGATAGAGGCGATGACCGAGCGACCGAGCGACGTCTTCTTCACCCCGACGGATGGGGCTCGCCACAGGAGGCCCGGCGAGGACCTAGGACTGTTGCCGGTTCCGGGCGCGACCTTCGCGTACCTCGACATCGACGAGATCGTCCCTAATCCGCGTCAACCCCGGACCGCGTTTGACGAGGACTCCCTGGCGGAACTCGTCGGCTCCGTCAGGGAGGTAGGAATCCTTCAACCGATCGTCGTGCGACCACATCAGTCGGGAGCGGGATACGAACTCATCATGGGAGAGCGGAGGCTCCGAGCGGCAAAAACCGCCGAGCTCAAGTCAATCCCTGCCATTATCCGCAATACGGATGATACGGACATGTTGCGCGATGCGTTGGTAGAGAACCTCCACCGATCGGAGCTCAACCCCCTTGAAGAGGCGGCGGCATACCAACAGCTACTCGACGATTTTGGAATCACACACGAGCAACTGGCCGAGAGGCTTTCCCTCTCACGCCCCCAGATCACCAACACCCTGCGGCTCCTCAAGCTCCCACCCCTCATCCAGCGAAGGGTCGCGGCAGGGGTGCTGAGCGCCGGTCATGCCCGGGCGATTCTGGGCTTGAGTGATCAGGCCAAGATGGAACAGCTCGCCCAGCGAATCGTGGCCGAGGGGCTGTCGGTGCGCGTAACGGAGGAGGCTGTCGCCCTAGGCATTACTACAAAGCAACCCCGAAAGTCGGCCAGAGCCAGGGGGAAGGCCGGCGCCCTGGATGAAGTGGGAGTCCGGCTGGGAGATCGCCTGGACACCCGAGTGAAGATCGAGCTCGGGCAGGCTAAGGGCAAGATCGTCATCGAATTTGCAAGCGTCGAGGACCTGGGCAGGATCGTCGAGATCATCGACCCAACAAGTCACGGGAGCCAGCGGAAGGCCTAGTCCCGTTTGCTACACCTTTTGGGCAAGCCCGACGATCTCCTTGTACACGTCGGCGAGGTCACGGCCGGAGGCCTCGATCGCCTGGGGGAAGAGCGAGGTCTCCGTCATTCCCGGGGAGACATTGACATCAAGGAGTTGAGGGGTGCCCGTCGTATCGAGGATGAGGTCGACGCGGGAGAGGTGACGAAGGGTGAGGACCCGGTGAACATCGAGGGCGGCCTGGGTCACAGTTTTGGCCTGGCGCGAATTGAGCCTTGCGGGGGCGAAGTACTCCGTGCGTCCGGGGTTGTATCGGGCGTCGTAGTCGTAGTTTCCTTCCGTAACGATCTCGACAGCCGGAAGTGCATAGGCGGTATCCCCATCGCCCACGACCGATATTGCGATTTCGATACCGGTGATGGCCTTTTCGACGAGGGCGACATCGTCATAGGCGAAGCAGTCGACCATCGCCCGCGGGAGGTCCTCCCGCGTCGTCACCGTCGCCACCCCAAGGGCGGAGCCTCCTCGTGTGGGCTTGACGACGAGGGGAAGGCCGAGCCGATCTACCATTGCGTCGAGCACATTGTCGGCACCGAGCTCGCGGAACAGGCTGGCGGGGAGGGTGACGTGGTCAGGGGTGGCGAGGCCTGCCTTGTGGGCGACCGTCTTGGCGATGGGCTTCGACCAAGCGACACGAGCGGAACGGGGATCGGTGCCGATGTACGTTACTCCGCACATCTCGAGGACGTCTTGGAGCGCACCGTCCTCTCCGGAGGCACCATGAAGGAGGGGCCACACGATGGTGTCAGAGAGGGAGCGCAGGAAGGGGACGAGGGAGGAATCGACGTCGCGGACCTCGGCCTTGATTCCGACGCCGCGAAGGGCCTCGGCTACGCGCCTTCCAGATCGGATAGAGACATCGCGTTCGTGCGAGAGGCCACCCGCGAGGATCAGGACGTCCATGGTTCCTCCTTCTATCGGATGAGTCGCTAGGCAAGATCGGGGGCGGGAAATGAGACGGTGTCGGGACCAGGCTGTCTACCGGTTCCGAAGGTTCGAACGAGGTCGAGTTCGGCATCGATGACGCCGGCAAGCCGACGGATGCCCTCCTGGATACGTTCTGGGGTGGGGTAGCAGTATGAAAGACGCATATGGTCGGCGCCCTGTCCGTGATAGAAGAACGCCGTGCCAGGAACGTAGGCCACGCGGGCCGTCACGGCCCTCGGCAGCATCGACTTGGAGTCGAGGCCCTCGGGTAACTGCACCCAGGTGTAGAAGCCCCCGGCCGGTACGTTCCAGGAAGCCTGTGGGATGTGTTCATTGAGGGCGGAGATCATCGCATCGCGACGCTCTCGATATTGCTCGCGGAAGGCCTTGATCTGCCCAAGCCAGTCGTAGTGATCGAGATACGTCGAGATAGCGAATTGGGAGGCATGCGAGGGACAAAGGATGGCCGACTCCGAGGCCAGGACGAGTTTTTCCCTGATCGCGTGGGGAGCGACCGCCCATCCGATTCTGAAACCAGGAGCGAGGGTCTTCGAGAAGGATCCGAGGTAAATCACACCGTCTTCGTTGAGGGAGCGTATGGCCGGGATCGGTTCGGAGTCGAATCCGAGGAGACCATAGGGGTTGTCCTCGACGATGAGAACCCCGTAGCGGTGGGCGATTTCCAAAATCTGAACTCGCCGCTCCTCAGCGAGGGTCACGCCGGCCGGATTATGGAAGTTAGGCACGACATACAGCAACTTCGCACGGCGACCATCGGTCTTGAGGCGGGCGAAAGCGTTCTCCAGTTCGGAAGGGATTAGCCCATTGGCGTCCATGGGGACGTGAACGACATCCGCCTCGTAGGCGCGGAAGACGCCAAGGGCGCCCACATACGAAGGTGATTCCGTCACGACAACATCACCGGGATCGAGGAAGATCCTGGCGACCAAATCGAGGGCCTGCTGAGAGCCCGTGGTAACGACGATGTCGTCGGGATGGGCCGTGATGCCCTCTAGGCGCATGACGTCCAGGATCTGCTCTCGCAGGACCTCGTCGCCCTGCCCGGATCCGTACTGGAGGGCGACTTCACCCCGTTCGATGATGAGTCTTTTAAGGAGTTCCCCGATCTCTTCGAGGGGAAGCCCGCCGATGTAGGGCATTCCGCCCGCAAGCGAAACAACCTCGGGGCGATTGGCGACGGCGAAGAGGGCCCTGATCTCAGAGGACCGCATGGCGAGGGCGCGGGAGGCATACGACTCGAGCCAGGGATCGAGTCGGGTTCCTTCTTTCTCGGAGCCGCCCATGCGCGACAGTCTCTCACGTTCAAGGAGGGACCGGCATCAAGCGGTCAGGAGGTCACCGAATGAGTTCGCGGATCCTCTTTTCGAGGGAAGGCTTCTTCTGGGGGCCCACGACAGAGGTGACGATCCCTCCATCGCGAATGAAGATGATAGTGGGGAGGCTGGAGACGGCATACTCGGCGGCGAGCGTGGGGTTGGCATCGGCATCGACCTTGACGATCTTGATCTTGCCGGCGTACTCCTGGGCCAGCTCATCGAGGATCTGAGAGAGCGCACGGCAGGGGGCGCACCAGGAGGCCCAGAAGTCCACGACGACGGGTAGATCGGAGCGGAGGGCCTCTGCCTCAAATGACGAGTCAGTGGCATCGACGGGGTTGGCGAGGATCGTGGGGTTGAACGTCCTCAGGCGGGGTTTGGCAGGAGAGGCGACCTTTGAGGTCGGGACGGGGGCCTCCACAGGGACGGGGGCCTCCACAGGGACGGGGGCCTCCACAGGGACGGGGTCATCGACCGGAACGGGGGCCTTCACGGGGACGGGGGCCTTCACGGGGGCGGCCTCCTCAATGGTGTCGAGATAGCGCTGGGCATCGAGCGAGGCGGCGCAACCCGACCCGGCAGCAGTGATCGCCTGACGGTAGCGGCTGTCGACAAGATCCCCGCAGGCGAATACCCCCTCGATGTTGGTGGCTGTCGTCCGATCATGGACCAGGACGTATCCGGAGACGCTCGTGTCGACGACGCTCTTGACGAGTTCGGAGCGTGGGTCGTGGCCAATGGCGACGAAGAGTCCATCGACCTCAAGCGTGCGTGGGGTTCCTGTCTTGACATTCCGGACGCGCACGCCCGTGAGTTTGTCGTCCCCATCGAGGCCGACGATTTCGGAGTTCCAGACAAACTCGATCTTGGGGTTCGCCTGAGCCCGATCGGCCATGATCTTGGAGGCACGGAGGGAGTCGCGCCGATGGATGAGATAGACGCTGGATGCGAATCGGGTCAGGAAGGTCGCCTCCTCGATGGCGCTGTCCCCACCACCGACGACCGCGACGGCTTGGTCACGGTAGAAGAATCCATCGCAGGTTGCGCACCACGAGACACCCCGACCGGATAGACGTTTTTCGTCCTCGAGCCCCAACTCACGATAGGCGGATCCCATCGCGAGGATGACGGCTTGGGCTTCGATGACCTTTCCACCACCCGTAGTAATCGTCTTGATTGGGCCCTCAAGGTTCAAGGCGGTTGCATCGTCGAGCATGACCTCCGCACCGAATCTCTCGGCCTGGGCCTGAAGGCTCGCCATAAGGTCAGGGCCCTGGACGCCCTCGATGAAGCCGGGAAAGTTCTCGACCTCGGTCGTATTCATAAGAGCGCCACCGGCCGTGACCGATCCGGCGATTACCAGGGGATTGAGGCCGGCGCGTGCCGAATAGATTGCGGCGGTGTATCCGGCGGGGCCGGAACCGACGATGACGATGGGACGGGTCTCGCTCACGATGGAATCCTTGCGGTCGGTGGCTCGGATAGGGAATCCGATAGGGGCTCGTCGGTCCTAACAGATGATATTCCGGTTCTGTTCCCTAGGGGAGAGGAGGCTACAGGTCGGAGGGGGGTGTCTCGGAGGGGTAGAAGGTGTATTCGGGGTATTCCTGAGGTGGGGGGTTGTTGAGATCCACCGTTGGCACGAACGGACCCGTAAACCACCGAAGAGCGAAGATCCCCACGATTGACACGACGACGAGGCCTCCCAGGAGGAGCCATGGGGTGGCATCGAATTGCGGACCGGCGAGTGTCCGGTCGCGAGCGCGTTCGAGGAGCCTTTCGATGTGAGGCGAAGAGGGAAACCGTCGGTGGAGGAATTCAAGTAAAGCCTCGGGGACGGTGGGGACCTCGTCGACGAGGACGAGCTCTTCCAACTCCGCGAGGCGCCAATCCTCGTCAGCCTCTAAATCTGACTCCAGGGTGTCGACGGCGCTCTCGGAGGGTTCCGCGCCCCGTTCCCGGAGGGCCTCGATTGCGGCCTCGAGGTCAGTGACAGTCGCTTCCGGTTCGGGAAGTTCAACGACGATGGACGCAAGACGCGGGAAATAGGACTTCTTCAGGGGGAGAGACCGAAGAAGCTGGCGGTTCCATGAGGGAAAGACCCGGAAGAGGTCCGTGAGAGAGGGCCGACCGGCGGAATCCGAAACGACAAAGGCCAGGTCTCGCTCGGCGCGGGTGAGGTCCCGCGGCAAGTCTTCGGCAGAGACTTCGCTCGGGTCCAAACCGGTGACCGCGCGTACGAAGAGGAGGGCGAGAGCGAGGGCGTCGTCACGCTCGGTGACGTCTCTGATCTTGCGTTGGAGGTTGGTGAGGTTTGCCGCGATGCCGGCTCCGGCCAGGACGACGCGTCCCTGGTTGGTGACAGACAGTAGTTCCGGCGTGATAGCCCCGTGGCGAAGCCCAAGAGAGGCGGCCGCCTCGACAGCCCGGGCGGCCTCACCGATGAGGGCTCGAGCGACGGGCGTAGGAATGATCCGCCGACTGAACAGGTCCGAAAACATGAGGCCCGCTGGTCGCTCGAGAACGACGAAGGGTCGCCCGGCCTCGTCATGGTCGTCGGATTCCAGGAGGCCGACCTCGATGATCCTGGCGAGTTGAGCGTGGCGAGAGGTGCGGGCTTCGTCGGTAGAGTCTCGGAAGGAGCGACGCGACTGCTCCTCGGCCAGGAGGATCGTGACAGGGGTATTGAGACGGGTATCCATCGCCAGCCAGGATTCGACCAATGGAAGACCGGATTCGATGGCCGAATCCAGAACGTAGCGATTGGCGATAATAAGCCCAGAATTCACGCGTTGCTCCCGGAGTGCCGACCCTATGGTGTTCGGGCCTATCGTACGCGGGGGCGGAGGCGTCGAATGAACGGCGCCACCACGCCACGCCATTCATCGACCCGAAGGAGCCAGAGTCCCACACCGTACATCACGAGCATGATTGCGCCGACGGCGAGACAGATCACCGCGGCAAGAATGATGGAACCGAGCCCCGGCTCGCTGATGGTGGGCCCGAGCCGGACAAGGAACCAACCCAGCACAAGGGCTGGCAGTGCAGCGATTGTGCAGCGAGAGTGTACTCGGAACACCCTCCTTGCATCGAGGCCCCCGAGGCGCCTCCTGAGCCCACCGAGTCGCAGCGCCATTGCGATGGTGTTGGAGGCCGCCATTCCAAGCCCGATTCCGACAACCCACCACCGAGGTTCGAACTGATGCTGACCAACGAACGCGATCCCGACGAGGGCGATGGCCATGGGAATGTGGATGAGGAAGAGCGACCTCCCATCCTCGACCGCGAAATATACCGCCTTGATCAGCACCATCGCGCCGAGCGGAACGAGTCCGACCGCCATAGCCATCACGACGTACGCGACGGACTCCACCTCTCCTGTGGTCGCGCTGGGGACGATCACCCGGACGATCGCAGGGGCGAGGGCGATGAGGGCGACGGTGGAGAAGATGGAGAAGACGGCGACGGTACGCAAACCCCGGGATATTTCACCCCTAAGCCCGACCATGTCGGAGGCCGCGGCGAAACGCGACATGCCCGTGAAGAGGGCTGTAACGATCGAGACGGTGATCAACGAGTGAGGGACAAGATATATGAGGAGGGCGTTGGTGTATGCGGCATTGGAGGCCACGGAGTCGGACATCCCGCTAGCGGGACCCGCGGCCGATGCGATTCTGGTGCACCAGGCAACGGCGGCCTGCTCGACGAGAACGGCCCCGAGCGCCCAGCCGGCGACCTTCCGGACCCCGGAGAGCTCCCCCTTTGGCCCAGACCACTGGAACCGCCACCGGTATCCCAAACGGGCGAGAGGCCAGATGAGAACGATGGCTTGGACGGCGATCCCGAGGGTGGCGAAGCCGGCGAGAAAGGCGACCTTTCCCGGTCCCCAATTGGCCGCCAGGGACCCTTCGGAGGCGGCTACCGCGTCATACCGACCGAAGGCAAACAGAAAGGCAGCGAGGCCCACAATGGAGACGATGTTGTTTGCAACGGGAGCCCACATGTACGGCCCGAACCGCTCCTTGGCGTTGAGGACTTGGCCGAGTAGCGCATACATGCCGTAGAAGAACACCTGGGGCATCGACCATAGGGAGAAGGCGAAAGCAAGGGCGCGTAGTTCTGTCGACCAATCTTGGGTGAAGAGATTGACCAGTAGGGCGGCCCCTATGGTGAGGAGCACCGTCAGGACGAGCAGCATGGTCGTCCCAAGCGTGATGATCCTGTCGACGGTTCGCTTTCCGTCGGGGCGAGCCAGTGCCCGGACGATCTGGGGGACCAGGACGGCGTTGAGGATTCCCGACAGGAGGATTGAGTACACAACCGTTGGGATCCGATGCGCAATGTCGAAAGCGTTGGCCGGATCGGCGTTGAGGCCGATTGCCGCAACGAGGAGCGCGGTCCGGACGAAGCCCAGGAGCCGGGAGACCGCGGTTCCGGAGGCCATAACGGCGGTGTTGCGTCGAAGCGACCGGCTGGGCTGAGGGGCTTCAGGCTCGAGGGATGGATCCGCTGTTGTCACGTCGCCTCGCCATCATCCGGCACGGCAGAAGGCCCCTGGCGCGTGTCCGCACGTCCCCGACGTATGGTCCTCCATGATCCGGCCACCAGAAGGAGGAGCGCGAAACTGGCTAGGGCCAGGGTGAAGACGTCGCCCCATTGGGCGTTAATCCTCAAAGAGAACTCGGAAACGGAGGTCAGACGATCTCCATCGAGGTTCTCCAGGCTCACGCGCACAGCGACTGTTCCACTCGAGATGGCCGTGACAGGAACGAGTACCTGCTCGGAAGCGCCGGGAGCAAGGATCATTTGCGGTTGATCCTCGATGCGCAGAATGGGGGAGCGGCTCTTGAGAATCACCTTGATCGTAACCTCGACCTCGAGGTCATTCGTGACAGTGACCGGAAAGTTGCCGCTCGTGCTGATGAGGTTGAGGGGGCTACTCCCGGGCAGGAACACCAAAGCCCGGACGTCATCGATTGCTGTGACCGCAGCCTGGATTGCGGCATTCCTTGACTCCAGGTCGGCGCGACGGTCGACAGAGAGTGTTCCGAGAAGTGATGACACTAGGGAATCGGAGAACTCCGATGGATCGGACGTGGCCGCGGCCAAAGCCTCGATGCCACGGAGGGACGCGTCAGTCGAGGCGAGAAGGGCCTCCGGGATGTCGGTTGAGGAGGGGACCAAGGTCGGAAGGGTAATCAACGCCGGGGAATCATACTCGAGCACGGTGGAGATGGGGGTCAGGTATACCCAGGGGCTATCGATGAGCGCCGCGAGGGTACCGGACTGGTGATCGGATTCAATGGCCCATCTTGGACCGCCGACGATAAGGATCGGATTTCCCGCGGTGTTGTCGCTAGCGAGCAACGCCGTCTCCGCGGTCAGGCGAGCGGGGGTCGTGACGCTATCCGGGGGACCGGCGACGAAGGCGGTGCTCAGTTGAGGGTCGGGGAGCAACACGAGAGGACCCGTGGTCTCAGGAACTGCCGATACGGCTACGCCCGGAGGAACGCCTCCTTCGTAGCCGGTCAATACTGGGGCCCATGGTGAATAGGCGGGAACCGAGAGGATCGCTCGCGCCCCATGTTCGGTCGCGAGATCGAGGGAAACCTGATCGGGATCGGGAACCACGGCCAGCCAGGGAGAAGAAACGAAAGAGGTAGGCGCGATCGAGCGTGCATCCTTGAGTGCTCGATCGAGAAGGTGAGCGTATCCGGCGTGGGCGAAGGAAGTGAGGTCGACATTGTTTGCCGGAAGCAGGAAGGTATCGAAAGCGGACAGCCGGGTGACGGCCGTTTGAGAGAGATCTGTCGGATCGACAGCATAGGCGATTTCAGGTCGATCGACGGTGTCGATCAGGGCGTCGACGCGTTCGCTCGATCCGGACGCCAAGATGATGACGGAGACGGGAAAGGCTTGAGGCTCGGTGTCGAGCCAGGTCACGAAGGTATAGATCGTCTTCAATGCCCCTTCGGGGTTCTCGAGGGTGACGGTCATGCCATAGACGCCGGAGGTTTCAAGGGGAAAGTTGAGAACACCGGGTTGAACGGAAACTCCTGTGCCGACTGAGGTTGCCGGGAGAATCGCGAGCCGGCCGCCTACTGGTGCTCGAGCAACCTCGCGTGTAGCAAGGGCCAGGTCCCCACTTGCCCATGAGTCCAGCAGGGTCCGGTCCTCTATCGGATCCGTGGTAATCGCGACAGAGATCGAGAGGTTCGGAACCTCCGCAATTCCCGAGTTGGTGACCGTAGTCCCGATTGAAAGCGGATCCGCCACCCTGAGGACACCGGGATTGAGACGGCTGAGGTCAAGCGACAGGGAGGAGGCGATCTCCTCCTGCGACGAAGGGTCATCCTCCGTTCCATGGGAGGGGATTGAGACCGCGACAACAAAGGTGGCCACGAGAAGGCCTGAGGCGCAGATTCGAGCCCCTCGCCGTCGGCCGGCGATACTCATGACCGAACGGCGAGGAGTAGGGCGGCGACCTCTGCCATCTTTCGCTCGTTGGGATAGGAAAGCTTGGACGAGAGGGTGCGCAAGGGTACCCACTCCGCTACCTCGGCCTCTTGATCTGGATCGTGCTCAACGGTAAGGGTGTCGCTCGAGGCTTCGAAAAGGAAGTGATGGACGATCTTGTGCACCCGCCGATCGTCGCCCGTGAACCAGTAGTCGATGACGCCAAGTTCATGAATGAGTTCGCCAATGACTCCGGCCTCCTCGGCGACCTCTCGGCGAGCCGCCTCCTCGGGGGTCTCGCCTTCTTCGATATGGCCCTTGGGTAGGCACCATTCAAGTTTTCCGTTGCGATTCCGACGACCGATGACGGCCGCGAAGGCTGTCCCGTCGACCACATGAACGGCGATCCCTCCCGCGGATAGTTCATTCGCCACGGGGAGGTGGGAAGCCTTCCCCGGGTTCCCAAGACGACCGCGCGCGCGTGTCTTGATTGGGGGGTCTGGTTTCGTCGAAGGATGAGGAGTTGGCGACGAAGGCATGGCATCACTCTAGCCAGAGGACGCCGGTGTTGAAACGATGACCAGAGTTTCTGCAATGCTTGGACATCGTGACAACCTTGTTGCCAGACGCCGAGGCCCTTCGCAAGCGAGCGGTCGGAATGTGGGCTGCCCTTCCGGAGGAGGTGATCGCCCTTGCCAAGGCATTTGAGGTCGCCGGGTACGAATTTGCCCTAGTCGGCGGTCCGGTGAGGGACGCCTTCCTCGGTCGATCCAGCGCGGACTTCGATTTTGCGACTTCGGCGCTACCGGGAGAGTCGGAAGGGATTCTTCGTTCCTGGGGGCAGGCCTGGTGGGACATGGGTCGGGAATTTGGCACCATGGGAGCTCAGAAGAACGACTTAACCGTGGAGGTCACCACATACAGGGTCGATGCTTACGATCCTGATTCCCGAAAGCCAGCGGTGAGGTTCGGTGACTCGTTGGAGGGAGACCTGACGCGCAGGGACTTCACGGTCAATGCGATGGCGGTGCGATTGCCTTCGCGAGAGTTCATCGATCTTTTCGGGGGGCTTGACGATCTGGCTGCTGGAATCTTGAGAACCCCCATCGCGCCGGAAAAATCGTTCGGTGATGATCCCCTCCGCATGATGCGGGCGGCAAGGTTTGCTTCCGAGTTGGGCTTCATGGTCGAACCACACACCCTTGCCGCCATCTCATCGATGGCCGAGCGCATTACCATCGTCTCAGCCGAGAGGGTTCGGATTGAGTTGGTCCGGCTCCTCATGGGGGAGTCTCCTACCGAGGGACTCTCCCTGCTCGTCGATTCCGGGCTCGCTGACCACGTGCTTCCGGAGTTGCCCGCGCTCAAGCTTGAGGAGGATGAGCATCACCGCCACAAGGATGTCTATGAACATAGCCTCAAGGTCGTCGAACAGGCCATCGACCTGGAGACCGGGAGCGACGGCCCCGTCCCACGACCCGACCTGATTCTCCGGCTCGCGTCACTGCTTCATGACATCGGCAAGCCGGCGACCCGTGCGTTCGAGCCGAACGGAGTGGTGAGTTTTCATCACCACGAGATTGTCGGGGCGAAGATGGCTGCCCGGCGCCTCAAGGCACTTCGGTTCGACAAAGCGACGATCCAGGCGGTCGCGCGACTGGTCGAGCTCCACCTCCGCTTTCATGGATATGGCGAGGCGAGGTGGACGGACGCGGCCGTACGCCGCTACGTGACCGACGCCGGAGATCAACTCGAGCGGCTTCACCGCCTCACTCGCGCAGACTGCACTACACAGAATCGCAGGAAGGCCGATCGTCTAGCGTTTGCCTACGACGACCTGGAGCGGCGGATCGCCGAGCTCAGGGAGCAAGAGGAACTCGATGCGATCCGTCCCGATCTCGACGGATCCGAGATCATGGAGATCCTCGACCTCAAGGCGGGACCCGTGATCGGCGAGGCGTACCGTCATTTGCTCGCACTCCGCATGGAGCGCGGGCCGCTCGGCAAGGAGCGCGCCCAGGAGGAACTCCTTACGTGGTGGAAGAATCGGTCCTAGCGGAGACCGGACGAGGCTCCTTCGGTGCAAGCGCATAGGCGAGGGCCAAAAGGAGGTAGGCGACCGCGGATACCGTCATGATGGCAGACGAGTATCCGTCATCGGGGAGGACAATCGCGCATACCGCGGCGGAGGCCATGAGGGCAACGTTGTAGGCCATGTCGTACAGGGTGAAGGCCCGCCCCCTCACCTGGTCTTCGGTGTCTCGTTGGATGATGGTGTCGACTGCGATCTTGGCGCCCTGGACGGCGAAGCTGACGATGACGGCCGCTATGAGCAACGCCGTGGTGGCAGAAGACCGAGCGAGGAGGCCCTGGCCCGCAGCCCCGACGATAAGGCAGATCACCACCCAGCGGTGGCGAGAAATGCGGTGGCCAAGCGCGGGAGTCACGACGGCTGCGAGCACGAAACCCAAGGCGGCCGCTGCAAGAACCGTGCTGAACCCTCCAAGTCCCCCGTCAGAGATGTCATCCCCCCCAAGGATGGAGCGAGAAATGAGAATCGAAGCGACGAACATCAGGCCGAAGAGGAAGCGCTGGGCCGCCATGATCAGGAGCGCGTGAAGCGGTGTGACCCGACGGGTGAGATAGACGGCACCGGAGCGGAGTCCGTGGACAAGGTCACGGAGGTGCTCACGTAGGTGAGCGGCGTCAAGAGGATTGACGGGGCCGAGTTCACGCCTGCCGATGGTGGTGGCCGCCCATGACGAGGCACCGAACGTTACGGCGGCGAAGGCAAGGGCGGCGATTGGCTGAAGATCATCGGAAAGACCGGGCACCAGGAAGGTGACTACGACGCCAATCCCGGCACCTACGACCGCGGCAAGGGTTCCGAGCGTCGGCAGGAGGGAATTGGCGGCGAGGAGGTCCTCATCGGCCACGACCCGGGGGATCGCCGCGGTCATGGCGGCTAGGAGGAAGCGGTTGAGCGAGAGGGTGAGGAGGGCGACGACGTACAAGGCGGCATCGGGGGCTTCGATAATCATGAGGTAGCCGAGCAGCCCCGAGAGCCCGAGCCGGACGAGGTTGCCTACAAGGATGATCCTTTGGCGTTGCCACCGGTCGATCAAGGGCCCGACGAAGGGTCCGATGAGGGTGAACGGTGCGAGGAGGAGGAGAAAGCCGAGGGCGATTCCGCTGGCTGAAGGCTGCTTGGTCGGATCAAAGAAAAGGATCGAGGCGAGGCCGGCCTGGAACATGCCATCGCCCAACTGGCTGAGTAGGCGGGTCGCGGCGAGGCGTCGAAAGCCAGAGCCCCTGAGGAGGCGCTGGAGTTCGGCGACGGCGGACACGGAACCAGAGTACGGGTGTCCCCGCGGATGGCGTAGTAGCGTCTGGGAATAGGAACGAGGATCTCGGACCACTCACGAAAGGGGCTGGACATGGGTTTTGGGCAGGCATTCAGTACGTGCATGCGCAAGTACGCGGATTTCTCGGGTCGGGCCAGGCGATCCGAGTACTGGTGGTACACCCTCGCATATGTGCTAATAATGACGCCCTTCTTCATCGCGTTCATGGTTGCGTCTTTCTCGGCGGCAGAGGACCTCATCGATCTCGCGGACGACGGCAAGTCAGTCACCTATCAGATGTTCATCGACAACGTCGATTGGGATCAGCTTGTCGGACCGGGGCTTCTGGTAGGCGGGGTGTGGCTCGTCTTCCTGTTGCCGACTCTCGCGGTCGCCGCCAGGCGCCTTCACGACATCGGGATCTCGGGCTGGTTCATTCTCGTGGGGGTCGTGCCGTATATCGGTGGGGCCGCCCTTCTCGTCATGTGCATCATCGACAGCCAGGCACGGGAGAACCGCTGGGGTCCCGATCCGAAGGTTGACGAACGGCTCGGATGGGGCCATGTCCAGGAGGAGCCGCCTCCCCTTGGTGGCTAGCGAGCCGCCGTACCCGCTTTCCTGCGCGACCATGCTCGTGACCGGGAATCGCTAACCTGGTCGCATGAGCGACGTCGTCTCCCTGGCCGCGGCGACTCCGTCTACACGCGATCGATACGTCGATTTCCTCAGGGTGGCGTCCCTCGGTGGGGTCATCCTCGGACACTTCCTCATGTCCGTTGTCGAGGACCGCCCCGGCGCGATCAAGGACGGGGCATTCGACTTCACCAACATCTTGGCGGTAGAGCCTTGGACCCGGCCAGGGACATGGCTGCTCCAGGTAATGCCCATATTTTTCGTGGTCGGCGGTTTCGCCCATGCCGTGTCCTGGAGATCGCTTATGCGTCGGGGCGGGGGGTACGCGGATTTCGCGAGGGCGCGCATAGGTAGGCTTGTCATCCCGGCGCTCGCTTTCGTCTCGATCGGTATGGTCGTGGGGGCCGTCGTCGAGTGGAGGCTCGGCGAACGGAATGATTACGTTTCCGTTCTTCAGATCGCCGGGCAACTGCTGTGGTTCATCGGCATCTACCTCATCGCTGCCAGCCTCGCCCCGCCGATGCTCCGACTCCACGAGCGGTTTGGCTGGAGAACGCTCGCCGGGTTGAGCGCAGCGGTCGTTTCCGTCGACGTGTTTCGACTGGGCCTTGACGTCGATGGCGTGAGGTGGCTCAACTTCGCCTTCGTGTGGCTATTCGTCCATCAGCTGGGGTTCTTCTACGCCGACGGAGTCGCGGACCGGCTTGGAGCCCGCCGACTCGGAGGGGCGATGCTTGGCATCGGGGCGGGGGGTGCGGCCCTGCTCATGTGGCTCGGCCCCTATGGGACGGCGATGGTGTCCTATCCCGGGGAGAAGCTCTCCAATCTTGCTCCACCCACGGTCGTGCTCGCCCTGTTTGGGGTGGCCCAGGCCGGGGCCTTGCTGATGGTGCGCGCTCCCGTCAGGCGGTGGCTCGATCGACCCAGGGTGTGGCGGACAGTCATCGCCGGGGGTGGGCTCGCCATGACAGCGTTCCTCTGGCACTTCACGGCCCTCATCCTGATGTACGTGGGCTGCCACCTCGTATGGCCGGGACGGCTCCCCGAACCCGCGACGGCGGCCTGGTGGTGGGCGCGCATCCCTCAACTCTTCGTGTTCCTGGTGCTTGTCGCGATCCTCGTCGCCGCGTTCCGGGGCTTCGATCGGCCACCCCGGCGGGGTGGGGTCGTGGGGGGATCGTGGTGGCGCACGACGCTCGCGGGGTTCGGGGTCGCGAGCGCGATTGTGGGGATGCTGGGATTTGCCGTCGTTGGGTTCCGCGGGGTCCTGGGCGGGTATGTCGCCCACGTCGCGGGGGTGCCGATGACAGCGGTCGCGGCGTTCGCGCTCGTGGTGGGGGCAGCCGCGCTCTCGAGGCTCGCCGTTCGGCCGAGAAGGGTTAGACCCAGCGGGGTAGCTCGGCGATGTTCTCAGTGAGTTTCTTCGCGGCCAATGGAGGGACGCCCTGGGCGACGATTGCGTCGATCGCCTTCGCCTGCACGGTCTCCATAGGTCCATCGGGAAGGGTGAAGGCACCTTTCTTGTAGCAAGTCTTGCAGTAGGTGGAACTTGGAGAGCCATCGGCCTCGGTGCCGCAGGTGTCGTCATGCAGCGGCCTCCCGCAACTATCACACCGGGTCATAGGGCCTCCTCCTGATAAATCAGATGGTACGCGCCTCGGATGGATGCTTGGTGTGAGGTTATCCACAGGGCGATGTGCGGGCCATGCCGCCCTTCATGACGGGGCTCTAGGTGGTACTGGGCGATGCCATGTTTTCTCCTATAGGGCATTCGGCATCGATCAGGGAAGTCGATCGAGATGAAACGCCCCATAGGGCGATCAGCGCTCGATCTCGCCCGTGATGAAGGCCTCGACGTTCTTGCGGGCCTGGGTGTCCTCGTTCTGCACGGGCGGCGACTTCATGAAGTACGACGCTGGGCTGAGCAGGGGGCCACCGATGCCACGATCGAGGGCAATCTTGGCCGCTCGAACGGCATCGATGATGATGCCGGCAGAGTTCGGGGAGTCCCAGACCTCGAGCTTGTACTCCAGGTTGAGGGGGACCTCACCAAACGCGCGACCCTCGAGGCGGACGTAGGCCCACTTGCGGTCGTCGAGCCACGGGATGTAGTCGGACGGACCGATGTGGACGTTCCTCGCCCCCATGTCGTGATCCATGTTGGACGTCACGGCATTGGTCTTCGAGATTTTCTTCGACTCGAGTCGGTCGCGCTCCAGCATGTTTTTGAAGTCCATGTTGCCGCCGACATTGAGCTGATAGGTGCGGTCCAGCACGACTCCGCGATCCTCGAAGAGGCGGGCGAGCACCCGGTGCGTGATCGTCGCGCCGACCTGAGACTTCACGTCGTCACCGACGATCGGGACTCCGGCGTCCTCAAACTTCTTGGCCCATACGGGGTCGGAGGCGATGAACACCGGCAGGGCGTTGACGAACGCCGCCTTGGCGTCAATCGCGCACTGCGCGTAGTACTTCGCCGCGTCCTCCGATCCCACGGGGAGGTAGCACACGAGGACGTCGGCCTTGGTGTCCTTCAGAACCTGGACGATGTCGACCGGTTCCGCGTCGGATTCCTCGATGGTCTCCCGGTAGTACTTCCCGAGGCCGTCGAGGGTGTGTCCACGCTGAACGGTGATATTCGTCTTGGGTACGTCGCAGATCTTGATGGTGTTGTTTTCAGATGCCTTGGTCGCCTCAACGAGTTCCAGCCCGACCTTCTTCTGGTCCACGTCGAAGGCCGCCACGAACTCGATGTCGCTGATGTGGTAGTCGCCGAACTGGACGTGCATAAGGCCAGGCACGGTATCTGTTGGTTTCGCGTCCTTGTAGTACTCGACGCCCTGAATGAGAGACGTCGCACAGTTGCCGACGCCGATGATGGCCACGCGCAACTTTGCCATTTGCTTTCCCCTAACCTATGTCGTCCGCCTAGGCGGAATTATTGTCCGTCCCGCCAAGGGCGGATCGTTCTTCTTCGATCAAGCGGTCAAGCCACTCGACCTCGCGCTCGACCGTTTCCAGGCCGTGGCGCTGAAGCTCTGCCGTGTATGCCTCGTGCCGGTCGCGGACGCGGCGGAAGGCAGCACCCGTCTCCTCTAGACGCTCGGCAAGCCGGGTGCGACGTCCCTCGAGGATACGAAGGCGAGTCGCAGGAGCCGTTCGATCAAACATCGAGAAACGCACGTCAAACGTGCCGTCCTCCCACGATGAAGTTCCGGCACTTGCCAACTCTTTCTCGAATTGGTCCCGTCCGGCATCGGTGAGGCGGTACGCGATCTTGGATCGACGAGACCCCTTCACCAAGAGGTCGTCGGCATCCATGCCGATCAGCCCCGAGGCCATCATGCGCTTGAGCGCTGGGTAGAGCGAGCCATAACTGAGGGCCCTGAAGGGGCCAAGCTCGCTCCCCAGGCGTTTGCGGATCTGGTACCCATGAAGGGGGGAGCGTTCGAGGATGCCTAAGATTGCGAATGTCAGGACATTCGAATGGGGCATTTCGCCTCCCTCCCTTCGTTTTCGGGGCGGCACGGAGTGCCACGAAAAGTCACGATAGCATAACGTTGTATCGGCGCGATACATCGCATACGCATGAAATGGCCATCACCCGGCTTCCATCGCGAGCCATCGGTGGATACCGCGAGGCCAGAGCCTAGACTCCAGAGCGTGGATGACAAGACCCAGCCTCCGAAGCGACCCAAGGGCGCGTCGCCAAGGTCGGACGACAATCGATTCAGCAAAGACCAGCGCACGGACACTGGGCGTCCCATGTCGATTCCGCCGAAACGAACCGGCCAGATCGGTGTGGGTCAGACTGGTCCCGGCCAGACCCGCACCGGTGTAACGGCCACAAATACGAAGGTCGGTAAGCCGCCCGAGCCTCCTCGCCCGACCTGGCTCCGGTGGCTCAGGAAGATCGGATTCTGGGGGACGCTGGGCTTTCTCTTCCTCGTGACCGTCGTCTTCGTAGGTTCAATCATCGTGTACTTGCGAACCCCTATCCCGCTGCCCGACGACTTTGCGCAGGCGCAGGCGTCGATCATCTACTACTCGGACGGGGAGACGGAGATGGGTCGCCTGGGGGTGGCGAACCGGGAGAACGTCGACATCGAGATCCTTCCCGAGTGGGTTCCACAGGCGGTGGTGGCGGCGGAGGATCGGACCTTCTACACGAACCCCGGGGTGGATTTCGCGGGAATGGTGCGCGCAATGGTCAAGACCGTTTTCACCGGGCACAAGCAGGGCGGATCGACCATCACCCAGCAGTACGTCGAGAGGTACTACGTCGGCGAGACCACCACCGACCTGATGGGCAAGTGGAAGGAGGCCCTGCTCGCCCTCAAGATCGACAGGGAGCAGGACAAGGACGCCATCCTTGAGAACTACCTCAACACCGTCTACCTCGGGAGGGGGGCATACGGGATTCAGGCGGCCGCGCGCGAATACTACGACAAACCCGCCTCCGAGCTCAGCCTGTCCGAGGCGGCGATGCTTGCCGGCATCCTCCCGGCCCCGAGTTCGTGGGATCCCCGCAACGATCACGACCAGGCCGTTGCACGGTGGAACTACGTGCTCGACGGGATGGTGGGCCTGGGTTACCTGGACCCAGCCGATCGCCTCAGGCTCGATTTCCCCGAGCCGATCGAGTACGTCAACGACGACGTGTACGCAGGGCCCAACGGGTACATCCTCAAGGCGGCCATCCAGGAGGTGGCCGACGAGGCCGGGATTTCGATCGAAGAGATCGAGATGAGGGGCTACAGGATCATCACGACCATCGACGCGCCGACGCAGGGGGCAGCGGTCGCCGCGGCTCAGTCGATGGCGACGGATCACAGCCCCAACCTCAGGGTGGCGATCGTGACTCTGGATCCCGCGACGGGCGCGATCACGTCGATGTATGGAGGGGCGGACTACCTCACGGTCCAGCGGAACGCCGTCACGCAGGACATCGCCCAGGCGGGTTCGACGTTCAAGCCGTTCGCCCTCGTTTCGGCACTTGAGTCGGGGATGGCCCTGGAATCGGAGTACAACGGGGACTCCCCACAAGTCGTCGAAGGGTTCACCCGTCCGGTAAAGAACTTCGGGAATCAGAGCTTTGGGCAGATCGATCTCATTCATGCCACCGCGAACTCGGTCAACACGGTGTACGTCCAGGTTGCCCGAGACGTGGGCCCAAGCAAGGTGGTCGACGCCGCGATCAGGGCAGGTGTCCCCGAGGACACCGCCGGCCTTGAGGCCAACCCCGCCAATGTGCTCGGGACGGCGTCCCCCCACCCCCTCGACATGGCCTCGGCCTATGCCACCTTTGCCTCCGGGGGTTTCCATCGGGAGCCCTTCTTAGTCTCATCGGTGTACCGGGCCGACAACACCGTGGCGTATGAGCATGTCAGCGTGAGTGAGCAGGTCTTCAGTTCGGCGGTCATGGCGGAGGTGACCTTCGCGCTTCAGAAGGTGGTGGTCTACGGATCGGGAAAGTATGCCAACAGCCTCGGTCGCCCGATCGCGGGCAAGACCGGAACCTCTACGGACAATCAATCCGCTTGGTTCATCGGCTTCACGCCTCAGGTGGTCGGCGCCGTTGCGCTATATCAGGTAGGCGAGGACGGATCGGTAGAGACGATCACCCCGTTCGGCGGCTCCAAGCAGATCACGGGCGGTTCGATTCCCGTCAGGGTGTGGACCACGATGATGGAGTCGATTCTTGCGGGCCTGCCGATCGAGCAGTTCCCCCCAAGGAGTTACATCGGCGAGGCGATCATCCCCGGTCCCTCGTCGTCTCCTAGCCCCAGCCCCAGTCCGAGCCCAACACCGAGCGCCACCCCAAGTCCGACCCCCGTCGTGACCCCAAACCCAACACCCTCCATCGCCCCATCGACCAACCCCTAGCACGGTCGGGATGGAGTGGGGTTTTCGAGTAACGCTCAGGGCTGTATCCTTATCCGCGTGCCTTGACACCGTTTGAGGTACCGCAAGCACGCATGACCCTCCTGCCGCGGAGAGACCGTGGCCGCCATAGTCCAGAGGAGGTGGGTTTCAGTTGCGTCAGTACGAAATGATGGTCATCCTCGACCCCGAGGTGGACGAGCGGACGGTAGAGCCGTCGCTCGATCAGTATCTCGCCGTGGTGAAGGACGACAAAGGAACCGTCGACAAGGTCGACATCTGGGGCCGACGTCGCCTCGCGTATCCAATCAAGAAGCGGAACGACGGCATTTATGCCGTCATCAATTTCACCGCACACGCCACGACGGCGAAAGAACTCGAACGCCAACTCGGACTCAACGAGGTCGTCTTGAGGACGATGCTCCTTCGGCCCGAGGCCCACTGAGACCCAAGAAAGCGAGGTCATCATGGCAGGGGACACTCAGATAACCATCGTCGGCAACCTCACCGCCGATCCCGAATTGAAATTCATCCAATCCGGGGCCGCGGTCGTGAACTTCACGGTCGCCTCGACCCCCCGATCTTTTGACCGCAACACCAATGAGTGGAAGGACGGGGAAGCCCTCTTCCTGCGCTGCTCGCTCTGGCGGGAGGCCGCCGAAAATGTAGCGGAGTCGCTAACCAAGGGGATGCGGGTCGTCGTTGTCGGGCGACTGGTATCGCGTTCTTGGGAGACCAACGGCGAGAAGCGAACGGTCAACGAAATCCAGGTCGACGAGATCGGCCCCTCACTTCGGTATGCCACGGCGAAGGTCCAGAAGACCCAGCGATCGGGCGGAGCCTCCGGTGGCGGTGCCCCCCGGGGAGGTTCGGACAGCGACCCGTGGGCCACGGCCCCGGTGAGCGACGAACCACCCTTCTAAGAGAAACGGAAATCCTGTGGGAGAGAAAAAAAGAGAAGACAGATCAGACAAGAAAGAGCTCCGCAAGCCGCGGAAGAAGACGAACCCGCTGCTTGGGGTGAAGAACGTCGTCATCGACTACAAGGACACCGCCTTGCTCAGGAAGTTCATCTCGGACCGTGGGAAGATCCGTTCCCGTCGGGTGACCGGGGTGACGGTCCAGGAGCAACGCCAGATCGCCCGCGCCGTCAAGATCGCGCGAGAGATGGCCCTGCTCCCCTATTCCGGCTCCGGCCGGTAGGGGGACGGCATGGCGAAGGTGATTCTGACGCATGAGGTATCAGGCCTGGGCATCGCCGGAGATGTGGTGGAGGTCAAGGACGGGTACGCTCGCAACTTCCTCATGCCCCGGAAACTGGCGACCCCCTGGTCTGGAGGCGCAGAGAAGCAGATCGAGGGGATGCGCAAGACCCAGAGGACCAAGGCACTCGCGAGCGTCGAGGAGGCACAGTCCGCCAGGGACTCGCTTCAGTCCGAACCGATCATGATCGTGGCGAAGGCCGGGGAGTCTGGTCGCCTCTTTGGGGCCGTGACGACCGCCAACATCGCCAAGGCGATCGGCGACAGGGTCGTGGTCGACAAGCGGCGCATCCACGTCGCGCACCCGATCAAGACCCTCGGAGACCACCTGGTGGAGATCGGCCTGCACGACGGGGTGAGCGCGACGGTGACCGTGACGGTGATTTCGGGAGAGTAGCGGCGTTTTCGGGGGTTTCCGTCCCGGAGGATTGGGCCAGTCACGCGACACGCCGAGGTGCGACACGCCCGGGATATTTCCCCAGGGACTGTCCCCAGGGGCGTCACGGACGTTTTCCCTAGTAGATGGCCTATTGGGGTGAAGTCGGAATCGAGATTCACACTTGTATCCACAGGCTTGGGGGATGCATTGCGGGTTTGTTCACAGGCGGTCCACGGAACGGGCCCAGCCATCCACATCGTTCATCACTCATCCACACCGTATCCCGGAAGGAAATTGCGCGCAGTGCGCGGTTTTCGGCTAACGTCGCCTGTCAGAGGGGCACGGGATACTTTCACAATGCGGTGACCCGGGTTGGTATTCACGCGCACTGGACGCTGAAAGGAGAACGGTGACCGTCGAGGAGTTCACAGCCGTGGTGAGCGGCTTTGATCGACGACCCCCACAGAACCTTGAGGCCGAGCAGAGCGTGTTGGGCGCGATCATGCTGTCCAAGGACGCCATGGTCGATGTGGTGGAGGTACTGAGGGGCCATGACTTCTACAAGCCGGCGCACGAGACGATTTACGAGGCCGCGGGTGAACTGTTCCGCTCGGGCAATCCCGTTGATGCGATCACCATTGCGGCGGAACTCCAGGCCCAGGGTGCCCTCGGTCGCATAGGAGGGGCCGAGTACCTCCACACCCTCATCGCCGCCGTACCCTCCGCCGCTTCCGCTGGGTACTACGCTCGCCTCGTCAGGGAGCAGGCGATTCTCCGGCGGTTAGTTGAAGCCGGCACCCGCATCGCGAACATGGGGTATTCGGCAGATGGTGACGTCGACGATATCGTCGACTCCGCCCAGGCCGAGGTCTTCTCCGTCACGGAGAGGAAGAACGCGGAGGACTACCTTCCCATCGGCGACGTCATGGAGAGAACGCTCGGGGAGGTTGAGGCGGCGTCGAGCCACGACGGCAAGCTCCTGGGTGTGCCGACGGGCTTCAGGGACCTCGACGAGATAACCGGGGGCCTTCAGAAGGGCCACATGATCGTCATCGCGGCGCGTCCTTCGATGGGAAAGTCGACCCTGGGCCTCGACATATGCCGATCGGCGGCCATCGGGGCCGGGATCACATCCGTCGCTTTCTCGCTCGAGATGAGCAGGGAAGAGATCACCAAGCGTCTGCTATCGGCCGAATCCGGGGTGAAACTCACCCGGCTCATGAAGGGTCCGATGGGGCCTAACGATTGGGAGAGGCTCGCCAGGACGGCGGCGCGGGTGTCCAAGGCGCCCCTGTTTATTGACGACTCGCCGAACATGTCGCTCATGGAGATTCGAGCCAAGTGCCGGAGGCTCAGCCAGAGGGAGAATCTAGGGCTAGTGGTCGTCGACTACCTCCAACTTATGTCATCAGGGAAACGGGTCGAGTCGCGCCAGCAGGAGGTGTCCGAGTTCTCTAGAGCCCTCAAACTCTTGGCGAAGGAGCTCGACGTTCCTGTCATCGCGATCTCCCAGCTCAACCGCAGCCCGGAGCAGCGCGGCGACAAGCGTCCCATGCTTTCGGACATGCGCGAGTCCGGCTCGATCGAGCAGGACGCCGACCTCGTGATCCTTCTCCACCGTGAGGATGCCTACGACCGCGAGGCGCGTCCCGGGGAGGCGGACTTCATCATCGCCAAGCACCGCAATGGCCCGACGGACACGCTGGCCGTCGCGTTCAAGAAGGACTACGCGCACTTCACGGACATGGCCCCGGATCTGTAGGGGTTTGTAGGGACCAATTGAAGATTGCATTTACCAGAACTACTTTGCATGGACGTTGCACAATCCCAACTGAAGATTGCACACGGCTGTAGGACGTCATCCGAGTTGTTCACCAGTTGGCCAATCGGTGTGATCGCTAAATGCGATGTTTGACGGCGAGAAACACAGTCAGGGGGCGCGGCACATGGACGATTCGGATCCCAGTGAACCTTTACGGCTCTACGCCGACCCCAAGACCTCGGGCCCGATTATGGCGACCCATATGGAACGCATCAACGAGATATTCGCCGAAGGAGAGGGCCTCGATGAATTCGTTGGACGAGCGCCGGTATACGTCGAAGAACAGATTGCGCTGATCGCAGAGGCGACTGCTGATTGCGACGCCTTCGACGTCATCGAGATGCTACGGATCTATACCCAACAGACCGTCCAAGACGGTGTGGCCACGGGCGCAGCGGACGGGATTGTAGGCGCTCTCGACCTGATTGCTTGTCTGCTCCTTGAGCGTGGTTCACGCGCTCCGGTGAGACACTCGGAAGCCGCGCGCCCAGCGAGTCACACGCCGCAGATCCATGACCTCGCAGTGAAAGTTCTCACGGCGTCAGGTTGGCTGCGAGAACATGAGGCAGAGAGCGCTCCCGAGGAACCACTTTCTGCGCTTGCGGCACACCTCGTCCAGCACCAGTTGGCCGTGAAGTCTTACAACTACAGGCACATCGCCGACGAGCTGGACGAGGCGCTGTTCGCTCCATGGGAAGTTCCCTTGTGCGACACCATCGGGTTCACCCATGCCGAGTTCATTACAGTCCGGGACGCGGTCGACGTGGTGTATCTCGCCAAGCGCAATGCGCTGGCGGCGATCATCGCCGATTCGCTCAACGGTGGCGAGTCGCCCATAGACCATGAGGTGAAAGACGACCTCCTCTCCGCGTTAGACACGCTTCTCGAGCACCCGGGGAGTCACGCCTCCTTCGACGCGGTCGAGATCGCCGCTGAAGCGACGATGCCGATTCAGAAGGTCATGGCGGTCCTCGACACCTTCGCCGTGGCGTTCGGTTCGGACTTGGCTGACCACGCGCTTGCGGACTACTTGGGTGGTCGGAGCGTCTTCGCTGGGGCGCAACTACTTCGTGATGGAGAGCACTACCTCCAAGTCAGCGCGCGCATCGGCACGGACTGCGTTCGCGCGAAGTTCGAAGGGGCGCTCAAGACTTGCGGCGCGAAGACCTGGGATCGTTACCAGAAGCACCGCGCCGTGAGGTGTGAGTCACTTGCGATCGAGCAACTTGAGAGCGTTTTGCAGGTCGACGCAACTCATACAAACCTCAAGTACTTCCGTGCCAACGCGGATGAGGCGACTTCCGAGCTCGGCTCGTATTGCCGTGACCCTCGACAGTTTGCCGAGGTCGCGGAAGCCGATGCGCTCTTCGTGATTGAGGATGTCGCCATTTGCGTCGAAGTTAAGTCCCGCCCCTTGTCCGCTGGTACTAGGACGGGTGATGTGCGACGACTGGCACGGGATCTCAAGGACATAGTTGGCGGCGCGGTCAAGCAAGCAAGCCGCCTGGAGCGACTTGTCAGCGAGAACGGCGGCCTGTGGCTCGAAGACCGCACGTGGCTGGACCTCAGCAATGTCAAGGAGGTGCGTATGATCGCCGTCGCGCTTGACGACATTGCCCCCCTCTCGATCGCTGCGGACGAACTCGTGCGAGCCCAAGTCATCACCGAAGCCCGCTTTGCATGGGTCACGTCCCTTCACGACTTGCGGGTCGTCGCGGACATCCTCGATCGCCCTAGCGAGTTTCTCCTCTACCTGCGTAGGCGAACTGAACGAGACGTCGCCCTGAAGTACACGTCACTCGATGAACTCGACATGTTCATGGCGTTCCTCGCTGGTGACCTGCAAGTCATGCCGAACCCCATTTTGCTTCACGAGTTGTACCCCCACATCGCCGCACCCAAGGAGGCGGAGCTCAAGAGGTATCGCCTTGCGTCCTCGCGCGCATTCGTGGGGACCTATACCGACCCGCTCGACGCATACATGCTGCAGTACGAGTGGGAGGGTGTGGCTCCGGCGGCAAAGCCGACGTTTGTTGCCACGGAACGCATACTCAAGGTTGTCGACTTCCTAACTGACGGCCACAAGCCAGGGTGGTTTCGGTTCTCCAGCGACCTGCTTGACCTGACGAAACACCAGCAGCACAAGTTCGGTCGGAGTTACCGCAACCTGCTCGACCGAGCCCGGATGGACCATGGTTGGCACACACTTGGATATGCCTTCCCCAACGCGTGGGGCTACCCGTCACTGTTCGTTGGGACGCTTCCTTCGCACGCGAAACTCGACGACTACGTTGACCAGTTGGGTCTCTACATGGTCGCTAAACTCGGTCAACTCGGGAGCGATCGCGGCCTCGGACTCATTGTCGACAGCAGTGGCGAGATCATCTCAATTCGGTATGTCAACGACCCGTCGTCGTACGGAATTGACCTCGCAGCTGCAGCGAAGGCACTTGGACTCAGCGAACCAGGCAAATCAACGGCGAAGATCCCACCGTACGCGCGTCGTTCCAGTCGGCGCTTGAGAGGCGTTAGGCGACGGCGCGGGTGAATTGCAGGCCGCTGTCTCATCTCATTCGAACGATGAACGCGCCCTGACCGGCAAACGCGACGTGGTCGCCTTTGGACTCGAGGGGCGACGGCCTCGGCACGTTCAGTAGCGTTCAAGCAAGCACCAGACTCGCACAGTGGGCTTCTCTCACGACTTGGTGGACTGTGCGGAACGGTCGCGGGCGGGCGTGACTACTCGAGTAATGCAACGTACAAGGTGGCGGTGCCGGTGCCCCGCAGGAACTGCCCGACGAGCCGATTCACGACTCGGCCCGGCGCATCCTGGATTTCCGCGAGCGAGGCCGACGTCACCTTCTCGTACGTGTCTCGGTCGTAAGCGGTTCCTGAGGCGCTGAAGTTCTTGGTGGACTCGTAACTCTCGAGCCCTTCAATTCCGACACATGCGATCCCGAAGCCCCATGAACCTCGATAGCCAGTCGCCTTGGCGATTTTCTCGGCCCACTTCACAACTCGCACGGCATAGGCGAGGGCGAGTCCGTCGGCGAGCACCTTGTGCGACTGACCCTGCTGGCCCAGGTCGTCCGTCAATCTTCCACAGAAGACGCGAATTCCGCCGTGCTCCTGGATCTCGATGTCGAGCGCGTACTTCTCTGCTTGAGACTGACCGGGTTTGCGAAGCCCACCGTCGAAGGTCGTAGCCGCGTACCCGCGCGCGCGGTTGCGCCAGTGGGACACGCTCGATGGGCTGGGTTCCCAGCCTGGGATCTTGCCTCTCAGTTGATCCTCGGCGGAGTTGATGAGCTTCAACATCGGCGTGTTGTTGCCCACACGGACAATGCCAAGGAGCATCTCGTCATCAGCGGCCTGCAACGGTTCCGCGATGACGAAGAGGTGACCCTGCTCGCGCCGCTCCTCCGGGAATGGATCGCGTGAGACCTCCTCGTTCAGGATGCCGAAGAGGAAGTCGCTTCCTGAGCGCCGCTGCGCGTGAAGCCGAACGACTTCCGCGTCGGCGAGCACGCGATTCGTCTTCTCGCCGCGAGCGTAGTACCGGCCCTGAACCATGTGCGGCCCGAGTCCCGATGGCGGGATCTCGACGAACAGGTAGCCGACGCTCGGGTCCGTCTCGGATAGAATCTCGCGGACGCGAACGTACAGCGGGGGGGAGACAAGGTTCGCCGCAATTTGCTCGAGCTTCTCCGCCAAGCCCTGAAGCGGTTGAGGACACAGGGAGAACGTGGACGGTCCCCCTGTAGGTGGCTTGTCCTCGGAGACACCGATTAGCAGCGCACCTCCAAACAGGCCGAAAGCCGCGAGATCCTTCGCGGTGTCGCGGCGCTCTGAGTCCCTGTGCCCAGTCGAGCGCTTTACGTCCAGACTGACGCTCTCGGCCAACCCGCCCTCGCCGATCGCGAGTTGGATCTCTGCTTCGCTCGTTGGGGTCCACACGGTGGTCCACCACCCTCTCTTACGCCCACGCTAGATGATGCGACCGACAACGACATGGTGGATTCTCCGGGAATGTGGACCAGTTGGTTCCGTGGCTCCTCCGCTCCTCGTGACGTGACCCCTCGTGCACGAGCCGCCCCCCTCGCGCTCAATCCTGCGGCGGCGGGCGAGGGGGTTGCCACGGAGACAAGTCTTCGGATCTCGACCACTCTGGCCAAGTGTTACCCCGCGCTGCGTCGATCCATTAGCCACCGCATCGCCTCGGGTTTGCCAGAGACTCGTGAATCGTTCTCAACTAGTTGGCAAGGACCCCCGGTGTGGCGCCCAAGATTCCCATTTCTCAAGCGTGAAAGTGCTCAACTCGCAAGGCGCTCTACATGTTGTAGGTTCTCAACGAAGTTGACCAATTCCCAACGAAGTTGACCACGTTGAGTCGAAAACGGTGGCCTTGGGAAGACCGGGCAGGTCACCCAGTCAACCAAACCGACAGCAGTCCGCCTATTGCACCAAAGAAGTGACCTTCAACTGTGAAGGCGTTCAGGGTGATCTAGAGTTCGGTGACGGTGCAAGCGGGTGGACAGGAGTCCCTCACGCCCGAATTCACCAAACGAAGTAGGTAGATAGGGGCTATCGTTTGTGCCGAAGAGCGGTCACAAGTATCGGACTCCGAGTTCGGTACTGCGATGAGCATGCAGTTCAGCTTCATAGTTGAGAGGTGGGGGAGATGGTTGCCAAGTCCAGAAAATCCATGGCGCCTGCGGAAGAGTCGCAGACACCGAGCACAGCAATTCAGGTGGCATGGATCATCGGTTCATGCGGCGCCCTTGGGGCAATTGTCGCTGCGTTCATTGCGTTAATTGGGCAATCTGGACCCGATCTCGAACCGGATCCGGATTCCAGCCACTCTCTTTCCCCGTCACAGTCTTCTCTGCCTTCGCCAGATTGCCCTTCGGCGGGTTTCTTCGGTAGACCGATGGGAGACGTCACTGTCTTCTCAGTAAACGAGAACTACGATCCCTCTGGGTTGATGGGTGATATTGGAGACATAACAGTCGCCAACATCGAGGACGTAGTCACGTTCACGTATGAGACGAAGGGGCGAGGTCCCCACGAGTGGGATTGGAAGTACGTTGATGGCGAGTTGAGTTCTGGAATCGCGCAATTTAGTGGGGTGATGCTCCTATCTTCGCCCAACAACTGGGGCACCACGGCGGGCTACGACTTGCGCGGTATGACCAGCGTCTCCTGGGAGGCCAGAAGCCTGACTGGTGCCGTGTGGGTCGAGTTTGTGATCGGTGGCGTTACCTGGCGATGGGATGGTGATTCTAGGCAGCAGGAGTGTGTGCCCGTTCCTGACTCGATGCCGCGTATATCGCTGGGCAAGTATCTTCTCACTTCGAGCAGCCAGTCGTTTGAATACGATCTCTCGGGCCTGCCGGAGGAGTATTTGATGAATGTCATCGGAGGGTTCGGCTGGACGATCAGCTGGGGACCAAACGATGTGGTACTCAACGACGATCGGACAGGACCCATAGAACCGAGAATCATCACAATCGATGTATCGAATATCCAATATGCACAAAGTGACGTCGAATCGTCATGAAAAGGGCTGGACGTGGCCTACTGGTTCCGGTAACAGTGCTGACATTGATTGCCCCGATCCTGGTCGGATGCGCAAAGACAGGAACTAGCGTCCAGATCGAGACTCTCGAAGACGCCTTCGTGAGTCTTGAGTGGATTGCGTATTCGCCCACGAACGCTGACCCCAACCAAGGTATGGAACCTACGGTGGACTCTATCCGCGATGACCTGGCCGTCCTGCGGGAGGTGGGCTTCACTGGACTGGTGACCTACAGTTCGACAGGCGTTGTCGGGAGCGACTTGCCCCAGCTGGCTGAGGAGGCGGGTTTTCAGGGCCTCATCGTTGGGATATGGGATCTTGAGAACGAAGAGGAGATCGCAGCGGCCAAGGCTTCGTCGGAGAGCCCTATCGTCTTGGGATACAGCGTGGGCAATGAGGGATTGCATGAGCGATACGAGATGTCTGAACTGCGTAATGTGATCGAGGATGTTCGGTCATCGACAGGGAAGCCTGCGACCACTACAGAGCAGGTCGATGACTACTACACAGAAGAGGACCTTCTTTCCATCGGTGACTGGGTGTTTCCAAACGCTCACCCCTATTTCCACAGTGTCACTGATCCGGATCTCGCGGTCACTTGGACGGAGGCTGCCTTTGATGACTTGGCCAGTCTGACTGCGGGCCAGGCTCTAGTATTCAAGGAAGTCGGACTTCCCACGGGAGGGGACACGGGAGGTCAACTCTCCGAAGAAGGACAGAAGCAGTACTACCTGGGGTTGGCAGTTACTGACGTCGATTTCGTCTATTTCGAAGCATTTGACATGACATGGAAGACAACCCTGCCGGTCGAACCCCACTGGGGACTGTTTCGCTTTGACCGCACTCCCAAAGAGTTCGCGTGCACACTCATGACCTGCCCTTCCACTCCGCCTACATCGATCCCGGACTTCGTTGTGTACTCCGACATGGGCTCATTGGACAATCACTTCACGCCATCGGGCTACATGGGTGATGTAGGGGACATCACTATCAACGAGGTCTACACGGTGGATCCCCATAGCGGTGCAACCTCAATCAAGGTTGCCTACACCGCCGAGGGCCAGGCACCGAACGAGTGTTCATACCTGCCGCCCTGTGGCTGGGCAGGTGTCTACTGGCAAGAACCGCCAAACAACTGGGGGATCGATGCGTTCTGGAAGGATCACGGCTATGACCTGTCCGGGTACAGCGAGGTTACGTTCTGGGCTAGGGCGGAGCAGGACACTTGGGTGAAGTTCATGGTCGGCGGTATCAACGGACCCAATGGGGACAGCCTCATTCCCTCCAAGTCCACGTACGTAACACTCACTCCAGAGTGGGAGCAGTTCAGCATCGATCTCCAAGGAGAGGACCTTTCGCACATCATCGGTGGCTTCGGATGGGTATGGACGGCGAAGGCCACGTTGGAGGGTGGCAGAGGCGGTGTCTTCTTCCTTGATGACATCCAATTTGAGCAATAGGGCCCCACACGCATTCGCCTATGCAGATACCCAACTATTTCAGTACGAACCAGGGAATCGCATGCCCTGCAGTACTCGACTAGTTGGCACAGACACCCGACGTGGAGCCCAAAATTCTCATTTCTCAAGTGCCGAGATACTCAACTCAAATGGCGATCTACAGTGTTTGTAGGGACCTGTTGAAGTTTGCATTTACCAGAACTACTTTGCATAGACGTTGCACATTGTATCGCCCCGGGTTTGCTAGAGGCTCGTGAACTGTTCTCACCTAGTTGGCAAGTACCCCCGGCGCGGATCCCAGGATTCTCATTTCTCAGGCGCGGAGGTACTCAACTCGCAAGGCGGCCTACAGGGGTGTAGGAGTTCAGTGAATCTTGCGGTTTTTCAAGAGACCTTGCATCAAGATTGCGGCGTTTCAATACACCTTGTGTCTTTCAGCAATGCACACACAGAGGGATGCACTGAGGTGCTTACGGCAACAGAGGAGCTGGCACCCGCAAAGGAGGGTTGATTCTAGTCTTGGAACTCATCTCGCGATCAGCGGCCAGTCGGGGTAGAGGACTAGGTTGAGTATTGGTATCGCCACGTCACAGGTACTGGATACGGGTAGGAGGCGCTCAATGGAGAGCACTGGAGACTGGAAGGTACTTGACTGGATTCCGGATTCGCTGAGAGTCGAAGATCGAATTCGGCTGCTTCAGTTTGACGACCAATACATCGAGTTTGACTGCAGTGGGCTTCAGGGCGACTTTCCATTTGGCAAGGTTTCAGGTGGCTGGACGGTGATTCTGTATGGCATTGATGCAAGATCGGTCGTCGTCACACCCGAGTCTGCACGACGTGTCACTTGGGTTATAAAGGAGTGGATTGGGGGTGCCATCTCATTCGGGGACAAGGTCGAGACCTTTGAGATAGAGGGGGTCAAGGACTCTGGTCGGGTGGACGTTACCTTGAAAAGCCTGAAGTCAGTTGGGACGTTGTCGCATGGCACATACGCGGTTACCGCTACGGGAGCATGGACACTCCACCTGGCCGACTGCTCAGAATCCGAGCCCGTAGTTCTTGAGGGACCCACAAGTCCGGCTTCTGTGGTGGGGAAGAAAACTACGGCCGTCGACTTCGGTCATGAAGTCAAAGGGATTGCTGTGACGGGTGGAACTTGGGCGCGTTTTCACAAGCCGGCTAACGACGTCGTATGCCGCGACGTCACATTCCTTGCCTTCGATGACGACCTTCGAGGTGCAACCGAGATTGATGGTGCGGAGGAGCTCAAGGCGAAGAGCATCAACGCCCAGGGTTCTATCGAGTGCAATCAGGTTGTGGTTGACAACTCGATACTGGGCTCGGACGGACAAATCAAGGTCACCGGATCATTGGTTGAGGTTCTGGGCGGGCTCAGAGATTGCGAAATAACCCTCCGGAATCCTGGGGCGGAACTCAGAGTGGGAGCGCAACCGGGTTCAGGTATCACCCGCGCGGGTTGGTCAGCAGTCAAGAAGCAATTCACGAACGGCAGCGCTGAAGGGGGTGAGCGGGGTGCTGATCACTCGGGTGTCGTTGTTGACAACACCGTAATTCGAGGAGATGGGGACATTCGAATCGATGGCTCGACACGGGACTGCGAGGTGAATGTGAATGGCCAAGTGGGAATCACAGGTGACTTCACGTTCTCATCCTCCGGAAAGGGGCGGCAGGTTCTCAGTGCTACCGAGATCGCAGTCAATGGAGTCGTGGATCTTGGCAGAAGGTCTATGAAGTTCAAGGATTTATTCTCTGCGACTGAGTTGGTTGATGCGAGTCAGGCGAAGGGTGGAGGAGTCGCGGTCTTTGGCTCTTTACATAGGTCATGCCTTGAAGGAGGTCAGGTTCAGGTTCGTGAAGACATCACGGACTCAACAGTGCAGGGCAACAAGGTCCTCGAAATCGGAAATGTTGACAAGAAGAGCCGAATCGAGGCCCATGGAACGGCCCAGTTCAACGGCAAAGTACTTGGCGCAGTTGTTTGGAAACTGCCAGCAACGGGACGCGCCGGATCAGCACTCCACATAGCCAATAGCATCGAGCGATTAGAGATCGAAGGACCCCTGAATGCGCGGGCAGGAAAAATCCCACGGCTCTACACCAAATCATTTCCACGCTATCTCGAAGTGGCAGGAACAATAGAACTCGCATGGCCACCAGGTTCACGCAAATCGAAGAAGAAACAACTCCCAGCAACGAACTCGGTCTTGCTCAAGAACGGGGCACGTCTCGTGGTGAACGTAGAGATCAATGTGGGGAAGGTGAAACTTGCTTCGACAGAGGCGACTATCGAGGTGGGATCGAGCGCAGCTTCTGAGCCAAAGATTGTGCAACTTACTTTGGCTGGACTACCGGGCGATACAGACGAGACATTGAAGAAAGGAGTGCTTTCTCTCGTCGGTTCAAATACCAGATTCCAGGTCGTATTGGCAGAGGAGCACGCACCTCGCCTGAAGATGGCTGGGCAAGAGCTCCACGTGATACGAGGATCGGTTGCAGTGTCGGTGGAGAGTCGTTTTCCGGAGGGAGGGAGCGGAAGAGGAAAAGGCGGTATTAGAGGGTCTTCATCGTTGGATATCGAGCCCACGCTCTCTGCTGAGGATGGCGCAACGATAGACGACGTCACCGGAAGGTTCCGCGTGGGAGCCCTTGGTGGACGCATCGTGGGGCACAGATCGGGACCCGGGAATTGGATGATGTGGTGGAAGTGGTTTGGAAACAAAGAGATACGTAGCGGAAAGTCGAGACCGTACCAGAGTGCGGTTGTTGTTGGTATCGACGAACGGCCATCAGACGCACCTCGGCGGAAAGGCGAGTTGATCGATGTTGATGTAGCGACTCTACTGACAGAGGATGTCTCGCATTTAGGGCGTTTCCAGGTATTCGAGCCGCTCGACGTTGGATTGGTTCATGAGGCGAAGACGCATGGGAAGGGACGGAAGAGCTGGAAGGAGCCGGACTGCAAGAGCAGGGCGCAACGGCTTCGAGACATTGCTGAGGCGACGAGAACTCGGGCAGTGTCAGGTTCAAGTTACTCGGCGGCGATGTGGGCCGCAGCTCGCTCTCACGCGGTGTCCCTGGGAGAGGGGCGATCGGGGGAACGATTTCTACGATTTCTTCACCGCATTGTGGGCTATGGAGTACGACCCATCCCTGCGGTCGCAACCTACGTTTGCACGTTACTCGCTGGCGCCGGGATGCTCACATGGGTCGACTCCCAGCAGCCCATGGATCCCGAGGCAACCTGTCTTCAGTGCAAGCAGGGGAACTATGGTTTCCCGGACCAACTTGAGCGTGTGTTAGTACTTCCCACATCTCTCTTCCGCGGCACCGGTGGCGGAGCGATTCCGTACCGCCCGATCGGGAATTCGTTAGGTGCGCAATCGCTCGCGACACTCACGATGACGGTGCTCTTGGGCTTCATTGTGGTCGCGTTAAAAAACTTCCTTATGAGGCCCAGGGGAGACAGTCCAATCGGATGATCGTAGGGGCGTCCTAACGAACGACGAGCAAGTGAGGAAGACGTTGCACAGGCTGTCGGACCTAGTTTGCGATGCCGACGAGGTGCTAGACCGCTGTAGGAGTTCAGTGGGTCTTGCACTTTTTCAAAGTATGTTGCACCGAGTTTGCGGTGTTTCACTGGATCTTGCGATGACGAACGCAATCCCCGGAGGCGTTGTGGTGCACGCTGGTATCGCGGGACCGTGGTGTAGGACGCCAACGTAATTGGCCAACCGACGAGATACTTGGCCATCACCTGGCCAACCAAGGTGACCACTCCACGGTCGCTCCGACGTCGCCGGGCCACACAGCGTCGAGGTCAGTCTGTTCTTGACACGCACGGTGGCGGCAATGCGAGAAGCATCACTCTTCGGGGAACTGATCCTTGGAGGTAGTGTGAGTTTCATGAGCTGGAGCAGGCGGGCGCTAGCGCTTGCAGGAGCCGTGACCTTGACTTCGGCAGTGGCAGGGTGTTCGGGGAGCTTCACTACTTCGATGTATGGCGTACAGGAGGTTTCGTGTGGCCCGGGCGCGCAGTACGACGACATGTCCGTCGAGGGCTGTTGGACTTTCTCGTCTTATTCAGGGCCTCTGGGCATCCAGTCCGATCTCACGCAGTTGCTGAAGCGCGAGCGAGCCGTGACAGTCGCTGTTGAGGGCACCGACTGTCCCGCCGAAGTGGCACACCGTGAGGCTGCGGTCGAGTGCTCCTTCAGGACTAGGGATTCGCAAGGGCGCACGGGGTTGATCGAGATCGAGGTGTATCGGGACATAACCGCCGACCCGACACACTTCTACAACGTGATAGTTCTCTTCGAGATGGCCTAGGCGCGGGTGGTCTACACAGGATCCCTGAGGTGCGTGTTTGTGCCAACTAGAGTTGGACTCGGCCGCTCGGAGGTACAGATTTGTGCCAACTTCAAGCGTGCGGATGTGCCAACTTCGCTTGGAACCTACAGTGTTTTGTAGGGACCTGTTGAAGTTTGCATTTACCAGAACTACTTTGTATAGTCGTTGCACAATCCCAACTGAAGTTTGCACACGCCCGGATGTTAGATTTTGCCGTCTTCTATTTTGCTTTGTTCAAAGGGAGAGGTTCGAGACACAACTCTTAAGCCTTCCTTTTTCCATCTTTCATTTTCCACAAGCAACCCCAGCTGGAAATTCTTTCTGGAACATTTTTTACAAACCTCTAATGTTTTTGATTGAACTTTTGTAATCTTTTCTTCTCTTTTCTCGGGAATCAAAGGAACAATCCCCATCCACGTGATAGCTGGGGAAAGTTGTTTCCCTTCGACCTCAACACCTGACCATACTGTTACTTTTTGTAAGGGCTCGTCTGCGCCGCAGGCCATGCAAAGACCCTCTCTATATTCAAATGCGCCCGGTTTCTTCGGTTTCTTGGTTATAATGCACATGATGCCTTCTGCCATAAGAATTCCGCAATCAGGGCACCTACTAGCTCCGATAGATTTTATACCCATCGCTTTGACTTGCTTTCTGTGTCCCTTATGACAATATGCAAATCCACAATTCGCGCAGCCCCAACCTATGATATCTTGAAAACCAGCATCCGAAGTAGCATAAAGTTGTTTATAACTCCATGCATTTCCTTTAAGCTCTAATCCACAAATAGTACATTTTACATCGCACTTCTCACCGTTTAGTGGTATTTTTACTTTTCTTCTATCCATTAGTTCACCCCTCCATTAATGTATTTCCCTCAGTTGACGTGGATCTCGGCGCCCAAACCAGCCAAGGACGACAGGTCCGTCACCGGGTTGCCGGTCAGTTCGAGCGAGGTGAGGTTGGTGAGACCGGCAAGAGGCGACACATCCACAATCTCGTTCTCGATTAAGTTGAGCATGATGAGGTTGGTGAGACCGGCAAGAGGCGACACATCCACAATCTCGTTCTCGCGCAGGTAGAGCGCGGTGAGGCTAGTGAGACCGGCAAGAGGCGACACATCCACAATCTCGTTGCCGATTAGGAAGAGCGCGGTGAGGTTGGTGAGACCGGCAAGCGACACATCCACCACCTGGTTGCCGTTCAGGTTGAGCGAGGTGAGGTTGGTGAGACCGGAGAGGGGCGACACATCCACCACCTGGTTGTCAGTCAGGTTGAGTTCGGTGAGGTTGGTGAGACCGGAGAGGGGCGACACATCTACCACCTGGTTGCCAGTCAGGAGGAGCCTGGTGAGGTTGGTGAGACCTGCCAGAGGCGACACATCCACGATCCCGTTGCCGTCTAGAAAGAGCGTGGTGAGGTTGGTGAGACCTGCCAGAGGCGACACATCCACAATTTCGTTGTAGGACAGGAAGAGGTAGGTGAGGTTGGTGAGGCCGGCAAGGGGCGACACATCCACAATCTCGCTGGCGCCTAGGTTGAGAATGGTGAGGTTGGTGAGGCCGGCAAGGGGCGACACATCCACAATCTCGTTACGGGCAAAGGCGAACAGGTCGAGCTTGGTGAGGTTGGTGGCGGCTTCGAGCCCAGAAAGGGATACGACACCCCCTTCCCAGCACGTCAACTCATTGAGAGTCTCCATGTCGGTTCGAGTGATGGGCTCCCCGGGGGAAAACCCGAGAGCATGCTCTATGCATTGCCGCAGTACCGGATCGGAGACACCCCCGTCGGATGGGGAACACGCACAGAGCGTGCTCGCGACTAGTACCACCGCGACAAGACCCCGTAATGGGTGGGTCATTCGTAACATGGCTGCCTCCTCTAGGTGAACTGCCCTGGGTTTCGTCCGGCGGCACTACCTCATCTTCCTGGGCCACAAGGTACTCGGGAAGTTCTTTCAGGGCAACGAGACGACGACACTCATGCCATATGCCCGGGGAAGGGTTGTGGGATCCCGCGCTATCCGGTCCGTAGGGTTGCGTCTTGTATTGCCCCGGGTTTGGTGGAGGCTCTGATGTAGCCCTAGACGGTCCTATAGATGTCAAGTGAGTCCGAGGTCGGCTCCCTGTCTAGCAACCAGATTGTGGATCTGTCGCCCATCGCCGGTCTCACCAACCTCACCGACCTTCAGCTGAGACGCAACCAGATTGTCGACGTGTCGCCTCTCGCGGGCCTCACCAACCTCGACTACCTCAACCTATCCGTCAACCAGGTTGTGGATCTGTCGCCTCTCGCGGGCCTCATCAACCTCATCGAGCTTTACTTACCCGAGAACCAGATTGTGGACTTGCGGCCTCTCGCCAATCTCACCAACCTCACATTGCTCAGCATGGGTGACAACCAGATCGTGGACGTGTCACCTCTCATCGGTCTCACCTACCTCACCACGCTTTACCTGGAGGACAACCAAGTTGAGGATGCGACGCCCCTCATTTTCCTTCCCAGCCTCACCTGGGTGAATCTGGAGAACAATCCCGTGATAGACCTGTCCCCTTTGGAGAGTCGAGACGAGATCGATATCGTCTTCTAACGATTGCTGAACGTTGCGGGCTGCCTGCTGCCCGGAGGCTCCCCCAGCCTGGACCTCTGTGATGAGAGCCTTCATCAATCCCAGGGCGATACACAGCAGTCCCAATTCACCCGCTTGCTCAGCTTCGGACTCACCATCGTCGATGAAGTCGGCTACCCCCTATCCGTCCGGACCGAATGGCTGCAAAATCGCCGCAACAAGTGGATTGCTTGTCGAAGAGCACAGGTGATGCCCTTGTCAACGAGCGCCGACAGGGGAAGACTGGCGGGACAGTCCTAAAAACTGGGCAGCCGTCGGTTGCTCAATAATCAAGTGACGCCGTGAGCCTCCGGGCTCACGGTTCGTTACCGGAAAGGAATCGACATGGCCAAGATGGTGGTGTTCTGCGGATCGGATGATCCCCAGAAGGCCTTTCCCCCCTTCATGTTGGGATCAGGGGCGATGGCATTGGACATGGAGCTCGTTCTTTTCTTCACGATGGACGGGCTCAACATCATTCGCAAGGGTGGCGCCGAAGCGATCACACTCAAGGGAGCAGCCAAGACCCTGCCCGAGTTCATAGAAACGGTGATCCAGGGTGGCGCAAAGCTGATTGCCTGTTCGGCCGCGTTCCCGATCGTCGAGTGTAAAGAAGAGGATCTCATCGATGGCGTGGAGTGCGGTGGCGTCGCCACCTTCGTAATGGAGGCCGCAGAGGCGGACGTCGTTCTCACGTTCTAGTAACTTAGACGAAGAAGAGAGGATGAAGACATCATGATTTCTGATGACGAACTCGCCAAGCTCACAGCAGACAAGGAAATCGACGCCCGCGGCGTGGCGTGCCCGGGTCCGCTCCTGGAGGCCAAGCGGGGGATCACAGCGGTGCCGGTAGGCGGGGTGATCACGGTTCTGTCGTCCGATGCGAGCACAGCCAACGACATCCCCCGGTGGGCAGAGAAGATGGGTCACGACTTCCTGGGGACCATTGAGGATGCGGGCTTCTGGAGGATCTTCGTCAAACGGGGCAAGTGACCATGGCGGTGGAGAGCGATACGGCCGAGGCCGGGGCTCTACCCCGGATTCTGGTGTTCTCGACCACCACCATCTCGGACATCGGCATCGACCTGGCGGGTAGCATGCACCTGCACTACCCACCCTCGGTCGTCTCGATGCCCGTCGCTTGTTCGAGCGGGATCCGGCCGGAATGGATCCTGCACGCCCTCGACCACGGCTTCGACGGGGTGTTCATTGCCGCCGACGGCACCGACTGTCCCTTCCTGCCGGATTGCACGGACCGGACCGCGCGAATCGCGGGCAAGGCTCAGGATCTGATGCGCGAGCGGGGGATCCTTCCGGAACGGATGAAGATGGCGGCCATCTGCTCCGTGTGTGCGGAGCCGTTCGTGCGGCACATGCAGGCCTTCTCCCGTGCGCTCTCGGAGCTTCGAACTACGAGCGAAACGGGTTGACATGGACTATGACGTCTTGGTGATAGGGGGCGGAGCGGCGGGTATGGAATCCGCCCTGAACCTGGGAGACATGGGCTACTCGGTTCTCCTGGTCGAAAAGGAAGCATCCATCGGCGGCAAGATGATCCTGCTCAGCAAGGTGTTCCCCACCCTCGACTGTTGCAGTTGCATCGCCACGCCCAAGATGGCGGCCACGTTTCACCACCCGCAAGTCAAGACCCTGACGTCAGCCGAGGTGACCGGGATCGAGAGGCTGTCCGACGGGACTTTCCGGGCGAACATCGACCAGAAGGCCACGTATGTAGACGCCGACGCATGCACAGGATGTGGGAACTGCGAGGTGGCCTGCACGGTGGCGATTCCCGACCAGTTCAACTTCGACCTCGTGGCGCGCCGGGCCGCCTACATCCCTTACTCGCAGGCGGTCCCGAAGAAGGCGGTCATCGAACGGGCCGGCACCTCGCCCTGCACGTTCAACTGTCCGGCGGGAATCAAGGCACACGGGTACGTGTCCCTTGTGCGCAGCGGCCTCTACGAGGAGGCGATGGACTTGATACTCGAGGACGTCGCGATCCCCGGGTCCCTTGGACGGGCCTGCTACGCGCCGTGCGAAGACGCGTGCACACGGGGCGAGCTCGAGGGGCCGGTCCCCATACGTTTGCTGAAGCGCTTCGCGGCAGACGAGTACTACGCGCGACACCCGGAGCCGAAGCAGGGACCCCCCGACGAGCTCCGCGACGAGAAGGTGGCGATCATCGGATCCGGGCCGGCCGGCCTGTCCGCCGCCTACGACCTGGCCAAGAAGGGGTACCCGGTCACCATCTTCGAGGCGGACGACCAGGCGGGGGGAATGCTCCGGTATGCGATCCCCTCGTTCCGACTGCCCAAAGAGGTCGTGGACCGGGACATCAAGAACGTCACGGCCCTCGGAGTCGAGATTCGTCTCGGCAAACCCATCAACGATCCGGCGCGCCTGAAAGGCAAGGGGTATGAAGCGGTGTTCGTCGCTTCGGGGACCGGTCAAGACCGAACCATGGGTATCGAGGGCGAGGATCTCAAAGGGGTGGTCACGTCACTCTCATTCCTGCGCGGCGTCAACACCGGGGACCGTCCCGATCTGAAGGGCAAGCGTGTCCTGGTGGTCGGAGGCGGCAACGTCGCCATCGACTCCGCCCGGGCGGCGCGTCGCCTCGGTGCCGCCAGTGTCACGGTCCAGTACCGACGGAGTCGCGACGAGATGCCGGCCTTCGACTGGGAAATCGAGGCCGCGGCGGCGGAAGGGATCGGTTTCGAATACCTCAGGGTCCCGGTTCAATTCCATGGGGACAAGGGCAAGCTTGCCCGAGTCGAATCGATCGAGATGCACCTCGGCCAGCCGGATGAGTCTGGCCGACGACGGCCGCTCCCCATCGAGGGATCAGAAACGGTTGCCGACGTGGACTGTGCGATCGTCGCTGTCGGCCTGGTGCCCTCGGATCTCGGCTGGAAGGGCGGGCCGGACGTCGCCAAGGACGGCCAGGTCATGGCCGACCCGGGAACGCTTCAGACCTCCCTCCCGCACGTCTTCGCCGGCGGAGACATGGTGACCGGACCAAGCTCGATCACCGAGGCCATCGGCCAGGGCAGGAGGGCCGCACACTTCATCGACCGTTTTCTTTCCGGTGCGGACCTTGATGTCGCAGACTTCGAGCGACGCCTGCCGGTCATCGGGAAGGACGAGGTGCTTGCCCGACAGAGCGTTTTCCGTCGCCTTGACGGCGCACGAGAAGTGGAACGCCCGGCCGCGGAGAGGGTCGGCGACTTCGACGAGGTGGAGCTTCCCCTGACCGAGGACGAGGCTAGGGCTGGGTCTGGCCGATGCCTGGACTGCGGCGGTTGTTCGGAATGCCACCAGTGCCTCGACGTCTGCTCCGGCGACGCCATCGACCTAGACGGACACGGTCAGGTTCTGTCGGTCACCGCGGGTTCGGTCGTGGTCTCCACCGGATTCGACCTCTTCCAGCCGCTCAAGAAACCGCAGTACGGCTACGGGCGATACCCCAACGTCATCACCGCCATGCAGATGGATCGACTCCTGTCGCCCACCCGGCCATACAACTCCGTCCTTCGGCCATCGGACGGGAAGATCCCCGAGAACGTCGCCTACATCCTGTGCGCCGGATCCCGCGACTGCCATGTGGGGAACGACCTCTGCTCCCGGGTGTGCTGCATGTACACCGTGAAGCAAGCCCAGCTCATCATGGGCGCCCTGCCTCTCGCGGACGTGACGATCTACTACATCGACGTGAGGGCTTTCGGAAAGGGCTTCGAGGAGTTCTACCAGCAGACCAAGGCCATGGGAACGAACTTCGTCAAGGGCAAGGTGGCGAATGTGGCCGGAGCGGACAACGGGAATCTTCTCGTCCGCTACGAGGACATCGGCGACGGTCACGTGGTCGAAGCCGAGCACGACCTCGTCGTCCTGTCGGTGGGCATGCTGCCCAACCAGGACGCCCTGGGGCTGTTCTTCGATGGTCAACTTCAACCAGACGCGCACGACTTCGTGCGGGAGATCGACGAGGATCATAGCCCCGCTCGGACGTCCATGCCCGGCGTGTTCGCGGCCGGATCGGCATCGGCGGTCATGGATATCCCGGACACGATCCTTCATTCGGCCGCGGCCGCCGCGCGGGCCGGGGCCTACGTCGAGGGGGTGCGGAGATGAGCAAGCGTCGGATCGGCGTGTACATCTGTCATTGCGGCGGAAACATCTCCGACTACGTCGACTGTGAACGGGTCCGGGACACGATCGCCGGTGAAGCCGACGTGGCCATCGCCAAGACCACAATGTTCACCTGCTCGGATGCGGCCCAGCAGGAGATCATCGACGACATTCAGAAGCACCCGCTCGACGGCATCGTCGTCGCCTCTTGCTCGCCGACCCTCCACATGCAGACGTTCCGGGGCGTGGCGGAACGGGCGGGACTCAACCCCTACCAGTACGTGCAGGTGAACCTTCGTGAGCAGTGCTCGTGGGCCCACACCGACCAACCGGGCCTCGCCAGCGAGAAGGCGATCTCGCTGGTTCGGGCGGGAATCGCCAAGGCCCGGCACACCGAGCCACTCGAGAAGACCAAGATCGATACGGTCCCACGGGCCCTGGTCGTCGGTGCGGGAATCACCGGCCTGCGTGCGGCGTTGGGCCTTTCCGACCTCGGAATCTCCGTGTTCGTGGCCGAGAAGGAGGACCGGGTCGGAGGCTGGGTCGGTACCTTTGGCACGATGTTCCCGCATGATCGGGTCGGACGCGACCTGATAGCGGAACTGGTTCGCGACATCGAAGCCAGGGACAATATCACCGTCTTCACGAACGCCGAACTCGTCGAGAAGTCGGGGAGCATCGGCGACTTCTCGGTCGCCCTCGATGTGTCCGGGGAACGAATCCCATTGAACGTAGGCGCCATCGTCGTCGCCACCGGTTTCGACGCCTACCAACCCGCGGAAGGGGAGTACGGCTACGGAAGCGACCGGGTGCTGACCCTGCCGGAATTCAAGAGACTCCTGGACGATTCCGAAGGACCGCTCGAGTACAACGGCAAACCCGTCAGAAGCGTCGCCTATATCTACTGCGCGGGGAGCTGCTCCGAAGAGAACGGCCACAAGTACTGCTCGCGCTACTGCTGCAGCGCCGTCATGCATGCCTCCCTGGTGGCTCACGAACGACAGCCCGCCCTGCACCAGTACCACCTGTATCGGGACATCCGCACCTACGGCAAGTACGAGACCTTATTCCAGCAAGCCCGCCAGAAGGGATCCGTCTTCATCAAGTTCGATGCCTCCGAACCCCCTCAGATCGACATCGGCGACGACGGCTGCCACCTGACGGTCAAGGACATCCTGACCAGCGGGAAGGAGTTGGCGCTCGACAGTGACTTGGTGGTCTTGGTCACCGCCATGGAACCACGGGCGAACGGCGACTTGACCAATCTGCTCAAGCTTCCGGTGGGGCTGGATGGCTTCTTCATGGAAATCCACCCGAAGCTCCGGCCGGTCGAAACCGTCATCGGCGGGGTCTTCATCGCCGGCACCGCCCAGGCCCCCAGGAACTCGTCGGAGAGCGCGGCCTCCGCGTTGGCGGCGACGGCGAAGAGCGCGGCCCTGCTGAAGAAGGGGTACGTCGAATTGGAGCCGTCGATCGCCACCGTGGATCCAGAAGTCTGCGTCTGGTGCAACGAATGTGTGGCCGCGTGTCCGTATGAGGCCATCGATAAGATCAGTTTCGACGACAAGGAGGTGGCGACGGTGGACGTGACCATCTGCAAGGGATGCGGAGCCTGCCTACCGTCCTGTCCCACGGGGGCGCTCCAGCTTCTCGGCTCCACCGACGAGCAGGTCAGGGCACAGATCGACGCTTTGGGGGCGGCCCTTGTCTGAGATGCTGCGGGAACCACGCGAGGTCATGCGAGACGAGATGGCCATCCGAGACCGCCTGCTGGCCTCGTTGAAGGATGGGCCTAAGACCGTGCCCGAGATCGCGGAGGCCATGGGGTACCCGACCTACGAGGTCATGCACTGGGTGATGGCGGCCAGGCGGTACGGCCTCGTGAAGGAGAGCAGCCAACCCACCGCGGACGACTACTACCAATACGCCCTCGTCGAGAAGGAGTGAGAGACGTGACCACATCCCGAGTCGATTTGGCATTTGCGGAGGCCGTGGCGACGTCCGACGCCTTTAACGCGTGGGCGTGCCTGAACTGCGGCGTCTGCAGTGCGGTCTGTCCGATCGGGATCGATCTGATGCCCCGCAAGCTGTTTCGGTACGCGATTCTCGGACTCAAGGACGACCTGCTCGAAGAGACCGACTCCATCTTCCAGTGCCTTCTCTGCAAGTTGTGCGAGGAGAACTGCATGGCCAATGTGCACATCGCCGGGAACATGCGTTTCTTGCGCGGCTACATCGACGACGAGGTATTCGGGTTGGACGCTGGTCGGGACAATGCTGATCGGGACAGGGAGGTACGTCGTGCCGCTTCCCACGCGTGACATCATCGGTTTGATGGTCGACAACCTCGACAAACGGGGCTCCGTGTTTCCGTTGTCGGCCAAGAAGGCCACCCGCTGGGCGGAAGGGTTGGACATCCCGCGTGGAGGCCCAACGGTGCTCTACACGGGTTCCATGTATCAACTGCTTCCGTACATCATCGCCATGGTGGGATTGCTGGCGCGCGTCGAAAACTCCTTCCTGGCCAGGGGGGTGTTCCTCGGGAGATTCGCCAACCGATTCGTCAACCTGTCCGCCATCGCTGCCCGGCCGTCCCGGGCTCAGGTCGAACGATACGACCAGATACTTCGTAACATCGCCCAGTTGCTTCAACGGGCTGGGGTGGAATTCGGTTACCTGTATGAGGACGACATGTACGCCGGGGCCCTCGCCTACGACATGGGGGTCGACGGATCCCTCCGCGCCCACGCCGAGCGGGTCCACGCCACGTTGCAGGAACACGGGGTTGAGAGGCTGATCACGCTCGACCCCCACACCACGAACATGCTCCGTAGCGTGTATCCGACCATGATCGACGGTTTCGACATCGAGGTGAAGAGCTACCTCGAGGTCCTCGCCGAGGTCGACGCCGAGCCTCTGCGGCGCGTCGGCGAGGACGTCATCATCCACGACTCCTGCCTCTATGCCCGCTCTGAAGGTGTGATCGACGAACCGCGCCAGTTACTCGAGCGGGCCGGGTACACCGTCAAGGAACCGCGAGAGAGCAGGAACCTGACCTACTGCTGCGGCGGGCCGATCGAGGCGCTCTTCCCGAAGAAGTCCCACGATGTTGCCCTCCAGCGAGTGGGGCAACTCCGAGGAACCGGCGGGAAGCAGGCGACCACGATGTGTCCCATGTGTCTGGCTTCGTTGTCGAAGGCCGCGGACGGGACTCTACCGATGGAGGACATCTCGGCGTTCCTCAGCCGGGCCTTCGCGTCCGATTCCTCAGGCGCGGCCGTCGAGCAGGCCCCGACGACTCAGCAACGGCCCTAGACCTCAGGCACCCCCGCCAGGGACTCCGTCAAGGCCTTCTCGCTCAGCGCGTCGTCATCGAGTTTGCCGTTGAGGAACTGATCGTACGCACCCAACTCGAGCAGGCCGTGTCCGGACAGCCCGACCACGATTACCCTCTCCTCGCCGGATTCCTTGGCGGCAAGCGCCTCGCGGCGAGCCTGTGCCATGGCGTGTGCTGATTCGGGAGCGGGGACGATGCCCTGAAGGCGGGCGAACTCCACGGCGGCCTCGAAGCACTCGGTCTGGTGCAGGGCGACCGCCTCCATGAGGCCCTCGTGGACGACGTGCGTGAGCAGCGGCGCCATGCCGTGATACCTGAGGCCCCCGGCGTGAATGGGGGAAGGCACGAAGTCGTGGCCCAGCGTGTACATCATCAACAGCGGGGTCATGCCGGCGGTGTCGCCAAAGTCATAGCGGTGCTCGCCTCGGGTGAGGGTGGGGCACGACGTCGGCTCCACCGCGGTGAGGCGCGTCTTGGTGCCGTTCACGAGGTTCTCGCGCAGGAACGGGAAGGCGAGTCCCGCGAAGTTGGAGCCACCCCCCACGCAGCCGATCACGACATCGGGGGCGCCCTCGCCCGCCTTGGCGAGCTGAAGGATGGTTTCCTGGCCGATGATGGTTTGGTGCAGCAGCACGTGATTCAGGACCGAACCCAGGGAGTAGTTGGTGTCGGCAGCCGGCGCCGCGACCTCTACGGCCTCCGAGATCGCGATGCCGAGCGTTCCGGGGTGGTCCTCGGGGAAGGCGAGGCCCGACTTCGTGAGCCGCGACGGCGAGCGGTGCAGGTTGGCGTCGAACACCTCCATGAGCGTCCGACGCTGCGGCTTGTTGTCGTACGAGACGCCCACCTGCCAGACCTCGCACTCCAAGCCGAACAGCGAGCACGCATACGCCAGCGCCGTCCCCCACTGACCGGCCCCGGTTTCCGTGGTGAGACGCCGGACCCCGGCGATGGAGTTGTAGTACGCCTGTGGAATTGCCGTGTTGATTTTGTGAGACCCGACCGGGGACATGCCCTCGTACTTGTAGTAGATGCGGGCCGGGGTTTCGAGCTTGGCCTCCCAGCGTCGGGCCCGGTAGAGCGGGGAGGGACGGTACATGGCGTACACCTGGGCCACCGGTTCGGGGATCTCGATATACCGCTCCTGGGAGACCTCCTGCAGGATCAGATCCATGGGGAACAGAGGGGCGAGGTCGTCAGGCCCGACGGGCTCCTTGGTGGCGGGATGCAGCGGCGGCGGCGGGGGCGTGGGCAGGTCGGCCATGATGTTGTACCAGTGGGTGATCTGCTCGTCGGGTTCGAGGCTGTACATGACTTGCTCGGGGCTCATCGGGGCTCCTTCGCCGCGTGCGGACTGAGTGAGTGTATTCGGAGCGTAGCCCAACACGGGGGTGGGAGCCAACCCCGTTCTTCTGGACGAAAAGGCAAGACCACGATCGGAGAACCGCTATTTGATGAATTGCACCGCGAGGATGCCAGCTACAACTCCTTCTTCTTTTGGAGGTAGACCATGGCGGCGTATCCCAGGGGGATGCGTGCCCAGTAGGTGAGGCCACGGAACAGGATGACGGCGGAGCTGGCGACCGCGACCGGCACGTTCGTGGTGGCGAGACCCGTCGCAAGCGTCACCTCGATCGCCCCAAGGCCGCCAGGTGTCGGCACGATCGCCCCGGCGGCGTTGCCGAGCAGGAAGAGGATCGCGATGTCGACCACGGCTGGCTGCTGGCCGAAGGCCCGGAGAGAGGCATAGAACGCCGCGACGAACGAGACCGTCAGGATGAGGTGGCCGGTGAGACCTAAAAGGAGTCGCCACGGTTGAGACAGGACCTCGACCAGACGCGGCCAGGTTTGACGGAGGATAGGGAGCACCTTGGCCGCCGCCCATTTCCGCATCCCGGGAAACGTCAGACCCAAGAGGACGACTATTGCCAGGATCCCAACGGCGATCAGGGCCGTGCCTCCTGGGACAGCATCGAGGGCCCCCTGGTTTCCCGTGATGAGGGCAAGGCTCACCAATCCAATGACGGTGACGACAATGGCTGAAACCTGGACGAGGGCAACCGTGGCGACGGCAAGGGGTCGGGGGACTCGGCGTTTTACGAGGAGCGATTGATTGATGAAGGCTGGACCCACTCCGGCCGGCATGGCAAGGGACACATAGGCGGCGGCCACCTGGGCCAAGAGGACCCGATTGAACGGCAACTTGATGGGGGAGAACGCGATCAGGGAGAGGGCGGCACCCAGGAAGGTCAGAAGCATCAGACCGAAGACGATGGCAACCCACCAGGGGGAGGCCCGGGTAATGGAGGCCGCCACCGCGGGGAGGTTGAAGGATGTCAGGACGGCGTAGGCGACGATGATCGTCAGGCCAAGGGTCAACACGGTTCGGAGGCCAAAGCGGATGATGCGCTGGGGCTCGGATGGGGCCTCCGGCATCATCTCGAGGATGATCGAGCGAACATTCCGGAGAACAGGACCCCTCGCCTTGGTCTCGATCCTCGTGGAACGCGGAAGCAGCACGCCCTGGAGGAAGGGGGCGAGGGCTGCGACCTCGGATTCGGGAAGGGCCCGGAAGGCAGATTCGACGGCTCGCTTCGCCCCCACCTTGGCCGCGATCATTGCCACCAACTGAACGGAATCGATCGACCGCGAGAGGCCTCCGGAGGCGACCTCCCCCATCTCCCAACTGGACAGCCACACGACGGGAGCTTGGCCGCCATCCTCGGGGCACACCAGCACGGTGTCGGAGGTCAGGGAGCGGTGGGTAATACCGGCATGATGCGCCTTAAGGACCTCGGCCCAGATCGCATCGATCATGGTATCGGTCGTGTCCTCTGGCGATAGATCCGCGAAGGCTCGACACCCGCTGGGTCGCTGATAGACCAGGATCATCGTGTCCCGGGATTGGGCCATGCCAAGTACCCGAGAGGTTCTGACCCCGGCCGTACGGGCGGCATGCGACACCAGGGCGGTGCTTTCCGCTACGTGGCGAAGGTCAAGGGAGGGACGGGTGTCGATTCCCCTGACCCTGAAGGAACGCCAGGCCTTGGCGATGCTCCCGGCGGCGATCTGATCCCCATCAAGGGCAACGACGAAAAGTCGGTGCCCCTCCACCGTCGTCAACTCGTAGACGCGTCCTTGACGAGTGCGGGCGAGGGCGAGGCAGGCGGGGTCGATATTTTCGGTGGAGAATTCGGACTGGGCGTCGACCCGGACGATCCGCTTCGGTTCATACCCGGAGCGTCTTATTCCCTCGATAAGGTGCTCACCGTATGCCCGATCCGTTGGGGAACCCATAACGAAGCGAACGAGAAGGCCGACGGCCCGGCCGACGAAGATGGTGGCCAGGACCGCGGAAAGGGTAGCGAAGCCACTGATGGCGGCTAGAGCCATGGCGACCCACAGGACATTCCACGAAATGGAAATGGGCCGAAAGACCCGTCGTCGCCCAGCGGCCGTGAGCATGGCCGCCAGGCCCGCGAGATATGCGGGCATGACCACGTCGGTGAGCCCGTTTGCGGTGATGCTCAGGCTGTCGATGAGTTCAGGTGCCCCCCAACGTCGGGATGCTTCCGCCGCGAGCAACGCAGCAACGATACCGAGCGCCATCCCGCCAATGGCTTCGACGATGCGACGGGGTTCGCGTCGAGTGGCAAGGGCAAGGATGATGACGATTGGAATGACGAGGGTGATAGCCCCCTCAAGGATGTTGACCGGGGCGACCAAGAGGGGATGGAGAACGGAGTAGAAACTCTGGATGTCCTCGGTTATGCCGGCGGTGGTTCCCGAGGCGTACGCGCCGATTAGAAGAATTACGACGGTTCCCACAACCGTCAGGACGAGCTTGATGAGGTCGCTGACGAGGCGGGCGCGTTCGGTTGGCTGGTCGACAATGTAGACCTGGGGAGGGGTCGCCGCGTCGGTCGCGGTAGCGGGATCGTCGCGGACCATGGCCCCGAGTCTAGGAGGCTTGAGCCCTGTTACGCGAGGTTCAGGGCATCGAGCCACGAGTCAGGGAGGACCTCCGGTCCAACGAAAGAGACGAGATCAAGCAGGGCGTGGGCCGCTATGAGGGGACCGAGCCGTCTGGTTCTCGTGTAGACGGCGGCGAAGACCAGGCCCATGATCAGGTTCCCAAGTGCCATGGGCCACCCCTGGTAGAGGTGATAAGAGGCGCGAAGGAGGGCCGATGCCGCGATCGCCGTGGGGACTCGCCATTTCATCTCACCAAGGCGAGTCAGAAGGTACCCGACGGCCACCGTCTCCTCAAGTAGGGCGACCGCGAGCGCGCTGAGGATGAGGACAGTGGCGGCCCACCACTCGTCGGGAAGCCCACTCGTGTCGATCCGGACGCTCTGGCCGAGCGCGCGGCCGGCGATGTATAGCCCAAGCCCGGGGATTCCGATGACCGCAGCAAGGCCGCATCCCCGGGCCAGGTCCCGGTGGGGGGATGTCGGTCCACGCCTGTTCCAGACCAGCCCCAGGCGTTCCCGCGCCCGCATCGTCCCGTTTCCTAGAAGGAAAAGGGCGAGGGCGACGGGTACGAGCGAAAAACCGATCTGGAGGAATTGGTGGACGAGGTCCATGACATTGATTTCGGATGCCGAAGGGTGAAGCGTCGTCGTTTGGGAGCCGATTGGGGCCTCGGCGAGATACCTCTCGATGAGTCTCCAGATGGCGAAGACCCCGGCTTGCCCCAGGCTGAGCCCCAGAACGATGAGAACCTCGGCACGAAGTCGTTTTGAGGTCAAGCCGGTCATTCGGTCTGGAGGAAGGAGACGAGGCGACCGGCTAGGCCGGTGTAGGAGGCCGGAGAGAGGGCGACGAGGCGGTCGGTGACATCCTCCGGTAGGCCGAGGGATCGGATGAAGTCCCGCAGACCGTCGGCGTCGATGCGGTTTCCTCGAGTGAGTTCCTTGAGCCGTTCGTACGGGTTGTCCATCCCCGGGGTTCCTGCGAGCGAGGCGGCCCGCATCGCCGTCTGAATCGCCTCGCCGAGGACTTCCCAGTTCCCGTCGAGGTCACGGGAGAGGGCTTCAGGGTCGACGTCGAGCCCGGCAAGTCCCAGGCGGACGTTCCGGATCGCCAGGAGCGAATGGCCGAGGGCGACTCCGATGTTGCGCTGCGTCGAGGAGTCGGTGAGGTCGCGCTGGAGCCGACTGGTGACGAGGGTTGCTGCGAGTGAGTCGAGGAGCGCGGATGAGATCTCGAGGTTGGCCTCCGCGTTCTCGAAGCGGATGGGATTGACCTTGTGTGGCATGGTCGATGACCCCACGGTGCCCTGGCCCCGGACCTGGGTGAAGTAGCCGAGCGAGATATATGTCCAGGTGTCTGTGGCGAGGTTGTGCAGGATCCGATTGAAGCGGGCCACGTCGGAGTAGAGCTCGGCCTGCCAGTCATGGGGTTCGATCTGCGTGGTCAAGGGGTTCCACGAGAGCCCAAGGCCCTCGACGAATGTCCGAGATATCTGGATCCAGTCGGCAGTGGGAACGGCGGCAACGTGTGCGGCGAAGGTACCGGTCGCCCCGTTGATCTTTCCCAGGTATTCTTGGCCGTCGATGCGATGAAGTTGACGGGCGAGCCTTGAGGTGAGGACCGCGAACTCCTTGCCGAGCGTCGTGGGGGTCGCGGTCTGGCCGTGGGTGTGGGAAAGCATGGGGAGGTCGGCGTGTTCTCGTGCCAGGGTAGCCAGGTCGTTCACGAGAAGGCGCGCGGCCGGCAGCCAGACCTCCCGAATGGCGCCACCGATGGCCTGGGCGTAGGAAAGGTTGTTGATGTCCTCGGAGGTCAGGGCGAAGTGAACCAGTTCCGTGAGATCGGGAAGGGACGTGCCGGGAATGGACTTCCCCGCCTCAGCGAGGCGCTTCTTCAGGAAGTACTCGATCGCCTTGATGTCGTGGATGGTCACCCGTTCCGTCTCGGCCAATTCGGCGATATCGGCTTCACCGAAGGCCTCTGGGATGGCTCGAAGGAACGTACGATCGTCGTCCGTGAGGGGGGCGACGCCCGGCATCTGCCCACCATCGGCGAGGTGTATCAGCCACTCGATCTCGATGCTCAGTCGGGCTCGATTGAGCGCCGCCTCACTCAGGTGGTCGACGAGGGGGGCGACGACGGAACGGTATCGGCCGTCCAAAGGCCCCAGGGGTATAGCCGGGTCGATTTCCGCGAGGTTCCTCCACGACCGGGTCACGGGTCCATTGTTCCATGGGGAGCGCCCCGAAAGGCCCTAGATGTCCTCCGTATTCCAAAGGGGTCCGGTCATCCACCGAATCGTGTGGGGCGAGGCCTGTCACCGAAAGGCCCCATACCGTCGCCCCATGATGGGTACCCTTCACCACGAGAATCAGGTCACCATCCCCCTCTCGGTTCGCGTCATCCTCTCGGGGTCCTCGGATGACCTCACCTGGATACTGAGGCTTTTGGGGAGCGCGAAGGACATCGAGTGGGTCTCGGATACGGCCCCCCTATTCCTTGCCCACCTCGATCGCATGATCCATCTGGTTCACATCGTAGGGGACAGGCTCGAGACGGCGGAAAACGCGGTACGTGCCCTCGCACGGTCGGCATGAGCGAGAGCATCGCGGTCATCGGCGGCGCTGGGGGAACCTATGCGCGGCTCGAAGACCTTTCAAGGGCGGTCAAATTAATGAATGCGGCGGCCAATCACCTCGTAGCAATCGGGAAGGCCACACGCGTAGCGAGCCGAACCGTTGTTGAGATCGACGTCCCCGCCGAGCACCTCCACGCCCTCGGCTATGCCGCCGATCGCATCGCATGGATCGATCAAGGCCAAGGGGGAGCGACGAGGGTGGCGTTGGAGATCGAAGATCTAGCCTGGAGCCTTCGGCAGACGGTCGACCTGCTTGAGCAAGCCGAGAGGGTCTCTGAATCGATTTGGACCAAGGCCAAACGGCTCTGGGACAAGACGAGTTCGGTGGCATCCGCCGCCGTCTGGGTGCCGCTCAAGGCCGTCGGAGCCGGTTCCGGCGCGATCGCGCACGAGGTGGAGGATTGGACGCCGGAATGGCTTCCCGTTCATTGGGTTGCCTCAGGCGGTGGCTGGCTGGCGGACACCGTCAATCCGGACTGGACCCCCAATCTGGCACCCCTCGTCTATGGGGATGACCTTCAGGCCCTGCTCGCGGTGGGCGATGACGCCTACCAGAACGTCACCGCCATTCCGCAACTCGTTCTCTCGAGGTTTGATCTCTGTGTTCCCGACGACCTTGTTGCAGCCATCTCTGGGGAACTCGCGGTGCTTGCGCTCGCGCTCGACGAGATCTTGGGAGATCTACGGGGATTGCTCGTCGTCCCCGTTGATTCACGGGATATCGCCCCGCCCATGGGTGTGGCCGATCTTCTTGGACGCTTGGATCGATTGTCCCCAAATGGGGCGGACGGGGCCGGACGCATCGCGATTTCTCGCATAGAACACCAAGAGGGAGAGCCTGCGTGGATCGTCGAGATCCCCGGAACACAGGACGGGATACCCGATGGGGGTTCGAACGTCATCGACATCACCTCGAACTTCCTCCTGATGTCCCTCGGAGTGTCCGATCTCACGGTCGCCGTCGAGCGGGCGATGGAAACTGCGGGCGTCTCAGGCGACGAGGAGGTCCTCATCGTGGGACATAGCCAGGGAGGGATCGCGGCGATGAGTCTGGTCTCGCAGCCCTCCTTCTCTGAGAAGTACAACGTGACGGCGGTCTTGACGGCCGGGGCCCCTGTGGGGAGGACGGAGCCTCCGCCGGGTACCTCGATCCTCTGTCTGGAGCATCCAAGCGACACTGTGCCGGCCCTCGACGCGACCCATAACCCCGACCAGCCGAACTGGACGACCGTGCGCAGAGATTTAGCATCGTCGGACAACGAGGCCGACCGGCGGGCCGATGACAACATCATCAAGCGACACGAACTCGATGCCTATCGACGGACGGCCGCCTATGTCGACACATCGACCGATCCCTCGATCCGACGATGGCTAAAGGACACAGAGGCGTTCTGGGAGGACGACGGCCGCACAACTTCTACCCGCACGGTATACGAAGCGATACGCGGCACCGACGGAATAGTCGTCGCCTCGACCGCGCCGTAGCCCTACGCCCCGTCCTGCCAGCGCTGGTAGAACAGATTGAGCATCGGCACGAACTCTCCGGTGGCCTTGAAGTTGCCCTCATAGGTGGGATGGCTGTCGCCGTCCACGGCATAGGCCGAGGTGTTCGAACCCTGGTCCGTGACGTATTCGATCTGCCCGTCGCGGTAGCGGTGGTGGTTTCCGCTGGCGGTGCCGAGATCGTTGGTGTACGGATCGCCGCCGTTGGAGGAAAGGACGTTGTAGAAGTCGAACACGGCGACGTTCGAGTGGGGGTAGTCGTCCAGCCAGTCCTCCACTAGCCAGCGGTTGAAGCCCCGAGCATTTTGGGCGGCCGCAGAGTCCGTGTCGCTCGCGAGCAGGGGAGGCGCCGTGATCACGACGAAGAGCTTGTCCGTGTGATCCCCGAAGTACTCGAGCAGGTCCAGGTACAGCCGCTTGGCATTGCCCACCGTCAGATTGTCGAGGCCGGCGCCGGCAAGGGGGTTGCTTCCCACAGTGACCGGATCGCCGGGATGGCCCTCGATATGGGAATTGGGGAAGCAAGACTTGAACATGATGATCTCGTTCTCTCCGCCCGGGTCATCGTCGAGGCGCGAGTACCAGGAGTTCTGCTCGGACTCGGAGTAGACCGCATCCAAGATCCTGTCGTGCGAGGAACCTAGGAACCAGTTCCACCAATTGCCGATGTCGGTGTAGTCGCCGATCGGACCGCCAATTTGCGAATCAGTGGGACCCCATCCGTAGTTCGTGTCGCTGACGAAGTAGTTGTTGTCCGCAAGCGCGATGCCCAGTCCTCCGGACTCGTCCGCGAGCCAGGCCTCGCCGGTGGAGTGGTGTATGAAGATGAGCCTGACCGTTTGTTCGGGCGCTGGGACCTCGCTGTCGATGGCGTGGGACCAGTCTGGAGTGGTCGAAACTTGAGGAGTCTCGTCAGGTGACTGGCCGTCGAAAGAGGGTGTGGCAGAGGGCGACGACGAGCCGCAACCGGCCAGGACGAAAGCCGCCACGAGAACGATGGGAAATCGTCTCATGTGGCTAGTGGCCCTTGCGTCCTGCAGAACCCCCGAAGATCATCGTGATGATCGCGATGACCAGAGCGGCGAGGAGCGTCTTCCAGAAGCCCCCGACCTCGAGCGTGGCGAAGTCCGTCTTCTGCGATACCCAAGAGGCGAGCACGAGCATCGCCCAGTTGATGATGAGCGAGAAGAGGCCAAGGGTGAGGATGCGGACCGGAAGGGTCACGACGCGGATAAGAGGTTTCACCAGGGCATTGACGACGACGAGGATGATCGCGACACCCAGGAAGGTCAGGACACGACCCCACCAGGATCCGTTCCCACCATAGACGTCGACATCCAGCCCGAGTTTGGTCACGATCCAGATCGCAAGAGCCGTCACTGCAAGTCGCCATAGGATTCTCATGGCCCCCATTGTTCCACGGCGGTGGCATGCTAGCCGTATGACCCTCCCGGTACCACGAGAAGTCATTGCGGCCTTGCCGAGTTATGTCCCTGGGGCACGTGGCTCCACAGATGGGCCCGTGCCGGTGAAACTCTCCTCGAATGAGAACCCCAACGAGCCCCTTCCCTCCGTCCGAGAGGTGATCGCGCACGCCTCCGCCTCGATCAATCGGTACCCGGACATGTTCAGCGGGGAACTGACCGAGGCCCTCGCGAGACGTTACGACACCTCCGAAGATTCGATCGTGGTTGGGGCGGGCGCGGTCGCCGTGCTGGGTCATGCGCTTCAGGCCTTCGCGGGTGTGGGCGACGAGGTGGTCTACGCCTGGCGGTCCTTCGAGGCGTATCCGATCCTTACGAGGCTGACCGGCGCGACGACGGTAGCCGTCCCCCTTGCACCCGGGGGGGTCCACGATCTTGAGGCCATGGTCCGCGCCGTGACGGATCGGACCAAGGTGGTGCTGCTGTGCTCCCCTAACAACCCGACGGGGCCCGTTCTCGACGCCACCCGCTTCGAGGCGTTCATGAGGGCGACTCCGGGAACGGTGCTGGTCATTCTCGATGAGGCGTACATCGAGTTCGCGCGTGATCCTCTGGCGCTCGACGGGAGGATGGTCCTAGAGCGATACCCCAACCTCGTGGTGGCCCGGACCTTCTCCAAGGCGTATGGCCTCGCAGGCCTTCGGGTCGGGTATGCGCTTGGGGAACCAGAGATAGTCTCAGCGATCCGTGCATGCACCACTCCATTCTCGCTGTCGGGTATCGCCCAGGCGGCGGCCCTTGCCTCCCTTAGGGCCGAGCCCGAGTTGATGGCGAGGGTAGACGGCATCGTCTCCGAGAGGGATCGGGTCCTCGCTGCACTGAAGGGACAGGGATGGAAGGTCCCGGAGACGCAGAGTAACTTCTTCTGGATTCCTGCGGGCGAAGAGACCTCCGCGTTCGCCTCCCACCTTCGGGCCGCATCTCCTCCCGTCCTCGTCCGTCCCTTCGATGGCGACGGGGTCCGTATCACCGTCGGTTCCTCTGAGGAGAACGACCACCTGATCGCGACCCTTGCGGGTTACCCCTCTCGGTTCTAGGCGACATTTCCGGGGCGCACGGACCCGACGGGGGTGCGATCACGTCGGCCGTCTTGCCAACCTACGCTCCCGTAGCCTACGCTTGCGTAGGTTAGGCGGAGCGAGGCCGCGGGTGCGGCGTAGGAGGTATGAGTGAACGCCCACGGACCGCTTTCAGATGACGATGTTGTCCGCCTGTTGACCCACACCGGGGAACGCCTCGAGCACCCCGAGTACTCCCCCCTAGCAGAAAAACTCGACTTCCCGATGCTCCGCACCATGTGGCGGGACATGACCCTCGTCCGGGCCTTTGACACCGAGGCCACGTCCCTTCAGCGTCAAGGTGAGCTTGGGCTATGGGTTGCGTCGCTCGGACAGGAGGCCGCCCAAATCGGTTCCGGACACGCCCTCACTGCCAGGGATTGGGTGTTTCCCTCCTACCGCGAGCACGGCATCGCCTACCTTCGAGGAATCGACCTGGCGGACATCCTTAAGATCTTCAGGGGACTCGAGCACTCGAGTTGGGTACCCGAGGAACACAAGTTTCACCTGTATACCCTTGTCGTTGCCGCACAAACCCTCCACGCCACCGGCTACGCCATGGCGATGGACCGGGACGGGCTCGTCGGATCAGGGAGCCCCGACCACGACGCCGCCGTCATCTGCTACCTCGGGGATGGGGCCACCTCCGAAGGAGACTCGAACGAGGCGCTAAACTTCGCGGCCGTCAATAACGCGCCGGTGGTGTTCTTCTGCCAGAACAACCAGTATGCGATCTCCGAGCCGACATCCCGGCAGTCGAAGGTCGCTCTGGCCCGGAGGGCAGACGGAGTGGGAATCCCCGGGGTCAGGGTGGACGGAAACGACGTCCTCGCCTCGTACGCGGTTACCAGGCAGGCGCTCGAGAGGGCCCGGTCCGGAGGCGGCCCTTCCTTCATCGAGGCCTTTACCTATCGGATGGCGGCACACACGACGTCGGACGACCCAACTAGGTACCGGACGAGGGCCGAGGAAGACTACTGGAGGGATCGCGATCCGATCGCAAGGCTGACCATGTACCTTGAGCGCGCGGGAGAGCTACCGGCGGCTTTCCAGGACGAGACACATGTTGAAGGAAAGGCGTTGGCAGCGAGGGTCCGCACGCGGTTGAGGGGATTCATCCGGGCTCCTGCCCGCGACATGTTCGATCACGTGTATGCGGAGCCCCATGCGATGGTCGACTCTGATCGGGCGTGGTTCGAGCGCTACGAGCGATCCTTCGCCGATGTGGAGGTAGAGGGCTGATGGCGGAGCTTACGTTGGCAGCGGCCATCAATGCCGGTTTGCGCAAGGCGATGGAACGGGATCCGAAGGTTCTCCTGATGGGGGAGGACATCGGAGTGCTAGGAGGCGTCTTCCGGGTCACCGATGGGCTTCACGAGGACTTTGGCTCGGAACGGGTCATGGATACCCCGCTGGCGGAGTCCGGGATCATTGGCACCGCGATCGGCATGGCCATGCGGGGGTACCGACCGGTCTGTGAGATTCAATTCGACGGCTTCATCTTTCCGGCGTTCAATCAGATCACCACCCAACTGGCGAAGATGCACTACCGATCCCAGGGGCACATCACACTTCCGGTGACGATCCGTGTGCCGTTCGCGGGGGGCATAGGGGCTGTCGAACTTCACTCCGAGAGTCCCGAGGCGATGTTTACCCATACCCCGGGGCTTCGGGTGGTCTCTCCGGCGACCCCGGAGGATGGATACACGATGATCCAGCAGGCGATAGCCTCGCCCGATCCCGTCCTCTTCTTCGAGCCGAAGGCTCGCTATTGGGATAAGGCAGACGTTGACCTGGACGTACTTTTCGATGTCACTTCCGCGACGGCAGGAATCGGTCACGCGAGGGTCGTACGCCAGGGGGACGATGTCACCGTTGTCGCCTACGGGCCGACGGTCAGGCTTGCCCTTCAGGTCGCCCAGGTGGAGGAGAAGGAAGGTTCGAGCCTTGAGGTAATAGACCTCAGGTCTTTGAGTCCCCTCGATCATCAGGCGGTCGTTCGATCGGTAAGAAAGACCGGCCGGTGCGTGATCGTTCACGAGGCTCCGACGGCGTTTGGGGTGGGTGCGGAACTAGCCGCCCGCGTGACCGAGGAGGCGTTCTTCCACCTCGAGGCTCCCATCCTCAGGGTCGGAGGGTTCTTCATGCCCTACCCTGGATCGAAGTTCGAGCACGACTACCTTCCCAGCGTCGATAGGCTTCTTGATGCCATCGACCGAGTTCTGGCCCACTAGGAGCGCGCGATGCCTTCGTTCGAGACGTTCAACCTTCCCGATGCCGGGGAGGGCTTGACCGAGGCAGACGTCGTTACCTGGCTCGTCAAGCCCGGGGATGCCGTAGAGGTCAATCAACCCCTCATAGAGATCGAAACCGCGAAGTCATTGGTAGAGATCCCTTGCCCGGTCGATGGCCTGGTGTCGGAACTGCTGGTGAGCGAAGGCGACACCGTAAGCGTCGGCAAACCCATCATCGTCTTCGACGTGGATCCCAATGGGCCGGTTCCGGAGTTCATCGTCGAGGTGGAATCCATCACGGAATGGACTACTGAACCCACTGCAGAATCCACTGCAGAACACACCACGGAATCCACCCCCGAACCGGATGGCACGACTGTGCTCGTCGGGTATGGCGTCAGCGTGACGGATGCGGTGCGGCGACCCCGCCACGTCGAGGTGTTTTCGCCCCTCGGCGAGGAGTCCGACGCAGAAATCAATCACCCCGTCTTCGCGAAGCCGCCGGTGCGTCGCCTGGCTCGAGAACTCGGTATTGACTTGACGACCGTCAGCCCATCGGGGCCAGGGGGAATTGTCACCCGTGAGGACGTCCTTCAGCACGCGAAAGCCACAGAACCCAGAAGTCTCGCGACCTATGCGGCAGACGACCAGCCATGGCTGGAATCGGGGGTCGTCAGCGCGGATGGACGTTTGACCAGGGTCCCGGTGAAGTCGGTGCGTAAACGCACGGCCGATGCGGTGGTGAGATCGGCCTTCACCGCCCCCCACGTCACGGTGTTTCACACCCTCGACGTCACGGCCACGATGGATCTGGTCTCCAGGCTCAAGGAGGACAAGGAATTCGCGGACGTTCGGGTCACCCCCCTACTGATCGCGATGAAGGCCCTTCTGTTCGCGGTGCGTCGCCACCCGGAGATCAACGCTTCCTGGGACGACGAACGGCAAGAGATCGTCTACAAGCACTACGTCAACCTCGGAATCGCCGCCACGACCCCGCGGGGACTCATCGTCCCGAACATCAAGGATGCACACCGATACGACCTCCACACGCTCGCGCAGGAATTGCAGGCGCTGACTAACGAGGCGCGCAATGGGTCGACCCCGCCGAGCTCCATGCAGGACGGGACCATCACCATCACTAACGTCGGGGTCTTCGGCATAGACACGGGAACGCCGATCCTCAACCCGGGTGAGGCGGCGATCCTCGCCTTCGGCGCCGTCCGTCAGCACCCCTGGGTTCATGAAGGGGCCGTAGTGCCGCGTTGGGTCACGCAACTTGCACTGTCGTTTGACCACCGGCTAGTTGACGGAGAACTCGGGTCGCGGGTCCTTGCCGATGTTGCCGTCGTTCTTGGGGACCCGAGCCGCGCCCTCGTGTGGGGCTAGCCCTTCGGTTTGGGCGGGCGGACCCTCGCAGGTTCGGCGACGACAGGATTGGGGACGACAGCCCTGGATTCACCGGCCAGCACGGCCTCAGCCTCAGCCTCGGCTTTCGCCGCTCGCTCGTCGAAGAGGTTTTCCAACCCGGATTTTTCGCTGAGTCGGAGTGAGGGCAGGAAGAAGGAGACGACGAAGGCGATGATGAGGATCCCCGCGGCGATCAACATGACCCCGTTGATGGCGTCAGAGAAACCGATCCTGAAGGGGGCTGCGATTTGAGGGTGTAGATCCTGAAGGAAGGAGGTGTCGTCGAGGGAGATCCCAGCGGCCTCCGCATGGGCGAGGTCACCCGTCGATAGCGCTTGGAGCACCATGCCGTTCTTGCCGCTGGAGATGACTGCGGGATCCGACACCACAGACTGGAAGGCCGGGGTCTCCGTCGCCCGGGCGAAGGCATCCGCGATCCGGTCCTTGACCGTTCCGAAAAGGATCGAGAGGAACACGGCCGCGCCGAGTGACCCCCCGATCTGCCGGGAGAACATGACCGAGGCTGTCCCAGCGCCATTGTCTTTGGCAGGAAGGGCATTCTGGACGGCCAGCATGAGGGGTTGCATGAGGCAACCAAGGCCGAATCCGAAGATGATGGCTCCCACGATGATGCTGGAGAATGGGGAATCGTATTCGAGGTGAGAGAGGTAGAACGTGCCAACGATGAGAAGGAACGATCCGACGACGGGAATCCACTTGTAGCGAAGGGTCTGGTAGATGATACGGGTCGCGATCACCGCAGCCAGCAAGATGCCGACTGTGAAGGGGATCATCGCGAGGCCCGCGCGCGTCGGTGACATGCCCCGGGAGATCTGGAGATAGAGCGGAAGGCCGGCGAGCCCGCCGAACATCGCGAAGCCCATGATGAAGTTCATGGTGGTGGTGATCGCTACCGTCGGAATCCGGAACATTCTCAGGGGAAGGAGGGCGTCGTCCCCTTCCGAGCGTTCGATGAAGACGAAGGCCACCCACCCGATGATGGAGATCGCAAAGAGGATCAGGGAACTAGAGGACTTCCATCCCCAATCGTTTCCTCGCTCGAGGACGACGAGCAGAGGAACGATCGCCACGACCAGCGCCGAAACACCAGACCAGTCGACCCTTCCGGTAGCGTGGTCAAAATGGGGGACGTGGAGGACCCGGACGATGAGGACAAGGGCGGCGGCACCGAGGGGAACGTTGAGAAGGAAGATCCAACGCCAGCCGGAGATGCCGAGGAGGCTGTCGGTGCCGGCGAAGAAGCCTCCAAGGACGGGACCGAGGACGGCGGAGACTCCCCAGACCGCGAAGAAGGCAGCCTGGTAGCGGGTCCGCTCCCGAGGGGCCAGGATATCTCCAAGAATCATGATGGCGAGGGCCATGAGGCCACCAGCGCCAACCCCCTGGATCGCTCGGAAGGCCGCGAGCTCGTACATCGATCCGGCGAATGTGCAGAGGGTCGAGCCGAGGACAAAGAGGCCAAGCGCTGTCACGTAGAAGGGCTTCCGTCCGAAGATGTCGGAGAGTTTTCCATACAGGGGGGTGGCTAACGTGGCTGCAACCATGTATGCCGTCGTCACCCATGCCTGAATGGTGAGGCCGTTGAGATCGTCACCGATGGTACGGATCGCAGTGGCGACGACCATCTGGTCGAGCGAGGCCAGGAACATGCCGACGACGAGGGCGAGGACGATGAGATTGACCTGGCGTCGGGTGGGGGGCACGAAGGCGTGGGACATGGCTTTCTGACTTTCTTGAACGAATTGAGAGGGAGGGGCCGCACGTCGCCATCATCGATGGTGGGAGCGGAGTATCAGCCTACATGTGGGAGAGAGGACCGAAGCGACCATCGCGGGACCTATGGATTCCCCTTAAGATGAACGTTTTTCCACGAGTTTTGTCCACATGGGTGTTAGGAATCGGGCCTGCAACGGGATCGACGGTGGACAACCCTGTGAAGAAGAGGTGGATAGAAATTGGGGTTAGATTTCGCTTGCGCGGCCATGGCGAGTCGGACTAGACATGAGGACATCGGGATTGAGATCTATCGCAGAAAGGTCGGGCAACTGACCAATCGGATGATCGAGATTCTGGGCCATCCGGACAACGGTAGTCCACGTCGAGGTCGAGTCCTTCGGGGCAGCACCGAGAACTGTGGGTGACGGCACAGGGGCTGACGGGCCCGGGTGGTAGGTCGAGAGGTCGAGCTGCAAGGCGCGATGCCGCATCGTCAATGGCGGCCTTCGGTTCCCCGGGCAACCGGTGGTACTGGAAACTCGAGGCCATGGAAGGGCCCCTCGGACGCTTACTCCGAGGGGCCCTACCTTTCGCCCATCTATCAAGGAGGGGTTCTACTCCGTCGACGTTCAATCCATCGGGGTGGCCGCATTGTGAAGGCCCCTCGGACGCTTACTCCGAGGGGCCTTAATGGCAACGGTTGTTCTCGACCGATGACGATTCCACGGTAGGAGTTGCGGCGGGATATGGCGCAGCGACACGCGGGGATGGGACGATGGAGCCCGACGAAGGGAATGGACGGATCATGACAATGGCTATGCGTATCGGGCTGGCCGGGATTACATGCGTTCTCGTCGGCATTGCGCTCTCGGGGTGTTCCGGCCCGGCACCGACGCACGAGACGCCCGGTTGGGATGAGTTGATCGAAGAAGTGCATGGGCAGTTGGCGACCATCAGTCCCGACCTTGCGCCCGATCCAATCGATTCAGTACCCGATCCGGTCGATCCCTACGCGCAACTGACACGATCGAGCCCAAACGCGGTTCTTTCCGACCTCAGCGATGTCGTCGTGGGGCAGTGCTTCCTGTATCCATACGACGAAGATGACGAACTCATGGACGTCGTCCAAGTGGTTCCTTGCACTGAGCCTCATTACGGCGAGGTCTATGCCACCGGGCAATTCACGCAGGAAACCTACTCCGATGATTTTGGCATGAGGGTTTCGGCATTCTGCGAAAAGGAATTCGAGGGTTATGTGGGTATCGGTTATCAGTTTTCTGAGTTGTATTTCGACTACTCGTATGCTTCGCAGTACGGATGGGATCAGGGGCTTAGGGGATGGCGATGCTATGCCGTGGAGGCAGACTACGAGAACACGGGATCCGTTGAGGGGACCCATAGATAGGGCCTCATCGGTGTTGTCCAGGTAGCATCGTGCCAGGAATAGCTAGGAGGGCATGGTGACCTATCCGCCGTCGCGGGACTCCGGAGACGCGGCCATGCCCACTCCGGAATCGGCTCCGCGGCCAATCTTCGCCCCGGTGAACCCAGCCCAGCCCACGCCCCCTGCTCAGGTTCCCGATCCCGCCCCGGTTGCACCCCCCGCTCCGGCTCCTACCCCCGCCCCGGTTCCTACCCCTGCTCCGGTTCCTGCCCCCGCCCCGGTTCCTACCCCTGCTCCGGTTCCTACCCCTGCCCCGGTTTCTACCCCTGCTCCGGCTCCTACCCCTGCCCCGGTTGCACCCCCTGCTCCGGCTCCTACCCCCGCCCCGGTTGCA